>OOAC01000102.1_pt1 | contig 88535 bp, 66 predicted proteins | sample 1671041 | NCBI WGS metagenome assembly OOAC01 (sample SAMN06348116, study PRJEB24527) | human gut metagenome | biome: human gut; feature: ankylosing spondylitis patient; material: feces | host: Homo sapiens | place: China | collected 2015-10 | reverse complement strand
CGCCGCGCCGGAGATGCTCGCGCGGTACGCGATCACCGCGCCGATGCCCGAGGCGACATACAGCGCCTCAAGCAGCTCGTGCTGCGTGTAATGCTCGCGCTCGCACAGCGGCAGCAGCACCGCCGGCACCACGCCGCACGAGCCCGCCGTCGGTGCTGCCACAATGCGGCGCATGCAGGCGTTCGACTCCGCCATGGAGATAGCCTGCACGATGACCTCGTCCATGAATTCACCGCCGATGCTCTCTCCGCGGCGCGCGTACAGGCGCATCTTGAGCCCGTCGCCGCCGACCAGACCACTCACGCTGCGCTGCGTGCCGGTATAGGAGTCCGCCGCATCCTGAATGGCCTGCCAGGTCGACAGCATCTTCGCCATCGAGGCCTGACGGCTCACCTGGCGCTCCTCCATATCATACTGCAAAACGATCTCCCAGAACGGGATATTCTCCCGCGCCGAGCGCTCAAAGATTTCCTTCATCGAATCCAGCGCCATCTTCATCGTCCTCCTTATCGTAATAGGTCACGCTCAGGATGCCCGGCAGCTCCGAGAGAAATTCCACCTGCCGGGGCTTGATGTGCTGATCCGTTTCAATGACCATCAGCGCGTCACCGCCGCGGCGGTGACGGTTCACGCTCATGTTCGCCACGTTGATGTGCACCTGACTTAAAATCGACGTGATTGCCGCGACCGAGCCGGACTCGTCCTGATTGCGGACGATCAGCGTGTTGAAGTCGCCCGTAAAGTTTACGTCGATGCCGTCGATCTTGTTGACGACGATCGCGCCGCCGCCGATGGACGCCGCCTGAAGCGTCAGCTTTTTGCCGCTTTTGCCCGTCAACTCCAAAAGCGCGGTATTGGGGTGCGCGTCGCGCAGCTCCACCGTGCGGAACGAATACGCCATACCCGCGCGGTTCGCCTCTTCATAGGCGTTCGGGATGCGCAGGTCGTCCGGCTTCATGCCGAGAAGTCCCGCCAAAAGCGCGCGGTCCGTGCCGTGGCCGAAGCCCGTTTCAGCAAACGAGCCGTACAGGCCGATGTCCGCGCGCGCCACCTCTTCGCCGAGCAGCGTTCTTCCCATATTGCCGATGCGCGCCGCGCCCGCCGTGTGAGACGAGGACGGACCGACCATCACCGGCCCCATCATATCGAAAATATTGATCATGGAAACCTTGTCCTTTCTGACCATCATTTGGGAAAAGCATATCATATCCGCCGCCAAAAAGCGAGTAAAATTCCCCTCTGCGCATTGCGACTATTGAATAATATCCTTTACCTTGATTCATTTTCGATATTCATTGAAACAGCGCTCACATTCATTTATCTTCATTGCCTGATGCAAAAGGAGCCGTCCACAGGCGGCTCTTTTCTTTCGATGCAGAGCGTCAGGCCAGCATCAGCCCGATGAAAAAGCAGATCTGCGCAAGGCTGTTGACGGTCTGCTCCATCCAGTTCACCCTCGGGTCGCTCGAATCCATCCGGAACGCGAAAACGAGCATCAAAATCATCCCAAGCGCGCCCGCAAGGAAGAAAAGGCATGCCGGAAAACCGCTCAGCTTTGCAAGCATCGCTTCCCCGTTCAGCCCTGCGCGGTCTACGATCAGTGCCGCGAACATCGTCAAAAAGCCGACCGGCATCAGGACGCGCATCTGCACAAACATCGGCCAGATGTTCCTTTGGGAGACGGCCGCGATGAGCTTCCATCCCACCTTCACAACACCCGAGAGCAGGCAGACTACCGCACCCGCTACAAACAGTCCGCTGCGGAACAGGTTCCCCGCCTTCACCGCGGAGAGGCCGAAAAATACGACAGGGAGCAAATCGACGAACGCCATCGGGGCGCTGAAGCCCTCGGGGATGGTCTCTCTTGTCATGCGGTTTCTCGCTTTTCTGCTCATGGCGTCCTCCGTGATGATTTTTCTCTGCTTCTTATTCTGCCCCAAAGCGGCGGACAGGCGCGGCGGATGGTCCGCCGCGCCTGCGTTTTCTAAAAAATTCTTTTACACGCGCTTCCACTTTGCGCCGCCGGGCATGTCGGTCACTTCGACGCCCTTCGCCTTGAGCTCGTCGCGGATGCGGTCAGCCTCGGCAAAATTCTTCGCCTTCTTGGCCTCCGCGCGCTGGCGGATCAGGTTCTCGATGCCCTCGTCCGCCGTGCCGTCCTCAGAGACGACCGTGAAGCCGCCCGCGCTCTGCTGGGACGCGGCCTTCTCCTTCTTCTCGCGCTCGGCTTCGGCCTTTTTGAGAAGGTCGAGGCTCAGCACCGTGTCGTAGTCGCCGATGATGGCGAGCTTCGTCGCGCCCGTGGTCTTGGCCTTGAGCACGTCGTAGAGCGCGGTCACGCCCATGGCGGTGTTGAGGTCGTTGTCCATTTCCTTCATGAACTTCGCGCGGTATTCGGCGCGAACGGCCTCGTCCACGCCGCCCTCGTCCTTGATGTTCGCGATCTTCGCGATGAGCTTGTTGTACGCGGCGACCGCATTGTCAAGGTTTTCCCACGTGAAGACAAGACTCTTGCGGTAGTGGCTCTGTAAGCAGAAGAAACGGTACGCCAGCGGGTCATAGCCCTTTTCCTCAAGCAGCGAGACCGTCAAAAATTCGCCCTTGGATTTAGACATCTTGCCGTGCGAGGTGTTGAGATGCGCCACGTGGCACCACTGGAGGCACCAGGGATGACCGAGGTAGCTCTCGCTCTGCGCGATCTCGTTCGTGTGGTGCGGGAAGGCGTTGTCCACGCCGCCGCAGTGCAGGTCGAGGTATTCGCCGTTGTACTTCATCGAAATGCCGGAGCACTCGATGTGCCAGCCCGGATATCCGACGCCCCAGGGGGAATCCCACTTGAGCGCCTGATCCTCGAACTTGGACTTCGTGAACCAGAGGACGAAGTCGTTCTTGTTCTTCTTGTTCTCGTCCTCCTCCACGCCCTCGCGCACGCCGACGGCGAGGTCTTCCTCGTTGTGGTCGTTGAAGATATAGTAGCGAGAGAGCTTGCTCGTGTCGAAGTACACATTGCCGCCGGCGATATAGGCATAGCCGGTGTCGAGCAGCTTCGTGATGATCTTGATATAATCGTCGATCAGGCCCGTTGCGGGCTGGACGACGTCGGGGCGCTTGATGTTGAGCTTCTTGCAGTCGGCGAAGAACGCGTCGGTATAGAACTTGGCGATCTCCATGACGGTCTTGTGCTCACGCTTGGCTCCCTTGACCATCTTGTCCTCGCCCTCGTCGGCGTCGCTCGTCAGGTGGCCGACGTCGGTGATGTTCATGACGCGGTTCACGCTGTAGCCCGAAAAGCGCAGGTACTTTTCCAGCACATCCTCCATGATGTAGGAGCGCAGGTTGCCGATGTGGGCAAAGTGGTACACGGTCGGGCCGCAGGTGTACATCTCCACATGGTTCGGCGTATGGGTCTTGAATTCTTCCTTTTTATGGGTCGCGGAATTGTATAAATACATGATAGATCTCCTTTGAGAAGATGAAATAACGGATTTAGTCCGCCTCTTTGAAGACGTCGAGGTTCTTTGCGAAATACTCAATGCCGGAGTACACGGTCGTCGCCACGATGACCGCGATGCACACGACATTCAAAAGGTTGCTCTCAAATACCAGCATCAGGCACAGGCACACCATGGTCGAGGCGGTCTTCACCTTGCCCGACCACGCGGCCGCGATGACACGCCCCTGCTCCACGGCGACAAGGCGCATACCGGAGACGGCAAATTCGCGCAGCAGCACGATGGCGAGGCACCAGCCGGGCATCTGCCCACATTCGACAAAGTAGCACATTGCCGCCATGACGAGCATCTTGTCCGCCAGCGGGTCCATGAACTTGCCGAAATTTGTGATCTGATTATAGTGGCGGGCGATGTAGCCGTCGGCAAAGTCCGTCAGGCACGCGACGATGAAAATACCGAGCGCCCACCATCTCGCACCCGCGAAGTCCAGGTACAGCACCACTAAGAATACAGGGATCAGCGCAATGCGCATGATCGTTAATTTGTTTGCAGTTGTCATATCTCTCTTTCCTCCTGCCCTGCGGGGCATTTACTTATTCGACCGCTTCGCCGGTCAGCTCGCCGTCCATCGTGCCGGTCAGGCGGACATTGACGAACTCTCCTGCCATGATATCACGTTCTGCGGAAAAGTAGATCTTTCCGTCGATATCCACGGACTCGGCGTAGCTGCGGCCGACAAAGGACTGCGCTTCCTCACTCCAGCCCTCGCACAGCACTTCGCGCACATCGCCGAGGACGGATTCATTGTATTCGTCGATGATATCGCTCTGCACGTCGACTAAAAGCTCCGTGCGGCGTTGGGCCTCCTCCATCGGAACGTGCTCCATCGTTGCGGCCTTCGTCCCCTCCTCGGGCGAGAACGGGAACACGCCCGCGCGCTCGATCTTCTCCTCGCGCAGGAAGCCGCAGAGCTCTTCGAACTCCTTCTCCCCCTCGCCGGGAAGACCGGCGATGATCGACGTCCGCAGCACAAGGCCCGGGATGCGCGCGCGCAGGTCGTGGAAAACCTTGCGGATGCTCTCTTTCGTGTCGCGGCGGTTCATCGCCTTCAAGATGCCGTCGTTGCAGTGCTGGATGGGGATATCGAGATACGGCACGATCTTCTTTTCCTGCGCGATCGTGTCGATGAGCTCGTCGGTGATGTCATCGGGATAGAGGTAGTGTAAGCGGATCCAGTGGAAATCGAGCTTGCACAGCTCACGCAGGAGTGCGGCAAGTTGGTGCTCGCCGTTCAAGTCCGTGCCGTAGCGCGTGATGTCCTGCGCGATGACGATGAGTTCCTTCACGCCCGCGGACGCAAGCTCGCTCGCCTCGTCCAGAAGTTCGTTCATCGGGCGGCTGCGGTAACGGCCGCGCAGGCGCGGAATGACGCAGTAGGCACAGCAGTTGTCGCAGCCCTCGGCGATGCGCAGGTACGCATACCATGGGGGTGTGGAGAGGATGCGCACGCCGCCCTGCACGCAGTTCTGAATGTCGCCCATGTAGCAGGGGCGCAGCCCGCCGGGCGCCATGACCTCATCGACCGCGCGGGCGATCTCGCCGTAGCTGCCGGTGCCGAGCACCGCGTCCACCTCGGGCAGCTCATGGAGCACATCGTCCTTGTAGCGCTGCGCCATGCAGCCGGTGACGATGATCTTTTTGAGCTTGCCCTCTTTTTTGAGCTCCGCCATCTCTAAGATATTATCGATGGCCTCCTCGCAGGCAGAGGCCAGAAAGCCGCAGGTGTTGACCACGGCCACGTCCGCCCCCTCGGGCGATAGGACGACGTTGTGTCCCGCGTGCTGCACTGTGGCCATCATCTGCTCGCAGTTGACCTGATTTTTGGCGCAGCCCAGGGAAATGAAAGAAACGTTATAGGGCATAGAACCCCTCCTGATCGTAAACTAATTGTAAAAAATAGCCAAACGACTACTCTTCGTAATCGAATTCTGTCGCATTCTCGCTGATTTGGGCGATTGCCGCGCGCACATCGCGCCACGCAAAGCCCCGCCGCAGCAGCATGTCAGACAGTCGCTTGCGCCCCTTTTCATCGAGCGCGCGGCCCTTTGTCTTCTGCGCGATCACGCGCGCGATGGCCTCCTGCGCGTCGGGCGACTTTGACAGCGCGTCCTCCCACAGCTCGCGCGGCACGCCGCGCCGGTAGAGCTCGTCGCGAATTTTCGCCTCGCCATAGCCCATGCCGCCGTAATGGTGCACGAGCATTGCGGCATACTCCGCGTCGTTGAGTGCGCCGATCTCCTCGAGCCAGTCGCACGCCGATTCGGCGTCGGCCTCGACCGCCCCCTTTTCCCTGAGCTTTTTCGAAAGCTCTTTCCTTGACAGCGGGCGGGACGAGATCATGTTCGCCGCGCGCACGCGCGTTTCGCTCCGCGCGCCGGACTGCTGCAATTCTACCACAGTCCTATCGTCAATGTCCAGTCCTATACATAAACCGAAACGCAGAAGCTCGCTCTCGGTGATCCGGAGGAGGTCTCCCCCCTCCAGATACACGAGAACGCGCTCCTGCTTATGCTTCGATCGTTCGATCTTCTCAATCTTCATCCTTGAAATCGTCGGCGCTGACGTCCACGGCGCGGCCCGCAGCCTTTGCCGCCACGCGGGACTGGCCCGTCATCAGCTTGTCGAAGTTGCGGCGGATCTCCGCTTCGAGGTTATCGGCGATCTCGGGATTGTTTTTCAGATACTGTTTGGCCGCGTCGCGTCCCTGACCGATGCGCGTTTCGCCCATCGAGTACCATGAGCCGCTCTTCTGCACCAATCCGAGCTTGACGCCGAGGTCGATCAGTTCGCCGATGAGCGAGATGCCCTCGCCGTACATGATGTCGAACTCCGCCTCGCGGAACGGGGGCGCCATCTTGTTCTTCACGACCTTGGCGCGCGTACGGTTGCCGATGATCTCGCTGCCGTTTTTCAGCGCCTCGATGCGGCGCACATCGATGCGCACGCTCGAATAGAACTTGAGCGCGCGGCCGCCGGTCGTGACCTCGGGGTTGCCGTACATGACGCCGACCTTTTCGCGCAGCTGGTTGATGAAAATGACGATGGTGTTCGTTTTGCCGACCGCGCCGGTCAGCTTGCGCAGCGCTTGCGACATGAGGCGCGCGTGCAGACCGACAAAGCTGTCGCCCATCTCGCCCTCGATCTCCGCGCGCGGCACGAGCGCCGCGACGGAGTCGACCACGATGACGTCGATCGCGCCGGAGCGCACGAGCGCCTCGGTGATCTCAAGCGCCTGCTCGCCGGTGTCCGGCTGGGAGACGAGCATATCCTCGACCTTGACGCCAAGCGCGCGGGCATAGGTGATGTCGAGCGCGTGCTCGGCGTCGATGAATGCGACCTCGCCGCCCGCCTTCTGCGCCTGGGCGAGCACATGCAGCGCCAGCGTCGTCTTACCGGAGGATTCAGGCCCGTAAATTTCGATGATACGGCCCTTGGGCAGGCCCCCGATACCGAGCGCCAGGTCGAGCGCCAGCGAGCCCGTGGAGATGGCCTCCACATTGCTCACGGTGTTGTCGCCAAAGCGCATGATCGAACCCTTGCCGTAGGTGCGCTCGATCTGCTGCATCGCGGTCTCGATCGCCCGCTTCTTGTCGTCGGCCATCGCCGCAGCTGCCTTCGTCTGAGACTTTTCTGCCATGTTCGCGTTCCTCCCGATTCTTTATGTAAACTAAATTCGCTTCAAATGGTCTCCACGCGCGTGCCGTACACCACGCGGGGGATGTTGTTGAGGTCCTTGACGATCTGAATGTCGCCAAAGCCGTGCGAGCGCATGATGCGCAGCACCTGATCCGCCTGCCCGATGCCGACCTCGAAAAAGAGCATGCCGTTTTCACACAGGGCATCGCGCCACTTTTCGCAGATCACACGGTAGAAGTCGAGCCCGTCCGCGCCGCCGTCAAGCGCAAGGCGCGGCTCGTGCTCGCGCACGGAAGCGTCGAGCGTGTCGATGTCCGCGCTCGGGATGTACGGCGGGTTGCTGACCAGAAACTGGAACTCGCCCAGCGTGCGCGCGGGCTTTTCCCGCGCGTCGATCTTCAGGCTTGCCACCCGCGCCGTCAAGCGGTTGCGGCGGATGTTCTGCCGGCAGATCTTGAGCGCCTCTTCGTCATATTCGCCGAGCAGCACGCGCGCGTTCGGCAGGTTTGCCGCCGCGGCAAGGCCGATGCATCCGCTGCCCGCGCAGAGATCCAGAATGCGGCAGGCCCCCGCGCCGCGCGCCGCGTCGATGAGCTTTGTCGCCAGTACCTCGGTATCCGGGCGCGGGATGAGCACCGCGGGCGAAATGTCGAGCGGCAGACCATAGAACTCCCACTCGCCGATGAGATACGCCACCGGCTCGCCCGCCAAGTGGCGCTTGACGAGCTCGCGCGCACTCTTCTCCACCTCGGGCGAGGCGTAGAGTGAGCCGTCGCGCACCAGCTCCTCGCGCGTTTTTGCCGCCGCGGCGCAGACGAGCTCGCGCGCCGACTGCGTCGCCTCCTCGTCGCCCGCGCGCCTCAGCTCCGTGCGCAGATCCAGATAGAGATTATTATATGTCGTTGCCATGCTTACCACGCATCCTTGCCTTTTTCTTCGGGAATGACCAGCTCGAGCGCGCGGATGGCGACCTCGAGCATGCTGTCGTCCGGCTCGTTGGTCGTAAAGTTTTGCAGCCACAGGCCCGGACGCGCCAGAAAGCGCGTCACCTTGTTGTCGTGCCCGCCGACATAGCGGTTGAACTCATACGTCACGCCCACGATTGGAATGAGCAGCAGCAGGTGCAGCGCCATGCGCACCCACATGTTGCGCCAGTTGACAAAGCTGAAGACAAGGCTCGAGACTAAAATCGACACGACCACGACCACAAAGAGAAAGCTCGTGCCGCAGCGCGGATGGTGGCGCGGCTGGATGCGGCAGTTTTCGACCGTCAGCGGCAGCCCCGCCTCGTAGCAGAAGATCGTCTTATGCTCCGCGCCGTGGTACTGGAACACGCGGTAGATGTCCTTCTGCTTGGAGCACAGGATCATGTAAGCGAAGAAGATCACGAGCTTGATGACGGATTCGACCAGATTGTGCACCGCCGCGCTCTTGATATACGGGTCGATAAAGCCGGCCAGAAACGTCGGCAGCAGGAAAAAGAACAGGATCGTCAGCCCCAGCGACAGAAAGACCGCCAGCGCCGTGATGAATTTCTGCATTTTTTCGTTGCCGAGCTTTTTTTCAAGCCACTGGTCGAATTTGCTCGGCTCGGCGATGTCCTCGTCGGGGAAATAGTCCGCCGAAAACATCAGCGCCTTGACGCCCTTGACCATCGAATCGACGAACGTCACCGCGCCGCGGATGATGGGTAAGCCCAAAACGGGGTACTTGTCGCGCACGAGCGTCAGCTCCTCGACCTTTTCGACCAGCCCGTCCGGCGAGCGGACGACAATAGCCTGCTTGCCCGGACCGCGCATCAAAACTCCCTCGATCAACGCCTGTCCGCCGATGCTCGTGCGGAACTTGGATGCGGAAGCCTTGTTTTTTGCTTCTTCTGCCATGAATGGTTCTCCTTTTTCTATGCGATATCATACCACGGGTTTTGCAAGAATGCAACACTCGTTCTATTTTTCACGACATGGGCAGCGAGATCGTCACGACCGCGCCGCCGCCCTCGGCGTTGGCGATGTCGAACGTGCCGCCGTGCAGGCGCACGATCTCGTCACACACGGCAAGGCCGATGCCGCTGCCGCGTGCCTTCGACGAGCCCTTGTAGAATTTCTGCTTGACGAACGGCAGCTCCTCCTCCGGGATGCCGGGGCCGTAGTCGCGCACGCGGATGACAAATTTTCCATCCTCGCACGCGGCGCTCACGTCGATGCGCTTTCCCGTGCCGCCGTGCTTGGCCGCGTTGTCGAGCACATTGCAGAAGACCTGCTTCATGCGCTCGCTGTCTGCCACGATCGGCGGCACATCCTCGTCAGGGCCCTTGTAGCTGACCTCGATGCCCTCCTGCCGGAAAAGCTCGAAATAGGTGTAGATCGCGTCCTCGAGCTCGCTGGCAAGATCGACGCTCTCCACGCGCAGCGTGAAGCGCCCATCCTGCATCTTCGTGAATTCGAGCAGCTCCTCGACCATCGTCGTCAGGCGGCGGGACTCTTTCAAAATGATGCCGAGGCCGCGCTTCGTCTGGTCGATGTTCGCGCCGGGGTCGGCAGAGAGCGTCTCCGCCCAGCCGCTGATGGCGGTCAGCGGCGTTCGCAGCTCGTGCGAGACCGACGAGATGAATTCCTGCTGGATCTTCTCGGCCTGGCTGATCTTGAGTGACATGTCGTTGATGTTGTCGACCAGCTCGCCGAGCTCGTCGCGGTAGTGGTTCTCAATCATGATGCCGTAGCTGCCGCCCGAAATGCGGCGTGCCGCGTCGCTCACGACTGCGACGGGCTGGACGACGTTGTTGATAAAAATAGCATTCGACGCCGCAATCAGCGCCATGCACACGAGTGCCGCCGCCGAAGCGAGCAGCGACTCGACCAACACGCGATGCTGCGCCTCGCGCAGCGATGTCACGTACCGCAGCACGCCGACGACGCGGGAGTTAAAAAACAGCGGATACGACACCGCGAGGATATTCTCCCCCGTCTGCGGATCGCGGCCCTGAAACGACGCCATTTTACCGCCGATCGCGCTGTCAACGTCGCTCGTGCCGGGCAGCGTGCCCGCCGTCAGCCCGTAGGACGAGACCTGCACGCGTCCGTTCGTGTTGATGAACTGGAGCTCGATCGTGTCCTTTTCTTCAAACGTTTCGGCGGAGTACGACGCGAGGCGGTAATATTCGCTGTAGCTCTTCACGCCGTAGCCCGTGAAGGTCTCCGCCGCGATACGCGCGCGGCTCTCAAGGCCCGAGCGCATCGCATTGTAATAGTATTCCTGCACGCCCACGCTGAAAAGCGCCACCGCCAGCACCAGCAGCAGCAAGATCGGCAGCACCGCCGAAAACATCCACCGCTGACGAAGGCCACGGATGTGCAGCGCCGAAGCAAAGCCTTTTCGATTGTCCGGCATCGCTGCCCCTCCTTCGTTCGGTGCGCTCACACCGTCCATTTATAACCAAAGCCCCACACGGTGGAGATGTACTTCGGCTCCTGCGCGTCATCTTCGATCTTGAGGCGCAGGCGGCGGACATTCACGTCCACGATCTTGAGCTCGCCAAAGTAGCCCTTGCCCCACACGGCGTCGAGAATTTCCTCGCGCGCGAGCGCCTTGCCGCTGTTTTCCATAAAGAGCTTGACGATCGCGTACTCGATCTGCGTCAGCTTGACGCGCTCGCCGTTTTTTTCAAGCGTCCGGTTCGTCAGGTTCAGCAGAAACGGCGGCTGATACAACTCTCCGGTATGCGTGGCCGGCGTGTTTTCGCCCATGCGGCGCAGCAGCGCGTCCACGCGCGCGGTGAGCTCGGCGGGCGAAAACGGCTTTGTCACATAGTCGTCCGCGCCGGTCATCAGGCCCGTCACCTTGTCCATCTCCTGCGTGCGCGCCGTCAGCATGATGATGCCGACCTGCGCGTTCGACATGCGGATGCGGCGGCAGACTTCGAACCCGTCGATGTCCGGCAGCATGATGTCGAGCAGGCACAGCTTCGTGTCGGGATTTTCCTGCAATTTTTGAAGCGCCTCCTCGCCGCACTCAGCCTCCACGACCTCGTAGCCCGCACGCTGCAAATTGATGACAATAAAACTACGGATACTGGCTTCATCCTCCAGCACCAGCACTTTTTTCATATCGTTTCTCCTCTCAGTTGTCTCCCATCGTCCATTCCGCTGTGATGAGCGAGAAGCGCTCGCGCAGCGATTGCTCATCAAGCGTGATATTCCATGCATCGCCGATCCGTGCGGCGTATACCGCCTCCACCTGCTGCGTGAGCACAAAGCGGCTGCCGATGTTGGCAAGTCCCTCGCGCGCCTCGCCCGTCAGGGTGTAGACGGTGAGCAGTTTCTCTCTCAGTCCGCCCTCGCCCGCGCGGTAGAAGGACACAGCGGTCTCGCCGCTGCCCGCGCTGCGCTCGACGGTCAGATGGTCCTTGTCCCACTCGTCCGGCAGCACAAGGCTCCAGCCGTCCGCCACATTGTGGAAGCAGCTCTGCACGTCCGTCACCGTGCCGTCGATGCTGTACTGCTCCCAGACAACGTAATACTGCAGCTCGCTCTCGCGGTCAAAGCGCTGCAAGGGACGCGTCTTCGGCGCTTCGGTCACGCCGTCGCTGTTTTCATCGCGCGGGAAAAGGCCAAGGAAAATTTCCTCCGCGGGTACCTGATTTGCGTCCGCGCCGAGGGCGATGTTCTGCAGCCGCCCGCCCTTGAGCGCCAGCACGTCCGTCACGGTCAGGTTGTCGCCCGTCACGCCCGTCACGAACAGCGCGTTCTCCCCGCCCGTCAGCGTGCCGGCCGTCAGGCGGCTCAGCTCCGCCACCGAGGCGGACAGGCGCAGCGAGGACTTCGCGTGCAGCGCGCCGTCATCCCAGTCGTAGTAATCGACGCGCGCCGTACTCTCTTCGTCGCTGCAAATAATTAAAAGTTCCTGCTTCCCGTCGCCGTTCATGTCGAGGTTCGCGTAACGGGAATAGCCCGTCGTCAAAAGCGACTCCGACGTGCCGGGAGAGAGCGGATAGATGGCAAGCCCCTGCACATCCGAGCTGCTCTTGTAGCCGACCAGGATCTCCTTGAGCCCGTCGCCGTCCAGATCCGCGTAGTTCACGCTGTAGATCTGGCTCGATGCGCCCTCGATCACGGCGTAGCGCTCGTAGCTGTCGCCGTCGGCTTTGAAGATGTAGATCTTCATCGGCTTTTTGTCGCTCGCGCGGCGGAAGAAGGCCACCGCCTCTTCGCTGCCGTCACCATCGAGGTCGATCATCTGCACGCTCTGCAAATTGCTGCCCGACGTGGGCGCGGCATACTCCGCGCCGTTTGTGAGCAACGCGTCGATCTGCGATTCGAGCGACTCATACTCGCCCGCGAGCTTCGGCAGGCGGTAGAGCGACGTCTCCGGCGTCGTGAACATGCAGCCCGAAAGCAGCAGTGAAAATAATCCGATCACCAGCAGTTTCCCCGCGCGCTTCATTCTCTCCGCCTCCTTTTTCATACAGATACCAATACAGAATTATCATAGCACGCCGCCGCGCAAAAAGGTAGTCCCTTTTTGCGCATTTTCCGCAAAAAAAGCAGCGTTCAATGTCCTATCTAAGCCTCATCAAAGCGAAAGATGCGCCTTTTGCGCCCACCGGGCGCAAAACAGCATTCTAAAAAGCACGCATTTTGCGCTCTTCGAGCGCAAAACAGTGTCTCCGCACCACCCCAGGCGCGCATTTCGCGCCCTGCGGGCGCGAAACAGCCCACCACACCCAAGCGTCGCAGACTTTCGCGTCCGCAGACGCGAAATAATTTTGATCGTCATTTCCAACGACATGCGCGTTGGAAATGACTCTTCTCAGGCCGCAAGTGTGGAATTCGCCCGCCGGCGGCGGGCGAATTATGCGCGCAGCGGCCTGTAATCCCCCTCTAAAATGAAAGGGAACGGCTTTGCCGTTCCCTTTCGTTTTAGAATTTATATAAGACTGTCGCCACCTGTGCCCTCGTCATCGCGCCGCCCGGGCGGAAGCAGCCGTCGTCAAAGCCCGTGAGGATGCCCATCTCGCTGAGCGTGCTCACGTACTCCGCCGCCCACGACTGGATTGCGCTGCTGTCGGTGAACTTGAGCGCGCCCTGGGCGTAGCCCTTTTCGGTCAGGCGACCGAGCATCGTCACCGCCTCCTGGCGGCTCACGTTGGCCGTGGGGTTGAAGTAGAGCTTGCCCGAGCCGTCGGAACTGCCCTTGATGATGCCGAGCGAGTACATCGCCTTCGCGCCGTTCAGCGCCCAGGATGCGATCTCATTCGTATCGGCAAACGGGAGCTGCACGGAGGAATAATCCTGCGAAGAACCTAAGTAACGCGCGAGCAGCACGGCAAATTCCTGACGGCTGATCTTCGTATCTGGCAGGAAGTTACCGTTCGAGCCGTTCGAAATGCCGCTGCGCTTGAGGTACGCCACCGCATCGTTCGCCCAGTGGTCCTGCATATCGGCAAAGGCCGGCGTCGCGCTCGACGTACCGGCGTTCACGCCCGCGCGGCTCAGGTTGCCGCTCGCGTCGCCCGCGACCACGCTCACGCGGTGCTGTGCGCCGTCCGCCGCGGGAAGCGTAATGCTCAGCGCGCCGCTGGACTGGTCATAGGTGTAGGACGTGTAGCTCTTGCCGTCGTAGGTCACGCGAATGGTCGGGATGGCCGCGCCGTCGATGTCATCTTTCACCGTGCCGGTCACAGTGTTGCTCGCCGCATTGTACTGGAGCGAGAGCTTCGGCGCGGTCGTATCGGTCAGGCCGCCGTAGGAGAGCACGAGCTGGTCAAGGTACACGGCGCTGATAAGCTCCGTGTCCGAAGAGACGATCATGCCCGTGATCGCGGTCGCCGCGCCGAGGTTCGCCGTCAGGAGCTTCCAGCCGGAGAAGTTGAGAGCTCCCAGGTTCACGCTGCCAGTATCCGTCACCAGCGCGAGCTGCGCTCCGCTATTGTCGCCGTAGACCCAGAAGTTGAGCTGGTCGTAATTTGAAGGAATGGCATAGTTGAGGCCGATGTAGGCGTTGCCCTCGCTGCCGATCGCATAGTCAAGCCGTGCGGAGGCGTAGCCGTTGTGCACGCGGGTCATCTCACTGTTGTAGGAGAGCATCGCACGCGTGCCGGTCGCGGTCGCAAACGAGGTCTCAAAGCCGTCGAGCGTGCGCAGGGCGCGCGCCGTCACCGTCACAGGGACCGTCACGGAAATGCGGCCGAGGCTCGCCGTCACGCTGCCGCTGCCGATGCTGCCGGACGCCGTGAACACGCCGTTTTCGATCGTGCCGACATTGCCCTGCACGGTCCAGGTAAAGCCCTTGTTGTCGCCGAGCACCGGCAAATGGCGGTACATCGCCGAGGCGGTCAGCGTCGCCGTCTCGCCCGCGCTGAGCGTGATAGCACTCACGGCCTTGCCGTTCTGCCGGACGCTGATGCTGTCGGGCTGCGTGATGACATCGATCTTCGTCTGCGCGCTCGCGCCGCCCGCGTTCGCCGTCACCGTCACGGTGCCGGAGGCGGGCGCGGTCAGGACATTGCCGTCAATGGTGCCCTTATCCGCGCGCAGGGAGACATTGGAATTTGCCATGGGGATATAATTCGTGTCAAGCGCCGTCGCGGTCAGCTTGACCTGCGCGTTCGGGAGCACGCGCGTGCTCTCGCTTTCAAGATACACATGGCCCACGGAGTTCGTCGGGCGGCTGTCCGCCACTAAGAAGAGGTGGTTCGTCACCGCGCGCTCGCTGCCGCCGGAGGGCTTGTTCACAAGCGAAGCCGTCGTGCTGTCGGGCTGCGTCGCGACGAGCGCGGTCGAGCCGCCGCCGTCCAGGCTCAGCGCCGTCACGCAGCCGAGCTCGACCATGCGCTCGGCGACCTGCGTCAGCGTCGCGCCGATGGAATAGCCGCTCTGGCGGCCGTCGATGGTGTACATCACAAGAGAGCCGTCGCGCTTGAGGCCCACAGCCGTGCGCGGCGCGCTGCCGTTGACAAGGCCCGCGCAGACCTGACCGTTTTCGACCAGCTGATAGAGCGCGCCGATCATGTTCGTTACGCCGTTCCACTCGCTGCCGCTCGCGCTGACAGAGACCGTGATGCGGTCGCCGACCTGAAGCGCACGCATGGAGGTCAAATAGCTCTCGCTGGACTTGAGGTTGACCGACAGCACATACTGCCCCTTGCCGACCGCGGTGTCCACGCCGCTTTCGACAATGCTTTCGACCCGAAGCGTCAGCTCCTCGCCGATGCCCAGCTCACCGCGATCCACCGAACAGATGACATCAAGGCCCGGCTCGCTCGTGCCGATCGTGCCGCGGGCATTGAAGCTGTCGTCATACAGGAAGATACCGAACGACGTCTGGCGGACATAGTTCATGGCCGTGATCCCGAACGTGCTGCCGCGGTCGGTCTCGGCGTTGATGCGCAGGTTGGGCTTGCCCATCACCGCCGTGCCGTCGTCGTAGAAACCGAGGGCATAATAGCTGCCGGAGATGTTGCGGAAAACGCCCTTGCTCATCACGCTGCCGAGCGCGATGCCGTTGGCGGTGTCGTAATAATCGCCGTTGATGCCCGCGACCACGCGGTAGCCGTCGGCCTCCAGCGTGCGCGCTGCTGCCGAGACGGTCGAGAGCTGCGTGCTGTAGCTGCCGCTACTCACAATGGGCTTCACGCGTGCGTTGGGCGAGTAGACCACATAATTCTCCTGACGAAGGTCGGAGTAGGTATTGCTCCAGAACGTACCGGCGTTGAGCTCGGTGCGCTCATTGACCTCAACATTTGAGCTCGTCAGATCGTCGCCGAGCGCGTCAGACGCGAAGGCGTTGAGCGGAGCCGCCGCCAGCACGACTGCCAGCGACAGCGACAAAAACTTACGGATAATGGATTTCACGATTTGCCTCCTTGCTGAAAATGCCTTGAATTGGTAAACATAACACAGTATAGCAGATACCCTGCCATAAGTAAAGACGCGAAAACGCGGAAAAAGTTTCCACTTTTTTCGCAAAATTTAGAGGGAAAGCGCCTCGAGCACCCGCACGATGACGGCGTTTGACACCAAAAAACCCTGCGGCGTCAGCCGCCAGCGGCCATTCTCCTTTTTAGAAAGTCCGTGGTGCGCGCACTCTTCGAGCACTGCCTCGGCGTCCCGCGTGTCCTCCTTGAGCGCCGACAGGTCGAGCCCCCGCGCGGTGCGCAGGGCAAGCATGACGCGTTCTTCTTCGCGCTCGCGTTCCGCGGGGCATGCGCTTTCGGAAAGGTGCTCCTCACCCTTGATGTAAGCATTCAAGTCGCGCGCGTAGGCGAAGCGCCGCCCGCCGAAGTCCGAATGCGCGCCAGGACCGAAGCCCAGATACTCCTGCATCGTCCAGTATTTGAGGTTGTGGCGCGACTCGCGCCCGGGACGCGCGAAGTTCGAAATTTCATACTGCGCGTAGCCCTCCTTTTCGAGCAGCTCGACCGTTGCAAGGTACTCCTCCGCCTGTTCATCGTCGTCGGGGATGCGCAGGGCGTCTTTTTTGCGGTCGAGCGGCGTGCCCTCCTCGATCTTGAGCCCATAGCAGGAAAGGTGCTCAGGCCGTAAAGCGATCGCCGCTTGCAGGTTTTCCTGCCAGTGCGCCATTGTCTGCTCGGGTAGGCCGTAGATGAGATCGAGGCTCACATTGTCGAAGCCCGCCGCGCGGGCGGCGCGCACGGCCTCGACCGTCTCTTTATGCGTGTGGACGCGCCCGATCAGGCGCAGCTCGTCGTCGCTCGCCGACTGCATCCCGAGTGAAATGCGGTTGAAGCCCGCTTCTCTGAGCTGCCGCAGTGCTGATACCTCCCGTGCGCTATCGGGATTCGCCTCGGTCGTGATCTCAGCGTTTTTGTCCACGCGGTAATGGGCGCAGACCGTCTCTAAAATGCGGCAGAGCCGGTCTGCGCCGAGATAGCTCGGCGTGCCGCCGCCAAAGTAGATCGTGTCAACGGTATGGCCTTTCGCCTGATCCGCCCAGCGCATCAGATCGCGCTGCAAGGCCGCGGTGTAGGCGTCCATCTTCTCCTCCGAATGAGGAAGCGAGTAGAAGTCGCAGTAAATGCACTTCGCCTTGCAGAACGGAATGTGGAGATACAGTCCCAGCGGTCGCATCGCGTCAACTCCTTTGCAAAAATGTCCTCGCCCATTGTAACACAAACCTCGCCGCGCGCAAGACGGTATCGCGCGGATATTTCGTCCATTTCCCGCAAACACTACGACAAAAGGAGTGATTCTTCATGGATATGACGCCTCAGGAATATCAGGAGTATGTCAAGCGCCTTGCGCCCAAATCGCCCATTTTCAAGGATACCGCCTTTGCCTTTTTCATCGGCGGCGCGATCTGCACGCTCGGCCAGCTCATCCAGAACGGCTTTCTCTCGCTCGGCCTTGCAAAGGCGGACGCAGGCACGGCGACCTCGATCTGCCTCATCTTCCTCTCCGCACTTTTAACAGGCTTAAACCTTTACAATTCCATCGCGCGCTTTGCCGGGGCCGGCACGCTCGTGCCGATCACGGGCTTTGCCAACTCCGTTGTCTCCCCCGCCATCGACTTTAAGAGCGAGGGCTTCATCACCGGCATGGCGTCAAAGATGTTCATCGTCGCGGGGCCGGTCATCGTGTTCGGCACGCTCGCAAGCGTCGCGTACGGCGTTATCCTGATGCTGCTGTAAAAAAGGAGAGATACCGCGGCATCTCTCCTTTTTGATTCATTTCGCCCGCTGGATGCGCTTTTCGTTTTCGTGCGCGCTGGGGATGACCAGCGGCGCCTGCTCCACAATGACCGACGAGGTGTCCAGTCCGTACCACTGGATGACCGAGCCCGCCGCGCGGCGGACGGCGTATTTGAGGTTCAGGATGATCTCGTCCGTGCGGCTCAGCTCCGACATCAGCGGCACCGCGCGGCGCAGCATCAGAAACTTGAAGCTGCCCACCTGCGAGGGGCCGTAGATCGAATACTTTCTCTCCTGCGGTGGCAGCTCCCCGCTCTCGAGCAGGTCGCGCACGATCTGGCGCAGGTAGATATTCACGCGCTGGTCGTTCTTGAAACCGAGGTTGAGCTTTACGCGGAAAATATAGTCCGTGCCAAACGTCTCGACCTGATAGTTCATCGCGTTTGGCTCGTCGAGCACATGCACACTCAAAAACCAGTAGGCGCGGGCGCGCTTGGGATCCTTATCGAGGATGGAGTAGAGTGTGTTGCGATCGATCGTCTCCATATCGTCGCTGCTGCCGATGTAGACAAGGTTCTGCGTCAGCTCCGGCAATGCACTGTCGCCGCGCAGCGCGGCAAGATTCTCCGTATAGTCACCAAGCTTGAGGCGCACGCTGTATTTCTGCTCGAGTTGCGTGCCGCGGTGCCAGATGATCATAATCGACAGAAGCAGCAGCGCCATAATGACCGCCACATAGCGACCGTGCGCAAATTTCGACAGGCTCGAGAGGAAAAACACCGTCTCGATCGCGCCGAAGACAATGAGCACGCCCCACGCGAGCGCTTTCTTCCCTCGCACACGGGAAAGATACACGAACAGAAGCAGCGTTGTCATCAGCATCGTCACCGTGATGGCAAGGCCATAGGCCGACTCCATGCGCGCTTGAGCGGAACAGCAGCACGATGAACGTGCAGCCCACCCAGAGGATCTTGTTGACCGTGTCGATGTAGATTTGACCCTTGGTCTCGGCGGGATACTGCACCTTCAGGTGCGGCATCAGGTCGAGGCGGATGGCCTCCGATACCAGCGTATAGGAGCCTGTGATGAGAGCCTGCGAGGCGATGACCGCCGCGAGTGCGCTCAAAATGACCGCCACCGGACGCAGCGCGCCGGGCAGCATCAAAAAGAACGGGTTCAGGCTCTCAAGCGATGCAAGCGCCGCGTCGCCCCGACTGCTGAGCAGCCACGCCCCCTGCCCCAGATAGTTGAGGATCAGGCAGATCTTGACGAGCGGCCAGCTGATGTAAATGCTCTCGCGGCCTACATGGCCCATGTCGGAATACAGCGCCTCCGCGCCCGTCGCGGCCAGAAACACGCTGCCGAGGATCATAAAGCCGAGTTTATTATAAGGGCTCACGAGAAGCTCCACCGCGTGCGCGGGGTTGAACGCCCGGAGCACCTGCGGCATGGAGAAAATGTTCATCGCCCCCGTCGCACCGAGGAAGAGGAACCACACGAGCATCACCGGGCCAAAGGCCTTGCCGATGCGGCTCGTACCCGCGTGCTGCACGGCAAAAAGCGACGCGATGATGCAGAGCGTGATGATGATGACGCCCGTCTGGCGGCCTCCGAGGAGCCTGTCCATCATCGCGATACTGCGAAGTCCCTCAACCGCCGAGGTCACGGTCACCGCAGGCGTCAGCACGCCGTCGGCAAGCAGCGCCGCGCCGCCAAGCATCGCCGGCACGATGAGCCACTTGCCGCAGCTGCGCACGAGCGAATAGAGCGAGAAGATACCGCCCTCGCCGTGGTTGTCCGCCTTCATGGCGATGAGCACGTACTTGATGGTCGTGAGCAGCGTGATCGTCCAGATGATGAGTGACAGCGCGCCGACAATGAACGACTCGTTGATCTGCGTGATGCCGCCGTTCCCCTCCAAAATGGACTTCATCACGTACAGCGGTGAGGTACCGATATCGCCGTACACGATGCCGATGGCCACAAGACACATCGTCAGGGAGGTTTTTTGTCTCTTTTCCATAGCGTTCCCTGCCTTTTTGGGCGCGGCGGAGCGGTCTTTATCTCCCCACCGCGCCGCTTCTTCATAAATTCTTAACGAAATTTTAGCATGTCCTCCCGACAAGTGCAAGCGACAAATGCCGTCAAGTGTTAAATTGACGAAAATGCCCTTTCCGCGCTGAAGAGGCGGAAGCGTGTCCATTCATGGTTTATCCGCGGTTATTCTGTTGACATAACGATGTGGAAAACTCTGTGGAAACTGTGAATAACTTTGTTGTTCCAGTGCGTTCCCGCCGGTTGACAATTGGTTATGCTCGACGTCTTTCGACATCATTGGCGCAGAAATTCCCGCGAATTTCTGCATTTTCCCGCCAAAGGCAAAAATCTGCCGCGGCCACTTGCCATTGTGGTCAAAAAATCGTATAATATACTAAGTTTTGTGTTTGAAGATCAGAATCGTAAATTTCGGCGAAATGGAGAACCCCCAATGGCAGAAGCAAAAAAAACGAATTACGGCAACGAGAGCATCTCGTCCCTCAAGGGCGCGGACCGTGTGCGCAAGCGCCCGGGCGTCATCTTCGGCTCGGACGGGCTGGACGGCTGCGAGCACGCCGTGTTCGAGATCCTTTCGAACTCCATCGACGAAGCGCGCGAGGGCCACGGCAGGCTCATCACCGTCACCCGTTACTTAGACCACAGCATCGAGGTCGAGGATATGGGACGCGGCTGCCCTGTGGACTATAACCCCAAGGAAAAGCGCTTCAACTGGGAGCTCGTGTACTGCGAGCTCTACGCCGGCGGCAAGTACAACAACTTGGACGGCGACAACTACGAATACTCCCTCGGCCTCAACGGCCTCGGCGCGTGCGCGACGCAGTATTCCTCGCGCTATATGGACGTGACCGTCTGGCGCGACGGGAACAAATACTCCCTGCACTTTGAACGCGGCGAGCCCGTGGGCAAAAAGGGCGATGAGCTCAGGATCGAGCCGACCGACCGCGGCCGCAAAACCGGCACGCGCACGCGCTGGCTGCCCGACCTCGACGTGTTTACCGATATTGACATTCCCGCCGACTACTATGTCGAAACGCTGCGCCGTCAGGCCGTCGTCAACGCGGGCATCACGTTCCGCTTCAAAAACGAAGTCCTCCCCGGCCACTTTGAGACGCAGGACTTCGTCTACGAAAACGGCATCATCGACTATGTCGCCGAGATCGCGGGTGAAGACGCCCTGACCACCCCCGTCTTCTGGGAGACGGAGCGCCGCGGCCGCGACCGCGAGGACAAGCCCGAATACAAGGTCAAGCTCTCCTGCGCGTGCTGCTTTTCGAATAAGGTGCAGCGCATCGAGCACTATCACAACTCCTCGTGGCTCGAGCACGGCGGCAGCCCCGAAAAGGCGTCGAAGACCGCCTTTGTCTACGCCATCGACAAGTATTTGAAGGACAACAACAAATACCAGAAGGGCGAGGCGCGCATCGCCTGGCAAGACATCGAAGACTGCATCATTTTCGTCTCCAACAACTTCTCCACGCAGACGAGCTACGAGAACCAGACGAAAAAGGCCATCACGAATAAGTTCGTGCAGGAGGCGATGACGGACTTTCTGAAGTCCCGCCTCGAAACCTATTTCATCGAAAACCGCGTCGACGCGCTCAAGATCGCCGAGCAGGTGCTCATCAACAAAAGAAGCCGCGAGAGCGCGGAAAAGCAGCGCCTGAACATCAAGAAAAAGCTCTCTGGCAGCATCGACATCTCAAACCGCGTCGAAAAGTTTGTCGACTGCCGCACGCGCGACGTCTCGCGCCGCGAGATCTACATCGTCGAGGGCGACAGCGCCCTCGGCAGCGTCAAGCTCTCGCGCGACGGCGAGTTTCAGGGCATCATGCCCGTGCGCGGCAAGATCTTAAACTGTCTCAAGGCCGACTATCCGCGTATTTTCAAGAGTGAGATCATCACCGACCTTTTGAAGGTCCTCGGCTGCGGCGTCGAGGTGCCGGGCAAGTTTGTCAAGGACCTGAACGCCTTTGATATCAACAATCTTCGCTGGAACAAGGTCATCCTCTGCACCGATGCCGATGTCGACGGCTTCCAAATCCGGACGCTCATCCTGACGATGATCTACCGCCTCTGCCCGACGCTGATTCGCGAGGGCTATGTCTACATCGCCGAGACCCCGCTTTTTGAGATCACCTGCGGCGAAAAGACGTGGTTCGCCTACACGGACAAGGAGAAAAACGACATCGTCAAGACCCTTGAGGGCAAGCGCTACAAGGTCGACCGCTCGAAAGGTCTCGGCGAGAACGACCCCGAAATGATGTGGCTCACGACCATGAACCCCGAGACACGCCGTCTCATCAAGGTCATGCCCGAGGACGCGGAGGCGACGGCACACTCGTTTGATCTGCTGCTCGGCGACAATTTGCAGGGCCGCAAGGACCACATTGCCGAAAACGGCTACAAATACCTCGAAATGATCGACGTATCGTAATACGAACAAACAGGAAAGGAGCGTTACTTTATGGAAGGCATTTTACTTCACGTTCTCTATCGCGGCGAAAAGGCTAATGACTTTGCATCGGAGATGGAGCGAAGTGGCCTGCGCGCCGCCGTCCTCGCGGAAGAGGGCTGCATGCAGTACGACTACTACCGGCCTCTTGCCGAGGAAAACTGCGTGCTGCTCGTGGAGCACTGGCGCGACCGCGCCGCGCTCGACAAGCACTCCGCGGGCGAGCCGATGGCGCGTCTCAAGGCGCTCAAGGCAAGCTACGACCTCGCAACGACCGTTGAGCGCTTTGAATGAGGAGAAGCGCATCCGAGGCAAAAAATTGGGAATCTGCTAAGGAGTTTTGATAGCCATGAAAAAGATCGTTCTTAAAACTGCGATAGGGATTCTTCTCGTTTGCAGCGTATTTGTTGGTTTTCTTTATATAAGCAGCGACATTGGCATAGCGTCGGGCAATCTAGAGACAGACATTCGTTCGTCGCAGAAGATCAAGGAGGATTGGGCGATCGATGGAAGTGTTTCTGACACGATGGCTGCATATATTTCTTATCCGCAGGACATGAGCGACCACACTTTTTCCGTCTATGTCAATCGCCCGGGACTTTCCTTCGGATATTTCTTCCGCGCGGGTGGAAAACTCTCGGAGATCCAGGAAGGAATTGCAGAGTTCACCACAGAGGGTGCTAATGAGCGCGCATTGATTTCCATGAATCAGCAGCAGGTACAGCAGCTTCAAATCGATGATGGCCGCGCCATTCAAGCGATCGATATCGACAGCGATCAGCCCTTTGCGATCGTCCTGCCGATCAATGCGGGCAGCATTACTTTTTATGACGTGAACGGAAATGCTGTAGAATATTGGAATCATCCTCTTTAACAGCTTCCGGTTTGCCGAACCGGTTTCATCCCTTCAAGAACGAAGTTCCCCTGCATCATTCGAACCGCAAAAAATCCGTACACAAGCAGGAAGACCCGACCGATGAGCATCCATCGGTCGGGTCTTCTGTCTGATGCGTCCCTTTTTTCACGACTTCTGCGCACCGACGTCGCCGAGGGCGGCGGCCGCCGCTTTCTCCCGCCGGCGCACGCAGAGCGTGCCGTTTTCCGCCGTCAAAACCGCCGTGTCGCCGCTTGCGAGCGTGCCGTCCAAAAGGCAGGTCGCGAGCGCGTCCTCCACCTCGCCGCGGATGAGCCGCCGCAGGGGACGCGCGCCGTAGGAAACATCGTAGCCCCGCTCGGCGAGGGAGACCGCGCAGTTCTCGTCCGCCTCAAGCGTGATGCCGAGCGCCGCGGCGCGGGAAACGGTCTGCGCAAGCAGCCGCCGCGCGATCTCGGCGCAGTCCTCGCGCGATAAGCGGCGGAAGACGATCGTCTCGTCCACGCGGTTCAAAAATTCCGGCCGGAACGTCCGCCGCAGCTCCGCGATCACCGCCGCCTTCACGGCAGCGAACTGCGCGTCGGCGCTTTTCTGCTCCTCCGGCGCAAAGCCGAGCGGCGTGCCCGCCGCCGTGATGCTCTTCGCCCCGATGTTCGACGTCATGATGACCGCCGTGTTGCGAAAGTCCACCTTGTGGCCCTGCGCATCCGTCACGACGCCGTCCTCCAAAATTTGCAGCAGGATGTTCCACACGTCCTCATGTGCCTTTTCGATCTCGTCGAAGAGCACGACGGAGTACGGCTTGCGCCGCACCTTTTCCGTCAGCTGCCCGCCCTCGTCGTAGCCAACGTAGCCCGGCGGCGAGCCGATCAGGCGCGAGACGGTGTGTTTTTCCATATACTCGCTCATGTCGATGCGGATCATCGCGTCCTCGCTGCCAAATACCGCCTCGGCGAGCGCTTTACTGAGCTCCGTCTTGCCCACGCCCGTGGGACCGAGGAAGAGGAACGACCCGACAGGCCGTTTCGGATCCTTGACGCCGACGCGCCCGCGGCGGATGGCGCGCGCCACGGCGCGCACCGCGTCCTCCTGCCCGACGACGCGCGCGTGCAGCGTTTCTTCAAGCGTCAAAAGCCGCGCGCTTTCGCTCTCGTTGAGCCTTGTCACCGGAATGCCCGTCCAGTTCGACACCACGGCGGCGATGTCCTCCGCCGTCACGCGCACAGCGGTCTTTTCCGCCTCGCGCGCCTGTTTTTTCCGCTCAGCTGCCGCCTGCGTGCGGAAGCTCTCCTCCGCGTCGCGCAGCCGCGCCGCTTTTTCATAGTCCTGCGCGCGGATGGCAGTCTCCTTGTCCCGCGCGGCGGCGCTCGCCTTCTCTTCGAGCGCTTTCAGTTCGGGCGAGGCGCTGCGCGCGGACAGTTTCACGCTTGCCGCCGCCTCGTCAATAAGGTCGATAGCCTTATCCGGCAAAAAACGGTCGGGCAGATACCGCTTTGAGAGCGTCACCGCCGTGCGCAGGGCCTCGTCCTCGATGGAAAGGCCGTGATACGCCTCGTACTTTGGCCGCAGGCCATGCAAAATTTGCAGCGCCTGCTTCTCGTCCGGCTCGCCGACCTGCACGCTCTGGAAGCGCCGCTCGAGCGCGGCGTCCTTTTCGATGAATTTTCGGTACTCCTCGAGCGTCGTCGCGCCGATGACGCGGATCTCCCCGCGCCCGAGCGCGGGCTTTAGGATGTTCGCCGCGTCCACCGCCCCCTCGGCGCTGCCCGCGCCGACAATGGTGTGCAGCTCGTCGATGAACAAAATGACATTGCCGTCGCGCCGCACCTCGTCGAGCACGGCGCGGATGCGTTCTTCAAACTCGCCGCGGTACTTTGTCCCTGCCACCATGCCCGAAAGGTCGAGCAGCAGGATGCGCTTGTCGATAAGCTCCTCCGGCACGTCGCCCGCCGCGATCTTTTCGGCAAGCCCCTCGGCGATAGCCGTCTTGCCGACGCCCGGCTCGCCGATGAGCACGGGGTTATTTTTTGTCCGCCGCGTCAGAATGCGCAGCGCGCGGGCGATCTCCTTTTCCCGCCCGATCACGGGGTCGAGCCGCCCCTCGCGCGCCATCGCGGTCAGATCGCGCGAGAATTCCAAGAGCGTCTTGCCGTTTTTCGCCTCCGCGCGGCTTGCACGCACCTCGGGCAGCGGGAGCTTGCGCGGCGACAGGCTCATCGCGCGCAGCGTGTCGCTGTACAGCTTTTTGGTATCCACACCCAGCGATCGCAGCAGCCGCACAGCCATATTGCCGCTGTCGCGCAGGATACCGAGCAGCAGATGCCCCGCCTCGATCTCTCCGCCGCCCGTGCGCATCGCCTCGCCTACGGCCAGCTCGACCGCGCAGCGCGCGTGCGGGGTGAGCCCCTGCACGGTCGATCTTTCCGCCGTGCCGCGCCCCAGCTTTTCGATCATCCTCTCGCGCACTGCCGGCTCGTAGATGCCCGAGGCATTCAGCGCACGGCAGGCCGCGTCGTCCTCCTCGCGCAGCATCGCGAGCAGCAGGTGCTCGCAGCCCACATAGCCGTGCCCCAGCTCGCCAGCCGCCGCCTGCGCGCAGCGCAGCACATGCTCAGCCTTCAGGCTGAATTTCCGGTCATTCATCGCTCTACCCTCCGCTTCCTTTTTGTCCTTTCATTTTTGACCGGTTTATTCAAAAATAAACGCCGCAAATGACACAGAAAATTCAATATTTTCCTGCATTCTGACTCTTGCATTTTCGCTTTGACATGCTATAATAGCGTCATCAACTTATGGAGGTACTAATTATGGCTTATCAGATTAGCTCTGCCTGCGTCAGCTGCGGTGCTTGCGCAGACGCCTGCCCCGTCGGTGCTATTTCCCAGGGCGATTCCCAGTATCAGATCGACGCAAATGCCTGCCTGGATTGCGGCTCCTGCGCTGATACCTGCCCCAACGGCGCCATCTCCCAGGCCTAAGGTCTAAGGGTACTTAAAAAATAAGGACGCGCGAAAGCGCGTCCTTATTTTTATCATCAGAAAGGGTCATCACATGGAAAAACGCGACGAGCTCTGGCCGCACGGCCCCTACTTTTATTACGACACCGCCCTCTTCCCGCCGGGGACGGACAGCTTTTGCCTCGCCTACTTTGCCCGCCCGTCCCGCGGCGACACGGTCTGCGACCTCGGCAGCGGGATCGGTCTTCTCGGAACGCTCCTGCTCGCGCGCGAGAAATCGCTTTTTATCGAAAATGTTGAGCTCTCCGCGCCCGCGGCAGCGCTTGCGCGAAAGACGTTCGCCGAAAACGGCTGGGCGGACAGGGCTGCTTTCCACGAAGGCGACCTTCGCGACGTCTCCGTCCTGCCGAAAGCCGGCAGCGTCGACTATGTGATCTCGAACCCGCCGTACTTTCCCGCCGGCAGCGGCGAGAGCGCCAAAGGCGAAGCGCGCCAAATCGCGCGCGAGGAAACCTCCTGCAAACTGGACGACGTCTGCGCCGCGGCGCAGCGTGTGCTGCGCTATGGCGGGCGCTTCACCCTCGTTCACCGCGCCGAGCGCCTCGCCGACGTGCTCTGCGCCATGCGGAGTCACGGCATCGAGCCCAAGCGCCTGCGCTTTCTCGCAAAATCGCCGGACGCCGCGCCCTCGCTCCTCTTCGTCGAGGGAAAGCGCGGCGGCAAAAGCGGCCTTGTCATCGAGCCGCCGCTCGTCCCCAACGGCGAGGAATGGGACGCCGTGTATTTCCGAAAATAAGAAAACGGGCCGCCCTTTCGGGCGGCCCAACAGCTTTATTATACTAAAGTGCCGGATGAACTGCAAGCATTTTCTGCCAGTTTTCGAATAATCAGCCCTGCGCACAAAATATCGCTCGCATCTTTATCCATTCCGCCGCTTGATTTTTGAGCTCATTCTTGCTATTCTTTAAGCACAGAAAGGGTGAGACCAATGTACAAGTGATCTTCACAAAGGCGATCCCAAATGGTTCCGATCATATCCATCGCGCAGCACTCTCTGATGTGTACCGTCATTCAGGTAAAACCGCCGCAACCGCGGTGTTTGAGATAGCAGGAGTGGAAACCGGAGTAAGTGATATTCGGCACCAGATCATTGAAGAAAGGAAGGAAAGAAAACAGAATATGAGAGATCCAAATATTCATCATGGCTGACCCTTGATCGTAGTTCAGTAATCGCGATCAAGGGTCAGTCATTTTTTGTTTTCTTTCACTTTTTTAGAAAAATTGAGGAAAAATATCCCGTGCTCTGCGCGGGAGGGGTGGCAGCGCCGATGGCGCTGCTACGAAATAAGGGGGATATTCTCTCGCGTGAGAGAATATCCCCCTTGGACCCCCAAGAGAACGCGAGGGGAGTCCCCCTCGACCCCCAACATTGGCAGTTTGCAGCTTGAATGACTGCACGCGCTGCGCAGTGTAAGTGCAGTGTAAGTGGCTTCGCCACGAGTCCCTGCGAGTCGGTTCATCCAGCAACCGCGCCTTACTCCGTGAGGCGCGAGTGACGGAAGTCTGGCGGCGGACTGCGTGCGGGCGCAGCAATGCCGCGCCGTCAGAAGAGCGGGAAGAATAATCCAAAAAGGAGGGGCGGGGCCCCTCCCGTGAGATCGAAACGCCCCTGCCGTTCTCTTGGGGGATCAAAAGGGGGCCTTCTCTCACGTGAGAGAAGGCCCCCCTTTTGCTTCAGACTTCACGGAACGCTTCAATGCGATAGCTCCCGTCCGGGCGCACTTCCAGAGTCAACTCATCGTGCGTTCCTTCGCCGTCCTCGCCGCGCGGCGCGCTCCACAGCCGGATGCTGTCGCCGTACTGCTCGCCGCCCATCGGAATAAAGGATCCGGGGCCAAAATCGCTCGCATACTCATAGAATGCATCATACTGTGCGAGGTACGTCACACCATCCTGATTGCACAGATCGTCCACCGTGATATCCGCCCACTGCGTCAAAAGCGCGGAAACGTCACTCTTGGGAATGCGCCGCACGGGGACCGCCCAGTCATCCGGCACCTTGAACCTCTCCGCATCCTCTATTCCCAGCGTGTCGAGCACAGCGTGGAATTCCTCCACGTCCGCGTCTCCCAGCGTGGTGCTGAGCGGACAGTACCGCAAAAATTCCGCAAGGTCGATATCGCGCGGATCGTCGTAATGTGAGGTGAAAAAGCAGCTCACCGGCGTCGAGGTCGTATAGCGGTACTCTCCCGTTGTCTCATCCGTCACATCGGCAGTGGAGGCAAACAACTCCTTAAATTCTTCGATCTGCGCCTCCGTCAGCGGCGCCCAATCATCCTCCGGTCCGCCGTCCGATTTGTCATCATTCGCTCCCGCGCAGCCAAACAGCGCCAGCGTGCACACGCAGGCGAGCAAAAAGGCAAATAATTTCTTCATCGTTTCTCCCCTTTTCATTTTCGCATCATTTGTTTTTTACTGCCGGCGCGCCAGCTTTGCTCTTATAGGCTATTCACCGTGCCGAGGAAGAGCGGCAGACCGTCCACGCCGGTGATCATAAACGCGAACGGCCGGTTCAGATCCATCTCCACCACGGGTAGGTCTTCGGGCGCGGCGGATTGGGCGTCCGCCCTGACGGCGGTAAACGCGGCGGCCTCGCAGCCCTTTTCGTCCACCTTGACGCACGCGGCGTGCTGCACCTGCGTCACGGCGACCGCCTTGTCAAAGCGGTCAAAGTCGACAAGGGGCGAGAAGTCCGCCTTATCGAAGTCGAACACATCCGTGACGCCCATCGCCTTGAGCGCGTCGGTCAGCTCCAGGTTGGAATCCACGTCAAACTTCGGCACGCTCCAGTGGATCTCCGCGCTCGGCAGCGCAGCGTCCATGTCGTAGGCCATCAGTCCGCCCACGACCTCACCATTGGCAAGCAGGCTCTCGAGCGTCGTCCCCTCATCCGGCAGCAAAAAGCGCATCGACTGCCCGCCGCGGAAGCCGAGCTCCGCCACGGTGTAGTTCTCGCCGCGATAGTACGCGGCGCGGTCGTCCGTGCGGTGCATGAACTGGGCGGTCTGCTTCTCGCCGTCTGCCGCGGTGAACGTGTCCTTCTTCGTCGCATCCTTCCAGAATTCGTCGCGCCACTGGTCCTTAAAATAGAGCGTCGTCAAAAGGAGCATCACGGTCTCGGGCTTCGTCTGGATCTCGCCCGCCGCGTCCTGCAAGAGATTGCCCGTGTTCTCATTGATCCATTCGCCGATGGCCTTGTCCGTCTTCTCATCTCCCATCGGGGCGGAGAACGTCGAAGCAAGGTACTGCTCGGCGAGCACCTGCAACGTCTCTTCATTATAGGGGACGTTCTCATTCAGCCACACGGAGCTGCCGAGCAGCGTCTTTCCCGTCGAGGTCTCGCCGTAGAGATTGCGCCAGACATAGTTGCCCGCAGCGCGCGACGCATCGGTATTTTCAAGGCCTAAAAGCGACAAGAGCTGTGCGCGGCTGTCGCCGTCCGTCGTCTCGCTGAGCATCGCAAAGGCGAGATACAGGTTTGCGGGCGAGAGAACGGTGTTCTCCTCCGCCGAAAGCAGCGCGCCCGTCCCCTGTGTGAAGTGCAGGAATGCCGCGGGGTAGCTCGTGCCCTTGCTGCGCAGCGCCTTGAGCGCATCGTAATAGGCATTGCTGCGCGCGTCCCAGTCCTCCCAGATCTTCTCCTGCGCCTTTTCATAGGCGTCCGCGCCCATCTTGTCATAGTCGATGGTGCTGAATGCCTCGTCAAGCTCACTCTCGTTCGGCATGGCGGGCAGCACGGGATAGTCCGCCGTCTTCACGGCGAGGTCCTGCAAATACTGCGCGGCAATGGGGTCTTTTTTCACATTGTCCTTCTCATTTTCATTTCGGATCGTCGTTCCGTTGTCTCCGCAGGCGGCGAAGGACAGGACCATCGCCGCGGCGAGCAGCAGCGTTAAGAATCGTTTCATGTCGGATGTACCTCCGTTTCGGGATTTGTTATATTAGACGGCGCGGATGGAAAAAAGTTCCCGTTTTGTCAAAAATAACATGCCGCCCTTTTACGAAACGGGCGAATGTGGTATACTTTCAAAAATATTTTCTCTTTTGTGTAACGCAAACGGCAAAAAAGTTGTCTTTTCCCCATGATGGCAGACAACAGAAAGGAGCGAACCTATGGACGACCATGAGATCGTCGACCTCTACTGGCAGCGGGACGAGCACGCCATCGAAGCCACCGCCGCCAAATACGAAAGCTATTGCATGAAAATTTCGCAAAACATTTTATCTGACCGCGCCGACAGCGAGGAAAACGTCAACGACACGTACTTACACGCCTGGCAGGCCATGCCGCCGCAAAGGCCTGCGATCCTGTCTGCCTTTCTCGGCAAGATCGCGCGCAATCTGGCGCTGAACCGCTATAAGGCGAGGTCGGCGCAGAAGCGGCAGGGCGACGTCTTCGCGCTCTCGCTCGACGAGCTGGACGACTGCGCACCCGCCCTGTCCTCGCCCGACGACGAGGCCATGGCAGCAGAGCTCGGTCGCAGCATCAGCGCGTTTCTGCGCACGCAGAGCGAAGAGGTGCGCAGCATGTTCATCCTGCGCTATTTCTACTGCGAACCGGTCGAAGCGCTGGCCGCGCGCTTTCACTGCGGCGAGAGCCGCATCAAAACCACGCTCCTGCGCACGCGCAGAAAGCTCAAGGAGCATCTCATCAAGGAGGGATACTGTGAAGCATGAAGTTCTGACCCGCGCCATAGGCGAGCTCGACGATGAGCTCATCGCGGACGCCTACGCCTACAAGCCGCGCAAACGGTACGCCCTCCCGCGTTTTCTTGCCGCTGCGGCGTGCCTTGTGCTCGTGCTGGCCGCCGCCCTGGCGATGACGCGCGACACCTTACCGGCTGAGATCAAGGTCGAAGGCGCAGCGCTCTCCTCAATCCCCATTCCCATCAGTCAGCCCGCAGCGATGGCGCTCGACGCGCGCGGCAGTCTGAGCGGCCCGCTCAGTCCGATGCTTACCATCGAGAGCAAATCGGGCGAGGCCGTGACCGTTACGGTGTCGGATGGCGTGCTGACCCAGCCTCTTTACTCGCTGCAGGAGGAGTTCACCTCCTACACCGTCTCCGGCAAGGTGCAGCTTTGCTGGACCATCGAAGAGCCGGACACGGGTACGGTTTACACGCTCTCTCTCGACGGCGCGCCCGCCGTCACGCTGCGCTACGACGAGGCCAACGGCTATTGGGCCGCCGCGCGGGCGTAAGCATCCCATTCCACATTACTATTGACAACACACAACATTTTGGAGGTAAATTCCCATGAAAAAGTTTCTCACCCTGCTGCTGGCCGCAGCGATGACTCTCTCCCTCGCCGCCTGCGGCAGCAAGACGGATGACAATAGCGGCAATAACAGCCAGCCCGCGAGCGCTCTCGAGCTGCTGAACGCCGTATGGGCCAACTACAGCGACGACGACAAGTTCCCTGCTGCCGGTGGCGACTATGATGAGGCGAATATGACCGAGGACGCGCCCGGTAACTTCTCCGTCGAAGACGGAGAAGCACTTGACTACTCTCTCTCCTTCCCCGCCGCGGACGCAGGCAAGCTCTCCGACGCCGCGTCCCTCACCCACATGATGAACGCCAACACCTTCACCGCGGGCGCGTTCCATGTTGCGAGCTCTTCCGACGTTGACAGTGTCGTCTCCGACCTCAAGGACAACATCATGAACCGCCAGTGGATGTGCGGCCTTCCCGACAAGCTTGTCATCCTGACGCTCGGCGACTATGTCATCTCCTGCTACGGCGCGGAGGACCTTGTCGACCAGTTCAGCGAAAAAGTCACCGAGGCCTTTGCCGATGCTGCCGTCGTCTGCGACGAGGCCATCGCCTGATTTGATCTTCTGAAAGGCGGAGAAGTTTATGCTCTTTTCCAGCGTTCCCTTTCTCTTTTACTTTCTGCCTGCGGCGCTGCTGATCTACTTTGCAGCGCCGCGGCAGCTGAAAAACGCGGTGCTGCTGCTCGCAAGCCTCTTTTTCTATGCCTGGGGCGAGCCGAAATATATGCTGCTCATGCTCGTCTCCATCGTGCAGGGCTATGGTTTCGGCCTGCTGATTGAAAAGCACCGCGGGCAAAAGGCGTCGAAGGTCTTTCTGACGCTCTCGATCCTTGTGAGCCTTGGGCTTCTCGGCTATTTTAAGTACGCGGACTTTTTTCTCTCCAGCGTCAACGCCGTCACAGGGCTTTCCCTGCCGCTTTTGAAGCTGAGCCTGCCCATCGGCATCAGCTTCTACACCTTTCAGGTATTGAGCTACGTCATCGACGTCTACCGCGGCGAAACGGCGGCGCAGAGGAATTTCATCGACCTGGCCGCCTATGTTTCGCTCTTCCCCCAACTCATCGCGGGGCCGATCGTACGGTATTCCGACGTCGCCGCAGAGCTCAAAAGCCGCACGCACAGCGTCTCCGCCGCGGCGGAGGGCGTGCGCCGCTTTACGGTCGGCTTTGCCAAGAAAATTCTGCTCGCCAACCAGTTCGACGCGCTCGCGAGCGCCTACAAGTCGACGCAGGACGCGAGCGTCCTCTTCGTCTGGCTCTACGCGCTCGCGTTTCTGCTCCAAGTCTATTTCGACTTTTCGGGCTACAGCGATATGGCCATCGGCCTCGGGCGGATGCTGGGCTTCCACTTCCCTGAAAACTTCAACTACCCCTATATTTCAGCGAGCATCACGGAGTTCTGGCGCAGGTGGCACATGTCGCTTGGCTCGTGGTTCCGCGACTACCTCTATATCCCTCTCGGCGGCAGCCGGAAGGGCAAGGCGCGTCAGCTGTTGAACATTCTGATCGTCTGGCTTGCAACGGGCCTGTGGCACGGGGCGGCGTGGACGTTCGTGCTGTGGGGACTGTGGTTCGCGGTCCTGCTGCTTCTTGAAAAGCTGGCGCTGCTGCCGGTGCTCGAAAAGCACCGCGTGCTCGGCCATGTGTACACGCTCTTTTTCGTCACGCTCGGCTTCGTGCTTTTCGACGCAGACAGCGCCGCGCAGGCGGTCTCGCGCATCAGCGCGATGCTCGGCGCAGGCGGACTGCCGCTGTCAAGCACGCAGGCGGTCTACTACCTTAAAAGCTATGGCCCGCTGCTCGTGCTCGGTATCCTCTGCGCAACACCGCTGCCGAAGATGATCGTCGCAAAGCTGCGCAAATCCAAAGGCGCAGCGACGGCGCTCGATGTGCTCGAGCCGCTCTGCGTGCTCATTCCCCTGCTGCTCGGCACGGCATTTTTAGTAGACGGGTCGTTCAACCCGTTCCTCTACTTCCGCTTTTAAGGAGGGCATCGCATGAATCGAAAAATCAAAGACGCCCTCACCCTCGGCATCGCGGCAGCGTTCGTGCTTATGTTCGCGCTGTGGAGCATTTGCAAGAGCGACGACGCCGTGTCGGAAAGCGAGCACCGCCCGCTCAAGCAGTTCCCAACGCTGAACGTGGAAGAAGTGCTCTCCGGACGCTTCCAGTCGAATTTTGAGAGCTACACGCTCGACCAGTTCCCGCTGCGCGACGAGTTCCGCACGCTCAAGGCCCTGTCCGTCCGCGATTTATTTGGTGAGAAGGACAACAACGGCATCTACGTCGCGGACGGCTACGCCGCGAAGCTCGACGACACGATCCACGAGGATTCGCTCGACCACGCGGCCGACCGCTTCCGCTACGTGTACGAAACGTATCTCAAAGATACGGGCGTAAACGTCTACCTCTCCGTCATCCCCGACAAGAATTACTTTTTGGCCGCCGAAAACGGCTATCCCGCGATGGATTACGAGAAGTTCTTTGCGCTCATGCGCCAAAAGGTCGATTTTGCGGACTATATCGACCTGACGGGCACGCTGTCGCTCTCATCCTATTACCGCACCGACCTCCACTGGCGGCAGGAAATGCTTGCCCCCACAGCCAAGGCGCTGGCAGATGCGATGGGCGTCTCACTCACCGTGGACTTTACCGAGGTCACGCTCGATACGCCGTTTTACGGTGTGTACCGCGGGCAGTCGGCACTGCCGATGGAGCCCGACAGGCTCGCCTACCTCACAAACGATATCATTGGTAGCTGCCGCGTGTACGACTATGAAAGCGGCGCCTATCTCCCCGTTTACACGCTCGAAAAGGCGGACGGCAGCGACCCGTATGAAATTTTCCTCTCGGGACCCAAGTCGCTGCTGCGCATTGAGAACCCGAACGCGCAGGCGGAGCGAAAACTCCTTGTCTTCCGCGATTCGTTCGCCGCGAGTTTGCTTCCGCTGCTTGCGGAGGGATACAGCGAGATCACGCTTGCCGACATCCGCTACCTCTCCCCCTCAATGCTCGGAAAATTCATCGACTTTACCGCGCAGGACGTGCTGTTTCTTTACAGCACGAGCGTGCTGAACGACAGCGCCACGATCAAGTGATGCAAAACGGGACGCAAGCGCCGTGACCGGCGTTCACGTCCCGTTTTCTTTTTTGTCCGCAAAATTTTTTCACAGCTGATCAGAAAAACAAAACGCCCGCCCCTGCCGTTTCCGGCAAGGGCGGGTTCAGGTTAAATATAGCACAGCCGTTTTCTTCATGCAAGAAAAAGTTGCCGCACTTTCATAATTTCGTTCACACCGCACATCCCGTCCCACTAAAGTGAGGGGAAAGTTGGAAAAACAAAGTATTGACGCTGCTTGCCCCGATGAAGTATCATTACTTATCAAATTTTTTATTTCGAAACAGGAGGTCTGGATCATGAGTGAAGCGACTCGCATTCCCGAGCTTTTTGGCTCTCTGGTGTTCAATGAACGCACAATGGAGCAGTATGTGCCGCAGAGCGCCATGGACGTTTGGCGCGGCTGCTTAAATAGCGGGCAGCCTCTTCCCCTTTCCGCGGCAAATGAGATCGCCGACGCGATGAAGACCTGGGCGCTGGAGCATGGCGCAACGCATTTCACGCACTGGTTCCAGCCCTTGAGCGGCGTGACGGCGGAAAAGCACGACAGCTTTATCAACAACGCCGGCGGCGGCCGCGTGATGATGGACTTTTCCGGCAAGGAGCTGGTACGCGGCGAGCCCGACGCGTCCTCCTTCCCCAACGGCGGCCTGCGCGCCACGTTTGAAGCCCGCGGCTACAGCGCTTGGGACCCCACGGCGTTTGCCTTCATCAAAGATGGCAGCCTCTGCATCCCGACGGTGTTCTGCTCTTACAGCGGTCAGGCGCTCGACAAGAAGACGCCGCTGCTGCGCTCCATCGCCGCGGTCGACCGCGCGGCGGTGCGCGTGCTCAAGTTATTTGGCGACGACGCGGAAAAGGTCACGCCGCAGATCGGCGCGGAGCAGGAGTATTTCCTCATCGACCGCGAGCTGTACTTAAAGCGCATGGACCTGCGCCTGTGCGGCCGCGCCCTGTTCGGCGCAAAGCCCCCGAAAGGTCAGGAGTTGGACGACCACTACTTCGGCGCGTTCCGTCCCCGCGTGGCCGCCTACATGAAAGAGCTCGATGAAGAGCTGTGGAAGCTCGGCGTGCTCTCCAAGACCAAGCACAACGAGGTCGCCCCCGGCCAGCACGAGATGGCCCCCATCTACACCGACGCCAACACCGCGAGCGACCAGAACCAGCTCGTCATGGAGACGATGAAAAAGGTCGCCGAGCGCCACAACCTTGTGTGCCTGCTGCATGAAAAGCCCTTCGCGGGCGTCAACGGCTCGGGCAAGCACGTTAACTGGTCGCTCTCGACCGACACTGGCAAAAACCTCTTCTCCCCCGGCAAGACGCCGAGCCAGAACGCCGTGTTCCTGCTGGTGCTCGCCGCGTTCATCAAGGGCGTGGATGAGTATCAGGAGCTTCTGCGCTGCTCCGTTGCCTTTGCGGGCAACGATCACCGTCTCGGCGCGCAGGAAGCGCCCCCCGCTGTCATCTCCGTCTTCCTCGGCACCGAGCTTGAGGGCATCATCGATGCCATCGTCGACGAAAACGACTACACCGCGCCCGAGCACAAGTCCCTGCGCATCGGCGTGGACGTGCTCCCCGCCATCCCGCAGGATACGACCGACCGCAACCGAACCTCGCCCGTCGCCTTCACCGGCAATAAGTTTGAGTTCCGCATGCCCGGTTCCTCGCAGTCCATCGCGGGCCCGGTCACGATCCTCAACACCATCATGGCTGAAGAGCTCGACGAATTCTACGCGCAGCTCAAGGACGCGCCGGACTTCACCGCCGCGCTCCACAAGCTGATCCGCGACACGTTCTCCGCCCACCGCCGCATCATCTTCAACGGCAACGGCTATGAAGAGGCCTGGATCAAGGAGGCTGAAAAGCGCGGCCTTGCCAACCTGCACAACACCGCCGAGGCGCTGCCGACCTACATCCTGCCCAAGAACATTGAGCTGCTGACGCGCCAGGGCGTTTACAGCAAGGAAGAAATTTTCTCCCGCCACGAAGTTCATATCGAGAAGTACTGCAAGGTCATCCGCATCGAGGCCGCGACGCTTGTTGACATGGTCCAGCACGGCATTCTCAACGCCGCTTCCGAATACGAAGCCGCGCTGTGCAACACCATCGCCGCCAAGCGCGCCGCCGCTCCGGAGCTGACCTGCCACGTCGAATCCTCGCTCGCCAACGCCATCGGCTCGCTCAACGAGCAGCTGCTCGAAGAGACCATCGGCCTCAAGACAGCGCTCGAGACCGTCTCCGACGACGCAGAGCCCGAAACGCTCCTGCACTACTACCACGACGAGGTCGAAAAGCGCACGAACGACGTGCGCAAGACCGTCGACAAGCTGGAAGTGCTGACCGCGTCCAAGTATTGGCCGTATCCGACGTTCTGCGAATTACTCTTCTCCGTGTAAGTCAAAAAGGACGCTCGAAAGAGCGTCCTTTTTGAGTGGGTCTTCCGTATTTTTGTGTATTCTGAATTTGGGGAGGAAGATAATTTATGAAATATATTTTTGTCACCGGCGGCGTGGTGTCGGGGCTTGGCAAGGGCATCTGCGCGGCGTCGCTCGGGCGGCTCTTAAAGCAGTGCGGGCTGAAGGTCAAAAACCAGAAGTTCGACCCGTATCTCAACGTCGACCCCGGCACGATGAGCCCGTATCAGCACGGCGAGGTCTTTGTCACGGACGACGGCGCGGAGACCGACCTGGACCTCGGCCACTACGAGCGCTTTGTCGACGAGGCGCTGGACGAGAAATCCTCCGTGTCCTCGGGCAAAATTTTCTGGAGCGTTCTCAACCGCGAGCGTCAGGGCGGTTATCTTGGCGGCACGGTGCAGATCATCCCGCATGTGACCGATGAGATCAAGCGCCGCATTTACGACATGGACGACGGCGAGACCGACGTTGCCATCTCCGAGATTGGCGGCACGGTCGGCGATATCGAGAGCCAGCCGTTTTTGGAGGCCATCCGTCAGGTCGCGGCCGAGCGCGGGCGCGAAAATGTGCTCTTCATCCACGTGCCGCTCATCGTGACCATCCCCGGCAGCGGCGAGCTCAAGAGCAAGCCCACGCAGCACTCGGTCAAGGAACTCCTGAGCGAGGGCATCCAGCCGGACGTTCTCGTCGTGCGCACGGATGAGCCCATCACAGACGACATCCGCCGCAAGATTGCGCTCTTCTGCAACGTGGAGCCCGACTGCGTCATCCAGAACGCAACGGCGTCCACGCTCTACGAGGTGCCGTTGCTGCTTGAGCACGAGGGCCTTTGCCGCGTGGTGTGCCGCAAGCTGCACCTTGACTGCGGTGAACCTGACATGACCGAGTGGCGCGCGCTGGTCGACAAGATCCACGGCGTGCACCGTCATGTGCGCATCGCGCTCGTCGGCAAATACGTCGGCCTGCACGACGCCTATTTGAGCGTCGTTGAGTCGCTCTTCCACGCGGGCACAGCCTGCGACGCGAGCGTCGAAATTCAGTGGGTCGACTCCGAAACGCTGACAAGCGACAACATCGCGCAGAAGCTCTGCGGGTGCAGCGGCATCTTAGTCCCCGGCGGCTTTGGCGACCGCGGCATCGAGGGCATGATCTTAGCCGCGCAGTACGCGCGCGAGCGCGGCATCCCGTACCTCGGCATCTGCCTCGGCATGCAGATCGCAGTCATCGAATTTGCGCGCCATGTGCTCTCATGGGACGACGCGACGAGCGCGGAGTTCTCCTCCACGACGGCGCATCCCGTCATCGCGCTCATGCCCGAGCAGGTCGGCGTGACGGCCAAGGGCGGCACGATGCGCCTTGGCAAGTACCCCTGCGTGCTCGAAGAGGGCTCGCTCTCCCGCGCGCTCTACAACGCGCCGGAGATCTGGGAGCGCCACCGCCACCGCTACGAGTTCAACAACGACTTCCGCGACGACTTCACGGACGCCGGCATGCGCCTCGCAGGTCTCTCCCCCGACGGCACGCTCGTCGAGATCGTCGAATCGAAGAGCCATCCCTGGTTCGTCGGCGCGCAGTTCCACCCCGAATTCAAGAGCCGCCCCAACAAGCCGCATCCCCTGTTCCGCGGCTTTGTCGCGGCCTCCCTCGATCGCGCGGTCCATTGACCGCGCGACCTTTTTATTTTTACAATACCGCTGGAAAAATGGGAAAAGCTATGATATGATGCTTTTACCATATTATTGGATACGGCAGGAGAATTTCAATATGAACCATCAGACCATCATCGTACTGGACTTTGGCGGCCAGTACAACCAGCTCATCGCGCGCCGCGTGCGCGAATGCGGCGTTTACTGCGAGGTCAAGCCCTACACGACGCCGCTTGCGGACCTTCTCGCAATGAAGCCCATCGGCTTCATCTTCACCGGCGGCCCGAACAGCGTGTATCTCGAGGACGCGCCGCACGTCGATCCCGCGCTCTTTGACGCGGGCGTGCCCGTGCTCGGCATCTGCTACGGCTGCCAGCTCATCGCGCACCACCTCGGCGGCAAGGTCGTCGCCGCAAACGACGCCACCGCGCGCGAATACGGCAAGACCGAGACGTTTTTTGACACGAACTGCAAGCTCTTCAAGGGTCTTCCCGAAAAGAGCGTGACGTGGATGAGTCACGGCGACTACATGGAAAAGGTCCCCGAGGGCTTCTCTCTCGTCGCGCACTCCGACGCCTGCCCGAACGTCGCCATCTGCGACGAAACGCGCGGGTTCTACGGCGTGCAGTACCATCCCGAGGTCAACCACACGGAGTTCGGCACCGCGATGATCCGCAACTTCCTCTACGAGGTCTGCGGCGCGACAGGCGACTGGACGATGGGCGACTATAAAAATACTGCCATCGCCGCCGTGCGCGAAAAGGTCGGCTCCGGCCGCGTGCTGCTGGCGCTCTCCGGCGGCGTGGACTCGTCCGTCGTGGCGGCGCTGCTGGCCGAGGCCGTCGGCCCCCAGCTCACCTGCGTCTTTGTCGACCACGGCCTCATGCGCCTCAACGAGGGCGACGAGGTCGAGGCGGCGTTCAAGAAGTGGAACATCAACTTTGTCCGCGTGAACGCCGAGGGCCGCTTCCTCTCGAAGCTCGCTGGCATCTCCGATCCCGAGCGCAAGCGCAAGATCATCGGCGAAGAGTTCATCCGCGTGTTCGAGGAAGAGTCGAAGAAGATCGGCGCGGTCGACTTTCTCGCTCAGGGCACGATCTACCCCGACGTCATCGAATCCGGCCTCGGCAACGCCGCGGTCATCAAGAGCCACCACAATGTCGGCGGTCTTCCCGACTATGTCGACTTCAAGGAGATCATCGAGCCGCTGCGCCTGCTCTTTAAGGACGAAGTGCGTCAACTTGGCCGCGAGCTGGGGCTTCCCGAATACCTCGTCTCCCGCCAGCCGTTCCCCGGCCCGGGCCTTGCCATCCGCATCATGGGCGAGATCACGAAGGAAAAGGCCGACACGCTGCGCCTTGCCGACGCGATCTACCGCGAGGAGCTGGAAAAAGCCGGCGAAAACAAGAAGATGAACCAGTACTTCGCCGTCCTGACCGACACGCGCACCGTCGGCGTCATGGGCGATGGCCGCAGCTACGACCGCGTGCTTGCGCTGCGCGCTGTGACGACCGAGGACTTCATGACCGCCGACTGGGCCCGCATCCCCTACGAGCTGCTCGACAAGATCAGCGGCCGCATCGTCAACGAGGTCAAGGGCATCAACAGAATTGTCTACGACATCACCAGCAAGCCCCCCGCAACGGTGGAGTGGGAATAAGTTCAGAGGTCGAAAAAAGCCCGTAAACACTGGATTTTTTGAGCCTTGATGCCCCTCGCGGCAACGATTTGGCAACAGAATTTCATTATTCGCAAGAAAAGAGCTATCTGATTTCAAATGAAGTCAGTTAGCTCTTTTTTATTTTGGTATGCAGATGGAGATAGAAAGATCGTTTTTATCAATCATTGCCGCGGGCTTTCTTATTTTCAGTTCACCGCTTCTCTTCCTCTGTGATCGCTTCCACCGCAATATGCAGCGCTTTGACCATCATTTCCAAACCCATGCTCGGCGCGTTGCCGTCCTTGGTCTGCTCGGGCAGGTAAGGGACGTGGACAAAGCCGCAGCGCGGGGCTGGATTGCTCTGCGCGCTCTCGTGCAGGGCGCAGTAAAGAAGATTGTTGCACACGAACGTGCCCGCGGAGTACGAGAGCTGAGCGGGAATCCCCTGCTCACGCAGGGCGTCGACGATCTCCCGCGTCGGGATCGTCGCAAAATAGGCGTCCGGACCTCCGGCCACGACCGGCTCGTCCGTCGGCTGCTTACCCGCGTTGTCGGCGATACGCGCGTCGCGCAGGTTGATGGCCACGCGCTCGACGCGTATGCAATTTGCGCCGCCGTACTGGCCGACGCAGAGCACCGCGTCGGGACGCAGCTCCGTCAAAAGCTTGTGCAGCGCAGCACCGGAGGCGTCAAACTCCGTCGGAATTTCATGCTTGATGAGCTCTGCTCTCCCGATGCGGTTGGGAAGCCGGCGTACCGCCTCCCACGAGGGGTTGATCTGCTCCCCGCCGAACGGCGTGAAGCCTGTGACAAGTATCTTCATTTGACAGTTTCCTCCCCGATCATCAGGCGGATGATCTCGTTGTCGGTCTCGCGCATGCCGTCGCGCGCGATGCTGCTGACGGCGCGGATGGTGTTCTCCACGCCCTTGACGACGATGCCGTCGCCGCCGTAGAACTGGCTGTCGTGCCGGTACATCTGCATGCCGAGCAGCCCCGCCTCGACCGCCGAGGCGATCTTCGCCGCGCAGCTCGCCTTCGCCCCGTCGCAGAGCATGCCGGAGTTGATGGCGAGCGCGTTGACGACCGTGTGGGCGATCTCATCATAGCGCCCGCCGTACAGATAGCAGATGCCGGCCCCGGCCCCTGCGCCCGCGCTGGTCGCGCCGCAGTAGGCGGAAAGGCTGCCGATGCCCGTTTTCAGATGGATGGTGACAAGATTCGACACGACGAGCGCGCGGTAGAGCTGCTCCTCGCTCGCTTTCAGCTCGCGCGCGTAGACAATGACGGGCAGCGAAGCCGTCATGCCCTGATTGCCGCTGCCAGAGTTGATGACGACAGGCTTTTCGCAGCCGTTCATGCGCGCGTCCGAGCCCGCGGCAGCCCAGGCCTTGGCGCGGTTCTGCACGCTGTCGCCATAGGAATCGAGCAAGATTTTTCCGATGGCCGCGCCGTACTGCCCTGTCAATCCTGCCTCAGCGATGGCTGTGTTATATTCGATCTGGCGCGCGATGGGCGCGCGGACATCGTTTAAGTCGACTTCGTCGGCAAAGACGATGATGTCCTCGACCGTCAGGCTCCTGCGGCTCTCGGGCGGCTGGGCCGCCTCCTCGGAAAAGGGCTTGTTGAGCAGCACTTCGCCGTTTTTCTCGATGCGCACGACGTTTGTGTGGCTGCCGACGATCTGGACGAAGGCCGTGTCCCCGCCTGCGAAAACACGCACCTGAATGTCGAATGGGCAGCGCAGCGGCGATTTGCTCACCGTGATCTCCGCCGCGGAAAGGTACTCGTCCAGCAGCGGCAACTGGTCCTCCGTCACATTCGCCAGCACCTCTAACTGCGCGTCGGCGTCGCCGACGCGTACACCCGCCGCGACCGCGACGGGAAGGCCCTTTCGCCCGCCGGTGTGCGGCACGATGACGCTCTTGACGTTTTTGATGATATTGCCGCTCACGGTCAGCTCGATGCGCTCGGGAAGTGTCCCGAGCGTTTGGCGCGCAAGCGCACCCGCGTAGGCGACGGCGATGGGCTCAGTGCAGCCCATCGCGGGTACAAGCTCCTCATGCAAAATCTGAACGTAGGTCTCATACAGCGCAGTATTCATTTTTGCTCTCCCATCTCTCATTGCGGGCGTGCGGTCTCTCCTCCGCTCGTTACCCGCTTCTCTCCGCCCATTGTATCGGAAATGCGGTTACAATGCAATGGACTTTCCACGTTTCACGCACAAAAAGGCGATATCCGGTCGGATACCGCCTTTTTGATGCTATTCCGCTCTTACAAACCGTAAATTTCGCCGTACTTTTCCTCAAGGTACTGCGTGTAGACCGTCGGGTCGAACTTTTCGCCAAGCGCCTGCTCCAAGAGCGCGCCGGGCTTTTTGAGGCAGCCGTACTGCCAGATATGCTCGCGGTTCCACGCATTGATGGGCGCAAAATTGCCGGTCTTGAGGCACTCGTCCACATCGACCGTCTCTTTCATCTTGCGAAGCAGCTGTGCGCCGTAGGCGCTGCCGAGCGCGTAGGACGGGAAGTAGCCGATGCTGCCGCCCGACCAATGGCTGTCCTGCAAAACGCCGTGCTTGTCGTCCGGCACGTCGACGCCGAGGTATTCCTTGTAAAGGCGGTTCCACTCGCCCGGCAGGTCGTGTACCTTGAGCTCGCCGTGCATCACGCGCTTTTCGAGCTCGTAGCGCACCATGACGTGCAGGCTGTAGGTGACCTCGTCGGCCTCGGTGCGGATGAGGGACGGCTGCGCCTTATTGATGGCGCGGTAGAATTCCTCCGCCGTGTGGCCGCTCAGCTCGGGGAACAACTCGCAGAGCTTTGGGAACACGAAGCCCGTGAAGGCGCGCGAGCGGCCGAGCAGATTTTCATAGAAACGGCTCTGGCTCTCGTGGATGCCCATGGAGACACCGCCGTCGAGCACCGTATAGGCGAGATCATCCGCGCTGCCGGTGTCATAGAGCGCGTGGCCGCCCTCGTGGATAACGGAGAACATCGATGAGGCAAAATTCTCCTCCAAATAGTGCGTCGTGATGCGCTCGTCAAAGTGCGAACCGAGCGACGTCGTAAACGGATGCTCGGTCGTGGACAGGCCGACATGGTCCAAATCGAGGCCCATCGTGCGCATCAGGTAGTCGGAAAGCTGCGCCTGCTTCTCCTCGGGAAAATGGCCGCGCAGCATCGCATCGTCGACCTGCGGCTTTTCTTTGATTTTTTTCAGGAGCGGCACGATGTGCTCGCGCAGCGTGGCGAAGAATTCGTCGCATTGCGCCATCGTCAGCCCGTCCTCATACTCGCTGAGCCAGTAGTCATAGGGGTCCTTTTCCGGTGCGCAGTAGTGTGCGAAGCGGATGTTGGTCTCGAAAATTTTCTCAAGCACGGGCTCGAAGAGAGCAAAGTCGCTCGTCTCCTTCGCGCGGTGCCAGACGTCGTCCGCCTCGACAAGCAGCTGCTGGTAGGCGACGTACTCGTCCATCGGGATCTTCTGCATATTGCGGATGTCCTTGATGAGCAAAAACACCATGCGCTGCTGCTTTTCGTTGAGCCCGGACTTGTGCGCGTCGAGGAATTCGAGCAGCGCGACGGTCTCCCCGCCAGTCGTAAGCTTGTAGTGCTCCTCGCTCAAAATACTCATGGTCTGGCCGCGGTTCGCCGCCGTGCCCTTGGGCGCGGTGGTCGCGCCGTCGTAAAAGAGCAGGCCCATCGCGTGGCCGTAGGCCGCGAGCTTGGCCTGCAAAGCCATCAGGGACTTGATCGCTTCATCGAGAGTCATGATGATCTCCTCACTTTCTCTTTTTCTGTGAAAATATCATAGCATGAAAGGGGCTTGCTGCGCAAGGGGGACGCTGAGGTTCTCCCCCTGTGGCCGCGCAGAAGAGGGGGCATTCTCTCGCGTGAGAGAATGCCCCCTTGTACCCCCCAAGCGAACGCGAGGGGAGTTCCCCCCGACCCCCGACATTGGCAGTTTGCAGTTTGAAGATCTGCGCAGCCTGCGGAATCGAATGCCTGCCAAGTGTGGGTGCTATACGATTTGAGTTGCTTCTATTACCCGCTGCCGCTCTGCCTGTATGAGCGAAAAATTCATCATTTCACTATTTTTTCTCTCACGGTTTCGCAAGCATCTGCACTGACGACCCCCTGTTCTTTCAGCAGTGCCAGCACTGAAGCAAGCGCATCCTGCGGATCACACCAGACATCCGGAGCATAGCCCCTGTGATCGACATTTTCTCCGTCCCCATAGAGGAAAAGCGTTGACCCAAAGCGCACACCGATGCCGGTATATGGCAATGTAAAGGTGCTGATATTTCCGCAGAGCTGGTATCCCGCCGTGTTGCTGCCGACAATGAGCACATTGTCAAGCGTTTTCAAAAGCTGTACCGCGCCCTCGCCGGACGAGCCGCAATGATCGTCAACCAACACGATGATCGGAATATCATTTTCATACCAGGTCCCGTGGACTTCACGGGCAAAGCAAGTTCCCTCATCTTCCGGCAGCAGACTCTCGCTGTTTTCCGCAGCAAAAAGGGCGCTGTTTTTCTGCGCATACAGCAGGGAGGTCTCAATACTGTTCTGCGTTCCGAGGAAACTCTGTATCCACTTTCTCGGCCAACTGTCCGAGCCGCCAACATTGCCGCGCAGGTCATAGATCACCGCTTTGCTCCCGCGTGCTTTTTCCCCTTCCCGAGCATAGCGTGCAAGCATATTATCATATGTGCCGGAAACAAAGCTGCGGAGGGAAACATAGGTAAGACCGTCTTCCTGTATCAGGCGGTAATCCAGCGTGCCGAGGTCAACATCAAGCGGCTGACTCTCCGTCCAGTCAAGGCGATAGATCTTCGCTTTTCCAGAAGAATTTTTCAGTGTGACACTGCTCTGCACGGCGTCCTTCCGCAGCGCAAAAAGCGTCGGCTGATAAACAATGCGTCCGTCTTGCAAAAGCGTCGGCTGCACGCTGACATGTTCATCGGAGAAACTACTCAATGTCCACCTCTCCCCGTCATTCACCATATAATAGCTGCCGTTGACATCCTTTGAAAAATAGAAGCCGTCGGCAAAGAAGTATTCATATCGCACCTGCGCTTCGATCTCTTCCGCCGCCGGTTCATAAATCACGGCATGCGCGTCGTGCGCAAGCATGAATGCGAGAGATTCCTGCAGTTTTTCTCCCAGCGCAGAAACTTTGATCTCATCATCCTGTGAGGAAAGCCATTGTGTCACAGCGTCCTCCGCTGCGTCAAACTTTTCCTGCCCAAAGTATTCGTAAGCGCCGTAAGCGCTTTGCAGCGTGCGGAACAGCAGGGAAACATCAGACTGCGCCTGTTCCTTCGACACCGTCTCCATCGCGGCATGACCTCGTAAAAGGCTCTCCACCTCGCTCTCGCTCAGCAGCCCTGCCGAGGCGGGGTCATCCGAAATCGCATCGGCAAAATCAGCCGCAGAGGGAACGTGCTCCAGTTCTGCGCGGTGAGTTTGTGAAGTCTCCACCATCAAAGAAGAAAGTTCTTCTCCTTCCGGAGCGTAGGAAAAGTCCAACGTCTGCGGTGCGCCGCAGGCTGACAAAAGCAGCAGCAGCAAAACTATTGTGCTGCATATAGCAAATCTTTTTTTCACAAATTATCCCCCTATGGAAAGTGTGAAGGTATCATAGCAAATTAAAAACCTGTTTTCAAGCATTGACAGGGAACGTTCTTATAAAAAACAGGACACCCAGTTCGGATGTCCCGTATCTATTTGGCCTACCGAAGCAAAAAACAACGCTTTTGCGCCGTACAAGCGTTTTGCGCAGCAAAACCTTGGCGGAGGGCGAATTCACTTCGCCCGAGCATTTTAATTTCCTGCCGGAATCCAAAAAAGAGGTCACAACATACGTTGTGACCTCTTTTTTTGGAGCGGGCGACGAGGCTCGCTCGCGGTGTTATCACACCGCGACACGCACAGCGGGCGACAAACGCCCCACTGGGGCGTTTTCTCGCTTCGCTCGCGCCCTGTTCGCCCCTCTGCCCGCTGGAGTCAAAAAATAAAGGCATGACTTACGTCATGCCTTTATTTTTTGGAGCGGGCGACGAGGCTCGAACTCGCTACCTCCACCTTGGCAAGGTGGCGCTCTACCAGATGAGCTACGCCCGCGGAACAAGATGTACTATACCAGACATTTTTCGCTTTGTCAAGCATAGATTTTAGGATTCTGTTGCAAAATGCGGGGGGCTGTGATACACTTGCCCGGTAAATCGTATTTTTCAGGAGGCAGTCATGGCCACTTTACAGGAAGAGATCTCCCGCCGCCGGACGTTTGCGATCATTTCGCATCCGGACGCCGGTAAAACCACGCTGACGGAAAAGTTCCTGCTTTACGGCGGGGCGATCGCCCAGGCGGGCGAGGTCAAGGGCAAGCGCGAGCGCGCGGCGAAGTCCGACTGGATGGAAATCGAAAAGCAGCGCGGCATTTCCGTCACGTCGTCAGTCATGCAGTTCCAGCACGGCGGCTACTGCATCAACATCCTCGACACGCCGGGACATCAGGACTTCTCCGAAGACACGTACCGCACACTGATGGCCGCGGACAGCGCCGTCATGGTCATTGACGGCGCAAAGGGCGTCGAGCCGCAGACGCGCAAGCTCTTCAAGGTCTGTGCTCTGCGCAATATCCCCATCTTTACCTTTATCAATAAGATGGACCGCGAGACGCGCGACCCGCTCGAGCTCTGCGAGGAGGTCGAGCGCGAGCTCGGCATCGACACCTATCCCGTCAACTGGCCGATTGGCTGCGGCAAGGAGTTTGCCGGCGTGTACGACCGCGATAAGCGCTGCATCCTGCACTTCACCGATGCGGGTCACGCCAAAAAGGCGGGCATCACGGAAATCGAGCTCGATGATCCCGCGCTTGTCGACCTGATCGGTCAGACCCGCCGCGATACGCTCGCCGACGAGGTGGAGCTGCTCGGCGCGGGCCGCGACTTTGACCTGGACGCCGTGCGCTGCGGCAAGCTCTCCCCCGTGTTCTTCGGCAGCGCGCTCACGAACTTCGGCGTCGAGCCGTTTTTGAACGCGTTTCTGGAAATGACCACGCCGCCGCTGCCGCGCGTGAGCGACGCGGGCGAGGTGGACGTCTACTCCCCCGAGTTCTCCGCCTTTGTTTTCAAAATTCAGGCCAACATGAACAAGGCCCACCGCGATCGTCTGGCGTTCATGCGCATCTGCTCGGGCAGGTTTGAGCGCGACACGGAGTATTTCCACGTCCAGTCCGGCCGCAAGATGCGCCTTTCCCAGCCGCAAACGATGATGGCCGCCGAGCGCGAGATCGTCGACGAGGCCTACGCGGGCGACATCATCGGCGTGTTTGATCCCGGTATCTTCTCGATCGGCGACACGATCACGATGCCCGGCAAAAAGTTCCGCTTCTCCGGCATCCCGACGTTCGAGCCCGAGCACTTCATGCTCGTCTCACCCAAGGACACGATGAAGCGCAAGCAGTTCGTCAAGGGCGTGGAGCAGATCGCGCAGGAGGGCGCCATCCAGATCTTCAAAATCCCCGACAGCGGCTTTGAGGACGTGGTCGTCGGCGTAGTCGGCACGCTGCAATTCGACGTGTTCGAGTACCGTATGAAAAACGAGTACGGCGTCGACCTGCGCATGAGCGGCCTCCCCTATGAGCACCTGCGCCTGATCCGCGAGTGCCCGTGCGACGTGAAGGACCTGATGCTCTGCTCGGGCTCCCGCGTGCTCGAGGACTTCAAGGGCCGCAAGCTCATCGCCTTCGGCGGCGAGTGGAGCGTGGGCTTTCTCACCAAGCACAACGAGGGTCTTATCCTCGACGACTGGCTCAGCGTGTGATTTTGCCCGAAAATTGCAAAAACATCAAAAGGAGCGCGGTTTCCGCGCTCCTTTTTGTCTGCTTTTTGTCGAAAAAAGGTCAAATTCTCTGTTGGCAAACGTTAAGAACGCGTATTATAGTGTGAGCTGCAAAAAAAGAGTAGGTGCAGCCGCTTCGACCGCATCTCAAACGATAATAGCAAACCCGGTGAAAACCGGCGACGCAAAGCCATAGGGCCTTACCCCTGGGAACAGGGCTGGCAGCCAGTTACCGAAAGGAGATCGCCGTATGAAACGGCTGTTTCGTCATGCCTGCGCTATGCTCGCAGTGCTTCTTGTCATGTCCATGTTCACGGTCGTGAACGCCTACGCCCCTTACCTCATCGCCACGACCGACGTGCAGTTCACCTCCGGCGACGATGTGTGCAAGAAGGCCGCTGAGCTCTGCAAGGACGCCAAGGCCGACATGGACAAGGTCACCGCGATCTACAACTACATCGCCGGTCACTACACCTACGACACCAAGCTCGCTAACGACATCACCTCCGGCAAGGTCAGCAAGTACATCCCCGACACCGCTGCCACCCTGAACAGCAACAAGGGCATCTGCTACGACCTCGCGTCCCTCTTCGCCGCCATGTGCCGCAGCCAGGACATCCCCTGCACCCTCACCAAGGGCTGCGCCGGCAGCAGCTACCACGCCTGGAACAAGGTCAACGTCAGCGGCAACTGGTACCAGATCGACATGACCTATGCCGTCACCAAGCGCGTCATCAACGAGACCGCCTTCGCCGGCTGCGTCTCCCCCCTGACCTACTCCCAGCAGAGCGACACGATCGCCGTGTCAGTGGTGGCGTAAACCCTCACAATTCGTCGAAAGACGGCGGCAGATATTCTCTGCCGCCGTCTTTTCTGCGCGGTATTCGTTCTGTTAATATCTTATATATTTTTGAAAATCGCCTTGCGTTTTGGGCAAATCTGGTATACTGTGAACATAAAATATTGGCAAACGCAAATATCTGTGCGGCTCGCAGAAGAGCAGCTGTACAGAAAAAGGCACAGCAGGCGAAAGCCTGTGTCGCAAAGCCACGGATCTAAACGGCGCTCGCGCCGCACGGCAGCCGGCTGCCAAATGCAGATCGTCTCCCCCTTCTTCGCGCCGTACAGGCAGAAGAAGGAGGATTTTTTTATGTATGGGAAGAAAACAGGAAAGTGGCTGCTTTCGTGGGTCCTGGTGCTCATCATGGCCCTGTCGATGCTGTCGCTGAACGTGCTGGCCGACGAGGTCGGCGGCACCGGCCGCTATGTTGCGCTGGTCGATTTCAATACAAACGCAACAGTAGCAGACGCGGGCTGGCAGGATGTTTCCGCCGAGGCGGGTTATACCGCTATTCTGACCGCCATCAACGACCTGAAACCCGACGGCGGCACCAATCTGGATGACGGTCTGCAAAACGCAAACCTGTTATTTGCAAAATCTAATGTTCAGGAGATTGACTCCAAGAACATTATCGCTCTGACCAACGGTGAGCCGACGTACTATATGACGAAGGATATTTTTGGCAACCCCACCGTTGGAGGTTTCGGCAACTCATGTACTAAGGAGGTCTTCGAGGCAGCCGCGAATACAGCTGCATCTATTTGCAATAGTGGAACTACGCTCTACTCCATCTGCTTTGGTGCTGCCAACGAGAAAGTGAAGAATCCTAACACAGGTGCATATATCAGTCTCTTCGAATATCTGAACACCTATATCGCCCTCAACAAGACCTACTCTGCTAATGACTTCTCCGGGTTGAAGGACGCTTTCGACGCGATCTTCTCAAGCATCACCCCCGGTCTTTCCAGCGGCACGGTCCACGACTCGCTGCCTGGCGGCGTGACCTGCACCAGCGGTGATTTCGAAGGAAACTGGAATTTGACCGGTGCTACCGGCGAGCCGGGCGAGGGCGGCGTTACCACTTACACCTACACCAAGACCTACACCGTCAAGATTGACCCCACGGCAGTCGATGCCGAGCAGTACGATGGCTACTACCCCCTCAACGGTCCCACGACCCTGACGGTCAAGGGTAGCAATGACGAGGATGTCACCATCGACTTCCCCATCCCCGCCGGTAAAGTCACATTGCAGAAGTACAATCTGACCATCAACTACAAATACGCCGATGGTACTGAGGCTAAGCCGACTCATACCGAGTCCCTCACGTATGGCAGCTCCTACAGCGTTGCCAGCCCCCTGATCACCGGCTACACCGCTGACAAGCTTACTGTCTCCGGCAGCATGCCCGATAGCGATGTCACGGTCGATGTTACCTTCACTGCCAAAGATTACACCGTCACCTACGAGTCCAACGGCGGCAGCACGGTTCCTTCTCAGGCCGTTAAGTACAACGAAACGGCTAACAAGCCCGCCGATCCCACCAAGAGCGGCTACACCTTCGCTGGCTGGTACACCGAGGAGAAGCTCACCAACAAGTACGACTTTGCTGCTCCCGTGACCGGGAACATCACCCTCTGCGCCAAGTGGACGCGCAACTACACCCCGCGCCCCTACACGCCGCCCACCGTCGTGATCCCCGACGATGACGCGCTCGGTCTGAACACGACGGATCACTTCGTCTATATCGTCGGTTACGGCAACGGTAAGGTCCGCCCGCAGAACAACATCACCCGCGCCGAGACCATGGCGCTCGTCAACCGCGTGCTGAACCGCCAGCCCGAGACCGAGGACGATCTCCTCCCGAACATGACGGTCTGGACGGACAACGCGAACCCGAAGGCCTGGTATTACCTCGCCGTTCAGGAAGCGACGAACAGCCACTACTACAAGTTCAAGACGAACTCCCAGTATGAGAAGTGGAGCGAGCTGCGCGAGACCCGCGACTGGACGCTGCTCGAAAAGTAAGTCAAAAATCCTCCACCCCCTATTGTAAAAGGAAGAACCGCTCTTGCGAGCGGTTCTTCCTTTTTTGCACTCCCCTCGCGATCTCAAAATCCATTGACAAAGCGAGCGTTCCTGTGTATCATATCAACATACTTATAAGATAGGATTTATCTCAATGGCCACTATTTACGCGGACAACGCCGCCACGACCCAAATGAGCCGTGCCGCGATCGACGCCATGCTCCCCTATCTGGAGACGATCTATGGCAACCCCTCAAGCCTGCATTCCGTCGGCCAGCAGGCGGCCGGGGCGCTGCTCAGCGCGCGCGACCGCATCGCAAAATGCCTGAACGCTTCCCCGCGCGAAATTTACTTCACCTCCGGCGGCAGCGAGGCCGACAATCAGGCCATCCTCTCCGCCGCGCGCCTCGGCGAACGCAAAGGCAAAAAGCACATCATTTCGACCGCGTTCGAGCACCACGCCGTGCTGCACACGCTGAAAAAGCTTGAAAAAGAGGGCTTCACCGTCGAGCTGCTCCCCGTCGGCCCCATTGGTACCGTGACGGCGCAGCAGGTCAAGCGCGCCATCCACGAGGATACGTGCCTGGTTTCCGTCATGTACGCCAACAACGAGATCGGCTCCATCCTGCCGATCAGCGCGATCGGCGCCGTCTGCCGCGAGGCGGGCGTGCTGTTCCACACCGACGCCGTGCAGGCCGCCGGTCACCTGCCCATTGACGTCAAGGCGCAGAACATCGACCTGCTGTCACTCTCCGCGCACAAGTTCCACGGGCCGAAGGGCACCGGCGTGCTGTACGCCCGTCAGGGCGTCTTCCTGACGAACCTCATCGAGGGCGGCGCGCAGGAGCGCGGCAAGCGCGCGGGTACGGAGAACATCCCCGCCATCATGGGCATGGCTGCGGCGCTCGAAGACGCCTGCGCGCACCTCGACGAGAACGCGAAAAGGGTCAGCGCTCTGCGCGACCGTCTGATCGATGGCCTGTCCAAGATCCCGCACAGCGCGCTCAACGGCGATCCCGTGAATCGCCTGCCCGGCAACGTGAGCTTCTGCGTCGAGGGCGTCGAAGGCGAAAGCCTGCTGCTTCTTCTCGACGCAAAGGGCATCTGCGCGTCGTCCGGCAGCGCGTGCACATCCGGCTCGCTCGACCCAAGCCATGTGCTGCTGGCCATCGGCCGCCCGCATGACGTGGCGCACGGCTCGCTGCGCCTGAGTCTGTGCGAGTGGAACACCGACGAGGAAATCGACCGCATCCTCGATGCCGTGCCCGAGGTCGTGGAATACTTACGCGGCATGTCCCCGCTGTGGAAGGACCTCGTCAGCGGCAAAAAGCCGTTCACTTTATAAGCACGCGGCAAAATAAGGCAAAACGATAAACGCGGCATCGCTTCTCACAGGGACATTCCCTGCGCCAAAGCGTGCCGCATGATGTGAGAAAATATGGATAAGGTACTCATTGCGATGAGCGGTGGTGTGGACTCGAGCGTCGCCGCATTTTTGATGAAGGAGCAGGGCTGCGAGTGCATCGGCGCGACGATGCAGCTCTTTCACAACGAGGACATCGGCGTCAGCCGCACCAAAACCTGCTGCTCGCTCGAGGACGTCGAGGACGCGCGTCTCGTCGCGCTGCGCCTCGGCATCCCCTACTATGCCTTCAACTTTTCAGACGACTTCAAAGGGCAGGTCATCGACCGCTTCATCTCGTCCTACGAGCGCGGCGCGACACCGAACCCCTGCATCGACTGCAACCGCTACTTGAAGTTCGAGCGGCTCTACGAGCGCGCCCGCATTTTAGGCTGCGATGCCATTGTGACCGGCCACTACGCGCGCATCGAGCAGGAAAACGGGCGGTGGCTGCTCAAAAAATCGCTCGATGAGAGCAAGGACCAGAGCTACGTGCTCTACTCGCTCACGCAGGATCAGCTGGCGCACACGCGCCTGCCGCTCGGCGCGATGCACAAAAGCGAGACGCGCCGCATCGCGGAGGAACAGGGCTTCTATAACGCCGACAAGCCGGACAGTCAGGACATCTGCTTCGTGCCGGACGGCGACTACGCTGGCTTTATCGCGCGCTACACGGGCCGCGACTGCCCCGCGGGCGACTTTGTCGATGAAAGCGGCCGTGTGCTCGGCCGGCACAAGGGCATCGTGCACTACACCGTCGGCCAGCGCAAGGGCCTCGGCATCGCCGCGGACGCGCCGCTCTACGTCAAGCGCATCGATGCGGCAGAAAACCGCGTGGTGCTAAGCGGCAACGACGCGCTTTTTTCTCGTGAGCTGATGGCAAATGACTTCAACTGGATCGCCTACGACGTCCCACCGCGCGAGCTGCGCGCGACCGCGCGCGTGCGCTACCACCAGCGCGAGCAGGCGGCGACAGTCACGGTGCTCGAGGACGGGCACGTGCACCTCGTCTTCGACGAGCCGCAGCGCGCTATCACACCGGGTCAGGTCGTCGTGCTGTACGATGGCGACACCGTGCTCGGTGGCGGCACGATTCTCTGATGATATTCTTCTCTTTCTCTCTTCCGTTCATCCCCTGAGCGGGCGCGGGGCGCAGGCATCTGCGCCCCGCGTTTTTATTCCCGCCCGGTGCTGGGACATCTCTCTTGTTGAAATGATATCTCTTCTATATTATTAATATTTTTATCGACACTATGCGGCAACCCCCGATGCCAACACTCTGGCCGTTCTGGCAAATGGGCGGTACTTTTTTGTAGCATATGTTGTAAATGCATTAAACCACGCAGGCAAGCCTTTAACAGCAGAGCGTTCGTTTGCCAATTTCGATTACAGCGCCGACCATGTAAAGTGCGCCAAAGAATACATCATCGAATTGATCTTACAATATTCCACACTTGTAGCGCAATTTGCAGAAACATATCTTAAAAACGACGGCTCCGGCAGAAACACACTGAACTCCAACGACTTTAAAATTCCAGCATTTTATCAGGCCTGGTGTGATAATACTCAAGGAAACGATCAAATCTTCAATTGGTTGAACTTGCTTATGGCCGCACTTGGCGGCACCGATGAAAAAGTTTCTGAGCCAGCGTAATAATATAGCAGGGCGATATTGTTCTGTCGGTTTATCTCCTTAATACCATAAGCGGGGCGCTAATGCGCCCCGCGTTTTTTATTCCCGTTCACCGAGGGCTTCCTCCAGCTTTTGCAGCGCGCGCTTTTCGATGCGCGATACATAGCTCCTCGAGATGCCGAGCTTTTTGGCGACCTCGCGCTGTGTGCGGGGCATCCGGCCGCCGAGGCCGTAACGCGAGATGATGACCTCTTCCTCCCGCTCGGTCAGGCACTCGTGCACGAGCCTTCGCACGCGCAGGCAGTCGTCGCGGTTCTGAATGTCCAAATACATCGTGTCCTCGACGCCGACGACATCCATGAGGTAGAGCGACTCGCCGTCGGCGTCGGAATCGAGCGAATCGTTGAGCGACACCTCGCCCTGTAATTTCTTCCGACTGCGAAAGTACATCAGAATTTCATTCGCTACCCTCTCCTGACGGACACATAAGTTGCTCTACGGGCGGCAAATCCGCCTCTCCATCCTCCGCAAACAGGTAAACATAGGCATTTTTGCCGTCCCAGACCACCTTTTTGACGATGGTACGCAGCAGGCGGCGTTTTTCCTCCAGCGTGGCAGAATCCACCGCGCTGGCAAAGGATTCGATCATTTCCTGATGGAAGGCGAACTCCTGATGCAACATCCGGCTCTGCTCAGTGAGCGCTTCCAGCTCGGCAAGGCGCAGCTGCTGGGTCTCGCTCTCCTGATGGAGCGCGTCGATCTGCTCCATGACGTACTTCGCGGAGGTGTCGCTGGCAACGGACAGGGACTCCACCAGCCGCTTGATGCGCTCTTCCGTCTCGGTGTGCTTTTCCCGGAGCAGCGCCAGCTCTGCGTCGTAGCCCTCCTTGCTGCCGCTGATGACCTTCTTGGTCTGCGCCAGCAGCCGGGTAAGGGTCTCCTTGTCGGCGGACAGCTTGCGAATTTCTTCGATGATTTTAGCGTCCAGCGTGTTGCCGTTGCAGTTTTTCATGGCGCAGACCGTGCCGTGGCTGCGCTCCTTGGTGGAGCACATGTAGGTGTAGATCAGCTCACCGTCCGCCGTGCGGCGGTTGGTCAGCTTCGGGCGCATATAGTCGCCGCATTCGCCGCAGCGCAGCAGCCCGGACAGCAGCGCCACGTTGCTGCGGGGTCTGCGGTAGCTCTTGGATTTGTTGACATCCAGCATGGCCTGCACCCGCACCCAGTCGCTGCCTGCGATGATGCCGGGGTGCTTGCCCACCGCCACGATCCACTCCTCCATGGGGCGGATCTGATTCGCCTTGCCGGGGCGCTGGAGGGTGCGGTTATACGCCATGATGCCGTGCTCGCCGTCGAATTCCGAGCGCTCGGCAAACAGGTCAACATTGTTTTCTTTCAGATACTGATACGCCGTCTCGTCGGCGATCATGTAGACCGGGTTCGTGAGAATGCCCCGGATGGCAAAGCGGGTGAACTGCTTGCCGCGCTTCGTGACACAGCGATGCTCCAAAAGGTACTGGTCGGTCTTGCTGAGAGAGCCGGTTTCCATGAACACGGAGAAGATCGTCTTGACCAGCTGGATTTCCTCCGGAATGGGTTTGAGCTTGCAGGCTTTCTTCACCTTGCCGTCCACCGTTACGCTGGACAGGCTCTCCGAGGCGTAGCCCGTGGGCGTTGTGCCGCCCAGCCAGCGCCCGGTCTTGGACAGTTCGTGCATATTGTCCCGGATGCGCTCGGCGATGGTCTCCCGCTCCAGCTGGGAGAACACCGACGCAATGTACATCATGGCGCGGCCCATGGGCGAGGACGTGTCGAACTGCTCGCGGATGGAGATGAAGTCAATGTGCCGGTCGCCCAGATCCTCGATGAGCTTGGCAAAGTCGCCAATGTTGCGGCTGATGCGGTCGAGGCGGTAAACCACGATGGCGGCAAAGGAGATTTTCTGCGAGTCCTTCATCATTTTCTTGAACTGCGGGCGCTCCAGATTGCCGCCGGAAAAGCCCTCGTCCTCGTAGACCAGCACGTTTTCCGCCGCTTCCTCGCCAAAGTGCATGGCAATGTACTGACGGCACAGCTCGATCTGGTTCTCGATGCTCTCGCCCTTGCCGGTGAATTTGGACTTGCGAGAGTAGATGACGTATTGCTTCGGCGTATCTTTCGTTTTCATGGCGGCACCTCGCGCTATTCGTTAGGTTGGTAGATATATTATAACGGATTGGAATCCATTTGAAAAGGTACCCAAGGGAAGAATCCGAAAATTTCTGCGGGAGGCAGAGGTTTTCGCGCGCTGATCGTGCCCGTTCGGAGGGCATCACTCATGTGCATCGAGAAAATGATTGATGAAATGAGTGATGCATGCTATTTAGAACATTATTGTTTTCGTCATCAACTGCATTCGTGCAGTCGCGCCGCACGATTTTTGCGCTTCACTACTTGTCATACGTCAAGTCCATTTTGCGTCACAGTTTGTCATATGACAAGCTGCATCATAAAAACCGCCGCTCCGATTTTTGTTCGGGGCGGCGGTTTTGTCAAGCAAGGCTTCTCAGATATTCTTCCACGTTCTGATACTGAATGCCGTCTATCACTTGGCTTTCCCCGCGATAGAGGACGAACTTTCCGGTGATCGGGCCGTAGCGGTGCTCGGTCTGGGCGCATTTTTGCTCGTCGATCAGATGGCGATACTGCTGCGACGCAGCTTCTTCGCTGTGCTTGATCTCGAAAATCCGGCAGGAGCCTACCTCCGGGTCAAACACCACCATGTCAAATTCGCCCACAGGGAATTGCAGGACAAACACCTGCTTCTTGGGGGTTGCCAGCTTGGTTTCCAGCAGAACGATATCCTCCAGCATCCGCCCTTTGATCTCGGTCAGGATGCGCTGCTGCACGGCGGTGCGCTCCGCAAGAGACAGGGCACTGAACGTTTCATCCAGCAGCAGACTGCGGATCAGTGCATCCGCCTGCGCATAGCGGAGACCCGGCTGCGCGATCACCGTGCGTCCGGACTTCGTGCTGACATCCGGCAGGTGCAGCACGTCGATCTCCCGCGTTAAGTCCAGCAAGTCCAGATACTCCTTGATCTCCGCCGCGTGAACATCGTCCAGCGCCACAGTCTGCTCTGCCCTGTTGCGGATCTCCAGCAGCTTCCGCAGACTGTCGGTGACAAGCGCAAGGTCGATGCGGTCGAGGATGTCCGTCGGGTTCTTCCGATCCCGACGCAGATTGCTGGCGGAAACGCCAAGGTCGTGGGACTTCCAATCCTGCGACAGCACCTCCAGCGTGAAGCGGTGGTTGATGTCCTCCACCACCCGGTTGATGGCGCTGGTCAGCTCATTCTTGTCGTACAAATCCCGCAAATGACGGAAATGCCCCTCATACTGATAGCAGCGCAGAGAGTGCTGGATATTGCGGGCGATGGCGGTGTCCACATATTCGTCGGTGCTTTCCTTGCTGGCAAAGGTGGAGGCCTCGTTGTAGTGGACGCCGCCGAGACTCATGGTGCCGCCGTAGCGGATATACTCGTCGATACCGTGGATGCCGAGGACAGATTCAAACTCACGGTAAGGGATGAATGTGGTGTGCAGCAGAATGCAGCGGTCGTAAAGCTGCTCGTCCTCGGTGAAGAGGAAGCCCAGCGAGTCCGTGCCGGAGAGCACGATCTTCATGCCGCAGGCTGCAAACACATCAGAAAACAGCGCTGCGCCCTCGATGAAGTCCTCCATCAGCGTCACCTCGTCGAGGAACACATAGCGAAAGCCCTGCGCTTCCAACTGTTTGAGGTCGCGGTTTACATCTGCCAGCGTGTCTTTTGCGGTGATCTGAATGAACGCTGCCTTGGTAAGCTCTGCGTCGTTCATCTCCGCAAAAATCTGGCGGATCATGGTGGTTTTCCCCGTCCGGCGCAGGCCGTAGAGAATGAACACCTTGTCCTGCGGCTTTCCGCAGACAAAGTCGTGCAGCTGCCGGAAACACTCGCGCCTGCGATAGCCGCGAACAGGCGCCGCGAAGGAACGCAGCGCCTCGCCGGTGCGGACATTGGTGGTAAACGCGGAAGGGTTCGCAGATTTCGCCTTGGGCAGCTGCTTTTTCAGCGCTTTCAGCTCCCGCTCTAGACTCTTCCGCTGCTCGATCTGCGCACGGAAACTCTCCAATTCGTCAGCGGGAATATACTTCTCCCGCCGCTTCTTGTTCTCCGTCCAACGGTGGTAGAAGTACTCCTTGCTGTTGACGGTTTTCTTCGTAACAGAACCGGCAGGTAGATTTGAAATCTGCTGCTCCAACTCTGTCACCCGTGCCTGCATATCGGATAATTCCATAGCGCACCTCCTGTGAGATACTATTCTATGCAGAATTATACCCCATTATACCCGCAAAATCAAGGGTATAATAGGGTATATAAACAAGAGAAAGCATCGAAAGGTCTTCTAGATAACTTGTTCATTTCGAAAACTGTTTTCGCAAGGATCTCAAGAGTGTTGATAGCGCTGATGCATACTCGTCACCATTAAATCGGAGATACTTTATTTGAGAAATCAATGCTGGAGGTGCAGAATCATCAATAATGATCGGATATATTACGCAGGATTTATCACGAAGCGCTTTTCCGTAAAAGGCGCCCCACTCATCTGTACAACACACTGATTTCAGGTAGTCCTTAGAGATTATCATGATAAGAGCTTTACTTTCGCATAATCCTGTGCTGATTTTTTCGAAAATTCTCTCGCCGATGTTTATTGACCAATCATCTAAAAACACAGAAAAACCAGCATCCATTAAATCTGTAGCGATGGCCCTAGAAAAAGCCAAATCAACAGAAGAATGGGATATAAAAACTTCGGTTTTGTTCTGATCCTGGAATTTTTGCATAGAGCGAAGATGCCTTGCTGTCAGCATGTCAGAGCAAAAAGTTCTCTCGTGTAACAACATGATTTCTTCTTTGGCCGACAGATACTTCAAGCTACAGTTTTTATACAATTCGCGATCAATATCAGATAATCTCTCTGCAAGGCATGCTGTCGGTATAACAGATGTTGCTGCTGATTGGCTGACTTTATAATAACCGCTACAGTAAGTCGGCACATTGGGATAGACGATTAGTTTATCATCCATATCGGTATCATCATAATATCCTATTCTCCCTTTATATGGGCCTCTTCTAATGAGTATGGGGCCATAGTTTGTTATTTTCTCCATGTCATTCTCTCTCGTATATTTTGAATGTTAACGGCTATTTTCTTTTAACCTTCTAACATCGCCTTTACTTCCATAGCTTTTTCTGATAGGCTCTGGCAATTCCGCAAAAGTCCTAAATAGAACATTTTTACATCTAAATCGCCAATGATGTATCGTACCTGGCTGTTGCTTAGCGCAATTTCAAATATTGCTTCACGTTCTTCTTGTGTCCACGTGTCAATACGCCGCATTTTCTCTACTGTTGCATGTGTACTAGCAAAGCTACGGCTACTTTCCAATTCTATCAACAGTTCAATCTTTTCTTTTTTATCATCGCTGTTCTGCCTATCAACTCTAATCTGCTCATTTTTACAGTCAAAAAACTTAGATTCCAGTGCTTCATTCTTAGCTGTTCGATCAATAATTGCTTTAATAAGCTCATCCAATTCTGCTCCATCTGAATAATCGGCCATTGCGTAGTAACGAATGCGATTATCTCGCATCATTTTATATACCTTGGCCTTATCATGAGTCACTGCACTATAGACGCCAATTGAATGTCCCCCGTAGGTATTAACCAGTTTCATGCACGGGATATCCGTATCGCTATCACCGATATACACCATATTGCGGAAGGGAACACGTATTTCGTCTGGAGCGAATGAATCGTTTACACCCGGATCGTTGATATCCAAAACGCCTTTTTCGATACGAAACAAGAATTGAGTCTTATTTGTATAGTTGACAACTTGTGCCGGCCATTCTGCTACCCCATCTGAATCATAATAAAAGGAACTCGCATATATTCTTTTGAATGCACCATTTTTCGCAACAGATGTCCCTTCAATCATTTCCTTCAGGCCTGACGAGATAATATAGTGCTCAACAATAACACCGTGTTCCGCTCCATATGTACGGATGCGTTCAAACCAATCCTCAACACCGGGAAATAGGCTAACCTTTGCTCCATAGTTTTCAAGGTTTTCACGCGTGAACACGAGTTTTCCAGCCGCTTTCTTTTTCATCAAAAGCATATAAGCCAGATTCTGATCCATATCATTTTGGCTCGCCAGTCCATTTGATTCTGTCCAAAATTCTCCCACATCATATCCAACAGATTGGATATACCCCTGTGCCTGCATATCGTCTGGCGACAATGTTTTATCAAAATCGTAGCATATTGCAAGCACAGGCTTATCTTCCTTACGCTCTCTTGTATACTGATTCGATGACATAGTGTACTCCTTTCTATCCACTGTAGATTGATTTTTATATTGCGTCTTTTCCGATATAGAAGACGCGAAATCTTATCCCACTACCAACTTATTCGTCTTCTTCAAGAATTTCGCCGGGATCGGGCGGTCCAGCTGCCAGGCGATATTCATCGGCCTGCTGCCTGTGTGCTTCACGTAGTTCGCCGTGCCCAGATAGGTGTACGCCTCCGCGCCGCCGGTCATACGGTCCGCCTTAAACTCACGGACAAACAGCAGTACCTTACTGCCGCGTTCCTTATGGTGGATATAGCGTTGACCGGTGGGCGAATTCTCCGCCGTGGTGCTCTGGCTCTGCCAATGGAACAAGCTCTCATTGATGGAATAATCGTTGTACATGGTGGTTGGCGAATAGTCCTTGTCCGCCTTGTTCAGCGTCACAAAGAACACGTCGATGTTTTTCTCCGGCAGCCACTTCACGCCCTCACGAACGGTGGACGGCTTCAGAAAGTCCAGCGCTACCAAGAGCTGGTCGCGGGTATAGGTGCAGTGCAGATCCAGCGGACAGTCAAAGCCCAGCTCTACCGGCTCGTCGATAAAGTCGATCTGCTCGAAGCGATAGCGCAGCAGTTCCAAGAGCTCGCCGAGCAGAACCGCGCTGTCAGACAGGGCATAGAGGTTACTAATCACCTCTTCGTCGTTCCAGTCCTCCACCACCTTACCCCAGACGGTGATATAGAACATCTGCATCATCCGCTTTTCCGCATCCGGAAGCGCTGTAAAATCAAGGTTGTCCAAACGCGGGAGAATATCCAGAAGGAATGAAATCCAGCGGCGGGAATCGACTATGGCAAGCTTCGCAAAGGCTTTGGTCAGAACATCCTCCAGCGGCTCTGAAAAGTCTTCAATGGCATCCGCTCTGGCACAAATGCGAGAGAAGGAGGAAAACTTGTAGATCGCCCGCGGATCGAGATGGTAGTAATCCAAGAAGTTTTTGAGCGTCAGCTCCAGCCCGCTGTCCTCCGCAAAGGAGGCTGCGCGAGCCACCAACCCAGCTGTATTGCCATAGGAGGCGCGGATATTCTCCAAAATGTATTTGGCCGCCTTCTTCTCTAGCTGGATATAGCAGCCCTTGGGGACGGACACAAAACCATCTTTAATTTCACGGCTCACGCTGCGGGTGGTATTCGACAGCAGCGCCGCAAACTTATCTTCAAAATTGTATTTTCGATTTGCCTGACCGATGAAGTCCAGCACGGTCAGGCATTCCTTGTCCTCGGATAGACGCAGACCGCGTCCCAGCTGCTGCAAGAAAACCGTCAACGACTCCGTGGGTCGCAGGAACAGAACAGTATTGACTTCCGGAATATCCACGCCCTCGTTGTAGATGTCCACGACGAAGATAAACCGCACATCGCCGGACACCAAGCGTCGCTTGGCCGCCGCTCTTTCCTCGTCCGAAGATTGCCCGGTGAGACACATTGACGGGATGTTGTGGTCGTTAAAATACCGGCACATAAATTCCGCGTGATCGACCGTCACACAGAAGCCGAGGCCCTTCACCTCGTCAATGTCCGTCACATATTTCAGCAGTGCCGTCACCACATGGTCGGCGCGGCGGTTGGCAACCGCCCCGCTGAACGTATAGATATGCTCCAGCTCGCTCTTTTGGTAGCCACCGGCAGACCATTTGAGCGCATCCAGATCCACCGTGTCGGTAACGCCAAAATACTGGAACGGGCACAGGAGCTTTCGGTCAATGGCTTCCGGCAGGCGGATCTCCGCTGCAATACGGTTATGGAAGTAGGGCAGGATGTTCTTGCCGTCCATACGCTCCGGAGTAGCGGTCAAGCCCAGCAGGATGTGCGGCTGATAGTAGGACAAGAGCTTCTGGTAGGTCGGAGCCGCCGCGTGGTGGAATTCGTCCACGATGATATAGTCGTAAAAATCGGGACTCGTCTTTTCCGTGAAGCTCTGTGAGTTGAAGGTTTGGATGGACAGAAACAGGTTGTCGATACTCTCCGGCTTATAGCTACCCACGAACAGCTCGCCAAAGTTTGCGTCCTTGAGCACGGCGCGGAAGGTGTACAAGCTCTGCTTGAGGATTTCCTCTCGGTGCGCCACAAACAGCAGGCGGCAGGGTCTATTTGGATTCTGCTTGCGGAAACGCTTGTAATCCAGTGCAGAAATGACCGTCTTGCCGGTACCGGTGGCCGCCACCACCAGATTGCGCGTATAGCCACGGACAGTGCGCTCTGCCTCCAGCTTGTCCAAAATCTCCTGCTGGTAGGAATAGGGGTTGATGTCCATGGTGTAGACGTCGGCATTGTTGGTGTCGAAATATTTTTCCGCCTTCAGCGCCCGTGCCAAGCGCTCTTTCTGATCCTCCGCGTAGTATTCAAATTCGCGGTCATTCCAGTAATACTCAAAGGTAGCGGCGATCTTGTCGATGGTTTCGGGTAAGTCGCGTTTCGTTACCTTGGTGTTCCATTCAAGACCGCTGGTCAGTGCCGCATTGGACAGATTGGACGAGCCCACATAAGCCGTCGTGAAGCCGGTTTCGCGGTAAAAGATATATGCCTTGGCGTGGAGCCGGGTCGTCTTGGTGTTGTAGCTGACCTTGATCTGCGTATTGGGCAGCTTTCGAAGCTCCTCAATGGCCTTCACATCTGTTGCGCCCATGTAGGAGGTGGTGATAATGCGAAGCTCGCCGCCGCTGTGCGTAAACTCCCGCAGCTCGTCCATGATGAGCCGCAGGCCGCTCCATTTGATGAAGGACACCAGCATGTCGATCCGGTCGGCCGAGACGATTTCCTTTTTGAGCTCTGTAAACATCTGCGGCTCATGCACAGCCCCGGTGAAAAGAGAGCTTTGTGCGATGGAAGTTTCCGGGCGCTCTATGTCCGCCGCTGTTTTCCCCACCGCTAACCGCGGGTCGGTCTCCCGTAAAAGCGCAAGAAGCTGCTCTGCCCGCTGGTCAACGCCCAGCGCGGCAAAGTCAGCTTCTTTCGTTGTATTTTGAATGAGATCAACGATCTGGTTGGTCAGGCCGATCTGGGCAGAAATATCCCCGCCGTTGTCCAGCACGTTATCCAAGCCCTTTTGAACCACATCCGCCAGATACTGCGCCAGCACCTTGGAGGCTTCCGCCTTGTCAATGGGCGCAACAGACTTGCGGGCCTCCGGAATCTCCGCAAGCTCGCCCGTCAGGGCATTGTTGATGACTTGCTCGTATAGACCATGGTGTAACATATAAATCCCTCACTAAAACTTGGCTATATATCCCAGCTCATAACGGTCAATACGGATATATTAGAAAACAAGGATACCCATCAACCAATCATAGATGCTTTTCACATAGCTATACTCGTCTACAGGAACACTATAGCTCTCTTTTGAAAGCTTATTCGAAATCGAATTGACTCGAAGAATCCAGTCTGTCTTCGGGTCCTTTCCTCCGACTAGATTGGCTTCCTCCGGGCGGACAAAAGTATCCTCGAAGAAGAGCGACCAGTTCTTGCCGTTCAAGATAATCTGTTTGCATTCCGGAAGTGTAACATAATCCCAGATAGGAATGTCGATTTCTTCTCCTGTACTAGACACATGCACATACATTGCCTCATCGGCTTCACCTTTTGCTCTGGTATAAATATTCTTCGGTAGTCCTTTAATTAGCCAACTATCGCCAAAATATTCTCCGAGGCGCTCAGAAATCAACAACTTAACCTTGGATTCTATTTCTCGTAGCATGGATTTCGTCTCTTCGTTATAGATCTTAGTTTCGTTTTGCCAGAACTCTTCCAATCCATCAGGCACAAAATCCGGCCTCATATCAGCAATTGCCTTCTGATATGCGCGCCAAAACCGGGTATCAGCACCTCCACCAAAGTAACCACGCAAATCCTTGCGCTGCTCAGCATTTAGGTTATTTATGTAGTCAGTCAAAGGCTTGAGATAGTATTGTATCAAGCCAAACATATCGTCAAGAGCCTGCGCTTTAGGCTGAATCATCCCCTTCTCCACAAGCATATTGACAACATCATCAATGACGCGAATAACCGCCTGAATGCCACGGTTCATGGTGAGCATTCCGCTATCCTGATCTCCCTTGTCCCATTCATCCAGACAAGTCTCTCTGATATACAGCAAACACTTCTCTATAAACGGATAGAACAAATCGCAAGTCTCTTGATTATCTTTGCAGTCGAAAGTACCTTCTTTTTGAAGAACATTCTTTTTGCCATAGCTGTCGAAGAATCTACACTTTTTCAGTGCAGACTGAATCGCTTCAACAGTAATGCATCGCGTGGGTGTAGACTCGTTTTCACCTATCACAATTCTCGAGTTAAGAGGCGATGTCGATTCTTCTCCCAGCATCTGCGCGATTTTAGATCGGAGAGCCTGCCGCTGCTCACCGAAATCAGGAGATTCCCAGAGCATGTCTGCATTCAGGGTCACTCTCAACGATTTCGGAACCGCTTTCTGGTTCTCATTAATATCCATGAACAGTTTAATCTGCTCACTTCTTTCCAGATCAACGAAAGCAACTACTGGAATGGTGTTTGTCTCGGCATACAGGGAATCCGAGTAGCCGTACAGACGATGTTGGCCGTCGATAATATACGCAGACCTATAGCGCTTGGGGATATGTAAAATACCGATCTTCGAAATTGTACTATCAACCTTAGAGGCGGACTGATCGAAAACCAATCCCTTTCCATTGGTATCTATACTGATGATAATCGAGTTTGGGAAATATCCACCATCATTAATGAACGACCGGACCTCTTGCAAACGCTTCTTTTTGATTAAACGCTGGTAGGTCGGCATCATATTCTTATTGGCTTCCGACCGATGCAACACATAGCCAATTTTCAAAAGCTTTTCAGGTTCAATTGAAAATGAATAGTAGGTGTATCCACCCATTTTACCTTGGATCGCAGGCACCTTATCATCCATATTTTTAATTTCTTGGTTTGCAAAAAGGCTACCCAAAAGCTGATATCTAGAACAAGAACCCAAATGTTTTGCCAAGTCTGTATAGTACTCGACAGTCGTGTCACTAAAATAGGCCATTCCGGCTTTGTCCAGCAACGCGAGATCTCGTCTATTCATGATGAAATTATGAGACGCCCAAATAAACTTCAGTTTCCGACCCGGGAATTGTTTAAGAACCTCTTTTCTAATCCCAGATATTTTGTCACTAAAAGCTGTTATTTCAGCGGCAAAACTTTTTTCGATGATAGCTTCTGATGCGTGGCAAAGCCCAACCAACGCAGTTTCATCATCAACCGCCAGAACGCCAATTCTTTCTTTTAGGTCATCATTGCTGAAATCATAAGAAATCAGAATTCCATTTTCCGCATTTAGACCATAAAAACCCATCCCAGCAAACATCAACCAAATTCGGTCTTCAAATTGCTCATCTACTGGTTTCTCCTTAGCAATCCCCACATATTTAGGGCTCTTATAGTCTTTGCACTTTTCCCAACCAGCATCAATATACTCAGGGAGTTCCGAAGCTAAGATCTTTTGTGTCACGAACAGTTTTTTGTGGACACTTTTTGCCGTTGCCAACTGTTTGTCGTATACAACTTGGCTCCAATCCGTTCTAGCCATTACTTCGTACTCCTTTCTGGTATGTTCGTAAAAATATACTCTGGAACTTTTCCTCGATACGCTTTTTTGCCGCCAATCAAACTATTCCTCTCAAGTGTAACCATGCGCCCCTTGTCTTTAAATATCTCCAAAATGGTTTCGTGGGCGGCATTTGTCATAATGTAGTAGGCTCCTACTTTTTTTATTTGGTCAATTAGCTTTGCCAGTCGGTGCTGATCATCAAGGGAAAACCAAGTTGAATTGTAGCCTACGAAACCCGTATCTTCCTTAGAAACGGTGTAGGGTGGGTCCAAAAAGATCAAGTCTCTGGTAACTATCTTGGTACTTATATCCGAAAAATCATGACAAACAATTTCCATTCCTTCCAATTTTTTTCCTGCTTCAAGCAGCCGCGTATAATTCACAGTAGCATTTTTATGACCATAGGGAACATTGTACTTTCCGTTCCGATTCACACGGTACAGTCCATTAAAAGAATTTGCATTCAAATACAAAAATCTCGCAGCCCGTTGATATTTCCCTTTTGGTTCCGTCGCGCGAATTACGTAGTAGCTTTCTTCGTCTGTTTCATATTCCTTAAGATACCGAATAACTCTTTCCGGATTATCCCTGACGGCGCAAAAAGCGTTTATCAGTTCGTCGTTAATATCCGACAAGCATCCTTTATTGGGTAAATCCAAAGAAAAGAAAATCGATGCACCGCCCATGAAAGGTTCGTAATAGTTGTTATAGTCAAGTCCTTCTGTTAGTTGTGCTACATATGGGACAAGCCATGATTTTCCGCCTGCCCATCGAATAAAAGGTGTTATAGGTGCCATCAGTAATTCCTCACCAACTCAATTAAGTAGTATTTTGCGCGCGTGTACGCTATGTAGTTCATATTCTCGGTTGTGTCAATACCATGGATATAAATGACCATGTTCGCTTCCAACCCTTTAAATGCATCTATAGAATACACGCTGATTTCATTCTCATTGCTAGGTGTACCATGAACAAATTTCCACTTTGCAATCCCGTCAGGAAATTCAGCCAACAGCTTTTCCTTGCTTTCGGTGAGAATTACAAAGGAATCATTTTTTAGATATTCTTCCTCAAGGTATCGCTTAAAAAGTGTTTCAAAAAGTAAAACCAATTGTCCATGCTCGTTAACAATTTCTGTCGTAGGTGTCGGACCTTCAACAGGGTTTGCAACCATATCTGTACCCAGATTGGTCTTCTCTGCAGTCCAATTATAGATATTTGCGGTATTCCTAATATTCTCCCGCAGCAAATACGGCAGTTCGCCAATGCCAAACCCGTTTCCGAAGCTCTCTTCTCTCAAAACCTGAACGTCATCGAAGAAAACTCCTAGGCGAGAGCCTTCTGGATCATCCAAAAGCAATCTAATGATACTTGCCCATTCCTCTGTAAAATCCTGTGCTTCATCAACAAAGATCGCGTTGTACTTTTCATAGTCACCAATGAGGCCATGGCTTATTCCTTCGAACAGCGGCTCTTGATAACTGGTAATATCCTCAACAAGCATTTCAAAGAGTGAGCGAATATCTTTAACATCAACCGCATCCCCAATATGACTGTTTACCATACTGGCAAGTGGTTTTGATGCACAAACAAAAAGTACCTTGTGCCCATTTGATTCCGCTTCATCCTTGGCCATTTTCATTGCAATCCAAGTTTTCCCGGTTCCTGCTCCTCCGCGCATGTAGAATTGTTTTACATTTTTCAGTAGATATATGTAATTGTCTTGCACACGGTTGATCACACTCAGCTGCTGATCTTTGAACCGAATCAACGCGCCAGCTGCTGCAGAAATCGCAATTCTATCTCTTATGAGTTCAAGGAAAGCGCGATGTTGACTTGCTGGATAATAGCGCCGACCGTAAGAACTACCTGCCCATAGGCGGAACATCTTTTTAATGCGATCATAGATATTGTTCAGGTCATTGCTGTCAATAGTACACGTTCTATGGCGATTACTTAACTCAAGTTCTTCTCCTATGGGATAGAAGGGAAAAATCACACCAGCACCATATATTCCCGAATACTTGGTGTTGTATTTCGCAGAAAAAACTTTGGAGAAGTAGTACATATTCTTTTCCGCTTGATCATACGGAGAAGAGTTCAGTTTACGCTCACCATGTACCGCATCCGAAAGATACCAGTTATTATCTTCAATACGGATTCCGTTCCCGCCTTTTACTTCCAGACATAAAAAACCATAGTCAGGGCTGGCAACAATAAAATCTGCTTCAGATTTTACGAGACGCCCCGCATAATAACTTGTCCAACTAACAGAATAAAAGACATCGAACGTATCAGGAAGCTGGTTTTTTAATTCCTGATAAACAATTCTTTCAGAATCCGTTGGCAAATACTCTGATATATTTTTCGGATACATATTAGCCATAATTACATCTCCCAAAAACCAACAGTCGGGTTATCCACTCCGTCAATCGAATACAAATACTTCCTGCCAAGCTCGGCGTTGAAGTGATTACAAGAAATCTCCGGAATTATGAGACATGCACTGCAAGCCGTATCATCTCGCTCCGTGCAGATTGGATCAAATACGCAATTTTTCGCCTCGTCAAAAGCCTTCTTCAAGAAATACGCATAGTTAGATTCAGCCATTCCAGACAGAGCGCCGAGGGGGATTCCCTGACTAGTTTGCGCATAGATAAAGATGCTTGCAGTCTCTACAAGGATAATCTCTGTCAAAGAATTACCGGACAGACCACTTAGTTCTCCTGCCGAATTCATAAAGGCATGGGACATAGAGTGGAGCAGCGCAAAAACATTCTTAGTGATTTTTTCACTGTCATCGATTTCACCGAACATCGAAATCACATCGCTATGAACATATTGTGCAAACCACTTTTTCACAGAAATATCGTCGTCAAGATCCGGCAACTGTTCCTCACTGATGATGTTGTTCTCATACAACCACTCAACGATTTTTCGCTGGCTAATCTCAAACAGGATGCCTTCCGTATCCAGTTTGGCTCCATAAACAAGATTTGCCGTTCCGTCTCTAGTTCTATCGTAGGCATTGAGCTTCAAGCGGCAATTCTTATTTGTAGAGTTCTTCGGATCAGCAACTCTTCTGGAATATCCATATGTACAGTTGATAATCTGAATATCGCAAGAAACCTGCATATTTGCGATACCCATCTTTTTGTTCAATGCTGTAACTTCCTCCGGAGAATCAATGAACTCCATATCAAGTTGACGCCGAATTGCTTCTTCTAGTGTAATGATTCGTTTAGCATATTTCAGCGTATCATACTGCATCAGCTTGAACGAGAAATGGCTCAGCCATTCTGCGTAGCCCACCGGATTTTCCGTCTTCTTTCTTGAAAACAGATCATCACACATTGCTACATACCGCTCAACATTTTTTGTGTTCGGCGCATTCTGAAGCATGTTATTTACAGCGCTTTCAAACATCTCAGGAGGAAGCATGCCCGCATCAATAAGGGCACGAACCTGCTGTTTTACATTTCGTCTCTGCGCATCGCTTTTAAATGCGTCACTAAATGCTAATTCAATGTTATTCAGGATCTCCTCGTAGTCAGCGGTAGACAATTTGTCAAACCATCTACAAACGATCGTCTTTTGCGCATCTATGCCCTTCTTATAGAATTGACCATTCCGCTGATCAACCAGATTAATTACTTTCAGCGTGAAAGGCTTATAATTTCGGCCAGAATTTGCGTTGTCAGGCACCAATCTCGAATTGCAGTTCGGACAAATCTGAACAAACTCTGCAGGTTTTTCCGAGTTGCCGCTCCTATAAAATATTTTATATTGCGTTTCATTGGGGCGGAACTTGAAATTCTTTACCCCCTGCACATGCGGAATCTTTATGGGCTGTGCATATCCGCATTCGCAGGCATAGATCATTTGGAGTTGCTTGACTGCCCACTTTCCACAATCAGGATTTTTGCATTTCCATGTATACTTATCAACCGCATCAGGATTACGAAGATCGCTCACTGCACCACAGGAACTACAGTAAAACACCAACGGGGATATTTCACCGATGATATCAGGGATTCCTTCGTTGCACGCGGTTTCAACAATTGCAAACGAATGAGTATCTGGTGAAAGATCAAACGCGCTGATGTCACCACCTCGATCACCAAACAGTTTTATTTGGCGCTTAATTTCACCTTCGATAAAATCCTCATATATATCAGACATCTTGATATAATTCCAATTTTTTATCTTAGCCGAAACAGCTCTCTCAGAATCATCTTTTTCGGATATCCACATTTCCGGCAAGAACCTATATACAGCTTGAGTTTTGCTTCTCTTCATAATCTCTTACCTCAAATCTTAATCTCGATCTGCTCTTCTGTATCACGTAAGCTCGTCATTGGCGTTTTCTTGCCGTGCGAGAACTTTCCTATTGCGTCCGAAAGGGAAAGTTCCTTTGTGAAATTTCCATTTTTAATTCCAGAAAGAATGTTGACCGCTTCTTCGGTGATGATTTCTTTATATGCCAGAGACATTTTTTCCTGTTCATTGCATCCGTAAGCTGCAATAAGTTTAGAAACTGCATCATCAACGTCGATTTCTCCGGAACGAAGCAACTTCTGTACTTTAATTGCATTATGCAGACTATCCGAATTGGTTTTAATTGTGTAATACTGCCTAATCAAGCCTGCAAGCAATCCGGGCAAGGTGCTATAGATCGCATTTTTTGCCCATCTGTTGATTGGGACAGCCTCAACAAGATCGTCCCTGTTCTGATGGAAAATAACAAAATTTTTCAGGTAGGATCTATCGCGCACCCTCATTAGTCGAATGATATCCACGACAATGCCCGTAAACTTACGACCAGTACGCGAATATGCTTGGATGTATTCGGCATTGTTGTTTGGCATTCCAAAGAAGTACATCACATTAAAGGAATCCTCATCCACACCATGAGAAATGGTACTTGTTGCGAGCAGGAGGTTGGTACTCTCGAAGTTCTTTCTGTTCGCCTGAATATCGAACAACGTTTTTCTTACGGTTTGGAAGTCCACATCACTGGTCATCTGTTCAATAACATACTTAGGAACACCCTTTGCCTCCAAATGGTTGTTAGCCTGGTTCTGGAATGCGTTCTCAAGTTCCATTGCGTCTTGCTTGCGATTATTGTAGACCAATTCAATCCAATAGTCGTACAGCATATCTCGATACTCATCAATGCTCCCAGAAAAACCGACAGCGCAGAGTTTTTCGTAGCTTTCTTCCAAGAATTGAATCATTCTATACACGACAAGTCGCATGATATAAACCGATTCCCACATGCCGTCAGTAATCGACCGTCCATAGGGGGCATATCCGATCAAAATGCGTGTAATGTCATTATTATCGGTGTAGGAATAGAAATCTTCGCCTGCTTCTGCTGAAGGATATTCACATGGAAATCTCCGTCCATCCATGTGATACAAATGCCAAATATGGCTCTCATACATGGAGATAGTTGCTGTTGCACCAACAAATCGGATTAGCTTGCGCTGCGCCCCTGGAACCAGTTCCTTTGCATAATAGCTCAAGAACGACTCGTAGTGCGCATCAAATGTACCCAAACTTTCCTTTACAAGATGCATCTCATCTTGAATAAAAAGAGTCGGAATGGGATCTTTTAGCAATCCTACGTTTTGAAGCACATGTCCGCCGCATGACGCGCAAGAGCATTTTGCATTTCCCGTAAATCCATGTACCGGGCATTTTTTCTTCACTTGACCAAACAGCATCTTAAAGTCATTGCTTGTGCCAAGCATAGCCATCTTATCAATCGTGCTGACCACAATGGAAGGCAGATAGCGATAAATTTCGTTATCTACAATCATGAGCGGCAAAACCATGATGGGGCACTCTGGATTATCACAAACATGCTCCAATCTCCAAGTGTCACGATTAAATCTTAGATTTACGTGTTTTTTACCACAATAGGGGCACGTATCAATGAAGCGATAATACTCATTTAGCGTTTCAGGATCACTTTCAAGAATAAGGTCTTTTGCCTTATTCTTATCTCCGCGCTCACTTAAACGTTCAAAGGAGTCTATCTTATTCGGTGTATTTCCTTTGCCCACAAAGAAGCCGACTTGGAACGGTGTTTTGTGAGCCAACTCCCCGCTGGACTCTCTTACAACATTCGCTTTCATGGCGATCATAAGCACACGATCAAGCTGTTGCACTGCAAGCAGTCTCAGCGGATACTTAAGAAATGCAGTAATGCCGTCGTTTTTTCCGCGCAGGCGGTCAAAGAACATGTTGAACACGCATGCGCCAAGAAACGCTTCTGTTTTACCACCGCCTGTCGGGAAGTAAAGCAAGTTCGCGGTTTCAATGTCCGCTTCCGCAATATTGGGATCATTTTTATACTCGCTGCGAATCATCTCGCAGATAAGCGAAACAATAAAAACGATCTGGAACAAACGCCAACCGCTAATCTGTCTGTGTTCACCAGCGAGTTTCGTCATAAAGGTTTTGTTCATATAAACAAACGCCTTTTTAACAAAATCCCTGTACTCAATCTGATCAATGCCCTTCCTAAAACGGCCAATTTCATGCTGATAGTTCTCTAATGCATCTCTAAACCGTTCTTTTGCATTGACCGTTTGGAACCTTGTATGATTGAACTCGTAGACACACTTCTCATAATCCGACTTCATTTCTTCGTAAATAACAGTCAGATTGCCAACAGGATCCTGAATAAGTTTTTCAAATGTAACATACTGTGTTAACGCATCTTTGGTCTTCAGGCGCATTTGATAATATCTCGGAATATTATCAGTCCGAATGGAGTTGTCCTCTTCATGATAGGCTGCAGAAGTGTTTTCTGCAACGACATGCACCATGGGACGCTTTCTGTAGCTGTTTTTAAAATAGTCCAGTTTGATATTCTGAAACTCGACACTATCATCTCCAACCACATCAATACCAGCATTGAAAACTTTAGGCAAATATCCGATGTTGCTCTTGCCATTCACGGGAGTCTTATTAACCATTTGCATCAAGAATCGATAGGAATCCCCTTCATCGGTAACGGTGCAATAAATGTCAATATCCCATCGAGGGTTTACACGTTCTTCGCTTCCACCTGTAACAAGGTAGAAACGTTCCTTATCGGCCAGATCAAAAAATGTAACACGGTCACTCCTAATAACTTTTATTTCGCTGATGATTCTATCCGACAGAGCCCTTAAGCGTTCGTTGATTTTCTGCTCCAAATGAAACTTTTTATCACTAATAGAGTCAAGCCGGATTGATATACCATCACCCATCTCGTCTTCAACCCGCACCTTTTTGTAGGTCAACGGAAGACTAAATCGCAGGTCAGGATAGCATTCACAGAGCTGCTGGATTTCGGTATATTGAACGTTATCCTTTTCAGAGTATTTCTGAAGCAAGTAATCAATCGTCTTGTCATAATCCGGCTCGACCGTATAAAACAACAGTCCCTTGGGAATCACACGAATAACACCTGAAGGATTCTTCTTGACGATAAACGAAATACTTATGGACGGTACACTTTCAAAGCGGGTACTATTATTCTCGATATACCCACCATCAAACTTCTCTTCCATGCGGTTCTCAGCAAGCATGCCGACCATAACGCGATCTGCCGGAGATTCATCCACAAAGGTCTCTTCAATATCATCACCAGCGATCCTTTCGATATATCTAGAGACTATGTAATCAGCAAGTATGTTGTAATCGTTTGCCATACTATTTCTCCTCCCAGCACATGCAAATGCCATATAGGGTAATTACTTGTTTGACTTTGTCCACCACGCAGGCTTGTAAGACGACGCTTTTCCCGCGCCATATCCGCCAGCCACTCCAAATAGTCGCTCTGCTTCCGTCACGTACGGTGCTAATTCTTTTCGCTCTCCCAAGATCCACAAACAACCATTATTTGACCTGCAATCTACAGCTTTGAACCCCTTGCTCACGAAGAAATCCTTCAAGCTTTTGGGCTGAGTTTTACCTGCTTGTACAGCAGATCTTTGTTTTGCAGGAGAGATTGCCACATCTTTGGGGATAAGTGTATCATTGGCAATAATTTTCGTAATCTTATATGTCAAAGAAACTCCTGCAAGTTTAAAGGTTTCACCGACCTTTTTCCCTATAATTCCTTTTTGTTTAGGGTACTTTGCAAGATCAACCATCACGGTTGTGTCCTTTTTTGTTTCCTGAATTACTGCCTTAATGGTTACATGATCGACTACTTCATTAAGCAATCTTTCTTTGATGGTGGCTGAAGCTGTACGTTTGGTTACAGTATTCCGTTTGTTTCCCGTACGAACACCAGTTGATGGTGTACCGCTCTGCGTTGAAGACTGCGGTAAAGGTGTTCTATCTGGCACTTGCTTAATAATTTCTTCCATTGGTGTACCAGGCTTCAGATCGCTAATTACATACAAAACATCTCGGGCTCTTGAACAGGCGGTATATACTGCTCGCATCTGGCTTTGTACCGCAGTTTGCTGCTCTTCCGGCATATTTTTGATAGCGCTCCATGTCTTTATTTCACTACCCACTTGTCCGTTGAGATTGACATAGTTATACGGGAACAAGCCAGCCAAAATAACAGCCTTAAAATCCAATCCCAACGAGGACTCAATCGTAGAGATAACTACACCCGTAATGTCTCCGGGTTTTTTCTTCACAAAGAAACCATCTTTCTCGTTAATGATCATCGAATAAGAAATGCCTTCCTCGTCAAGCCCTTGCTGAAGCCAATAGAGGAAATGGTAGTTCAAATAGGGGACTTTTCTAAACGGGAATAACACAGCTATGTCTGAGTAACTAATCCTATACGTTGTTGCAATTTCTTTAATTGCTGCAATTACACTCGTTTTGATACTTGTCCGTTGAACCCCGGTCCTAACTTTAAGCGCAATTGTTGGATTTGTGCCGACTTTGAACGAGTTATATTCATACTCCAAAGAGTTAATTAGATCCAGCATTGACAAACGCGTATTCATGTGCTGCAACATATGTGAAATATACTCGCCTATCTCTTGACTATTTCGGTAATTTTTTTCGATGTAGCGAACACGTCCAGTGAAGTCAAGCTGGATCCCATTCATCCGTTTCCACGGGGCATCACCTTTTCGGCTCAGCGCACGAACTGCTTGATTCAAATCGCCTGCCATTAAAAACACACGATCATCGTCATCTTCCAAAAGGCGATAACATAGCTCGAGATAAAGAGGATCAAAAATCTGCACCTCGTCAATAAAAATCGCCTTAAATCGAAGCTTCACCTTTCCTTGTTTCACCATGTCTATGCATTTTTGAATTTCTTCTTCTGTTGCAATGTTTGATGCGCAATGAGAGTGCAAGCATTCCTCATAAATCTTTTTTACCAACTTATGGAATGTCATGATAAACAGTTTGATATCTTTGCCAAAATTAGCACAACTGCGCTTGAAATTATAAGAATCGGCTAAGTTGCTGTTATAGCATGTGAGGAGTACGTTGGATCCTTTGTACAGACTTGCATACTTAAACGCTTTAGAAAGAAGCAAAACGCTTTTTCCTGCGCCGGGGTTTGCCAGAATGACTCGATGACCTTTACCCATGTCGTTAACAACGCCTACCTGGTACTCATCGAGGAAGAATGTTTTATATTCCAGTTCCTTTCCGGTAATGCGCAGATCAGCTTCGGTTACCAATGTTTTCTTTTCGGCAACGCAAACATTTATGGTCTCATTCAGCACGACAGTGTATTCGGGAGCCAAACGTTCGAAAATCGCTCGACATTCTAGTTCTGACAGAGACTTAAACGTCTTATCGTATGCCTTGCGAATACCCGCAAATATTTTCAAATCTTCAATTCTTTTTTCTTTGCCGTCAGATGTGATTGGTCTAAACGAATCAAATGTTGCATAATTTCGTAGTTGCTGAAGGTCATCCTTCGACACGGTAGTCTTTCCTACCACCTCATCCGGAAACATAACAATATGTTTGTATGGGAATTTAAGTGCTTTCTTTTCTCCGTTACGAACAATCAAAAGCTTGGAATCCAAAAGGCGTTCATAGATTTTACCTTCGACCATTTGGACATAAGCGATATACGAAAACACCGGCATTGCATTAATCATTCCGGAGTAAATCGAGAACGTGACAAGCCCTTCGCTGGGAGAAATATACATTCCAAGCTTCACTCTTTCGCCGCTTAAGCCTACAGGGTCTATACCAACCACCATATGGCCGTTTTGAAAATTGCGCGCAGCATATCTAAGGATCCCTTTTTCCGCTTTTGTAATATGATCCTTTCGTTCATAATCCTGCGGCCACAAGCGAATTGCCATTTCTCCCACCTCTTGGTTTCACGAATAAGATTTATTTGCAGTTATGGATATTGCTCAATCTCCACTCACAAACTCCATCACATCTCCGATATTGACATCTAACGTAACGCAAATCCGATTGAGCACGGACAGTGTAACTTCCTCATCCCGCCGCAACCGGGTCATGGTGTTCGGCGCGATGCCTGCCGCTTTGCGCAGATCGGCTTTGCTCATCTTCTTATCGATGAGCAGCTTCCAAAGCTTGTTATACGAAATAGCCATTTCCGTTTGACCTCCGGCTACAAATATCGTTCTAATTATACATCTTTCTCGATCATAAGGCAAGAGAGTTTCGCACCGGAATGCGAAACTCTCTTGCTCCAAGTCAAAGATCAAACCACAATTTCTGCATTGAAAATTCATTTCTTAACTTGTCCGCTTTGATCGTGATTCCGCCCACCATTTTACGATCAATGTCAACGGCTAAGGGTTTGGGATTATCCCAAAATTGCCGCGTGTACGGACAGCGGCTGTGCTTGCTATTCTCTCAAATCCCAATTTTCTCCGTCCCAACGCCGCCCTTTCTCTTTGTCAAAAACTGTGCTATACTGTAAGAAAATCAGCGGAAGGAGGGCTTTCTTATGGCACTCAAACGGGTATTTGCCGGGTTTTACACGCGGTACGACGGAAAGCCCATCTTCGTTGTCCGGGTGCTCAAGGACATCGACACCGGCGAGTCCATCGTGGTCTGCAAGGATGCCAGCTTTTCCAAAGAAGACAACGAGCATTACTACCTCATCCGGTACACGTCCTTCTGCGAACAGGTCGAGGTGGATGGTGTGCTGCGGGATAAATACGTCCGTCAAACCCGGCGCGAGATCGACGAAGGCACCGTCCGCGAAGTGTATGAGGACGGCTTTCCGGAGCCCAAGAGCAAGCCCTTCACTTATGTTGATGACGAGTACGCGGAGCGCGCCATCCGTTGCAGCAGAACCTACTATGAATACGCCAAGGACATCTGCGAAAACTACCGGATGGATCTGCGGCGATACAAGCTCATCCGGGAGCGGAAGCAGTACATCGGCATATCCAACCGCGAGGCATATCAGGCCATGTGTGAGGATCTCGCGTTTGCCCAGCAGTCGCTCAAAATGGTGCTCAACGACTACGCCGATCTCTTCCGGAAACGCTTTTCCGAGGGGCTGTCTATCCGCAAAGCAGCAGATGCCATGCAGCAGAATCGCGGCGTGATCGAGCGGCGGCAGGCCGCACTCTATCGGGCGTTCGCCCAGCTTTTGCAGCAGCGGGACGCGGCAGATGGTGTCTGTCGGCTGATGCGGAAAACTGAATACGATCAAGGGGATATAGAGGATTTGCTCGAATAATTGATGCAAAGACAAAGCGCTTGTCGTAGTGGCAAGCGCTTCTTTTTTTGCCCTTGTTATGACAGAACCGTGACATGCCGCATCATTTTGTCCGTTGGAAAGTAGAAAGGGCAATTTGAAGCAATGCACAGAGATTGTTTCGCCGTCCTCGAAACTTTTTTGAGAAATCTGGGACAAAATCGGTCTCTGATTCACTTAGCTAAGTAGAGGGGGAATCAGGAGCAAGAAAAGTTTTTTGAAAGGGAGTGCCAAGTTTTTGAGGAAAAATGTCCGTTAAAAGGTAGAGAGGAAAACGTCCGTGAGACAAAATCGTGACACTCCGATTCATTTTGTCCGTTGGTTATATAGAAGGGGAAAATAATTTTCTCTCGACCCCTGTTTTTCTCTTGAAAATTGTCCGTTGTAAAGTGAAAGGCAAACAGCTTCGCTTCCAAGCCGCCCTTCAAACAGAGTTTTTCAAAATCGAAAGGAGAACCACAATGATCACTTACTACAACCACCCCCACATGACTGCTGTCCCCACCCGCCTCCTGCTGGATACGAACCTCTCCGCAGAAGCCAAGCTCACCGGCGCGCTCTTGTACACCTTCGAGGACGGCGGTCTGAGTGCTCAGGAGCTTACAGATGCTCTGAGTCTCCCGCCTGAAAAAGTCGCTCCGGTTTTTGCTGAACTCACCGGCAACGGCTATCTGGAAATTCTGGAAGAAAACTGTGCATTCGGGCTGCACCTGAAGGGGTGATTCTCATGCCGGATCGCACGCGACCCATCCGCAAGGAAATCTGCCTGAACGAGCAGGAAGTAAATCTCATCCAGCACAAAATGCGCCAGCTGGGGACACACAATTTCGGCGCTTACGCCCGGAAGATGCTGATCGACGGATACATCATCAAGGCCGATTACACCGAGCAGAAAAAGTTAGCTGCCGCCGTCAGCCGTGTCGCCTCGAACATCAACCAGATTTGCCGCCGCATCAACAGCACCGGGCGCTGCTACGAGGACGATGTTGCCGAGCTGAAAGAGCGGCAAGCCGAGATCTGGGAGCTGCTGAAAGTACGGCAGAGGGACGAGCTTTAACCACAACGGGATTTTCCACGTGTGGGTTTTCCGTCACCGGTTTTCCGGACGACGGATAAGCTGACGCTCTTAGGCGTTCCGCAACTGGATTTCAGGATGACGGTTTTCGTGCCCTCCATCGGGGCTGAAATTCATCCTCTAACTAATAAGAAATAAATCAAGATACAAAAAAATCATCCATCAATCAATCACCACAAAAATGGATGGATTGATGGATGGGACAGGAGGTCAGATGAAAACTTTTTGCAAGCTCACAGCGCAGAGCCCGGCGGCGTCCTATGTGCCGCTTCCAAGGTTCCTTCTCCAAGACGAAGCCCTGCGGGACATCAGTAACGACGCAAAAGTACTCTACGCGCTGCTGCTGGACAGAGCCAGCATTTCCCGGCAGAACGGCTACGTCGAGCCGGACGGCACCATCCGGCTGTACTTCACCTTGGAGCAGGCACAAACCAAGCTCCACCGCAGCCGCCAGAGCGCCACGCGGATCTTCCGGGAGTTGGAGTACAGCGGCTTGATTATCCGAAAAAAGCAAGGCTTGGGCAAGCCTGCCCTCATTACGCTGAACTATCCAGCGGACGCAAAACTCATCGCAAAGGAGGGTGAAGATGCACAAGCTTGACCCCATCGAGCGGCTGCCGGATGGCACACTCTTCCGCCTGACGCCGGGGCAGCTCCGCAGCGTACGCGGCCTTACAAAGTGCTGCTGCAACTTCTTGGATGGCGACTGCCTGCTGTTGGACGGCGCTTGCCCGCAGTACATCTCCCGCAGCCTGATTTGCCGGTGGTTTCGCCGCGCCGCGCTGCCCCAGCAGCCGAAGCTGGAACAGGACATCCTCAGCCCCAAGAAGCTGCGCCTCTGCGAAGTCTGCGGCAAAGGCATCCTCGCCCGCTCCGGGAGGGCAAAATACTGCCCGACCTGCGCCAAGGACATTCACCGCCAGCAGAAGGCAAAATCCGCCCGCAAACGGCGGTCAAGGGTAGACAATTCAGAGTCGAAAAGCCCTTGAATGGCAAGGCTTCCTGCACCGCCAAAACCGCGCGGCAATACGATTTCCCTCGCAGCCCTGAAATCGAATTCTATTTGTCTACATAGCAGCCGGAACACACGCATAGATTGAAGCAGAAAAAGCTCTGGAAAGGAGGGCAGCCATGGAAGTATTTCTGATCTTCCCGAAATCAAAGCAGGCGCAGCAGGAGCTTTCGCAGGAGCTGGCGAAGTTCCAGTCCGAGCAGGCGCTGAAATCCATCCAGAAGCTGCCCTGTTCCACGGAGCAGAAGCTGGAACTGGTAGACGCAGCCGTGAAGCATCTGAAAGCGCAGCAATAATACATAGCAAACGAGCAGGCCAGCCTCAACAGCCGGTCTGCTCGTTTTGCTATAATTACGCCTGCTTGAAATACTTTTCCCATGTGGATTTGAATATCTGCTTGCGGTTTTGCTCCCAATGCTTGAGATTTCCAAGACTGACGCCCAGCTTGTCCGCATATTGTTTTTGCGTCAGCCCCAGTTTCATTCGGATTGCCTTGATCTGGTTGCCCTGACCATTCCTCAGAAATAGATTGTAGTCATCCAGAAGCGTATCGACCGGCACTTCAAAAAGCTGCGCGATTTTCTCCATGTGCTCTGGCGGATAGAGGTCTTTGCCGTATTCTTCATAGTGGACATAGGTGCTCCGGTCTATCCCGGCGTAGTCTGCAACGTCTCTCTGCCGCAGTCCTTTCTGGTAGCGAAGCCAGCGCAGCTTGTCCGCTGTTTCGGTGATTTCTGAAAAGTCTGGGAACTGCAAATTGAACTTTTCTGCGTCCTGAAACTTGTGCGGCAGCACCACTGGAAACTGAAGAATTTGCAGCGGGGCTACTTTTACTGCACCCGATACATTGGAAATCAGAATATAGCAGCGGACTCCCACTCTCGCCAGCAGGCGCCATTTTGCCTCAAAAGACACCCGTTCCGCCACCTCAACTGCTGTTTGTTCCGTTACGATAGTATAGCATTCTCCACGCATTTGGCAGCGTAGGTCGCGAGCCTCGTACCCTTTTCCGGACGGTAGCTCGAAACGCCCTTGATGAGACCGATGGTGCCGATGGAGATGAGATCGTCCTGCTCGTCAGACTGGGTGTAGTACTTTTTGGCAATGTGCGCGACAAGGCGCAGATTGTGCTCAACGAGCACATTGCGCGCCTCAATGTCGCCCGCAAGCATGCGCTCGACGTATTTCTTTTCCTCCTGTGCCGAGAGCGGGCGCGGGAACGAGCCGCCCGACAGGTGGAGCGAGAGCAGCATGGCGTGCGTAAGCAGATAAAGTGCAATCGACAGCATAAAAACGCCTCCTCTTTTCTCCATCCTATGGCCGCACGGGAAGTCCCTATGCAGTGCTTCTTTCCATGACATGAAGGAACCATTAGGATTCATTATGTCTTTTTAACAATGCCGAAAAGTGGGTATTTCTGTTTTTTGTGTACTCGTCCAATCTTGCATAATCAGTCGCTTTTCCCCCTTGCGAGGTAAAAAAATGTGTGTTAAGATGCGTTCATCTTCAGGAAAGGAGAAACGTCTGATGACTCAGTTCTTTGCCAATGCAGCTGCATCTCACTTCGCACAGGCCGCCTGTGCCGCTTTCTCCTGTTCTGATATGAACAGCATGATTATTCTGGACGCCAGCCTTATTTTGCTGGCGTCCTTTATTATTCTGCCTCTGGCAGTACTGTTAAGAAACAAAACTGAACAGCCCGTCCGAATCACGACGCAACTTCGACTTCTCTCCCGATTCTCCGCACGAGATAGAGACTGATATCACGAAAGAGGCTCCGTCGATTCGACGGAGCCTCTTCCTCTTAGCCTTTTCACTTTTTCTCGTTCGGCCGGCGAAAAAAGCGGAAATAGATCCCCCCATTCCACATTTTTCAGAAAGAGAGATTCCTCCAATGGACTTTTTAAACTTCCTCATGGCGCTCAGCCCGATCGTCGTCGTGCTCGTCGGCATCCTGGGCTTCAAAAAATCCGCAAAAGCCGTCTCGCCCATCGCCCTTGCCTGGACGCTTATCCTTGCCTTTACCTATTTTAACCTCGACGGCCTCACGTTTGCTGAAAACGTCAAGGTGCTCGACCCTCTGGTCTGGAAAGGCATCAAGGAAGGCCTCAAGATCGTGCTGATGGTCTTCGGCGCGTTCACCATTTTGAACCTGCTGCGCGAGACCGGCGCCATCGAGGATGTGAAAGCCACCATTGCGCAGATCAGTGATGACCGCCGCGTGCAGGTTGTCATCATCGGCATGATGCTGCCGATCTTCCTTGAGGGTGCAGCAGGCGCGGGCGCTCCCGCCGCCATCGCCGCCCCGTTCCTCGTGGCCCTCGGCTTTAACCCCACCACCTCCATCGCCATTGCGCTGCTCGGCGACGCGACGCCCGCCTCGTTCGGCGGTGCGGGCCTGACGACCATCAACGGCGGTGCGGCCCTCGTTGACGCGGGCCTTGCCACCGTCGCGCAGAACGCCGCGATGGCCGGCCGCTTCCACATGTTCGGCGTGCTCGTCATCCCGTTCATCATGGTCGGCATGGCGTTCGGCAAAAAGGGCTACAAGGGCATCCTCCCTTACCTCACCTTTGCGGGCGTGAGCACGTGCCTCACGATGTTCGTTCTCTCCAACTTCGTCGGCGCAGAGGTCACCTCCATGGGCACCGGCCTCATCTCCATCCTTCTCTCCGTTGCGTATGTCAAGCTCGTCGGCGTGAAGACTCCGGACGAATTCCGCAATGAAAGCGCCAACCATCAGCGCAAGTACAGCTCGTTCAAGGCCATGTCGCCTTACGTCTACATGCTCGTGCTGCTCCCGCTCATCCGCTACGGCTTCCCCGCCGTCGTTGAAAACGGCTTTGCCATCATGTGCACGTTCGGCTACATCTTCTGGGTCGACCTTGTCATCCTTGTGTGCGGCATCCTCGGCGCGCTCACGCTGGGCGTGGACTTCAAGACCTATAAAGCCGTCTGCAAGCGCACCGCGAGCGGCGTGCTGCCGGTCCTCATCACGATGGGCAGCCTCCTTATCGTCGCCTACATCATGCAGTCCTCCTCCACGGGCATGATGAACCTCCTCGCCTCTGACATCGCCGCCGTCGTCGGCCGCTTCTATCCCGCGGCAGCCGTCCTCATCGGTTCGAGCGGCGCGTTCATCACCGGCACGGGCCTTGGCTCCAACATCATGTTCGCCCAGATGCACATCGACGCCGCGGCGTCGCTCGGCATGAACCCCATCACGATCTTCGCCGGTCAGAACGCGGGCGCTTCGCTCGGCAACCTGATCTGCCCGAACAACACGGTCGCCGCCTGCGCGACGGTCGACCAGGTGGGCAACGAAAGCGACGTCATGAAGAAGACCTTCAAGGCCTTCGCCATCATCCTTGTTTTGTACATGGTTCTCGCCATGCTTTATACCTGCGTGCTCTTCCCCAACTTCGGCATGTAAGGGCCGCACAAACGATCAGTTAACTACACGGGCACACCGTTTTTGAGAAAGGAAGTATTCTTATGGCAAAGAAAAGAGTTCTCGGCGTGGTCGGCATGGGTCATGTCGGCGCACATGTGGCTTACGCTCTGGCGATCCAGGGCATCGCGGACGAGCTGGTGCTCGTCGACCAGAACGAGCAGAAGCTCGCAAGCGAAGTGCAGGATCTGCGCGACGCAGTCGCGTACATGCCCCACCGCGTGACGGTGCGCGGCGGCGACTTCTCCGACCTTGGCGTGTGCGACGTCATCGTCAACAGCGTTGGCAAGATCGACCTGCTGCGCGGCACGCATGACCGCGTGACCGAGATGGACTTCACCATCCCCGCTGTGCGCGGCTACGCGGAAAAGATCAAGGCCAGCGGCTTTGACGGCGTGCTCATCAACATCACCAACCCCTGCGACATCGTCACGCGCGAGCTGGCACTGCATCTGGGCCTGCCCCGCGGCCGCGTGTTCGGCACCGGCACGGGCCTTGACACCTCCCGTCTTCTGAGCGCGCTGGCGCGCCAGACCGGCCTTGACCACAAGTCCATCACCTGCTACATGATGGGCGAGCACGGCAACCAGCAGTTCGCGCCCTGGTCCTGCGTCAGCTTCCGCGGCGTGCCGCTGGATGAGTGGGCCAAGACCGACGAGCGCTTCCGCTTCGACCGCGACGCGCTGCAGAAGGAGTCCATTGGCGGCGGCTGGGTCACGTTCTCCGGCAAGTTCTGCACCGAGTATGGCATCGCCACCACCGCCGCGCGCATGGCCTACGCCGTGCTGCACGACGAGAAGGTCATCCTGCCCGCCAGCGCGGAACTGTGCGGCGAGTACGGCGAAGAGGGCCTGTTCGCGGGTGTTCCCTGCGTCATCGGTGAAAACGGCGTCGAGCAGGTCGTCGAGCTGCCGCTGACCGCCGACGAGAAGGCCACCTTCCACGCCTGCTGCGAGGGCATCCGCCACAACATGGAGCATCTCAAGGAAATCTAAAGAGCAAACAAATTTCGACAGGAGGTCATCCTTATGAATATCACGATCACTAAGACTACCCATCCCGGCACGCTGCCCCCGTCCGACCAGCTCGGCTTCGGCACCGTGTTCACCGATCATATGTTCCTGATGGACTACAGCGCCGACAAGGGTTGGCATGACGCGCGCGTCGTGCCCTACGGCCCCATCACGATGTCCCCGGCCGCGAGCGTCCTGCACTACGGCACCGAGGTCTTCGAGGGCATGAAGGCTTACCGCCGTCCCGACGGCGGCGTGCAGCTCTTCCGCCCCTGGGAGAACGTCGCCCGTCTGAACCGCTCCTGCGAGCGTCTGGGCCTGCCCCAGCTTGATCCCGACGATGCGCTGCAGGCCATCAAGACCGTCGTCAAGGTCGACGAGAACTGGGTCCCGAGCGATCCCGGCACGTCCCTCTACATCCGTCCGTTCCTGTACGGCACTGACCCGACGCTTGCCCTGCACGGCGTGCATGGGGCCACGTTTGCCGTCATTCTCTCCCCCTCCGGCAGCTACTTCAAAAACGGCTTACAGCCTGTTCCCATCATGGTCGAGACCGAGGACGTCCGCGCGGTGCGCGGCGGCACGGGCGAGGCCAAGTGCGGCGGCAACTACGGCGCGGCCAACCGCGCGGGCGACCGCGCCATCGAAAAGGGCTTCTCTCAAGTCCTGTGGCTTGACGGCGTGGAGCGCAAGTACGTCGAAGAAGGCGGCGGCATGAACGTCATGTTCAAGATCAATGGCACCGTCGTTACCCCCGCGCTGACTGGCTCCATCCTGCGCGGCGTGACGCGCAAGTCCGCCATCGAGCTCTTAAAGAGCTGGGGCGTGCCCGTCGAGGAGCGTCTGCTGAGCGTGGACGAGCTCTTTGACGCCGCGGCATCCGGCGCGCTGGAGGAGGCGTGGTGCATCGGCACCGCCGCCGTCATCTCCCCGATCGGCGAGCTGAGCTGGGGTGACAGAGACTACAAGGTCAACGACAACAAGATCGGTGCGCTGTCTCAGAAGCTCTACGACGAGCTGACTGGCATCCAGTGGGGCACAAAGCCCGACCCGTTCGGCTGGGTCTGCCCGATCGACTAATTTTGCTATTCTCTCATCTCTCTCATATAGGGAAAAGGCGGTGCGCTTGCACCGTCTTTTCCCTATTTTATCGTTTTGTTATCGTTTTAATTCATGCAAATTGTAAAATAGTGCTCAGCTTATTTTGACATATTTTAAGATTTTGCCTCGTTTTCTATGTCTGACTATTGATTTTTTAAAATTAAATGATATACTAACCTCATCAATCAAAATAAAAAGGAGGAGCTTTCCATGCCTACGCAAAAAAGCACCGCACGGCTGTCGAAAAAGCCGCCGCTGTCGCCCGAGGAGCTCAAACAGATCGACGCTTACTGGCGCGCAGCAAACTATCTGACCGCCTGCCAGCTCTATCTTCTCGATAATCCTCTGCTCGAGCGCCCGCTGTGCGAGAGCGACTTAAAGCAGACCATCGTCGGCCATTGGGGCACCTGCCCGGGCCAGAACTTCATCTACACGCACTTAGACCGCGTCATCAAGCGCGATGACCTCGATATGATCTACCTTTCCGGCCCCGGTCACGGCGGCAACGCCATGGTCGCGCAGGACTGGCTGGACGGCAGCTATACGGAGGTCTATCCCAACATCACGCGCGATAAGGAGGGCATGCAGAAGCTCTTCAAGCGCTTCTCCTTCCCCGGTGGCATCCCGAGCCATGTCGCGCCCGAAACGCCGGGCTCTATCCACGAGGGCGGCGAGTTGGGCTATTCCCTCTCCCACGCCTTCGGCGCGGTGGCGGATAACCCCGACCTGATCGCGGCCTGCGTCGTCGGCGACGGCGAGGCCGAGACCGGCCCGCTCGCAACGTCCTGGCACGGCAACAAGTTCATGAACCCGATCACCGACGGCGCAGTCCTGCCGATCCTGCACTTAAACGGCTTCAAGATCGCAAATCCGACCATCTTCTCCCGCATGAGCCACGAGGAGGTCGAGTGCTTCTTCCGCGGCTGCGGCTGGGAACCGCGCTTTGTCGAGGGTGATGAGCCCGAGACGATGCACCAGCAGATGGCCGCCGCGGTCGACTGGGCCATCCGCGAGATCAAGCGCATCCAGCGCACCGCGCGAGAGAGCGGCAAGGCAAGCCGCCCCCGCTGGCCGATGCTCGTGCTGCGCACCCCAAAGGGCTGGACCGGTCCGAAGGAGGTCGATGGCAACGCAATCGAAGGCAGCTGGCGCGCCCATCAGGTGCCTATCTCCATGGGCGCGGATGAAAGCAAGCACCTGCCGCTGCTCGAACAATGGCTGCGCTCCTACAAGCCCGAAGAGCTCTTCAACGAGGACGGTACGCCGGTCGAGCTGATCGCGTCCTTCCCGCCCAAGGGCGAGCACCGCATGGGCGCAAACCCGCACGCCAACGGTGGTCTTCTCCTGCGCGACCTGCGCACGCCCGACTTCCGCGACTACGCGGTCGATATCCCCGCCCCCGGCGAGGTCGAGGCGCAGGACATGTACGTCCTTGGCACCTATGTCCGCGATGTGATGAAGCTCAACATGGAGTCGCGCAACTTCCGCATCTTCGCACCCGACGAGACGGCGTCCAACCGTTTGCAGGCCGTGTTTGACGTCACGGGCCGCCGCTTCCTCGACGAGCAGATCGAGGGCATCGACGAGCACCTTGACCCCGACGGCCGCGTGATGGACTCCATGCTCTCCGAGCACTTCTGCGAGGGCTTCCTCGAAGGTTACCTGCTGACGGGCCGCCACGGCTTCTTTGACAGCTACGAGGCCTTCATCCGCATTGTCGACTCGATGTTTTCCCAGCACGCCAAGTGGCTCAAGATGTGCAATGAGCTCCCCTGGCGCCACGATATCGCCTCCCTCAACTATATCCTCGCCTCCAACGTCTGGCAGCAGGACCACAACGGCTTCACGCATCAGGACCCCGGCTTCCTCGACCACGTCGCCAACAAGAAGGCCGACGTCGTGCGCATGTATCTGCCGCCCGATGCCAACTGCCTGCTCTCCTGCTTTGACCACTGCATCAAGAGCCGTAACTATGTGAACGTCATCGTCGCGAGCAAACACCCGCGCCAGCAATGGCTGACGATGGAGCAGGCCGTCAAGCACTGCACGCAGGGCATCGGCATCTGGGAGTGGGCCTCGAACGATCAGGGCCAGGAGCCCGACGTCGTCATGGCCTGCTGCGGCGACACGCCAACGCTTGAGACTCTCGCCGCTGTGACGATCCTGCGCCGCGAGCTGCCGGAGCTCAAGATCCGCGTCGTGAACGTCGTCGACCTGATGAAGCTCCAGCCGCACACCGAGCATCCCCACGGCCTGACCGACGCAGAGTACGACACGCTCTTTACCAAGGACAAGCCCATCATCTTTGCCTACCACGGCTATCCCACGCTGATCCACGAGCTGACCTACCGCCGCCACAACCGCAACCTGCACGTGCGCGGCTATAAGGAGGAAGGCACGATCACGACCCCGTTCGACATGCGCGTGCTCAACGATATCGACCGCTTCGATCTCGTCATCGACACGGTGCAGCGCCTGCCGCAGCTCGGCAACCGCGGTGCTTACCTCATCCAGAAGATGAACGACAAGCTCGTTGAGCACCGCCAGTATATCAAGGACAACGGCGTGGATCTGCCCGAGGTCCGCGCGTGGAAGTGGAACGACGGCAAGGGCGTTGAGGTGTAAAAGGAGGAAATCAATGCGTATTGCAATCCCTGTTGTGAGTGGGGAGGTTTTCTCCCCGCTCGCCAATGCCGAAGCCTTCCATTTTTATGAGGACGACCACGGAAAGATCGTGCGCGAGTTCCTCGAGCCGATGGAAGAAAGCAGCACCGACGCTGCCGTCGGCCTTTTGGAGCGTTACGGCATCGACGCGCTGCTCTGCGGCACGATCGACGACACCGAGCGCACCGCTGTCGGCATGGCAGGCATCATGCTCTTCCCCGGCTATTCCGGCAAGGCAGACGATGCCGCGCTGCGCTTTCTGAGCGGCAGCGTCGTGTCCGACCCGAACAACCACTGCAACGCCTGCGGCTTCAAAGGAGCGTGCTCCCTGAAGGATAAAGGCGGCTGCGGCGGCAACTGAACAGCAAAAAGGAGCAAGCTTTCGGCTTGCTCCTTTTTTGTATCCCGAAAACCACTCGCTGGGCGAGTGGTTCAAAAGAGGCTGCTGCC
>OOAC01000096.1_pt1 | contig 90179 bp, 81 predicted proteins | sample 1671041 | NCBI WGS metagenome assembly OOAC01 (sample SAMN06348116, study PRJEB24527) | human gut metagenome | biome: human gut; feature: ankylosing spondylitis patient; material: feces | host: Homo sapiens | place: China | collected 2015-10 | reverse complement strand
CGGGCGGCACAGGCAAGATCACGCTGAAGAAAACTGCCGGTGGAACCACAACCGGCCTCGCCGGTGCACGTTTCAGCATCTATTTTAACGGGCAGATCGTCGGCAGCGACGTGACGGACGGAAATGGTGAGATTCATATTGAGGATGCCGCCACCGGCCTTTGGACGTTTGTGGAGACGGCGGCCCCGTCCGGATACTGCCTTGACCCTACGCCCAAGAGCGTCTATGTGGATGTATCCGAGGGCAACCGCGAATACACCGTCGCGGCAGTCAACTACGCTATGCCAAGCATGATCATTTACAAGGAGGATGCGCAGACGAGCGCTCCCGTGCCCGGCACTGTGCTGTCGGTCAAGTCTGTTACAGGCGCCTACTCTACATCCGTTAAAATCGGTGAGAGCGGATCGGCCACGCTGGAGGGCCTGGAGCCCGGCGTTTATGTCGTATCCGAAGAGTCCGTGCCGGAGCCTTACATTTTATCTCAGACAGAGCAGGCCGTGGCGCTACGTCCTGGCAAGACCACAGAGGTCCATTTTCAAAACTACAAAAAGCCCGGTTTGGAGATCTTAAAAAAGAACATCGCCAACATGGACCCCATCCCTGATATGACCTATAAGGTCGAGCAGATCGACGGCAGTTTTGAGACTACGGTCACGACAGACCTGCGGGGCCGCGCCTTTTTGGCGGACCTCCCCGTGGGCAGTTACCGTATCACAGAGGTAGGCGGGCCGTCTCACGTGATCCTCTCCGAGATCCCGCAGGTGATCTATCTGGAGGCTGGCTGCACCCGCACGGTGACCTTTTTCAACGCGATCAAGCCCACGCTGACGATCTTGAAACAGAACAGTGTAACATCCGACCCGCTACCCGGTGCAAAGCTGCACATCTACTATGCGTCCGACAACACCTCCACCGGCGAGATGCATGATCTCGGTGTGTTCTATTCTAACGAGGAGGGCAAGGTGATCCTGACGGATGCCGAGCGAGGCTGGTACAAAATCGTTGAAGAGTCCTGCCCGCAGGGCTTCGGCCTCCTCGACGGTGAGAGCGTGCAGGAATTTTATCTGGAAGAAAACACCAGCAAGACCGTCATCATCCGCAATGTGCCGCTTAGTGCGTTGGTCGGCTTCAAATATGACTCCAAAACAGGAAAAGGCATTCCGGGCTGCCGTTTTGAGCTGCGCTATTTGAGCGGCAATACCAGCGGCACGGGCGGTACCGTTATCGGGACCTATGTGACCGGGCCCAATGGAGCCTTCACCGTGACGGGCCTCAAGCGCGGCACTTATATCTGCGAGGAGGTATCCAGTGATGGCGGCCACATCATTGACAGCGAGCCGCAGACAGTGTGGATCTCCGGCGAGGATCAGGACGTGGTCATCATCCGCTTTGGCAACTCGCCGTTTGGCAGCCTGCTCATTACAAAGCTGAGCGATGACAACAAGCGCAGCCCAATCCCCAACACCAATTTTCTATTGACCTGCAGTGACGGTGCGTTTGTCGGCAACGACAATGGTATCTATACGACTGACGCCGCAGGTGAGATCCTTGTGGATGGCCTGGAGCCGGGCGTGACGATCATCGCACGCGAGGTCAGGGCCGCGGCTGGGTTCTTGCTGGACGAGTCGCCGCAGCACATCCAGATCAAGAGTGGCGAGACGGTGCATCTGCAGTTCCTCAATAAGCCGCTCGGAAATTTGATCGTCAAGAAAAACAGCAGCGCCCCGACGCAGGAGGCTGTGCCGGGGGCGGAGTTTGAGATCACATACGCGGACGGCAGCTATGTCGATGCCGCGGGCGGTACGATCTCGAGCAATGGCCGCTATGTGACAGACGAACATGGAGAGATCCGCATCAGCGGCATCGTCGGCACCGTCGTGGTGACCGAAATCAAAAGTGGACCGGGCTACCAGCTCGACGAGGCCAACCGCACGCAAACGGTGACGATCAACCCGGGCGATACGCAGACCTTGCAATTCTACAATGCGCCAATCAGCAAGGTCGAGTTTATCAAGGTGGATGAGAATGATCGCAGTGTGCGCATCCCCGATACGACCATCGAGGTGCGAAGACTCGACGGTGCGCTGGTCACGACGCTCGTGACGTCGGAGAGTGGTCAGGCGTTCGCCTCGCTCGAGGATGGCAGCTACTACGCCATTGAAACGGTGGCAAATCCCAAGTACCAGCTCGACAGCACGCCCGTTTATTTTGAGGTCAAGAACGGCAAGTGCGTCCCCGTTGTGTTGACCAATAAGATGATTTGCGGCATCCTGATCCACAAGACATCGAGCACGACCGGCGATGGCATCTACGGCGTGCCGTTTATCCTCTATGACAGCAATCATAATCCCATCGCGCAGGAAGAGAGCGATAACGAAGGATATGTCCGTTTTGAGGGCCTCTCCGCAGGCCGTTTTTATCTGCGGGAACTCGAAAATGAGGGCTACGTCCCCGACGCTCAGGAAAAAACGGTCTACGTGAAAGACGGCGAGACGACAATCATTGAGTGGAAGAACACGCCTATCACCGGTCAGATCCAGGTGCTCAAGACCTCGGAAGATTACAACTCGATGAACGGCTGGCCTGCCGGTACGCCGATCCCTGACACGGAGCTGGAGATCTACAACGCCCGCACGAATCGCTTGGTGGATACCATCAAGGCGGATAAAAATGGCCTTGCGGTGAGTAAGCCGCTGCCTTTGGGCCGTTATAAAATCGTTGAATCCAAGGCCGGAAAATTCTACGGTCTCGACAAGACACCAATCGAGGTGGAGATCGAATTCGCCGGTCAGATCGTCAAGGTGAGCATGACCAACAAGAGCCTATACACGAATGTGTCGATCAAGAAGACCGGCTATGTGGAGGTCATGCCGGGACAGCTTATTCGTTACAACTTTACCGACATCGCCAATAATTCTACTACGGTGCTGGAATCTTTCTACTGGAGAGACACCCTGCCTGTCAAGGCGGTGCGGCTTGAAAAGATCTACACCGGCACTTGGAATACCCCCGGCAACTATAAGATCGTGTACAGAACCAATCTCAGCGGCGATACCTGGCGCACGCTGGCGGATAATTTGAGCACATCGAAAAACTACGTGCTGGATGCCTCTGCCGCAGCTCTGGGACTTGCCTCCAACGAGTATGTCACAGAGTTTATGGCGGCGTTCGGCGTTGTTCCCGCCAACTTCCGCCAGGTGGAAGCGCCGCGCGTAGACTGCAAGGTAATCTCAAAGCTCACTGGCGGCACGCAGTTCGCCAACCAGGCGGATGCGGGCGGCGTCTACAACGGGCAGTGGATCATGGCGACCTCCCGCTGGGTCACCCGTGTCTATGCGCCCAGCAAGCCCCTGCCGCGTACCGGCTATTAAGGACTAACCATCGGCTGCCGCTCCGAAAGGGGCGGCAGCCCCGCTTTAAGGAGGTTGAAGTTTTGAAACACAGGAAAATTATCGCTTCGGCGCTGACGCTTCTGCTCCTGACCATGCTCTGCTGCACTTCTGCCTTTGCCGCAGGCGGCGATGTGGCGGGAGCGGTGGAGCAGACGTGGACGGAGGCGGCCAAGCAGATCAAGAGCGTCGTGGACAAGGTCGTGTTTCCCGCGCTCGACATGGTGCTTGCGATCGCATTCTTTGTCAAATTGGGTGGCGCATATTTTGATTATCGCCAGAGAGGACAGTTTGAGTGGACGGGCCCTGCCATCCTTTTTGCCTGTCTCATTTTTACCCTGATCGCCCCGCAGTACATCTGGAACATCATCGGGATCTGAACTATGAGGAAAGAACAATTTAAAAGCCGAATCAGGGCCCTCCTGCCAGAGGTAACGGATGAGGCCGTGACTGCCTGGACAAAGTATGGCGAGGAGCTGGATCGGGACGAGGTTGAAGCAGAAGACTTGTTCTATGATGAGAATTACATAGAACTAACGCTCGTCAAACAGCATTACGGTGAGGAAATCACAACACGACTGTTCAATTACGGAGCACAGTTTACCTTTAACTACTTTGAACTGCGCGGCGCCGCGAGAAAACTGGCGGATGGCTGTCCTTTGGAAGACATTGCGAAATATACGCTGGAAAACGGCAGCAGCGTCACGGTGGAAGAACACGAAGAATTCGTAGCAGCTATTCGGAAGTTTCAGGAGTCTGAGCAGGAGTCGCTTGGCTTGCAGATGAAGTAGGCGGACAGGGGCACTTAACAAAGATACGCTTGCGTAGAAGGCACGACTCTGCTATAAATACTATTTGAGAGATAGGTACCATAGGATCTTGTTGAGAATGGAGGAATTGTTCCGTGCCTACCAAGAATATCATGAAGCGAAATGCTGTCATTACAATGATGCTTCTGCTTGTATTATTTGCATTTTCTGCTTGCACATCTGTAACTCCTGATGACCAAGCAACGAAGGATTCCAATATTACGGAGAATGGTGCATCAACGGGCTGTTCAGACTATGATAATACAAGTACGCCTGAGTTTTTCAATGACCTCGGGAAAACGCTTGATGAATTGAAAAACGAGCATCCGGAAGGCAACGTGATTGTAAGGCCGGATGGATTTCCAGACAGTGCTGCTATATGCTTTGGAGCCTCAGAGTCGGAATATCTTTACTGCTTTTTCGGCACACAGAGTGGTGATGCTGAAAAGGCTATGAACGAATATGAAGACCAGCTGGAATGTTCCGGTTTTGTCACCACCGCATGCATACTCTTTCCGGACATGGAAGATGAAATGTCCTTTGAAGATTTCTTCTCCTTGATTGGCGTTGACGATTATGAGTATTTAGGAGAAGATACGACTGCAGCAGGTTGGTTAAGATTCATGTATAACGGTATGGAGGTCATGGTGAATACAAACGAGGCTGCTTCTGGTGGTGGATGGAATTTCACAGGAGCGGAAATTGTGAAGCATAATGCTCCCGTGTCAATCGTGGACACGGAAATATTCAATACCAATCAGGACTTAGCGGATGCGGTCATGTTCGATTGATCTACATTATAATGGTCTAAAGCAAAATATTCTATAAGGAAAGCCGTCGCCCCGCCTGGGCGGCGGCTTTCTGCATTTGGGGAGGTGAAAACCATTTTTATCTGGAACTTTGTTGCCGGGGAGATCTTGGACCAGCTCGTAGACTGGATCTACGGGCAGCTCGTGGGATTCCTCGGCAACTTTTTTGCCCTCATGGGCAATATGGGCGTGGAGCTTTTCGAGCTTGAATGGGTGGACGCCATTGTGCTCTTTTTCTCGCGCCTTGCCTGGGCGCTGTTTTCAGTCAGCGTCGTAGTCTGCGCTTTTGAGTGTGGTATCGAATACTCAGCGGGCCGAGGCAATCTGCAGCAGACGGCGCTCAACATCATTAAGGGCTTTCTGGCGGTGAGTCTCTTCACCGTTGTTCCCGTTCGACTCTACGCTTTATCGGTGTCGCTGCAGGGGACCTTTTCAGCAGGCCTCACCGGCTATGGTCGGAGCATTGGCGAGGTGGGACAGGACATCATTACAGAGCTCAGTGAGATCCAGTCGCTGGGGGATGTCGTCAACAGCTCGCATTTTGGCCTCGGTATCATCTCAAGTCCTATCATGCTGCTTTTCTGTATCATCCTTATGGCGTGGGCTGTGCTGAGGGTGTTCTTTGCTAACCTCAAACGAGGCGGCATTCTGCTCATTCAAATTGCGGTCGGCTCACTTTACATGTTCAGTGTGCCGCGCGGATATCTGGACGGTTTTACCGGCTGGATGAAGCAGGTCATCGGTCTGTGCCTGACGGCGTTTCTGCAATCAACCATTCTTATTGCAGGGCTCATGGTGTTCAAAGAGCATGCGCTCATGGGCGTTGGCCTGATGCTTTCTGCGGGAGAGGTGCCGCGCATTGCGGGCAGCTTCGGCGTGGACACGACCACGCGGGCAAGCCTGTCGAGCGCTGTCTACACGGCGCAGTCTGCGATCAGCGTCACGCGCACCATTGCAGCGGTGGTCAAATGACCGACCTGACGATGGGCAGTCTCTTTGATGGGATCGGCGGCTTTCCGTTGGCAGGCCTGGCGTTCGGGATCAGGACGCTGTGGGCCTCGGAGATCGAGCCGTTTCCCATCAAGGTCACACAGCACTGGTTTCCAGACATGCTCCATGTGGGAGATATCACAAAGCTGGACGGAGCGGCGCTGCCGCCTGTGGACATCATCTGCGGCGGCAGCCCGTGCCAGGATCTATCCGTGGCCGGGGCGCGTGCCGGACTTTCCGGTGCAAGATCCGGCCTCTTTTTAGAGCAGACACGAATCACAAGGGAGATGCGATATGCAGACATATTACGAGGACGAACAGGTGTCGCTGTTCGTCCCAGATGGTTTTTGTGGGAGAATGTGCCGGGAGCATTTTCAAGCGGAACGTCGAAGGGAGAGGACTTCCGCATTGTCCTGGAGGAGATCGCAAGAATTGATTGCGGTCCCGTACATGTATCTCGACCTTACACCGGGCCATGGGAATCTGTTGGGAGATTTCACGTGGGAGATTCGTTCTCCCTGGCTTGGCGAACGCTTGACGCTCAACACTGGGGTGTCCCCCAGAGGCGCAAGAGGATCTTCCTTATCGCAGATCTTGGAGGACTCTGTGCCGAAGAAATATTATTTGACGCCTACGGCCTGTCTTGGGATACTCCGCCGCGCCCGCGAACGTGGGAAGGAGTTACCGTTACGTTTGAAGCTGGCACTGGAGATCCAGGCGGGGGTAAGGAAGCCGACACCAGAAGTGATGGCGATGCTTCGGGGGAATATCAATGCTTACCATATCAATCAGAGGAAGAAGGCGAATTGCCGCGAAGCGGCAAGAGAAGCCGCCCTGGGGCGTGAAGAGATCGACTTAGGTGAGCTGTCAGGTGCGCTGATGGCAACACAGAACATGCAGATGCAGACCTTCGTCGCGGGTTTTTCTGCCGGAGCGGGGGCAAGTGCCGGTTCCATCGGGTATAACGAGAGCATTGCACCCACACTCAAGGGCGGCGCGAGCGGCAACAGCATGCCAAGCATCCTCTGCGTCGGCGAGTGTGCAAAGGTGTACGAAAACCACGGCATCAATGCGCGCTATACCGGCCCCTACGATGTAGCGCCAACCGTTACCGCACGCTATGGAACAGGAGGCAACAACACACCCTTAGTGCAGGATGACGCCGATTGCATCTGCATTGCGGGCAACGCCATTGACCGCCAGCCGCAAAACGGCGGCAACGGGATCGGCTGGCAGCGGGATATTTCCTATACCCTGACCGCCACGGACCGCCATGCGCTGTTTGCCCGCCAGCGCGTCGACACTTTTCGGGACGACGCCGTTGCTTCCACAGAGAGTGCGCGTCAGCACAAGGATGCAACAGACCTCGTCATGGATACGGTGGGACAGGGGGAGCTGCCCTTGCAGCTCATCCGCCGTTTAACGCCTCTCGAGTGCGAGCGCCTACAAGGCTTTCCGGATGGATGGACTGACCTTCCCGGCGCGTCTGACGCGGCGCGCTATAAAGCGCTCGGCAACAGCGTCGCCATTCCCTGCGTCATGTTTCTCATGCAGGGCATCCGCTATGCCGTGGAGCATCCAAAGAAAGAACAATAGTACATCTTGCTTGCCTTTGCGCATGCTTTTTCATTGCTTCTGGTGAATAGCTTTTGCACATGCTTTCCGGTATGTTTGGCTTACCGCAAGAGAAAGGAGAAACCGCCATGGCAGAAGCAACGCGCAACCTCTGCGCGCAGATCCCCGTGGAGCTGCATGACAAAGTGCGGCAGAGGCAGAGCGAGTCCGACAAGACCCTGAGTCAATACATGACATGGCTCATCACAAAATTTTACGAAGAGGACTGTTCCCCGGTCTGGTTTCAACGGTTTGCGAGTTTCTTTATCGAGAGAAGTATACATTCCTTCACGATCTGGGGATGCCGGACGAGGAGATCCTTGCGCGGGGATATCTCACAGAAGAAGGAATGATCGCCGGAGGTGCGAGGCTCGCCCATCTGGAAAACATCAGCATGAAATTAGAAGACATCCTTCAGCATGATCTGTCAGACGGTATTTTTCTCGTTCACGCACAGGGGGAAAGGCGATTTCACTGGACGCACTAAACGTGTTAACGAAAAATAATCAGGAGCTCTTTTCAGATTTGATGGAAGCGCACATCTGCGAAAGCCGAGCCGGAGAGCTCGGAACAGAAATCGTAATAGACGGCATCGAGCCGGAGCGATTGGAAGAACTGAGCGTAACGCTTGATACCTGTCAACGGAAGCCGCAAAAACGCTACGCACAATTACTGTGCTTTCGAATGTGCCGTACAGGGTGGCTTCCCCGGCGCCGTTCGCCCTGTGGGCCGCTGTGTGCGCTCTTTCGGGGGCAGGCAGCGTCCCAGCCCGCGAGGGAGAGAAAACGCCGCGTTCGCGCAAATCCAGGGCGCGGCGGAGAGAGACGGTTTTTCCCGCTTTTGGCGGCAAATTTGCCCGTTCGATTTTAGCACAATGATAAAGAGAGGTGGTCGCGCGCGACCACCTCTCACCCACAAAGCCCCGCAGTGCGGGGCTTTTTTGAAGGTTCGACAAGGTGCACCTTTGGAGCTCATTTGCAAGTCTTGGGTGAACCTTGCCGGAGAAAACGCAGGCGCGGCAAGGGGTTGCGCCTTTTGAGAAAGGAGAGGCATACAGATGAGTGAAGCAACGGAAAAACGGATCGAGCGCACCGTCGTCTGGCTGGATGCGGGGCTCGTTCCGCGCATGGACGGCTGGCTGAAGGCCGACAACTGCAAAAACCGCAGCGAGTTTATCAACAAAGCCCTGCGCTTTTACATGGGCTATCTCGGCACGGAGGATAATACGGCGTATCTTTCGAAAGCCATCCTGACGGCGATTCAGGGGACGCTGGAAGACAACAACAATCGGCTCTGCCGCATCATCTTCAAGTGGGCGGTGGAACTGAACATGATGTACCATACCATCGCCGCGCACTTCCGCACCGATTCAATCTATACGCGGGAACTGCGCGCTTACGCGGTGGATGAAGTGAAGCGCACCAACGGACAGGTAAGTTTTGAAAGCGCAGTGCATCAGCAGCGGCGTGTGGAACCGGTCGATGAATGGCCCGAATCGTACTGATTTCGCCCTATCTCAAGGGCGGTAAGAACGCGGCGAAGCTCGCGCATCGCACACGCTACGTCGCCACGCGTCCCGGCGTGGAGCTGCTTGCAGATGAAAAAAGCGAGCTTCCGGCGACGAAAAAGCAGCGGGACTTCATTGCCCGCCTGCTCAAATCGTTCCCAACGAGCCGCGAGCTTATTGAGTATGAGGACTACCGTGAGCGCCCGACACAGGGTAACGCCTCCGCTTTTATTCAGCAGACGTGGGAGAACTACGCTGAAGCGATGGATCAAAAAGAGAACTTTGTCGACTACATCTCTCATCGCCCCGGTGTCCAGAAAGACGGTGAGCACGGCCTGTGGGACGCTCATGGCAAAGTCAAAAATCTCTCGCGAGCGGTGAGTGAGGTGGCGGAGTACAGCGGCAATGTGTGGACGCCGGTGATAGCGCTGCGCCGCGAGGATGCAGAGCGCATGGGCTACGACAACGCAGAGAGCTGGCAGGCGCTGGTCAAGGCGTCTGTCAACGACATCGCGGCGGCGTACAAGATAGCGCCGGAACATCTTCGCTGGTACGCTGCCTTTCACCGAAAGCCGAAACAGGTGCACATCCACATGATCGTCTTCTCCGCAGATCCCAAGGAGGGCTACCTCACGAAAGAAGGTATCCGGCAGGTGAAGTCTGCGTTCGCAAGGAGGATCTATCAGTCAGACCGACTGCACATTTACGAGCAGAAAGATGTTGCGCGCGAGTCGCTTCAACGCGAAGCGCGCCGCGCAATGGCGGCGTGCATTAAGGAACTGAAATGTGGTACGATCGAAAGTCCGCGGCTCGAGCGGCTCATCGCGGAGCTATCGAAACGGCTTGACGAAACGCATGGCCGGAAGGTCTACGGCTACCTGCCGCCGCGGACAAAGGCTATCGTGGATGCCATTGTAGAGGAAATCGCCAAGGACGAAAAGGTAGCGGCAGTATATGCCGCGTGGCAGGAGCTGTACGAACAGGTCTGCCGCGACTACGATGAGAAGCCGCCCGAGCGGCTGCCGCTCTCGCAGCAAAAGGAATTCAAGACCGTGCGCAACATGGTCATTCAGGAGACAATGCAGTGGATGGAGACGCGGAAGCAGTTTGCCCAAACTGTTTCTGAAAAGGCTGATGCCGATATGCCGACTGCGATGCCCGACGCCGATGATATGCCAAACGATACTTCGTCAGGTGATACGGAGAGTGATGCGCCGCCGCAGAGCGGCAGCGAGCTGCCCTTTGGATGGGAATGGCCGGAGTGTAAGACGGTGCGGTATGCCGAATCTGGAAGTGCTGCGACGTCTGAGCATTACGGACCGACGGTGAGCGAAGCTATCGTGCGGATGCTGCACCACATGAGCAGGATCTTCGAAGATAACAGTAAGTTAGATCAGATTCATCGCGGCCTCCAGATCGACCGCAAGCGCCGCCGCGAGCTGCAGCGAAAGCGTCTGGCGATGGGGCATAAGGTGGACGACCATGAAGAGCAAACATTCAAATAAAAAATGCTGCCGCAGAATTGCGGCAGCACTTTTGTGAAGTTAGATCTGCGTTTGTGTCGGAACGAATTCCAGCTTGAGTGCCATTCCCATGCCTGCGGCAAGGCGCTTGAGCGTCCGCAGAGAGGGGTTGGCTGTTCCACTTTCCAGCCTGCTGATGTCAGCCTGCGTAATGCCGGTAATGTCGGAAAGCTGTTTTTGTGTCATACCGTTTTCCTCACGGCCTTCAACAATGGCACGCATGATCTGACGTTCTGGTTCCTGCGCATCCCACTCAGCGCGGAACGCAGGGTCCTGCATTCTTTCATTCAAAGTCTCACGAAAATTCTTACCCATAAATCATGCCTCCTCTTTTCGATTAAAGTCTGCGCGATACCGCTTGGCGCGGTCGATTTCCCGCGGCGGCGTTTTCATCGTCTTTTTGACAAAGCCATTGGTGAGGATCACTCTGCGCCCTACCACGAAAAAGTAGAGCACCCGGCTGATATCCGAGCCTTGTTTTGCCCGCACTTCAAAAATCCCGTCATCCAGCGCCTTTGAGTACGGCTCGCGCAAAGCGGGACCTTTGCTTTCAAGCAATTCCAACGCGGCAAATATTTTTGCCTGCATTTTATTATCTTGCGAGAGAATGAATTCTTCAGCAGGTCTGCTGCCATCATCTTTTTCGTAGTATTCCACTGTGTAGTCCATGCATCCACCACACTTTCTCTGTGCCTTATTGTATGTGATAAAACACATATTGTCAACAGAAAGAGCGATTATCTGAAAGGAAGTGTCATGAGCAAATTTATCTATTTCACGCCGCAGGAAAAGGAGAGGGCACAGAACGTCGACCTTGTTTCTTTCCTGCATGCACAGGGTGAGCGACCTGTGCGCTCCGGCCGGGAGTTCCGTACTCCCAACGATCCCAGCATCACCGTGCGGGGCAACAAGTGGTTCGACCACTCCGCGCGCGTCGGCGGCTATGCCGTCAGCTTTGTTCAGCGTTATTACCGTCTCCCTTATCCGGAGGCGGTTTTGCTTTTATTGGGGAAGAAGAGCGGACAGCAGTTTGAGCAGGCCAAGGCGGCGGATGATGCGCCGAAGCCGTTTGCTCTGCCGGAGGCGTACAGCAACATGCACCGCGTGTACGCCTATCTCATGAAGCGGCGGCACATTGACAGAGAGGTCATCTCATACTTTGCGCGCAAGAAGCTGCTCTACGAGGATGTTCATCACAACTGCGTATTTGTTGGCATGGACGGGGAAGCAGCGAAACACGCGCATCTGCGCAGCACCAACAGCGAGGGAAAAGTGTTTCGCATGAACGTCGAGGGCAGTGAGAGCGTACACAGCTTCCATAAGAATGGCATGGACAAGTCGCTCTATGTCTTCGAAGCGCCGATCGACCTCCTATCCCACATCACGCTCTATCCCTTTGGATGGCAGGAGCACAGCTATGTCGCCTGCTGCGGGACCTCCGTTCAGCCGGTGCTCGAGCGGCTGCGGCAGAATCCAAAGCTCGACTTAGTGTACCTGTGCCTCGACAACGATGACGCAGGCAACGATGCCTGCGAGCGCATGACGGAGACGCTTCAGGCGATGGAAGTCGATGTTGAACGGCTCAGTCCTGTGCGCAAGGATTGGAATGATGACCTCTGCGCAAGTTTTGAACGAAAGGGGAGAATGACATGAACGAGAATACCTGGCCGCTTGTCGCGCTCTGCGGCGGGTTGCTGCTTTTTCTGCTGCTGGTGTCGGTGCTGATGAAGAACTACTCACTCAACAACATCAAGAACAAAACGGTGGGAGACGGCCAGCACGGCACGGCGCGCTGGGCCACACCGAAAGAGATCCAAAAGACCTATCGGATAGTGCCGTACCGCCCGCAGCAGTGGCGCGGGGGAAAGAACCTGCCGACCGAACAGGGAATCGTCCTCGGAAGTGTCGGTGGAGGTGGAAAAAGAACTTCGGCAGGACGAGGCAATATCCGCGCGCTCGTGGACAGCGATGACATCCACTGCCTAATGATTGGCGCCTCCGGCGTGGGCAAGACGGCATTTTTCCTATACCCGAATCTCGAATACGCCTGCGCCTGCGGCATGAGCTATTTGGCGCTCGACACCAAGGGCGACCTCGCACGTAACTACGGCTGCATCGCATCGAAATATTACGGCTATCAGGTCACGGTCATTGACCTGCGCAATCCGACGTGCTCGGACGGTTTCAATTTTATGACGCTCGTGAACCACTATATGGACAGAGCAAAAAGAGACCCCAACGATCTCACTGCCAAGGCGAAAGCAGAGAACTATGCCAAGATCCTCGCCAAAACAATCATCAGTCCGGAAGGCTCCTCGCAATATGGCGACAACGCCTTTTTCTATGAGAGCGCAGAGGGTGTGCTGGCCGCCATCGTCATGCTGCTTGCGGAATTTATCCTGCCGGAAAAGGACGGCACAGAGAAGCGCCACATCGTTTCGGCGTTCAAGCTGGTGCAAGATCTGCTGGCAGCGCCGGGCGGCGGACGGGGAAAGAACGGATTTCATGTGTTGATGGACATGCTCCCGTCTGTACATAAGGCACGCTGGGTGGCGGGCGCGGCGCTGACGGCGGCGGATCAGGCGATGGCATCCGTCATGTCGACGGTACTTTCAAAGCTCAATGCCTTTTTGGACTCGGAGCTCGAGCAGGTCATCTGCCGCGATAACCCTATCGACGCAGAACGTTTTGCGTCGAGCAAATGCGCCATCTTTGTTGTCATTCCCGAAGAAGACCCCACGAAGAATTTCATCGCCAGTCTCATGATCCAAAACCTCTCGCGCGAGCTCTTCTCCGTAGCGGATGAAAACAGAGGAAGGCTCAAAAACCGCGTGGTCATTTACGCGGATGAATTTGGTACGATGCCGCCCTTTGATGTACTGCCGCTGTTCTCCGCGGGACGTTCCCGAGGTCTGACGCTAGTGCCCATCATCCAGAGCCTCGCCCAACTGGAGAAGAATTACGGAAAAGAAGGCGCAGAAATCGTGTGCGACAACTGCCAGGACACCATCTTCGGCGGCTTTGCACCGCAGAGCAAGACAGCGGAGGCGCTCTCCTCGGCGCTGGGCAGCCGGACAGTGCTGTCCGGCTCCGTCAGTCAGGGCAAGGAGAGCAGTCAGTCGCTCCAGATGATAGAGCGCCCTCTTATGACGCCGGACGAGCTCAAGTCCGTTCCCAAGGGAGAATTTGTTGTGATGAAGACGGGCGCGCACCCAATGCGTACACGCCTACGATTGTTTCTTGACTGGGGTATTACCTTTGAAAAAGACTGTCCGACGCCGAAGCCGGTCGTCCGCAGAGTTGCCTATGCGGGCTGCGAGGAACTGATAGCGAACATTCGCAAACAATACGCTGCGGAGAAGACGCCCTACAATGCAATGCGGGGTGATAAAAGATGAGCGATTTTAATTTTATTTACGCCGAGGAGCATCTGAGCCACCGGGAAAAGGCGGTCTATATCTACCTTCGGGACCGGGCGGACGCCTCTGGGGTCTGCTGGCCTGGGATCAAAACCATTGCCCGAGAATTGGGACTTTCGCCGCGGACAGTCCAGCGGGCCTTGGCAGATCTGGAGCGCAGGCAGCTCATCGAGAAGCGGAACCGCCGCCGCTCAAACGGCAGTCTCACCAGCAATTTATACCGGCTGACCAAGTACAAAACGTCACAGCCTCCCGCCAAGGGGGGACTGTGACGTTTTTACTCTCAAAATTCTGTCCATAGGGTAGCGTCACCATGGCGCATCCAGAAGAGCCTACTCTACCGGAGGATACAGGACAGAGAAAGAACAAGAATATGGAGGAACTTATGAAGATGATCGTTAGAAGAACAGCGTTGGCTGTCTGCACCCTTGTCCTGGCAGTGATCCTGCCCACAGCTGCTTCCGCTGCCTGCACAGGCTTTGATGACTTGCCGGAAACTGCGGACTGCTATGAAAGCGTGATGTATCTTGCGGAGCATGAGATCACGCAAGGCACGGGGAACGGATACTTCTCCCCGGATGCGCCGGTGACGGTGCGGCAGTGGGCGATGATGCTCTGCCGGGCCTATGATGTGAAGGTCGAGGGCAACTCATGGAGTGATCTGAGCCAAAGCGCTGTGGAGCAATCCTACCGGAAGGGCTGGCTGAACGAAACCGCACTCTCCGCTCCCAATATCCAGCTATGCCGGGGAGCGCTGCTCAAAAGCGCCTTTGCCGCAGCCAAGATCCCCGTTTACGACAGCGTACTCTATGCGGGCGGCGCGTCGCTGCCCGATTATGAAAACTGCATCCGCATCGGGAAGGAGCTTCAGCTCTGCGGCGAGGCGAACACTGCAAATGAGATCGTTACCCGCAGGGACGCTGCCATGCTCCTTCACGCCATTCTGACCCGCGCCTTCACCGTGGAGGCTCCGCCCGCGCCGGTGGCTCTGGTAAACGCGGCAGGCGTCAACATCAATGACTACCTGGTGGCGCTGCGGCAGGTGCCGGAGCCGATGCTTGCCGCCTTTAACGCCGCCGGCTGGACATACCGTATCGACTTCGACTACATCAGCGAACTCAGCAAGCAGCTGAACATGAGCTGCATTGGAGCCACCAACTACAGCCAGAAAACCATCTACCTCTCGGAAGCCAGCGCGACGCTCCACGAATTCGGACATTTTCTCGATTGGACGCGGGGATTCCCCGCAGAGCATGAACAGCTCTTTCGTGCAGAAGCTGCCGCCGCGCCGCTGCGGAACTATGCCAAAACCAACGCCAGAGAATACTTCGCAGATTGCTTTGCCTACTGCATCATCCACGGCAACGATTCGGAAATGATGGAGAGCCTTAGAAAAAATGCACCGCAGACCTGTACATATTTCGAGGAATTGGAAAAGACAGTTGGAGCAGAAGCATTCGTTCCAAATGACATAGCGAACATATTCTGAAATCCTTCAAGGGTTTGATATCCCCGCACATCTGTTATAGAATGGAACGAAAACCGGTCTGGGTGAAGAAATAAAATCTTGCTGGTCGTATTGCTTTTTATGTTGGGACAGCAATACGACAGCAGAGAACAGGGAATCTTCCAAAATTCCCGATAAAAATTCTTGCTTTGATGTAGTATTTCGCCCCGATTTGCGAGGTAATAAATAGAAGGGTGTGATTCCTTGTGGATGATATCAAGATTATAGATTGGTATCCCAGTTATCTTCGAGGAGCAGAATATCAACTCCATCTACCCGGAGAGCGAGCTATTTATCACGATCCATGCAGCCTTTGCACAATCGGAAAGCGAGTCGGCTTCCTTCCGCGTTAGATGGGGCAAGCAGAAATCCATGGAAAATATTCATGCCAGGTTCTCTTGTAAAACGCTGCTTGGCTATGTGAATGGGGAAGACGGCATAGTACTAATCGAGCCGAAAGAGGCCGAGACTGTCAAACGCATTTATGAGATGTATCTGGCGGGGAAGACGCTTCGAAATATTAAAGAGACACTGGAGGCGGATAGCCTTGTCAACGGTTTGGGAAAAACAGAATGGACGGTCTCGAACCTGAATGCGATCCTGACCAACGAAAAATACTGCGGCGATGCCCTGTTCCAAAAGACTTTCATTGATAACTGCATCAGCAGGAGAAGAATAAAGAATACAGGACAGCTCCGAAAGTGCCTGATTAGAGACCATCACGAAGCGATCATTCCAAGAGGTCAGTTTGATGCAGTGCAGTTTGAAATGGCGAGGCGCAGGGCGCAGTCGGGACGTACAAAAAAGAGCGCGCCCACAGGCCTTGGAAAATTCAGCGGAAAATATGCGCTCAGCGGACTTGTGTTCTGCGCTGAATGCGGGACAGCGTATCGCAGAGTGGTGTGGACGCAGCACGGCGAAAAGCGCGCTGTATGGCGCTGTGTGAGCAGGCTGGATTATGGCAAGAAATACTGTCTGCACTCCCCAACGCTGGACGAAGAGCCGCTCCAGCAGGCGGTGCTGGCAGCGATCAACGCGGCGATGTCGGATCATGAAACGCTGGTGGCGCAGATCACAGACGCCATGGAGCAGGAGCTTGCACCGATCCCAGGGGAGGGCATGAGCCTTGGTGATATCGAACGTGCCATAGAAGAACTCGGTAAGCAATTCGATGTTCTGCTGCTGGAAGCGAGCAACGCGGTGAACACAGAAGAGTATGCTGAACGATTCCGTGCGATCTCCAACATGATAGAAGAGCTGAAGCACCGGAAGGCCAATATCTTGCAGATCCGTCAGGAACAGGAGCAAATCGAGCGCCGCGTGCATGCAGCGACCGCAGTGATGAACACGCTTCCTTCTGAACTGACAGAGTGGGATGACAATATAGTTTATCAGATGCTCGAAAAGGTCAGTGTCCTGTCGAGAGAAAAGATCCGAGTGACATTTCGAGGTGGGACGGAGATCGAGCAGACGGTCAATCAGCCGAAGAGGAGAAAATTCGCATGATGCTTGCCACTTGGGAGCAGATCGTGCAGATCTGCTAAGATCCAGTGGAAAAGGCAGTAAAGGAAAGAGCGGTGCAGCGCCGCTTTTTCCTTTGCGGCTTTGCGGTTTTAAAAACTATTTCCAAGTTGTAAATTATTTTGAGCCCTACGCAAGAAAGACATAAATATAAGCGATATAATTTGTAAGATGAGATGGCTGATTCGAGAATGGTGCGCAGGCAAAACCGCGTATGCTGGCGAACAGATTCTTTGATGCCCTTGGAGATCCAAGATATGTAAAATACCATAGGTATAAAATATGCCGCAACGTAATGAATGCTAAAATGAACAATTAATCCAATCTTTGCACGGCTTACACTATACAAAATGCAAAGAATGCGCTATAATACCTTATACTTAATGATAAAAACGAACAATCATAGAAAATTTTTTCAACCACTGGAATTAGAGTGGGTAAAATAGAGAAATATATGTTGGGTGGTAATTCTTATGTTCGACCTAAAAAGATTGTTGCAATATGAATTTTTCCCTGCTGAACTACCCCCTTGTTTTAGCTCCGATGACTTGGCGGCAAATGCACAGCACGCTATTCAGGCAGCCTCTAAGCTACACCGGGATTACTCAATCCCCCTGATTTACAGCGGCTATAAATCAGAAACAGCCCGAAGGAAATTTGCAGTTCCCAACCCCTATCATTATTGCAAGGCTGTAGACTGTATTGTTCAGCAAGAGCCCGTCCTCAAACCGATTTTTGAGAAAAGCCCATATTCCCTAACAGCTCCGGTGGATCGTGTTCCAAAGGATCGTCAGCCATATGCGAAGCGATCCTCCAGCATTGCAGAGACAAAGCGGGAAATTGAACTGCTCTACCAAGATAATCGATACGAAATTCGTCTGGATATCAATTCCTTCTTTGATAATATTTACACCCATACTATCCCTTGGGCGATTCACGGGATTTCCGCTGCAAAGAAAAAGAAAAACGATCGGATGCTGCCCGGAAATCAGGTGGATAAGCATATCCGCTCCATGAACTACGATCAGACCAACGGCATCCTGGTCGGAAACGCCTTATCCAGAATCGTATCCGAAATCATCCTTTGCACGATCGACAGTCAAATACATGACCAGTTTCCGGATGTGTCCTGCTGCCGTTTTGTAGATGACTACTGCATCTACACAAAACGCAGTGCTCAGGTCCAGGAAATCATCGCATTCATCCGAAGATGCCTGTCTAAGTATGAATTGAATTTCAACGAAAGCAAGCTGCAAATCAACGAGAGTCCTTTCCTATATGGAAAACCGTGGGTGGAACAAATCAAACAGTATATCCACCTGCAGCCCGATGTGTTCCTCTCAAAGCTGATTATGGAATACAACACATATAAAGATATCGCAATTATTAAGTACGGCCTTACTGTGATTGCGCAATGCCGTTACACAAGGGCCGTCTGGCCTGCAATGCAGTCCCGATTGATTAATCTGTGGGTCCGCTTTCCCTCGCTGTCTGATCGGATTCTTCCAATTTTTTGGAAGAACAAGCTCTTACTCAAAATGCGCAGCTTCAAGGCGGCCGTTTACAGTGTTATTGACGAAGCATTGCTTTTGAACCGGGAGCAAGAATTGATTTGGGCCGTCTGGTTTACCAAAGTGTTCAATATTCAGGTTTCCCAAGCCTATATGATCCGTGTTTTACAGTCTTCGAATGATTTGGCCGTCATTATGATGCTGGACATCATTTGTTCTTCCGATGCCAAGAAGAACTCAAATATTTTACAGCAGCGCCGTAATCTACGGGATGAATTGATCGCGGAAGACACAGATGATCGGGGAGAAACCAACACGATGATGTGGACCTCCCATTGGTTGCTGGCATACGAGGCAACTCGCATGAAGTGGCTCAATCTTCCCAACGAAGAACCATTTGAATTTGCAAGGAAAAATGCGTTTTTCCGAGAGCTCCTTCAGAAGGACGTGAAATTTTACGATCCACAGTTTGCTTATACGGAACCATCGCCGTATACGAAAAACTACGAATATGCTACCCGAACAGAACTCTATACATCTCTTAGTAAGCTAAAAAAGTTGATTGCCGAACGATTGAAAGGAGAAAGTGCAGATGCCCAAACAAAGTTTACTGAAGAGGAGGAAGCTCTCTACGAAAAGTTCGCTGGCATTTTAGAGGAAAATGAATTTGTTTATTGAGTTATAAAGGTCGCTTGGCTCGGAATTCCGACTGTAACAGCGGGAGCACAGAGTTTGACTATTAAATGAGAAATATCTCTTTCACTATTGCAGATTATGAATCTACCTAATAATTGAACGATACCCGTGTTTCACGTTTTTGCCGGAATACGGGTATCGGCTTATTTTGGACAGCTATATAACAAAAAATTACATCAGAAGGGAGAGAAGCCATGAACATCCGCAAGCCCGTAGACTACAGTACTCTATTTTCCAAACTGGACAAGCTCATGGCAGAACAGCTTCCGCGGATGGAGTTGTACTGTGAGATTGGTCGGCTGGTCAGCGGCAGATTGGAAAAAGGTGCGGCTGTTGCGGCCTCTGAATACCTACGAGCAACCTATCCTGTGGCCGATGGCTTTTCTCCCCGCAATCTGCGCCGTATGCGGGCGTTTTACGCGGCCTATGAAGAATTCCCTGAAAGGCGATGAGCCTCGGCTGGACGCAGAATGTGGCGATTTTAGAGCGGTGCAGCAGCAACGAGGAACGGATGTGGTACATTCGAGCTGTACAGCACTTCGGTTGGAAGAAAGCGAAATTGCTGGAAGCCATAGGATCTCAGGCGTGGCTGTATTCTCCTCTCGACGAGCAAACAGTTTCCTGCTATACTGAAGAAAAAGAAGTAACGCAGGAGAAGACATACGATGAAGATACTCTTTGTGTGCTTAGGCAATATCTGCCGCAGCCCGATGGCAGAGTTCGTAATGAAGGATTTGGTCAAGAAGGCTGGGCTGGAGTCACAGTTCCATATCGAATCGGCAGCGACCAGCCGAGAGGAGATTGGCAACCCGGTCTATCCTCCGGCACGGCGCAAGCTGGCGGAGCACGGGATCTCCTGTGACGGTCACGCGGCGCGGCAGCTCACCAATGCCGATTACGAGAAGTACGATCTGCTGATCGGCATGGACAGAGCCAACCTTCGGGATATGTACTGCATCTGCGGCGGCGATTTTGCCGGAAAACTGCACCTCCTGATGGACTACACCAAGCAGCCCCGCGATGTAGCCGACCCATGGTACACCGACGATTTCGAGGCAACTTGGCAGGATGTGCTGGCGGGATGCCAAGGGCTGCTGCATGAACTGATGGGGGAAAACGAAAAATGCTGATGAATTCCAACGAATACCTGAACATCGTCGAATCGATCAAACAGGATATCCGCACGGCGCAGTATCGTGCGACGGTCAGCGTCAATCGGGAATTGCTGGTTCTCTACCATTCCATCGGCGAGGTCATCAACGAGCACAAGACATGGGGCAACAAATTTGTTGAAAGCCTTGCCGCCGACATTAAAATTTCTTTTCCAGACGCCACTGGCTACTCGGTGAGAAACCTAAAATATATGGCGAAGTTCGCAGCAACTTATCCAGGCAATGAATTTGTGCAACAGCCTGTTGCACAAATTCCGTGGGGACACAATGTCGCTTTACTGGACAAGCTCTCTGACAACGACGAACGCCTCTGGTACGCAGAGAAAATCGCAGAGAACGGCTGGTCTCGCAATGTGCTGGTCTACCAGATTGAGAGCGGGTTATATCAGCGGCAGGTTCTGGCAGAGAAAGTGTCCAACTTTGAAAGCCGCCTTCCGTCTCCGCAGAGCGAACTCGCGGCCCAGACAATGAAAGACCCGTATATCTTTGATTTTATCCCATTCAAAGAGGACATGGTAGAGCGTGACATTGAGCAGGCTCTGGTCAAGGATGTGACAAAGCTCCTGCTGGAGCTGGGGACCGGCTTTGCGTTCCTCGGCAATCAGTACCACCTCAATGTGGGCGGCGATGACTTCTACATCGACCTGCTGTTTTATAACCTGAACCTCCGCTGCTATGTGGTGATCGAGCTAAAGACCGGCGAGTTCAAACCGGAATACGCCGGGCAGCTTAACTTCTACCTTTCTGCCGTGGATGGTATCCTGAAAAAAGAGCAGGACAATCCGTCGATTGGCCTGCTGCTCTGCAAGAGCAAGAACGACCTCGTGGCGGAGTATTCGCTCAAGGACATGAGCAAGCCCATCGGTGTCAGCGCCTATCAGATCACCAGCAACCTGCCGGAAGAACTGGAACGCCAGTTGCCGTCGGTGGAGGATATCCAAAAACGAATCAAAAAGCTGTAAACTACGATTAGATAGAGGTACTACAGATGACATTTACCAACTGGACTTTGGTTAGAGAGACAATGGATGAGCAACGATATATGAGTCCGCTATTCACATTTGTACTGAAACAGTTTATGGAAATATTTGAAATTGAAGCATTAAACAGAGAGCAGTGTATTGTATATAATGAGCCGACTGCACCCTGCCCGATGCTTGTTACCAATCGTACACCAATCCGAATTCGAACCAACTCCGCCTCGCTTAACTATTGGGCACAATATATTTATCAACTATCCCATGAGTTAACGCACTATGTCATTCGCCAGTATAAAGAGGACAAAGATGCCATTGTCAAATGGTTTGAAGAAACCATCTGCGAGGCAATGTCGCTATACATATTGAAGATGTCCAGTTTGAGATGGAATGAATGCCCACTATCAAGTATTAATCCGGATTACGGTTTGGATTTAATGGATTACTTTAAGGAAGCTTACAGCAAAACAGCACCAAGCGCACTGAAAAAATGCCATACGATTGATAACTTAAAAGAGATCGAGAATTCTTGCGAAACTCGAAGGGATGATCGCAGCATTGAACGGAACTATTTGCTGGATAACTTTCTTAAATATCCCAAGAGTATTTCTGCATTTATTTATTATCCTCTATATATGCGAGGCGACCTCCAAATTGATTTTGCCAAATGGAAGGAAAATAATTCGTCACCTATTGTTTCCGCGTTAGAATCTATACAACCTAACATTGCATCATAGTAGTCGGGAGAATAGATAAAAAGCAATAAGAAAAAGCCTTTACAAAACTCATAAAATCTGATATAATACTATCAATAATTAAAAGAGAGGAGGGGCGCGAGTAGTCAGGAAAATATCCAGATTGTCGCACCCTTCCATAAGTCTCGCCGTGATTTTAGTCAAATTGCGGCGGGCTTTTTGCGTTGACACATTGATGTTTGAATTGGACAGGGAAGTGTATTGTATGAAAAAAGTTCTATCGGTATCAATAAAGACGATCATCTTTTTTGTGGGTTGGGCCATATGCGTATCGGTTATCCCGATACCGGATACCGCAAGTGCGGTAATCTGGAGATTTTGGGCAGAACTGATCCCGCTTTTGTCCGTTATTGCGATCACACTTATTTTCTGGCTGGCAGATCAGAAAAAGATACGATTACATCTGACCGGGAAGCCTGTTTATAACATCATATTGGGCGGCGTAACAGGGACGATTTGGCTGGGGGCATCTGTGGGGATATTATCTATCCTCGGAGTTGTACAGATAGAGGGCAAAAATCAAATCGCTATGCTGTGGTTGTGGCTGCTTGCGGCTTTTCTCAATACCGTTATGCAGGAAATGCTGGTTCGCGGCTATTTATACCAGATGATAAAAAGTAACGGTAGCATCGCCGCTGCGATTATCGTATCTACGGGCTTATTTACATTTGCGCACGGCGGCGCGTTTGAGGCAGGAATCCTTCCTGTGCTCAATGTCATCACAATGAGCCTTTTTATGACGGCGGTTTTGGAATACACGGGTTCCTTGATCGCGCCGATCGTGATCCATTTTTTGTGGAACGGTGTGGGCGCGATCATTCTGGGAGGAGTCTCTCTGGCGGAAGATTATCCTCACTTGTTTGATATGACGATTCACGGCAATCCGATTCTGTCCGGCGGCAGCTGTAAAATCGAAGGTAGCATCATTGTGCTTTTTATGAATCTGGCGTTCTTGATTGGGTTTGTAGCCGCAAAAAAGAGAAAGGATCGGAATAGATAGTATCCGATTTGCTGTAATGAACTGTTCCTTACTTTGACGATGAGATGGGGGAATAACAACGTCCCGCTTTGCAATGTCCGCTACAACATCATCTATGAAAAAATCCCGAAAGTTCAACTTTCGGGATCCTTTTTGTCAGCCGCTGAGTTCGCGGATTTCATCCTGAATGAGCCGACCCGCCGTAGCGGCGAGCTGGTCGATGCGGCGGATGCGCGCAAGGTCGCGGCCATAGATGGCATTCGCGGCGGGAACGCTCGCGTTTTCACCCATGAAGACGGCGGCGACGCGGATGCCCTGCGCGCGTAGGGCGCGCACCTCCTCCGCCGTGTCATCGACGCCGATCTGCCCGTCGTAGTCGCGGCTGAGCGGGACTTTGCCGCTCGGCAGGATTTTGTGGCTGTCGTCGGGTGAGGCGTCGGTCAGCAGGATGAGCAGATGCTTTTCCGCGGGTGCGGACTTGATGAGCTCGCCCGCGCCGCGCAGCGCGAGCCCATCGCGGTTCCAGCCTGCGGCGAAGTAATTGAAAACGTTTCGTTCGCCGTTTTTGTCGCCAAAATCCTTCAAAATGCGCAGCACCGTGTAGCCGCGCAGGCTGCAAAAGCTCGTCACGCGCACGGGGATGCCGCAGGAGGCGAGGCTTTTGGCTAAGATATATCCCTGAATGGCGATAGCCTCCTGACAGTGCAGGCGCGAGGCCGAGGCGTCGAGCATCAGATCGACGGCAAAGCCGGGACGGCTCTCCTCGTCGCTGCGTAAAAATACGCGGTCGTCGTGCAGCACCGGTTCGCGCCAGACCTTGGTCCCGTCCAGCCAGCCCTGACGGGCGGGGATGCGCTCGGGCTGCTGGTGGACGAGCAGGCAGTTTCGAATTTGCTCGCTCAGGCGCGCGAGCGCGCTCTGGTGCAGATCGAGGTCGCGCGCGAAGGCGGCGCGGTTCAGCTTGGCCTGATCCTCAGCCTGCTCGTAAAGACGCTGCGTGTCCGCGCTGATGAGCTGGTCCGACGCGCTCGCGCCCTTTGTGAACCACAGGTGGCAGCCCAGGTGGTTGCCGGTGCAGAGCTGCTGCTCGATGCGCGCGAGCGTGTCGGGCGAATAGATGCTGCGGCCGAAGCAGCGCTCGATGTAGCCGCGGTCCTCCGTTTCGTGCTCATTGGAGCGCAGACGCGAGCGCAGCGCGTTCGAGACCTTGACCATGCCGTTTTCCCCGGGCATGGCGGAACGGCCGATGGTCAGATCGTCCGTGCGGACGATCTCGGTCGGCAGGAGCTTTGTGAGAAGCGGCGCCCACTTGTCGTCAAAGTGCAGCTGGAACCCGCCTTTTTTATGCACCGTGCCATCGAATTGCAGGTACTTTTCAAATGCCGTGCGCACGGCGATCTCAAGCTCGGCGGCGTTCATCGTGCCGGGGCAGGCGAGCGCTTGCGCGAGCCCTTTTTCCCACGGGGCGAGAATGGGCGGCTTTTGCCCGAGGATCGTCTTCCAGCGGTCGGACTGCACAGCGTAGACAAGTTGGTTCTTTTCCATCCACTCCTGCCGCGAGAGCTGGTATTCCGACGCGAAAAACTCCTCCGCGTGCTTGCGGCGGAGATCGGCGAGCACAGGGCGCTCGGGCAGTTCCTTTTCATACGCCGCGTTCTCGAGCGCCAGCCAGCACAGCTCGTCGAAAACGTTCTGCCGCGCGTCGCCCGCCCAGTAGGCAAAGAGACGCTTTGGCATCTTGTCGCCGAACCACTTGTGCACAAGGCCGATGACGCAGTTCATGTAAAAGTCCGGCTCACCGTTTGATTTGAGCGCTAAGAACTGCGGCTCGAACTGATAGTCCCCGCTCGCCGTCCAGACGAGGTTGATGGCGCGGCGCTGCTGGGCGGAATAGCTTGACGTTTCCATGTCAGTCGGTGAACAGACGGCTGCGGTCAAGCTTTGCGGGGATGCGCGCGGCGATGACGTCGCGGATCAGGCTCTGCTCGTAGGAGTCAAACGCCTTGTTCGTGATGCCCATGTCAAGCGCGCGGCTCGCGCCCACGCCGCGGCGGATCAGACGCAGCGCGTCGAGAAGACCGCGCAGGTCGAGCGCCTTTTCGGAGATCTCCGCGTTTTCGCACTTTTTCTGCAGGTCGAGGAACAGCTGGGCGAACTGCTCCTTATACTTCTTTTCAAGCGTCGGGAACTCATCGCTAAGCAACCGCACAAGACCGTCCTGGTCGATGGAGGGCATCTGGATGACGACAAAGCGCGACGTGAGCGCTTCGTTCAGCTCGCGTGTGCCGGCATAGCCGTAGTTCATCGTGCCGATGAAGCGCGCGGCGGGATCGACCTCCACGCGCTCGTAGCCGGGAACATCGATGGCGCGGCGGAAGTCGAGCGTCGCGTGCAGTACAGCAAGCGCCTCATTTTTTGCCATGTTGATCTCGTCGAGCACGCCGAAGCCACCATGCTTTGCGCAAAGGTACACGGGGCCGGGGCGGAAGCGAACCTCGCCGCCCTCGAACGTGTCCATGCCGATGAGGCTCGCGGCGTCCATGTTCACGTGGAACGACACGTCCCATGCGGGACGGGCGAAGACCTGGGCGAGGTTTTCCGCCAGTACGTTTTTGCCCGTGGCCTTGCTGCCCGCGAGCAGCAGGTTCTCCCCGCACAAAATGGCGGCGACCGCCGCCTCCCACACGTCCTTGCCATAATAATGATACCGCGGCTGCGGGATGCGGTTTTGCAGCTCCGGCGGCGTCGGATACTGCGCGTTAAATTCACGAATGCCATCCAAAAGGTCGGGACTCAGCCCCTCCTGTTTCAAAAAATCCAACAAATCGATCACTCTTTCTTGCCATGTGCACTGCACGTTCTTTTTTTCGGTCATCATCATAACACGGAAAAGGGAGTTTGCAAGTGGTTTTTGAAATTTTTTGCAAACCTCTACGGGGTTGTGTCCCTGCGCCGCGCAGGGGAACGGTTAAGGGGGATATTCTCTCACGTGAGAGAATATCCCCCTTACACCCCCAAGAGAACGCAAGGGGCTCTGCCCCTTGACCCCGCCATTGCAAGCGAGCAGCTCGAAGAGGTGCGATGCTTGCCGATTGCACTGCCCATAGCGCGGCGTTGCCGCGTTTAGAGCTGCAAGACGACTTGCCTCTGCTTCTACTATCCGCTGCCGCTCTGCCAGTCTCGTAGTAGTGCAGACTAATTTCCGTCTACCGGAGCACTCATCAATGCGGCGAGCGCAGTAATGCCGCATTCGGCAGGCAGTCTGCCGCCGAGGTAGCGTCACTCGCGCCTCACGATAGTAAGGCGCGGTTGCAATCGGTAACGACTCGCAGAAGATTCATGGCGAAGCCATGTACACTGCACCCGATTGCGCAGCGTGTGCAGTTCTTCAAGATCGAGACTGCCAATGTCGGGGGTTGAGGGGGACTCCCCTCGCGTTCTCTTGGGGGATCTAAAGGGGGCCATTCTCTCACGTGAGAGAATGGCCCCCTTTGTCCGCACCCTGCGGGTACGCAGGGAATAGGAAAACGGCGCTTGCGCCGCATTGCAAAATGCGTATTGACAAAATATGACGTTATCCATATAATGTCATAAGTTGAAAAAAGGGAGGACGTCTGCTATGCTGCTGAAAAAACGCAACAAATGTCATTTCGTTTTCCTTTTTGTTTTTCATATTTAGAATATGGACCATCTGTCGATTCCTCGACAGGTGGTCTTTTTTTAGGAGGAGAGAGCGATGATCGAAAATTGGAAGGACGTTCAGATCGTGCCGGAGTTCTGCGATCAGGGCGTGGACTGCTACCGTTTGGAGGGAGGGCACTTCCTCAACGAGTATTACATTGTCTCGGAGGCCGAGACGCGAAAGCTGATGAACCATCCGGAGGTGGTGGGCTACGAGGTGTACGCCTCGCTCGTGACGGCGACCTCGCAGATGATGTACTACCTGAAGGAAAAAAAGAAGATCACGTCGGCGAATATCCTCTCGATCCTGCGGGGAGCCTTGAACTACCCGCTGGAGGAGAGCTGCTACAAAGAGCACATCCGCGTCCACGACATCAGCTTTATGTCGAGCGAGCGCGTTTTTGAAAACGGCGAGATGACGGGCCTTGAGATCAAATACTGCAAGCTTGCCACCGTGCCGAACAGCACGCTGCTGATCGGCGACATCATCGCCTCCGGCGAGACGCTTGTGAACTGCCTGCGCTATGTGATCGACTATTACCGCAAGCAGGGGACCAAGCTGCGCAATATCGTCCTCTTCACGATCGGCGGCACGCAGGGCGTTGAGATCCTGGAAAAGCTGACGCAGGAGATCCGTGTGTACTGGCCGGGCTTCGAGGGATTTGTCACGGTGTATTACGAGGGCATTTTCAGCTGCTATGAAGAGGGAAACAAGGGCGTTTCCGGCATCAACCGCGCGCTGATCGACTTCTACTGGAAAGGCGGCATCATTGCCCCCGCCTTCCGTCGCGAGACGCTCTCGATGCAGAATCCCCTTTTTGAAAAGTGCACGATCTACGACGGCGGCGCCCGCCGCTACGAGATCCACGAGCATATTGAAGAGGTGCTCGAATTCTGGAACGGCATCTTAGAGCGCGCCGACAGCATCGACAAGCAAGCGCTGCTCGAGGAAAAGCTCGGGCATTTGCTGCCGATCTCCTACGAGGACTGGCTGAAGGACTGTCACTATGAAAAACTGGACAAAAAGACGACGCGCTGGCTCTATCAGCAGGAGCGCGGCTTTGTGGAGGGCCTGCGCGATGTTTCGCTGAAGGAGATCGCGCGCCAGCGGATCGACGAGTTCACCACGACCCTGAGAAAGTATATCCTTTAAAAAATTTATAGATCAGAGAGGACAGAACGCATGAAGAATGAAAAGACGGTAGTGGATATTGACTACGCAGAGGCGATCGTGCCGAAAAGCGCCCGACGCGGCATCGTGACCATGTTTATGATCATGCTGGGCTTCACCTTTTTCTCCGCGAGCATGTGGGTGGGCCAGCAGTTGGCGGACGGCCTGGATTTTCAGGGCTTCGTCGTGTCGATGATCGTCGGCGGCGTGATCTTGAGCCTGTACACGGGACTTTTGGGCTACGTGGGCGCGGAGACGGGCATGAGCCTCGACCTTCTGGCCCGCAAGGCGTTTGGCGTCAAGGGTTCGTATCTGCCCTCGGCCATGATCTCGTTCACGCAGATCGGCTGGTTCGGCGTGGGCATCGCCATGTTTGCCATCCCGGTCGCGAATGAGCTGCTGGGCGGCAGCAAGACGGCGGAGTGGGCGCTGGTGATCGTTGCCGGTATCTGCATGACGGCCTCGGCCTACTTTGGCATCAAGTCGCTCACGATCGTCAGCTATATCGCCGTCCCGATGGTTGCGGTGCTGGGAACGGTCGCGATGGTGCTCGCCGTCATGCGCGGCGACGGCACGATCATCGATCAGTTTGCCAAGTCCAGCGGCACGCTGACGGTGATCGGCGGCGCGGGACTGGTCGTTGGCTCGTTCGTCTCCGGCGGCACGGCGACGCCGAACTTCTCCCGCTTTGCCAAAAGCGGCAAGGTGGGCGCCATCACAACGGTGATCGCGTTCTTCATCGGCAACTCTCTGATGTTCTTCTTCGGCGGTGTCTCGTCGGTCTATGTGGGCGGCAACGACATCTTCGAGGTGATGATCAACCTTGGCCTGTTCTACCTCGCCATCCTGGTCCTGGGCCTGAACATCTGGACGACGAACGACAACGCGCTCTATTCCGCGGGCCTCGGCCTTGCCAACATCTTCGGCCAGAAAAAGAAGCCCATGGTGCTCGTCTCCGGCATCATCGGCACGGTGCTCGCCGTCTGGCTGTACTGGAACTTCTGCGGCTGGCTGAACATCCTGAACTGCACGCTGCCGCCGGTGGGTATCATTCTGGTGCTGGGCTATTTCCTGAACAAGGAGAAATATCAGGACGTGGAGGTCAGCGAGACGGTCAACTGGTTCGCAGTGCTCGGTGTGGTGCTCGGCGCGGTGGTAGCGAATCTGGTGCATTGGGGCATCGCCTCGATCAATGGCATGGTGGTCGCCGCGGTGTGCTACCTGATCGGCCGCGCGGTGGAGAAGAAGTAAAAAGATGTAACTTTCGCCAAAAAAATTGCAGAACAAAAGCCCATCAGCTCGTCGAGCTGATGGGCTTTTTCCTTTGCATGAAGTGCAGAAGATCACTTCGCGCTCGCCGCGTAGAGCATGATCACCGTCAGCGCGATATAGACCGCGCAGGCCGCGGCGATCACAGCGCAGAGTGCGATGCAGGCGACGCGAAGCGTTCTCTTTTGCCGGAGCTTTCGCGCCGATAGCACGACGCCCGCGATGGACAGAAAAAACAGCAGTATCGCGACCCAAAGCTGCATGAGACGCTCCTTTCTTCACTCCGCCGCAGGGCGGAAGACGTCGATCATGTCGGTGCACCACTTGAGCTCGCGGGTGAAGCGGCGGCGCAGCGCGTCGGGCGGCTCCTTGCCCTTGCCGATATCGAAAAAGCCGCGGCCGCTGTGTACGGCGAGGTACAATGCCCCATCAGAATGCAGGCTGACGGAAAAATCGCCGAAGGCGCTATTGGTGAGCGCAAGAATGCGCTCCATGCGGCTGGGATTCAAAAAGCGCAGCGCCCAGTCCGCGTCGCCGCAGCTCAGGTTGAAGTGCTTGTTGAAATCTTCATAGTCCGTCTTGATCGTTTTGGCGCGGAAAAGCTTGTCGAGCTTGCCGCGCGGCCAGAACGTGAGTTCGGCGGGGTACGTTTTGCCAAGCTCGCAGGCCATCCACTGACCTTTGTAGACCACGCGCTCGGCGGACTCCATCATGTCGTTGTTCTCATTGAGGTATTCGGTCACGTCCGTCAGCGTGACGGTGCAGAGCTCGGACGTAAGGCCGCGGTAGGTGAAGTCGATGCGGCCGCTGGCGCTGTCGTAGACGTATGACGGCAGCGGAATGTTTGAACCCTTGATATCCACAAGGTTTTGCTTTCCGATGGGCTGCACGTCTTCAAAATTCGCGTTCATGATCTCCGGCACGAGGGACTCAAAGACCGCTTTTCCGGCGGCCTTCCGGTGCTTGTTCAGAACGCCCTGCCCCAGCAGCGCGACGACGATGCCGATGACCGTCAGCGCCGTGACCGAGGTGAAAATACCGATCGCCGTCGCGGCGCAGCCAATCACCGTGAGGAGCTTGCCGCGGCCACCGCCGCGCTTGCCGTTTTGCAGCTCGCGCGCGAGCTGTTCGTCTGTCATCGTTTGATTTTTTTCCATCGTATCATCCTTTCTCAGTCCCGCGCCGCAAAAAGAGCGGTGTTTTTCAGCAGAAGATCCAGCGTTTCCTCCATTGCGTGCAGCGACGCGCAATAGCTGCGGTGCAGGGCGTCAAGGTCGCGCAGGTCTACATTACTGGCAACGGCGGCAAAGCCATAGTCTGTTTCCACCGCCAGCGAGAGCACCCGGCCTTCCCAGCGGAAGCCCAAAAGCTGTCCTTCGACGCGCTGCCTGAACTCGTTCATCAGCTCCATAAACTGCGGGGCAAGAAGGGAGAGGGCATCCTGCTCTGGCTCTGCTGTGACGCAGAAGCATCGGTCAAACAGCGCATCGCCCGTCGCTGCGCCGCGCGGACTGTCCTCCGTCCTTGCGTTGACGAGGACGGGGGAGGGGGCGGGCGTCTGCGTTTCGCAGCGCAGCACGAGGCCTTTGAAGACCATCTCGTGGCAGGTCTCATAGCCTTCGTGACCGCACCCTCGCTCATACACATGGTCCAGCCGCACATTGGCGGCGGAAAAATGCACGCCGCGATAATCGCCCTCATGGAAATTCTCAACCGTACATTCCTCCCACTGACCGTCCAGCAGGTGGAACGTCCGGAGAAACGGCTCGTCAACGCACATTTCCGGTGTGTGCATATCCGGGCCGAAGGCCTTTTCCCATTCCGCACGGAAAAAGTCTCCAAACTGCTCCTGTATCAGGGCCTGGAGCTTCTTTTGCGCGCTGCCGCCCAAAAAGACCGCGCAGCAGACGCCGCCGAAGAACAGCACCCCCGTCAGGATGGCCTTGAGCGCGGTGTCCTGCACGGCAAAGTACGAGACCGTGCCGCTCAACGCGCCAAAAAGGCCCACCAGGATCCAGATGCGCGACATTTTCTGATAGTGCCCGAGCTTTTTCGAAAGCTCGGCGTCGCAGAGTTTTCCTCTTCCCGTCATTTCACATCCATCCTTTATCATGGCGTTTTCAAATATCCCAGTTGTCCATCCAGTTTTCGCCCCAGTCGTCAGCGGGATCATACGGCGCTTCGGGGATCCAGCCCGCGGGATAGACGAGACCGTCTTCGTCGTGGTAGGCAAGGCTGTCGTCGCCGATGGTATAATCGTTGCCCAGAAGGTAACGGTTCACACCGTCGTAGTACCAGATATAGAAGGTGGAGTATTCGTCTTCGTAAAACTCCGCGTTTTCCATGTCCGTGTAGGTGTAGAAGTCGGCGTTGCGGTAGAAGACACCGTCAAAGTGCTGATCGTCCCCGTAGCGGCCAAAGCGTTCGGCGGAGAGGGTGAAGCTATTGCCGTCGTCGCTGGGGCAGAGGTAGGCGCGCGTTCCGTTGTCGTAGAGGTAGAGGCCCATGCCCTCGCCCTCGTCGTTCATCGTGCCGCTCATGGAATAGTCCGGTGAGCAGGCGATGTACTGCATGAGGGACGAGTCGATGACGATGGTCTCGCCCAGGGCGTTCTGCCACATGCCGTCCCAGTTGCTTTTATCCCACTCGACGATCTCCGCCTCGTCGTCGCGGAGGAAGGTGTGGCGGTGGATGGTGAGCCCGCTGCCCTCGCCGTTCTGGTTCGGCAGCAGCACGCCGTCGTCGCGCAGGAGAAAATTGTAGAGAAAGCCGTTGAAAAAGATCATCGGCCGGCCGCTCGCCTCGGACAATTCAAATTCTCCGCGCCCGCCGAGACCCCAGCCGGTGCGGTAGGCATAGAAGCCCTCCTCACTGTCAAAGTACAGCCTCGAGGTGCCGTCGATGCTCCACATCCCGTCGAGAAATTCCATGTCCATGACGGTCTCATAGCCGCTTTGCGGATCATCAGAGCTGCTGTCGCCGCAGGCGGTCAGGCTCAGCAGGAGCAGCAGCGCGGGCACGAGCGGCAGAAGATACGTTCGGTGCGTCATGCTGTTCACCGCCTTTTTAGTAGCAAATGCTGAAAAACAGCGTGTTGTAGGGGTCGACAAGGTCAATGTCCATGATGCTCGCCTCGGGCGCGATGCTATCGAGCTGCATCCGCCTGGCGCAGTCCTTATAGTTGTCGAGCTGTGGCATGGCGGCGAAGACCAGCCCGTCGTAATCGTCGGGCAGGTAGACCATGTAGCTCTTGGTCAGCACCATTGCCCAATCGCTGACGTTGTACTGCCAGTCGGTCGAGTAGGCGAATTCGATGAGGTATTCGTTGCCGTTATAATTGACGGTATGAACATAGTAGTTGTCGCCGCGCTGGCTGTTGCCGTAGGCGGTGGCGGCGGTGAACCACATGCCGGTGTAGTAGTCGTAGAGCTCGCTGTCGGTGTTGGTGATGTACTGCTCGGTGAAGTACGGGATGGAGCTCTCGGGAATGTAGCAGATGGCGTCGAACTGAATCTCGCGGATGCCGTCGTGCGACTGGTCGCTGTGCTTGATGACCTCCCAGTAGCAGTCGTTTCTCTCATAGCCGTCGCCAAGGCCAGAGTAGCAGGCAACACCGTTTTCCAGAAGATAAGTGCCCGTGTTGACCGCAGCGTTGATCTGTAAGCCGTTGTCAGAGAAATAGGGCGTGTCGGTCAGGTCGGTCTGCACGCCGTTTTCGTGGAAGTAGGAGTGATCCGGCTCGAAGACATAGCGCTCGTCGGCATCCCAGAACCAGACCATCTGCGTCGTGCTCATGTCGGCGTGCTGGAACGTCACGACGACGTCGCTCTCGCCATCGCCGGTGATGTCGTCGAACGAAATGTCAAAGCCTGTGCCGTCGTCGTTCGCGTCCTCGACCGTCACGGGGAAGGACACGCTGTCGAAGAGCTCCTGCTCTGGCTCGTCGCGGTAGAAGGCTGCGCTCTCAGGCCCCACGGTGACGAGGACCTTGACGCTGCCCTCGCCCTCGTGTGTGATGGTGCCCTCGGCGGCGACCACGCCGCTCGCGCGCCAGTCGTCGCCCGTGACATCATCGCTGCTGTCGCCGCAGGCGGTCAGGCTCAGGCAGAGCAGAACCGCAAGCAGCACCGCAAGGAAATGATGGGAAGTTTTCATCTTCTTTTCTCCCTTCTTCACGTTTCAAAACGGCTTACTCAAGACGCTCGTAGTAGTCGTTCTCGCCGCCCCACACGATGGAATCGGTGTCAAAAAGCGTGAATTCATAGGTGACGTCCTGATACGTCGTGGAAACGGCATAGTACACGTCGTCTACATCGGTCGGGGCCGAGATAAAGCCGCCGTCGACCTCGGTCGTCTCCGCGCCGGGCGCGCGCTCGTAGAGACCCCAGAGACCGCCGCTGCTGTTGATGTAGATGTAGCTGTCGGCGTCGAGATCACCGTCCAGATACCAGATGCCCGCAAGGTAAGAGAGATCGACCGAACTGTCGCGGCTGTTGTAGTCTTCGGCCTGCGCGTCGAACTCATCGAGGCTCATTTCATAGGTGAACGAGCCGAGCGAATAGATGTTCACGCTGCTGCCGTCGGCGGAGAACTGATAGGCGACGCCGTCGTGCTCGTTGTAGGCGTAGATGCAGTCATAGTCCGCGTCGTACTGCAAATAGCCGCTGGCGGCGAGGTCGTCGTTGTTGCCGATGCGCCAGCGCGAACCGTTGGTGTCGATGATGAGATAGTCGAAGTCCGTGCCGCTGTCGGGCAGATAGTAACCTTCGAAAGCGCTGTAATCATAGCTGTCGTAGCTTTCCTTGACAAAGCCGTCGATCGTCGACGGCACAGTGGAGTCGTTGCCGTAGTCCGCGGAGTCGCCGGAGTTGTCGCTGCCGCAGGCGGCGAGGGCGAGGCAAAGGATCAGTGTCAGAGTGCAAAGGGCGAAGTGTTTACAAGCGTTTTTCATGTTGTTCTCCTCTCAATTTTCAAAAATCGGCGCGCTCAGTGCGCCCGTTCCGCCATGGACAGAATTTCGTCATGGCTCAGCTCCACGTTGTCGAAGCGGACAAAGATGCCGTTCGTCATGGCGCTGTTCCACACCGCGGGATCGGCAAGCGGGCGGAAGCGGAGCTTGTCGAGATGCGGCTTCATATCGAGCAGCAGGCGGCTGCCGGAGATGAAGTCCACCCGGAGAATGTAGTCCGGGAGCGGTGTGACGGTTGAGATGTATTTTCGGTACAAAGGCATTCCTCCCCTCCGGAAAATAAAAGATCCACCGTACAGCCATTGTACGGTGGATCGGAAAAAGTTGGTATTAACCAAAGGTTAGATAATTTCTTAGGAATATCAATGCAAAATAGGCGTGCTGCGTCCTTGCTGTGCCTTAGCTCTTCGGCGCGGCAAGCTCGGCGAGCCGCTTGCGTTTGGTGCGCACGTCGCCTGTGATGAGAAGCTTGGAGTAGATCTGATTGATGTACTGCTTCACGCTTCCCTCGGACAAAAAGAGCTGCTCGGCGATCTCGCGGTTGCTCAGGCGCTTGGCGACGAGCGCGGCGATGGCGCTTTCGCGCTCGGTGAGGCCCGCGAGGGCGGCGGGACGGGAGCCTTCCGCACGCTTTTCGCCGCAGCGGCGCACAAAGTCCTCGCCAAGCGGTGTGACCGTCCGGACAAACGCGGCAAATTTCGCACCCGCGCCGCGCGTGAGCGCCGTCTTGAGATAGCGGTAATTTTCGACAAACGGCAGATAGAGCGCGTCCGGCTCCGCCGCGGCGAGGGCAGAGATCAAAAGTTCGTCTGCCGTCTCGCGCTTGCCGAGCATTTCGTAGGCCGCGGCGGTCTGAAGGCGGATGTGCAGCGCGACGAGCGCATAGTGCATCGCCTCGCACATACCGAGCAGCGCTTCGCTGTGGCCAATGACCTTGGCATATTCGCCCTGGGCGAGGTAGACCTGATTTTCGATAAGCTCCATCATCGGCTTTCCGGGCGCGAGGAAGTGGATGGAGGCGAGTTGATGCTCGCGGAAGACCGCGGGAATTTTTTCGGGCAGTCCCAGCAGCGCATAGTAATAGGCGCAGGAGCTTTGCAGAATGTTGAGCCATGCAACGTTGTGCTGCTGCAGCAGCGCCTCGCGCCGCTGCTCAAAGGACTCGCGCGGCGTGAAAGAAGTGCAGAGCGAGAGCCGCCAGGCGAGAAAGTCGCAGCACAAGGCCATGTTTTCCTGCCCGTTGCCGTCAATCTGCGCATAGGCGCGCTCGAGCATGATCTGCGCGTCGGCAAAGCAGGCGCGCATGAAGTCGGCCTCCGCGCGCATGATGGTCTCAGCGCCCTGCCCGTGGCCGTTTGTGATCTTATAGTAGTGCGGCATGCACTCGTCCATCTCTTGGAGCTCGCTTTGCAGCTCGCCAGGCGCACGGTAGAACATCATCAGCACCGACGGCGAGCCGAACGTCCAGCCCCCGCTTTTCTGGATGCTGATGGCGGGGCGCGACATCTGCGCGCTCGCGCTGCGGTGCAGGCGGCTCATCGCGGAGATGTCGTTGTACATCAAAAAGCTCATGATGAGGTCGCACTCGCCGAGAAGGTCGCCGCGCTCACTCTCCGGCCAGTCGGGGTGTTCGGTGATCGCGGCGAGCAGCAGCTCCTTGAGCTCGAGCATCTTTGGGATCTGCCGCCAGGTGAACATGCTGCGCATCAGAACGAGGAGCGAAAGCGGGTGCTCCTTGAGCGTTTCGACCGGGCAGTGGGCGATGAAGTCGAGCACCTGCTGCGCGCCAAGCGACGTGAGCAGGATGCCCGCGTCGCGCTGGATGACGCGCAGCGCCGCGTCGTAGTTTTTGGCAAGACAGTAGAATTTGAGCGCATGCAGATATTGCCCATGCGTTTTGTACCACTCGCCATATCTATTATGGTAAACTGCCTGCCGCCGCGGCTCCATCGTGTGGAACGTGCGCTCGGCGCAGTCCTTCATCATGTGGTGGAAGCGGAACGTCACGCCGTCCGGCAGGCGCTTGACAAAGGCATTCTGCTCGGTCAACGTCTGTAAGATCGCAGCGGTGTTTTTGCTGCCGGTGACGGTTTCGGCCATCTCGACGGTGAATTCGTCCGCAAGACCCATGACGGCCAAAAATTCGCGCCGCTTTGACGGCAGCGGGTCGATCATCGCGGCGGAGAACATCGCGTAGATATCCGAGCTGCGGCTCGGCAGCTCGCCGCGCTCGTGCAGCGTGCGGAGATTTAAGTAAATGGCCGAGAACCACCCCTCGCTCGAATAGAGCAGCGATTCGATCTGCGCGTCCGAGAGCTCCGTGCCGCAGCGGTGGGCGTAGATCGAGAGCTCCGTGTGGTTGAGGCGCAGCTGCTCGGCGCCCACGGTGTAGAGCCTGCCGCCAAGGCGCAGGACCTCCTCTGCGGGCAGGAAGCGGTCGCGGCTTGCGACGATCAGGTGGACGTTTTCGGGCAGGCGGTTCGTCAGCGTGCAGAGAAAGGCGGGCACGCGGTTGTCGGTCAAGAGGTGAAAGTCGTCGATGAAAATATAGCAGGGCCGCTTGCCTGCGAGCGCGTGGCAGAGATCGTCCGTCAGGAGGCTTCCGCCCGCGGCGTCGTCGGGGCAGGGGTAGGCGCGCAGAAAGTCGAGCCCCGCGTGGGAAAAGGCCTCCTGCACGCTCTTCCAGAAGATGGCCAGATTGTCCGAATACACGCTGATACGCACAACGGCGGCTTCGTCGAGCTTGGCGCGCTCTAAAAGATACCAGTTCACCGCCGTCGTCTTGCCGTAGCCCATCGGCGCGACCACGGTGGTGAGCGCGCAGCGCGAGATCGGGCGCAGGCACTCCTGTAGGCGCTCGGATATGTAGACGGTGTTCAAATTCCAGCTTCGCTTCGGCATGGCGTACCTCCAAGACAGTTTTGACCGGGGGCTTTTCTTTCAAGATATCATACGCCGCGTTTTTTGGCAACTATGAGAAAAAAGCGGCTGAATGAATGCGGCATCTGATAAAAAATGCCCTGAACGGTTCGTTCAGGGCACTTTTATTGAAATAAGCTCTTATTTTCCGACGCAGAAGCGCTCGAAGATGCGCGCGACCATGTCCTCGCGCGCGGTGCGGCCCGTGAGCTCGCCGAGGGCGTTTTCCGCCTGCTCTACTTCCGTGAGTACAACGTCGGGCGTCATGCCGCTTTGGAGCGCGTCCTTCGCCGCACGGACGCTATCAAGCGCGCGGCGGATGGCGTCGGCCTGACGAGCGTTTGTCACGAGGGACGTATCGCCTTTCGGCGCGGGGTAAAGCGTGCGGATCGCCGCTTCCAGCGCGTCGAAGCCCTCGTGCGTCACGCTTGAGAGCGAAATAATCGCCTCCGGCGCGCGCCAGTCCTCATCGGGGGCAACGCCCGTCCCACGGCCAAGGTCGGATTTTGTCAGCAGCAGCAGCCACGGCTTGCCGCTTTTCGCGGCAAGTTCCAGCGGAGCAAGCATTTCTGCTGCCCGCGCCTCGGATGCCGGCAGTCCCGTGCTGCCGTCCAACAGCGCGAGGATCAGATCAGCGTCCTCGACCGCTTTTTTCGATCGCTCGACGCCGAGCTGTTCGACGAGATCGTCTGTCTCGTGTAGGCCCGCCGTGTCGATGAGGCGCAGCAGCACGCCGCCGACCGTCGCCTTTTCCTCCACCGTGTCGCGCGTCGTGCCCGCGATGTCTGTGACGATGGCACGGTCAAAGCCGACGAGCGCGTTCAAAAGTGAGCTCTTGCCTGCGTTCGGCGCGCCGATGATGGCGGTCGCGACGCCGTTTTTGAGCACTTTCCCGCGTGCGAACGTGCCGAGAAGATCAGAAAGCGTCTCTTCACAGCATAAAAGCGTGCGCTCGGTCTCCTCGCGCGAGAGGTCTTCAATGTCCTCGTCGGGGTAGTCGACGACGGCGTAGAAACGGCTCAAAACGTCGAGCAGCTTGTCATAAACACTTTCAATCGGGCGGCGCAGCGCGCCGGAGAGCTGGGCCGCGGCATTGCGCGCGCTCTCCGCCGTCTCGGCGTCGATGAGGTCGATGACTGCCTCAGCCTCGGTGAGGTCGAGCTTTCCGTTCAGGAACGCCCGCTGCGTGAATTCACCGGGCCGCGCCTGCCGTGCGCCCGCGGCAAATGCCGCTTGCAGCACCTCGCTCAGTACGACCGGCGAGCCATGGCAGTGGAGCTCGGCGCTCTCCTCGCCCGTGTAGCTGTGGGCGGCGGAAAAACAGACCGCCATGCCGCGGTCGAGCAGCGTGCCGTCCGCCGAGCGGATGTCGCCATAGGTCATGCGGCGGTACGGAAGCGCTTCGACCGCCATGCCGCTTGCGGGCGTGAACAGCGCGGCGAGCACGCGCCGCGTCTCCTCTCCGCTCAGGCGCACGATGCCGATGGCCGACGGGCTTTGCGCCGTGGCGATGGCTGCAATGGTTTCCATGACCGATTCCTCGCTTTTTCCTTGATTTTGCCCAAAGTATACCACAAAGACGAAAAAATGAAAAGGGGCGCGGCTGCGCCCCTCACTGATTTGAAAATTACATCAAGTCAAAAGAAAATAAAGCTGGCTGAGCAGCACGACACTCTCGCATACGCAGATGATCTTAAAATTGCGCGTGCTCATGCTGCCCTTTTTATACTCATCAAGGCTGAAATATATCGTAAGTGCGGCCGCTATCATCGTTATGACATAAATGTACGTCGTTTGTCCCTCCTCAAAATCAAGATCTGATTTCCTCAAAGCCGAATTTCGCCAAAACCTTGGCGACCCTGCGCGCAAAATCCTGATTGGCGCCCAGACTGATGTTCATAAGGCCCTCGCCGCCTCCGGTGCCGATGATCGTCGCCTGCTGGACTTCTCCGGAGTCGATGATCTGCACTGTGCTGACGGCCATGCTGCCATTTCTCATATAGTACCGCTCCAGAATGAGCAGCAGCACTTTGACGCCGTTCACCTCCGACATCTGCTCCATAGACAGCTCGGCAACATCGCCCTTGAAATCATCGAGAATGCTTTTGGATACCTCCGCCAAGTCGGTCTCCGACCCGCGCTTCATTTTGATGATCGCAGAACTCATGCTGTTTCCTCGCTTTCTCATTTTATCTCTCGTTTGGTTTTTGCCGCCCGCGTCCGCGATGCGCTCAACAGCGCCGCAGCCTGCCGGCGCAAAAAAGAGACCATCACAAACAGAACGACAGATCTTTTCACTGCTTGGCTTTCGTTTCCTCCACCGTCCACGGCAGGAAGATCGGCTCAATCTCGATCACAAAGTGCGGCTCCTGAATATCGTCGCCCGGGTGGGACTGCGCGAGGCGGACCTCGACGTCATTGGCATCCTTGACCGTCGCGGCGGCAAAGCCCGCTTCTGCGCCGAAGACGAGGTACTGCGGCCCGATGTACGGCATCCGGCCATCTTCATCCAGTTCGAGCGGCATCGTTTCAAACGGCTTCGCGATGTCGACGCCGAGCGTTTGAAGATACGCCGTCACGGCAGGATAGGCCTTCGCGGCCTCGTTTACATAGTTGCGGCAATAGGCGCAGCCACACAGGTCAGACTGCTTAAGCTCGCGATAAAAATGTTTCGTTCGCTCGATATCCATCGGTGCCCCGCCTTTCGATAGTTTGTTTTCTTATTATACCATACGGAGATTTTGAACCACAAGCGCAAAAAAGCAGCGCCGAAAGGCGCTGCTTTTTTGATGCGGGGGGGGGGTGGACTTACAGTGGGAGGGATTCAGTTGACCGTCAGCAATTTGTGCCGGTCCAGCAGGCGGTTCCCATAGCGGAAGACCAGCTCGCCGATGACGACGCCGAGCACCGCCGCGGCGGGGACATCGCTCGGGAAGTGGACGTACATGGCCTCACCTCGCTTACGTCCACCAGCCGATGTTGGCGGCAATTAGAACGGCATTGAAGAAGTCAATGAACATGCCGCCGACCATCGGGATGGCAAAGTACGCCACCGGCGAAGGACCGTATTTCTTCGTCACGACCTGCATGTTGGCCATGGCGTTCGAGGTTGCGCCCATGGCGAAGCCGATGAAGCCCGCGGTCATGACCGCCGCGTCGTAATTGCGGCCCATGACGTTGAAGACCACGAAGTAGGAGAAGAGGAACATCACAACACACTGGAGCACAAGGCAGATGACCATCGGCATTGCAAGGTCGATGAGCTCCCAGAGCTTGAGACCCGCGAGCGCCATAGCGAGGAAGATCGAGAGGAACATATTGCCCATGGTGTCGATCTCTTCGGCAGGGTAGGGGACATGTACGCCGTCCATCACGTTGCGGACGGCCACGGCGACGAGCATCGCGCCGATGTAAGCGGGGAAGGTGAGGCCGGTGAGCGCCGTGAGCCATACGCTGACCTGATTGCCGATGCCGACGGCGAGAAGCAGCAGCATGAAGCCTTTGACAAAGCGCGGGCTGTCGGAGATGAAGCGCTCGTCCTCGCTGGCAACGTCGGTCGCGAGGGCAGCAGACGGGGTGGTGCCGCCGGCGGTCACCGGAGCGGGACGCAGATCGTGCTTTTCGATGAGACGCTTGGCCGTCGGGCCGCCCATCAGCGAACCGGCCACGAGACCGAACGTTGCCGCCGCGATGGAAACGACGCTGCCGCCGACCACGCCCGCGGCTTCAAGGTCGGGGCCGAACGCCGCCGCCGTGCCAGGGCCGCCGACCAGAGCGATGGAGCCGCAGCCGATACCGAGCAGCGGATCGCGCCCGAAGAGCGCCATCACGCCGCCGCCAAGGAAGTTTTGCAGCGGGATCATCACAATGGAGATGGCAAGGCACAGGATGACAGCTTTGCCGCCCTTGAGCAGCGCGGGGATACTGACCGTGAAGCCGACGGTGGTGAAGAACATGATCATAAAAACGGTTTGCAGCGTCGCGTCGAAGTTGATGGACGCGATGCCCATGGAATAGAGAATGCAGTTGAGGATGGAAAAGCACAGTCCGCCGACCAGCGGAGCGGGGATGCAGTAGCGGCTCAGCAGCGAGACCTTGTCGGTGATGACGCCGCCCAGCCAGAACAGAAAGGCACCTAAGGCAACAGCATGGTACATGTTGAGTTCGATCGTCAGCATAATGATTCCTCCTTTTATGTGTCCGGTTCGGCGCGCGGCAGCCACATACCACTCTGCCGAGTACCCTTTCAATCAGCAGTCTAATCCGGAATCGCGAAAAGGAGTTGTTAAATTCAGTCAAATGAGATAATTTCCACATTTCAACCGATAAAAATGTTATGAAAATGGATGATTTGACTGTTTAAAATACATAAATATCAATAAAAAGTTTAGAAAACGCTCCAAATGTGTGAAAGAGAAAAATAAAACCAAACGGGAAATTGATGCACTGTACCGGCATGAAACGCATCTGCGTTTATACGAATGAGGTTCACGGCAGCAAAAAAGGAAATAAGGAGCACGGCTGCACAGCCGTTGGAATCGGCTCGGGCGGAATTGACCGCCGTTTTCGAGATTCGATAGAATTTGCACGTGCCGTTTTCGAATCTTTATACAGTCCGCCATGAAATCGCGCTTGCAGAACCGCGGGGAACGCTGTAGAATAATAGACAATATCGGTCAATTATCGACAAGGAGTATTCATTATGCAGCAAAATGCAAAATTCATCCGTAAACTCCCCATCCCGATGGACATTAAAAAAGAGTTCCCCGTCACGGAAGAGGTCGCCAAGGTGCGTGAGGCGCGCGTGGAAGAGATGCGCGCGATCCTCGACGGGCGTGACAGCCGCCTGATGCTCATCATCGGCCCCTGCTCTGCCGACCGCGAGGACAGCGTGATGGACTATGTCTGCCGCCTCGTCCCCCTGCAGGAAAAGGTCAAGGATAAGATCCTGATCGTCCCGCGCATCTACACGAACAAGCCGCGCACCAACGGCTCGGGCTACAAGGGCATGCTCCACCAGCCCGACCCGAGCAAAAAGCCCGACATGCTCGAGGGCATCATCGCCATCCGCCGCCTCCACACCCGCGCGGTGCAGGAGACCGGCTTTGCCTGCGCCGACGAGATGCTCTATCCCGAAAACTACCGCTATCTCTCCGACATTCTGGGCTATGTCGCTGTCGGCGCGCGCTCGGTCGAGAATCAGCAGCACCGCCTCGTCGCGAGCGGTATTGATGTGCCCGTCGGCATGAAGAACCCCACGGGCGGCGACTTGAGCGTGATGATGAACTCCATCTATGCGGCGATGGGCGACCACACGTTCCTCTACCGCGGCTGGGAGGTCGAGACCGCGGGCAACCCCTATGCCCACGCCATCATGCGCGGCTATGTGAACGAAAAGGGCGACAGCCGCCCCAACTACCACTATGAAGACCTGGTGCAGCTGCACGAGCTGTACGCGGAAAAGGGCATCAAGAACCCCGCCTGCATCGTCGACTGCAACCACGCCAACTCCGGCAAGCAGTATTTGGAGCAGATCCGCATCGCAAAGGAGGTCCTGCACTCCAAGCGCCACTCGAATGACATCAACGCGCTCGTCAAGGGCATGATGATCGAGAGCTACATCGAGGACGGCAACCAGAAGATCAGCGAGGGCACCTACGGCAAGAGCATCACCGACGCCTGCCTCGGCTGGGAAAAGAGCGAAAAGCTCGTGCTGGAGCTGGCTGATTTGCTGTAAATCAGTATACGATAAAATGAAAAGCTCCCACGGTTCCGGAACCGTGGGAGTTTTTATGTCAACTGCAGGACGAAACTTATTTCGCCTGCTTCATGGAGAGGCTGATGCGCTTTTTCTTCTCGTCGACTTCCAGCACGACGACCTTGACAACGTCGCCGACGGACACGACCTCGGACGGGTGCTTGATGAACTTGTTCGACACCTGCGAGATGTGGACAAGTCCATCCTGATGCACGCCGATGTCCACGAACACGCCGAAGTCGATGACGTTGCGCACCGTGCCGGTCAGCACCATGCCGGGCTTTAGGTCTTTCATTTCAAGAACGTCCGTGCGCAAAATGGGCTTTGGCAGCTCATCGCGCACGTCGCGGCCGGGCTTTAAGAGCTCCGAGACGATATCGCGCAGCGTGGGAACGCCGACGCCGATCTCACCCGCGGCCTTGTCCTCGCCGTAGGCCTTGACGCGATCGGGCAGATCGGCGAGCCTGCCGCCCTTCACGTCGGCGAGCGTGTGGCCGGTCAGGTCGAGCAGCGCCTTCGCGGCGTCATAGCTCTCGGGGTGGACGGCGGTGTTGTCGAGAACGCTCCTGCTCTCCGGCACGCGCAGAAAGCCCGCGCACTGCTGGAAGGCCTTGGGGCCGAGCTTTGGCACTTTCTTGATCTGCGCGCGTGAGGTGAACGCGCCGTTCTCCTCGCGGTACGAGACGACATTTTTCGCCGTTGTGCCGTTCAGGCCCGCGACGCGCTGCAAAAGTGACGGCGACGCCGTGTTGATATCCACGCCGACGGCGTTGACGCAGTCCTCGACCACGCCGTTCAGCGCCTCGTCGAGCTGCTTTTGCGGCATGTCGTGCTGATACTGCCCCACGCCGATGGCCTTGGGGTCGATCTTCACGAGCTCGGCAAGCGGGTCCTGTAATCTCCGCGCGATGGACACGGCGGAGCGGAGGTTCACGTCGTACTGCGGGAATTCCTCGGCGGCGAGCTTGCTCGCCGAGTACACGGACGCGCCCGCCTCAGAGACGATCATGTAGCTCACGTGCGCACTGCCCTCGTTCACCTGACGGATGAGCTCGACGGCCATCTGTTCAGTCTCGCGGCTGGCCGTGCCGTTGCCGATGGCGATGTGCTCCACACCGTGCTTTTTGATGAGCGTTGCCAGCGCGGCGATGGCTTCATTTTTCTGCCGCTCGCCGTAGGTCGGGTAGACCACGGCGGTATCGAGCACCTTACCTGTGCCGTCCACGACGGCGACCTTGCAGCCCATGCGGTAACCGGGATCAAGGCCCATCGTGACCTTGCCCTTGACCGGCGGCTGCATCAAAAGCGGCTTTAAGTTGAGCGCAAACTGGCCGATGGCACCCTCGTCTGCCTGCTCAGTGAGCTGATTTCGCACCTCGCGCTCGAGCGAGGGGAAGATGAGACGGTCGTAGGCGTCCTCGGCGGCGGACTTGACGAATTCCATCGCGGCGGAGCCGGGCTTCACGACCGCGCGGCGCAGCAGCGGGAGCGCCTGCTCGCGGTCGAGCGTGATGGAGACCTTCAAAATGCCTTCTTTTTCACCGCGGTTGATGGCGAGCACCTGATGCCCCTGCAAGCGGGCGACGGACTGCGTAAAATCGTAATATAGGCGATACACGCTGTCGTCCTCGGTCGCGGCCCTGCTCACAAGCTGGCCCTGACGGGAAATGAGCGCGCGAAGGCTCTTGCGGATGGCGGCGTCGTCAGAGATCTGCTCAGCGATGATGTCACTCGCGCCCTGCAGGGCGTCCTCGACCGTCTCGACGCCCTTTTCGGGGTCGACAAAGTCGCGCGCGGCCTCCTCGGGCCGCGGGCAGTCTCGCTCCTGCGCGAAGAGCAGCGCGGCGAGTGGTTCAAGGCCCTTTTCCTTCGCCATCGTGGCGCGGGTGCGGCGCTTTTGCTTGTAGGGGCGGTAGAGGTCTTCGACCTCGGCGAGCGTTTTGGCGCTGTCGATGGCGGCAGCGAGCTCATCGGTCAGCTTGCCCTGCTCGTCGATGGACTTTTTCACCGCTTCGCGGCGCTCTTCAAGACCGCGGAGGTATTGGAGGCGCTCTTCGAGCGTGCGCAGAGAGGTGTCGTCCATTGCACCGTGGAGCTCCTTGCGGTAGCGGGCGATAAAGGGGATGGTGTTGCCCTCGTCGAGCAGATGCACGACGTTTTCAACGTGCCGGGGGTCTTTGCCGAGCTCGGCAGCAAGGGCCTGAATGAGATCCATAAAATGTTCCTTTCGTATATCGGGCGCCGAAGCGGCGCGGTCAAGTGAATCAGCAATGTCCGCCCGAAAGCGGGCGGAACGCAAAATTTATTATACCGCATCGCGCGGCGATGCGCAAAGCCTTTTGCGCAGAAAAAAGGCGGAGGATCGGCGCGACGGCTGGGACTTTACATTTTGCCGCTTTGGCGGTAAAATACGACGCAGCGTTCAAAGGCATCGAATGCTTCGCCTTGCCGCTCAGAGGCGGCATTTTTCAGCAAGAGAAGGAGAAAGCAAAATGCAGAAGAAAAACAACAAAGGCGTCATCGCCCTCATCATCGTGCTTGTGCTGGCGGCTGCCGCGCTCGTCATTTGGCAGACAAACAAGCGGGAGACGCAGCAGGGCGGTAAGGAGATCACCATCAACGTCGACCACCTGAACGGCGATGACACGACCTTCACCATCCACACCGACGAAGAGTACCTGCGCGGCGCGCTCGAGCAGGAAGACCTCATCGAGGGCACAGAGAGCGAGTACGGCCTCTATGTGCTGACTGTGGACGGCGAGACCGCCGACGAGAGTGAGCAGCAGTGGTGGGGCTACGGCGTGAACGGCACGTTTGCCGAGCTCGGCGTGGACAGCCAGCCCGTCGCGGACGGTGATGTGTACGACTTTGTGCTGAATGTCGGCTGGTAAGTCCGCAAGACTCAGCATCCGCGAGATCGCGGAGCTGTCGCTTTTCTGCGCGCTGATGGTCGCGGGCAAGGAGTGCCTGCGCCTTATCCCGAACGTGCATCCCGTCACGCTGCTGCTGCTTTTGGCCACGGCGGTGTACGGGGCGAAGGCGCTCTATCCGGCGTTCGGCTTTGCCCTGCTCGAGATCGCGCTTTACGGCGCGGGGCTTTGGAACCTGATGTATCTTTACGTCTGGCCGATCGTCGTGCTCGCTGCGCTGCCGTTTCGCAGAAGCGAGAGCCGCGCATTCTGGGCGGCCATCGCGGGGCTGCACGGGCTGTGTTTCGGCGCACTGTGCGCCATTTCATATTTTTTTATCGGCGGATGGCAGATGGCGTTTTCGTGGTGGGTCTCGGGCATCCCGTATGACGTCATCCACTGCGTGTCAAATACGGTCCTCGTCTTCGTGCTCTTCCCGCCGCTGCGGCGCGCACTGGAGCGCGCGAAGAAAACGTCGGGCGGAAGAGAATAGCAAAAAGCACCTGCCTTCGGCTGTGTGCTCGTAAGACAGTAATTCTAAAAAATTGCTATTTTACGGCATCTGTCGAACAGGATTGGGAAACAAACGAACATACGGCATTCAGCTTCGGCTGAGTGCCGTTGTTTGTTTTTGGGGCGAAATACTCTATTTTTGCGCTCTGTATGGCAGGGATAGTGAAACGGTGAAATAGTTGACATTTTCGTAGTAAAACCCTTATGAAACAGCGAATCACGCCATAATGAACCCTGTTTACCGCTGAGTACGGTTATTTGCGATTATGTGGAAAACCCACAAAACAGAAGAGTCAATAGTGGTGTATTTTGATGCAAAGTACGTTGAACCCCGAAAAATCGCCCAATCGACTTTGGCTCATAGAAGAGTTACACTTTAATGCGATAAATTTTTGAAAAATGACACATCTTCGTGTTATAATGCGTGTACACAATAAGCGTGAATGGAGGTAAGGCAGATGAAAAAGTTATTGTCTTGTGCGTTCAATATGGATAGCGGTTGCGTGGAGCTGAAGTTTAACGATGGCAGTATGATTGCTATTAACTGCACCGCCGTCGAAAACGAAGTTGCCGACAATATGTATCAGCGGTCAGAGCTTGACTATCTTATCTACAATGACCCGTTGGCGTATGCCGACCTCGTTTTGAATGGTAACCCAGAGGCGTATCTCAAATCTGTTACTGAGTACAAGCCTTTGGACTAAAGCTCGGTATACCAAACACCGGATTAAGAATGGACTTTGAGAGAAAGTGAGGTATAACAATATAAAACAGATTATTACTATTCAGCACACGCAATCAATTCACCACACAAATGGTATGGTGGGTTCTTGGACAGATTGGGATCTTTCTGAATTAGGCATTGAACAGGCTGAAAGAATAGGGCAGAAATTAGCGAAGCAGTTATCCGGTCACAAAATTGTTATGTATGCTTCCGATCTTCTGCGAGCAAAGCACACCGCTGAAATTGTCGCAAAGCATATGGGAATCACACCTAACATTAGAACGGAACTTCGAGAGCGCAATTTAGGTAAATGCGTTGGCAAATCTGTTCAGTGGCTTCGTGAGAACATTGAGGTTCAAGAGAAAACCATCGATGACAGGATGTTTTCTGATGCTGAGAGTAGACGAGACGAATGGAATCGTTTAAAACCTCTTTTTGACGAGATAATGGCAAGTAATGATGAATGTATCATTGTAGTATCACATGGCGATTTGCTGAGCGTTTGGAATACGATGTTCCTCGGAATGGATGTGGAAACGCTGAATCAGTTTGAACTTTTTGGTATGGCAGGCGGCGTTTCTTTCATGCTTCAAAACGATGAGGGTAAGCGATTTATCAAGAAAATGAGCGATTTGTCTTACATGGCAAATCAATTCATATGAGAAAAGCGTGAGGTATAAATAAAATGGACTTTGAACAACTTGCAAAAATAGAAAATGAGAGTGAACGTGTAAACAGAACCTACGATATATTCAACGAGGATGCAAGGCTCAATCATTCCAAAGCCGCACGAGTTGAATTTTTGACTACCGTTCACTACATAGAAAAATATTTGAAAGATGGCGACAAGATACTCGACATTGGCGCAGGTGCAGGTGAATACAGCCTCTACTTTGCTCGTAAGGGTTATGAAGTCTCGGCTCTTGAACTTGCCGATGCCAATATTGCCGCATTCAAAAAGAAACTGACACCCGAAGATAAAATCGATCTTGTTCAAGGCAATGCCCTTGACCTCTCTCGATATGCAGATAAGTCGTTTGATATTGTCCTTCTGTTCGGCCCGCTTTATCATTTGAAAAATGATGCGGACAAACAGAAATGTATCAGCGAAGCAAAGCATGTCTGCAAGGACGGCGGCAAGATCTTCTTCGCTTTTATTTCCAACGATTTTGTTTTCCTTACCGAGTTCGGATACGATGTGAATTATTTCAGCAACGGTGATTACGATAAGGAAACATTCAAGCTCAACGACTTTCCGTTTGTGTTCCATACGGTTGGTGCTGCGAGAAAACTTCTTGCAGATGGCGGTATAAATATCTTACACGAGGTTGCATCCGACGGAGCAAGCGAGCTTTTGGCGGCAAGGATCAACGAAATGAGCGACGAGGACTATACGCAGTATCTTCGCTATCACTTCTACATCTGCGAAAAGCCGGAACTGCTTGGTATGACCAATCACTTGCTGTTCATGGGAGAAAAGAAATGACCAAAATCCAATATGAAAACTTAACCATCCGTCAAGCCGAGGTTGCGGATGCAAAGCAGCTTGCCGCTTGGTGGAATGATGGTGCTGTGATGGCACACGCAGGCTTTCCTAACGGCTTGGGAACAACCGAGGGAGCGTTCCTGCACCGCTGCACGTTTGAAAACTGGGAGATCGGCGCTTACGGCGGCCTCGGCAGCTGGGTCAACGCCACGGGCTGCACATTTCGCGGCAACGACGTGGGGCTGTGGCTCGATAACCGCGGCGGCGCGACGTGCTCGGGCAGCTACTATGGCGACAGCGTGTACGAAGACAACGGCACCGCCGTGCGCATCGCCGCAATGCCGGGCACGGAGACGCTGGATTTCAATAACTGTGTGTTCCGTGGCAACGGGGTAAACGTCGAAAACACGGCGGGGTACGCCGCCGACCTCTCGCAGATCGTAACGGCGGACAATTAAAGAGAAAAAGGAGGAAACGCGGCGTTTCCTCCTTTCTTGTGTTCATTCAGATGTTCAGCACAAAGTGCTCTTTATGATAGTCCAGCAGGCCTTCCTTTTTCATCTTGCCGAGCTCGAGCGACAATCCGCTGCGCTCAACGGCGAGAAAGTCCGCGAGCTGCTGGCGGGAGAACGGGATGTCAAACTCGACCGCGCCGCGCCGCTGCGCCTCGGCGGAGAGATAGGACATGAGCTTGGCGCGCGTCGTGCGCTGGGCGATGTGCGTGAGCTTTTCATTGAGCAGCAGGTTTTTGCCTGCAAGGTCGCTCAAAAGGTTTCGGATGATGCGGCTATGGTGCGCACAGGCGGAGGGACAGACCGTCAAAAGGCGCTTGACGTTCAAAAACAGCACCGCCGTCGGCGTTTCGGTCACGACGCTCACGTTGGAGACACTGTTTGGCGCGCAGGCGAAGGCCGCGGCGTACGTCTGTCCCGGCGCGGTGCGGGAGAGAATGTTGCGGTTGCCCCAGATATCCTCCTGCACGACGAGCGCGCAGCCGGAGAGCACCATGCCGATCTCCTCGACCGTGTCGCCGGGATGAAGGAGAAACACGTCCTTGGGGAATTGCTCGGTCTTCGCCGCAAGGCAGGTGAGCATCGCGACAAGTTCGTCCTCCGTGACGCCGGAAAAGAGCGGCGAGGCGGCGAGAATGGGAAAAAATTCTTTCATGAAAAATCGCCTTTCGTTGAAAATTCAACCGACTTGCTGGCCGCATTCTACTATAATACGCTTGAAAACGCAAGGAGGTATTGCAATGAAACGGAGAATCATTGAGATCGATCAAAATAAATGCAACGGCTGCGGCGCCTGCGCCGCGGCGTGCCACGAGGGCGCTATCGCCATGGTAAACGGCAAGGCGCAGCTGATGCGCGACGACTACTGCGACGGCTTGGGCGACTGTCTGCCGACCTGCCCGACCGGCGCGATTTCCTTTGTCGAGCGCGAGGCCGCGGCCTACGACGAGCAGGCGGTGCTTGAAAACAAGCAGAAGAGAATGCAGAAGGAGGGGATGACACTGCACCACAGCTGCGTCGGCATGCAGCTCAAGACCTTTGCGCACAAGGCGGCATCTGAAACGGCGGCTCCTGCTGCGCAGGAGAGCCAGCTCTCCCAGTGGCCGGTGCAGATCAAGCTCGTGCCCGTGAACGCGCCGTATTTCTCCGGCGCAAAGCTGCTCATCGCGGCGGACTGCACGGCGTACGCCTACGCGGCCTTCCACGAGAAATTCATCAAGGGCCACATTACGCTCGTCGGCTGCCCGAAGCTCGACAGCGTGGATTACAGCGAAAAGCTGACCGAGATCATCGCAAAAAATGACATCAAGAGCGTGACGGTCGTGCGAATGGAGGTCCCGTGCTGCGGCGGGCTCGAGCACGCGGCAAAGACCGCGCTGCAAAATAGCGGTAAATTCATCCCCTGGCAGGTCGTGACGATCTCGACGGACGGGAGAATACTGGATACGATTTGAGTCATCCTATGATCGATAAGACCACAGAATGAGGAGGATTTTTTCGGTGGACAACAAGATGTTTTGTTTTCAGTGCGAGCAGGCGGCGCACTGCACGGGCTGCACCGGCAGCGCGGGTGTGTGCGGAAAGAACGCCGAGACGGCAAATTTGCAGGACGAACTGACCGGCGCGCTCATCGGCCTTGCCCGCGCTGCGGACGGCAGCCCCGGCGTGAACGAGGGCACATGGAGCCTCATCATCGAGGCGCTTTTCACTACGCTCACGAATGTGAACTTTGACGCGGCGGCCATCCGCGATGTGACTGCACGCGTGAAGGCGGAGAAGAGCCGTCTTGTGCCGGACTGCGCGTCCTGCATGTCGCCCTGCGGGCACAACAATGACTACGATGTCTCGCGGCTCTGGACGGCGGACGAGGACATCCGCAGTCTCAAGTCGCTTATCCTGTTCGGTATCCGTGGCATGGCGGCGTACGCCTACCACGCGATGGTGCTGGGCTATACGGACGGCGAGGTCAACCGCTTTTTTGCCAAGGCATTGTTTGCCATCGGCGAGGACTGGGGCATGGATGACCTGCTCCCCCTTGTGCTGGAGGTCGGCGAGAAAAACTACCGCTGCATGGCGCTGCTCGACAAGGCCAACACGGAGACCTACGGCACGCCAGAGCCGACCACCGTGCCGCTGACGGTGGAAAAGGGACCGTTCATCGTGGTTTCCGGCCACGACCTGCACGACTTGAAGCGCCTGCTCGAGCAGACGGAGGGCAAGGGCATCAACATCTATACGCACAGCGAGATGCTGCCCGCGCACGGCTACCCGGGCCTTAAAAAGTATGCCCATCTCAAGGGCAATTTCGGCACGGCGTGGCAGAACCAGCAAAAGGAATTTGCCGACATCCCTGCGCCCGTACTATTCACCACGAATTGCCTGATGCCGCCAAAAGCGAGCTATGCCGACCGCGTGTTCACTACGGCGGCGGTCTCATATCCGCAACTCAAGCATATCGGCGCGGACAAGGACTTCACGCCGGTCATCGAAAAGGCGCTGGAACTGGGCGGCTATGCCGAGGATAAGGCGTTCACCGGCATCAACGGCGGCAGCACGGTCACGACGGGCTTTGCCCGCGGCGCGGTGCTGGGTGTGGCCGACAAGGTGGTCGAGGCCGTCAACTCCGGCCGGATCCGTCACTTTTTCTTAGTCGGCGGCTGCGACGGCGCGCGCCCCGGCAGGAACTACTACACGGAATTCGTCAAGCAGACGCCGCCCGACACCATGGTGCTGACGCTGGCCTGCGGCAAGTTCCGCTTCAATGACTTAGATCTTGGCACGGTGGCGGGGCTGCCGCGCATCCTGGACATCGGCCAGTGCAACGACGCTTACAGCGCCATCCAGATCGCGCTGGCGCTCGCCGACGCCTTTGGCTGCGGTGTGAACGAGCTGCCGCTTTCGATGGTGCTCTCGTGGTACGAGCAGAAGGCGGTGTGCATCCTGCTGACGCTGCTGTATCTCGGCATCAGGGACATCCGCCTCGGTCCGACGCTGCCGGCGTTCCTCTCGTCGAACGTGCTCGACTACCTTGTCAAGAACTTTGGCATCGCGCCCATTACGACGCCAGAGGAGGACCTGAAGGCCATTCTGGGGTAAAACTGAAACGTACCGGCGGGCATTTTGCCCGCCGGTATTTTTTGCAGAGAAAGAAACGCAAAAATTAAGCGTGACTTTTGACGCGAGATCTGATAAAATAAAACAACTTTGCGCAACAGAGGGGAAAAGAGAGAAATCAACAGGAGAGATCAATGAAAAAACAGTTTGACCTCAGCGCCGCGGCGCTGCACATTTTAGCGATGGCCTTCATGCTGCTCGACCACCTGTGGGCGACGCTTTTTCTTTCGCAGGAGTGGATGACCTGCGTGGGACGTCTCGCGTTCCCCATTTTTGCCTTCATGGCGGTGGAGGGCTACTTCCACACGCACAGTTTCAAAAAATACGCGCAGCGGATGCTGATTTTTGCGTTGCTGTCGGAAATTCCCTTTGACCTGATGTACGGCGGCACGTGGTTCTACCCTGTGCACCAGAATGTCATCTGGACGCTGCTCATCGGCCTTCTCGGCATTCGGGCGATGGAGGCCGTGCGGGAAAAGGGGAAGACATGGCTCTATCTTCTGACTTGCGTTGCGGTCACGGTGCTGGGCTTTGCGCTCGGCACGCTCGGCATGGTAGATTATTACGGCATGGGCGTTTTGACGGTGTTTGTGTTCTATTTCCTCCGCGGCAGAGAGTGGTGGAAGCTGCTCGGGCAGATCGCGGCGCTCTATTGGATCAATGTGTCGCTCATCGGAGGACAGATTTTCCAGATCGAGCTTTTCGGACTGGAGTTTGAGGTCTGCGAGCAGGGGCTTGCACTGCTCTCGCTCGTGCCCATCTGGCTCTACCGCGGGCGGCAGGGACACCACAGCAAGGCGTTTCAGTATGCCTGCTACGCGTTTTATCCGGTACATATGCTCATCCTCGGCCTTATCCAGCTGTCTCTGTAACAGAATACGAAAAAAGCGCTGCCGAAGGCCGACTCCGCATAAGAAAACATGCGGTTTTGCCTGCGCCTTTTTGGCTGAAATACAACCGAAAAAATCTCCCCATACGCCAGTATGGGGAGATTTTTTCAGCTGATTTCATCTCAAAAATTCATTGGCAAAACTGCTTTGCACCGAAAAAGAGCAAATTTTGTGCGGAGCTGAGGCGCGACGGTGCGGGCATGCTGACGCATGGCAAGACGGCGCAACGAAGGAGTCCGTGCAAAATTTGCCTTTTACGGCGCATGTTTTCTTATGCGGAGTCGGCCAAAGGCGGCGCTTTTTCGCGCCCTTTTTGGAACGTTCACAATTTGTTTATTGACATTGAAATGGAAACAACTATAATGATGACGTTCTAAAATTAGAAGATTATCATTGGATGACGATGAACGATCGCGTCGCCGTCCGAGGGTAACGGAAAGGAGCCGACATGATACCGAAAGGGCCCGTACCGGGAAGAACGATCTTCAGCCACGCCAACAAGATGACAAAGGCTTATCACGTTATGTTAACTCCACTGTGCAAGGAGACCGGCCTGCCGCCGTTAGCGATGGATATTCTGCTCTTTCTCGCCAACAATCCCGAGCACAACACGGCGAAGGACATCTGCCGCATGCGCGGGCACAAATCGGGTATCGTCTCCGTGCACGTGGAAAGACTGGTGAATGACGGCCTTCTCGAGCGGCGGGAGATGCCGGGCGATCGGCGGCAGACAAGGCTTGTCTGTACGGAACAGGCGCAAGCGCTCATTGAGCGCGGACGGCAGGTGCAGTGGCAGTTCGGAAGACGTCTGCTCGAGGGCATCCCGGAGGAGGATCTGGCGACGATGCGCCGCTGCCTTGAAAGAATGGATGGCAATCTGAACGGCATCTGCAAGGAAAAGCGCTGAGGGCCCAAAGAAGAAATCAGGAGAACAACAATGCTGAAATTACTCAAAAACATGCGCCGTAAAGAGGTGCTCATGGTGCTGCTGTGCACCGTGCTTGTGGCGGTGCAGGTCTACTTTGACCTGCGGCTGCCGGATTACATGACCGATCTGACGACGCTCATCAAAACGTCGGGGGCGACGGCGGATATCCTGTCCGTCGGCGTGAAAATGCTTGGCTGCACGCTCGCAAGCGCCGTGCTGGCCGTGGGCTGCGGGTATCTCGCGGCTAAGGCGGCGTCGGGCTTCAGCTTCACGGTGCGCGAAAAGCTCTTCCGCCACGTGATGGACATCGGCAGCGAGGAGATGCAGGACTTTTCCGTCGCCAGCCTCATCACGAGAACGACGAACGACATCACGCAGATTCAGATGATCGTGGCGATGGGCCTGCAGATGATGATCAAATCGCCGATCATGGCCGTGTGGGCCATCATCAAAATTCTCGGCAAGAGCTGGGAGCTCTCCGCCGTGACAGCGGCATTCGTCGTGGTCATCTGCGTGACGGTGATAACGGTGATGAGCATCTGCATCCCGCGTTTCCGCATCGTGCAGAAGCTGACAGACCAGATCAACCGCGTGGCGCGCGAAAACCTGACGGGCATCAACGTGGTGCACGCGTTCAACGCCGAGCAGTACCAGAACGACAAGTTCAACAAGCCGAGCCTTGACATGATGAATGTGCAGGTAAAGAACCAGAAGCTCTTCGCCCTCGTCCAGCCGACGATGATGCTCGGCATGAACGGCCTGGCGCTCACGATCTACTGGCTGGGTGCGGCGCTCGTCAACAACATCGTGCTGACCGATTCCGCAGCGCGCCTCACGATGTTCAGCGACGTGCTGGTGTTCAGCACGTATGCAACCTACGTGGTGATGTCTTTTATGATGCTCGTGATGATCTTCATGCTGCTGCCGCAGGCGCAGGTCTCGGCCGAGCGTATCAACGAGGTGCTCGAGCGCAAGGCGAATATCCGCGAGGGCAGCGTGAGCGAATGCAAAGAGCACGGCACAGTGGAGTTCAAAAACGTTTCGTTCCGCTATCCGCACACTTCGGAGGATGAGCTTTCGAACATCAGCTTCCGTGTGAACAGGGGCGAGACGCTTGCCGTCATCGGCGCGACGGGCAGCGGCAAGACGACACTTGTGAGCCTGATCCCGCGCTTTTACGATGCGACGGAGGGCGAGGTGCTTGTCGACGGTGTGAACGTCAGGGACTACACGTTCGACGCGCTTTACAACAAGCTCGGCTATGTGACGCAGAAGGCCGTGCTCTTCGCCGGCAGCATCCGCGACAATGTCTACTTTGGCGAGAGCGAAGCGCCGGCGGACGATGAGGGCCTTGCGCAGGCCGTCGAGCTTTCGCAGGCGAAGGAGTTTGTCGACAAGCTCCCCGACGGCACGCAGCACCATGTGGCGCAGATGGGCCGCAACATGTCCGGCGGCCAGAAGCAGCGCCTTTCCATCGCCCGCGCGCTGGCGAGAAAACCGGAGATCCTCGTCTTCGACGATTCGTTCTCCGCTCTGGACTACCGCACGGATGCGAAGCTGCGCGAGGGGCTATCCAAGCAGCTGCACGACACGACGAAGATCATCGTCGCGCAGCGCATCAGCACCATCCGCCACGCAGACAAGATCATCGTGCTCGACCGCGGCGAGGCTGTGGGCATCGGCACGCACGAAGAGCTGATGCGGAATTGTGACGTTTACCGCGAGATCGCGACCTCCCAGCTCAGCGCCGCGGAGCTCGCGTAAAGGAGGCGAGAGAAGATGAAAAAGAAAAACAGCAATCCCGTCGGCGCGCTCAAGCGCACGGGTGTCTATATGAAATCGAGCCTTGGCGTCATCGCTCTTGCGCTCGTGCTGGCGGCGCTGAGCGCCGTAATGACGATCATCGGCCCCGACAAGATCGGCAAAATGGCGACCATCATGTCCGACGGCCTCTTCATCGGCATTGACCTCGCCGCCATTGCGAAGATCGGCGTGTTCCTTGCCATTATTTACTGCCTGAGCGCGCTGTTTGGCTTCATCCAACACTATATCATGGCGGTCGTGACGCTGAAAATGTCCTACCGCATGAGAGGTGAGCTCTCGGAAAAGATCAACCGCGTGCCGCAGAAGTATTTCAACACCACCTCGCAGGGCGACATTTTGAGCCGCATCACAAACGATGTGTCAACGCTCCAGCAGGGACTTACCAACAGCCTGCCGACCATCATCAGCGCCGCGACACAGTTTGTCGGCTGCCTTATTATGATGTTCGTGACCGAATGGCGCATGGCGCTCGTCGCACTGTGCATCACGCTCCTTGGCATGGTGCTGATCGTCGCCATCATGTCGAAGTCGCAGCGCTACTTCACCGCGCGGCAGAAGAGCCTCGGCGAGCTCAACGGCTATGTCGAGGAGATGTATTCCGGCCATGAGGTCGTGCGCATCAGCCGCGCAGTCGATAAGGTCCTCGACCACTTCGACGGCCTGAACGCGGCGGTCTATGACGCAAACTGGCGCTCGCAGTTCCTCTCCGGTGTGATGCAGCCGCTCATGAACGTGATCGGCAACCTCTCGTATGTTGCCGTGTGCGTGTTCGGCTCGGTGCTGGCCATCAATGGCACGATCGAATTCGGCGTCATCGTCTCGTTCATCCTGTATGTGCGCCTCTTCACCACGCCTCTGACGCAGATCGCACAGGGCATGACGAATTTGCAGACGGCCTCCGCCTCCGCGCACCGCATTTTCGACTTCCTCGAAAGTGAAGAGCTCGGCGACGAGAGCGACAAGACCGAGAAGCTCGACGCCGTGCGCGGCGCGGTGACGTTCGACCACGTGCGCTTCAGCTACCCTGATTCGCCCGACAAGATCATCATCAAGGATTTCTCCGCTGAGGTCCATCCGGGCCAGAAGGTCGCCATCGTCGGCCCCACCGGCGCGGGCAAGACCACGATGGTGAACCTCCTGATGCGATTTTTCGAGGTCAACAGCGGCCGCATTACGATCGACGGCGTGGCGACGACCGACCTGCGCCGCGAGGATGTGCACGAGCTCTTTGGTATGGTTCTGCAGGACACGTGGCTCTTTGAGGGCACGATCCGCGAGAACCTGGTCTATAACATGGAGGGTATCACGGACGAGCAGCTCGAAACGGTCTGCAAGGCCTGCGGCCTCGACAAATTTGTCCACTCGCTGCCACAGGGCTTTGACACCGTGCTCAGCGAGAGCACGACCATCTCGGCGGGACAGAAGCAGCTTTTGACCATCGCCCGCGCGATGCTCCAGAATGCGCCGATGCTGATCCTCGACGAGGCAACGTCCTCGGTCGATACGCGCACGGAACTTCTCATTCAGCGCGCGATGGACGAGCTGACGAAGGGCCGGACGAGCTTTGTCATCGCCCACCGCCTGTCGACCATCAAGAACGCCGACCTCATCCTCGTGATGCGCGACGGCGACGTCATCGAGAGCGGCACGCACGAGCAGCTGATGGAGCAAAACGGCTTCTACGCCGAGCTCTACAACAGCCAGTTCGCACAGGCGTCGTAAAGAAAAACCAGCGCAGGTGAGCCTGCGCTGGTTTATATTTTCTGCGGAAGAAGTTAAAAGAAAGTTTATTGCCGAACTGGAAAACGGTGGTATAATAAGGAACATTCAAGGGCTGACAAAGCCCGCACCGCGAAAGGAAGCGGAAACATATGAATTGGTTTCAGGAATTGCTGTCGAATCCCTTTTTGCTCATCGGTCTCTCGTCGTGGTTCTGGGCGCAGCTCATCAAGACGATCATCCATGCCATTGTGACGAAGAGCATCGACTTTACGCGCCTGATCGGCGACGGCGGGATGCCGAGCGGCCATTCAGCCACGGTCTCGTCGCTCGCGACCGCGGCGGCGCTCGTCTACGGGCTCGGTTCGTTTGAATTCGCGATGGCGTTCATCTTTGCCATCGTCGTCTGCAAGGACGCGATGGGCGTCCGGCTCGAAACGGGGCGTCAGGCCGTTATCATTAACGACATCGTCGAGGCCTTCAACTCGCTCGCGTCGGAAAAGCTTCCGGAGGCGAAGCTCAAGGAGTTCGTCGGCCACACGCCGCTGCAGGTCATCGCCGGTATTCTGCTCGGCGTGGCGAACACATTTATCATGTACTACTGCATACTGTGAGGGAAAGGACATGACGCTTTTTATTAACTGCTGTCCGCGCGGAGAGTCGCGCACGGAAAGACTGGCCCGCGCACTGCTCAGGACGCTCGGCGAATACGAGGAGCTGCGCCTTTATGACGAGCCGCTGCACCCGCTGGGGCGCGCGGACATCGCAAAGCGCGACGCGCTGCTCACGGAAAAGAAGTATGACGATGAAATGTTCCGTTACGCCCGCCAGTTCGCCGCGGCGGACAGAATTGTCATCGCTGCGCCGCTGTGGGACCTGTCGTTTCCCGCGCAGCTCAAGGTGTATTTGGAGAATATCTATGTCACGGGCATCGTGACGAAGTACAGCGAGGCGGGCGAGCCCATCGGCCTGTGCCGCGCAAGCGAGCTCTACTATGTCACGACCAGCGGCGGACCGTTCGACGGCCGCTTTGGCTACGACTACTGGAAGACCATCGCGCAGGACTGCTTCGGCATTCCGACCGTCGAGCTCCTGGAAGCCGAAAACCTCGACATCGCGGGCGCAGACGCGGAAAAGATCGTCGACGATGCCATCAAGGCCTACGGCCCTGCGTAAAATCAAACTTGTATAGCAAAAAAGCTCCGTGCCTTGGCACGGAGCTTTTTTATCGGGAAAAATCAGTTAGCGCTGCTCTGCTCGCTTTCGGGCAGGAGGTTCGTCATGCTCTTGAGGCCGATGGCGAGTGTGGACATGTTGTGCAGCAGCGCCGAGGTCGTCGGCGGCAGGATACCAAGCACGCCGAGCACGATGAGCGAGAAGTTGAAGCCCACGATGAAACGGTAGTTGCGGTGGATGCGGGCCATGAGCTCTTGACTGAGAGAGCGCAGCGTGACGAGCGCAAACAGATCTTCGGACGAGATGGTAATATCCGCGATCTCGCGCGCGATGGCGGCGCCGGTCGAAATGGCGATGCCTGCGTCGGCTTCGGACAGGGCGGGGGAGTCGTTCACGCCGTCGCCGATCATGATGACCTTGCTGCCCGCGGCCTTTTCGCTGCGGACGAACGCGGCCTTGTCCTCGGGCAGCACTTCGGCGTAGACGGCGTCGACGCCGACCTCAGCGGCGACGGCTTCGGCAGTCTTGCGGCTGTCGCCGGTCATCATCACGACCTTGTCGATACCGAGCTCTTGCAGCGCGCGCACGGCGGCTTTCGCCTCCTTGCGCAGCGGGTCATGAATGCAGATGACCGCGGCGAGCTCGCCCGCGATACAGAGGTACAGGTGCGAATACTCGGGCGGGAGCGATTCAAACTTCTCATCTTCGCCCTCCGGCACGCGGCAGCCCTCGTCCTCGAAGACGAAGTGTGCGCTGCCGATGAGCACTGTTTTCTCGTCCACCCTGCTCGAAATGCCGTGCGCCACGACGTACTGGACCTGAGAGTGATACTCCTCGTGCGTCAATCCGCGGTCCCTGGCCTCGGCCACGACGGCGTTGGCGATGGAGTGGGGATAGTGCTCTTCGAGGCACGCGGCAAGGCGGAGCATTTCACTCTCCTCGTTGCCGCCGAAGGTGACGATTTGCGCGACCTTGGGCGTGGCGTAGGTGAGCGTGCCGGTTTTGTCGAAGACGATGGTGTTCGCCTGGGCGACGGCTTCGAGGAAGCGCCCGCCCTTGACGGAGATGTGATGGCTGCTGCTCTCGCGCATGGCAGAGAGCACCGCGATAGGCATGGAGAGCTTGAGTGCGCAGGAGAAGTCGACCATCAGCACGGCCAGCATCTTTGTGACGTTGCGCGTGAGAAGATAGGTCAGGATCGTGCCGCCGAGCGTGTAGGGCACAAGTTTATCGGCAAGGCGCGAGGCCTTGTCCTCGGCCGTGGATTTGAGCTTTTCCGATTCTTCGATCATGCGCACGATGCGGTCGTACCGACCGCCGCCGAGCGCCTTTTCTACGCGCACGACACACTCGCCCTCTTCGGCGACGGTGCCTGCGTAGACATAGCTGCCCTCGCGCTTGGGGACGGGCATGGACTCGCCCGTCATGGACGCCTGATTGACCATCGCCTCGCCGGAGACGACCTTGCCGTCGAGCGGGATGAGGCTGCCGGTGCGGACAACGACGCAGTCGCCCGCCTGAATATCGCCGATGGGAACGAGCGTTTCCGTCTCGCCCGTCTTGAGCCAGACGTGGTCAACGTTGAGCGACATGGCGCCTGCGAGGTCCGCAACGGACTTCTTGTGTGTCCAGTCCTCAAGAATTTCGCCGAGGCGGAGCATGAACATCACAGAGCTCGCCGTTGAGAAGTCGCCGCGCACCATCGACACGGTGACGGCGGTGGCGTCGAGCACGGCGACGGAGAGTTTGCCGTGCAGCAGTGCGGAAAGACCCTCGCGGATGTACTTGATCGAGTGATAGATGGCGAGCGCCGTGGTGACGGGGAGCGGGAAGAAGAGCTTCGAGATCACGCGGCGGATCACCGTCCACGAGAGTTTGTCTTCAAATTCACGGTTGAGTTTGCGCGTCGTATGGTCGGGGACAAGGTCCATTGTTTCGGCCTTGTCGAACGAGAACGCCGCGAGCGCGTGCACGAGCGCGGCGCGGTCCGCGCGGTAAACGATCACGGCGTCCTGCGTGCGGTCAAAGACCGAGACCTCTCGCACGCCGTCCACATTGCGCAGATAATATTCCAGAACGTCCGCCTGATGCAGCGTCATGCGGCGGCAATTCAGATGCACGCGTATGCGTCCGGCGGATTCGTGCAGAATTTTGCATTTCATAGTGTATCAATTCCTCCGAAAGTGAAAGAGAGCCGCGCGTCGCGGCTCTCCTGCGATTTATTCCTCGTCCGCTTTTTCCTCGGACGCGTCCTCAATGACTTCGGCGTCCTCTTCCGCTGCGCGGCGCTCGTTGATGTCCTTGGCGTCGGCGTAGACGTCCTCCGCATCCTCACGGACGTTCGTGACGGCCTGCATCACGCAGTCCTTGGCACGCAGCACCGCGGCGGTGGTGTGAGAGTAGACCTTTTTGGCATCCTTGCTGGAAAGGATCTTGAGACCGGCGGTGCCGAACAGCACGCCGGCTGCAAATAAACCGAGATGTTTCATTGTGTAAAAACCTCCTGTCGATTTTTGTAAAAACGAGATGTTTTTCAATTTCCTGCACAATATAACACAGTGCTTTTTGAATTGCAAGTGGGGAAATGTTAAAAAATGACGAACAATGGGAAGCGCTGTTTTGTCGCGTTTTCCTCAGATGTTCGCGCGCTCGTCCCAGAGCGTCAGCTCGCCTGATTGCAGCGTTTTCGGAACGTCGATGATGCGCTGGTTCGACGAGCCGCGAAAGCGCAGCGAGATATCGTGCAGCGCGTCCACATAGCGCCCGTCGACGAGCACATCGAGCAATGACAGCAGTTCGTCCGTCACCTCGCAGCGCGGATACGCGGCGGGGTCGTGCAGCTCCTCCCACGTAAAGCCTGTGAACGACCAGATCGTCTTTTGCGGCAGCTCACGCCTCACGCGGCGGAGAAACGGCAGCAGCGCGCGCTGATTTTTAGGCTCGAACGGCTCGCCGCCGAGCAGCGTGAGACCGTTGATATAGTCGGGGGAGAGCAGGCGGATGAGCTCGTCCTCCGTTTCACTCGTGAAGGGCTTGCCGTAGCAGAAGTCCCACGTCTGCGGCTGAAAGCAGTTTTCGCAGTGGTTCGTACAGCCGGAGACGAACAGCGTCACACGCACGCCAAGGCCGTTGGCGATGTCGCAGTTTTTGATCTCGCCATAGTGCATGGGAAATGACCTCCTTATCAGAAAAAGGTGGGAGCGCGGTGCGCTCCCACCTAAACAGCAATTTTATGGCGCAGCCTTACAGATGCAGCACGCGCTCTTTGATCTCCTGCGTGCGGCCCTGGTTCCAGAACTGGGTGCCGATGTAGCCGCAGGTGCGGCGGGCGACGTTCATCTTGTCCTGATCGGTGTTGCCGCACTTCGGGCAGCGCCAGATGAGCTTGCCGCCCTCCTCGACGATGTCGATCTCACCGTCCCAGCCGCAGACCTGGCAGTAGTCGGACTTCGTGTTGAGCTCGGCGTAGATGATGTTGTCGTAGATGAACTTCATCACCTGCAAAACCGCTTCAAGGTTCTGCTGCATGTTGGGCACTTCGACATAGCTGATCGCGCCGCCGGGGGAGAGGTGCTGGAACTGCGCCTCGAACTTGAGCTTGGTGAACGCGTCGATCTTTTCCGTCACGTGGACGTGGTAGGAGTTCGTGATATAGCCCTTGTCCGTCACACCCTCGATCACGCCGAAGCGCTTTTGCAGGCACTTGGCGAACTTGTAGGTCGTGGACTCGAGCGGCGTTCCGTAGAGGGAGTAGTCGATGTTTTCGGCGGTTTTCCACTCCTTGCACTTGTCGTTCATCTTCTGCATGATGGAGAGGGCGAAGGGCGTTGCGCTGGGGTCGGTGTGGCTCTTGCCGGTCATGTACTTCACGCACTCGTAAAGTCCCGCGTAGCCGAGCGAGATCGTGGAATAGCCGTCGTAGAGGAGCTTGTCGATGGGCTCACCCTTTTTGAGCCTTGCGCACGCGCCGTACTGCCAGAGAATGGGCGCCGCGTCGGAGAGCGTGCCCTTCAGGCGGTCGTGACGGCAGCGCAGCGCGCGGTGGCAGAGCTCAAGACGCTCTTCAAAGATCGTCCAGAACTTTTCAATGTTGCCGCCGGAGGAGAGTGCCACGTCGGGCAGGTTGATCGTGACGACGCCCTGATTGAAGCGGCCGTAATACTTGTGCTTGCCGGGAACATAGTTGCCGGCATTCGCGATGTTGCCGACGCCCGCGTCGGTGAAGCGGTCAGGCGTCAGGAAGCTGCGGCAGCCCATGCAGGGATACACATCGCCCTTGAGCTCGAGCATCTTCTTTTCGCTGATGTAATCGGGCACCATGCGGCGCGCCGTGCACTTGGCGGCGAGCTGTGTGAGGTAATAATACGGCGAGTCGTCGTGAATGTTGTCCTCTTCGAGCACGTAGATGAGCTTGGGGAAGGCGGGTGTGACCCACACGCCCTGCTCGTTTTTGACGCCCTGATAGCGCTGCTCGAGCATTTCCTCGATGATGACGGCAAGGTCGCGCTTTTCCTGCTCGCTTCTCGCCTCGTTGAGGTACATGAAAACGGTGATGAACGGTGCCTGACCGTTCGTGGTCAGAAGCGTCACGACCTGATACTGGATGGTCTGCACGCCGCGGCGAATCTCCTCGCGCAGGCGCTTTTCGACGATTTCGGTGATCTTGTCCTCCGTGGGGTCGACGCCGAGGGCCTCGACCTCGGCGAGCACCTGCTTTCTGATCTTCTGGCGCGATACGTCGACAAAGGGGGCAAGGTGCGTCAGCGAGATGGACTGGCCGCCGTACTGGTTCGAGGCGACCTGCGCGACGATCTGCGTCGCGATGTTGCACGCGGTCGCGAACGAATGTGGGCGCTCGATGAGGGTTCCCGTGATGACGGTGCCGTTTTGCAGCATGTCCTCCAGGTTCACAAGGTCGCAGTTGTGCATGTGCTGGGCGTAGTAGTCCGTGTCGTGGAAGTGGATGATGCCCTCTTCATGCGCCTTGACGATATCCTCGGGCAAGAGCAGACGGTTCGTCAGATCGCGGCTCACCTCGCCGGCCATATAGTCGCGCTGGGTGGAGTTGACGACGGGGTTCTTGTTGGAATTCTCCTGCTTGGCCTCTTCGTTGTTGCACTCGATGAGGGAGAGAATTTTGTCGTCCGTCGTGTTGCTCTTGCGCACGAGCGAGCGGTTGTAGCGATAAGTGATGTAGCGCTTAGCGACCTCGAACGCGCCGTGCGCCATGATCTGGTGCTCGACAAAGTCCTGGATCTCCTCGACCGTGGGTGCGCGGCCCAGACTCTGGCAGGAGAACTCCACGCTCTCGGCGATGCGCTGGATCTGGACGGGCGTCATGCGAGCCTCCTCGTCCACAACGTCGTTAGCCTTAGTCACTGCGGCGATGATCTTGACGATATCAAATTCTACTTCTGCGCCGTTGCGCTTGATAACTCTCATGTATTCCCGTCTCCTCTTCTTTTGGTGTACCCTTTACATAACACTATATCTTGTGGTGACCTTCATAACTGCAAACTAATTATTGCACATGAGACTCAACATTGCAAGTCCTAAGTGCTGAAAAAAGGAAACAATATCAGAGCCTCAACTTTGGACACTATTGACGAAACACCTTGAATGAAGCGGAATAGCGCATTATTTCAATTTGACGCAAAAATCAACAAGACATAAGTAATGCTAATAATAGCTATGTAAAATTAACTCTTTTCATGGGCGGAAAATGTGACTATAATAACTCGGTTGAAAAATTTGAGCAGGACTCGCAGAGCGGGCCCGCTCCGGATCGGAGGATCAATACAATGGCAAATTGCGCGATCGTAGGCATCAACTGGGGCGATGAAGGCAAGGGCCGCATGGTCGACTACCTCACGGACCATTATGACGTGGTCGTCCGCTATCAGGGCGGCGGCAACGCGGGCCACACTGTGGTGAATGAAAAGGGCAAGTTTGCCCTGCACCTGCTGCCGAGCGGCATTTTCCGCGACGGCGTTGTCAACATTCTGGGCAACGGCGTGGCGCTGGACTGCGAAAACCTGCTCAAGGAGATGGAGACGCTGCGCGCCGCGGGCGTTATCATCACGCCGGAGAATCTGAAGGTCAGCGACCGCGCGTCGCTGCTGCTGCCCTGGCACCGCGAGCTCGACGCGCTCGAGGAAGCGCGCCTTGCCGACAAGAAGTACGGCTCGACCAAGCAAGGCATCGCGCCGTTCTATGGCGACAAGTACCAGAAAAAGACCGTACAGGCGGGCGAGCTCCTGCACCCCGAGCACTTAAAGGAGCACCTTGCCGACCTTCTTGAGTGGAAGAACCTGATGCTCCAGAAGATCTACGGCGCAAAGGGCTACACGATGGACGAGCTCATGGCGTGGGTCAACACCTACTGCGGCGCCATCAAGCCCTACATCACCGACACCGGCCGTTTCCTGAGAAACGCACAGAAGGAGGGCAAGTCCATCCTCTTTGAAGCCCAGCTCGGCGCGCTGCGCGACCTGGACTACGGCATCTATCCCTACACCACCTCTTCGAACGCCGTTGCGGCGTATGCGCCCGTCGGCTCGGGCCTTCCCACGGCGAAGCTCGACGAGGTCGTGGGCGTGGTGAAGGCGTACTCTTCCTGCGTGGGCGAGGGCCCGTTCGTCTGCGAGTGGTTCGGCGAAGGAGCGCAGCAGCTGCGCGACGCGGGCGCGGAGTACGGCGCGAAGACCGGCAGACCCCGCCGCGTCGGCCCCATCGATCTGGTCGCGACGCGCTACGGCGTGGAGACGCAGGGCGCGACGAACATCGCCCTGACGAAGCTCGATGTCCTGAGCTACATGGACAAGATCCCCGTCTGCGCACACTATGAATTAAACGGCGAGCAGACCGACGACTTCCCGTTCCCCGTGCTGCTGCAGGATGCCAAGCCCGTCGTCGAGTATCTGCCCGGCTGGCAGTGCGACATCTCCGGCGCGCGTAATTGGGAGGACCTTCCCGAAGCCGCCCGCAGCTACGTCGAATACGTTGAAAAGGCCATCGGCTGCCACATCGGCTTCGTCTCCGTCGGCGCGGAGCGCGAGAGCCTCATCATCCGCTGACACACCAAAGTAAAGAGGGGACGAAGGCCCCCTCTTTACTTTTCTATTGCAACTTTGCTTCATTCTATATAAAATACGAACAGCGACCGCTGAGAAAGAAAAGGAGAACCCTATGCGCAAGGATATTTACGAGTCCCCGCTTTCGTCCCGCTATGCGTCCGAATACATGCTGCACCTCTTTTCCCCCGATATGCGCTTCCAGACGTGGCGCAGACTGTGGGTGGCGCTTGCCCGCGCCGAGCACGAGCTGGGCCTGCCGATCACGCAGGAGCAGGTCGACGAGCTCGCCGCGCACATCACCGACATCGACTATGAGGTCGCCGAAAAGCGCGAGCACGAGGTGCGCCACGACGTGATGGCGCATGTGTACGCGTACGGCAAGGCGGCGCCTTCCGCCGCCGGCATCATCCACCTCGGCGCGACGAGCTGCTATGTGACGGACAACGCCGATTTGGTGCTGTATCGCGACGGCCTCAAATACCTGAGAGGGCAGCTTCTCAGCGTGATGGTGAATCTTGCGGCATTTGCCCGCGAATACGCCGCCACGCCGACGCTCGGCTACACGCACTATCAGCCCGCGCAGCCCGTGACGATCGGCAAGCGCGCGACGCTGTGGATGCAGGACTTCCGCTCGGACCTTGAAGAGCTTGATTTTGTCATCGGCTCGATGCGCTTTCTCGGCTGCCGCGGCACGACGGGCACGGAGGCGAGCTTTGTCGACCTCTTCGAGGGCGACGGTGACAAGGTCGACGAGATGAACCGCCGCATCGCCGCGGAGTTCGGCTTTGAAAAGTGCTTCTCTGTCAGCGGCCAGACCTATCCGAGAAAGGCCGACAGCCGCATTCTGAATGTGCTCTCTTCCATCGCACAGAGCGCCTACCGCATGGCGAACGACATTCGCCTGCTCCAGCACGACCGCCAGGTCGAAGAGCCGTTTGAAAAGAACCAGATCGGCTCGTCCGCGATGCCCTATAAGCGAAACCCCATGCGCTCCGAGCGCATCTGCTCGCTCAGCCGCTACCTGATGGCCGATGCGGCCAACGCGCCGATGACGGCCTCGACCCAGTGGCTCGAGCGCACGCTCGACGATTCGGCCAACCGCCGCATCTCGCTGCCGGAGGGCTTCCTCTGCGCCGACGCGGTGCTGCGCCTGTGCCAGAGCGTGACGAACGGCCTGCACGTGAACGAGAAGATCGTCGAGCGCACGCTGCGCGAGTATCTGCCGTTCCTTGCGACCGAGAACATCATGATGGAGGCCGTCAAGCGCGGCGGCGACCGTCAGGAACTGCACGAGAAGATCCGCCAGCACTCCATGGCCGCGACCGCCCGCATGAAAGAGGGCGAGCCGTGCGACCTCTTAGACCGCCTCGCGGGCGACCCCGCATTCGGCATGACGCGCGAGGAGCTCGATCAGGTCATGGAGCCCAAGCTCTACATCGGCCGCTGCGAGCAGCAAGTGCTGCGCTTCCTCGACGAGTGCGCGCCGCTTTTGCGCGACGCCGCCGCGGAGGATGGCGCGATCGACCTGTAAGCGGGCAGTAATTGAGAATGATCCCTGAGCGGGAGAGATGGACGAGCCCTCTCTCTCGCTTCTTTTTTTACCTGAAAAAATGTGCGGCGGCGCGCGTTGCCTTGGCAAAAGCGGGCAGAATACCAGTAAGTGAACAAATTGTAAAGGGTGTACGTTCCTATACAAAAGGTAGCGAGTGTCCATGGATTCTGGTATCGAAGTGTGCTATAAAGAAGCTGTAAAGAAAAATGCACAAAACGATCACTAAATCGCATAACATATTTGAAGAATAAATATTGATTTATTTATTGAAACAATCTATAATATGGAAAAGCTGAGCGGGAAACATTTTCCCGCCGCAGTGCTAAAAGAGGTGAACGACAACATGGCAATGGAAGAATTACAGCAGGTGCAGGAGCTCGAAAAAGAGCTTGCAGCGCAGTATGCCGCCGCGCAGGCGGACGCCAAGCGCCGCATCGCCGTTGAGCAGCGCGCCGCTGCCCGAGAGATCGAGGACAGCCGCCGCAACGCCGACGTGGAGGCGCGGCAGCTGATGGCGGAGGCCGAGCAGCGCGCCGGTGAGGAGACGGAAAAGATCCTCACCAAGGCGCGCACGGAATGCGAAAAGATGCAGAGCGCGGCGCGCGCAAACCTTGAGCGTGCGGCGCAGTGGATCGCGGAAGAGGTTGTGAACGACAAATGGCAATCGTAGCAATGAAGCATCTCCGCCTCCTCGGCATGGAGAGCGAGCGCGAGGCGCTGCTCAAGGCCATGCAGGACATGGAGTGCGTGGAGATCTCAAGTATCGACGGAAGCGAAGAGGCACTGAAATCAGGCTTTGCCAAGCCCGACGACAAGGCGCTGATGAGCGCGCAGGAAGCGTCGCGTGCGTACCGCACGGCGCTTGCCTCGCTCGACCGCTTTGCGCCGGAGAAAAAAGGCATGTTCCGCAAGCGGCAGGGCGTTTCCCGCGCGGCGTTTTTCAGCGCCGAGAGCGAGGAAAATGCCCGCACCGCGGCGGAGACGATCAACAAGGACGCACGCCGCCTCGGCGAAATCGAGAGCGAGCGCACGAAAAATGAGGCGCTGCGAGCGACTCTTGCCCCGTGGCTGACGGTCGATGCGCCGCTCGGCGGCGCGGACGGCGCGCTTGCGGTGTTCTTTGGCACGGCGGGCCTAAATGTGACGGACGATGCGCTCAAAGCGCTGGCCGATTCGCTGGACGGGCTTCTCACCTGGCAGCAGGCCTCGAGCGACAGGTCGCTGCGATATCTTCTCGTGATGTGTCACGGGAGCGTGAAGGAGCGGGCGCTGAGCGCACTGCGCGACCTCGGCTTTTCGACCGTGAGCTTTCGCGGCATGACCGGTACGGCGAAGGAAAACGACAAGGCGCTTGCGGAAAATCTCGCTGCGCTCGAAAAAGAGCGGCAGGAGATAGAACAGCGCATCGCGGGCCTTGGCGGCAAGCGGGAGGCGCTCTTGGAAGCGAGCGACCGCGCGGCTATCGCGCTGCGGCGCGAGGAGGCGAAGAGCCGACTTGTCGGCACTGACAAGGTCTTTTTATTGGAGGGCTGGCTGCCCGCCGACCGCTGCGCCGCGCTTGAAAAAGCGCTCGAGCCCTTTACCTGCGCGATCGAAACGCGCGAGCCGACAGAGGACGAGTACCCGCAGGTGCCGGTGCAGCTCAAAAACAACAAGCTGACGCGGCCGCTCAATATGGTCACGGAGATGTATTCGCTCCCGGCCTACGGCACGCTTGACCCGAACCCGCTGATGGCGCCGTTTTTCATTTTGTTCTACGGCATTATGATGGCGGATATGGGCTACGGCTTACTCATGATGATCGCCTCGGTCATCATCAGCAAAAAATACCGGCCCAAGGGCACGAGCGGCGAGCTGTTCAGCCTGCTCGGCCTCTGCGGCATCAGCACGTTCATCATGGGCGCGCTGACAGGCGGATTTTTCGGCGATTTCCTCACGCAGCTCGTCGCCATCGTCAGCCCCGGCACGGTCTTCGCGCTGCCGAAGCTCTTCGACCCGCTCGACGATCTGACGATGATCCTGATCGGCTCGATGGCGCTCGGCATGGTGCAGATCGTCACCGGCATGGCCATCAGTTTGATCGAAAAGTGCAAGCGGAAAAAGTTCCTCGACGCCTTTTTCGAGGAGATCACGTGGTGGATCGTGTTTATCGGCATCGCGCTTCTGGCGCTCGGCAAGGGTGCGGCGGTGCTGTATGTCGGATGCGCGCTGGTGCTGCTCGGCCCCATCGTGCAGGGCAAAGGCTGGGGCAAGCTTACGGGCGTGTTCGGCTCACTCTATAACCACGTGACGGGCTACTTCGGCGACATTTTGTCCTACACGCGACTGATGGCCCTGATGCTCGCGGGCAGCGTGATCGCGCAGGTGTTCAACATGCTCGCGGCGATGCCGGGGAACGTGATCGCGTTCATCATCATCTCGATGCTCGGCAACGCAATGAACTTCGGGCTCAATCTCCTTGGCTGCTATGTGCACGATCTGAGATTGCAGTGCTTGGAATTTTTCAACAAGTTCTACGTCGACGGCGGAAAGCCCTTCCGCCCCATGACGCTGGACACGGAATATGTCGATTTACAGTAAATTGCAGAAAAAACGGAAAAACCGTAAGGAGGATAAAAAATGGGTATCTTTGAACTGACGACGGGCGGCGCCATCGGTATGCTGGGCGCGGGTCTTGCTGTTTGCCTCGCGGGCGCGGGCAGCGCGCGCGGCACGGGTCTTGCCGGCGAGGCCGGCACGGGTCTTCTCTGCGAGGACCCGAGCAAATTCGGTAAAGTGATGATCCTGCAGGTCATCCCCGGCACGCAGGGACTGTACGGCCTCGTCATCGGCTTTCTGTGCCTGATGCGCATGGGCGTGTTCAACGGGACGTATGTGGATATGTCCCTTCAGGAAGGGCTTCGCTACTTTGCCGCCTGTATGCCCATCGCCATCGGCGGCGGCATTTCGGCGGTCGCACAGGGCCGCGTGGCGGCAGGCTCGATCAACATTCTTGCCCGCCAGCCCGAGCACTGGACGAAGGGCATGGTGCTGTGCATCGTGGTCGAGTTCTACGCCATCCTTTCTATGCTGGCGTCGATCATGATGCTGCTCAACATCGGCTGACGCGCCCACGGAAAGGCGGAAACGCAATGAACGGAATGGAAAAGATCACCGCGCGCATGAAAGAGGATGCGGCGCGCTCGCTGAGCGAGCTGAATGCGCAGACCGAGCAGGAGCTCCGGCGCATCCGCGAGGAGAGTGCCGCTCGCGCGGAAAAAGAGCGCGAGACGGCGGGCGCGCGCGCGCATCTCGCCGCGCAGGAGCGCTATGAGCGCCTCTGCTCCGCGGCGGAGATGGAGACACGCAAGCTGACGCTCAGCGCCAAGCAGAAAGTGCTCGCCGAGACCTACGACCGCGCGCTGGAGATTCTCTGCTCCATGCCGCGCGAGGAGTACCTTTCGCTGTTGGTTCGCCTGCTGAAAGCGGCGGGCGGCAAGGGCGACGAGAAAATCGCCCTGAGCGCAAAGGACCGCGATGAGATGGGCGAAACGCTCGTCGAGCGAGCGAACAAGGAGCTGAACGCGCACTATACGCTTGCGGGCGAAGCGGCAGATATCCGCGCGGGTCTCGTGCTTATAAGTAAAGAATGCGACGTGAACTGCTCGTTTGAAACGCTTCTCGCCCTTTCGCGCGAGAAGACCGAGCGCGGCGCGGCAAAGCTCCTCTTCGCGGAATAAGGAGGGGATCGGATGCAGCAGTATCGGGATACGGACTACGCAGCGGTCTCCGCGGCGCTGCATGCGCGCGAGGCGAAGCTCCTGACGCAGGCGATGGCCGAGCGGATGATCGACGCCGCCACGCCGGAAGAGAGCTACAAGACGCTTTTGGAATGCGGCTACGCGCCGCTTGAGCGATGCACGCTCGAAAATGTGGAACACGCGCTCTCGCAGGCGCGCAGAGAGCTCTACCGCGAGGTGAGCGTGCTGGCACCGGACAAGCGCATCATCGAGCTCTTTCAGATCAAGTACGACTATCACAACGCAAAGCTCGCACTCAAGAGCAAGCGCACCGGCGAGGACGTCTCCCGCCTTGCGATGGACTGCGGCCGCTTCGACGCGCAGAAGGTGCTTCGCGGCGAGACGAGCGCGGTTTCCGCGGCGATGAGCCGCGCGATGGCGCAGGCGGAGAGCGAAGCGGGCCACAGCGGCGATGTCCGCATGGCGGAGCTGCTGCTCGATCGCGCCTGCTACGAGGAGATGAGCGCGCTCGCAAGCGAGACGGGCAGCACGTTTTTGAAGGACTATGTCGCCTTGCAGATCGACGCGGTCAACCTGCGTACGCTCGTGCGCGCACGGCGCATGGGCTGCGAGGACGATGTGCTTGCTGCGGCGATGCTGCCGGGCGGACACATTCCGGCGGGTCAACTCAAAGGCGCGCGCGGCGATCATTTATCGTCGCTCACACACGGCACGCCGCTTGACAGCGCGGGCGAGCTCGCGGCCAAACTGCTTGACAGCGGCGGGGGCCTGACGGAATTTGAGCGCGCGTGCGACGATGCGCTCATGTCCTATTTGCAGCGGGCGCGGCGCACGCCGTTCGACCCAGAGGTCGTGGCGGGCTATCTTGGCGCGAAAGAGGCGGAGTTCACCGCCGTGCGCACCATTTTATCCGGCAAGATCGCGGGCATCGCGGCGGAGGACATCCGCGCGCGGCTGCGCATGAGTTATCTCTAAGGGAGGCGGCAGCATGAATAAGATCGGAGTTATCGGCGGGCGCGACAGCGTTTTGGGCTTCCGCGCCCTCGGGCTCGACACCTGCATCGCGGAAAACGGCGAGCAGGCGAAAGCCGCCCTCCACCGCATGGCGAAGGAGAACTACGCCATCATCTATATCACCGAACACCTCGCCGCGCAGATCCCCGCGGAGATCGAGCGTCGGCGCGAGGATGTTTCGCCCGCCGTCATCCTCATCCCGGGCAGGGAGGGGAGCCTCGGCATCGGCACAGCGGGCGTGCACGCGGCTGCGGAAAAGGCCGTCGGCGCGGACATTTTGTAAAAAAGGAGCAAAAGCCTTATGGGAAAGATCGTTAAGGTCTCCGGCCCGCTGGTCGTGGCGTCGGGACTTTCGGAAGCGAATATGGCGGATGTCGTCCGCGTGGGCGAGCAGCACCTCATCGGCGAAATTCTGACGATGAGCGGCGATTCCGCCGCCATTCAGGTGTATGAGGAGACCTCGGGCCTCGGCCCGGGGGCAGAGGTCGTGACGACCGGCGCGCCGCTGTCTGTTGAGCTCGGCCCCGGTTTGATCGAGAATATTTACGACGGCATCCAGCGCCCGCTGGAGGTCATCCGCCAGAAGACGGGCGGCAACTTCCTGCCGCGCGGCGAGGAGGTCCCCGCGCTCGACCGCGAGAAGAAGTGGGACTTCACCGCTGTCGCCAAGGCGGGAGACCACCTGATCGGCGGCGACGTGCTCGGCACGGTGCAGGAGACGCCGTCGATCCTGCACAAGATCATGATGCCGCCCAAGATGAGCGGCACTGTGAAGGAGATCAAGTCCGGCAGCTTCACTGTGGAGGACGTCGTCGCTGTTATTGAGACCGACAAGGGCGAGACGAAGGAGCTCACGATGATCCAGAAATGGCCTGTTCGTGTGGGCCGTCCCTACACGAAGAAGTACCCGCCCGTCACGCCGCTCCAGTCCGGCCAGCGCATTGTGGATACGTTCTTTCCCGTAGCCAAGGGCGGCACGGCGGCGATCCCGGGGCCGTTCGGCAGCGGCAAGACCGTCATGCAGCATGCGCTTGCCAAGTGGGCGGACGTGGATCTCGTCGTTTACATCGGCTGCGGCGAGCGCGGCAACGAGATGACCGACGTTCTGCGCGAATTCCCCGAGCTCATCGACCCGCGCACGGGCGAGAGTCTGATGAAGCGCACGGTGCTCATCGCCAATACCTCGGATATGCCGGTCGCGGCGCGCGAAGCGAGCATCTACACCGGTATCACCATCGCCGAATACTTCCGCGACATGGGCTACGCCGTCGCAGTCATCGCGGACTCGACCTCCCGCTGGGCGGAGGCCCTGCGCGAAATGTCGGGCCGTCTCGAGGAGATGCCCGGTGAAGAGGGCTATCCTGCGTACCTGTCCTCGCGCCTCGCGCAGTTCTATGAGCGCGCGGGCGTGGTCGAATGCCTCGGCAGCGACGAGCGGCAGGGCAGCCTGACCGCCGTCGGCGCGGTCTCGCCTCCGGGCGGCGACCTCTCCGAGCCTGTCTCGCAGGCGACGATGCGCATCGTCAAGGTCTTCTGGGCACTGGATTCGTCACTTGCCTACCGACGCCACTTCCCGGCCATCAACTGGCTGAATTCCTATTCGCTCTATCTCGATTCCCTGCGCCCGTGGTACAGCGAGCACCTGGGACACGAATTCCTCGAAAACCGCGAGTGGGCCATGGCGATGCTGCAGGAGGAATCGAACCTCAACGAGATCGTGCAGCTCGTCGGCAAGGATTCGCTCAGCGCGAAGGACCAGATCACGCTTGAGGTCGCGCGTATGATCCGCGAGGACTTTTTGCAGCAGAACTCGTTTGCCGACAACGACGCCTATTCCGAGTACGACCGACAGGCGCGCATGCTGGCGATGATCCGCCAGTACGACACGCAATGCCTGAGCGCCGCCGAGCGCGGCGGGAATTTAAGCGAGCTCTTCGCCATCCCCGCGCGCGAGAAGATCGGACGCGCCAAGGGCGTGCCCGCCGACCAGTATAAGGACGCCTACGCGAACCTGCTCGTCGAGATGGAAGAGCAGATCGCCGCGATCGCTGAGAAAGGAGAGAAAGAAGAATGATCCGTGAATATAAGACGATCCGCGAAATTTCCGGTCCTCTGATGGTCGTGGACCATGTGCAGGGCGTCACGTATGACGAGCTGGCAGAGATCGTCCTCTCCGACGGCAGCACGCGCCGCTGCAAGGTGCTCGAGGTCAACGGCGACCGCGCGGTCGTGCAGCTGTTTGAAGCGTCGGCGGGCATCAACCTCGCCGATTCGCGCATCCGCTTTTTGGGCCATCCGCTCCAGCTCGCCGTGTCGCGCGACATGCTGGGCCGCGTCTTCAACGGCATGGGTCAGCCCATCGACGGCGGCCCCGAGATCATCGCCGACGAGCACCGCGACATCAACGGCCTTGCGATGAACCCCGCGGCGCGCAACTACCCCAACGAGTTCATCCAGACCGGCATTTCCAGCATCGACGGCCTCAATACCCTTGTCCGCGGACAAAAGCTGCCGATCTTCTCCGGCTCGGGCCTGCCGCACGCGCAGCTGGCCGCGCAGATCGCGCGACAGGCGAAGGTGCTGGACGGCGAGAGCAACTTTGCCGTTGTCTTTGCCGCCATCGGTATCACATTTGAAGAATCTGAGTTCTTCGTCAACGAATTCAAGCGCACCGGTGCCATCGACCGCACGGTGCTGTTCACAAACCTTGCCAACGACCCCGCGGTCGAGCGTATCGCGACGCCGCGCATGGCGCTGACCGCCGCGGAATATCTCGCCTTCGACTGCGGTATGCACGTGCTCGTCATTCTGACGGATATCACGAACTACGCAGAAGCCCTGCGCGAGATCAGCGCGGCGAAAAAGGAGGTCCCCGGCCGCCGCGGCTATCCCGGCTACCTCTACACCGACCTTGCGACGATGTACGAGCGCGCGGGCCGTCAGGTGGGCAAGGACGGCTCGATCACGATGATCCCCATCCTGACGATGCCTGAAGACGACAAGACCCACCCCATCCCCGACCTGACGGGCTATATCACCGAGGGGCAGATCATCCTTTCGCGCGAGCTGTACCGCCGCGGTATCAATCCGCCGGTCGACGTGCTGCCGAGTCTTTCCCGACTCAAGGACAAGGGCATCGGCGCGGGCAAGACGCGCGAGGACCACTCCGGCACGATGAACCAGCTCTTCGCGGCCTATGCCACCGGTAAAGAGAACAAGGAGCTCATGTCGATCCTCGGCGAGGCGGCGCTGAGCCCGACTGATTTACTCTACGCCAAGTTTGCCGACGAGTTTGAAAAACGCTATGTCGCGCAGGGCACGGACGAGAACCGCTCCATTGAGCAGACGCTCGACCTCGGCTGGGAGCTTTTATCCCTTCTGCCGCGCAGCGAGCTCAAGCGCATCAAACCGGAGTATATCGACAAGTATCTCAAAAAGGAAGAGTAAGGGGGGGAGAAAAGTGCCTACGACCACTGTTAATCCCACCCGCATGGAGCTCACGCGCCTCAAGGGGCGGCTGCGCACCGCCCAGCGTGGGCACAAACTTCTCAAGGACAAGCGCGACGAGTTGATGAAGCAGTTCATGGAGGTCGTGCGCGAGGACTTAGCGCTGCGGCAGAAGGTGGAGCAGTCGCTTGCGCGCGCCTACGGCTCGTTCACCGTGGCGAGCGCGCTGATGTCGCCGGAAATGCTTGAGCAGGCGCTATTGTGCCCCAAGCAGAGCGTTTCGCTCGAAACGGGCACGGAGAACGTGATGAGCGTCGAGGTGCCGCGCTATGAGTTCAAGCTCGCGAGCGAGGACGGCGGGAATATTTATCCGTACGGCTTCGCCCAGACGAGCGGCGAGCTCGACGACGCGGTGCGCGAGCTCGGCGACATTCTGCCCGACCTGCTCCGCCTTGCCGAGGTCGAGAAGGCCACGCAGCTGCTCGCCGCCGAGATCGAGCGCACGAGACGGCGCGTCAACGCGCTCGAATACGTCAAAATTCCGCAGATGCAGCAAAACATCAAGTATATCACGATGAAGCTCGATGAAAACGAGCGTGCCAACACGATCCGGCTGATGAAGGTCAAGGACATCATCCTGAAAGAGGCCATCGAAGAGCGCCGCGAGACCGACAAGGCCGAGGGCGCGGACGTGTGAATGGCGAAAGTTGTCAAAACACTTGAGCGGAGTAAAGCGAAACCCATCCGTTTTGTATAATTTGTCGGTTGACATTTTCGGTTAAGGCTCCTATACTGAGACCAATAAAGTTCCACGAACGGAGAAACAACACAAGATGAAGAGCATTTTCGTTTTTGCATACTATTATTACTTTACTATGGATTCGTAGTAAGGCTAATTTGTGATGCAAAGATGCAAAAAGGCTCTGAAAAGAGATTGCTTGATGCGGCACAGGTTAGACCTGTGCCGCATTTTTTCGTTGTGGCGATATTTCACGGTCAATAAGGAGGAAATTATTATGATCGTCGTACTCAAGCGTGGCGCAGAACAGGACAAGCGCGAGCAGCTTATCAACTGGCTCAAAAATCAGGGCCTTGGCGTGCACATCTCCGAGGGCGAGTACCAGACCGTGCTGGGCCTGATCGGCGACACGGCGCGCGTCGACATGGACCTGATCGAGAGTTTGAGCATCGTCGACTCCGTCAAGCGCGTGACAGAGCCCTTCAAGTGCTGCAACCGCAAGTTCCATCCCGACGACATGATCGTGCAGGTGGGCGACGTCAAGGTCGGCGGCGGAAACTTCTGCATGATCGCGGGCCCGTGCTCGGTCGAATCCGAAGAGCAGATCGTCGCGGTCGCCAAGGCTGTGAAGGCCTCGGGCGCGAACATGCTGCGCGGCGGCGCATTCAAGCCCCGCACTTCTCCTTATGATTTCCAGGGCCTCAAGGCGGAGGGCATCGAGCTGCTGAAGATCGCCCGTCAGGAGACCGGCCTTCCCATCGTCACCGAGATCATGGGCACGAATTACCTGCCGCTCTTTGAGGATGTGGACGTCATTCAGGTCGGCGCGCGCAATATGCAGAACTTCGACCTGCTGCGCGAGCTCGGCAAGCTGAGAAAGCCCATCCTCTTAAAGCGCGGCCTCGCCAGCACGCTCAAGGAGCTTTTAATGAGCGCGGAGTACATCATGGCCGGCGGCAACGAGCAGGTCATCCTCTGCGAGCGCGGCATTCGCACCTACGACGACTACACGAGAAACACGCTCGACCTTGCGGCTGTGCCGATGCTCAAGGAGCTCACGCACCTGCCGGTCATCGTCGACCCCAGCCACGCGACCGGCATTGCGCGCCTCGTGCGCCCGATGGCACTGGCTGCTGCCGCCTGCGGCTCTGACGGCCTCATCATCGAGGTGCACAACGACCCCATCCATGCGCTGTGCGACGGCGCGCAATCCCTGCGCCCCGAGCAGTACGATGACCTCGCTAAGGCTGTGCGCCGCGTGAGAGAGGCGGTGGCAGAATGACCGCCGGCATCGTTGGCCTCGGCCTGATCGGCGGCTCGCTCGCCAAGGCATACCACGAGGCGGGCGAGCGTGTGCTCGCCCACGACATCGACCGCGATGTCTTGTCGTTCGCCGTCATCAGCGGCGCGGTGGACGAGGCGCTGACGGACAAGACGATGGCAGAGTGCGATGTCATCCTGCTGGCCGTCCGACCCGCGGCGGCGGTCGAATGGCTCAAAAATCACGCGGCAAAGATCGACAAGCACACGGTCGTCATCGACTGCTGTGGCACCAAGCGCAAGGTATGCGCGGCGTGCTTCCCAATCGCCGAGCAGTACGGCATTACGTACCTTGGCGGTCACCCAATGGCGGGCACGCAGTTCTCGGGCTTCAAGTACGCCAAGGCGAACCTCTTCGTGGGCGCGCCGATGGTGCTCGTGCCGCCGCGCTTTGACGACATTGAATTACTCAGCCATGTGAAAGACCAGCTCTCGCCCGCGGGCTTTGGGAGCTACTCCGTCACAACCGCCGAGCAGCACGACGAGATGATCGCCTTCACCTCGCAGCTGGCGCATGTGGCGTCCAACGCCTACATCAAGAGCCCCACAGCGAAAAAGCACAAGGGCTTTTCCGCCGGCAGCTACAAGGATATGACGCGCGTTGCCTGGCTCGCGCCGCACATGTGGGCGGAGCTCTTCATGGAAAACAAGGAATTCCTGCTCAAGGAGATCGACTGCTACATCGAGCACCTGAGCGAATACAAGACCGCCATGGAAAATGACGACGAAGAGACCCTTATCCGACTCCTGGACGAGGGCAAGAAGAGAAAGGAAGAGGTGGACGGCTGATGCGAAGCATCCATATCAAGGCCTCGCGCGAATACGACGTGCTGGTCGAGCGCGGCTTACTCGACCGCGCGGGCGAGCTTCTCCGGGAGGTCAGCGCCCCCGGCATGGCCGCCATCGTGTCGGACGACACGGTCTACGCGCTCTACGGCGAGCGCACGGTCAAGGCCCTTGAAAAGGCGGGCTACCGTGTGCACTCTTTCACATTCCCCGCGGGCGAGGGGAGCAAGAACCTCTCGACCTACGCCGATGTGCTGCACTTCCTCGGTGAGCACCGCTTCAGCCGCAGCGACGTGGTCGTTGCGCTCGGCGGCGGCGTGGTGGGCGACCTCGCGGGCTTTGCCGCGGCGACGTATCAGCGCGGCATGGGCTTTGCCCAGATCCCGACGACGCTGCTGGCCGCGGTCGATTCGTCCGTCGGCGGCAAGACCGCCGTCGACCTGCCCACGGGCAAGAATCAGGCGGGCAGCTTCTATCAGCCCTGCATCGTGATCTGTGATCCCAACACGCTCGAAACGCTGCCCGAGGAGCAGTACCGCTGCGGCTGCGCCGAGATCATCAAGTATTCGATGCTCGGCAATGCAGCGTTCTTTGAAGAACTCTACAAAACGCCCGTGCGTGAGCAGTACGAGCACGTCATCGAGGTCTGCGTGCAGATGAAGCGCGACATCGTCGGCGCGGACGAGTACGACCTCGGCCGCCGCCGCACGCTGAACTTGGGCCACACGTTTGGTCACGCGGTGGAGCAGTGCAGCGATTTTTCTCTTCTGCACGGCGAGGCGGTCGCCATCGGCATGGCGACGGTCACGCGCGCGGCAGTCAAGCGCGGCATTTGCGGCGAAGAGACGCTGGCGCGCCTGCTCGACATTCTGCACCGCTATGGTCTGCCGACCGAGACGGGCTACGAACTCGACAAGCTCTATGAGGCCGAGCTCGTCGACAAGAAGATTTCCGGCGGCAAGATGCACCTCATCGTGCCGGAAAAGATCGGTCAGGTGCGCATGGAGACGATCCCCGTCGAAGCCCTGCGCGACTGGATGCAGGACGGTGGCATCCGATGAAAAGAACCATCATACCCGGCGCGCGCACGGGACGTGTGCGCATCCCAGCATCCAAATCGCAGGCGCACCGGCTGCTGATCTGCGCGGCGCTCGGCGAGGAGAAGACCGAGGTGGTCTGCGACGGCATTTCCGCCGATATCGCGGCCACGGCGAAGTGCCTGAGCGCGCTCGGCGCGAAAATTGAAGAAATGGAGACGGGCTTTCTCGTCTCTCCGATCAAAAAAGTGCCCGAGGGGCACTGCGACCTCTACTGCGGCGAGAGCGGGTCGACGCTGCGCTTCCTGCTGCCCATCGTCGGCGCGCTCGGCGCACAGGCGGTATTCCACCGCGAGGGGCGGCTGCCCCAGCGCCCGCTCGCCTCGCTGGATAGCGTTTTAAAAGAGCATGGCATGACGCTCCGCGAGGACGGCGACCTGCTGTATTGCAGTGGACAGCTGATCGGGGGAAACTATACGATCGCAGGCAATGTGTCCTCTCAATATATTTCGGGCCTTCTCATGGCGCTGCCGCTGCTGATCAGAGACAGTCTTCTTATGGTGTCCGGCCCGCTGGAATCCGCGGCTTACGTCGCCATGACGGAGGATGCACTTCAGCTTTCCAAGCTGACCATCCCCAAAATGGGGGCGATGTGGGCGATTCCCGGTCAGCAGAGGTGTCATCTGCCGAAACGCACGGTCGTCGAGGGCGACTGGTCGAACACGGCGTTCTTCCTCTGCATGGGTGCGCTGTCGAAAGAGGGCGTGACCGTCGAGGGGCTGAATTTGCAGTCCTCGCAGGGCGACCGCGGCGTGCTGGACGTTTTGCGCCGGTTCGGCGCGGAAGTCACGGAGCACGGCGACGCCGTGACGGTCAGGCGCGGTGCGCTGCATGGCGTGATGATCGATGCCGCGCCCATCCCCGACCTCATCCCCGTGCTGAGTGTCGTTGCGTCGGTCGCAGAGGGGGAGACGCGAGTCGAAAACGCCTACCGGCTGCGGCTCAAGGAGTCTGACCGCCTCAAGAGCACGGCAGATCTCCTGCGCGCGCTCGGCGGACGAGTTGAAGAACAGAAAGACGGCCTTGTCATCACGGGCGTTCCCGCGCTGCACGGCGGCGCGGTCGAAACGCAGAACGACCATCGCCTCGCGATGTCTGCCGCCACGGCGGCCTGCGCCGCGACGGGCGAGATCACAGTCGACAACGACGGCTGCGTGGCAAAGTCCTATCCCCGCTTTTGGGAGGATTTTGGCAGCTTGAAAGGAGAAGGTTTATGAGCAGCACCTACGGCGAAAATCTGCATTTGACCATCTTCGGCCAGTCGCATTCCCCTGCCATCGGCGTGACGGTCGAGGGCATCCCCGCGGGCGAGAAAGTTGATCTGGACGAGCTCCAGCGCTTTCTGAATCGCCGCGCGCCGGGCAAAAACGTCTGGTCGACGCCGCGCAAGGAGGCCGACGCACCGGAGATCCTCTCCGGCCTTGTGAACGGCTATACCTGCGGCGCGCCGCTCACGGCCATCATCCGCAATACGAACACCCGCTCGCAGGATTACGCGAATCTTGCTGTCACGCCGCGCCCCGGTCACTCGGACTACACCGCCGAGGTCAAATACGGCGGCTATCAGGACCGCGCGGGCGGCGGACACTTTTCAGGCCGCTTGACCGCACCGTTGTGCATCGCGGGCGGCATCTGCCTGCAAATTCTCGCGCGCGAAGGAATTACGGTCGTGAGCCGCATCGCCTCCATTGCGGGCATTACTGACGAAGGTGAGCTGACAGGCTCGCTTGCAGGCAAGGAGTTCCCCGTCGTCAGCGATGCGCGCGGCGAGGAGATGCGCGAAGCCATCGCGGCGGCGCGCGAGGCTGGTGACAGCGTCGGCGGCGTCATCGAATGCGCAATTTTCGGGGCGCCCGCGGGCCTTGGCGATCCGATGTTCGGCGGCATGGAAAATCGCATCGCCTCGGCGGTTTTCGGCATTCCGGCGGTCAAGGGCGTTGAGTTCGGCGCGGGCTTTGGCGTGGCGAGCCTTCGCGGCAGCGAGGATAACGACGCCTTTACGGTCGAAAACGGCAAGATCATCACTGAGACGAACCATTGCGGCGGCATTCTTGGCGGTATCACGAACGGCATGCCCATCGTGTTCCGCGCGGCGTTCAAGCCGACGCCATCCATCGCGCGCGAGCAGCAGAGCGTCAATTTGCAGACGATGGTGCCGGAGAAGATGGCCGTCACGGGCCGCCACGACCCGTGCATCGTGCCGCGCGCCGTGCCCTGTGTGGAGGCGGCGGCCGCCATCGCGGTCTATGATGCGTATCTATCGCGCAAAAGGGAAATGAGGTAAGGGAACATGGACTTAAACGACTATCGAAAAGAGATCGACAGCATCGACGATCAGCTCATTGCGCTCTTTGCCCAGCGCATGGAGACCGCTGAAAAGATCGCGGAATATAAAAAGGCCAACGGCCTGCGCGTGCTCGATGCGCGCCGCGAGAAGGAGAAAATGCGCGAGATTCTGGACAAAACGCCGGACGATCTGCGCGAATACGTCTCCTCGCTCTACTCCCTCATTTTTGAGCTGAGCCGCAGCCGCCAGAGCTGTCTTCTCGGCACGAAGGGTGATCTGCCCGCGAAAATTGCCGAGGCCATCGAAAAGACGCCGCAGCTCTTTTCTGAGGACGCCGCCGTCGCCTGTCAGGGCGTGGAGGGCGCGTATTCCGAGCAGGCGTGCGAGCGGCTGTTCAAGCGCCCGAGCACGTTCTTTTTCAGTTCCTTCGAGGCGGTGTTCTCCGCCATTGAAAAGGGCCTCTGCCGCTACGGTGTGCTGCCGCTGGAAAACAGCACGGCGGGCAGCGTGAACGCGGTCTACGACTTGATGACGCAGCACAACTTCCGCATCGTGCGCTCGGTGCGCATCAAGGTTGACCATAATCTTCTCGCCAATCCCGGTGCGAAGCTCGAAAACATCCGTGAGATCTACTCACATGAACAGGCCATCAGCCAGTGCGCACACTTTTTACAGGGGCTTCCCAATGTGAAGGTCATCCGCTGCGAAAATACCGCGGTGGCGGCGCGCATGGTGGCCGAGTCCGGCCGCGACGATGTGGCGGCGCTGTCGTCCCGCGCATGCAGAGAGCTCTACGGCCTTGACTGCCTCGCCGCCTCTGTGCAGGATCAGGGCAATAACTTCACGCGCTTCATCTGCATTGCGAAAAACCTCGAAATTTACCCCGGTGCAGACCGCACGAGCCTGATGATGGTGCTGCCGCACCACCCCGGTTCGCTCTACAAGGTGCTCTCGCGTTTCAACGCGCTCGGCGTCAACATGAACAAGCTCGAGAGCCGCCCGATGCCGGACCGCAACTTCGAGTTCATGTTTTACTTCGACCTTGAAACCTCGGTCTATGCCCCGCAGTTCACCCAGCTCATGGGCGAGCTGCCCGAGCTGTGCGAGGAGTTCACGTATCTTGGCTCTTACAGTGAGGTGGTTTGAATGAAGCGCTGCGGATTACTCGGTGAAAAGCTCGGCCACAGCTATTCGCCCGCTATCCACGCGGAGCTGGCGGACTATGAATACCGGCTCTATGAGGTCGCGCCCGAAAAGCTCGGCGAATTTCTGACGGGCGGCGGCTTTGACGGCATGAACGTCACCATTCCCTATAAAAAGGCCGTCATCCCGTACTGCGCAGAGCTTTCACCCATTGCGCAAAAACTCCAGAGTGTGAACGTGCTGGTCAGGCGCGAGGACGGCACGCTGTACGGCGACAACGCCGATGCCTACGGCTTTGCCGGTATGGTCAGGGCGAGCGGCATTCAGATCGATGGCAAAAAGACGCTCGTGCTCGGCTCCGGCGGCGCCTCATCGACGGTCTGTGCCGTGCTCGAGGAGATGGGCGCGCGCAGCGTGACCATCATCTCCCGCAAGGGGGAGGACAACTACAACAATCTGGATCGTCACGCGGACGCGGAGGTCATCGTGAACACCACGCCCGTCGGCATGTACCCGAACTGCGGCGTGTCGCCCGTCGACCTGTCGCTCTTCCCGAAGCTCGAGGGTGTGCTCGATATCGTCTACAACCCCGCGCGTACAGCGTTTGTCTTGCAGGCGGAAAAGCTCGGCATTCCTTATATGAGCGGGCTCTACATGCTCGTCGCGCAGGCCAAGCGCACGGCGGAGGTCTTTGAAAACCGCGACATCCCCGACAGCGAGACCGAGCGCATCTGGAAAAAGCTGAGCCTTGAGATGCAGAACATCGTGCTCGTCGGCATGCCCGGCAGCGGCAAGAGCACCGTGGCCGCGCGCCTTGCTGAGAAGCTTGACCGCATCGCGCTTGACAGCGACGCCGAGATCGAAGAGAAAAACGGTATGAGCTGTGCCCAGCTCATCGAAAAGCACGGCGAGGCGGAATTCCGAGAGCTCGAGAGCGAGGCCATTGCCGCGCTCGGCAAGCGCTCGGGAGCGGTCATCGCTACGGGCGGCGGCTGCGTGACGAGAGAGGAAAACTACGATCTTCTGCACCAGAACGGCATCATTTTCTGGTTGAAGCGTGATATCGACCAGCTGCCGCGCGAGGGGAGGCCTCTTTCGGCGGGCGACCTTGCGGCGATGTACGACAGGCGCAAGGCCTGCTATGAAAGATTTGCCGACCACATTGTCGACAACAACGGCACAGTGGAGGATACCGTGCAGGCAATTTTGGATTGCCTGAAATAAAGGACAAAAACATCCCGCCGCAATTTGCGGCGGGATGTTTTTGCGCGATGGCGGCAGCTACGGCAGGGGATGGCGGGTGCGCTGCGCAAGCGCTTCGTCATAGCATCTCGCGCAGCGCCGCCAGTCGATCACCTGCACACGCAGGGCGAGGGACTCCTCGCTGCACGGCACCACCGGCGCGGTCAGGTCGAGCAGCACCGCGCCGAACGAGATGTCGGGGTCCTTCGTGCCGGTGAGCCGGAGTGAGCCGTCCGCCATCAGCGAGAGCAGGACGCGACCGCCGCAGCCGCGGCGCAGCGCATGTGTGAGCACGCGCTCAAAGTCCTCCCGCTCGCCGAAATCGCGCAAAATCGCGGCCTCAAATGTATTCAAAACAGACCACCTCGCCACAAGGTATGCAGAAAGTCCATCAGACAGCACAAAAAAGCGGAAAGTCCTGTGACTTTCCGCTTTTCATTTCAATTTGGATTAACTTAGATGTGGACGACCTTCAGCTCACTCGCCTCGAAGAGACCGAGGCGCTTGCCGACGTTGACATATACCTGCGGGTCGCCGCTCGTGCAGATGACGAATTTGCCCTTTTTCTGCGGGTTGAGCGCGTTCTGCTCGGTGAGGTATGCCTTGACGGCGTTTGCCTGCTCGAGCGCGGGGTTGATGAGGTGCATTTCGGGATAGCACTCGTGGAAGTTCTCTTCCACGATGGGATAGTGCGTGCAGCCGAGGATCAGGTTTTCGACCTTTTCGCGCGCGAGAATGTTGTCGACCTGCGTACGGATCTCGGTGTTAATGTCGTGCTGGTTGAAGTCGCCGCGGTCAACGAGTGCCGCGAGCAGGGGAGAGCCCTTGCCGACGACCTTGCACTCGGGATCACCCTCATGGATGAGCTCGGCGTACTTGCCGGAGGCAACAGTGAACTCCGTCGCGATGAGGCCGACGCTCTTGAGATGCTCGCGCAGGACGTATTTGGCAGCTTCTTCCACGATGCTGACGATCTTGTAGTCGAAGCAGGGGCGCAGGCGGTCGGCCATGGTGGAGATGGTGTTGCAGGCGATGGCAGTGCACTTGACACCGTTGTCGCCGAGGAACTGGAGCATGTGGCTGCTCAACTCGAAGATCTGGTCAGAGGTCTTGTTGCCGTAGGGGCAGTTGGCACTGTCGCCAAAATAGATGATATCTTCGCCGGGGAGAATGCGCTGTAATTCGCGCACGACGGTAAGACCGCCGATGCCGCTGTCCATCACGCCGATGGGGTTGCCTGCGTTCAACATGGTTGAAAGCCTCCTTTTTTTGTCTATAAATATTGTACCACGCGCACACAAAAATGCAAGGGATAAATCATTTTTGCTGTTTGTAACAAATCTTGGGAAAAGGATTGCAATTTTGCCCTCACCTGATAAAATAGTATTTGGTGTGAGTTGGGTATTTTACAGCCCGAAACCTGCGCCGCGCGGCGGCATAATACAGAAGAAGAGGTTTGAAACGCTTATGACGATTTTCAACTTGATCACCCTCTTTGGCGGTCTGGCGCTGTTCCTGTACGGCATGCGCCTGATGGGCGACGGACTGAAAAAAGGTTCGTCCGATGCCTTCAAGCGCGCGATGGAAAAGGTGACGAACAATCCGCTCGTCGGCTTTCTGCTGGGCCTTGTGGTCACGGCGGTCATCCAGAGCTCTACGGCGACGATCGTGCTGACGTCGGGCCTTGTCGGCGCGGGCGTGATGTCGCTGCACCAGTCGATCGGCGTCATTCTGGGCGCGAATGTCGGTACGACGATCACGGGCCAGATCATTCGCCTTCTCGACGTGAACGCATCGGAGACATCGCTGCTCAATTTCTTCAAGCCCTCGACGCTCGCGCCCCTTGCGGCGATTATCGGCATCCTCTTTCTAATGGCGGTCAAGACCCGCCAGTCCGATACCATCGGCTCGATCGCGATGGGCTTCGGCATCCTCTTCACCGGCCTTCTCAGCATGACCGCGGCGGTGAGCCCGCTGTCGGAATCTGAGACGTTTGCCAACATGTTCTACCAGCTCTCGGGTAAGCCGGTGCTCGGATTCCTGCTCGGCGCGGGCGTTGCGTTCCTGCTGCAGAGTTCGTCGGCGACCATCGGTATTTTGCAGGCCATTGCCACGACCGGCGCGCTGACGTTCTCGTCCGTTTACGCCATCATCATCGGCGTCAACATCGGCGACTGTGTGACGACGGCCATCGTCTGCTCCATCGGCTCGAAGGCCGATGCCAAGCGCACGGGCGTGATCCATATCCTCTTCAACATCGCCGGTTCGATCCTCGTGATCGTGGGGCTGATGCTGCTGCACTCGTTCGGTGTGCTCGATGCCCTGTGGGACGAAGCGCTTTCCTCCGGCGGCATCGCGAATGTGCACACGGTGTTCCGTCTTGCTTCGGCCATCGTGCTGCTGCCGGTGTGCGGCCAGTTTGAAAAGCTCTCGCGCAAGCTCGTCAAGGACGATGTGCGCCTTGGTGAAAATGTCGACCACGAGCTTTCGCTGCTCGATGAAAAGTTCTTCACCTCTCCCGCCATCGCGCTCTCGGGCGCGGGTGAGGCCATCACCACCATGGCGCGCCTTGCGCGCACGGGCGTGATGAGCGCGATGGGCGTGCTCGAGCAATACGATGCCCACACGATCAAGGTCATCAACGAGAACGAAGAGCACATCGACAAGCTCGCCGACCATGTGGACAACTACCTCATCCGCCTGTCGCCGCACATGCCGAGCGGACACGGAAGCGACATGCTCAACTACTATATCCAGTGCTTCGGCGAGTTTGAGCGTATCGGCGACCACGCCGTGAACCTGACGGAAAATGCGCAGGAGTTCCTTGACCGCAGCGCGAGCCTGTCGCCCACGGCACATCAGGAGCTCATGGTGCTGCGCGAGGTGCTCGGCGAGATTTTAGATTACACCTACAAGGCCTTTGCCGCCACGGACTACGAGGCCGCGCGCCACATCGAGCCGGTCGAGGAGGTCGTGGACGACCTTGTCGCCACGCTGCGCGCCAATCACATCCGCCGCGTGCGCGACGGGCAGTGCACAGTGTACGCGGGCCTCACGTTTCTCGATATCCTCGTCAATGTGGAGCGCATCGCCGACCAGTGCTCGAATGTCGGCGTTTTCACGCTCTCGATGTTCGACGAGCACATCATGAACAACCACCACGACTATATTCAGGCGCTGCACCAGGGCAAAGACCCGGTCTTCAACCGCGCCTATCAGGAGACGCACGACAAGTATTTCGGCGAGCTCAAGCGCATCGAGCGCAGCAAGTGAGCCGCGCCGGATATGCGCGCCCCTGATTTAATGGAAAATAACGATCAATGCGACTTTTGTGCGCCGCGGCTTGCGTTTGCCGCGGCGCTTTGCTATAATGCAGTGCATAATAGCAGCGTGATTCTCTGCAAAGGAGCATGAAAATATGAAAGCGATTCTTGATGAAATGCTCGCGGCCCTTTCGCGCGGCGAGCGGGTGGTATTGTGCAGCATTCTGGCGTCTTCGGGCTCTGTGCCGCGCGGCGCGGGCGCGAAGATGGCTGTCTTTGAAGATGACCGCGTGCTCGGCACGATTGGCGGCGGCGCAGTGGAGCGGCTGAGCATCCAGCGCGCGCAGGACGCGCTCAAAAACGGTGGCAGCAACGAGCTCAAATCCTACAACCTGCACCCGAGTGAAGTGGCCAGCACGGGTATGATCTGCGGCGGCGCGGTGACGGTCTACTTCCAGTTTTTCGCGCCCGAGCAGGCGGCGGATATCGCGGTGCTCAAGCGCTGGCGCGAGATGCTCGATAAAGACGTCGACCTCTGGCTGCTGCTGTCTCTTGACGGCGACGGCGTGAACGAGTTCCACGTCATCAGGCGCGAGGAGATCCCGCAGGACAAGGCGGACTATTTCTCCGCCAAGGCCGTGTGGAAGAACGGCATTTATGTCGAGCCGCTGTGCCACGCGGGCAGCGTGTATATCTTCGGCGGCGGCCATGTGGGCCGCGCGCTCGTGCCGGTGCTGGCGACGGTGGGCTTCCGCGTGGTGATGTACGACAACCGCGAGGAGCTTGCGAAGAAAGAAAACTATCCCATGGCGAGCGAGGTCATCTTCGGCAGCTTTTCCGATATTTTCGGCAAGGTGGCGCTCACGGCGAACGACTATGCCGTCGTGATGACGCCGGGACATCAGGCGGACTATGAAATCCTCTCCCAGGTGCTGGGGAGCGATGCGACCTATATCGGCTGCATCGGCAGCCGCACAAAGGTCGCCAAGACGCATGAGCGCCTCAAGTGTGACGGCTATACCGAAGAGGACATCGCGCGCGTCCACGCGCCCATCGGCCTTCCGATTCTGGCTGAGACGCCGGAGGAGATCGCCATCAGCATCGCGGCGGAGATGATCGAGCACCGCGCGCGCCTCGCCGGACAGCGGCACTGAGGGTGCGTATATGCAGATCGCACCGCTTTTGCACGTCGGCCGCGGCGTGACGGCCATCATCGGCGGCGGCGGAAAGACGACGCTGATGGAAACGCTCGCCGGGGAGCTTTCGAAAAAGGGTAAGGTCATTATCACGACCACAACGCACATCTGCCGTCCGAAGCAGTATGAAACGCTGCTGGATGCGGACGAGGCCGCCGTTTCGGCGGCATTGGAGCGGTCGGGCATCGTCTGTGTTGCCTCGCAGGCGGAGAGCGGCAAGCTCTGCGCGCCGTGGCTCTCAATGGGCACGCTGGCGCAGCTTGCGGATTTTGTGCTTGTCGAGGCGGACGGTGCCAAGCGCCTGCCGCTCAAGGCGCACGCTTCCCATGAGCCGGTGATCCCGGAGGAGGCGCAGCGTGTCATCATGGTCATCGGCATCGACGGCGCCGGCAAAACCATCCGCGAGACCTGCCACCGCAGCGCGCTCTACGCGCAGCTCGCGGGCGTGGATGAGGAGACGGTCGTCACGCCGCAGCTTGCCGCGCGCGTCGTCAACGCCGAGGGTTACGGCGACCGCGTTTATATCAACAAGGTGGAGTCTGCCGCCGATTATGAAGCGGCGCAGGCCATGGCAAATGAATTTTCCTGCCCGGTCATCGCGGGCAGTCTGCATCAGGGGGTATATGTATGCTTGCATTGATTCGCGGCGCAGGAGACATCGCGAGCGGCGCGGCCATGAGATTGTGGCGCTGCGGGATCGACGTGGTGATGACCGACCTCGCCCGCCCGACGGCCATTCGCCGCACGGTGGCGTTTTCCAATGCCATCGTCCACGGAGAGACAACGGTCGAGGGCCTGCGCGCCGTGCGCGCGGAGAATGCCGCGGAGGCGAAGAAGCTGCTGCGCGAGGGCTCGCTGCCTGTTTTGGCCGACCCTGAGTGCGCCTGCCGCGAGGAGCTCGCGCCGGACGCGCTCGTGGACGCGATTCTTGCCAAGCGCAATCTCGGCACGAAGATCGACGACGCGCCGATCGTCGTGGGCGTCGGCCCCGGCTTCACGGCGGGGGAGGACTGCCACGCGGTCGTCGAGACGATGCGCGGCCACACGCTCGGGCGCGTCATCTACTCCGGCAGCGCGCTGCCGAACACGAACATTCCCGGCCTCATCGGCGGCTTTGCGGGCGAGCGCGTGCTGCGCGCGCCGTGCGACGGCATTTTTACTGCCGTCCACCGCATCGGCGACACGGTCGAGGAGGGCGAGACCATCGGCTTTGTCGAGGGTCAGCCGATGAAGTGCACCATCAGCGGTGTGCTGCGCGGCGTGCTGGACGATGGCGTGCCCGTTAAGAAGGGAATGAAGTCCGGCGATGTCGACCCGCGCTGCAAGCCGGAATACTGCACGACGATCTCGGACAAGGCCCTCGCCGTCGGCGGGGGAGTGGTCGAAGCGGTGCTGTATTTGAACGCGAAACAACAGGGCAGACGTTGATATGCCCTGCACTGCGCGGGAGATGTCCCATGGCATGGGACTGCGCGGGGCAAAGGGGGCCTTCTCTCACGTGAGAGAAGGCCCCCTTTTGATCCCCCAAGAGAACGGC
>OOAC01000066.1_pt1 | contig 102673 bp, 101 predicted proteins | sample 1671041 | NCBI WGS metagenome assembly OOAC01 (sample SAMN06348116, study PRJEB24527) | human gut metagenome | biome: human gut; feature: ankylosing spondylitis patient; material: feces | host: Homo sapiens | place: China | collected 2015-10 | reverse complement strand
GCGGCTCTGCTGCCTTACGGATGCGGCACACCCCTTGCGGGTGCCGCTCTGCCCACCTTATAGAAGTACAGCCTAATCACCGTCTACCGCCAGCCTCCTCAATGCGGCGAGCGAAGCAATGCCGCTATTTCGCACGCAGTCTGCCGCCGTTCTACCGTCACTCGCGCCTCACGACAGTAAGGCGCGGTTGCGAGACGTAACGAATCGCAGAAGATTCATGGCGAAGCCATGTACACCGCACCCGATTCCGCAGGCTGCGCAGTTCTTCAAGATCGAGACTGCCAATGTCGGGGGTCGAGGGGGGCGCCCCTCGTCCTTCTCTGGGGGATTTAAAGGGGGTATTCTCTTCGAGAAGAGAATACCCCCTTTGCCCCGCGCCCCACGGCAGGCGGGGCCCCCATACAGCGCCCGCGGCGCTGCAAAACTCACGCACCTCTGTCAGGTGCGAAAAAAGGAGCATTCTATGGACTATACAATGAAAGTCATTGCCAGAATCCACTCTGACTTTCCGGAAAAATTCGGCATCCCGCGCCAGAGCGGCCTCGTCCCCGCGCTTCGTGCGAAGATCGTCTTCGAGCCGGAGTACCGCAATCCCGACGCGCTGCGCGGCATCGAGGGCTTTTCGCACCTGTGGCTCATCTGGCAGTTCTCTGCCGCCGTGCGCGACACATGGTCGCCGACAGTGCGTCCGCCGCGCCTTGGCGGCAACGAGCGCGTGGGCGTTTTTGCAACGCGCTCGCCGTTCCGCCCGAACGCCATCGGCCTTTCCTGCGTGAAGCTCGAAGGTGTGCAGCACGAGGACGGCCTCGGCGACGTGCTGATCGTCTCCGGCGCGGACCTGATGGACGGCACGCCGATCTATGACATCAAGCCCTACCTTCCTTACGCCGACGCGCACCCCGAGGCGCTGGGCGGCTTTGCCCCGTCGCCGAAAGAGACGATCGAAGTCAAAAGCCCGCCGGAGCTCCTGCAAAAGCTGCCGGAGGGGCAGCGCGAGGCGCTGCTCGGTGTGCTTGCGCAGGACCCGCGCCCGCAGTACCAGAACGACCCCGAGCGCGTGTACGGTATGAGCTTTGGCGGCTGGGACGTTAAGTTCCGCGTAAAGGACGGCGTGCTGACTGTTTTGTCTTTAGCGGAAACTGAACATCAATAAAAACGCTGTTAAGGGAAAAACTCTTCGCGTTAAGCCAATGCTAAGAGGGCTTCCAAACGGTTGATATGCAAATTCTGCGCGCTATAATAGCGCCAGAATACATAAAAGGAGCGTATCCGCCGATGCAAGTTTCCAGCGCATTTGTTGTTATCATGGGTATGGGCGTCACGTTTGTGGGCCTTACCTGCATCATCTTCCTGACGATGCTGATGGGCAAGATCCTCTCGAAGCCCGAGGCTCCGAAGCCCGCCGCAGCAGCTGCCGCGCCGGCAGCGCCCGCCGTTCCTGCCGACGGTCTGACCGACGAGGTCAAGGTCGCCATCATGGCGGCGATCGCCCAGCAGCCCGGCTTCAACATGGCGAATGTGACGAATGTCAGCATCCGCAAGATTTAATTTTGAATTCCACTTCTTCCTTTATCAGCGAAAGGGACGGCATCGCGCCGTCCTTTTTGCTACCATGAAAAAAATATTCGATTTAGCACAAAATTAGCAGGCTGTATGCTATAATGGGGACGGAAAGCATGCGGAGTCTTTCTCCGCGCCAACGATCAAGCGAGAGAAGGCGGCGACATGGCAAAAATCCCCAAAAAAATGCGTTGGATCTACGACCTTTTGCTGACGGCGGCGATCCTGGCTATGGCGACGGTGCTCTGCACGCTGCTGCGAAGAATCGACGACGGCAGTGGCTACGTGAACCTCATCTTCGTGCTGGCGGTCGCGACCATCTCGCGCTGGACGGAGGGCTATTTCTGGGGGATATTCAGCGCTGTCTCCGGTGTGCTGCTCGTCAACTATGTGTTTACATATCCCTACTGGGAATTCAACTTCACGATCACCGGCTACCCGTTCACCTTCCTTGCGATGCTGACGGTGTCCATGATGATCAGCGCGATGAACACGCAGATCAAAAAGCAGGAGCGGCTGCGCATCGAAACAGAAAAGGAAGCCGTGCGCGCCAATCTCCTGCGCGCGATGTCGCACGATATCCGCACGCCGCTGACGAGCATCGTCGGCAACACCGCCGCGATCCTTGAAAACGAGGATTCGTTTTCTCCCGAGCAGAAGCGCCGCCTTTTGGAAGACGTGAACGAGGACGCGCAGTGGCTCATCCGCATGGTCGAAAATCTCCTGTCCATTACGCGCATGAGCGGCGGACAGGCAAAGATCGAAAAGGACTGTGAGGCGGCAGAGGAGATCGTCGGCGTCTCGGTCAGCAAGTTCACCAAGCGCTTCCCCGCGATCCAGGTCTCGATCGAGGTACCGGACGAGGTGCTGATGGTGCCGATGGACGCGACGCTCATCCGTCAGGTCATTATGAATCTGCTGGAAAACGCCGCCATCCACGGCGGAAACGTCACGCAGATCCGTGTCTGCCTCTCACGCGAGGGGACGAACGCCTGCTTTTCCGTCAGCGACAACGGCGTCGGCATCCCGAAGGAGAGGCTCTCGACGATTTTTAACGGCGGGCTTTCCGGCGTGTCGCACAACAACTTTGATATGAAGAAAAACATGGGCATCGGCCTTTCCGTGTGCTACACCATCGTCAAGGCGCATGACGGCACGATGACCGCAGAAAACTTAGATTCGGGCGGAGCGTGCTTCCGCTTCTATCTGCCGCTGGAGGAGGGCATCAACAGTGAAATTGAAGGATAAAGTGCTCGTGGTGGAAGACGAGCAGAACATCAGCAACTTTATTTCGACGGTTCTCACCGCGAACGACTTCGACGTGCTGGTGGCGCAGACGGGTGCCGAGGCGGTCTCGATGATCACCTCGCACTGCCCCGATCTCATCATTCTCGACCTGGGGCTTCCCGACATGGACGGGATAAACATCCTCAAGGAGGTTCGTTCGTGGTCGAGCCTGCCGATCATCGTCGTTTCGGCGCGCACGCACGAGCATGACAAGGTCATGGCGCTCGACCTCGGCGCGGACGACTACATCGAAAAGCCGTTCGGCACGAGCGAGCTGCTCGCGCGCATCCGCACGGCCATCCGTCACACGCGCACGCCGCTCGACAACAACGAGATCGCGCAGTCGGGCAAGTTCACCGTCAAGGACCTGACCATCGACTATGACAAGCACCACGTGCTCATCGGCGATCAGGATGTGCACCTGACGCTCAACGAGTTCAAGATCGTGGCGCTGCTCGGCAAGTACGCTGGCAAGGTGCTGACGTATGACTATCTCATCAAGCAGATCTGGGGGCCGAAGGCCAAGGCCGACAATCAGATTTTGCGCGTGAATATGGCGAACATCCGCCGCAAGATCGAGAAGAATCCCGCCTCGCCCGAGTATATCTTCACCGAGATCGGCGTGGGCTACCGGATGCTCGAAAACGACGCATGATGATAGAGCCGCTCGCGGCTTTATGATACCAGGGCGCGTGCGCGCCCCACACGATCACGCAGACGGCTCCTGCCATTTGGGGATGGCAGGGGTCATTTGCGCACTTCTGCACTTTTATGAAAAAGGTGTCGGACTGAAACAGTGAACGTTTCAGCCCGGCACCTTTCTTTTTTGCGTGTTTTCATGCAGCAAAATCTTTTTGCTTGCTTATAAACACGCCGTATTGTGCCGCAGCGGATCTTCGACCGTCATAGTTATGCTGACTTTTGCGTATATTTTTACCAAATCGTTTTCCGCTCTATTTCGTCTCTTTATTCAGCGCCACAATCTTGATATGAATTGTTATTCTCGTTATTGACATTTTACGAACATAAATATACAATCAGCATCGCAGCCAGTCCTACGAAGGAGGAAACCACAGCACATGAACATTTGGGAAATTGCAACGAATTATTATCAATACTTCCTGCGAGGGACGCGAACGACCATCCTCATCTCTCTGCTCACCGTGTTCTGCGGCTCGATCCTCGGCTGCCTGATCGCTTTCATGCGGCTATCCAAGTTTAAGCCGCTGGAAAGGTTCGCCAGCATCTATATCACCGTCATCCGCGGTACGCCGATGCTCGTGCAGCTCTACATCGTTTACTACCAGCTCGACTTTATCAGCTATCCCACCGGAACCCTCTTCGGCGTCGATCTGGAGCGGGCGCTGCCATGTATCATCGCGCTTTCGATCAACTCCTCCGCCTACGTCGCCGAGATCATCCGCGCGGGCATTCAGGCGGTGGACAAGGGCCAGATAGAAGGCGCGCGCTCGTGCGGCATGACGAATGCGCAGGCCATGCGCTACGTGGTGATGCCGCAGGCGGTCAAAAATATTCTCCCCGCCATCGGCAATGAATTTGTCACGATGGTCAAGGAGACCTCGATCATCCAGTACCTCGGCATCGGCGATCTGATGTACAACAACGGCATCGTGGTCACCTCTACCTATAACCCGCTTCCTTGCTACTACATCTCCGCCATCATCTATCTGGCGCTGAATATCATCCTCGGCAAGGGCCTGAACATCTTTGAAGGGAGGCTGAGAAAGAGTGAACGGTAACGTATTGTTCGAGATCAAGGACTTGCAGAAAAAGTTCGGCAGCCTGACCGTCTTCGACGGGCTGAACGAGACCATCTGCAAGGGCGACGTGGTCGTCATCATCGGTCCCTCGGGCGGCGGTAAGTCCACCTTTATCCGATGCCTGAACCTCTTGGAGCAGCCCACCGCCGGCAAAATTTACTTCGAGGGCGAGGACATCACGGCCAAGGGCTTTGATGTGAACAGGCACCGACAGAAGGTCGGCATGGTGTTCCAGCAGTTCAACCTCTTCAACAACCTGACGGTGCTTGAAAACATCACGATCTCGCTCACGAAGGTCAAAAAGCAGTCGGAAGAGGAGAGCAAGGAAAAGGCCCTCAAGCTTCTAAAGCGCGTGGGGCTTGAGGACAAGGCGAACGCCTATCCCTCCCAGCTCTCCGGCGGGCAGAAGCAGCGTATCGCCATCGTGCGGGCGCTGGCGATGGAGCCCGATGTGCTGCTCTTCGATGAGCCGACCTCCGCGCTCGACCCCGAGATGGTCGGCGAGGTGCTGCAGGTCATCTCCGACCTCGCCCGCGACGGCATCACGATGGTCGTCGTCACGCACGAAATGGGCTTTGCCCGAAAGGTCGGCACGCGCGTGCTCTTCATGGACGGCGGACAGATCGCCGAGCAGGGCACACCCGAGAAGATTTTCGAGCACCCGCAGAACGCACGAACCAAAGAGTTCTTATCCAAAGTCATCAACGTCATTTAACAAACAAAAAATAAAATTAACGATATTATTGGAGGAAACAAAAATGCTTCACACGATCAATCCCGAAATTCTGTTCCTTAAGCAGGAAGATGTCATCAAGGCCGGCCTTCTCGATATGAAACAGATCTTGGCCGTTACGGAAAAGACCTACGCGATGCTCGGTCAGGGCCTCATCAAGAACCCGCCCAAGACCAACACCAGCATCCCTGACAAGGAAAACTGGCAGTCGTTCTTCAACGCCATGCCTTGCTACATCGGCGGCGACATCAACATCGGCGGCATCAAGTGGGCGGCGGAGTCCAAGAAGAACGCCACGATCCCTGGCATCCCCTACGGCATCGACATTTCCATCCTGAGTGACCCCGAGACGGTGCTGCCGTTCTGCATTCTGGACGGCACGCTCATCACCGCGATGCGCACCTCCGCCGTCGGCGGCCTGATGGCCAAGTATGCCGCCCCCTCCAATGCGGACACCGCGTGCCTTGTCGGCGCGGGCGTTATCGGCCGCACGATGATCTCCGCCGTGCACGAGGCGCTGCCCCAGATCAAGACCATGTACCTCTGCGACATTGATGTCGCCAAGGCCGAGGGCATCGCGAAGGAGTACGGCGACAGCTTGGGCGTCGAGATCATCCCGACGAGCGACAGCAAGGCTGCGGCGCTCAAGTCCCAGCTCATCGTCGGCGAGACGACCGCGCCCAAGCCGTTCATGGACACCTCCTGGCTCACGCCCGGCTGCGGCCTCGTCTCCATGCACTCCAACGAGGTGATGGAGGACGTCTTCCTCAAGGCCGACGGCATCGTCGCCGACTACTGGACACAGCTCAAGCAGCACACGAACCCGCTGTCCAAGCTCACGAAGGAGGGCAAGCTCGATGAGAGCCAGATCATGGACCTGAGCGAGCTGGTGCTCGGCACGAAGAAGCTGCGCACCTCGGACGATCAGTTCGTCGCCGCCGCGTCCATGGGCCTCGGCGCGCTGGACATCATGATCGCCTATCAGCTCTATCTGAACGCGACGGAAATGGGCATCGGCACCAAGGTGAACCTTTGGGACAAGCCCCTGTGGGAATAAGACACGTAGGAGGGAACAAAGATGAACGCATTCAAGAAATTTGCGGCGCTGCTTTTAGCGCTTATGATGATCCTGTCTCTCGCCGCCTGCGGCAGCAAGAGCGATGACAGCGCGCAGGGCAGCTCGGACGGCGATGCGTCGCCCGATGACACCGCCAAGTCCAAGATCGAGCAGATCAAAGAGGCGGGCGTGCTCGTGATGGGAACCTCTGCCGACTATCCCCCGAACGAGTTCCACACGGAGGTGGACGGCAAGGACACCATCGTCGGCTTTGACGTTGCTATCGCGCAGTACATCGCCGATGACCTCGGCGTCGAACTCAAGGTCGTCGACATGTCGTTCGACAACCTGTGCATCAACCTCGCCAAGGGTGATTTTGACATTGTCATCGCCGGTATGGCCTCGACCGAGGAGCGCTTGAAGTCCGTCGATTTCTCTGACCCGTACTTTAAGCAGCAGCAGGCCATTCTGATCCGCGCGGAGGATGACGCGCTCTACAACAAGCCCGAAGACCTGAGTGGTCACAAGGTCGGCGTGCAGAATGGCACCATTCAGGTGCCCATCGCCAACGAGCTGGTGAGCGAAGAGAACGTCGCCGGCCTCGTCAAGGCGCAGGATCTCATCATGGAGCTCAAGAGCGGCAAGCTCGATGTTGTGTACATCGACTACACCGCGGCTCTCGTATTCGCCGCGGCGAACGATGACCTGACGGTCAAGGACATCGGCATCGAAAGCGACAGCGAGGGCCAGTGCATCGGCGTGCAAAAGGGCAACGAGGACTTTGCCGCCTACCTGAACGAAAAGATCGCCGAGATGCAGGAGCAGGGCCTCATCGACCAGTACGTCGCCGAAGCCCAAACGCTGGCGGGCATCGAGTAAAGCCCGTCCCCCTTGCATGATATGAACAGCACCAGCATACCCTCTACCAAGAGAATTGGGGAGGATATGCTGATGCTGTTTCATTTTGACCGCAGGAAGAAGTCTGAAAAGGAAAAGAAGCCGCCGCGCTTTCTGGTGCTCCGGCGCAAATGGCTGACGCTGGGCGCGGCGGTGCTGGCCGCCGCGGCGATCTTTGCCGCCGTCAATTATCCCGCCGCCGTCAGCGCGTCGGCCGCCACGCGCCAACTGCCGATCTACTGTGTCCAGCGCGACCAGAAGGTGTGCTCCATCTCGTTCGATGCGGCGTGGGGGGCGGACAACACACAGAAGATCCTCGACGTACTCAAGGAGTACGGTGTCACCTGTACCTTTTTTGTCGTGGGCAACTGGGCGGATCAGTATCCCGAACAGGCCAAGGCCATCGTGGACAGCGGCAATGAGCTCATGAACCACTCCAACGCGCATGATCATTATAATTCCCTCACCGCCGACCAGATCATCGCAGACGTGAACACCTGCAACGATAAGATCGAGGCGTTGACCGGCGTCCGCCCGACGCTCATCCGCTGCCCGTTCGGCGAGTATGACGACCACGTCATCTCCACCATCCGCTCGATAGGCATGGAGCCGATCCAGTGGGACGTGGATTCCCTCGACTGGAAGGGCATCTCGGCGGGTGAGATCACGAAGCGTGTGACGGGCAAGGTGCAGAGCGGGTCGATCGTGCTGTTCCACAATGCGGGCGAGCATACGCCCGAGGCGCTGCCGGATATCCTCGACTACCTGCTCGCCGAGGGGTATAAGATCGTACCGATTTCGAAGATCTTGCTCACCTGTGACTATACCATCGACCACGAAGGCCGGCAGTGCCCGGCAGTGCAGTGAGCGTCCGATACCGCACTTGCTTGACCGTGTGTAAAGACGCGAAAAGGGGAGCCCTCTATCACAAGAGAACTCCCCTTTATGATTTCTTCCGTGCATTGCGGGGTGATTTTTTACGCGCCGATGATGATCGGCACCAGCGCTGCGGAGGTGATGCACATCAGCATGCCGGTACAGAACGAGTAGGCGACCGTTTCCGAGTTGCACACCTGCTCGACGATCGGCAGGCACACGTCAGTCGAGGCGGTGCCAGGGATGGTGATGGCCTCGATATAGCCGATCTTGCCCGCGATGACGGGCAGCAGAATGATACCGAGCATCTCGCGCAGCACATTGTGCAGAAACGAGACCGCGCTCGCCATCGTGTGCCCCGCGCTTGCGATGACGCTCGGGGCCATCGTGTACCAGCCGAAGCCTGCGCTGATGGCCAGTCCCTCGCGCAGCGTCATGGGTGAGAGCGCGGCATAGACCGCGCCGCCGAGCAACGTGCCGAGCACGGCGAAGATGGGGACTAAAATGACGCCGAGCCCCGCGTTGCGCAGAATGCGGGCAATGCTGCCGTCCAGCCCCATGGAAAAGCCGATGAGCCCCAGCATGATACACAGACCGACTACAAGATAGTCGCCCGAGCGGGACTGAAAGGCGGGTAGGTCGGTGCACACGCGGCGGATGACAAGATCACCGAGCAGCATCCCGACAACGACCATCAGCAGGATGATAAAAGACATTTTCGCGCCCGAGACGTCGGCCTTTTCGTGCACAGCCTCCGCTTCGTTGACGACTGCACCGGCGGGGTGGGTGTGGCGGTCGATGTGCAGCAGCTTTCGCACGGCGAACGCGCCGAGCATGCTGCCCGCAGCAGTCAGCACCGTGACAAAAAGCGCCTGAATGCCGATGCTGCCGAGGCTCGACGTGACCTCCTCATCTGCGCCCATGCGCAGGCCCATCAAAAGCACCAGCGCATAAACGGGAAGCGACATGAGCTTGTCCACAAATTTGAATTTTTCTGCGTACTTTCGCAGGCGCGAGGCCAGGAGGTAGCAGGCGATCATAATGGACCAGTAGAGAGCGAGCAGAGCCATAAAGTGTCGTCATCCTTTCGCCGCGGTGCGGCTAAAATTGAATGAGGGCGGCGCGTGATCCGCGCCGCCCTCTGCTGCTTTGGCAGAATTGGGGAATATCAGGCGAGGGTGTTGACCCAGGCGGAGTATTTGACAAGGTTCGCGTCGCGCTCTTGCGCATCCGCGCCCTTGGTGAGGATGTAGACCTTGATCTTCGGCTCGGTGCCGCTCGGGCGCACGACGATGTGCGTGCCGTCGCAGAGCTCGAAGCGCAGCACGTTCGAGCCCGAGAGCGCGATCTTCGTGACCTCGCCGCTTGCGGCGTCGCGCGCGGTGCCATCCGAATAATCCTTGTACGTCGCGACCTTGACGCCCGCGATCTCGCTCGGCGGCGTCTCGCGCAGGGACTTCATAAGAGCGGCCATCTTCTCCGCACCATCTAAGCCCGGCATGACGAGGTTGTGCGTCTTTTCACCGTACCAGCCGTACTTTTCAAAGAGCGCGTTGAGCGCGTCGAAGAGCGTCATGCCCTGGGAGTAGTACCACGCGGCCATTTCGGTGAGCAGCAGCGAGGCCGTGACTGCGTCCTTGTCGCGCACGTAGTGGCCGATCATGTAGCCATAGCTCTCCTCGTAGGAGAAGATGACGGTGTTTTTGCCCGCGCCCTCAAGCTCATTCATCTTCTCGGCCATGAACTTAAAGCCCGTGAACGTGTCGTAGCAGTCGAGGCCGTTCGCCTCCGCCACGGCGCGCGCCATCTCGGTCGTGACGATAGTCTTGAGCGCGGCGGCATTCGCGGGCAGCTTGCCCGCGCGCTTCATCGCACCGATCAGATAGTCGAGCAGCAGCACGCCCGTCTGGTTGCCGGTGACAGGCTCGAACTCGCCCTGCTTGTTGCGCACCATGATACCGACGCGGTCGCTGTCGGGGTCGGTGCCGAGGATGAAGTCGACGTCGTTCTTTTTGGCGAGGTCAATGGCGAGGTAGAAGCCCTCGGGATTCTCGGGGTTCGGGGACACGACGGTCGGGAAATTGCCGTCGATGACCATCTGCTCGGGCACGCATAAAAGGTGCTTGATGCCAAGACGCGTCAGCGCCTCGGGCACGAGCTTGTGGCCGCAGCCATGGAAGGGCGTGTAGACGAGCTTGAAGTCGTCGGCGACCTTTTTGACGGTCTCATAGTCGTTGACCATGCTCATGACATTTGCCATGAAGCGCTTGTCACAGTCCTCACCGAGCATCGTGATGAGGCCCTTGTTGACGGCTTCGTCAAAGTCCATCGACGTGACGCCGGTGAAGATGTCGATGTGCTCAAGCTCCCTGGCGATCGCGGCGGCGTGCTGGGGCGGCAGCTGCGCGCCGTCCGACCAGTAGACCTTGTAGCCATTGTACTCCTTGGGATTGTGCGACGCGGTGACGTTGATGCCCGCCTCGCAGCCGTATTCGCGCACGGCGAACGAGAGCTCAGGCGTCGGGCGCAGGGACTCAAAGAGCTTGACGGTGATGCCGTTGCCCGCCATGATGCAGGCCGCGGCGCGCGCAAACTCCATCGAGTGGTTGCGGCAGTCCATGCAGATGGCGACGCCCTTTTTCATGGCCTCTTCGCCCTCAGCGCGGATGACATTGGCAAAGCCCTGCGTCGCCCAGCGGATGACGTGGCGGTTCATGTTGTGAAGGCCAACGTACATCGTGCCGCGAAGGCCGGCCGTGCCGAATTCGAGCGGACCGTAGAAGCGGTTTTCAATCTCCTTTTCGTCGCTTGCGATGGCCTTGAGCTCGTTTCTCTCGTCCTCGCTCAGCGCGGGGGAGGCGAGCCACTTTTCATATTCCTGACGGTAATTCATTGCATGTCCTCCTGTTCCGAAATTTCATCAATGGGGCGGATCAGATTTTTCGCGTCCTCGAGCATCGAGGACGGCACATAGAGCCATGTGCCGCTGCCGGGCATGCCGAGCACGATCTTGCCGAACGAGCCCTCGCCCTCGTACTTGCGCAGCACGGGGATGTCATACGAGCGGAGCATGGCGCAGAGCATGTCCGTCTCGGCGTTCGTGTCCATTGCGACGGTCAAAAGCGCGGGCTCCTCCGGCGTGCCGTCGGCGGATTTGGGCCAGCGCTGCAAAAGGTCGTTTTCTGTCTTGCCCCAGGTGAGCTTCACTTCATCCGACATGGGCGGTGTCCTCCTTTATGTTGATGATGGGTCATTTGTGGTATTTGGTCCCGGCCTCAATCTGGTAGGCGCGGTAGATTTGCTCGAGCAGCATCACGCGCGCCAGGTGGTGCGGAAATGTCATCGGCGACATCGAGAGCCGCAGGTCGGCTTTTTTCTTTAAGTCCTCGTCAAGGCCAAAGCTCGACCCGATGAGGAACGTCAGCTGCGACGCGCCGCGCGCGGCGAGCTGCTGCATTTTCTGCGAAAGCGCTACGCTGCTCATCTCCTGCCCCTCAATGCACATGGCGATGAGCGCGCCGCCCTTGGACAGCCTCTGCTCGACGAGTGCGGCCTCTTTTTTGAGCGCCTGACGGATCTCCGCCTCGCTCGGCTCGTCGCCGAGGCGCTGCTCGGGCAGCTCCAAAAGCTCTAACTTGCAGCAGCGCGAAAGGCGCTTTTCGTATTCCTTGACGGCCTGCTCGTAGAAGGCCTCCTTCAGTTTTCCGACGCAAAGGACGGTGATCTTCTGCATACGTGTACCTCGCTGATGGTGTCGCGCGGCGCGGTGGCAAGGCGGACGCTCAGCCCGCTCGATTGCAGCGCGCGGCCGACGGTGTATTCGGCAAGCTCGGGGGAGTCGTTCTCGTCGCTCAGGTGCGCGAGCAGAATGTCGCTCGTGCCCGCGCGGACGCATTCGATGGCGAATTCCGCCGCGGCGTCGTTCGACAGGTGCCCGTACTCGCTCAGGATGCGCTGCTTGAGATAATAGGGGTAGCCGCCGTTTTTGAGCATCACGACATCGTGATTCGATTCGAGCAGCAGCATGTCCGCGCCGAGGGCGGCATCGTGCGCCTCATCGGTGACAAAGCCCGTGTCCGTCAGCACGGCGAGCGAGCCTGCGTCGCTCTCGATGCGGTAGCCGACGCTTTCTTTCGCGTCGTGCGACGTGCGGAACGAGCGGACGTGCAGGTCCTTGATCGTAAACTCTTTGCCCGCGGCAAAGGCACGCAGGCGCGGCTCGGGGTATTGGATGGCCGCCGCGGTGCCGAACGTCGCATACAGCGGGGCGGGGCATTTTTTGGCGAGCGTCACAAGTCCTCGGACATGGTCGATGTGCTCGTGCGTGATGAGAATGCCGTCGAGGTCGTCGAGCGTGAGGTTCAGCACCGCGAGCGACTGTGTGATGCGGCGGCAGGAGATGCCCGCGTCGATGAGAAGGCGGGTATCGTTGTGACAGACGAGCGCGGCGTTGCCGGCGCTCGAACTGGCGAGGGTGTAAAATTCCATGGGATGATTCCTTTATATCAATTCACCGAAATCATACCACAGCCGCGCGCAATAGTCAAAAAGAAAAAGCCCCCGCACGGGGGCTGTGAGAGGGAGAAGAAAGCGCTGTCAACCGGCGGGGAAAGCGAGCCCCGCCATGAAGCCGTTTTCGCCGGTGCAGACGATGTCGCCCGCGGCGAGCGCGCCGTCGCAGACGTACAGGTCGGCCTGACAGGGGAGCGAGGCGTCAGGATAGTTGGTCACAACATAGGTGTAACGCGAGAGCGTCTGCCCGCAATAGCGTGTGAGGTCAAAGCCCTGCGAGAGCTGGAGGTCGTTGTAGCTCAAATACGGCTCTTCGAGCGTTTCGCCCAGCGTGACGCTCAGCGTTTCGATCGGCTGGTCGTTCACCTCCCAGCCGAGGGAGGCAAGATACGCAATGCGCTCTTCATTTGTTCCGGCGGCGATGACGGGCGGCGGAGACGAATGCCGGCACGCGCGCAGCGCCAGAAAGAGCGAGAGCAGCAGCGCGGAGATGAGCAGAATTTTTACAACGCGGCGTTTGGAGCACTTGGCGGTGATGATGAACATGAAGCGACCACACCCTTTCGATAAAAGCTATTCCACCGAAAGAAAAAGTATGCTACACTGATACTTCAGAATGCAGAAAGGCGGGAACCACCATGGCACAGCAGAGACTCGACAAGATCATCGCCTCGACCGGGCGCTATTCGCGCCGCGAGGTCAAGACCCTCGTGCGCGAGGGTCGCGTGCTCGTCGACGGGCGCATCGCGGCCAGCGCGGAGGACAAGTGCGACCCCTTGACCGCGCGCATCAGCGTGAACGGCGAAGAGCTTTTTTATCGCGAGCACACGTATGTGATGCTCCACAAGCCTGCGGGCGTGCTCTCAGCGACCGAGGACGGACGCGGGGAGACGGTGCTAGACCTGCTTGCGCCCGAGTACCGCAAGATCGGCCTTTTCCCCGTCGGGCGGCTCGATAAGGACACGGAGGGGCTGCTGCTTCTGACCGACGACGGCGCGCTCGCGCACGATCTGCTCGCGCCGAAAAAGCATGTCGACAAGGTCTACTTCGCCCGCACCGACGGCGCGCTCGACGACGCCGACTGTAAAGCCTTCGAGCAGGGCATCACGCTCGGCGACGGGCTCGAATGCCTTCCGGCAAAGCTTGAGATTTTAAAGAGTGACGCGCAGAGCGAGGCGCTCATCACCATCCGCGAGGGCAAGTTCCACCAGATCAAGCGGATGCTGGCCTCGCGCGGAAAGCCGGTCGTTTACTTAAAGCGGCTGAGCATGGGCTCACTCACGCTTGACGAGGGGCTTTCCAAGGGCGAATACCGCCTGCTCACGGCGGAAGAGATCAAAAACCTGCGGGAAAGTGGGCAATTTGCCCAAGGAAAAGCGGGCGCGGACAAGTAAGCGTTTGTCCTTCCTTTACGGAATGCCTAAAAAAGAAGAAAAAAATTGTTGAAAAGAGAAAAAAGTTCTTGCAATCGTCAGACGGAGAAAGTATAATAGTCCCATCAAGTTGGCAGAATGCACAAACTCCCTAATAAATCAAGGAGGCACGGAATATGTCCGGTAGGATTTTTCAGAACATCGTTTTACAGTTTAAGGAAACGACCGATACGGTCATTGGCGTGATCGACTCCGAGGGCACGGTCATCGCCTGCACCGACCTGCCGGAGATCGGCCAGCGCTGGCCGCATCTGGTGCAGCCCATCAATGAGGCCGAGGGCGCCTGCACCGCGCTCGAGGGCAAGACCTTCAAGGCGCTCGAGGGCTGGGGCGGTCAGTTCGACTTTGCGGCCTTCACCCGCGGCGAGGACGCGCTCAGCTCGACCGTCTGCAGCATGGCGACCGTCGCGCTCAACACCGCCAAGAGCTATTACGAGGAAAAGCACGACAAGACGTCGTTTGTCAAGAGCATCCTCTCCGATAACATTCTGTTAAGCGATATCTACGTCCGCGCCAAGGAGCTGCACGTCGAGGCCGAGCTCAACCGCGGCGTGTTCGTCGTCCGCCGCACGGACGAAAAGGCCGACGCTATCCCCGTCGAGACCGTGCAGAACATCTTCCCCGACCGGCAGACGAGCTTTGTCCTTTCCATGGGCGAGGACGATGTGGTGCTCGTGCAGCAGCTTGGCGACAATGTGGAGATGAGCGACCTTGAAAAGACCGCTGCGCAGATCGAAGAGACGCTGCGCGTGAACGGTGAGAGCACCGTGGTCGTCGGTATCGGCACGGTGGCGACGCACCTGCGCGACCTCGCGAAGTCCTATAAGGAAGCGCAGATGGCGATCGAGGTCGGCAAGGTCTTCGACACCGAGAAGTACATCATCAGCTATGAAAACCTCGGCATCGGCCGCCTCATTTATCAGCTGCCGACGACACTGTGCGAAATGTTCCTGCAGGAGGTCTTCAAGAAGAACCCCATCGACGCGCTCGACAAGGAGACGCTCTTTACGATCAACAAGTTCTTCGAGAACAACCTCATCCTCTCCGAAACGGCGAGAAAGCTGTTCGTCCACAGAAATACGCTCGTCTACCGTCTCGAGAAGATCAAGAAGCTCACGGGCCTCGACCTGCGCGAGTTCGACGACGCCATCACCTTCAAGGTCGCGCTCATGGTCAAAAAGTACCTTGCCTCCCGCGGCATCGAAGCGTAAAGAAAAAGAATTTGACAAGGGCTGTCTTCGGACAGCCCTTGTTTTTTCGCCATTTTGCGGCAAAAAAGTTGAAAGTTTACATAATTACCTGTTGCCATCGCGGACTTGCCGCGCTATAATAAAGACTGAAAATTTGCGGGATCGAGTCAAAACCTGCTGGAAACTGAGGGAAGAGCATGATACGCCTAAGCGATGTAGTAAAGGAATACGAGAGCGGCACGACGGCCTTAAAGGGCATTTCGCTTCGCATCGAGGATGGGGAGTTCGTCTTTTTGGTCGGCCCGAGCGGCAGCGGCAAGTCGACGATCATCAAGCTGCTCACCGGCGAGATCGTGCCGACGTCCGGTCAGATCGCCGTCAACGGCTTCAGCCTGACGAACATTGCCGAGCGGCAGATCCCACTGCTGCGCCGCTCCGTCGGCGTCATCTTCCAGGACTTCCGCCTGATCGAGAAGAAAACGGTCTACGAGAACCTGGGCTTCGCCATGCGCGCCGTCGGTTCTTCGCCGCGCGAGATCAAAAAGCGCATCCCCTATGTGCTTGAGCTCGTCGGACTTGAGGAAAAGACCGACCGTTATCCCAACGAGCTCTCCGGCGGCGAACAGCAGCGCGTGGCCATTGCGCGTGCGCTCATCAACAACCCCAGCACCATCATCGCCGACGAGCCGACGGGCAACCTGGACCCCGCGCGCTCGCTGGAGATCATGCGCCTGCTCGAGCGCATCAACCAGCTCGGCACGACGATGGTCGTCGTCACGCACGAGAAAGATCTTGTCAATCAGTTCAAAAAACGCGTCGTCACGCTCGAACAGGGCGTCATCACGAGCGATGGCGACGGCGTCGGCTATAATGCGAGGTAAGCTATGCGCAAACACGATTTTTCTTACTTTTTCGGCGAGGGCATGCGCAACATGTTCTCGCACGGATTCATGTCCTTTGCGGCCGTGGGCATCACGGTCGCCTGCCTAGTCGTCATGGGTACATTTTCGCTCGTGGCGTACAATGCGCAGGTGCAGCTCCAGCAGCTCGAGAGCGAGTATGAAATTCTCGCCTTCGTGGACGAGAGCTGCGACGATGCGCAGACCAAGGCCGTGGGCCGCGCCATTGAGCAGCGTGACAATGTGAAAGAATGCGTCTTCATCAGCAAGGAAGAGGCGATGAAGTCCTTTGAGGCGCGTTACGAGGGGGACAACATGTTCCAGAACCTTGACCCCGAGATTTTGCGCGACCGCTACGCTGTCTATGTTGACAATCTGAGCATTTCCGGAAAGACTGCGCAGGATATCCTCGACAATGTCGAAGGCGTTGCCAATGTCCGCGTGGACGAAGACATCGCGGGCGGCTTTATCACGCTGCGAAATGTTGCGAGCGTAGTGTGCATCGCGCTCATTGCCATTTTGCTGCTCGTGTCGGTCTTCATCATCTCGAATACCATCAAGCTCACGACATTCGACCGCCGCGACGAGATCGCCATTATGAAGATGGTCGGCGCGACGAACGGCTTCATCCGCTGGCCGTTCGTGTACGAGGGCTTTATGATCGGCCTTCTCAGCGCGGTGCTTGGCTTTGGCTTGCAGTGGCTGCTGTATGAATCGGTCGCAAAGAGCCTTGCGATGTCCGACCGGCTGCAGCTGTTGACGATCGTCGACTTTACGTCGATCTGGCAGCCCGTGGCTGCGATCTTTGCCGCCGCCGGTATCCTGATCGGTGTGGGTGGCAGCCTGACGGCTATCCGCAAGTTCCTGCACGTGTGAGGGAGGCGGACGATGAGCAGAAAAAAGATCGCACGCATCCTCCTGGTGCTGGCTGTCGTTGCGTCGCTGACGCTGGCGGAGTTGACGCCGCTTTCCCTGGTGCAGGATGCCTCCGCCGTCACGCAGGCGGATATCGACAAGCTCAAGGACGAGCTCAGCGGCATGAACTCGGAAAAGTCGCAGCTTGAAAAGGAGCTCAAGTCCATCCAGAATGACAAGAGCGCCGCGCTTGCGCAGAAAGAGAATATCGACAAGCAGATCAACTTGCTCCAGTCGGAGATCAAGGGCGTTGAGTCGCTCATCAGCGAGTATGAGACGCTGATCACGCAGACCGAGCAGGAGATCCGCGAGAACGAAGAGGAAGAGGCGCGCCAGTACGAAAAGTTCTGTGAGCGCGTGCGCTCGATGGAAGAGCGCGGTACGGTGTCGTACTGGTCGGTGCTGTTCGACTCGGCGAGCTTTTCCGACTTGCTGAGCGCCATGGACTTCATCAGCGAGATCATGGACAGCGACCAGAAGGTCATCGACGATCTGCGTGCCCTGCGCGAGCAGATCGAGCAGAAGAAGGCCTCGCTCGAAACGTCCCTTGCCGAGCAGCAGAGCGCCAAGGAGACGCTCGTCGCCAAAAAGAGCGAGCTGAACACCCAGCGCGCTGAGGCGGAAAAGGTGCTTGCCGAGCTCAAGGCAAACGAAGCGCAGTACAAGCAGGTCCTTTCGGAAAAGGACGCCGCGATGGAGCGCCAGCAGGCGGAGATCGTGCGCCTTTCCCGTGAGCTTGCCGAAAAGAACGGCAACACCACTGTGACCTATGGCGGCTACATCTGGCCGTGCTCGAGCAAGTATGTCACCTCGCCGCTCGGCGCGCGCTACACGGGCATCGCGGGCGCGTCGACGAATCACGCGGGCATTGACATCGGCCGCGTGGGCTACACGACGCAGGCCGTCGCCGCCAAGGCGGGCACGGTCATCATCTCGGCCTACAACAAGTACCGCGGCAACTATGTGGTCGTCAGCCACGGCAGCGGCAACACGACGACCTATCAGCACCTCTCCTCCCGTTCGGTCAGCGTGGGCACGTATGTCGCGCAGGGTCAGGTCGTCGGCATCACCGGTACGACCGGCGTGAGCAGCGGCCCGCACCTGCACTTTGAGATCACCGAGAACGGAAAGATCATCAACCCGCTCAAGTACCTCACGAACTATATCAAGGGTTGGTAAACCGCATAACGCACAAGCTCCCCGCCATATACTGGCGGGGAGCTTTTTTGCGGGGAGGGGTCATTTTGCAGGGATTGGTCTGCTATCGGGACACGGGGGAGAAAAACGGCGCGCGCACGCTCTGCGGCGTGCGCTTTGGCGCGGCCTACGCATCGCGCGGCGAGGGAATGCTTGCTGCACTTTCGGCCAAGCGCGCAGCAAAATACCTGCAAAAGCGCCGTGTGAGTTATGCCGTGTTTCCCAAGGATTATCCATATGCGGAGGTATTTGCGCGCTGTGGTGTCCTGCCGCCGCCCGAAAAGCCGCTGCGCATGGCAAAGGCGGCGGAGATCATCCGCCGCGCGATGGCGCGGCTCGGCCTTGCGCCGGAGCGGGCGCGTATCGCGCTGTGCGCACCCTCGCAGAGTGCGGCGCTCGAAGCGGCGGCGCGCGAGCTCTCTAAAGATGTGCGCTATCTTGCACTCTGCGCGCCGAATGGCGAGCGCCTTGCGCGCACGCTGCGCTGGGACTGCGGCGCGAGTGTCCATACATTGCAGACGGACGAGAGGATCGCTGCCGACCTGAGCGTCTGCTTCGACGATTTCCCGCTGCCCGACGGCCTTGTGCTGCCGCTGGGGAGCGGTGCGGTTTCTGTCGCCTATGGGACGGAAAACCTGGGCGATGCAGCGATGATCTGGAATGAAGATCAGCTCATCTGCGCACTCTACGCCTCGCTTGCGCGCCGCGCGGACGAAATTTGGGTAAAAGATGTGAAAATGCCGCCCAATGGGGGAGAAAACGCAAACTTACCTTGACAACACGGGGCAAAATCACTATAATTATTTCGCTAAAATGGTATTCGTGTGCGCGCCGCGCAATTTTGCGGGCGCGAAAGAAAGGAACGATCTCAATATGGCGAACATGAAAAAAGAGTACAAGATGAGCGCGGAGCGCAAGGAAGAGCTGCAAAAGGAGCTCACCTACCTCAAGACCGTGCGTGAAAAGGAAGTGGCGGACCTCATCAAAGAGGCGCGCGGCTTCGGCGACCTGAGCGAAAACAGCGAATATGATGAAGCGAAAAACGAGCAGGGCAAGCTGTACTCCCGTATCGCTGAGGTCGAGGAGATCCTGCTGCACACCGTCATCGTCGACGAAAACGACGCGGGCACGAACGGCATCAGCATCGGCTGCCGTGTGACCGTGCAGGATGTGAAGTCCGGCCGCGAGCTGCCCGAGTATAAGGTCGTCGGCTCGCAGGAGGCCGACCCCATGCACCGCGCCATCTCCGAGGATTCCCCCTTCGGCAAGGCGCTCATGGGCGCAAAAGAGGGCGACGAGGTCATGGTGGAGGCCCCTGTCGGCACCATCGTCTACCGCATCGTCAAGATCGAACGTTAAGCTGTATTATATAGAGTAGGAGTAAAGAAATATCATGGCTGAAGAAAATATCCAGACCAACGCTCCCGAGCAGGACCTCAGCGAGATCCTGAAGGTCCGCCGCGAAAAGCTCGCAGCGCTGCGCGCCGAGGGCCGCGATCCCTTCAAGGAGACGCGCTTCGACGTGACGCACCATGCTCAGGACATCAAGGACAACTTTGACGCGCTTGAGGGCAGCGAGGTTCGCGTCGCGGGCCGCCTGATGAGCAAACGCGGCATGGGTAAGGTCAGCTTTTGCGATCTGCAGGACAAGTCCGGCCGCATCCAGCTCTACGCCCGCAAGGACGAGATGGATGAGGAGGAGTACAACCGCTTCAAGAAGTACGACATCGGCGATATCGTCGGCGTCGAGGGCGAGGTGTTCCGCACCCAGCGCGGCGAGATGAGCGTGCGCGCCAAGAAGATCACGCTGCTCAGTAAGTCTCTGCGTCCCCTGCCGGAGAAGTACCACGGCCTGACCGATAAGGAAGCGCGCTACCGTCAGCGCTATGTGGACCTGATCATCAACCCCGAGTCCAAGCGCAACTTCGAAATTCGTTCGAAGTTTGTCGCGTATCTGCGCCGCTACCTCGACTCCATCGGCTTTATGGAGGTCGAGACGCCGGTTTTGAGCCCCATCGCGGGCGGCGCGAATGCGCGCCCCTTCATTACGCACCACAATACCCTCGATATCGACATGTACATGCGCATCGCCACCGAGCTGCACTTGAAGCGCCTGATCGTCGGCGGCATGGAGCGCGTGTACGAGGTCGGCCGCATCTTCCGCAACGAGGGTATGGACACCAAGCATAACCCCGAGTTCACCACCTGCGAGCTCTATCAGGCCTACACGAACCTCGACGGCATGATGGACATCCTCGAGGCCATCCTCTCCGGCGCCGCGAAGGAGATCCTCGGCACCTATCAGATCCAGTGGCTCGGCAAGGACATTGACCTGACCCCGTCGTGGAAGCGCGTCACGATGGCTGACGCCGTCAAGGAAGTGACCGGCGCGGACTTTATGGCGATCGAGGGCGACGCCGAGGCCGCCGTCGCGCTCGCCAAGAGCGTCGGCGTCGACATGGACGGCGTGGACAAGACCTGGGGCAACGCCCTGTACGAGACCTTCGACCAGAAGGTCGAGGAGACCCTCGTCCAGCCGACGTTCATCACCATGTACCCCGTCGAAGTGAGCCCGCTTGCCAAGCGCAGTCCGTCTGACCCGTACCTCACCGAGCGCTACGAGATGTTCGTCTGCGGCTGCGAGATGGGCAACGCTTTCACTGAGCTCAACGACCCGATGGATCAGTACGAGCGCTTCAAGGCGCAGGTCGAAAAGCGCGCCAACGGCGACGACGAGGCCGAGATGATGGACGAGGATTACGTCATGGCCCTCGAATACGGTCTGCCCCCGACGGGCGGCCTGGGCTTCGGCATCGACCGCTGCGCGATGATGCTCTGCGGTACCGACTCCATCCGCGACGTCATCCTCTTCCCGACAATGAAGCCGCTGGACATGCCCAAGAAGGCCGACAAGGCGGAAGCCGCTCCCGCCGGAGTGAAGAAGGAGGAGGTCATCGACTTCTCCAAGGTCGAGATCGAGCCGCTGTTCGCTGACCAGGTCGACTTTGACACCTTCTCCAAGTCTGACTTCCGCGCCGTCAAGATCAAGGCGTGCGAGGCGGTGAAGAAGTCCAAGAAGCTACTGCAGTTTGTGCTCGACGACGGCACGGGCGAGGATCGCATCATCCTCTCCGGCATCCACGAGTATTACGAGCCCGAGGAGCTCGTCGGCAAGACCGCTATCGCCATCGTCAACCTGCCCCCGCGTAAGATGATGGGCATCGACTCCTGCGGCATGCTCATCTCCGCCGTGCATCACGAAAACGGCGAAGAAAAGCTCCATTTGCTGATGGTGGATCCCCACATCCCCGCCGGCGCAAAGCTGTATTAAAAAATAACGAAAAAGAGTTCTCTCGGCAGAGGGAGCTCTTTTTTGTGCCAAAGGCACGGGGAAGCAGCGCCGTAGGCGCTGCACGGGATAAGGGGGCCATTCTCTCACGAGAGAGAATGCCCCCCTTTTTCCGTGCCCCTGCACGGTGCAGGGATAGAAGCGCGCTATCGCGCTGCCTTTTATGATGTTCAGCAGAACTGCACTGGCTCAGTGGCCGCCTTGAGCCACTCCAGCTCATCCCCACTCAGATACGGCGAGATCGCCGCAAAGACCTTAGCGTGATAAGCATTCAAAAGCTCCACATCGCGCGACGAGAGCAGCGACAGATCGATCGCATCGCGGTCATACGGCACGAGCGTCAGCGGTTCGAGCGCAAGGAAGCGGCCGTACTCATTGACCTCAGCCTCGCGTACAACGACGAGGTTCTCAATGCGCACGCCGAACTTGCCGGCAAGGTAAATGCCCGGCTCGTTCGAGAAGATCATGCCCTCTTCAATGACGCAGTGGCGCTTCTGGCGCTTCACATCCCAGTGTACGCGCTCAGGGCCCTCATGCACGCCGAGGACGAAGCCCACGCCGTGGCCCGTGCCGTGGTTGAAGTCGAGGCCCGCTTCCCACAGCGGCGTGCGGGCCAGCATGTCAAGGTTTTCGCCCATGCAGCCGTGCAGGAACTTGGCCGCGCCGAGCTGCAAATGCCCACGCAGGACAAGTGTATAGACGCGCTTTTCCTCATCTGTGAGCGGGCCGAGCGCGACGGTGCGGGTGATGTCGGTCGTGCCCTCCAAATACTGCGCGCCCGTGTCGGCGAGACAGAGGCCGCGCGGCTCCATGGGAATGTCGGTCTCCTCGGTCGGCTCGTAGTGGACGATCGCGCCGTGCGCGCCGTAGGCGAGGATGGGGTCGAAGCTCTGCTCAAGATAGTGCTCACCCTCGGCGCGAAGAGATTCGAGCTTTTTCGACGCGCTGAGCTCGGTGATCGGCTCTTTGCCGATCGTGTGCTTGAGCCAGTAGATGAAGCGCGTGACGGCCACGCCGTCCTTGATGTGGGCAAGGCGCTCGTTCTCCTGCTCGGCGGGCGTTTTCATCGCCTTCATCAGCTGAATGGGGCTCGTGCGGTCGAGGACTTCAGCGCTCTCCGGCACGCTTTGCAGAATGCGGTAGTTGGCGCGCTCGCCGTCGAGCAGTACGCGGGTGCCCGTGGGCAGCGCCGCGACGAGACGGTAGATGTCGTCATAGGGGGCGAGCGTTACGCCGTCAGATTTCAAATGTGCTTCGATCTCTGCGCTCACGGCCTCTCTCTGCACGCAGAGCGTGGCCTTGTCCTGCTCAAGCAGCAGATACGAGAGGAACACGGGCGTGAAGAGCACGTCGTTGCCGCGCAGGTTCAAAAGCCACGCGACCTCGTCGAGAGAGGGGATGACGAACACGCTTGCGCCCATCTCCTTCATCTTGCCGCGCACCATTGCGAGCTTTTCCCTGCGCGTCAGGCCTGCATACTTTACGTCCAGCTCCCACACCGGCTCGCACGAGAGTGCGGGGCGGTCCGCCCACACGAGGTCGACAAGGTCCTCGTCGCCCGCAAAGCGGATGTGCTTCTCGCGCGTCTTTTCGCCGATCGAACGAGCGAAGTCGTTGCTGATCGTGCGCGAGTCGAAGCCGATCCAGCCGTTTTCAGGAACGTGGTCGCGCAGGAACGCGGGGATCTCAGGCACGCCGGGCTGGCCCATGCGCATGAGCTCAATACCGCTGCCCTCTAACTGCTGCGAGGCCTGCAAAAAGTAGCGGCCATCCGTCCACAGTGCGGCGGCGTCCGGCAGCACGACGAGCGTACCGGCAGAGCCGGTGAAGCCGGAGAGAAATTCGCGCGCCTTGAAGTGCGCGCCGACATATTCGGATGCGTGAAAGTCATCGGTCACGACGACGTAGGCGTCCAAGTGGCGCTTTTTCATCTCCGCGCGCAAAAGTGCGAGCTTTTCGACAGGATTCATCACAAAATCACTCCAATTCTTTGTTACGATAACGATTGCCTCATTCGGCAAAGCTCTCCGTCAGCGTGACGAGCACGTTCGTCATGGCCTCAAGGCTGTCCGCGGGGATCCACTCGCGCACGCCGTGGTAATTGTAGCCGCCGGTGGAGAGGTTGGGGCAGGGCAGCCCGTCCCAGGACAGGCGCGCGCCGTCCGTGCCGCCGCGGATGGGTACGCACTGCGGCTCGACACCGTTGGCGCGGAAGGCGTTTTCCGCGCGCTCAATGAGGTGGAAGTGGGGGAGGAGCTTCTCCTTCATGTTGTAGTAGCTGTCATTGATCTGGGCCTCGGCTGTGCCGTTGCCGTAAATTTCGTCGAGGCGCGCGGCGCAGTCGGCAAAGAGCGCCTTTTTCTCTTCAAAGCGCTCGCGGTCGTGGTCGCGGATGATATAGCGGAGCGTCGCCTCGGTCACGCTGCCGCTCATCTCGGTCAGGTGGAAAAAGCCCTCGTAGCCGTCGGTTTTCTCCGGCACTTCGTCCTCAGGCAGCATCGCGTGGAAGGCCATCGCTGCGGTCGCGGCGTTGATCATGACATTTTTGGCGCTGCCGGGGTGGACGCCGACGCCGTGCACCGTCAGAACGGCGGACGCGGCGTTGAAGTTTTCAAATTCGATCTCACCGAGCGGGCCGCCGTCCACGGTGTAGCCGTAGTCACAGCCGAGCTCCTGCACGTCGAGCCCGTCCACGCCGTTGCCGATCTCCTCGTCGGTCGTGAAGATGACGCGCACTTCGCCGTGTTTGACGTTTTTCTCAATCATCGTCTCGACCGCGGCCATGATCTCGGCGACGCCGGCCTTGTCGTCCGCGCCGAGGAGCGTCGTGCCGTCGGTGACGATGAGCTCTTCGCCGACATGGCTTTCAAGGCCGGGGCAGAGCGCCTCGGTGAGGGAGACAGTGTCGTTGAGCTTCAGCTCGCCGCCCTCGTAGCGCACGAGGCGGGGCTTGACGTTTTCGCCCGAAGCGTCGGGAGCGGTGTCCATGTGCGCGATGAGCGCGATGACGGGCGCGTCCACGCCCTCGCTCGCGGGGAGCGTTGCGAGCACGTTGCCGCAGTCGTCCATGTGGACGTCCTCGAGCTTCAGCGCTTCAAGCTCCTGCATCAGCGCGCGGCCGAGGTCCTTCTGCCGCTCCGTAGAGGGCGAGGTGTCGGTGAATTCATCCGAGGTGGTGTAATAGGTCACATAGCGCAGAAAACGCGATTTGGCAGATTCCATTTGGGGGTACCTCCTTGCAGTCATGCTGCGTGATATTTCACACTCAGTGTACCACAAAAGGGGGCGAACTGTAAAGCCGCGGCGCACCGATCCGCGCAAAAGTGAAACGGTGCAAAAGATTCTTTTGCTTGACAAAGGGCGGCAGTTGATAATATAGTGTGATACATATTAAATAAGAAACTGGGAGGGAAGAGGAAAAATGAACGTAGAAACCATCACGAGCCGGCAGAATCCGCTGATGACGCACCTGCGCAAGCTCGCTTCCTCCCGGTCTTACCGCAAAAAGAGCGGCGAATATCTCTGCGACGGGACAAAGCTCTTGGACGAAGCGCTCAAGTGGGGCGCGCCGGTCCAAACGGCGGTGTTCTCTGACGGTGTGGAGATTCCAACGCTTCCCGATACCGTGCGCGCCGTGTGCGTGAGCGAAGACCTGATGCGCTCGGTGAGCCCGATGGAGACGCCGCAGGGCGCACTGTTTACGGTCGCGCTTCCCGAGACGAAGCTGCCCGAAACGCTTGCGGGTAAGCACTATCTCGTGCTGGACGGCGTGCAGGACCCCGGGAACGTGGGGACCATCCTGCGCACGGCGGACGCGTTTGAATGCGACGGCGTGTTCTTAGTCAACGCCTGCGCCGACCTCTTCAATCCCAAGACGGCGCGCGCCACGATGGGCGCGATCTTCCGCCGCGAGGCGTACAGCGTCACGCCGGAGGAGCTTTTCGCGCTGCTCAGTAAGAGCAACATCCCGCTCTACGGCACGGCGCTGCGCGAGGACACCGTGCCGCTGTCTGACGCGAATCTGTCCAAAGCCGCTGTCGCCATCGGCAGCGAGGGGCGCGGACTGTCGCAGCAAATGCTGGATGAGTGCGCCAAAACGCTCAAAATTCCCATGAGCCCGCGCTGCGAGTCGCTCAACGCGGCCATCGCGGCGACGGTCGTTCTGTGGGAGATGTATCGCTGAAACAAACAAGGAGGTGCTCTTCATGGCGGGCCTTAAATACTGGGTGTGGCTTTCGGAGGTCAAGGGACTGACAAATCGCTCAAAGCTGCTGCTGCTCGACTATTTCGGCACGCCGGAGAACGTCTACTATGCCGACGGGGACGAGTACCGCCTCGTCGAGGGCATCGAGCCGCGGCAGATCGCACTGCTCGTGGAAAAATCGTTGGAAAACGCCGACCGTATCCTCGGCGCGTGTTCGCGGCTGGGGCTGCGGCTTCTCACGATGCAGGACGCGGACTATCCGATGCGCCTGCGCAATATCTTTGAGCCGCCGTGCCTGCTTTATGTCAAAGGCCAGCTCCCCGTTATCGACGAGGAGGTCGCTGTCGCCATGGTCGGCACGCGCAAGGCCTCGCCCTACGGCATCGAAGCGGCGGAGAAGATCGCCTACGGCCTGTGCAAGCAGGGCGCGGTCGTGATCTCCGGCGCGGCGGCGGGCGTGGACAGCGCATCTCACCGCGGCGCGCTGCGCGCGGGCGGAAAGACCATCGCCGTGCTCGGCAACGGGCTGGACATTGTCTATCCCGCGGAGAATGAATGGCTGTACCGCGATATCGCGGCCTCGGGCGCGCTCATCAGCGAGTATCCGCCCGGGACGGCGGCCGAGGCGTGGCATTTTCCCGTGCGAAACCGCATCATCAGCGGCTTGAGCCTCGCGACCATCGTGGTCGAAGCGCCGGAAAAGAGCGGCGCGCTCATCACGGCGAATACCGCGCTTGAGCAGGGACGCGATGTTTTCGCCGTTCCCGGTCCGATCGACGCGCCGCTCAGCCGCGGCTGCAACCGTTTGATCGCGGACGGCGCGGCGGGCCTCATCACCGACAGCTGGGATGTGCTGCGCGAGTACGAGGCCATCTATCCGCATAAAATACTCGGCGAGCGCGTGGAGCTTCCGCGTACGCTCGGCTATCAGGCGCGCGAGGAGCTTTCTCGCGCCAAGCAGGCCGCGGCGGAGGAAATACTGTCGCTGCCGACACTGAATTTGAAAACCAACGACGCGGGGCTGACCGACGACCAGATCGCCATTCTGCGCACGCTGAAAGACGGCGCGCTGCAGGTGGACGATCTGATCGAAAAGACGCAGATCCCCACGCGCCGTGTTCTTTCCGCGCTGACGATGATGGAGTTTGAGGGCTACGTCGAGCAGGGCAGCGGCAAGCATTTTTCTTTGACCGTCACACTACTGGAGGAATAACATTCATGGCAAAAAAGCATCTGGTGATCGTCGAGTCTCCGGCAAAGGCGAAAACCATTGGAAAATATCTCGGCAAAGACTACGAGGTCAAGGCCAGCATGGGCCATTTGCGCGACCTGCCGAAAAGCAAGCTGGGCGTTGATATCGAGCACGACTTCGAGCCTGTCTATCAGCCCATCCGCGGAAAAGAGGAGCTCATCAGCGAGCTCAAAAAGGCCGCCAAGAGCAGCGACACCGTGTATCTCGCAACGGACCCGGACCGCGAGGGCGAAGCCATCTCGTGGCACTTAAAAGCGCTTTTGAATCTGGACGATGAAAAGGCCAAGCGCGTGACTTTCAACGAGATCACGAAAAAGGTCGTCTCCGAGAGCATCAAGGAGCCGCGCGCCATCGACCAGGACCTGGTCGACGCGCAGCAGGCGCGCCGCGTGCTCGACCGCATCGTGGGCTATCAGCTGAGCCCGCTTCTGTGGAAGAAGGTCCGCCGCGGCCTCTCCGCGGGCCGCGTGCAGTCCGTCGCTGTGCGCATGGTCGACGACCGCGAAAAGGAAATTCAGGCCTTCGAGGCGCAGGAATACTGGACACTTGACGCCGACCTCACCGACGAGGCGACGCACAAGACCTTTGAGGCGCACTATTACGGCAAGGACGGTAAAAAGGTCGAGCCGGCCTCCGGCGAGCAGGTGGACGGTATCATTGCCGACATCGGCGACAAGTCCTTTACTGTGACGAACATCAAGCGCACGGACAAGCAGCGCTCCCCGTCGCTGCCGTTCACCACTTCCACCTTACAGCAGGAGGCCTCGCGCAAGCTCAACATGACGCCGCGCCGCACCATGGCCATCGCCCAGCAGCTCTATGAGGGCGTGGACATCACGGGCGAGGGCACGGTGGGTCTCATCACCTACATGCGTACCGACTCGCTGCGCATCTCCGAAGAGGCCATCGCCGCAGCGAAGACGTTTATTTTAGGACGCTACGGGCAGAGCTACTATCCCAAGACCGCCCGCCACTACAAGGCCAAGGCCGGCGCGCAGGACGCGCACGAGGCCATCCGTCCCTCGAACGTCAACCTGACGCCTGAGCAGATCAAGGCCGATCTGACGGGCGAGCAATATCGTCTGTACCGCCTGATCTGGAGCCGCTTTTTGGCCTCCCAGATGGCGAACGCCGTGTATGACAGCGTGAGCGCGCAGATCATGGCGGGCGGACACGAGTTCCACGCGAGCGCGAGCAACCTGAAATTCTCCGGCTACACCGCCGTTTACGAGGAATCCCGCGACGACGACAGCAAGGAGGAAAAGGAGGGCACGCTGCCGCCGCTCGTCGAGGGGCAGGGCTTGACGCTCGAGGCATATACGCCGCTCCAGCATTTCACTCAGCCGCCCGCACGCTACACGGACGCGACGCTCATCCGCGCGATGGAACAGAACGGCATCGGCCGCCCGTCGACCTACGCGCCGACGGTCTCGACGATCTTAGACCGCGAATACGTCATCAAGGACGGAAAATACCTGCGTCCTACGCCGCTCGGCGAGGTGGTGACGGGCCTGATGGAAGAGCGCTTCCCCGACATCGTGGACATGAAGTTCACCGCCCGCATGGAGGAAAAGCTCGATACCGTCGAGGAGGGCAAGACCGCGTGGAAGGACGTCATCCGCGACTTTTACGGCGGCTTTGAGCGCGACCTTGAAAACGCCGAGAAGGCGCTTGAGGGCATGAGACTCAAGGTCCCCGATGAGGTCAGCGAGGAGAAGTGCGACGTCTGCGGCCGCAACATGGTCATCAAGAGCGGGCGCTTTGGCCGCTTCCTGGCCTGCCCGGGCTACCCTGAGTGCACGTTCACCAAGCCCCTTGTCATCGAAATGCCGGGCCGCTGCCCCAAGTGCGGCGGGCGCATGATGAAGCGCACCGGCGTGAGCAAGAAGACGAACAAGCAGTACACGTACTATGCCTGCGAATTCTCCACCAGCAGCGATCCCGAGAAGAAGTGCGACTTCATGACCTGGGATGTGCCGACGAAGGACGACTGCCCCGAGTGCGGCCAGACGATGTTCAAAAAGGCGGGCAAGGGCTTTAAGCGCCCGTACTGCATCAACCCCGCGTGTTCGCGCTTTGTGCCGGAAGACCAGCGCGGCTATGTGAAAAAGAAGACCACCGAGACCGCGGAAGAGGGCGCGGAGAGCGCCGAAGCCGCCGATGCGGCGGAGACCGCGGCAAAGAAGACCGCCGCCAGGAAGACGACGGCTAAGAAGAGCACCACCGCAAAGAAAACGAGCACAAAAGCGGCGAGCACCAAGAAGACCGCGACGAAGACCGCCGCAGCGAAGAAAACGACAAAGACCGCCGCAGCCGAGGACGGTGCAGAAAAGCCCACAAAAAAGACGGCGGCAAAGAAGACCGCGACCACGAAAAAGGCGGCCGCTAAGAAGACGACCGCCAAGTCCGCGGCCAAAAAGACCGCGGAGAAAGAAGAGAACTGATGCAAGTAACTGTGATCGGCGCCGGCCTTGCCGGCTGCGAGGCTGCCTGGCAGCTCGCGCAGCGCGGCATCGCCGTGACGCTGCATGAAATGAAACCCGAAAAGACCACCCCCGCGCACCACACGGCGGATTTTGCCGAGCTTTGCTGCTCGAATTCGCTGCGCTCGGACCAGATCGAAAACGCGGTCGGCCTTCTCAAAGAGGAGCTGCGCCGCCTCGATTCGCTGATCCTTGCCTGCGCGGACGCGACGCGCGTGGAGGCGGGCGGCGCGCTGGCGGTCGACCGCTGCGGCTTTTCAAAGCTCGTGACAGAGAAGATCCGTTCGCATCCCAATATCACGGTTGTCCCCGGCGAGGTGACGGCCATCCCCGAGGGGAACGTCATCATCGCCTCGGGCCCCTTGACGAGCGACGCGCTCGCCGCCGCCATCGCCGAAAAGATCGGCGACGGGCACACGCTGAACTTTTTCGATGCCGCCGCGCCGCTTGTGACGTTTGAGAGCGTCGACATGGATTCGGCGTTTTTCGCCTCGCGCTACGACAAGGGGACGGCGGACTACATCAACTGCCCGATGACGGAGGAGGAGTACGATGCCTTCTGGCAGGCGCTCACGACCGCCGAGGAAGCGAGCGTACACGGCTTTGAGGATAAAAACGTCTTCGAGGGCTGCATGCCCGTCGAGGTCATGGCGCGCCGCGGACACGATACGCTCTGCTACGGCCCCCTCAAGCCGCGCGGTCTGCGAGACCCAAAGACGGGGAAAGAGCCCTATGCCGTCGTCCAGCTGCGGCGCGACAACGCGCAGGGCAGCGTCTATAACCTTGTCGGCTTCCAGACGCATCTGCGCTTTCCCGAGCAGAAGCGCGTGTTTTCGATGATCCCCGCGCTGCATGATGCGGAGTTTGTGCGCTACGGCGTGATGCACCGCAACACCTATCTCCGCTCGCCGGGGATGCTGGACCGCTACTATCGCCTGATCGCGGATGACCGCATCGCCTTTGCCGGGCAGATGACCGGCGTGGAGGGCTATATCGAGTCCGCGGCTTCGGGCTTTCTGGCGGGCATCGAGATGGCAAGAAGACTCGAAGGCAAACCGCCCGTCGATTTCCCACGCGAGACGGCCATCGGGGCGCTGGGGCTTTACATCAGCGATACGACGGTCTCGGACTTTCAGCCGATGAACGTGAACTTTGGTATCATGCCGCCGCTGGGCTACCGCATCAAGGGCGGCAAGCGCGTGAAAAATGCGCAGCTCGCCGCGCGCTCGCTTGAAAAGATCGACGCGATGCGCGAGGATGTGCTGAGTGACAGGAAAGGAGAGTGACCCCGTGAAGATCATCGTCGACGCCATGGGCGGCGATTTCGCCCCGCTCGCGCCCGTCAAGGGCGCGCTGATGGCGCAGGAGAAGTACGGCGTGGACATCGTCCTGACCGGAAAAACGGAAGAGATCTTGAAGGCCCTGCAGCAGTGCGGCTGCAAGGAGCTCCCCAAGGGCATGGAGATCGCCAACGCGACCGAGGTGGTCGAGATCTGCGACGATCCGGCGACGGCCTTTAAGCACAAGAAGGATTCGTCCCTCACCGTGGGACTCAATATGCTGCACGCGGGCGATGCGGACGGCTTTGTCAGCGCGGGCAGCACGGGCGCGCTCCTCGCGGGCGCGACGCTTCTCGTCAAGCGCGTCCGCGGCCTGCGCCGCGCGGCGCTCGCGCCGACCATCCCGACGGCCAAGGGCAAGGCGGTACTCATCGACTGCGGCGCGAACGCCGAGTGCACGGTCGAATACCTGCTGCAATTTGCGTATCTTGGCAGCTACTACGCGCAGAAGGTGCTCGGCGTCGAAAATCCGCGCATCGGTCTTTTGAACATCGGCGCGGAGGAGAGCAAGGGCGACACGCTGCGCCGCGAAACGTATCAGAAGCTGAAGGAAGCGGGCGAGGCGGGGCATCTCAACTTCACCGGCAACATTGAGGCCAAGGAAGCGATGCTCGGTGAGTGCGACGTCATCGTCGCCGACGGCTACAGCGGCAACATCATGCTCAAGAGCATCGAGGGCACGGGCAAGCTTCTTTCCATCAAATTGAAGGAAATGCTGATGCACAGCACCGGCACGAAGCTGGCGGCGCTGCTGCTCAAGGGACAGCTCGGCGATTTCAAGAAAATGCTCGACGCGAACGAGGTCGGCGGTACGGCGCTGCTCGGCATCTCGAAGCCGGTCGTCAAGGCGCACGGCAGCGCGAGTGAGGTCGGCATCTGCAATGCGGTCCGTCAGGCGATGGAGGTCGCGCGCAGCGGTATCATCGACGACATCGCGCAAAATATCGACAAGATGCGTATTGAACAGAAGGCAGAATAACGCGAATGCCAAAAAGCGGCAAAATGGGTATTGACAGTACAGTGCCTTTGCCGTATCATTTGGAAGAACCAAAACCGTGAGAGGAAGTATAAGACTTATGAGCCCCGAAGAAATTTTCAAAACGATGCAGAAGCTGATCGTCGAGCAGTTCGCGCTCGACCCCGATGAGGTCACGATGGACAGCTCTTTTGAGGAAGATCTTGGCGCCGACTCCGTGGATCTTGTCGAACTGGTGATGGCCATGGAGGAAGAGTTTGAGCTCGATGAGATCCCCGAGGAGGAGCTCACCTCGCTCAAGACGGTGGGCGACTGCGTGCGCTACCTGAGCACGAAGCTCGGTTAAGAAGAAAAAAGCCGCCCCGCTTTGCGCGGGGCGTCCTTTTATCAGGAGGAAAAACCATGCAGGCCTTGGAAGAAAAGCTGCAATATCATTTCAAAAATCTGGCGCTGCTCGAAGAGGCGCTGCGCCACAGCTCGTATGCCAACGAGCACCGCGGCGCAAACTTTTTCAGCAACGAGCGCCTGGAATTCCTGGGTGACAGCGTGCTCGGCTTTGTGACGGCGGAGTATCTGTTTGCCAAGCATCCTACCGCGCCGGAGGGGGAGCTGACGCGCATCCGCGCGCTGCTCGTGTGCGAGGACAGCCTGCACGAGGTCGCGCAGCGCCTGGAGCTTGGAAAATACTTAAAGCTCGGCAACGGCGAGGAGAGCTGCGGCGGCCGCACGCGTCCGTCTATCCTGGCCGACGCGACCGAGGCGGTGTTTGCCGCAGTGTACCTTGACGGCGGCATCAGCGCGGCCAGCGCGCTCATCCACCGAGTGTTGCTCGATACCGAGCGCGAGGAGGTCGCCGAGGAAAAGCGCCGCGACTATAAGACCATTTTACAGGAATTCGTGCAGCGCACGCCGAACCAGACGCTTTCCTACCGCCTGTTTGGTGAGAGCGGCCCCGACCATGACAAGACGTTCTATTTTGAAGTGCTGCTCAACGGCGGCGCTGTGGGCAAGGGCGCGGGCCGCAGCAAGAAGGAAGCCGAGCAGATGGCCGCAAAAGACGCGCTCGAAAAACTGACGGACCAGCGCTGAAAAGATGATCACCGACTGCTTTGACGATAAGACGGAACCCGTCATCAGCCTGCGGGACTTTTACGGCGAGCAGAAGCACCTTATCGAAACGTGCCTGATCCTGTTTTCGCAGAAGATCTATCAGCATCTGCTGGACACCTTTCCCAGTGAAAAGATCGGCCTCATCGGTGCGTGCAACGGGAACATTCCCATTTACCGCATGAATTACAAGGGAGCGGACGTCGCGTTTTACCTCTCGGGCATCGGCTCGGCGATTGCCGCGTCGGAGTGCTATGAGGCGAGCTGGATCGTCGGTGCGTCGAAGTTCGTGATGTTCGGTTCCTGCGGGAGCTTGAATCGGGAGGCGACGAGGGGCAAATTCATCGTCCCGACGGAGAGTTACCGCGGCGAGGGCTGCTCGTACTATTTCGCCGCGCCGTCCGACTACATCACGGTCGAGAACGCGCGGAAGCTCTCGGCCATCTTTACCGAGCTGGGCGTCCCGCACGTGACGGGGCGGGTTTGGACGACGGACGCCATGCTCCGCGAGACCGCGGGCCTCGTCGCGCAGCGAAGAAGCGAGGGCTGTCTCGCCGTGGAGATGGAGCTCGCCGGTGTGCAGGCGGTGTGCAGTTTTTACGGCTTATCGCTCTATAACTTCCTCGAGGCGGGGGATGTGCTGGAGGAGAGCGGCTACGATGTCGCCAATCTTCGCGGCGCGAACCACGACCTCGGCAAGCTCTATATCGCGCTGGAAACGGCGCTGCGCATCTGAATAGAATCGAAAACGCCATGACGAAAGTCACGGCGTTTCTTTTTCGCTGTTTTTCTTCTTCTCAAAGAGGATCGACAGCCCCGCGTAGAGCAGGAACAGCCCGAACGGCTTGCGGAAGACGCTGCTGTCGACCATTGTCGTCAAAAACGCGGCGGCGAGCGCACAGAGCGTGCCGGTCGGGATGGCCGCGCACAGGACGGCTTTGTCGAGATATCCGTTTTTGCGATGCGCGAAGAGCGAGATGCCCGCGGTTGGCAGAAAATAGAGCAGGTTGATGGCCTGCGCTGTGCGCTGCTCCACGCCGAAAAAGAGCGTCATGCATAAAAGAAGCAGTGTTCCGCCGCCGACGCCCCAGGACGAGAGGATTCCCGTCAAAAGCCCGCAGAGCGCGGGAAAGAGCCAGTCCGTCACAGAAGGTACCTCACCGCGCCATAGAGCAGAAACAGCGCGAAAATGCGCTTGAGCCATGTGTTCGGCACGTCCTTGAAGAGCCTGCCGCCGATCCATCCGCCTGCAAGCCCGCCGACAAGGTAGGGGAGCGCCTCTCCGAGCGGCAGCGCGCCGCGGAACGCGTACACGAGCACCGACACAAGGCAGAACGGGAAGATGACAGCCACGCAGGTCGCAAGCGCCGTCTTGTCGGAGAGCTTTGCCCACGAGCGCAGCAAAAACGCGAGCGGGATGCCGCCGCCCCCGCCGAATAAGCCGTTCACCGTGCCTGCGAGCGCGCCGCAGACGCGGTATTTGCCCTTTTCCGTCATGCTGTCACCGCCTTTTTGATGCTATGTAGCGGCCGCCTGAGGGGCGGCTGCAAAAATTACTGCTTCTTGAAGCTCTGGCAGTCGGTGCACTGGTCCATGGTGGGGTTGGCCTCGTGCGTACCGACCTGGATGGCGTTCAGACCGCAGTACTGGGCGTCCTTACAGTGGTTGGCGCAGTTGGTCACGGCGCAGCGAATAGAGGTGTTGGGCGTGCAGGAGCAGCCGTTATTGGTATGATCGGTCATAGATTTGTCCTCCCAAAAAATTGTTTTGGCGTTTGCCGCGCTTAGTTTGCGCGCATTTTTGCCCGCTATGCAAAAGGAAGAACATTCCAATAAAAAACGTCCGGCTAATATTCAGCCGGACGTTTTTTCACTTGTCATTTTAGAAGCTCGTCGATCGCGCGGTAAAGCTCGGAGAGCGTCTCCTCGTCATTTTGCTGGATGGCGGCGGTGACGCAGGTCTCCATGTGGTTGCGCAAAATCTGGCGGCTGGTCGAGCGGATGGCGGACTCCACCGCGGCGAGCTGGATCAGCACCTCGGAGCAGTCACGGTCGTCCTCCACCATCTTTTTGATGGATTCGAGGTGCCCGATGGCGCGCGCAAGGCGGTTGCTGATCTTTTTCGTCTGCTCGGGGTCATGGACATGCCCGTGCACATGGGGGTGCCCGTGGCTGTGCTTATGGACGTGTTCGTGCTCGATCATGGCATTCTCCTTTAGAACTTCAGCGCGCCGACGCTTGCTTCCACGGTTCGGATATACGCGCGGTCGATGATCTGCTGGGCGACAGCCTCGAGATATGGCGTGAGGGGCATGTCGTTGTCCATCTCGGGCACCTTGCTGCGGAGCAGGTCGTAGATAGCCTGCGTGCCCTTGGCGCAGCGCTTATCCTCGTAGCAGTCGAGCGCCTGACCGTCGCAGATGAGCTCGGCGGCGAGGATATACTTGGCGAGGTGCATCGAGCCATAGGCCTTCTTGGCGGCGTTGTAGCCCATGTTGACATAGTCCTCCTGGTTGGCGCAGGTGGTCAGATTGTCGACCACGGCGGGGTGCGCGAGGATACGCAGCTCGCCCTGAAGACCCGCGGAGGCGTACTGGATCATCATGAGACCGTTGTTGAAGTCGGCGTTCTTATTGAGGAACGCCGGCAGCTCGCTCACCAAGCTGTTGAGCAGGCGGTCGATGCGGCTGTTGCTCATTTTGCACAGATCCGTGATCGCGATGCAGAGGTTGTCGGACGCCATACCGGCATAGGTGCCGTCGGCGTTGCAGCCCATCAGCGCGACCGCGCCGCCGTCCTCTTCATCGAAGATGAGCGGGTTGTCGACGGACGAGTTGAGCTCGATAGCGAGCGTCGCCTGCGCGTCCTTGACGGCCTTTTTGACCGAGCCGTGGAGCTGCGGCATGCAGCGGATGGACAGCGCGTCCTGCACGCGGTGGCCACGGCAGCGCTCAAGCATGGGGCTGTCCTTCAAAATGGCGCGGATGTTGGCCGCGGTGTTGATCTGGTCGGGGTGCGGGCGCACGGCCATCAGGCGCTCGTCCATAGCCATCAGCGTACCCTTGAGCACCTCGAGCGTGAAAGAGCCCGCAATGTCTGCCGTCAAGCTGAGCGTCTGCGCGTCATAGATCGCAAGCGACGCGAACGCGGTGACGGACGTGGTGCCGGAGAGCAGGATAAGGCCTTCTTTGGAAGAAAGCACGACGGGCTTGAGTCCCGCGCGCTTGAGCGCCTCTGCGCCGTCAAGCGTTTCGCCCTGATAGGCGGCCCTGCCCTCGCCGATCATCACCATGCCGATGTGGCCCTCGAGCGTCAGATAGCCGACAGAGCCGTGGCCGGGGACGACGGGGCTGATGCCCGCGTTGAGCATGTCGCGGATCAGCGCGAGCGTTTCAAGACGGATGCCCGTATGGCCGGAGCCGAAGTGGCAGAGCATGACAAACATCATTGCGCGCGTGCACTCCTCGGCGATGGGCTCGCCGACGGTGCAGGTGTGGGCGTAGATGTTGTTGCGCTGGATCGTCTCGCGGTCCTTTTCGGGGATGAACTTCTTCCAGTTGTTACCAAGGCCCGTGGTCAGACCATAGATGGCCTTGCCCTCGTGGCTGAAGCGGTCGACATGGGCGCGGCAGTGGTTGACGCGCTCTTCATATTCTTTGGAAAACGCGACCTTCGCGCCAAAGCGCGCGACACTGACGAGGTCGTTGATGGTGGCGGTGCCGCCAAGCGTAACAGTGTTCATATCGGATCGTACCTCTTAAAATGTGGGGCTCGCTTTCTTACAGGGAGCTGTCGGTCTTGTAGCCGTCGGCCTCGATGGCGATGTAGCGCACCTTTTTGCCCATCTCCATCTCGCCGTAGAACGCGACGTAGTACGGGCGGTAGAAGGGACGGTAGGATGCGACCTCCATCGAGGTGATGATGTGGCCCGAGTGGCGGCGCATGATGCGCATGGCGACACGCTTGGCCTGGGCGATGATCTTCTCTTTGCCGAAGGTGGAATCCTGGCACATGTCGGGATCGAGGTCGGCTTCGTAGAGCGGGAGCGGCTGCTCGTGATAGCTCGCCGTGCAGCGCGTGCCCTCGACGATCATGCAGATCTTCTGCGAGTTGCCGCCCATCTGGCCCTTGCGGGTGAAAAAGCGCTCCACAAGGCCAGGCTTGAAATAGGCGTCGAACACGACTTCAAAGCTCTGCAAATAGAGCTGCTTCATCGTGATCTTGCCGCCGCCGTACATGGCCTTGCCGATCAGGTTGCCGCCGCGGGCCTTGACGAAGGCTTCGGAGTCGGTCATTTTCTTTTGGGTGATTAAAACGTCTACTGTGCGGGAACCTCCTTGAAACGGAATGGGAGAGTAAAAAAGCAAATACGAGAAAGACAGATTCCGCGGGGGAATCAACCTATCTTTTCATCATACGCCAACGCTGGGGGAATGACGAGCCGCTTTTTGCGCGTTTTGTGGCAAAAACGGAAGAGTTTACACATTTTTTCGGCAGGCGGAAACTGAAAAGCCGCTTTTTTGCGAAAGAAACAGCCGCTTGCCGGTTCATGCCACTTTTATGCATAACGCAGAAACGCTTGACCGTCTGGCATGAAAAAATTATACTAAGTTACCGTTGAAAAAAGCGTTGAATCCGTTGGGCGGCCCGCATGGCGAAGCGGGCGGCGATGCGCTGCGGATTCAACGATAATTCGTCGGCGAAGCATTATGATAAAATAAGAATGCTTCATGTCTTCAAGGACCTTTTGATCCTTGGCGGCGTGATCGATGTGCTGCCGACGTATTTTGAGCATTTACCCATTCCGGCATTTCTGGTGCTTGTGATTCTGTACGCGTTCGGCACGCTGGTCGCGGGCTCAAGCGCCGCGGCAGCGGCCTTTATCCCGCTGGCCTGCACCATGATTCCTGACGGCGGCGCATTTCTGCTGGCGCTGCTGATGAACGTCAGCTTCGCCTCGAGCCAGCTGAGTCCCACGCACATCTGCACGGCGATCATCTCAGACTATTTCGGCGTCACATTTTTCGCCACGGTCAAAAAGCTCCTGCCGCTGTTTCTGCTCACCGTCCTCATCGCCTGCGGCTACTACATGCTGCTGACGGCGGTATTCTGAAGAAAACAAACAAGGCCTGTGCCAAGCAGCACAGGCCTTGATCGATTTGCTGTAAAGGGAAAATCAAAGGGAAAACAGAGCAAAAAATGCAGACCCTTTCCCCTAAACGGAGATTTCGGGCGATTTTCAGAGAAAACCGGGATTTGAAAAACACAAAAATGCGACTAATTTAATATAAAAAGAAAGGATTCCAAACATTTCTGTTTGAAATCCTAACTTCTGTCAGGCGGCTTCCATTCGGATATTTTTCTAAATCAATCCTTGATAATCGTATCAGTCTTCCAGCTCCGCCTCGTGCTTGAGGATCGCACCGGAGGCCGCGTCGATCTCGTAGTCATATTCCATATTGCCGGACTTGAACTCGACTTCGTAGACGAGCGTTCCGTCCTCGTCGTCCAGCTCGATGTCCATGTCATACGCCTTGCTCTCGCTCACGCCCGCATGGTTCAGGGCGATGGACTTCGCCTTGGCGTAGCCGATGTCCTGCACCGTTCCGGACGGCGCGGGCTTTTGACCAGCGGGCTTCGTCGTTTCATTCGATGCGGAAACGGCAGCCAATAAATCTTTCTGCCCGCTGAGCACCTTGCCGGTATAGGCGTCCACCAGATATTCAAACTCGCCCCATGCCGTTTGCAGCTCTACTTCGTAGTGTGCAGGGGATTCGTCGAGTTCGGGATCGACCTCCGCCGCAACGGAATCCACCGCCGTCGTTCCGGCATACTGCTCCGCAGCGTAGGCGGCGGCATCCTTGCCGATGGGCATGGCGGGTGCGCCCGCTTCGGCGAGGTCCTTGAGCTCTTCGACCGAGAGCTTCGCCAGCGCGTCAAACTTCAGGGCAGGGTTCAGTGCAAGCACGCGGTTCACCAGCGCCGCCTTTCCGGTGGAAATGCTGTTTTCCCGCGCCTGCTGCGTAAGTCCCGCGTCCTGCGTAAGCGTCTGCGTCAGGACGGACGCCCTCGATTCGCTGGTCTGCAAAACGCCGTCCACGGTGCTCGTCAGCTCGCGCTGGAGTTTTTCCGCGCGGGCGGTATCCTTGTCCTCCACCGAGATCATGATGGCAGAGGAAATGCTGTCGAGATAGCCGTTTCGCACGAGGCTGCCCACGATGGCGTTCACTGCCACATCGAGCTTCGCGCCCTTGAGATCCGCGCCGTTGCCCATATCCGCAAGGATAGCTTTCGCGTCCTCGTTGAGCGGCGTACAGACGAGCACCTTTTCGCTTCGATTCACCTTCAACTCAATGCTCGGGTTCACGTCCAGCGACACAACGGAGGCCACCGCGTTTGCCCGCTGGTAGAACAGCCCTCCGCCGAGCAGCATCACCGCAAGGCAGGCGGCAATGAGCGATGTCCATCTTCTCTTCGTCGTTTTCTTTGTTGTCATGGGAATTACCGTTCCTTTCCGCTCTTCGCAGCGAGAGAGAACGCCGTTCGCATCGTTTGGCGCGGTCTTTTCGACCGCCGCGGCCAGACGCTGCTCCATTTTTTCGTTGGTCATCGGGCGTCATCTCCTTCCAGAAAAATTCGCATCTTTTTCAATGCCCTGTGATATTTCGACAGGACGGTGGGAAGCGGCAGTTCCAGCAGTGCCGCGATCTCCCGGTGCTTCATGCCCGTGACCGCGTGAAGCAGCACAATGCGCCGCTCCTCATCAGCGAGTCTTGCCAACGCGCCTTGCAGCAGTGCGCGCTCGTCGGCGTCCAGGCCGCGCTCCTGCGCGGGAATGGCATTCCATTCCTCCTCGCTGAGCGCGGCATGGCGTTCTTCGCGCCGCAGGCGCATCAGACAGAGGTTGCGGCAGACCGTCAGCAGCCACCCCATCGGCGAGCCGGTGGGGCGGTACTGCGCCGCGCAGTCCCACACCTGCACATAGACGTCCTGCGTCAGGTCCTGCGCGTCGTGCGCGTTTTTGAGGTAGGAAAGCGCAAGACCGTACACCGCCGTCCGCGTGCGCCGGTACAGCTCCGCAAGAGCTTCACGCTCACCACCGGCAATGCAGATCAGCAACTGCTGCAGCTCGTGCCGATCCTCTACCGGAGCGTATTCGGTTGTCATCAGCATACTGAGCATGGGCTTTTTTCTCCTGTCATCCGTGTAATGCACGAAAAGGACGATTTATTGCACGGGATTTTTTATTTTTATGATTCTGTTTCTTTCGCCTCATCGAACTGCAGCATTCTGTGATCCTCCGCCAACACCTTCATCTGGCTGATGGCGATGGCGTTGAGTTTCGCCAGGCGCTCCGTCTGCGGGATTCCTTCGTTGATGAACACTGCATACAAATCACATAATCCCTGAGATCGGTATAGGTAGACTTGTCCAGTGAAGCAAGAAAGGCTTGCAGCTTGTCCACGGGAAGAGGCTTGATGTTTCCATCGTCCCGCCGCTTATGGAGCTTATGAACCTTGATGGGATTCTTCTCAATAAGCTCCTGCTCAAGCGCCCAATTCAGAAATGCGTTGATGTTCTGGAACGGTTTATTATAGCGGGCAGGGGAGGTGTCGGGGATTTCGGCAAAAAATGTCGGCACATCGCTTTCAAGCAGGGGATAGTCTAAGCTGTTGTGGCTGTCGGCTAAGAACCGAGCGAGGCAATTTCGGTAGTCCTTCATCGTTTCTTCGCCTGCGTGCTGTGATTCCTTGACCAGTAAGAATTTTTGCATCGCGGTTTCCAAATCCATCGATTTCGGCTTCATTTTGACCATTCTCATAGCATCCTCCAAAGAACAGACCCTTTCCCCTAAACGGGTATTTCGGGCGATTTTCAGAGAAAGCCGGGATTTGAAAAACACAAAAATGCGACTAATTTAATATAAAAAGAAAGGATTCCGAACATTTCTGTTTGAAATCCTAACTTCTGGAGGTGACACCCAGATTTGAACTGGGGAATGAGGGTTTTGCAGACCCTTGCCTTACCACTTGGCTATGTCACCGTATAGAAAAAGGAGCAAAATGTTTGCTCCTTTTTCATTTGTGGAGCGGGCGACGAGGCTCGAACTCGCTACCTCCACCTTGGCAAGGTGGCGCTCTACCAGATGAGCTACGCCCGCAAATGGTGCCTCAGGCCAGAATCGAACTGGCGACACGCGGATTTTCAGTCCGCTGCTCTACCAACTGAGCTACCGAGGCATATCAAGCCGCTGTTGCAGCCTGATGAATGGCGACCAGGAAGGGGTTCGAACCCTCGACCTCCGGCGTGACAGGCCGGCGTTCTAACCAGCTGAACTACCTGGCCGAATTTATGGTGGGAACAACAGGGCTCGAACCTGTGACCCTCTGCTTGTAAGGCAGATGCTCTCCCAGCTGAGCTATGCTCCCCACTCGAAAAAATCGCTTCGGCGAACGACAAGGGTTATTATACAGAATAACCCCTGTCGTGTCAACCTTATTTTTTGATTTTTTCAAAAAATTTTTGGAAAAGGGAAATGCATTACTTTCCCTGCTTTTTCAGATCGGCGATCATGGCGGTCAGATCCTCTTTGGTAAAGTTCTGCACCCTGTCACAGAACTGGCAGGTGAGTTCGGCAGAGCCCTGCTCGTCCACGATCTTTTCAAGCTCCTTTGACCCCAGCGACAGCAGCGCGCGCTCCGTGCGCTCGCGCGAGCAGTAGCAGCGGTATTCGATCGGATCGACGGAGAGGATCTCCATGTCAAAATCAGACAGCACCGTTTTGAGCAGCACCGCAGGATCAGAATTCTCCTTTAAGAGATTCGTCACGCTGGGAGCTGCGTAGATGCCGCCCTCGACCTTGGTGATGACGTCCTCACCCGCGCCGGGGAGGAGCTGGATGAGATAGCCGCCCGCGGTGAGCACGCTGCGGTCGCGGTCGATGAGAACGCCCAGACCGCAGGCCGACGGCACCTGCTCAGATTCGACATAGTAGGCGGCCACGTCCTCGGCGATCTCGCCGCCGAGCAGGTCGACCGTGCCGACGTAGGGCTCGCGCATGTTGAGGTCCTTGATGACCGTCAGCGTGCCGCTGTGGCCGACGGCGGTGCCGACGTCCAGCTTGCCGTCCTCGCGCAGGGCGAGATCGACGGCGGGGTTCTGCACGTAGCCGCGCACATTGCCCTCAGAGTCCGAAACGGTCAGGATGGTGCCGAGCGGGCCGTCGCCCTTGATCTGCATCGTGACGCTTGCGCCGTTATCCTTGAGTGCGTTGCCCATCATCGAACAGGCCGCGAGCGCGCGGCCAAGCGCCGCCGTGGCGACAGGGGAGGTGTGGTGGATCTGGCGGGCGCGCTCGGTCAGACCGCGCGTGTAGACCGCGACAGCGTTGACAAAGCCATCTTTCGAGATGGCGCGGACCAGACAGTCCTTCTGTGCTTCCATATATGGTTCCTCACTTTCTGATACAACTGAAGTAAATGCGGCCGTCGCGCTCGTTCGCGCGGCGCAGCTTGAGCTCGCCATGCGTGCGGATGGCCGTGAAACCGGCCTCTTCGAGCCACGCGGTCAATTCTTCGACCGTGTAGGCGCGCTGGTGGTGCTCTTCAAAGTCGCGCTCCCACGCGCCATCCGGCTGGAGGCGGAAGAGGTCGACCTCGTAGTCGAGCATTTTGACGTTTTTGCGGTAGCGCGTGCGCCAGAGGCAGAACACGTCCTCGCGCTCGTCGAGCAGCACCTCGCCGTCGAGTTTTTCCATTTTCGAGACGGCGTGGATGTCGAACACCAGCGACCCGCCGGGGGCGATGGTGTCGTGCAGGCGGTTGAATGTGCGTTGCACGTCGCGCGGACGCGTCAAATAGTTGATGCTGTCGAGGCAGCAGATCGCGGCGTCGACGCTGTCAAGCAGTCGCAGCTGCGGCATCGACTGGCACAAAAGCAGCGGCGGGGAATTGATCGCGGCGAGCTTCTGCTGTGCCTGCGCGAGCATCTCGGGCGAATAGTCGACGCCCGTGACCGTGTAGCCGCGTCGGGCGAAGAGCACGGTCATCGTACCCGTGCCGCAGGCGAGGTCGAGCAGCGACTTGACAGGACGCTTTGCGCGCAGAAAGAGCTTTTCGACAAAGTCCGCGCGCTTTTCGTATTCCACGTCCTCGGTCAGCTCGTCGTAGGACGCGGCGAGAGCTTCGTAGCTGTCCATGCCCGTCGCCTTCCTTTCTGCAAATATCCCATATAGTTTAGCAGAGAGTGCGAAATTAGTAAAGTGCCGCGCCCGCATTTTCTCGCGCCGCACCGCTTTGGCCGCAGCGGCATAGACTGCCCCAAATGAAAAAACGGGGAGGAAGCGCATGAAGGAGCATCCGCGTTTGACGCTGGGAGAAGATTTTGTTCAGGAAAAAAGCTGGCAGTGGGAGGACATCACCGTCCTGACTGCCCGCTTGACGCTGCCGCAGACAAAAGGGGAGAGCCGGCGCGAGAAGCGCTTCGACCGCTATTACCGCGCACTCGCTGATGCCTATTTTGCCCGCTGCGAGCAGAAATTGCTGCCAGATGCCGCAAAGACCTGCCGCGCGGCGATGGCGCGCTCCGCCCCATGGCAGATGACGGCGGTGACGCTTACCTACCGCGTAAGCGCGCAGACGGAGGATGCGGTCGTTTTTACCTTCGAGGTAAATGACGGAGAAAGTGTCCTGCGCCGCTGGGAGGAGGGGTGGGAATGCAGCGCGTTTCTGCCGCTTTTTAAAGCGGAACGTGGTTCCGCGCTTGCAACATAAGCGCGCGAGCGCGGTTTTGGGCACCCGGCGGGCGCGGAAGGGGGAGCAGCGCCGAAGGCGCTTCGTCTTTATTCCCTGCACCGTGCAGGGGAACGGGCAAAGGGGACCATTCTCTCACGTGAGAGAATGGCCCCCTTTAGATCCCCCAAGAGAACGCAAGGGGCTCTGCCCCTTGACCCCGCACATTGGCAGCCCCAATCTCGAAGAGCTGCACGCGCTGCGCAATCAGGTGCGGTGTACATGGCTTCGCCATGAATCACTGCGATTCGAAACATTCAGCAACCGCGCCTTACTATCGTGAGGCGCGAGTGACGATTGCTTGGCGGCAGACTGCTTGCCGAATGCGGCATTGCTGCGCTCGCCGCATTGATTAGCACTCCGGTAGACGGTGATTACTGCGCACTTCTACAAGATAGGCAGAGCGGCAGCGGATGATAGGAGCAGAGGCAAATCGTATAGCAACTTCAAACGCGGCAACGCCGCGCGCAGGCAGTTGCATTCCGGAGGCATAAGAGTTGTTCAAAATCGAGGCTGCCAATCTAAACGCCTTTCTTTTGGACGGTCACACCGCCCGTTTTCTTTCTCGGGAAAGAAAATGGGGGGGTGTGGTGTTGCCGCCCGCAGGCGGCATATCCCTCCGCGCTGTGCGCGGAAAATATTGTGTTCCTGCTATCGCAGGAACCTTATTTTTCCTCAGGATTGAGCTTTGCCAGCATATCGATCGCCATAGTATAGCTCTCGAACCCGTGTCCGCGGATCTGGGCGATGCAGGCGGGGGCGGTGACGGACAGGTGGCGGAACTCCTCGCGCTTCTGGATGTCGGACATGTGGACCTCGACGGCGGGGATGCTGACGGCCTTGAGCGCATCGTGGATGGCGTAGCTGTAATGCGTGTAAGCGCCGGGGTTGATGACGATGCCGTCGAACGCCGTGTCGGCCTCCTGAATGGCGTCGATGATCGCGCCCTCGTGGTTGGACTGGAAGCACTCCACGGCCACACCGCGGCTCTGTGCGTGCTCATAGATGCGGGCGCAGAGGGCGGCGTAGTCCTCCTTGCCGTAGATGTCCGGCTCGCGGCGGCCGAGCATGTTCATGTTTGCGCCGTTGATGACTAAGATCTTCATATGAGTATTCCTCCTGTGCTTGCCTTACGCCTGTTTGGCGGCGTGGGCGCGGTATTCCTTGCTTTTTTCAAGATAGAGCGCGGCGTTGGCCAGAATGCTCTCTTTTTCCTTGTCCGTCAGCTCGCGCACGACCTTGGCCGGGGAGCCGAGGATCATCGAGCCGTCGGGCGCGTTCATCTTGCCCGTGACAAGAGCGCCCGCGCCGATGATGCAGTCGCTGCCGATGACAGCGCCGTCGAGCACCGTCGCGCCCATGCCGACGATCACGCGGTCGCCGATGGTCGCGCCGTGGACGGTGGCGCAGTGGCCGACGGACACATCGTCGCCGATGGTGACCTTGTTGTGGATCAGGGCGAGGTCCTGAATGTTGCAGCGCTTGCCGATGCGCACGCTCTGCATCTCGCCGCGGCAAACACTGTTGTACCAGAACGCCGTGCCTTCACCCGCGACGACGTCGCCGAGCACCTGCGCGCCCTCCATGATGAGAATTTTGTCATCGGTGGAAAGGCGGTTAAAATTCATAGACATGGTTTTTCTCCTTTGTGAGCGGGCAAGCGCCCGCAGTATCATTTTTTACAGGGCAAAGTTGCCGTTGACGAACACGGGAATCTCGCGCCCGTCTTTCGTCGTGCCGATGATGGAAAGGTCAGCAGTGCCGACCATGAAATCGACGTGCGTATTGGAATCATTCAGGCCCGCGGCCTTGAGCTCTTCCTTGCTCATGGCCTCGCCGCCCTTGACGCACTCGGGGTACGCCTCGCCGAAGGCGAGGTGGCAGGCCGCGTTTTCGTCGAAGAGCGTGTTGTAGAAGAGAATCTTCTGGTTTGAAATGGGACTGTCATAGGGCACGAGCGCGACCTCGCCGAAATACGACGCGCCCTCATCCTCGGCGATGGCGGCTTTCAGGATGTCCTCGCCCTTTTCCGCGTGCGCCTCGACGATCTTGCCATCCTTGATGACGAAGTGGAAGTTTTCAATGATGTTGCCGTTGTGCACGAGCGGCAGGGCTGCGTAAACGACGCCGTCAATGCCGTCTCTGAGCGGGGCGGTGAAGACCTCCTCCGTCGGCATATTGGCGACGAACGGGAAGCCTGCGCGGCAGGTGTTGTCGCCGCCGGCCCAGACGTGCGTCTCGGGGAGCTTGATGTTGAGACTTGTGCCGAGGGAGTTCTGGTAATAGAGCGAGGTGAAGTGAAGATCGTTGAGCTTTGCGATGCGGCTTTTGAGCAGCGCGACGTGCTCATGCCAGCGCGCGACGGCGTCGCCCTTGCCGCTGATGCGGACGGAGGTGAAGATCGCGTCCCAGAGCTTATCCATCGCCTCCTGCTCGGGAAGCTCGGGGAAGACCTTCTTCGCCCAGCTCGGAATGGGGACGGACGCGACGCACCAGGGATTCACGTTCGCCATCATTGCGTCGTAGAAGGCGGAGACCTCGTCATCGCAGCGATTTGCGCGCGTGATGCGGTCGGGGTCCACGCCGCGCAGCACCTCGGGATCGCGAGCAGAGATGCTGAGATACGCTGCGCCCTCGGCGGCGTAGCCGTTGAGAAATTCCTTCTGTCCGAGCGGGAGCGAGTCAAAGACGGAATCGTCCGCGCGCAGGAAGCGCTCGCGGCTCAAATAGTCGTCTGACCAGCGCATCACGACCTCGCGGCAGCCGACGTCGTAGGCGGCGGAGGCGCACAGGCGCGCGAAGAACGCGCAGTCGACGGGACAGGAGATGACGAGCGTCTGTCCTTTTTGAACGTTCAGGCCCACTTCGATGAGCAGCTTTGCATATTCTCTGAGTTTTTCTTCCATGAAGATCCTCCTCAAAAAGAAGGGCGGCTGTGCGTGGCACAGCCGCCTCTTTGAATATCGTACAATGCCATACATAAAGCATCATAACACACAAGTGACGCGATGGGAACGCCTTTTTCCAATTTTTTCAAATTCCCAGCAGCAGGGAGGCAAAGTTGAAGTAGATCATCAGCGAGATGGCGTCCACGACCGTCGTGATGAACGGCGAGGCCATGACCGCGGGGTCGAAGCCGATCTTCTTGGCGAGCAGCGGCAGCGTACAGCCCACGACCTTGGCCGCAAACACCGTGACCACGAGCGTCAGGCAGATGACGAGCGCGACCGTGATGGTGATGGGATTGCCGAAGATCATCTTGTCGACGAGCATGAGCTTGACGAAATTCGCTGCGGCAAGCGTGGCGCCGCAGACGACCGCCACGCGGATCTCCTTCCAGATGACGCGGAAGAGGTCGGAAAATTCGATCTCGTCGAGCGAGATACCGCGGATGACCGTGACGCTCGCCTGTGAGCCGCAGTTACCGCCCGTGTCCATCAGCATCGGGATATAAGCCGTCAGAATGGCGAACGCGCTGAGCGCGTCTTCAAAGCGGGCGATGATCTGGCCGGTGAACGTGGCCGAGACCATCAGAAGCAACAGCCAGGGGATACGGGACTTGTACGTATCCCAGACGCTCGTCTTGAGGTATGGCTTATCCGTCGGCAGCATAGCCGCCATCTTTTCGATATCCTCGGTCGTCTCCTCCTCCATGACGTCGATGGCGTCGTCGACCGTGATGATGCCGACGAGGCGGTCTTCCTTGTCGACGACCGGAAGGGCGATGAAGTTGTACTTCGAGAAGGTCTGCGCAACGTCCTCTTTATCCTCGAGCGTGGAGACAGAGATGACGTGCGTCTCCATGATCTCGTCGATGGTGTCGTCCTCATCGGAGAGGAGGATCGTTCGCAGCGAGACGATGCCCTGCAGCTTGCGCGCCGGATCGACGACATAGCAGACGTTGATGGTCTCTTTGTCCGTACCGGTGCGGCGGATACGCTTGAGCGCGTCCTCGACGGTCATATCGCGCTTTAAGTCGACAAACTCCGTCGTCATCAGCGCGCCCGCGCTGTCGTCGGGGTATTTGAGAATTTCATTGATGCTCTTGCGCGTGTCGGGGTCCGCGTGCTTTAAGATGCGCTTGACGACGTTCGCGGGCATTTCCTCCACGATGTCGACCGCATCGTCCAGATACAGCTCGTCAAGGACCTCTTTGAGCTCGGTGTTCGAAAAGCCGCGGATCAGCATCTCCTGCGCGTCGGGATCGAGCTCGACGAACACCTCCGCCGCGGGCTCTTTGGGAAGGAGCCGGAACAAAAGGGGAATGCTGTCCTCGTCCAAATCTTCAAAAAGCGAGGCGATATCCGCGGGCTCCAGGTCTGCAAGCAGATCGCGCAGCGCGGTATATTGTTTTCGCTTGAGCAGATCCTCGATTCTTTCCAGCAGTTCGTCGCGCATTTCTTCAAAGCCGACCATACCGACTCCTCCTTTCTGAAGATAGTGCCAAATCAAAGTGTTCAGGTGAATTTTGCGATAAAAAAATCCCCCATATCCTGCGTCCGGCGACGCGGCTATGGGAGCGACAATCAAGAAACACCCGCCCCTGGCGAGAAGTTTCCTTACCGTTCAAGCTTTAGCATCACGAGGCGGTGAAACTGCATTAGATGGCACCTTGCTTTCGATGCAACCTGTTCAAACCCTCTCATAGTGTCTCCACTACTCCGCGGCAGCAGTCCGTATCCTTGTGGTAGCCTTACCTACCGGACGATGTATGAACTTATCGGCACTATATTATGCACATTTTCCCGTGCTGTCAACCCCTTTTCCGGCTTTATTTCTGTAAAAAGTATGTCATGGCACGCGTTTCTGCTTCCCTTTCGAATTGGACTGTGCTATACTACATAAATTGAAGAGAAATCGACTTTTGAGGAGGTGAGCATCGCCCTTGCAGCAGTATCTTGACCGGCACCGCTTTTTGAAAGGCATCTACCTGATGGTCAGGCGGTACTTCGATCATCATGTCGGCCGCGACAGTGCGGCGCTCACATACTACCTTTTGTTTGCGCTTTTCCCGCTTTTGATCTTTTTGAGCAACTTAGTCGGCATCATGTCCGTGGATATCAGCGGCTTTCTGTATGAAATTCGCGCATTCATCCCGCAGGAGGCGCTTGACATCATCGAGCAGTACCTTATTTACGTCGGACGCGACTCCAGCCCGCGCCTGCTCTGGTTCTCGCTCGTTTTTTCGATCTATTTCCCGTACCGTGCGGCGGCCTCGCTGATGGGCTCTGTCCGGCGGGCCTACGGCGAGCACCGGCCTACGCAGTTTGCGCGCTATCAGATCAAGCTCCTGCTCTACACGCTGAGCCTCATCCTGATGATCGTGCTGTCGATCGGCCTTTCCGTCGTCGGCGGGCGGGTGCTGAACTACGTGTCGAGCCACCTGTCGGCCTATATCACGCTAAGCGACGGCTTTATCCGCCTGTGGTCGAGCCTGCGCTTTGTTATCATCGGCGGCATCGTATTCTTCCCCATCGCGATGATGTACGGCCTTGCGCAGGAGTCGCACCGGATGAACCGTATCTGGCCGGGCGCGGTGTTCTCGCTCGTGATGTGGCTCGTATTGTCATTCCTTTTTTCGTATTATGTTGAAAACATCGCGCGCTACTCCGTCATTTACGGCACGCTCGGCGCGGTGATCGTATTGCTTTTGTGGCTGTATCTCGCCTCGGTCATGCTGATCATGGGGGCGGAATTCAACAGCGTTTTGATGGTGCTGCGTAAGCAGCACACGGCGGAAGCCGAAGAGAATTTAGGAGAAACACAGAAATGAAAATCATCATTGTCGGTATCGGTAAGGTCGGCTACGCCATCGCCGAGCAGATGACGGGCGAAAACCACGATCTGGTCGTCATCGACCGCAACAGCGCCGTGCTCGACCACGTTGACTCCATGCTCGACGTCATGTGTGTGGAGGGCAACGGCGCGAGCGCCAGCGTCCTTTTGGAGGCGGGCGTGCGCGAGGCGGACCTTCTCATCGCCGTTTCGGAAAACGACGAGGTCAACCTCATCTGCTGCCTGATGGCGAAAAAGCTCGGCGCGAAGCACACGGTCGCCCGCGTACGCAACCCCGAGTATTTCCGCGATGCACCGATCCTGCGCCGCGAGATCGGGCTTGATATGATCATCAACCCCGAAAATGCCGCCGCGCAGGAAATTTCGCGCATTCTGCGCGTGCCGAGCGCGTTCAGCGTGGAGACGTTTGCCCGCGGACTTGTCGAGCTCATCGGCTTTCAGACCGAAGAGGGCGACAGCCTTGTCGGCAAGTCCCTCATCGACTACAACCGCGAAAATCCCAACAGCATCCTCATGTGCGCGGCCAAGCGCGGGGAAGAGGTCATCGTGCCGAACGGCTCGTTCGTCCCGCAGACGGGCGACCGCGTGTACGTCATCGGCACGCCCGCGGAGACGACGCGCGTGCTGCGCTCGATGGGCAGGGCCATGGAGCCGATCCGCCGCGTGAGCATCCTCGGCGGCGGGCGCATCGCGCAGTATCTTGCCTGGATGCTTGCCGATGTCGGCACGCGCGTGACGATCGTGGAAAAGAACGAGGCCAAGTGCCTGACGCTTGCTGAAAAGCTCCCCAAGGCCACCATCATCCACGGCGACGGCACGGATCACCACCTGCTCGAATCCGAGGGCATTTTCCACTGCGACGCCTTCATCGCTCTGACCGACCGCGACGAGGAAAACCTTCTCATGGCGCTCACGGCCAAGCGCTACGGCGTGAAAAAGGTCGTGCCCAAGATGTCGCGTCTCGGCTATCTCGATATCGTGAGCCTCACGGGGCTTGACAGCGTTGTTTCGCCCAAAGCCATCGTCGCAGGCCAGATCTCCAGCTATGTGCGCGGCCTTGCCAACTCGCAGGGGAGCGCCGTGGAGAGCCTGCACTATATCCTCGGCGGCGCGATCGAGGCGGTGGAATTCACCGCCACGAACGCCACGCACTTCCTCGACCGTCCGCTCAGCGACCTGCACTTCCGCAAGGGACTGCTCGTTGCGGCCATCGTGCACGACGGCAAGATGGTCATTCCGAACGGACATTCCAAGATCCACGCGGGCGACCGCGTGATCGTGGTGGCGAAAAAGCTCTTTTTGCAGGACCTCAACGATATTCTCGGCTGATGTGCCGGCTGCTTGCGGCAAGGAAGTTTCATTATGAACCAAAATCTTATTCTCAGAATCGTGGGCGTCATTCTCTGTATCGAGGCGCTTTGTATGATCCCGCCGCTGCTGCTGAGCGTGTTCGGCGGTGGTGTTGACCAGAGGGCCTTTTTGTACGCGCTGCTTATCTGCGGCGGCGTGGGAGTGCTGCTCTCGCTCATCCGCGCGGACAACGCGCGGCTCCAGACGCGCGACGGCTTTGTCTGCGTGGCACTGTGCTGGATCGCGCTGAGCGTGTTCGGCGCGCTGCCGTATTTTTTCAGCGGCAGCTGCAGCTTTATCGACGCCATTTTCGAGACCGTCTCCGGCCTGACGACGACCGGCGCGTCCATCTTCCCGTCGCCTGCGTCGCTGCCGCGGGGCATCCAATTCTGGCGCGCGCTCACGCAGTGGATGGGCGGCATGGGCATCCTCGTTCTCATGCTGGCGCTGCTGCCCAAGCTCAGTGAGGGCAGCGTGAACCTGATGAAAGCAGAATCCCCCGGCCCCATCAGCACAAAGCTCCGCCCCCGCACGGGTGAGACGGCGCGCATCCTGTACCGCATCTACATCGCGCTCACCGTGGCGGAGGCGCTGCTGCTGCGCATTGCGGGCCTCCCGCTGTTCGATGCGATCACCACGGCGCTGACGACGATCTCTACCGGCGGCTTTTCCATCCGGGATGCGAGCATCGCGTATTATCAGTCGCATCTTGTCAACTGGATCCTCATTTTCTTCATGTTTGCCGCAAGCGTGAACTTTACGCTCCTCTACCTCTGCGTGACGCGCCGCTTCCGCGAGGCGCTCAAGAGCGAGGAGCTGCGCGTTTACTCGCTGGTCGTGGTCGGCGCGTCGGCGATGATCGCGGCGGACCTGATCGTGCGCACGGGGCGCGACATCGGCTCGGCCATCGAAAATGCGGCCTTTCAGGTCACAACACTCATTTCAACGACCGGCTACTGCACGGAGGATTTTGACCTCTGGCCGCAGTTCTGCCGCTGTATCCTCGTGCTGGTGATGTTTTTCGGCGGCTGCGCGGGCTCTACGGCGGGCGGCGTCAAGGCCTCGCGCATCGTGCTTTTGTGCAAGTCGCTGCGGCGTGATCTGCGGCGCGTGATGCACTCGCGCGAGGTGCGCCCCATCACGCTCGACGGACATCGCGTGACGGAGGAGACCGTCTCGTCCGTTTCGGTCTTCTTCTTCGCCTATATCGCGATCATGCTGCTTGGCACGCTGATTTTGTCGCTTGACAACATCGACTTTACCGCGGCGTTCACCGCCTCGCTCACGGCCATCAGCAACGTGGGCCCGGGCCTTGGCGCAGTGGGACCGACGTGCAACTTCGGCTTCCTCTCCGGCATCAGCAAGCTCACGATGAGCGCCATCATGCTGCTCGGCCGTCTTGAGATCATGCCGCTGCTTGTCCTCTTAATGCCCTCTGTCTGGCGCAGAAAATAAAAGAAAATCAAAAAGGGTGGATCGCAATTTTGCGATCCACTCTTTTTGAAAAGGATTCGCTGCGCTTCGTCGCGTTGCCGATGGCGGCCATGATGGCAGTCGGCGTTGCCAGCACAAGCGCGCAGGGGCAGAAGACGACCAGAATCGTCACCGCGCGGATGATCTCACCGGAGATGAGCCACGTCAGCGCCGCGGCGGTCAGGGCAATGACGACGATCCATGTCGCCCAGCGGTCGGATAGACCGACGATCTTGGCCTTGTCCGCGTCGGCGGACTGGACAAGGCGGATCATGCGCTGGATGGAGCTGTCCTCGCCAACCTTTGTGGCCTTCATCTCGAAAGCACCGAACTGGTTGACCGTGCCGGAGGAGACCTCGTCGCCGACGCCCTTGTCGACCGGCAGCGATTCACCCGTCATAACGGCCTGATTCACAGACGTCTGGCCCGATACGATCTCTCCGTCGACGGGGATGGTCTCGCCGGGCAGCACGCGCAGCAGGTCGCCGACCTTGACGGCCTCGGCGGGGACGGCCGTTTCCTCTCCGCCCAAGATGACGCGCGCGGTCTGCGGTGTCAGATGGACGAGCTTTTCGATGCCCGCGCGGGCGCGGGCGACGGTCAGCTCTTCGAGAAGACTGCCGAGCTGCATGATGAACGCGACCTCACCCGCGGCGAAGTCTTCGCCGATGCAGACCGACGCGATCAGCGCGAGCGAGACGAGCACGTCTGCCTTGATGTCGAACGCCGTGACAAGGCCGATGACGGCTTCTAAAATGATGGGGACACCGCAGAGGATGATCGCGGCCCACGAGGCGTCGAACGGCAGGGGGACGAGATCAAAAATGCTGACGATCAGCGCGATGCCGGAGATCACGAGCAGTGTGATATCTTTTTTGTGCCGCCCAGCTCTAAAAAATGCTCCAGCTTTTCCATTGCCAGTTTCACGGAAGTGACTCCTTTCTGTACCGTAGGGGGTATGGGCTTATTATACATATGGGGGTATAGGTTGTCAAGCGCGCAAAAAGAGAGAAGCAGCACAAAACTGCTTCTCTTCTTTCGTGCAATTCTACTGAAAACGGGCGCGTGAGAGGGTTTATCTCCTGCTCAGCCCATGTTCGAAAAGCGCTCGACCGCCTTCGTAAAGTTCTCGATCGTTTTGTCCGCGTCGCCGTGCTCGATGCCGTCACGCACGCAGTGTTTGATGTGCCCCTCAAGCACGACCTTGCCGCAGCCGTGCAGCGCGGATTTGGCCGCATTGATCTGCGCAAGAATATCCTCGCAGGGGACGTCCTCGTCCACCATGCGGTCAATGGCCTGCACCTGGCCGATGATCTTTTTGAGCCGACGGTGCAGATTGTCGGCGTCCATACACTGTTTCATCGTTTGACCTCCATACCTGTTGGGGTATCTGCATTGTACACTCTGCGCCGCGATTTTGTCAATATGCGCTGCCGCGCCGGTTTTGTGCGCCTTTGGCGAAAAAATGGCGTTTTGCGGCAATTTTCTCTTCCTCCGCGGTGTTGCAGAGCAAAAAAAAGTGTGATAGGATATATTAGAAATAGTATGACCGGCGGCCATATTGCCGTCGGAGCGATTTTGAGGTAACCGAATGAAGAAAAGCGACAAAACACCCAGGCAGACCCACCGCCGCGCGGACCCGAACGTCATGGGCCTCCACGCGGATGTGGTGGAGCAGAATATCACCGAGACGCTGGAAACGAACTACATGCCCTACGCGATGTCCGTCATCGTTTCGCGCGCCATTCCGGAGATCGACGGTTTCAAGCCCTCACACCGAAAGCTCCTTTACACGATGTACAAGATGGGGCTTCTCACCGGCGCGCGCACGAAGAGCGCGAACATCGTCGGACAGACGATGCGCTTAAACCCCCATGGCGACGCCGCGATCTACGACACGATGGTGCGCCTTTCCAAGGGCTACGGCGCGCTGCTGCACCCGTTCGTCGACTCGAAGGGCAACTTCGGCAAGGTCTATTCGCGCGACATGGCGTGGGCGGCCAGCCGATACACCGAGGCGAAGCTCGCGCCCATCTGCGCCGAACTCTTCCGCGACATCGACTCCGACACCGTCGATTTTGTCGACAACTACGATAACTCGATGAAAGAACCGGCGCTGCTGCCAACAACGTTCCCGAATATCCTGGTCTCGGCCAACCAGGGCATCGCGGTCGGCATGGCGAGCCAGCTGTGCGGCTTTAACTTGGGCGAGGTCTGCGACACGACGATCGCCTTTTTGAAAAATCCCGAGGTGCGCATCAGCGAGACGCTGCTCGCGCCCGACTTCCCGACCGGCGGCGAGGTATTGTACGACCCGCACGCCATTGAGGACATTTACAACACCGGCCGTGGCGGCGTAAAGGTGCGCGCCCGCTGGCGCTACGACAAAAAAGAAAATCTCATCGAAATTTATGAAATTCCCTACACCACCACGACCGAGGCCATCATGGACAAGGTCGCCGAACTCATCAAGGCGGGCAAGGTCAAGGAAATTTCCGACATGCGTGACGAGACCGACCTCTCCGGCCTCAAGCTGACGATCGACTTAAAGCGCGGTGCCGACCCCGACAAGCTGATGCAGAAGCTCTTCAAGGCGACGACACTGCAGGATACGGCGTCGTGCAACTTCAACGTCCTGATCGGCGGCATGCCGCGCGTGATGGGCGTGCGCGAGCTTTTAGACGAGTGGTGCGCGTGGCGCACCGAGAGCGTCAAGCGCCGCGTGTACTTCGTGCTCAAAAAGCGGCAGGACAAGCTGCACCTCTTAAAGGGCCTTAAAAAGATCCTGCTCGACATCGACAAGGCCATCAAGATCATCCGCGAGACGGAAAAGGAGGCTGACGTCGTGCCGAACCTGATGATCGGCTTCGGCATCGACCAGATCCAGGCGGAATACGTCGCCGAGATCAAGCTGCGCAACATCAACCGCGAATATATCCTAAAGCGCGTGGAGGAGACGGCATCGCTCGAGGCGGAGATCGAAGACCTCGAGGATACGCTCGCGCGCCCGTCGCGCATCCGCAAGATCATCGTCAGCGAGCTTGAGGACGTGCGCAAAAAGTACGCCGAGTCCCGCCGCACCGGCATCCTCTACGACTATGCCGAGGACGCCGAGAGCGAGGAGGACGCCATCGAGGACTATCCCGTGACGCTGTTTTTGTCGCAGCACGGGTACTTTAAAAAGATCACGCCGCAGTCGCTGCGCATGTCCGGCGAGCAGAAGTTCAAGGAGGACGACGCGCTCAGCATGAGCGTGGAGAGCTCCAACGCCGCCGAGCTGATGTTCTTCACCGATAAGGCGCAGGTCTACAAGACGCGCGCGAGCGACTTTGCCGACGGCAAGGCGAGCCAGCTGGGTGACTACTTACCCGCGAAGCTCGGCATGGACGAGGGCGAGAGCGTCATGGGCATGGTGCTTCCCGGCGATTACAGCGGCTATATGATCTTCTTCTTTGAAAACGGCAAGGCCGCAAAGGTCGAGCTGTCGGCCTACAAGACGACCTCGAACCGCCGCCGCCTGACCGGCGCCTACAGCGACAAAAGCCCGCTCAAGGCGCTGTTGCATCTCAAGGAAGACCGCGAGATCGCCGTCTATTCGACAGAGCCGCGCGTGCTGATCGTCAACACGGCGCTTCTTGGTGTGAAGACGACGCGCACGACGCAGGGCGTCGCACTTTTGACGCTCAAAAAGAAGTACGTGCTCGACACGGTGCGCTTCCCGGAGGAGACCGGCATCACCGACCTTGCCCGCTACCGCGGCCGCAGCATTCCCGCGACGGGCGCGCTGCTCAAGACGGAGGACAGCGACGACAAGCAGCTCTCGCTGATTTGACGTCGGAAGCCTGAGAGAAACATGTGAGGGGAGAAAATTTATGAAAAATAAAAAACTGCGCGAGCAGGTGAAAAGCTATATCATTGTCACGCTTGCCTGCGTGCTGTATGCCTTGTCGTTCGATTGGTTCTATGCACCGAATGGCTTTACGGTCGGCGGCTTTACGGGTATTTCGCAGATCATTAACTTTTTTGCACCCGTTCTGCCGGTCGGTACGATGGTCATCGTGCTCAATGTGCCGCTTTTTATCGTGGGACTTAAAAAATTCGGCTTCGCATTTTTGTGCAAGTCCATCTACACGATGACGCTGAGCTCCATTTTGATCGACGTCATCGCGGCGCTCCACGAATTTGCGCCCATGGACCCGCTGCTCGCGTGCCTGTACGGCGGCGTGACGCTCGGTATCGCCTCAGGCCTGCTGTTCCGCGAGGAGACGACGACGGGCGGCTCGGAGCTCGGCGCGTGGATCGTGCGGTCGCACGTTGAACGGCTGTCAATCGGCAACATCTGCCTCGGCATCGACCTGACGATCATTCTGATCTACGCCGCGGTGTTCCACAGCCTCAACAACGCGCTCTACGGTGCGCTGGCACTCTACATCACGACGAAGGTGCTCGATCTGGTCGTCTACGGTCAGAACACGGCGAAGGTCGCCTACATCATCAGCGACAAGTATGAGGAGATCATGCAGGAGATGCTGCGGCGCGACATGGGCGTAACGCTTCTGAACGGTAAGGGCGGCTACACGGGCGCGGAGCGTCCGCTCCTTTTCTGCGCCGTGCGCAAGAAGGAAGCGGTTTCGATCAAGCGCTATATCAAGGAGCTCGACCCCGACGCCTTTTTCATCGTCTGCGACGCGAGCGAGGTGCTCGGTGAGGGCTTTGGCGAATACGACCCGCAGGGCCTCTAAGAATATCAGGATACAAGGAGGAAGCAGGAATGGATCTTACGACGGTGGAGAAGAATCTCAAAGAGCGCGGCTTCAAGGTGTCCGCCTTCGCGACGGCGAAGGATGCGGCGGACTATCTCAACGCGCAGATCGACGGAGAGAGCGTGTCGTTCGGCGGCAGCATGACGCTCTCTCAGATGGGGCTTTTTGAAAGCCTCGGCAAGCACAACAAGATGTTCAGCCACTGGAACGTGCCCGACGGCATGAACGCTGCCGAGGTGCTCAAAAACGCCTCGACGTGCGACAACTACCTGCTCTCGGCCAACGGCCTTGCCGAAACGGGCGAGATCATCAACATCGACGGGACGGGCAACCGCGTGTCCTCGTCACTCTTCGGCCATAAAAAAGTCTGGTTTATTGTCGGCAGCAACAAGATCGCGCCGACGTATGACGAAGCGCTCTGGCGCGCCCGCAACATTGCTGCACCGAAAAACGCGCAGCGCCTCGGCGTAAAAACGCCCTGCGCCGTGAACGGCGACCGCTGCTACGACTGCAAGAGCCCGCAGCGCATCTGCCGCGGCCTTGTCGTGCTGTGGGAGGCCATCCGCAGCTGCGAGACCGAGGTCGTGCTCGTCGACGAGCCGCTTGGCTACTGAGAAAGAGAGATTTCGCCCAAAAGGAGGGAGCGCCGTGCGCAAAAAGTTCATTCCGCTTTCGCTGGCGCTCTGCCTGGCGCTCTCGGGCTGCGGCGGCAACGTCGTGCTTGAGCGTTCCTACAGCGTCTCCACGCCGCACAGCGAGGTCTACTGGGAAAACGAGGGTGCGGACACCCTGCGCGCCGACAGCTATCAGGACCTCGTCAATGCGCTGCTGCTGCTCCTTGGCGAGCACAGCGAAGAGGGCGTTGTGCGCATTTACAGCGAGGACGACGCCGCGGCCATGGCCGAGCAGGCCTGTAAGGAGGTGCAGGAGGAGACGGCACTGGGCGCGTATCTTCTTGACTACATCAGCTACACCGACACGCAGGAGCGCGCCTATTACGAGATGCACGTGCGCCTCGGCTACCGCCGCACGGCGGAGGAGCAGGCGGGCATTGTCACCGCGACGAGCACCGAGGCGCTGCCTGACCTTCTGCGCCTGACGGCGCGCGAGGGCGCGCTCAGCCGTATCGCCGTGCGCTTCACGTACTTCACCGCGGACCGTGACGGCATCCGCGACATGGTACGATCTGTGCAGGAGGAGGTCGACCCCGGCTTTACTGAGCCGTGGCAGGTGAACTTCTACCCCGATACCGACGATGTCGGCATTGTCGAGGTCGTGCTGCGGGAAGCGTAAAAAAGGATAAGAAAAGAGCCTGAACAAAGCGTTCAAGCTCTTTTTGTGCTTTATAGGGGAGAGAGAAAACGTTAGGAGAGGATCGCGCGGTCGTTGGCGAACTCGTCGCCGCTGGCTTTCGTGAACTGCTCAAGAAGATCGGGCACGGTCAGCTTCTTCTTCTCCTCGCCCGCAATGTCGAGGATGACGTGGCCGTCGTGCAGCATGATGAGGCGGTTGCCGTACTGAATGGCATCGCGCATGTTGTGCGTGATCATCAGCGTGGTGAGCTGGCCCTCGCGCACGATGCGGTCGGTGAGCTCCATGACCTTGGCGGCGGTCTTCGGGTCGAGTGCTGCGGTGTGCTCATCGAGCAGCAGCAGCTTGGGGCGCTTGAGCGTTGCCATCAGCAGCGTGAGCGCCTGGCGCTGGCCGCCGGAGAGCGTCGAGACCTTCGTGGTCAGGCGGGACTCAAGGCCGAGGCCGAGACCGCCGAGCAGCTCGCGGTACTGCTCCTTTTCCTCCTTCGTCACGCCCCAGGAAAGACCGCGGCGCTGGCCGCGGCGGGCGGCGAGGGCGAGGTTCTCTTCGATCCACATCGAGGGGGCGGTGCCCATCATCGGGTCCTGGAACACGCGGCCGATGAATGCCGCGCGCTTGTGCTCGGGCAGGTTCGTGACGTCAGCGCCGTCGATGATGACCTTGCCGGAGTCGACAAAGAACGTGCCGGCGGTGGCGTTGAGCATCGTGGACTTGCCCGCGCCGTTGCCGCCGATGACGGTGACGAAGTCGCCGTCGTTCAGCGTCAGACTCAGGCCGTTCAGCGCGGTCTTGGCGTTGATGGTGCCGGGGTTAAAGGTCTTATAAAGTTCCTTGAGTTCAAGCATGGCCGTTGCCTCCGTTCTTTGCGCTATGGGGCTGCACCTTGCGGCGGAACATCTTGCTCTTCCAGTAGGGGATGGCGAGGAAGACCGCCACGATCAGCGCCGTGATGAGCTTTAAGTCGTTGGTGTTCAGACCGAGCTGCAGCACGATCTGGAGCACGATGTAGTAGATGATCGCGCCGATGGAAACGGCCAGCAGCGTGAGGCCGAAGTTCGTGAAGATCTTGCCGAAGATGACCTCGCCGATGATGACGGCGGCAAGGCCGATGACGATGGCGCCGCGGCCCATGTTGATGTCGCTCGAGCCCTGATACTGCGCCAGCAGTGCGCCGGAGAGGGCGACAAGACCGTTCGAGACCATCAGGCCAAGCACGATATTCGAGTTCGTGTTGATGCCCTGTGCGCGCGCCATGTGGGGGTTTGCGCCGGTCGCGCGCAGCGAGCTGCCCTTCTCCGTGCCGAAGAACCAGTACAGGATGGCGATGACCGCGGCTGTGAAGAGAAGCAGCAGCGGCAGGGGATTGTTCATCGAGAGCTCGCGCACATAGCGCTGCGAAAGCAGCAGCGGATATTTATCAACGCTGAGTGCCTGGTTTGCCTTGCTGTCCATGATGCGCAGATTGATCGAATACAGCGCAAGCTGCGTCAGGATACCGGCGAGAATGGCCGGAATACCGCAGCGCGTGTGGAAAAGACCGGTGACGAGGCCTGCCAGCATACCGGCGAGCATCGCGCACAGCAGGGCGATCCAGGGATTGAAGCCGCCGCGGATCAGCATGACGCAGACAGCGCCGCCGGTTGCCAGCGAGCCGTCGACGGTCAGGTCCGCCACGTCCAGAATGCGGAAGGTGATGTAAACGCCGATGGCCATAATGCCCCAGGCGAGACCCTGTGCGGCAGCGCCGGGCAGGGCGTTCATCAGCGACGAAAGAAAACTCATGGGTTCTCTCCTCCTATCTCTTGTTGAGGCAGGAACGGGCTAAGCCCGTCCCTGCCTGCGGGGGGATGTGATCAGATTACTCTTCGATGGCAGTGTAGCCATCGAGAGGCTCGATGCCGAGCGTCTCGCACATGGAGGCGTTGTACTTCGGGGTGGCCTCGGTGAATTCGATGGGCATCTCGGAGATGTCGGCCTCGCCGGTCAGGATCTTGGCGGCCATCTTACCGGTGGTCACGCCGAGGTCATAGTAGCTGATGGAGAGGGTCGCGACGCCGCAGCCCTTGCAGATGCCCTCTTCGCCGCAGATGGCAGGCACGCCCGCGGGAACAAGAACGTTTGCGATGGCCTCGGTGTTGGAAGCGGCGGTGTTATCGGTGGGGACGTAGACAACGTCGGAGTAGTCGGCAGCGGACTGCGTGACGGAAGCGACGTCGTTGGTGTCGGTAAAGGCAAATTCTTTCGTTTCAATGCCCTTATCGGAGAGGCACTTGGCGACCTCTCCGATCTGGTAGCGGGAGTTGGGCTCGGCGGAGCAGAACAGCAGGCCGACCTTCGTGGCATCGGGGAACCATTCGGTGATCATGTTGGCCTGAGCCTCGAGGTCAGCGAGGTCGCTCGTGCCGGAGATGTTGCCGCCGACAGTGCCGTTGAAGTCGTCAATATCAAGAGCAACGCCGTAAGCGGTGATGGAGGTGCCGAGGATGGGGATGTCGCTCGTGGCGGCAGCGGCGGCGGTCAGCGCGCCGGTGGCGTTCGCCAAGATGAGATCCACACCGTCGGAAACGAAGCCGTTGACGATGGTGGAGCAGTTGGCGCTGTCGCCGGAAGCGTTCTTGTTCTGGAATTCGACCTGGCCGGGCAGCGCCTCATTCAGCGCGTCGATGAAGCCCTGGGTGGCAGCGTCGAGTGCCTCGTGCTGCACGAGCTGGCAGATGCCGACGGTGTACTTCGTGCCTTCGCCGTCGGTGCTGCCCTGATTGTCATCCTGTGCGGCCTTATCGCCGCAGCCGGTCAGACCCACGCTCAGGCTGAGAACGAGGGCAAGAGAGGCAACAAGAGAAATGATGCGTTTGGTGTTCATGCTTTTTTCCTCCAATTTTTATTTCTCGCTGATAACAATAAAACCCGCTGTAAGGACTTGTGGTCCATACGGCGGGTTCCTTGACTCAACTCTTTTTGAAGTGACCTTCAAGTGTTGGTTCGAAAGACCTTTCAGCTACGGGCATCACAAATCGCTCTTACCTTGTCCTTAAAGTAAAAGTAAGAGTAATAGTAAAAGCGATATGCAACGTTGCTTACAACAGTCTTCATCACTCAAGCTCCAAGTCCTTTCAAAAAGGATGGTAGTAATATAGCACACACAAAAATGGCCGTCAATAGCATTTTTATCCAAAAAACACCATTTATGTAGAAATTTGGCAGGGCACAGCACCGAAAAGCATGTTGTTTACATTAGGAAACGGCATGGGTGTGCTCGCAAAGCTCATTGATCTTCTGCTGTAAGCCCTTGAAATCCTCAAACGACTCGGGCCTGCGGCGCGGATCGCGCAGCAGTGCCGCGGGGTGATACACGGCCATCATCTGAAAGCCGTTCTTTTCGAACCACTGCCCGTGCTCACGCGTGATCTTGAAGTCGGGCTTGATGATGCGCATGGCCGCGATGCGTCCGAGACAGACGATGATCTTGGGCCGCAGCAGCGCGACCTGACGGCGAAGATACCCGATACAGGCGTCCTGCTCCACGCCGAGCGGGTCGCGGTTTTCCGGCGGGCGGCACTTGACGATGTTGGCGATATACACATCGTCGCGCTTGAGGCCGATGATCTCAAGCATGTCGTCGAGCAGATGACCGGCCCTGCCGACGAATGGCACGCCCTGCGCATCCTCGTTCGCGCCGGGGCCTTCGCCGATGAATAAAACTTCAGCATTCTGATTGCCGACGCCGAAGACGACGTTCGTGCGCGTCTCCCACAGCGAGCATTCGCGGCAATTTTTGCAGTCGTGTTCCAGAGCTTCCCAGGTATCAGGCATAGTTGTGTTCTCCTGTCGATTTTTTGTCATTTTACCATGATTCGCCGCGCTTTGCAACGCGCGCGGCACGCATTTTTCCATCTGCGCGGGCCATACTGAAAAAAACGGACGCGGAGGAAGAAATGGATCATATCTGGTACTGGTTTGCTTACAGCTTTTTGGGCTATTGCCTGGAAAAGCTCTTCGCCGCAGCGACAAGCTCGAGCCACCGGCTGCGGCGGTGCTTCGTGTTCCTGCCGCTGTGTCCGGTGTACGGCTTTGCAATGGTCACGATTTTATTGCTGGGGGCGGAAAAGCTCCCCGGCGCGTGGGAGCAGATCTTGCTCGGTATGCTCGCGGCGACGGCGATGGAATACGCCGTGCACTGGGGCTATGAAAGGCTGTTTCAAGTGCAGTTCTGGGACTATTCTTCGACCAAATGCGACGTGAACGGCCGCATCTGCCTGCCGTTTTCCATCTGCTGGGGAATATTGTCGATGCTCGCCGTGCGGTATGTGCAGCCGGTTCTGGAGGGCTATGCCGCACTGCTTCCAGAGTGGGCCGCGGCGCTGGCGGTGTTCCTCGTCACGCTTGACGGCATCCTGACCGCGCGCGTCCTGCTCACGACGCACGATATCGACGCTTTGACGCCGCAAACGTTGCTCCGAAGTAAAAGAAGGCGAACCGCCTGACGGTTCGCCTTCCTGACTTTATTCATAAATGTTTTTCGATCCAGCTCCACAGGTCGTTATAGACCACGGCACGGCAGTCTTCGTTCAGAATCTCGTGCCGCAGGCCCTTGTAGAGCTTCAGCTCCACGTCGCGCACGCCGGCGCGGCGGAAGGCCTCGTATGCGCGCTTGACGCCCTTGCCCATCTCGCCGACAGGGTCCTTGTCGCCGGAGATGAAGAGAATGGGCGTGTTGCGGTTCATCGACGCGATGTTTTTCGGCGTGCTGATGAAGCGGATGCCGCCGAGCATCTCGTAGAAGAGGCCGATGCTCGCCTTCTGACCGCAGAGGGGGTCGGCAATGTAGGCGTCAACATTGTTGTCGCTCGCGCTGAGCCAGTCGACCTCCGTGCGGTTGGGCGCGAACGCCTTGTTGTAAGCACCGAAAGCCAGCGCCTCCACGCGCGGAGAGTGCGCCTTGAAGCCGTGGCGCTTGCCCGCGGCCTTGGCGATGGCGCGCCCGCCCGCGACGATCGCGGGGGACTGGTGCCCCGTGCCCATGATGATGGCGGCGTCAACGGTGCCGGGATAGCGGATGAGATAGGTGCGCGTCAGGAACGAACCCATCGAGTGGCCCATGAGAAAATAGGGAACATCGGGATATTTTTCCTTCGTGCGGCAGCGCAGGGTGTACATGTCGTCCACAACATGCTTCCAGCCGTCGCGCGGGCCGAAATAGAGCGTGTCGGCGTCCTTCTCGGCGGAAAGACCGTGGCCGAGGTGGTCGTTCGCCACGACGGCAAAGCCGTGCTCGGTCATGAATTCGGCAAACGGCGCGTACCGCATGCCGTATTCCGCCACGCCGTGCGCGATCTGTAAAACGCCGATGATCTCACCGCTCTCGGGCATCCACTCCGCCGCGTGAATGCGCGAGGAGCCGTCCGACGAGGGGAAGTAAAATTCCCTGCAAATAGCCATGGCGCAAAACCCTCCTGCATGATATAATCTTATTCATTAGTATAGCATAAGGCGGTCCAAATGAACAAGGGGGTATCTTCATGCAGCGGTATATTTTGGCGCTCGATCAGGGGACGACCAGCTCGCGCGCCATTCTGTTCGGGCGCGATGGCAGTGTCGGCGGACACGCGCAGCGGCCGTTTCGGCAGTATTATCCGCAGCCCGGCTGGGTCGAGCACGACCCGAACGAGATCTGGGAGAGCGAGCGCGCCGTTGCCGCGCAGGCCTTGCGCGAATCGGGCCTTGGCCGCGCGGTCGCGGCGATCGGCATCACGAACCAGCGCGAGACGACGATTCTTTGGGATCGCGCGACGGGCGAGCCCATCCACAACGCCATCGTCTGGCAGTGCCGCCGCACGGCGGACATCGCGGATGCCCTTCGCGAAAAGCGCGGCGTGAGCGAGCTTGTGGCTGAGAAAACGGGATTGCACATCGACGCCTACTTTTCCGCGACGAAGATCAAGTGGCTGCTCGACCACGTCCCCAGCGCGCGGGGAAGAGCCGAGCGCGGCGAAATTTTATTCGGTACGGTGGAGACATGGCTCATCTGGAGGCTGACGGGCGGCAAGGTCCACGTGACGGACTACTCGAACGCCAGCCGCACGATGCTCTTCAACATCCACACGCTTTCGTGGGATGAAGAGCTCTGCGCGCTGCTGGACATTCCGATGAACATTCTGCCGCGTCCCGTGTCCAACTCCGAGGTCTACGGCACGGTGGCGGAGGGCATCGAAGGGCTCGAAGAGCTCGCGGGCGTGCCGATCTGCGGCGCGGCGGGTGACCAGCAGGCGGCGCTGTTCGGGCAGGGCTGCTTTACGCGCGGACAGGCGAAGAACACCTACGGCACGGGCTGCTTCACGCTGATGAACGTCGGCGGCGCGCCGGTGCGCTCGCGCGCGGGACTGGTGACGACGGTGGGCTGGAGCTTAAACGGCGAGACGACCTACGCGCTCGAGGGCAGCGTCTTCAACGCGGGCTCGGCCATTCAATGGCTGCGCGACGAGCTGCAAGTCATTTCGACCTCGCACGAGTGCGACATTCTGGCAGAATCCGTTCCCGACAGCGGCGGCATTTACTTAGTGCCCGCGTTTACGGGCCTCGGTGCGCCGTATTGGGACATGTATGCGCGCGGCTGCGTCGTGGGCATCACGCGCGGCACGACGAAGGAGCACTTCGCCCGCGCAGTGCTCGAATCCATCGCCTATCAGGTCACCGACCTGATGACCGCCATGCGGCAGGACGCCGGCTGCGAGATCTCCCTTCTGCGTGTCGACGGCGGCGCGAGCGTCAGCGATTTGATGATGCAGTTTCAGGCGGATTTGCTGCGCATTCCGGTCGACCGGCCCGCGATGGTCGAGACGACGGCGTTTGGCGCGGCATCGCTCGCGGGTCTGGCCGCGGGCGTGTGGAAGGACTTGGACGAGCTGAGCACTCTCCGGTGCAGCGAGCGCGTCTTCACCCCCGAGCGGGCGCAGTACGAGTGTGAGGAGCTGTACCGCGGCTGGAAGCGCGCCGTCGGCTGCGCGCAGGGCTGGGTCGAGAAAAAGTGAACGCTGTCACAAAAAATTTATACTTTTGTCGTAAATTATCCATTGAAATGAAAGCCCCGGTAGCTTATACTGTCAATAACAAACCCGAGGACACGGTTTGAAAGGAGAAAGTACTATGGCATTTTTCGATAACTTCAGCAAGAAGGTTCAGGACGTCGCGTTCGTGGCGACTGAGAAGGCACAGCAGGTCGCGGCCGTTGCCGGTGAAAAGGCAAATGCCGTTGCCGATAAGGCCAAGACCGAGTATGAGATGGCATCTGAGCGCCGCAGCATGGACAAGAACTACCGCGCCATCGGCGAGTGGTATGTCTCCACGCTCGAGGGTGACGCGCCCGAAGCGGTTGCCGATATCGTCGCGGCCATCAAGGCCTCTCAGGAGAAGCTCGCCGCTTACGAGGCTGCCAAGGCTGAGGCTGCCGCTGCCAAGAAGGCGCAGGAGCCCATCATCGAGGTGACCATCGAGAAGGACGCGGAAGAGAAAGCGCCTGCTGCGGAGGAACCCAAGGAGCCTTCCGAAGCCGAGGAGACCAAGGAGGACTAAATCCTTCCCAATGTGCGGCGCAGCTCTGGCTGCGCCGCTTTTTTCCAGCTTAGGGCAAATCTGGTCTGCATAATTTGTTTTGTTTTGACTATATGAATAATACCAGGACGGGATATAATACGGCCAACAACCAAAACAAAGGAGCACCCGATCATGAACGATAAAAAGATCAGAAAGCTTGTCCTTGCCGCACTGCTTGCGGCGCTTGTCTGCGTGGCGACGATGGTCGTGCAGATCCCCTCTCCGATGCAGGGCTATGTGAACCTGGGCGACTGCTTCGTGCTGCTGTCCGGCTGGCTGCTGGGCCCCTGGTATGGCTTTGCGGCGGGCGGCATCGGCTCGATGCTGGCAGACATTTTCCTCGGCTATGCGCACTACGCTCCGGGCACCCTGGTCATCAAGGGCGTGATGGCGCTGGTCGCTGCGCTGATGTATGAAAAGATGGGCCGCACTGCGACCTCTCGCATCGCCGGCGGCGTTGTGAGCGAGATCATCATGGTGCTCGGCTATTTCGGCTACGCTTCTCTCCTGCTGGGCAAGGGCCTTGCCGCTGCGGCAAGCATCCCCGGCAACATCTTCCAGGGTGTGGTCGGCCTCGTGGTCGGCGTGCTGCTGGTCACGGTGCTTGAGCGCGCCAAGGTGACGGAGAAGCTGGCATAATAAATTTCTAAAGAGGTGTCAGATCATGGCGGGAATCGTACATGAGGTAGAAAATCATCGTCTGGTGGAACAGGCGGAGCAGGAGGCGGCAGAGGCGGCGCGCGAGCTTGCGGAGATCGCACATCTGCGCCGCGGACAGATCGTCGTCATCGGCTGCAGCACGAGCGAGGTCGTGGGCCATCAGGTCGGCAGCTGGTCGACGCCGGAGGTGGCGGACGCCATCTTCCGAGGGCTTTCCAGCGTATTTTCGCCCATGGGCGTGTATCTTGCCGCCCAGTGCTGCGAGCATTTGAACCGCGCGCTGATCGTGGAGCACGAGGCTGTGCCGAACGGCGAGATCGTCAACGTCCTGCCTCAGCCCAAGGCGGGCAGCTCGTTTGCGACGGCCGCGTACAAAGCGTTCCGCCATCCCGTGGCGCTCGAAGAGATACACGCCGACGCCGGACTTGACATTGGCGGCACGCTGATCGGCATGCACCTCAAAAAGGTCGCCGTTCCCGTTCGCTTGAAGCAGAACCGCATCGGTCAGGCCATTGTGCTGGCCGCGCGGACGCGTCCCAAATTCATCGGCGGCGAGCGTGCGATCTACGATGAGTCTCTCAAAGACGGTTATCCTGATTTCACCGATTGAACCAACACAGCAACAGAAAAAGCGCGATGCCCGAGATCGGGCATCGCGCTTTTTCGTCGGTTCCTATCAAATTTTTCAGGCGAGGAAGCCCTTGAGAATCGTGTCTTCGGCCTCCTCCTCGGTGAGACCAAGGGTCTGGAGCTTTAAGAGCTGGTCGCCTGCGATCTTGCCGATGGCAGCCTCGTGGATGAGCTGCGCGTCGGTCGAATTCGCCGTGATGGCGGGGATGGATTCGATCGTGGCCTTGCCCATGATGATCGAGTCGCACTGCACATGGCCGAAGCACTTGCTGTTGCCGACGACCACGGGGTGGAAGATCTGCTTGGACTCATCCTGCGCAACAGAGCGGGAGATGACGCGGCCGCGCGCATCTTCGCCGTTGAGCTCGATCTCCATGTCGCTCTCGGCGTGCTGTTTGCCGTGAGTGAGAAGGCGCTCGGTGATGACGGCCTCGGCGCCCTTGCCGCAGACGATCTTCGTCTTGCGCACGGTGGAGTCGATGCCGCGGATCTGCACGGTCTCCATCTGGATGCTCGCGCCCTCGTCAAGGTAGACGATCGTGGTGGGGTTCATCACGCGAGAACCCTCGCCGTCGCCCTCGCCGTAGTGCTTTTCCACATAGCGTACGTGGGAGTTTTTGGAGACGTAGAACGTGTGGACGCCGTCGTGGCGGCTCTCGTTGCAGCCGGAGTTGTGGATGCCGCAGCCTGCGACGATGTCGACGTCGCAGTTTTCGCCGACGTAGAAGTCGTTGTAGACCATTTCGGTCACGCCGCTCTTGCTGATGATGACGGGGATGTGGCACTGCTCGCCCTTCGTACCGTCCTTGATGCGGATGATGATGCCGCTTTTACCCTCGGGCTGCGGGTCGATGGCGATGTGCTCGGTGGACTGGCGCGCCTCGCATCCGCTGTCCTTTCGAATGTTGAACGCACCGACGGGCTTGCCCGTCAGGTCGGCGATCTTTTCAAGCAGGGAAGCGTCGATTTCGGTGATCATATTGTGTACTACCTCCTTACTTGTTCAGCACCGGGCAGGAGCCCAGCGTGTCCGCCATGATGAGCGGGAAGATTTCTTCTGTGCTGCCGCGGTGCTTGAGTTCGCCGCCGCCCACGACGACGATCTCGTCGGCGAGCTGGATGATGCGCTCCTGATGCGAGATGATGATCATCGTCGCAAGCTCGCGCTGGCGCAGCTGCTCGAACGTCTCAGTCAGGCGGGCGAAGCTCCACAGGTCGATGCCGGCCTCAGGCTCGTCGAAGATCATCAGCTCGCTGCCGCGGGCAAGGAGCGTTGCGATCTCGATGCGCTTGACCTCGCCGCCGGAGAGGGAGACGTCGACCTCGCGGTCGAGATAGTCGTTGGCGCAGAGGCCTACCTGCGTGAGGTACTTGCAGCACTTGTCCTTGCTGAGGTTTGCATCGCCCGAGGCGATGGTCAGAAGGTCGCGCACCGTGATGCCCTTGAAGCGCGGCGGCTGCTGAAAGCCGTAGCTGATGCCGAGTTTCGCACGCTCAGTGATGCCAAGGTGCGTGATGTCCTGACCGTTGAAGAGGATCTGGCCGCCCGTCGGCGTGACAAGGCCCATGATGACCTTGGCGAGCGTCGTCTTGCCGCCGCCGTTGGGGCCGGTGAAGACGATGAGCTTGCGGTCAGGAATGTCGATGGAAATGTCGTTTAAGATCGTCTGCTCTCCCTCAGGGGTGGAGACGGTATAGGTGATGTGCTTCAGTTCCAGCATGAAAAGAAGACCTCCTTACAGAAACTGCCATTGCTTGTCTTTAGTATGAACCGGATGGCAGAGAATGAAAAGTTGCAAATGCAACAAAATGCACAAAAATACAAAACAAATGTAGTTTACCAGAAAAAATGGAAAAAATCAACGAGAGAGGTGCGATTTTCAAGATTTTCTTTTTCCCTGCGGGAAATAGGGAAATATCGGCTCTGCACGCCTGAAAAATGCCTGCATAGGATAGAGACGAGAACCGTTCCGGAAAGGGGAAGAAGAACATGACGGAAATAAAAAAGCCCTGCGCCTGCGACTATGAAGCATGCCGCGAGGTGTGGAAGCGCGTCGCGCCGGGGGAGGACCCGTACCCGATGGAGGACAATGCGAACACACAGATGAGCGCACAGGATAGCGAGCTCACGCTCCCAGGCGCGGAGGCGGACCCTTGCTGCATGGGCAGCGAGGCAAGCGTATCGGTCGAGGTGCTGCAGGGCTTTCTGCGCGAGGAACTTGGCGACGCGCAGGTGTACGCGTATCTCTCCTCGTGCACGCCGCGGCGCGAGATGGCGCGAGCCTTCCGCGCGCTGAGCGAGGACGAGAAGCGCCACGCGCGCGATCTGGCTGCCGCGATCTACTTAATCACCGGCAAGGCATACTGCCCGCGCGTGTGCGTGGAGCAGCCGGATACGTGCGACCTCTGCGCGCTGCTGCGCAGCCTCTACCATGCGGAGGCCTGTGCGGGCTACAATTACGCCCGCGCGGGAGAGGAGACGCTGGACCTGTGCCTCAGCAAGCTGTTTGCGGCGATGAGCGAAGACGAATACCGCCACGCAGAGCTCTTGATGAAGCTCCTCGGGCGGAAGATGAACGTCTGACGGGCAGAAAAAAGCGGAGCAGGAGAAATCCTGCTCCGCTTTGCTGTGCTTGGGTCATTCGATCGAGATGATATAGTAATAGACCGGCTGGCCGCCGCAGATCAGATTGACCTCGGCATCCGGGCACTTGCGGGTGAAGGCGTCGCACGCCTTGCGCGCGTCCTCTTCATTCACATCCTCGCCGTAGAAGACGGTGATGAACTCCGCTTCGCGGGACGCTGCCTCATCGGAGAGCCCGTCGAGCAGTGCGGAGACGTCGCGGTCGGTGCCGAGCAGCTTGCCGTCCAGAAGTGCCAGATAATCGCCCTCGTGGATGTCGAAGCCGTCAAAATCGGAATTGCGCGCGGCGTAGGTGATCTGCGCGGTGGAGACGCACTGCGCGGCGTCCGTCATCGCCTTGGCGATGGTGTCTGCGTCGCTCATGTCGGGATCGACGGCCATCATCGCGCTCACGCCCTGCGGGATGGAGGCGGTTGGGATGACCACGACGGTCTTCTCCGTCAGGCCGATGCACTGCTGTGCGGCCATGATGATGTTCTTGTTGTTCGGCAGCACGAAAACGGTGTGCGCGGGGACCTTTTTGATCTCCTTGAGGATGCTCTCGGTCGAGGGATTCATAGTTTGTCCGCCGCTGATGACGCCGTCGGCGCCAAGGTCGGTGAAGACGTTCGCAAGGCCCTCACCCGCGCAGACCGCGAGGAAGCCAAAGTCCTTTTCGGGCTCGGCTTCACCGGCATTTTCGTGCTCGGCGGCTTCGAGCTCCTGCTCGATGGCCTCAAGGTCGTCGGTGGACTGGGCCTTGCCGCCGGCGGCGAGCTGCTGGGCCTGCGTGCGCATGTTCTCGATTTTCGCGAGCTCGAGCGTGCCGTACTTCTGCGCCTCGGTCAGCGCCTCGCCCGGAATGTCAGTGTGAACGTGGACTTTGAAAGCCTCGTCGTCCTCGCCGATGACGAGCGAATCGCCGATGCCGTCGAGGAAGCGGCGGAACGGCTCAATGCTGCGTCCGCTCTTGCGGACGATGAACACGGTGTCGAACGTGAAGGTGATGTCCTCTTCGTTGAGCATGGCAAAATCGGCCTTCTCCTGTGCATTCTCTTCGGTGAGCTCGGGGCGCTCCTCGCCGCGCAGGGCGCTGAGCATACCGCCGAGAATCAGCAGGAAGCCCTTGCCGCCCGCGTCGACGACGCCGGCCTTTTTGAGAACGGGGTTCATGTCAGTCGTCTGCGCGAGCGTGATCTCGCCCTGGGCGATGGCCTGCTCGATGACGTACTCGACGCTGTTGTGCTCCTCGGCCGCGTTCACGGCGCGCTCGGCAGCGAGACGCGAAACGGTCAGGATCGTGCCCTCGGCGGGCTTCATCACGGCGTTATACGCCGCGGCGACACCCTCCTGAAGCGCGGCGGCAAACGCCGCGCCGTCGGCCTCCTTGCAGCCCTTGAGCTCCTTGGAGATGCCGCGGAAGAGAAGCGACAGAATGACGCCAGAGTTGCCGCGCGCGCCGCGCAGCAGCGCGGACGCCGTGACAGAGGCGGCCTGATCGACCGTCGCGGGCTCGATCTTCTTGAGCTCCTGCGCCGCGGTCTGGATGGTAAGACTCATGTTCGTGCCCGTGTCGCCGTCGGGAACGGGGAATACATTCAAATCATTGATAGCTTGCTGTGCCTGTGCGATGGAGACGGTGCCGAAGAGCAGCATCTCCTTGAACATGGCACCATTGATGGTATCGTGCATAGGATGATGTCCTCCTCGGTTTTTAGAGATTCATGCTGTCGACGCAAACGTCGATGCTGCGGATGCTTGCGCCGGTGTTTTCGCTGACCATATAGCGCACCTGATTGATGATGGAGCGGCAGACGGCGGCGATGTTCACACCGTGCTCCACAACGATGTGCAGCTCGATGGAAATGTCCCCTTCTTCGTGGGGAATGATGCGCACGCCCTTGCTCATCGCCTCGCGGCGCAGCAGGTGGACGAGCCCGTCGGTCATCGAGCGGTAGGCCATGCCCTTGACGCCAAAGCAGCTCGTGGCCGCGGCACCGGTGATATTAGACAGGGCGGCGTCGGAAATGCTGACTTCGCCCTTTTCGGTTTGTAGCCTGATCATGGAAGATACTCCTTTCTCCCTGGTCGATATGATATGACTATATCATTATATACGAAGCGGTGCAGAATAACAAGAGAAAATATTTTGCGTAAAATGCGGGAAAATGTCAAGGACTCTATTGAAAATAAACGGAAATTCACGTATTATGGAAACTAACGAGTTCATTGCGCCCGCTTTGGGCGCTGCGGAGGGATAAACATGAGAGTTATCACAGGCTCGGCGCGCGGACGGCGGCTGGGCGAGCTCAAGGGCATGGAGACCCGCCCGACGACCGACAAGGTCAAGGAAAGTATTTTTAATTGTATCCAGTTCGACGTGGAGGATGCGCGCGTGCTCGATCTTTTTGCGGGCACGGGGCAGCTCGGCATCGAGGCGCTCTCGCGTGGGGCAAAAAGCGCGCTTTTTGTTGACAAGCGTGCAGACGCGGTCAAGCTCGTGCGCGAAAATCTCGCGCTGTGCCATCTGGAAGAAAACGCGCAGGTCATCTGCGGTGATTCGCTCGCCGCGCTCGGCACGCAGAGCGGGAGGTTCGACATCATCTTCCTCGATCCGCCGTACGAAAGCGGACTTTTGGAGCAGGCGATGGAAAAGATCGCGCAGTTTGACATTTTATCACCCCATGGTATAATGGTCGCGGAAAGTCCGCAGAACCAGACGCTTCCCGAGCTTCCCGCGCCGTACGCACTGTATCGCGAGTACCGCTACGGCAAGATCAAGGTGAGCATTTATCACCGCGCGGTGGAGGAAGAGGCATGAGAATCGCAGTGTTTCCCGGCTCGTTCGACCCTGTGACGATCGGGCATCAGGACATTATCGCGCGCGCATCGAAGCTCTTTGACCGCGTGTATGTGTCCATCGTGCCGAACGGGACGAAGACGCACCCGATGTTCACCGACGAGCAGAAGCTCGCGCTCATGCGCGCGAGCGTCGAGGAGTTCCCCAATGTGGAAGCTGAGCTCGGCGGCGGACTTCTGACCGACTACGCGCTGCGCAAAAACGCGCAGTTTCTCGTGCGCGGCGTGCGCAACAGCGTGGATTTTGACGCCGAGCAGCAGCTTTCGCTCATCTATCGCGATGTGTCGGACGGCGCGCTCGAAACGGTGCTGCTGGTCGCGGAGCCGAAGTATCAGCACATCAGCTCCACGATGGTGCGCGAGATGATCAAATACGGACAAGACCTTGAAAAATATATGCCGCTGCGCGCGGCGGAGCTTGTGAAAGGATGGAGAGAAGACCATGGCGAACAATGATGTGCAGCATCTTTTGGATATGCTTTACGAGATGATCGACGGCGCGAAGAACGCGCCGCTGACGAGCGACAAGTGCATTCTGAACCGCGACGAGGCGCTCGACCTGCTCGACGAGATTCGCGCCCAGCTCCCGGTGGAGCTTTCCCGCGCGCAGGAGCTCATCCGCGCAAAGGAGGACTATGTCAAGGCCGCCAAGCGCGACGTCGAGCGCATGATGCAGCAGGCCGAGCAGGACGCGAAGAACAAGGTCTCCGAGACCGAGGTGCTCGGTATCGCCCGCGAAAAGAGCCACGAGATCGTCAAAAAGGCCGAGGACCGCTCGCGCGAAATGTACCGCGTGGCCAACGAGTACACCGAGGATGCGCTGCGCCGCACCGAGGAGGCCATCCAGATGGCGCTCGAGGAGGTCAAGCAGTCCCGCGTGCGCTTCCGCGCCGCCTCTGCCGAGCAGATGCAGAAGCGCCGCGAGGAGCTGGCACAGTCAGCTGAAAAGCAGACGCAGAACGGATAAAATTTTGTCAAAAGTGACAAAAACCGACATGATTGGTAGACATAATCTATATTTGGGCATAGCATAAAGGGCCGCCACAAGATATTGTGGCGGCCTTTTTTTAACCAAAACCAAAGTAGAACATGCGTTTTAAAAATACGGCGCACTGGCCGAATTTTCGCAGGAAAAAGCGGTAAAAGGCTTGAAATCTCAGGGAAATTTCTGCTTGCATTTTTTATGTGAATCTCGTATACTCAAAACAAGGGTGGGGGAAAGTGGTGTATCATACCATGAAAATGGCTTACTTTCCCACATAAGCATCAGATCGGACGCGGCACGGCTTTTTCCAAAATGAAGAAAAGGCCGCGCTTTCGTGTCCTCTGTATGCGAAAATGCACAGAAAAAGGGGGTCAGCCGCCGTGACGGGTCAGTATCAGCACACGATCGACGCCAAGGGGCGGCTCTTTATCCCCGCGAAGCTGCGCGAGGAGCTCGGCGACACGTTTTATGTCACCATGGGCATGGACTCCTGCCTGAGCATCTATTCCGACGCCTCCTGGGCGCGCTTCACCGAAAAGTTTGAAAGCCTGCCCTACACGAAGACCAAGGCCATGCGCCCGCTCTTCGCCAACGCCGCCAAGTGCGAGCCCGACGCGCAGGGGCGCATCGTGCTGCCGCAGAAGCTCAGAGCCTACGCCCACCTTGAAAAAGACGTGGTCGTGATCGGTGTTTCGAACCGCGCCGAGATCTGGAATGCGGAGAAGTGGGCAGAGATCGAGGCCGAGGAGCTCAATCCCGAGAATCTGGCCGCCGTGATGGAAGAGCTGGGATTCTGATATGGAAGAGAACTACGGCCATAAGCCGGTACTGCTGCACGAGTGCCTCGGCGCGCTCGCCATCAAGCCCGACGGCATCTATGTGGACGGCACGCTCGGTCGCGCCGGACATTCGCTCGAGATCGTGCGCCGCCTGACGACGGGCCGTCTCATTGCGCTTGACCGTGACGAGACCGCGATCGAAGCGGCAAACCGCCGCCTCGGCGATTATTTGGACAAGGTCACGCTCGTCCACAGCAATTTCAGCGCGCTCGACGCTGTGCTGCACGAGCTGGGCGTCCACGGCGTGGACGGGATGCTTTTTGACCTCGGCGTTTCCTCCCCGCAGCTCGACGAAGCGCAGCGCGGGTTTTCCTACAAGCAGGACGCGCCGCTCGATATGCGCATGGACGAATCCGCCGCACTGACCGCGCGCGAGGTCGTGAATACCTGTTCTTATGAAGAGCTGCGCCGCATCCTCTTTGAATACGGCGAGGAGCGCTATGCGCCTGCCATCGCGAAGAGAATTTGCCAGCACCGCGAGCAAAAGCCCATCGAAACGACGCTTGAGCTCGCCGATATCATCCGTTCGGCCATGCCCGCGAGCGCGCTGCGCGAAAAGCAGCACCCTGCCAAGCGCAGCTTTCAGGCCATCCGCATTGCCGTGAACGACGAGCTGGGCGAGCTTCCGCCGATGCTCGACGCGGCGGAGAAAAATCTGAAACCGGGCGGACGGCTCGCGGTCATCACGTTCCACTCGCTCGAAGACCGCATCGTCAAGAAGAAATTACAGGAGCTTGCACAGGGTTGCATCTGCCCGCCGGAATTTCCGGTGTGCGTGTGCGGACGAAAGCCAAAGGTCAAGCTCATCACAAGAAAGCCCATCGTTTCGGGCGAAGAAGAACTCGCAGAGAATCCCCGTGCCCGCAGCGCCAAGCTGCGCGTCGCGGAAAAGTGCTGACAACAGCCGAAAATACGCAAAAGAAAGGAGATCGCCATGGCCAGCCGCAGAGAGCAGAACATGAAATACCGCCGCTACAGCGGACGAGTCAATGGCAATCTCGCTTACGATCCCGCCTACGAAGAGCGCCAGCGCAGGCTGCGCCGCGAGCGTGAATACGAGCACGAGCACGAGCGTCAGCGCGGGGAATTCATGCGTCCCCCGCAGCGGAAGGTGCAGAAAAAGGCTGCGCCCGTCCGCCGTCAACGCGAAAAGGTCTCGCTCGGCACGCTGTGCGGCTTTATGGCGCTGGCCGCAATGGTCGCGCTGATGATCATGTGCCGCGCACAGCTGACGGAAATCTCCGCGCAGGTCGTCTCCGTGCAGAAGGAGATCTCCGCGCTCGAGGACGAGCATGTCGCGCTGCTCACGCGCTACGAAAAAACCTTTGACCTCACCACCATCAAGGAGGCGGCGGCCGCGGCCGGTATGGCCAAGCCCAGCGCCTCGCAGGTCTACTACATCGACCTGTCGGAGCCCGACAGCGTGGTCGTCTACCAGCAGAAGAGCCAGAACGTTTTGTCGCGGGTGCTCACGTCGCTTGGCAGCGGCGTATGCGCAGTGGTGGAATATTTCAAATGAGCGAAGCTATACATAAGGAGTAAGGAGCTTCCTTACTCCTTTTCCATTTTTAAGGAGGATGAACGACTGTGGCACCACGCCCCCAGAACCAGAAAAGACGGCCCGAATCCGCGCGCCGCGCAAACCGCATCATTCAGACAAGAACGCTGCTGCTTCTGGGCGTGTTCGGCGTGCTGACGTTTGTGCTGCTCTTCACCAAACTCTATCACTGGCAGATCACCGAGCATGACGAGCTCCAGTCCGTCGCTGTGCGCCAGCAAACGCTGCGCACCACGGTGGAGGCGAGCCGCGGCACGATCTACGATCGAAACGGCACCATCCTCGCGATGTCCGCCTCGGCGGAGGATATTTTCCTCTCTCCGAAGGAGATCATCGAAAACGATCAGGATCAAAACCTGATCGCGGGCGGCCTTGCTGAAATTCTGGACCTTGACCCCGCTGACATTCTCAAAAAGATGGAGAAGACGACCTCGCAGTACGAGATCCTTGTCAAAAAGGCGGACGATGAGCTCGCCGACAAGGTGCGGGAATTCATCAATGAAAACGACCTGAAGGGCGTTTTCATTCGTCCGACGAGCAAGAGGACCTATCCCAAGGGGACGCTCGCCTCACAGGTCATCGGCTTTACCAATGACCTCGGCGGCGCGATGGGCCTTGAGGCGGCGTACAACGACGAGCTGACCGGCGAGAACGGTATGGTCGTCACCGCGCGCGACCGCGACGGCCGCTCCGTGCTCTACCAGTACGACCAGTATTTCGACGCGGAAAACGGCTGCGACCTGCACACGACGCTCGATACGACCATCCAGTATTACCTTGAGAAAGGTGTGCAGGAGCTCGAGGCGCGCTTCGGCACTGGCAAGGGCGCCGAGGGCATCGTCATGGATGTCAACACCGGCGCGGTGCTGGCGATGGCGTCGCTGCCGACCTACGACTTGAATTCCCCCGGTACGGTCTACAACGACTTTCTGACCTCCGGCATGACGGAGGAGCAGGTCCTCGAAAACATGAGAGACCTTCTCAACAAGCAGTGGCGCAGCAAGGCCATCAACGACACCTACGAGCCGGGCTCCACGTTCAAAACACTGACGCTCGCGATGGCGCTTGAGGAAAACGTTGTCGACCTGAACACGGGCTTCTATTGCAGCGGCAGCGTAAGGATCGAGGGCGAGACCATCAACTGCTCCAAGCGCGCGCCCGGTCACGGCCAGCAAAACCTGACGCAGGCGTTCGCCAACTCCTGCAACCCCGCGTTCATCAACATCGGCCTTCGCATCGGCAACGACAAGTTTTACCAGTACATGCTGGACTTTGGCCTGACGGAGAAGACCGGCGTCGACACCACGGGCGAGGCCAGCGGCTTCGTCAACAGCGAAATTAAATATTCGACGCTGGCGCTGGCATGCTACGCCTTCGGCCAGAACTTCAACGTCACGCCCATCGCGCTGCTGGCGGCGCAGTGCGCCTGCGTCAACGGCGGCTACCTCTATACGCCCTATCTTGTCGAAGAGATCACCGACCAGGATGGCAACGTCGTCTCCAAGCACGACTCCACGCCCATCCGTCAGGTCGTCTCCGAGGAGACGTCCGCGCTTGTGCGCGACATCATGGAGTATGAGGTCACAAGCGGCACGGGCAAGAACGGTCAGGTCGCGGGCTACCGCATCGGCGGCAAGACGGGTACTGCCGATAAGGTCGGCGGCAACGTTATCGTTTCCTTCGTGTGCTTTGCCCCTGTGGACGATCCGCAGGTGATGATGCTTCTCACGCTCGATGAGCCGAACAAGTGGACCGGAACCTATGTTTCCGGCGGTAACATGGTCGCCCCCGTGGCGAGTTCCGTCATGGGCGAGATCCTGCCGTATCTCGGCATTGAGCCGAGCTACACCGCTGAAGAGCTCGTCGGCGCGGATAAAACTGTGCCGAACGTCGTCGGCCTCAGCAAGGACGCGGCGGCCGAGCGCCTGAGCGCGAACAGCTTCAGCTTCCGCACCGTCGGCAGCGGCGATACCGTCACCGACCAGACGCCCGCAGGCGGCGCGATCGTACCGAACAGCGCGGAGATCATCCTCTACCTCGGCGCGGAGAAGTCGACTGACAAGTGCATCGTCCCAAACGTCGTGGGCGACAGCGCCGCGACCGCGAACCAGAAGATCGTGAACGCGGGGCTCATCATGGGCGTTTCCGGCGCGACGAACGCAAGCTCGTCCACGGTGCGCGCCATCTCGCAGAGCATCGCCGCGGGCACGGAGGTCGAGGCCGGTACGGTCGTGCGCGTCCAGTTCAGCGACAGCTCGGTGCGCGACTAAAGACAGCAAGACCCAATTCCGAAAGGAATTTTTCAAACGCAGTTATCTGAGCTTATTTCCGCATTAGAAGACAAAACGGTGCATGCGCCGCCTGACCTGATAGTCAGAGGCCTTGCGCTCGATTCCCGCAAGGTAGAAGAGGGATTCCTCTTCTTTGCCCTGCCGGGGGAGAAGGAGGACGGCGGCGAGTTTATCGCCGAAGCCAAAGCGCGCGGCGCGGCCTGCGCCGTGTGCGAGCATCCGCCGGAGACGGAAATTCCCTATATCTTAGTGCCGGATGCGCACAAAGCGCTTGCGCTTTGCGCGGCGGTATGGTATGGTACTCCGGCGGGAAAACTCACCGTGGTCGGCGTGACCGGCACAAACGGCAAAACGACCACGACGTATCTTATCAAACAGCTTTTGGAGCGCACGAAGGGCGAAAAGGTCGGCCTGATCGGCACGAATCAGAATTTGATCAGCGACAAGACCATCCCGACCGACCGCACAACGCCCGACGCGCTGACCGTGCAGCGCCTGCTCGCCCAGATGGTCGATGCGGGCTGCACCTATGCCGTGATGGAGGTCTCGTCCCACGCGCTGATGCAGAGCAGGGTAGAAGGAATCCGATTCCGCGTCGGTGTTTTCACGAACCTGACGCAGGATCATCTTGACTACCACGGCACGATGGAGGCCTACTGCGACGCGAAGTCGAGGCTTTTCGACCAGTGTGACATCGCCTGCGTCAACGGTGACGATGCGTGGACGGAGCGCTTGCTCGCCCGCTTTACGAGCGAGCGGATTACATTCGGGCAGGGCATGACGAATGACCTTGTCGGCTGGCGTGCCCGCTACGAAAACGACTGTGTGCGCTTTACCGCCTGCACCGACCTCGACCACGAGGAGACGAAAATCGGCATCCCCGGCGGCTTTTCGCTCTATAACGCGCTCGCGGCGCTCTGCGCCGTGCAGGCGCTCGGCGTGCCGCTTTCCGACGCGGCAAAAGCGCTGACGGAATGTGTCGGCGTTAAGGGGCGGTGCGAGGTCGTACCGCTTGATGCACCGTTCACCGTCATCATTGACTATGCGCACACGCCCGACGGGCTCAAAAATATTCTCTCTACGGTCTGCGGCTTTGCCGACGGGCGCGTCATCGCGCTCTTTGGCTGCGGGGGAGACCGCGACAGGACAAAGCGACCCCGCATGGGCCGCATCGCCGCGGCGCTCTCGGACTTCGTTGTCCTCACGAGCGACAATCCCCGCACCGAAGACCCTTACACCATCCTGCGCGATGTGCTCCCCGCCATTTTGGAGAGCAGAACGCCGTTCGCCGTCATCGAGAACCGGCGCGAGGCCATCGGCTTTGCTCTGCGCGAGGCGAAAGCGCGCGACGTCGTCGTCCTCTGCGGCAAGGGGCACGAGACCTATCAGGAGATTGGAACGATAAAATACCACCTCGACGAGAGGGAGGTCGTGCGCGAGAGGTTCGCGCAAGTACAAAGGAAGGACGCCGCCGACGCGGCGAAGGAAAACGAACATGAAGATCATCATTGCCTGCATACTGAGCTTCGCGGTCTCCGCGATCACGGGAAAATTTCTGGTCCCTGAGCTGAGAAAGCTCAAGGCCGGACAGAGCATCCGCGAGGACGGCCCCACCTGGCACGCCGGAAAGGCCGGCACGCCGACAATGGGCGGCTTAATGTTCATCCTCGGCATCTTCGTCTCTATCCTGATCTGCGGCTGGAAGGGCATGATGGCGGGGGACTTTGAGCACCTCTACATCTTCTTTTTTGCGCTGATCTTCGGCGGCATCGGCTTTTTAGACGACTTTGAAAAGGTGAAGCACAAGCAGAACCTCGGCCTTACGGCCATCCAGAAGTTCCTGCTCCAGCTCGCCGCGGCGGTCGCGTTCCTCTGCCTGATGCGCTTTGAGGGTATGCTGACGCCGAACCTCTACGTGCCGTTTTTCAACACGCAGATCGTCATGAGCTGGTGGGTGTACATGGTGTTCGCGGCGTTTGTCATCGTCGGCACGGTCAACGCCGTCAACATCACGGACGGCATCGACGGCTTGGCCGGCAGCGTGACGGTGCCGGTCGGCCTGTTTTTCACCGTGCTCGCCATCTGGTGGCAGGGCTATGAGCAGCTCGGCATTTATGCTGCGGCGCTCGTCGGGGGAATTCTCGGCTTCCTCATCTATAATTTCCACCCCGCCAAGGTCTTCATGGGTGACACAGGCTCGCTGTTCCTCGGCGGCACGGTGGCGGCGCTGGCCTTTGCCTACGATATGCCGCTCGTGCTGATCCCTGTCGGCTTTGTCTACATCTGCGAGACGCTGTCCGACATTTTGCAGGTCATCTACTTCAAGGCGACGCACGGCAAGCGCCTTTTCAAGATGGCGCCGCTGCACCACCACTTCGAGCTCTGCGGCTGGAGCGAAGTAAAGCTCGTCGCCGTGTTCACCAGCGTGAGTGCGCTGTGCTGTCTGGCGGCGCTGTTCGGAGTACTCAACAGATTTCATTTTTGAGAAACGGCAAGCCGTTTCTCAAAAATGAGAGGGGATGCGCGGCGCTCTGTGCCTCGCCGCCCTTGGCGGCTCGACACTCACTCTGCGAGAAGTATTTTTCGCCACGCACCGGTCGCGGCGAAAAATGATTAAAAATATTTCGCGCCTGCGGGCGCGAAAGTCTGCGACGCTTGGTTGCAAAATGGAGGCAAACTCGCGCAGAGCGCGAGTTTGCAATCAGTATGAAAGGGGGAAGACTGCATGACCAAGGAAGAACGCTTGCTGCGGCAGGAGCAGCGCGAGCGGGCGAAGGCCATCGAGGCGGCGGCGCGCGAAGCGGGCCGCGGACCGCTGGACCTTCCGTATCTTCTGCTGGTGCTTACGCTCGTGGGCGTGGGCCTGATCATGCTGTTTTCCGCAAGTTTCCCCTCGGCCTACTATGAAGAGGGTAACCCCGCGCACTACCTCATCCGTCAGGGCATTTTTGCGATCCTCGGTATCACGGCGATGTTTATTGTCGGCAAGATCAATTACGAGCGCTATCGCGCGGTGGCGAAGATGCTGCTGATCTTTTCCATCATCCTGCTGGTGCTCGTTCTGATCCCGGGCATCGGCACGGGCCGACTGACGCACGGCGCGCAGCGCTGGATCCGTCTCGGACCCATCCAGTTCCAGCCGTCTGAGATCACCAAAGTCGGCATCATCCTCTATTTTGCCGACAGCATTTCGAAGAAGAAAGACAAAATGGCCACGCTGCGCTACGGCATCGTGCCCTATGTTGCCATCCTCGGCGTGATTGCGGCGCTGATGGCGAAGGAGCCGCACTTTTCCGGTATGGTGCTGCTGCTCGGCATCGGTGCTGTGATGATGTATGTCGGCGGCATCCGCAACTACTGGGTCGGTCTCGGCTTTGCGCTGGTGCTGCTGGTGATCTACGCCTTTGCGACCGGCATCATCACCTACAACTCGAGCCGAATCGACATCTGGCTCGACCCGTTCAACGAAGAGTGGATGCGCGATAAGGGCTATCAGATCCGGCAGAGCTTGCTCTCCATCGGTTCGGGCGGATTGTTCGGACTGGGCCTTGGCAAGAGCCGGCAGAAGTTTCTGTTCCTGCCCGAAGAGCACAACGACTTTATTTTCGCCATCATCTGCGAGGAGCTCGGCCTTGTCGGCGCGACGATCATCATGGTCATGTTCGCGCTGCTCATCATCCGCGGCTACTGGATCGCCCTGCACGCGCGCGACCGCTTCGGAAGCCTTCTTGCCGTCGGCGTGACGACGCAGATCGCCTTGCAGGTATTCCTGAACATCGCGGTCGTGACGAATCTGATCCCGAACACGGGTATTTCGCTGCCGTTTTTCAGCTACGGCGGCACGGCACTCGCCGTGCAGCTGGCCGAGGTCGGCATCGTACTGAGCGTTTCGCGCCAGATGCGCTGACGCGGGAAGGAGAAAACGGCTATGAAGGTCATCTTTACCTGCGGCGGTACGGCGGGGCATGTCAACCCCGCGCTCGCGCTCGCGGGCTATATGCGGGAAAAGGACGCGGGCACGCAAATCTTATTTGTCGGCGCGGAGCGCGGACTGGAGCGCGATTTGATCGCGCACACGGACTATTCGTTCCGTACGGTGAACATTTCATCGTTCCACCGCTCGTTCAGGCCTGCGGAGATCAAGCACAACCTTGTCTCGCTCAAAAATCTCGCCCACGCCGAGCGTGAGGCGAACGCCATCTTACACGATTTTCACCCCGACATAATCGTCGGCACCGGCGGCTACGCGAGCTATCCGCTCGTGCGCTACGGCGCAAAGGCGGGCATCCCGACGGCGGTGCACGAGTCAAACATTGTGCCGGGCCTGACGACGCGGCAGTTAGAGCCCCACTGCGACCGCATCATGGTTGGCTTTGATGACTGCCGCGCGCACTACAAGCACCCCGAAAAGGTGGTCGTGACCGGTACGCCTGTGCGCGGCGACTTCTTCACGATCAGCAAGCAGCAGGCAAAGGAAAGACTCGGCATGAACGACGGGCGCAAGCTCATCGTCTCGTTCTGGGGCAGCCTCGGGTCGAACGCGATGAACCGCGCGATGGCGGAGTTTCTGGCGCTTGAGAGCGCGAAGGAGCCCTTTTACCATATCCACGGCGTCGGCGAGATCTGCTGGAAGCCGATGCAGCAGTGGATGCACGATGACGGGCTGGAGATCACCGAGCATCCCGCGCTCGACGTGCGCGAGTACATCTACGACATGGCGACTGTCATGCGCGCCGCCGACCTCGTTATCTGCCGCGCGGGCGCGTCTACGCTCAGCGAGCTGACGGCGCTCGGCGTTCCGGCAATTCTGGTGCCGTCGCCCAACGTGACGAATCACCATCAGGAAAAGAACGCGGCGCTGCTCGGCGACCACGGCGCGGCGCTCGTGCTGCCGGAAGAGGGCCTTGACGGCAAGAAGCTCTTCGCCGCCGCGGCGGGCATCCTGAACGATCCGCAGCGGATGGAGACGATGTCTCAAAACATGGCGGCGCTCGGCATCCCCGACGCGACCAAGCGCATCTACGACACAGTGATGACGCTGCTCAAGTGAAAACAAAAGGAAGCGAGCAAGGCTCGCTTCCTTTTTGCGTGTTTTTGACGCTTTATTCCGCCTTCAAAATGAAGTCCATATAGATGGGATTGTGGTCGGAGTAGCGATACCCCGCGTCGACGACATCGGCGGAGACGGCTTCGACGTTGTCGGAGACGAGGAAGCCGTCGACCGTCACGCGGAAAGTCGTCTCCTCGTTGTAGGGTTCGTTGGCCGTGCGGCAGGTAGCGACGGGATGGTCGACGTCAAACGGCACGACGAGGGAGAGCCCGTCGGGGATCGTCCCCTCGGGGATGGGCTGCGCCCAGGTGTCGTTCTCGCCGCCCGCAACGCCGAAGATCTTGGCAGAATTGCCAAGCAGGTCCTTGTTGAAGTCGCCGCCCGCGACGCAGTAGTTGCCGTTTTCATATTCCGCCAGCATATCGGCGCAGAGCATTTCAAGCTGCTCGGTCGCGATGGTGCCGTCGGACGTGTAGGCCGAAAGATGCAGGTTATAGAGCACCAGCTCCCTGCCGTTTTCCATCGGGATGCGGCTGACGGAGTAGCAGCGATCGAGGTCAACAAGCTTCATAACGCTCGTCTCGATCGGCAGCGAGCGGCGCACGGCGGACGAGATCGGATGGCGCGAGAGCGTCACGATACCGGACTGGTTTGCGCCGTGGGGGTTAATAAGAGGATAGAAGAGGTAGGGACTGTCATAATTCTGCGCGAAGACCTCGTTGAATTCGCTGTTTTCCATCACATCACTGAGATAAGCGTCCTCTGCGATGTGCCAGCTGCGCGTGCCGTCGATGTCGACCTCCTGAAAGAGGGCGAAGTCGGGCGAAAGGTCTTTGACGAGCGAGACCTCGCCGCGCATATTCTCAGCAACGGCCTGCCTGCTGCGGGCGCGGCTCTCCTTGCCGCCGTCCATGAAGAAGCTGTAATCGTCGCTGTACGCGCCGAAGCCCACGTTGGCCGACGAAACGCGGTAGGTGACGCCGGTCTGCGGCGCGCCCTCCATCGGTGCGGCAGAGGCGGCGTCGCAGTGCACCACGCTGAGCGTCTGCCAGTCCTCCACGCGGTAGTACGCGGCAAAGACATAGATGACGTAAGCCAGCACGATCAAAACAAGCGCCAACAGAACATAGAGCGCAATTTTCAGCGGTTTTTTCATCGAAAAACTCCTTTCGGGGGGAAATGCCAGTAGTCTCATTTTGCCACAAAGCGGGCGGGAAAGCAAGGCAAAAAGAAGTTGACGCGCCGCGGCAAAATAGCTATACTGAAAATGCCCAACTATTGCCCTGTGAAAACCGGCAGTCACCCATTTCCCGCAAAAGCCATACGATGGAAAAGTAATGTGCTTGCGGGAGGGAATATGATGTGTGAGCTGTTGGTAGAGGGCGGGGAGCGCCTGTACGGAGAACTCACGATACAAGGCTCAAAAAACAGTGTGCTGCCGATTTTGGCGGCGACGCTTTTGTGCGCGGACACCTGCGTGATCGAAAATTGCCCGAAGCTGCGGGACGTGGATGCGTCCGTTGCCATTCTGCGGCACTTGGGCTGCTGCACGCACTGGGAGGACAGTGCGCTCGTGGTCGACACAGCGCGCATGGACCGCGCGGTCGTGCCCGACGCACTGATGCGAGAGATGCGCTCGTCGGTCATCTTTCTCGGCGCGATTCTGGCGCGCTGCAAGGAAGCGACGATCTGTTATCCCGGCGGCTGCGAGCTGGGGCCGCGTCCCATTGACCTGCACTTAAGCGCCCTGAGCGCCTTGGGGGCAGAGATCAGGGAGACGGGCGGCGAGCTCAAGTGCCGCGGCGGAACGCTTCTCGGGAGCGATGTGTACTTACCCATGCCGAGCGTGGGCGCGACGGAAAACGCGCTCCTCTGCGCCTGCGGCGCAGACGGCGTGACGACGATCTACAACGCCGCGCGCGAGCCGGAGATCGTCGATTTACAGAACTTTATCAACGCGATGGGCGGCAACGTCCGCGGCGCGGGAGGCTCGATCATCACAGTCGAGGGAAAGCGCGCGCTGCACGGCGGAAAATACCGCATTATCGCCGACCGCATCGTGGGCGCGACGTATCTCTGCGCCGCGGCCTGCTGTGGGGGAGAGGTGCGCCTTCGCGGCGTCGACCCGCGACCGCTTTCGACTGTGTCCGGCGCGCTGAGCGAGGCGGGCTGCACGGTCAAAAGCGGGGAGGACGATGTTTTCCTCCAAAGTGATGGCAGTCTCAGATCCATCCGCCCTGTGCGCACGGCGCCCTATCCGGGCTTTCCGACGGACGCGCAGCCGGTGCTGATGGCGGCGCTTTTGAAAAGCGCGGGCAGCACCGTTTTTGTAGAGAATATTTTTGAAAACCGTTACCGACATGTCGACGAGCTGGCGCGCATGGGCGCGGAGGTGCGCGTCGCGGGGCGCGTGGCCGTCGTCACGGGACGCGAGCACCTGCACGGCGCGCGCGTCAAGTGCACCGACCTTCGCGCGGGCGCGGCGCTTGTGATTGCGGGCCTGCAGGCCGACGGACTCACGCGCATTTCGCGCATCGAGCACATCGACCGCGGCTATGAGAGCATCGAGCGCGACCTTGGCGTGCTGGGCGCGCATGTGCGGCGGGAGACGGGTACATAAGCAAACGAAGAAAAAAGGCAGGAAAACTATGGCGTCAAAGCGAAGAAACAGACGGCGCAGGCGGGGAAGAGCCTCTTTCCCGCTGAGACTTTTGTGCCTCGCGGTCGTGATCGCCGCATTTCTCGGCGCGCTGACGATGTTCTTCCGCATCGATATGATCGTGGTGGAGGGCAACGGGCGCTATACCGAGGAGCAGATCATCGAGGCTGCGGGCGTGCAGAAGGAGCAGAACCTTGTGCTGCTGAACAAATATAAGGTCAAACAATCCATTTTCGATACGCTTCCGTATGTGGAGACCGTTGTCATCAACCGCAAATACCCCGACGCGCTCATTCTGACCGTGACGGAGTGCACGGCCTCCGCTGCGCTGACGGGCGAAAACGACACATGGCTCATGAGCGACAAAGGCAAAATTCTGGAGCGCGCGGCGCAGATCCCCGAGGGCTGCGCGCGCGTGACCGGCTGCACGCTCGTCGAGCCCGCGGTCGGCGCGATGGCGGCGTTTGCGGACGAGGATTCGTATAAATTCGAGCGCCTGCTCACGCTGCTGCGCACGGCGGAGGATAAGCAGCTCCTCTCCATGATCGGCGAGATCGACCTGAGCGACGGCACGGCCATCACCTTTACCTATTTGGACCGCTTTACGGTCAAAATGCCCTGGGATGCGGACATCGCCTACAAGCTCGGGAATGTGCGCACGGTGGTGGAGCAGCTTGAAGCCAATCAGACCGGCACGATCAACCTGATGAACGACGGCAGGGCTGACTTCATCCCGGAATAAAGGCGGAAGTTGACGTAAAAAAGTTTCCCCGAAATGGCCGATTGCTATTGACCCCGCGGGAAAACCGTAATACAATGATTAAGATAGCAAATACCTGATATTGTGGCGCTTGCAGCGGCAAGTGCCTTGCCCATACAACAGATTGCAGGAGGAACCGACATGGCATTCGGATTGGAGACCGGTCCTGAAAACGTAGTTAAGATCAAGGTCATCGGCGTTGGCGGCGGCGGCAACAATGTGGTCAACCGCATGGTGCGCACCGGTGCGCGCGGCGTCGACTTTGTCGCGGTGAACACAGATAAGCAGGCGCTCAACGTGTCTGCCGCCACTTATAAAATTCAGATCGGCGAAAAGCTGACGCACGGTCAGGGCGCGGGCTCCGACCCCGAGGTCGGCCGCAAGAGCGCCGAGGAGAGCCGCAACCAGATCGCCAAGGCGCTCGAGGACACCGATATGGTCTTCATCACCGCCGGCATGGGCGGCGGCACCGGCACGGGCGGCGCGCCCATTGTTGCCGAGATCGCGCGTGAGGCGGGCATCCTGACCGTCGGCGTCGTGACGAAGCCCTTCGGTTTTGAAGGCCGCCGCCGCATGACGCAGGCGGAAGCGGGCATCGAAGAGCTCAAGACCAAGGTCGACTCGCTCGTCATCATCCCGAACGAGCGCCTCAAGCACGCGACCGACCAGAAGATCACCTTTGCCAACGCGTTCGAGATCGCGGACGACGTGCTGCGTCAGGCGGTGCAGAGCATCTCCGACCTGATCCGCGACACGGGCTTCATCAACCTTGATTTTGCCGACGTGACCGCCATTATGAAGGACGCGGGCCTTGCCCACATGGGCGTCGGCCGCGCCGCCGGCAAGAACAAGGCCGAGGAGGCCGCGCGCATGGCCATTTCGTCCCCGCTGCTGGAGACCTCCATCAACGGTGCGCACGGAGTGCTCATCAACGTCACGGGCTCGATGGACATCGGCCTCGACGAGGTCGAGCAGGCAGCGTCCCTCGTGCAGGAGGCTGTGCATCCCGACGCGCTCACGATCTTCGGCGCGACGTTCGACGAGACGCTCGACGACGAGATCCGCGTCACCGTCATCGCCACAGGCTTTGACAAGGCGCCCGGCGCGCTGGACTTCAACAAGGATAAGAAGCCTGCCGAGCAGAGCGGCGAGAGCGCTGCTGCCGGTCTTGCGCCGCTCGACTTCGACAAGGAAAAGGCCGAGGAAGAGGCTAAGCACGAAGATGAGCCCGATCCGTTCGACGACATCTTCAAAATTTTCAACCGCGAGCGTTAAATGGAAACAATTCCCAAAATTCCGCAGACTTTGGTCTGCGGAATTTTTTTGTCCGCATTTACAGCGCCATTTCAAAAAGCGATGCCAGCACATCAAATTTTTGCACCTTTTAATTTTGCCCGAAGCGCAGAAAGTAAATGCGCCGGACAGAGAAAAAGAAATGAGAAAGAAAAAATTTCCGGCATTGGGCGGACGGCAGCGTCCTGCGCGCACAGGGCGCGCCGTCCGCCCGTATTTTTTAAAGGGGTGAGAGAATGGATGGAACGCATCGCACAAAAAAGCGAGCGGCGGCGATCCTGCTGGGATTTTTTGCCGCCGCCGCGATCGCAATGCCGTCTGCGCAGGCGGCGGACCGGACGGTCAGCGAGCTGATCCCCGTCGGACAGACCGTCGGCGTTAAGCTCTTTTCCGATGGCGTGCTCGTCGTCGGCTTTTCCGATGGGGAAAGTCCGGCGAAGGACTGCGGACTCAAGGAGGGCGACGTCATCACCGCCATCTGCGGGCAGAGTCTGGATACCATTGAGGAATTCCGTCAGCTTCTGGCAGAAAACGGCGAGGACGCCGCGGCGCTGACCGTCAAGCGCGGCAGCCGCACGATCGAACTGAGCGCAGAGCCGGAGAAGGATGAGGACGGCGAGTACCGCCTCGGCGCCTGGGTGCGCGACAGTATGGCGGGTATCGGCACGATGACCTTCTTTGATCCGCAGAGCGGCACGTTCGGCGCGCTGGGCCACGGGGTCACGGATGTGGACACGGGGCAGCTCCTGCCGCTCGACCACGGCAGCATCATGGACGCCTCGGTCAAGGCGGTGAAAAAAGGCGAGCGCGCCTCGCCCGGCGAGCTCAAGGGCGACTTTGACCTGACGCGCGACAGCGGAACGCTTTACGCCAACACCGAATGCGGCATTTTCGGCAAGCTCTCGGCAGAGGACGCGGCAAAGATCACCGGTGCGGCGCTGCCGATCGCAAAAAAGGATGAGATCAAGACCGGCAGGGCGGCGATCTTAGCCACCGTTTCCGGCAATGAAACACGCGAGTATGATATTGAGATCGAAAAAATCTATTCGCCTTCCGGCAGCACGCGAAATCTGATGCTGCGCGTGACGGACGAGGAGCTTCTTGCGCAGAGCGGCGGCGTGGTGCAGGGAATGAGCGGCAGCGCGATTTTGCAGGATGGCAAGATCATTGGCGCGGTCACGCACGTCCTGCTGGATGATCCGTCAAGAGGTTATGGCATTTTTATCGAAAATATGCTCTCTGCGGCGGGGCTTTCGAGTGAATAACCTACCCATATAGTAGAAAGATTGTGTTAAGATAGCGTAAAAACAACCAAATTCTCATGCAAAAAGTTAGAAAAAGATGGTTAAATTCGACATAACTCGCTTGAAAACGCTGTCCAAATATGTTAGCTTAGAGCCATGGCAGAACGAAGACGTCACATTTTGCTGCTGAAGCTGGCCGGCTGGGTCGGCGAAAACTTGTGTGAAAAGGACGGGATGACATGGACAAGAGGATCACGGTCGTATTAGCGGACGCAAACGAGGAGTTCCGCACAGCACTGAAACAGGCATTGGAAGCAACGGGTGAGTTCGACGTAGTGGGATGCGCAGCCGACGGACTGGTTGCGGCGCAGGATATAGCGGAGCGAAAGCCGCAGCTTCTTGTGATGGATCTTTTGCTGCCGGGACTTGACGGCTTTGGCGTGCTCGAGCAGGCGGCGAAGGACAAGGTGCAGATGAAGACAGTTGTCGTCTCGGCTCTTTATCGCGATCAGATCGTGTCGCAGGCGATGAACCGCGGCGTATCGTTCTTCATGCCCAAGCCCTGCGAGCTGACCTCGCTTTTAGACCAGATGCGCCGCGCGGTCAACGAGGGTGAGGAGAGCGAGGACGAGTCGCAGGCGCTTGAACGCGAGGTCACGGCAGTGATCCACGAGGTCGGCGTGCCCGCGCACATCAAGGGCTATCAGTACGTGCGCGAGGCCATCGTCATCGCCGTGCAGGACATGGATGTCATCAACGCCGTGACAAAGGTGCTCTATCCCGAGGTCGCGCGCCGCTACAGCACCACGCCCTCGCGCGTTGAGCGCGCGGTGCGCCATGCGATCGAGGTCGCGTGGGACCGCGGCGACCTTGAGACGCTCCAGCGCTATTTTGGCTACACGGTATCCAACACGAAAGGAAAGCCGACCAACAGCGAGTTTATCGCCATGATCGCGGACCGCATCCGTTTACAACGGAAGATCTATAGGGTGTGAAAAGCGAAAGACGTAAAGAGCCACGGAGAGATACTCCGTGGCTCTTTTAATAAGAGGTTTATGACTTATCACTTGCAGTGAACGCAAATGACAGCTCAGGGTCGGAAAGAATGATGACAGAGAAAGTATCGTCACTGACAAAAGCATATCCAAAAGCCGAGGCGTCAGGATCATCCGAAGCTTTTATATCATAACAATAGCCGGCAAGCTTTTCGCCATCATTCACAGCTTTTGTTTTCTCGGGACTGTAAGTTAAGTAGAAGGATCAATCAGAAATGGAGCGTTCTGAGAATGAAATTGTAGCCGCACCACCCTTTTCAACGGTGCAGGTAAAGCCACCGAGATTTTTTGCGCGGATGCTCTCAAATCGCTGGGAATCACCGGCGTCCAGGTCCGTGCCGTTTGTCCAGTCGGTGTCGACGACATTTCCGCTGCGGTCCAAAAATTTGAGCCGATCTCATAGGAGCGGACATCTTTGGAGCTGGTGTTTTTCACGGTCCCTTCGATATAGAGATAGTTTCGGCTCGTCCGCGTTGTCCAGTCGGACAAAATGGTCAAGTCGCCGGTCGTAGGGGTACTCAGATATTCTTGAAGCGCACGATCGTATTTGCTCTGCTCGATGGCGTCCTTTTGGCTTTTGACCTGCGAGAGCTCGTGTACCGAGCCGCCGGCGATCAGCAAAGCAGCGGCGATACAAACGATGAGCAGGGCGTTTCGCTTAGAAATTTTTGGCGCGGAGGGAGATAGCCTTTCACCGCAGTCGGGGCAGAAAACAAAGCTGTCATCGTATTGCTTGGAGCAGTTTTTGCCATTCTTTCATGGCGAGCCTCAATTTTTAAGCCCGATGTAGGCGAGGATCGAAGAGAAAAAGATGCCGGTCGCGCGGATCATGGCCGCATAACCTGCATAGACGGTGGCAAGCTCCTGATAGTAGCTTTCTTCCAGCGTTTTACCGCCTACGGATTCAATGCTGCCGATTTCCATTCCGCCAGCGACGACGCAATGGGCCGCATACAATGACATGAGCAGGACCAGCGCCGCAAGCACAAAAAAGATAATGACAAAGAGTACAAAACGATCCCCGTCCGGCGGAAGGTTCCGCCGGACGGGGATCGTTGCTTTTTTACTTTTCCTGTTTCTTTTTCATGCGGCGCTCAATGTGCTGCAATCCCCGCAGGCACAGCCAGGAGACGGCGCCGAGGAGCAGCGAGCCGAGCGCAAATTGCTTTTTCTTCATAGGTGATTCCTCATGTGTCGATTTCGCGTAAAACAACGTCTGCGGTGAAGCGCTTGCCGTCGCGCTCGACTAAGAGCTTGAGCGTTTCGCCTGCTTCATGGCGGCGGCGGACACGCAGAAGGTCGGTGGACTTTGTCAACGCTTCGCCGTCGGCCGCTACGATAAGGTCACCCTTCTGGATGCCGGCCTCCTCACCGGGGCCGCCGGGCGTGACCTCCATGACGAGAAGCGCGCTCTCGCCATTTTCTGCCGTGATGGGAACGGGCTGCACCGAAATGCCGATCATCACCTCGCCGTGTACCTCACCGTAGGCGATCAGGTCATTGATCATATAGGCGGTCGAGGCGATGGGAATGGCAAAGCCGAGGCCCTCCACGCTCGTGGTGGAGGACGAGCCCATCTTCATCGTGTTGATACCGACGACCTGTCCATACACGTTGATGAGCGGGCCGCCGGAGTTGCCGTTGTTGAGCGCGGCATTCGTCTGAATGAGCGTCATCGTCACGCCGTCGACGTACACGTCGCGGTTGATGGCGGAGACGATGCCGTCGGTCAGCGTGCCGCGCAGCTCCACGCCGAGCGGGTTGCCGATGGCGAACACCGGATCGCCGACCGTCAGCGCGTCAGAGTCGCCGAATTCCGCGGCGGGAAGGCCGCTGGTCGCGATCTTGATGACGGCGAGGTCCTTTTCTTCGTCGAGCCCCAAAAGGCACGCACGGTAATCCTCACCCGTGTCGAGCACGACGTAGCACTCCGAGCCGCCCGCGATGACGTGGGCGTTCGTGAGGATATAGCCATCCTCGGTGAAGATGATGCCGGTGCCGACCATGGCGCTGCCGTCGCGGTTGCCGGTGAGCACTGTGACGGTGGAGGGATTGACTTTCTGGTAGATCTCCTGGATCGTCAGCGCCTCGCCGTGGCTTTCGTTGTAGCGGAGCTTGACCTGATCGGTGTTGGGCAGGCGCTTGATGGTCGTTTCGCCATGCTCGCTGTTGTCGTAATAATCCTCGTCATGGCGCTGCTCAAAATCATCGTCGTGATAGGAACGGTGATCGTCGAACGCGCCGCCGAGCCACAGCGCCGTGACGACGCCGCTGACGATGAGCAGCCCGAACATGCAGAAAAGGAAGATCTTAAGCCCTTTCCGCTTTTTGCGCGGTGATGTATGCTTCTTCGGCTGTCCGGGCAGCGGTGTGGGCTGCACGTAGCGCTCCACGATGGGCGTGACGGGCGCTTCATAGCGCAGCACGACCTCCTGCGGCTCGCCGCTCTGGCTGACCGTCGGGGATAACTCCTGATTCTCGTGATCCATAGCGTGTTTCTCCTGTTGAGACTTACTGCGCGGTCTGCCCGCCGGCGAGCGTCACGCTGAAGGTGAACGTCGTCAGGCCGTTTTCGCTTGTGACGGCGATGTGCTCCTTGTGCTGGTCCAGAATGGTTTTGACCACGTAGAGCCCGAGGCCCACGCCGTCCTTATCCTCGGAGCGGGATTTGTCGCTCTTGTGGAAGCGCTCGAACAGCAGCGGGATCTCCTCGGCGGGGATGGTGCCGCCCTCGTTGCGAACCGAGATCAGCGCCTTGCCGTTGAGCGTCGTCACGCCGAGGTAGAGCGCAGAGCCCTTGCGGGCGAATTTTGCCGCATTTTCGAGCAGGTTGTAGATGACCTGCGTGATGAGATCGTTGTCGCCGAGCACCATGATACCGCTGTCGGGAATGTCGGCGTCGACATCGAGCCCGCGGTCGGTGATCTTCTTCTCCATCGAAATGAGCACGCGGCGCATGCTCTCGCACACGTCGAACGGCGCCTTCGTGCGCGTCAGGTCGCGCGACTGGAGCTGCGAGACCTCGAGCATGCGGCGCACGAGGCGGGACAGGCGCCGCGCCTCATCCGAGATGATGCGCAGATACTGCTGTTCCTGCTCGGGCGGGATCGTGCCGTCTAAGATGCCGTCGGTGTAGCCTGCGATGGTCGTCATCGGGGTCTTTAACTCATGGGAGACGTTCGCGATGAACTCGCGGCGCTGGCGTTCGGTCTCCTGTAAGGAGTCCGCCATGTTGTTGAACGACTCGGCGAGCTCGGAGATCTCCGTCACACCCTCGTAGTTGTGCATGCGCACGTCGAAATTGCCCTCGGCAAAGCGTCGTGTCGCCTCCGCCATCTCGTGGATGGGGCGCGACTGGCGCATGCTGACCCACGCGCTCACGACGAACGAGAGCAGCAGTACTGTCACCGCCGTCATGAAAAACAATCCGATGAATGTGCGCCACATCGTCGTCAGCGCCCGCGCGCCGGTCACCGCCAGCACAAAGCCGACGGTTGCGCCCTCGCTCACGATCGGCACGCCGACGACGAAGTGCGTGTCCTCATAGATGTCGCCGAGCGTGGTGCGCACGGCGTAGGTGTTATCGCTCATCGCGCCCTCGGCCACGTCCTGCGGCACGGTCAGCACGCGGTTGACGAGAGTTGTATCGGTCGTCAGCAGCAGGTTGCCGTCCGAGTTGCAGATGAGAAATTCTGCATCCGTCACGTTCGAAGCGAAGTCTGCCAGCTCACGCAGCCCTGTGAGCGAGTCATTTTCCATGTAGGACGACACCATGTGCGACACGACCGTCGCCTTGCTCTGCATCTGCTCGCTGCGCTCATCGATGGCGTAGGAATACGTCAGCGCGAAGAACGCGCTGCCGAGCAGCGCCAGCGTCAGCATGACAACGCTTGCCGTAAGCAGAAAATTCTGCCAGTAGATCGTGCGGCAGCGGGTCTTGACCTTTTTGAGCGTCCAGCGCTTTTTCTGTGTTTTCTCTTTGTTTTCTTCCGGCATACTGAATTACTTCACTTCGAATTTATACCCGACGCCCCAGACAGTCTTGAGCGCCCACTGGTCGCTGACGTTTTCGACCTTTTCACGGAGCCTCTTGACATGCACATCCACCGTGCGCGAGTCGCCAAAGTAGTCGAAGCCCCACACCTCGTCAAGCAGCTGGTTGCGCGTGTAGACACGGTTCGGCGTGGCGGCAAGGTGGTAGAGAAGCTCCAGCTCTTTGGGCGGCGTGTCGATCTTCTTGCCGTCGACGATGAGCTCATAGGAGTCGAGGTCGATGATGAGCTTGTCGAACGTGAGGCGCTTGTGCGTGTCCTCGGGGATCTCGCTGCGGCGCAGCACGGCGTTGATGCGCGCAAGCAGCTCCTTCATTTCAAAGGGCTTGACAACATAGTCGTCCGCGCCCATCTCAAGGCCGTGGATGCGGTCGTTGACCTCGCCCTTGGCGGTGAGCATGATGATCGGGCACTTAGACGTCTCGCGGATCTTGGCGCATACGCCCCAGCCGTCGAGCACGGGGAGCATCACGTCGAGCAGCACGAGGTCGGGCTCTTTTTCCTTGAATTCCTCCACGGCCTTGCCGCCGTCGGCGGCGATGCGGACGTCAAAGCCCTCTTTGTCGAGATACATCTTAATGAGGTTGGAAATATTATTGTCGTCCTCCACGACAAGAATATTGCGTGCCATGCTGGTTTCCTCCTTCACACAAGCGTGTGTCTTTCTTCTGTGTTATTGTTTATTATACGCAAAACTGTGCGCGTTTCCTGAACAATTTGTAAAACCGTCACGCGTCCTTTGTGACCGCGAGCTCGTTGAGCGCCGTGATGAGACGCGAGGACGAGCGGAGGCGAGAGAGCAGCATGCTCCAATCTGCCTGTACGGCGGTGTCAGCGCCGAGATAGGCGATGCACCCGCCGGAGCGGGCCTGACGCGCGATGCTGCTGGCGGCCTGCGCCGCGGTGGGAAGACCGCCGCTGTAATCCAGGTCAAAGTCAATGGGGCAGTAGCCCGCGGCGCGCACGGCGCGCAGCGTCTTGTCCGACGCGCCGTAGAGCGCGACGAGCCGCGCTTTTTCGTTGCACGCGGCCCATAGCGCGTTGTTTGCGCGCTCGATCGCGCTGACCGTGCGTGAGCTGCCGCCGGAAGCGTCGATGCGCAGCGCGGCGGCGTTGCCGCTGATGACGACACGGCGCAGCAGATCGCCGAGCGAGGAAAGCTGCTCTTCCGAGAAGAGAAACGTCGCCGTCGCGTTGTTGCTTGCGAGCGTGTCGAGCAGGGCGTTTGCGCTCTCTTCGTCCGTCACACGCAGCGCGAGACAGACAAGGTCGCGGTCGCCGTCGGTGTTCTGATTCGGTGTGTTGCCGGGATCGTTCGACTCGCTGTGCGTCTTCATATATTCGTTGTAGCGCTGCTCCATGGACATAGCCGCGGCGTCGATGAACTTCGCGTCGGAAAGCACGACCGTATCACTTTTGACGCGGACCAGGTAACCATAGGTCACGCGCGTGTAGCTATAATCGAGCGAGAAAAACTGCGTCAAAAGGTCGAGCGGCAGGAACACAACGTCGCTGCGCACGATGGCAGGACCGCTGTACTGGCGGTCGTTCTGGTCAGCGACGGTGCCGACGGCGAAGTTGAACGTCAGTGCGCTGCCCTGCCGGTAGACGACGGCGGTGCTCTTGTCGCGGCTGCGGGAGTAGAAAAGGCCCAAGTCCGTGCCGGTGATGACCGTGGAGGGGACATACAGCCGCCCACCCGACCAGAACGGCATCGTTTCATCGCTCAGATCGGGCAAAAGTTGGTCGTTGACGGCGGTGAAATAGACAGTCGTCTCGGCCCTCGTTTCGCTGGGGGTGAGGGAGAAGACCATCAGCAATACAAGCAGCAGACACAAAAAACGCTTGCTCTTCATTTCTCCCGCCTCCTTGCGTATTTTATCTTAATATTATAGCAATTTTTCCGCCGCTTTGCAATATCCGCGATGCCTCAGCCGTCATAATAGCCGACGGTGGTGTTCGAAAAATAGTGCTGCACGATTTCCTCGGCGGAAAGGCCCTGCTTGGCGAGGATATTTGCGCCGTACTGGCTCATGCCGACACCGTGGCCGTAGCCTGTGACGTGGAAGGTAAAGGCATTGTCCTTGTATTCCACGGTGAACGACGGCGAGCGCAGCGAGAGAATCGTGCGCAGGTCATTGCCGCGCAGCTTGACGCCGCCGACCGTGACGGAGGCGACATAGTCCGAGTCGTTTCGCACGATATCGCGGATCCATCCCTCTGGGCTGCCGGAGAGGTCGGCGTCCGGCTTGGCAGCGAGGATGAGAGACTTGAATTCCGCTGCCGTGAACGTTGCGACCGAGTAGTAGTTCGGTACGAGCTCTTCCGTCTCGGGGCTATCGACCTTTTGGAGATACGGCAGATCGTTCATCCACACGTCGCCTGCGCCCTGCGTGCTGCCGTCGGCAGACGAGAAGAACACAGCGAGGATGGGCGCGCCGTCATACAAGATGACCTCGCCGTCCGTCTCGCTCACGGCACGGGCGAGCTTTTCCTCATAGTAGACGGCCATGCTGCCCCAGTTGGCCGCGGCCTGTTCGGCATTTATGTACGCCTTGCAGCAGGTGTGATCGTCGCAGGCGTCGGCGTCAGGGTGGTTCGCGCTGCCGCCGCCGCGGATGCGATAGAGCGTGTAAGTGCGCGCGGCGATGGCCTGTGCCTTGAGCGCCTCCTCCTCGAACGAGGCGGGCATTTCCGCGCGCAGCACGCCGAGAAGGTATGTGCCCATGTCCATCTTCTGGACCTCGCCCTGAATTTGGACGCGCAGCGTTTTTGCGCTGTCGCGCTCGCCGGGGGCGGCGATCTCACCGCTCGGCAGGGGAGATTCCGAGCCGTCCTGTGTGTTCGGCGTGTCGTCAAAGCGGCCTGCCGCCGCCCAGGCGAGGATCCAGATGAGGCCGATCAATAATATCGTGATGCGAAGAAGCTGTTTCAAGGCGTGTTCCTCCCTGCGGCCCACGGCCGCGATGCTTAAGTGACAGTGTTTTTATCAGTGTATGACCGACTTGTCCGCAAAATGATTCATGGACAAACGGGGATGAGTGTGCTATCATCAATAAATAGATGTTTTCCGGCGCTGTGCGCGCCGTATTCCGGAAAAAGAAAGGGTTCGGTTTTGTGAAAATTCTTCATTGGCTTTTGCTGGTGCTTTTTTCTGCGGCAGCGGCGCTGGCACGCCTCCGCCTGCTGGCAGTCGGCTTTGACGCGGACGGACTTCCTGTCCCGATGGACTTAAACACGATGGTGCTGCCTGCGGTGCTCGTCGTCGCAGCGGTCATCGCGGTCATTATGGCGCGGCGCTATCCCGCTCAGCGCGAGCTGTGCGGCAGCATGGACCTCTACTTCGCCTTTGACCGCTCGACGCTTGCGGTCTTGCTGATGGTGCTCGGCAGCTTTGCCCTGATCGGCTCGGCGGTGTGCTCGTTGGTGTTCTCGCTCCGCACGACGCTTACGATGATCCTGTCCGTTTTTCTGGCAGTCGGCGCGGCATGCCTGCTGTACGCTACGACCGCGCTGCGCCGCAAGGCGGAGTTCCCAGGCGTTGCGCTGCTCGTGCCTGTGTGCGCGATGGTGCTTGCGCTGATCCTCTTCTACCGCGAGCACGCGACGGACCCGATTCTGCGTCATTACTATGTCGAAACGCTGGCGCTCGCGGCGCTGACGGTGCTGCTGCTCGAATTTGCGGCCTTTGCTTTCCGCGGCGGCGCACCGCGGCTGCTGATGCCCGCGAGCACGATGAGCGTCATCCTTTGCGCGGCGGCCTTGGCCGTGTGCCCGACGCTTGCCGAGATCCTCTTCTACGCCGGCGGCGCGTGCATCGCGCTCGGTATCGGCGCGGCGGCGGACTTCGATCCGTGACGCCATCCTACATCAGAATATAACGAAAAAGGACGCCTCACGGCGTCCCTTTTCTTATAAGATGGAAGATTGGATGAAAAGAAGCTATTGTCTCTTGCAAGAATTAAGATAAAGGACGCATGTTAACAAAGTTCGAGGGAAAGTGTTACAAAAGTGTTAAATAGAAAGAAAATCCGGAAACCCTTGCAAATCAAGGAAAATCCTTGCGCCACAGTCGTTTGCAGCTTGCACGGGACTGTGCAAGACTGTGCCAAACTGTCGATATCTCGGACGCAGTAATGACGCAGTAGCAATTTCTGACCGGCGGTCAAATGACGCACGAAAGCGAAATCACTTTACGAACGCAGCGTGCGGAAAAAATCGGCCAGCACGGCGCGGCATTCGTCTTTCAGAATGCCGCCCACGAGCGCGGGGCGGAAGGGAAAGCGCTCCATAAAGAGGTTCAGCACGCCGCCGCAGGCGCCCATCGCCTCGTCGCGCGCGCCATAGTAGACGCGCGGGATGCGCGCGTTGACGATCGCGCCCGCGCACATCGGGCAGGGCTCGAGCGTCACGTAGAGCGTGCAGCCGTCGAGCCGCCAGGAGCGCAGACGTTCATTTGCCTGTGCGATGGCTTCCATCTCTGCGTGCGAGGAGGTGCGCTGCAGTTCCTCGCGCCGGTTGCGGCCTCGGCCGATGATCTCGCCGTCTTTGACGATGACACAGCCGACGGGCACCTCGCCCTCCTGTGCGGCCTCGCGCGCGAGAGACAGCGCCTCGCGCATATAATCTTCATGCTCCATACTTGGCTCCTTGTTTGAAAAGAGGAATATTTGTCCACACTTTCCATACACTGACATTGCAGAGGTATGGGAGGGCGAAAACATGCGAAAGGTCAATTTGCTGCGCTGTGACGTCGCGCGCGATGCATCCATGCAGGACTTGTTCAGCGAGCTGCGCGACACGCGTGTCGCGCTGTCGCAGGCGTACGCGCGCTTCAACGCGGTCTGCGCGCCAGAGCTCGTCGACGCCTGCGTGTATGAGATCAACGCCGAGCTCTCACGCTATGACTACCTGCTGCGCCAGATCAAGGAGCGCAGCGGCGAAGCCGTGTACAAAACGTGCAGCGAGGGGGTCGCAAAATGGGGATAACGGAAAAAATACTGCTTGTCCTGTTTGCCGTGTTTGCGCTGCTCGCGGTGCTCAGGCTGTTCGCCGCGCCGTTGAAGCTCGCGGGCAAGCTGCTCGTCAACACGCTGCTCGGCTTTGCGCTGCTCGGCATTCTAAGCGCGCTCGGTGTGCTCGCCAAGCTTTCGCTGGGGCTGAATCTTTTCAACGCCCTCGTCATCGCCGTCCTCGGCGTGCCGGGCCTCGCGCTGCTGATCTTGCTGAGGCTGGTGTTTATTTAATGTACATAGGACAAAAGCCTCGTAGAGTTTTTACCCGCGAGGGGTACGCGGCATCCGTAGAGCAGCAAAGCTGCTAACGGCTGCCCAGGTGCCCATAGGCACGAAAAGATTTTAATCGTTTTCTGCCGCGACATGCGCGTGGCAGAAAACACTTTGCGCGAAGCGTGTGTCGAATTGGCCTCTTTCAGAGGCCAACCGAGGCACAAAGCGCAGTGAAATATTCTCGGAAAAGTGACAACGTCACTTTTCCGAATTTTTTGTATCCCAGCCGTACAGCGGATACCGCTGCATCGCGCCAAAGAGCTTCTGCTTGAGGCCTGGGTAGCGCTCGGAGAGCGACTCGATGAGCTCTTTGACCTCCTGACGGCGCGTTTCACCGTTGGCAGGGCAGGGATTGTGCACGATGGGAAGATCGAGCTTTGCCGCGACATTGCGCACCTGCTGCTCCTTCACATAGAGCAGCGGGCGGATCTGCGTCACGTCCGAGCGGCTCAGGTATGTCACGGGCTGGAAGCAGCCGATGCGGCCCTCAAAAAGGAGATTCATCAAAAGTGTTTCGACCGCGTCGTCGTAGTGGTGGCCGAGCGCGATCGTTTTGATGCCGTGCTCGTTCATCGCGGTCGAAAGCGCACCGCGGCGGAGCTTGGCGCACAGCGAGCAGGGATTTTTCTCCTTACGCTCCAAAAACACGATCTCGTAGATCGGCACGTTCACGCGGATGTACTCGACACCGAGCGCCGCGCAATAGTCGGCCACGGCATCAAAGCTCATGCCCGGCACACCCGTTTCGACCGTGATGGCCGCGACCTTGAACGGCTTCTGGTAGAATTTGGAAAGGCGCGCGAGCGCGGTGAGCGTGACGAGCGAGTCCTTGCCGCCGGAGACGCCGACGGCGACCGTCTCGCCCTCCTGGATCATGTCGTAGTCCGTAACGCAGCGGCGCACGAGGCCCAAGATTTCCTGCATAGGTACAGCTCCTTGCGAAAAATAAAAGAATTTCGATTTTGCGATTTGAGAAATTGAGAGATAATCAAAGAAAACGAGAGAATTTACGAGCATTACTTGCGCTAAATTAAAATGGTGTTGACATTCTCGCGCCCAAATGCTATAAATAAACTCGTTCCGATTTTACCAAGGGACAACAAAAATGTAAAGCACAAGCTTTCATTCATAGATCAATATGGAGGAAACACACCATGTCCACTTTTATGGCGAACAAGGGCAACATCGAGCGTAAGTGGTACGTCATCGATGCTGCCGGCAAGCCCATGGGCAAGACCGCCGTTGCTGCGGCTGATCTGCTCCGCGGCAAGCGCAAAGTCACCTACACCCCGCACGCCGACTGCGGCGACAACGTCATCATCATCAACGCTTCCAAGGCCATCCTCACCGGCAACAAGATGGAGCAGAAGTACTATCGTACGCACTCCGGCTGGATCGGCGGTCTGAAGGAGACCAAGTATCGCATCCTCATGCAGGAGAAGCCCGAGCTTGCGATGCGCGTGGCTGTGCGCGGCATGATGCCCCGCAACACCGTGACCAAGGACTCCCTGAAGCGCCTGCACATCTACGCTGGTGACACCCACGAGCAGCAGGCCCAGAAGCCCGAAGCCTACGAAGTCTAAGGAGGAAGAGAAGAATGTATCAGTCCAAGAAGCCTTATCTGTACGGCACCGGCCGTAGAAAGTCCTCCGTCGCCCGCGTTCGCCTCTTCCAGAACGGCACCGGCGCTATCACCATCAACGACCGCGACATCGACGAGTATTTCGGTCTCGAGACCCTGAAGATGGTCGTCCGTCAGCCCCTCGCCGCGACCGAGGAGCTCGGCAAGGTCGACATCGTTGCCACCGTCGAGGGCGGCGGCGTGTCCGGTCAGGCCGGCGCTCTGCGTCACGGCGTGGCCCGCGCCCTGCTGCTGGTCAACCCCGAGTACCGCACCGTCCTGAAGAAGGCCGGCTTCCTCACGCGCGATCCTCGTATGAAGGAGCGCAAGAAGTACGGTCTCAAGGCCGCCCGTCGCGCACCGCAGTTCTCCAAGCGCTAATTTGCTGAAAATCCCCGAAACTCAACGGTTCATGTTCATAGGTACACAATGTGACCTATGGGGCAGGCCGGACGGTACAGGGCACGAAAAAATAAGTCGGGGGAAATTTCCTCGACTTATTTTTTCTTTGATCCCAAGTTTATTTGAGCGCCACATTTCAATTGGATGCGCAGACTTGATATGGGATATAACATTAGATAAAATTTCAGCCCTCTGCCTTTTCCTTGGCAGAGGGCCGTTTTTTTGCTTAACAGTTATTGAGCATCCCTTAATTGCTCTACAACGCTGCATTTCGCTGCGTTGTCATACATCATGCAAGGAATCAGCCACCCCAGCAGAAGAAATACCGGAATTGTCAGCAGGACAGGCAGAATGGTGAATCGATACTCAAAGAACCAGAACATACTGCCCAGCATTTTTCCTGCAAGAGGTCCCACCGCCAGCGACAGAATAAAGGCCGCCGCTACGGAGGACATTGCGTAAAACAACCCCTCATAGATCAGCATGGTTTTGAGCTGCCGGTTCGTCATTCCTACAGCCTGAAGCACAGCAAATTCACGGCGGCGGGAAAGAATACCGGTCATCATGGCGTTGAAGAAATTTAAGAGTCCCACCAGTCCGATGATAGCACAGAGGATACCACCGATCAGAAGGAACATCTGCCGGAACTGAGCAAACTCAGAGCGAGCCGTGGCCTTGCTT
>OOAC01000064.1_pt1 | contig 102927 bp, 136 predicted proteins | sample 1671041 | NCBI WGS metagenome assembly OOAC01 (sample SAMN06348116, study PRJEB24527) | human gut metagenome | biome: human gut; feature: ankylosing spondylitis patient; material: feces | host: Homo sapiens | place: China | collected 2015-10 | reverse complement strand
TCATGTGAAATCATGGCTCTTTTTTTATTGCCCGAAAATGGGCGGAAAGAAAGAGGTAAAATATCATGGCAAAAGCAACAAAGACAACAAAAGCAACAGAAACAAAAAAATTTTTTACAACTGTAGATGCAGTTGTAGTTTTCGAATCCGAAAAGGATTTGAAAAATTACTTTAACTTTGCAAAAACAAACTCTTATGTGAGTAGTTTCTGCAAAGAGACATCTCTCATTGGTATTGCCAATGAGCCATTACTTCACGTCAACGGACGTGGAGAATTTGTTCCGGACGAAAGATGCCCGGAAGTACCGCAGGATGATTTTGAAACTGCGGTTGTAGATAGGGGTGTGTTTGTAGCTACCCCAGTAGACGGAGAAATGAAAATTTATCCGTCAATCTACACGGCTTTTAATGGTATCTGCGCCCGCGCAGGTATCACGGGAAGTTTAATCCGTAACACGGAATTAAACCGTAGCTTCGAACCAATGGATGCGGAAACCCGCGGAAACTGGCTTACCTACGGTTTCCACCACAACAGAGGTGGTGCGAAGTTCCGTATCTGTGACGGATTTATAGACGCCTGCAACTCAGACGGCTATGTATGGCTGTCTGAGGAAAAAGGCTACAATGCAGTCCTTAAGGAACTGCAAAAGGAACACCCGGAAGCAACATTCAAGGGCGGTTCTGTCAGCCATGAATATCTCTATGTAGAGATAGACATGAATGACGAAATTGCCCTCGATGGTTTCAAGCAGATGCTTGAAGGCTTCGGAGTAACAGTTGAAAGCATCAGATGTGGCGTATATTATGCCACATCTGATGTCGGAAACGCCTGCATGTCAGCGTTCCCATACTACGAATTAAACGGAACAAAGTTCCGCGTAGGAAAGGGGATTTCGCTCAGACATGAAGGTGACGCTTCCATTGCCGTATTCAAATCCAAGCTTAAAAACTTGGCAATGTTATGGCAGGAAGCGGAAGATATTGTCGAAAAACTCGGCAATACCGAAATTAAGTTTCCGGCTGGATGCTTACAGCAGGTTATCGAGGAAAATCCTTGGTTGCCTGCGAAAGCATCCAAAGCAGTGCTTGAAGAAGCACTGCGGAAGTACGGAAACGGCGCAAAGTCTGCAACAGCGTTTGACGTGTACTTAATGGTGGCTGACATTATTGAAGTACAGTCAACGTTGAAAGCATTAACCCCAACACAGAGGGTTAATTTTGCAGACGATGTTGCAAAACTTCTTAACTATGATTACGTCAAACATGACGTACCATACGTTGAGGAGTAGAAACTAAAAATAATGATTCAAAAAAAAGAGAGGGCTACTACTGCTCTCTCTTTTCATATGGAGGAAAGAGTAATGATTAAACATTGTGAATTGATTATGGTGGACGGAGACGAAAACCATAATCGAATTTTTAATATGGAACAGATAAATAGTTGTCAGTTCCGTGCAACATGGGGGCGATATGGTTCGTCCATGAGTACAAGGTTGTATTCTATGGACGTATGGGACGCTCTCAGAAACAAAAAATTAAAATCAGGCTATACCGACATAACAAAGTTGCAGTCGGTCATAGCCGAGTCTAAAGATTTGAAGTACTCTCCTATCTCTGATAGTGAGATTGAATCTTTAGTAAATAAGATTCTGAGATATGCAAATGAATGCATTGAACAGAATTACTCGATTAAAAAGCAGGATGTGACGCATAGCATGATCGATTCTGCAAGAAAAGAGATTGATAAACTTTCTGACATGGCAATTGAGAATGCCAGTGTTGAAAGTTTCAATAAATCTCTTGAAAATCTGTTTTGTATTATTCCCCGGCAAATGAAAGATGTCGCGGAATATCTCGCTAAATCTACAGATGATTACGAGAAGATAATCATTCGCGAGAATGATTTACTTAACGTATTATCAGCTATGGTTTGCGATGATGATGCAAAGCAGGAAGAAAAAATTAAAAAGCCAACAATCCTTGAAGCTTTTGGTATTTCCATTAGTCCTTGCGATGAGCAGGAAATTGGAAATATTAAAAAACTGCTCACAAGAGAGTCGGCAGGAAAACTGAAATGCGCATACCGCATTTCAAACAAGAAAATAGATACTCGATTTGAAGAATATATCAAAGAGTATCAAATTCAAAAACGAGACTGCCATTTATATTGGCATGGTACTCGTAATAGAAATGTTTGGGGCATACTGAAAAAAGGTATGTTATTAAACCCAAACACAATCATAAACAGCAAGATGTTTGGATATGGGTTATACTTTGCTCCAAGAGCAAAGAAATCCATAAAATACACTTCGATAAAAGGTGCACACTGGGTTAGGGAATTCAGTGATGAAGGATACCTTTTCTTGATGGAGGTAGCTTACAAAAAACCTCTTGTTGTTTATAAGTTCGAAAGCTGGCTTAAACGAGCCAGAAAAGAACTTATAAACAATAAAGGATGCGATGCTGTGTTCGCTTCAAAAGATTACGGCATGTTGTATAACGATGAAGTAATCGTTTATGACGAAGCACAGGCGCGTCCAAGATATTTAATAATTATCAAATAATGTCCGTTAAAAAAACGGACGGAATGGAGAAAATATGAAAAAATCAAAAAAAGTGGCAATTTATGCCATTTATGTTTTAATATCATTGTTTTTTATTATTGCAGGCTTCGTGGGATATTTCCACAGGTGGGTATATCTCCTGCTTGCATCATTAATCGGAGTCTGTTTTATCTGCCTATGCTTAAGCATAGTAATCTCAGATAAAATCAACAAAATCCGAGAGAAAAAAGACGCAGAAAGAAAACTGCGTCGGAAACAGCTTAAAAATGTATAATATACTTGCAAAATACTTCACTTTGAAGTATATTATACATAGAAACAAAAAAATAAACTAACAGAAAAAGCGGGTGAAATGATTTCCCCGCTTTTTTCTGTATCCCATTATTGGGAAGAAAGGAAATTATATGAATAAAGTTATACTTATGGGACGACTGACCAAAGACCCTGACGTAAGATACTCGCAGGGCGAGAACGCAACAGCAATCGCAAGATATTCAATTGCCGTTGACCGCCGTTTTAAGAAGGAAGGCGAACAGACCGCCGACTTTATCGGATGTGTGGCATTCGGTAAGCTTGGCGAATTTGCAGAGAAGTATCTTCGTAAAGGAACAAAGGTTGTCGTAACCGGACGTATCCAGACAGGAAGTTATACCAATAAAGACGGTCAGAAAGTATATACAACAGATGTTGTTGTAGAAGAGTGTGAATTTGCAGAAAGCAAGGGAAGCGGAAACAATGCTTCATCTGGCAATTCTGCACCAACGCCAAGCAGTGTTGGCGACGGCTTCATGAATATTCCAGACGGAATTGATGAAGAATTACCATTCAATTAAACTAAAAAGAGGATTTATTCCTCTTTTTAGGAGATACGGAGGGGCATAGTCCTCTCCTATTTATTTTAAGGAGGAATAAATATGACATTAAAAGAAAAAAAAGATGCCATTTTTGAAAGAGCAAAAAATGGTGTCAAACAGATACCGACACACACAATAGTGTCGGAATATGTAGAATTAAAAAAGGACGGAATCCACTATAAAGGTTTTTGTCCTTTTCATAGTTCAAAAACTATGAACTCGTTCAGAGTCACGGACAGCAAAAACTATTATAAATGTTTTGGCTGTGATGCGGGCGGAACGGGTGTCGGCTTTGTTGCTGATTATAAAGGCATTAGTTACCATGATGCCTTGTTTTATGTGGCTCAAGAATATGGCATTATTTCATCTGAGGAATATGACCTCATGATGGGAAAAAAAGCTGTTACTCAAAAGCCTAGAGAAAAAAAATCATTTAAAAAAATTGATATTGCACAGGAAAAGCAAAAAGCTAATCCGTGCAGTATCAAAATTAAAAATGATGTCTATGATTTTATGAAAGAATTCTTTGGTCTTTCAGAGGAACATAGAAATCATTTGAAAAATGTCCGGCATTTGTCGGACGAAGCCATTGAAAAAGACTTCTTCTCTCTCGTTGAAGAAAAAAAAGAAGCTTTTATCAAGGCTTTAAAAATTAAATTCTCTTATTCAGTAGAAGAACTCATGAATGTTCCGGGGTTCTTCTATGAAAAAGAGCATTCCTGCCTTCGCATGGCAAATTACGAAGGTATTGGAATCTTAATTAGAGGCTTGGACGGCTATATAAAAGCTGTTCAAGTTAGAAAAGACAAAGACGAACCGGACAAACCTCGTTACGTCTGGTTCGCATCAAACTTTGTCTTTAAATACCATCAGTTTTATAAGGGAGGGAATGGCACGGGTTCACCCGTAGACCTCCTCTACCCTGCTGTTATGAAGAAAAAATATGCAGTAGGAATCTGTGAGGGAAAATTTAAAGGAGAGATACTTGCACAGCAAGGATTGTTTGCAATCTCTGTGCAAGGAGTAGGAAACTGGAAAGGTGGTGAATTATGGTCTGGTGTAGACCATGAAATCGACCAGCTTGACAGTTTTTCAACTCTTGGAATCGACACTATCTATATCTTTTATGATGCAGATATGATGTCGAATACGGGAGTGTTCGGTCATGCCATGAAGCTGGGGGAATATCTTGAAAAAAGATACCCGCACATGAAAGTGGTGTATGCTTTATGGCATGACGGATATGGCAAAGGCATTGATGACTTATATATCAATGGTCATGCAAATGACATTAGATATATGAGCAGAAAGCCTTTGCAAGAAACTCAACAGGAATTGGATATTGCAGTTACAGATGCATTAGGCATCTCGAAATATCCGAAAAACAAAATTCCTGCTGAGTTAAAAGAAAAATATATTATGATAATGCAAGGATTAATGGAATCCGCATTATTGTAATATAGATACTTAGATATGTAGATAACACCTTGAAAACACCATAAAGATGTGGTATTATCTACATAGAAACAAAAAAATAAACAAACAAAAAAGAGTCATGTGAAATCATGGCTCTTTTTTTATTGCCCGAAAATGGGCGGAAAGAAAGAGATAAAAAATCATGGCAAAAGAAAAAAAAGTAACTATTACTGAAAGATATTTTGGGTTAATTGGTGCAGAACTTGACACCAAGAAACTCAAAAAACTTATCAAAAAGGACGGAAAGAAGATTATCCGCCCTATTCTGTTGGCGAAAACATCTAATGTTACGCCAAATGAATTTAAGAAAATCCCGATGGAGTTCCGTGAGGACTACCAGTGGGATAATTACACCCGTACCTACTATGTAGATGGTACGGATGTCTGGGCGCAGAAATGGAGAAAACATTCTCCGTATTGGAGAAATCCACAGCACCCGCTTTATATTAAAACGTCATGCACAGGAACGGAAGTATGCACTGCATACGAAGGTTCTGAGTTACAGACGAAAGCTTTAGCGCAGTTTTACGAGGGACAGGAAGGAAGTACTTTCCGTTCCCGCAGTGAAACTGTGGCGAAAAAGCAAGGCATTGACATGCAGAAAGATGACGCTAGTGGCGACATCTTATTTGCAGGTCACTGCGAAGAAGGTGCAATGGCAATGAGACTTCAACATGAGTGGGAAAAAGACCACCCTACTGATGAAGTTGAGGTTATTTCCGACACCGGTATGTACACATCTGGATATACAAATCCAGATGGTACGAGAAAATACCCGTTTGCTATCATTGACCCAGATGATGCAATTCGGGTAAATGGCGTGACGGGAATTGTAGAATACAAAACGTGCAATTTCTTGTCACCAAATATGCCGTTGTGGAAAGCAGGAATAGTACCGTTTGAGTACTATTTACAAATTGCTTATTACATGGCAATAAAAAATGTGCCATTTGCTGTAATCTGTGTAAAATACGGAATTACAGAGAATGACTTCCGCTATTTCATTGTTCACAGGGACTTTGAAGTAGAGGAAGAAATCCTCAAAATGGCAGAAGAAATCGTTGCCGATGTTGAATCTGGCAACGAACCTACCTTAGACAGAGGAAACGCTGAACTGCTTTTGCAGTATTATAAAAAACGTTTCGGAAGCCTTAAGGTAGAAGAAAAAACAAAACTCCTTGATTCTTCATATGTCTTCGAAGCAGAAGAACTGTTCGATTTACATGAACAGTTGCAGAAAGCCACGGAGACAGCAAAAGAATTGAAGGAGGAAATTAAAAAAGCATCATTGCCGATTGCAAAAGCATCGCATGGTGCGAGAACTGCATTTATCCCTTATGGTAAGACTGGGGATTATGTGCAGGTATCTTTATGCGGAGGTACGCCGAGAAAGGCTTCTCTTGTTGATGTTGATAAGGTTGAAGAAAAATTTCCAGACTTATACAACAGATACTTAGAGGAGAAATTCAATGCTACACTCTTTATTAAGGAGAATCCTCAGTTACTTGAGGAAGTAAAAAAAGACGATTTAACTTACAGTGAATCATCAAGCGATGGAATAAAAATGGTTTCCAAAGCTTATGTAAGTAAAATCGTCGGAAAGGAAAACATGAATGATAAATAAAGAAGAAATGAAAGAGCGCGTTTACCGCGCTCTTTCTTCGACTGGAAGCACATGGCTGACTGCCGAAGAGACAAAGAAACTCTGCAAAGAGTGTTCTGTTTCTATCGAACAGCTCAAAGACTATGGGCTTGCGGTAAATGATGAAGGCATGGCAACGGTAAGAGAAGTTGCCATGGAAGAAAAAGCAATTGCAGTCAACATGATGGAATTGCTTGTCAACCACAAACCTCCACAAACTGACGAAGAAACAATCCATCAGCTTGTTACGAAGTTTGAGGTTGAAGAAAATAACGGCTATAAACTGCACTATCACCAAGTAGATGCGGTTATTATGGTAGTCAACAACTCCCTGTCAATTTTGACAGGTGGACCGGGTACAGGTAAAACAACCGTACTCCGGGCTATAGCTTACGTTCTGCGCAAGCTGACAGCCGAGAAAATAACAATCGGCTATATCGCTCCAACTGGAAAGGCGGCGAAACGTATTACGGAGTCAACAGGTGAAAAAGCCTGCACCGGACATACGAAAGTCGGTCTTGGTTGTGGCGGACAGTTAAAAAAAGTGCAAGAAAGGGTATTATTCAGTGATGAATCTTCAATGGCGGATATATACCTAGCTTCCGCACTTTCAAAATGCATCGAAGGAGACAGACGGTTAGTAATGGTCGGTGATGTAGACCAGCTTCCTTCTGTTGGAATCGGCGCAGTTTTGCGTGACATGATTAGGAGTCTCGTTATTCCTACAACAATGCTCACGCATACATTCCGACAGGACAACAGTTCTGTTCTTTTCCAAAATATCCAATTAGTCCGTAACGGACAGGATAATTTGGTGAAGGGCAATGACTTTGAACCTGTCGTTCTCCCTAACGGAGATGTATCACAAGACTGCGTCAAACGTATTCTTGATTCCTTTGTAAAAGGAGTTAAAGAATATGGTCTTGAGCAGACTGTGGTTCTTCTTCCATACAGGAGAAATGGTGTTTGTTCCAACCTTTTAAACAACGAAATTCAAAAAATCGTTAATCCAAAAGGAAAAGGAATGAAACACAAAGACAAAGACGGAAATGTACGCATTTTCCGTCTTAATGACCCGGTTATGCAGTTAGAAAACCGAGCCGAAATAGTTAACGGTGATGTCGGAAAGGTAGTTGAAGTGAATGATATGTCACTTAAAGTACAATATTCCGACTGCACTGTTTTCTATCGCTACCGAGAACTTGACCAGCTTACTCTTGCATATGCAATGAGTATCCACAAGTCTCAAGGTAGTGAATACAAATATGTAATAATGGCATTATTGGATTCACATACTGCCATGTTACAAAGAAATCTGATATATACTGGCATTACCCGTGCAAAAACGAAATGCACAGTATTCTATCAGAAAAAAGCATTAAAGAAAGCAGTTACTACTATCGCAGAAGACAGTAGGACAACACAGCTTACAGAGATGCTGATTACGCTACATACAGAATATGAACTTATGAATTCTCTTGTAGCGTAGAAAAAAGCCCGCTTTACAGGTCAATGTCATTAAGTTAAGCTCTTTTAAGAAAAAAGTAACCCTCCCAGAACTCCACAAAAGAGAAAAGGGAGGGTTGTTTTTATCCGATTTGTGTTATCAAAAAGATTACCAAGGCGATACTTCCGATGCCCGATACAACAATAATGAGTTTATCCAGTATACATCCTAGTGTTTCTGGTATCCCATGCGATTTGAAGATAGTCACATAGAACGGGACAAATCATTATGTTTGCTCGATTTAATATATTATTCTATCCTCCTCGATTTGAGCATCATCATAGGCTTCTTGCTCCGATGCAAAACATCCAAAATTATGATAACATTTAAAAGTTTCTCCCGATGCGTCGTTTTTTGCTATATACGCCATTGGGTATTGACAAACCAAATCAACAACGGTACACTTTTCTGCCTGTTTTGTATTTCTATTAGCATAATAAAAAGTTTCTCCTCTTTCAAATAAAGGTTTTATTCCTTTTAGTAAATTCGATATATCTGACATTTTTATCTTTCCTCCTTATATATTATAAAATCTAGTCTTTTTTTATAAACTTAATCCAAATACAATACGTACATTTTGACAATTGGTATCGACTGAAAGCATAAAAGGAATAATTTCAGTATAAAATTCACAAGCAATTTCCGAATACTTGCAATCTTCCTCAAAATAGTATACTTCCTTATCCCAGTCAAAATTTTGTATTTCCTCTAACGATAAGTATGACGTAAAAGCTAAATCTTCTAACCAAAATGCAGTTTCTTTATCTATATCTAAAGGTAAACCTTTACATTCGCAAATCACGGAAATTTCATTAAAATCGTTCTTGTTATAACCACACAAAATATGAAATAAACCATTATTTCTATCAATCGGAACCATATTATGGCTCCATTTAGAGTTTTTCACCAGATTCCATTTGTTTGTCGCAGGATTCTTGTGTTCTATAAACATCCAGATATCAGCACCCATCAATCACTTCTCCTTTCTTTCATTATCTGTTCTGGATTTTGATTCATAGCATTCATGTACATTCGGAAAGCTCTGTCGAGATACAGATTCAAGTATCGCCCGTCTTTCTTTGGTCTAGGCATTTTCCACACCGTCCTTATGATTATTTTTTATGGTTTCATAATAAAACTTGACTGGTTTTATATGGTCTACCTGCATATCTTTATATTCCAAATCACAACCACAATATGCACATTTATGATTATATCTATCGTATAAATTCATACGAATTTTCTTTGGTATTACCTTGTGCTTTGACTTTTATATCCTAATACATACATAATTCCGTTTGGAATCCAATCGAAAACAGTAAATAAAATCATCATTCCACTTCCTATAACAGCTACATCTGATAGCATTACTTTCCAATATTTCAAAAATGTAATATCTTTGATATTGTGGAATAATTCTAATGTATTTCCATAACATTTAAAAGCCCAAGAGAAATACCCGAAATTGTCTAAAATATACAAGAAACATGCGTTTGCAATAATTGAAGTAATTATAACTATTATAAAGCCAAAAAACTTCATTTCTTTCAAAAAAATTTTCATCAGATTTCTCCTTCTAGTAATTGTATATATATACCATATTATAACGCATAATTCGATATTATTTAACTTAAAGATTTGCGGTTGTTTTAGAATATCAAAACCTCGAACGACTCTTATCTTAATGACATTGCTTTACAGGTGGGCTTTTTTTTATGTTCACATTTCTAAATTCTGCAAGTAAACTACATCATATGTCTTTCCTTTGATTTCTTCCGTTCCCGTAGTATAGTACATCAATGCTTTCACGGAAGTTTTCGTTGCACTTTCTAAAAATTTTACCCATGTATCTCCAAGTTTCTTGATAACGTCTGCTTTCACAACTACATTAAAGGAATGAGCATCATTTGCAATCATGCCTTCAAACAAAGGCTTTTCTGTTGCCTGCAAACTATAATCTCCTTTGTGTGCGGTTCGTTCACACGGGCTACTTGCGGTATAGAGATTAATTTTCTTTAAATTTGTCTTTGTTGAAGGTGCAGATGTTGTCTCTGGGGTTGTTGAAGCTGTCTTATTGTTAGTCTTGGTTTCTGGTTTGTTAGAAACGTCCTGTGACGTTGTATCCGCCTCATTTTCTACTTTTTCTGCATTATTGGAATTATTTACGGCGTTATTGTTTGAAGCGGTCTGCTCGCCATTCTGTGATTCCTCACGGTCAAATGTATTGGTTTCATCCCCATAGTAATCATCAATGCCGTCTCGGTATGATTTTGATGAATCAAGGATTATATCAGACATATTTTCAAACCAAGCCTTTGAAGTACGTTTAAAGTATTTAGCGGTTGTCCGCAACCAGTCAAAGTTTACTGGAACATTTGCATTTAAAATATTTCCGACAGGTGAACCATTCTCTTTGTGTCTCCCTTTTCCGTGGATGTTGACATCTGAAAGAGTACTATAACTAAACTCTACGGTATATCCTCCATTTTCTCCCGTAACAAAGCTGTAATATGGTTTCTGGCTCTGAGACTGTCTCTCAACGTTGACTCTTTTTTCTAAGGTGTGATTGAGTATATCATCACACCAGTTGTCAAAAGTATCCATTTCCATGTAGACATCAAATGAGATTTTACCTCTTTCATCTGGTTTCTCTGTTTTTAATACAAAAGAGAATCTGACTTTATCAATCTGGTAGCAAGGTCTGATTTTGACAAACCATTTTTTTAATGTAAAAGCAGAATTTAAACAGCCGTCTTCTGCGCATATCCGTCTTTTACTTTTAATCGGTTTCTTTTCTTGTTCCATTCCGCTCTCCCCTTATCTGAATAAATTATTTACATCAAACATGCATTTTGAGATAATAGAGTCTGTTGAAATATAAGGTGTATCAAAGAATCTTGAATCATAAGAGTTTTCCCTGTTGTCGCCAAGAACAAATACACAATTGTCTGGAACAATAAATGTGTCCGTGCAGTTTGTTTCAATATCTTCTCCAAGATAATCGCTCTCATCAATTCTGTTTCCATTGATATATACATAACCGTCACTGAAAGCAATCTCGTCTCCTGCTACTCCAATTACCCGCTTGCAGTAAACTTGATTATTGAAGTGGAAGAAGATAATATCTCCTCTCTGTGGTTCTCTGACTACATAAGCAAGTCTGTTACCTACTGCAATGTCTCCGGTCATAAGTGTTGTTTCCATTGAACCGGATTTGATAGATGAAATTGAAATAACAAAATTCAGCATGACAGTGATTGCTACAAGAACTACGACATAAACTCCTAGTCCTTTAAAACTTAACTCAATGCCTTTATGTGAGTTACCTTTTTCATCATCTGCGCTTTTTGCTTTTTTTAATCCTTCGGCTCTTTTGGAAATCCCTTCAAATAATGAATCATTTTTTTCTTTTACACTTGGTCGGTTATTTTCTTTTGCGTTGCTATAATCTGATAATGCGTCGTTATCAATTTCTAATGCGCCATTATTATTTTCTGGTTCATTGGATTCTATTGCTTTTCTTATTGATAAGTTTGGCATTTTAAACGCAATCCGAGATGCCTTCATATCATTTTTTGTATTTGAAGGTGTCTTTAAACCATTTGCTAAAGAATCTTCATCAGCCGGAGAATTTAATTTCAAATCCATATCATCTTCGCTATCAGAATTTTTCTTTTTTGAGGAACGCTTTTTACCTTTACCTTTATTTTTAGGAATAACAAATACGATAATAAGCACTACTGCAACAACAACATATACTAAAATCTGCTTTAAACTTAAACTGTTTTCTGGTTCAACCATATTTAATGTAACAGTATATGATGTTTCGTTTCCGGCATTATCCCTTGCAGTTAAGATTAAAGTATTTGCACCGTCATGCAAGGATGCTTCATAGCTGAATTTACCGTCACTTGCAGGGGTTACATCTACATCATTGATTGTAAAAGTTGTCTGACCGGATACTTTACCGCTAATCGTATAAGTACTTTCAGTTGTTTCAAGATTATCGTATTCAGAATCAAGTTCAAGTTCCGGTGCTACGCTATCCTTTGTGATACTCTTGGTGGTAGACCGCATATTGCCATTTTTATCTACAACATAAAATGTGATTGTGTGAAGTCCGTCTTCGTTGATTGGAATATTAAAAGTACTCTCTCCCTGTGGAATTGGCTCATTTGAAATCACTTCGGAATCGTCCACATATACAAGGGCAGAGTAATTTTTATTGGAAGTCACTGTTGCAGAATATGTATCAGAATTAATGATTTCTTCATTTGTGAATGATACGGTTGCTTCTGGGTTATTATCAACATCATAAGTATAGGTTGTAGTTGCACCTGCAACACTGCTACTTGAAGACGGAACAATGTTTACTGAAATCTTTTTGGTCGTATCTTTTAATTCACACGTAAATCTTTTAGTATCTGTGCTTGAATTGGCAAGTGTTTCATTTGTATCAAGGTCTACTATCTGCACTGCCACTTTCCCGATAGTATCATCAGTCCATTCGATAACCACTGTATTATCAACGAAGTATGTCTTTAAGCCTACAATATCTTTCCCAACAGTAATATTTTTGGAATCTACAACGTCAGTCTCATTAATTTTCTTCTGGCTCATGCTTACCATGACTTTAGGAATAGTATCTTGATACTCGTCTTCAATGTGTAAAGTCCACTCTCCCACTACAATTTTGTCGATAGAACAAGTCAATGTGGTAGAATCAACAAGTGTACACTCATATACATCGCCGGATGGAGATGCTAAAGTTCCGGTATACTCTCCGGCTGATTCTAATTTAATTGTGATTGTTGCGTTCTGCACATTACTGTTAAATGGCACAGAAACATCTTTTTCGCCTGCATATGCTGAAATTGGATGTGCCGTGCTTAAAACAGTAAGCAATGCAAATCCAAATAAACATTTCCCTAATACCTTTCCATAATTATGTTTCATTATTGCGTTCTCCTTCCTCATTATTATCGGACGTCATTTCCATTATGTTCTTCTTAAATTCTTCCAGTGTATAGACACTGCATCCATAAAATGATTCAACTCCGTAAGACCCTTTTCTTGAATTGTTCGGAATTGCCACTATTCCATCCTGCGTCCTTAAGAGCATCATATATGTTGGAAATGACACTTTACTTATTGGTAGATGCTTCACGTTATGCTTTTCACATAACAGATTGAAAACTCGGTTCTGGTTTTTATTTGAAATAGCTACTGCTATATCTGCTACTCTCATCTGCGTTCCTCCTTTTGCATATGTATATTATACCATAAGTACACCAATAAAACAACAAAAATATACATAAAATTGTTATTTTTCAAAAATATTTTTAAAAATTTAAAGATATTTGATTTAATTCATTAATATTTTTAACGTATCTATAAAAATGTAAATTTTGATTGTTATTTTGCAATTGCAGTGTTATAATGTACATATTAATTAAAAGGAGTAAAGCTATGCGAAATCCAATAAAAGAACGCGTTATACCGATGCGAATAGTTATTCTTAGAGAAAAAATGGGTCTAAAACAAACAGAATTTGTGGAAGCTTTAAATGAAAAATATGATATTTGTAACCTAAGCGTATCTTCAATATCTACATGGGAAACCGGCAGACGCCCAATCAGTTTAAAATATGTGCCGATATTGATGGATTTTTTCAATGTTTCTAGGGCATATTTATATGGGCTTGTTGATGATGAACATAAAGAATTATCTGATATAGAAATCGCTGAGATAATTAATGGTGTTAATATTAACTCCGCTCCCTCTGGTCAAGAACAAGGCAGAAACATTATGGATAAATTTGAAATTTCCAGTAAAGATTTATTCAAATTCCATATGTGCCCGGTATATGTAGAATTTCCTGTATTATACGGAATAAATGGATGGGCGATTTATGATGATTGCCGAAAGGAATTTACTTTCCCAGACCGTAAAGTGTCAACAAGTTATTTCTATCAGCATCCAAACGAGGTAAAATATTATTCTATTCGATGTGAATACGATTCAAAATACGATTTAGGACATAAGACTTTGAGTTTCAAATCAGCTATGGAAAGTACAAGAGTTTATATCCGCATGATTTCTCCGTCTATGCAGGTAAGAGCATTATACGATGGATGGTATCGACATAATGAAAATCGCACAGCATTTATTAATAGCCGAGGGTTAGTGTTGCCTTATGAGGGAATAGGCACAGCGTATAATGCATTTTCAACGAATGACTAAGTGAATTACTTAGAAAGAAGTTACTGATAATTTTTGTCTCTTATTCAAAAAATAAGCTTATTTTACTTTGAAGGTAAGCTTATTTTTTTTGTGCTCATTTTGTATAAAGAGTTATACAAAATGGTGTACCTATGGTATAATACACATATTAACGTAGAAAGGATGTAGTATAAATGAATAAAATTTGTCCGTATTGTAGCGGTCAGTATGACGTAGCTTACTTCAAAAAATATGGTAAATGTTCAGAATGCTCTAAATATATCAAGGACGCTATTGATAATAGTGAAAATAAAGAATCAATAGTTAAATCCAATGCAACTGTACGCAATGCGTCTGTTGGTAAAACGGATATAAACAAAAAAAGAACAAATGTTCTAGCTGATAACAGCAAACCTGTGACAACAAAATATAAGGCAGTAAGCGCAAACTCCTCTGGCATCCGAAAGCCTAAAAAAACTCAGCCAAACACTACTGAATCAAAATATAAGCCTATAAGCAAAAATACTGCTGAAAAATCAACCAATGATAAATTAAATAAAGTGCTTGAATCTAATGCCCTCTCTCATCCGGTAGATACATCTGCGAATTTCAACCCTCCAAAAGAAGATGTTCAACTAATCCATGAAGACAACGAATCTGTTTACGATGCTATGCAAAGGGATGTTAATTCGGATTATAATGAAGAGGAAAATATGACGGAAAACGTTCGTCAAGATAATTTCGAAAAAGAATCTTATCAAGATATAGTAAATGACGAACAACCAGATGATGAACCGGATAAATACGATGATTTTAAAAATGAAAATGACGAGAATTTATTTAATTCCGAAGTTAATGAACCGGAAAATGATGAACCCGTCCTTTCAGAAGAGGAATTGAGAAGAAAAGAAATTACGGAGTTGCTTGTTAATAAGAAAACAGTGCTTCCGCACATTGAAAAGCCGGAAGAAGAAAATGTGTCCGCGGAGAACACGTCAATTGATGAGACGGTTTCAGAGGATGAAGAAAAAAATAAATTTTCCACTGCATCTTGGTTACAAAATAGAATAGAAAAAGCAAGAATTGAGCAAGAACAGAAAACAGAACATATGGAGATTGAAGATAGTGACTTTACTTCTAACGCAGACGGCTACTATGATGACGTTCCACTCCGGTCTTCAATCAAAGCCGATGTTATCCCCAAAGGATTGATTCTTAAAGTTATTGGAACAATTGTTTTAATGTTCTGTGCAATTGCATTTCTTATTTATTATGCTTAACATTTAAAATAATGATGAAAGGACTTTTATATGAAAAATAATGACAATGAAAACAAAGTTAATATCATGAGTGAGTTTTGCAAAATTGATGAACCTCTTCGAATCAATATTACAAAGAATCTCGAATATGGTTTTTTCACACTTATTATTTCTTTTGTTTTTGCAATCTGGTCTAAAGAATTTAAACTTTGCATAGCCATGCTTATAGCGATTCTTGTTTATAGTTCATTTTTTATTTATGTCGGCTTGAAATATTTAGACGGTGAAGTAAAGAAATATACAGGTGAATGTATCGGTATTTCCAAACGTGTCCGCGGAGAACACGTCACACGAAATTATGTAACTATAAAAATAGATAAAGATACGCTTTTAAGAGTTTATAATGACAGAATGCATAAAAAATCTCATTTAAATGATACTATGGCGATTTATATTCCTTCTTCTGCATTGTATCAATTAAATGAAAATACATATGCTACAAATTCTTCTTATTTTTTTTATACAGTTAAATCTAGTGTCAAAGCTTCCGAAAACATTGATGAAAATTAAACGTGTCCGCGGAGAACACATTGAAATGCACAGTATGATAATTACAATCTTCTGTGCATTTTTTGAAAAAATTTTCAATTTTTATATGTGTTCTCCGCGGACACAACGTATTTCCCTTATAAAAACATTTTCTTTTACAAATAAAAAAGACACATGATTTTTTTATTATCATGTGTCTTAAAAGTGTCCTCCGCGGACACTTTACAATTTACTTTTTATTTCATCAATCAAAGCTTCAAGGTCGTGTATGTATGCAAGCGTTTGTTTTTTATCTTTTACTACCTTTTCACCTTTATTAATTTTAGAAAGCTGAGTTCTAACTTTATAAATATAATCGTCAACATAAACAGCTTTTGGAGTTACTTTTTGGTTATCTGTTCCATTCTTAATTTTCTTTATCAACGATTCTATAAGCCGTCTCGTGACAGGCGATGATGGATTGCCATTAACAAATTCCATAATTTTTTCATACAGAAGTTTTTGTTCTTCCTCAGACATTGCAGAGGCAGATGTTATTGCAGTAAATGGATAATCGCTGTCATTTGTTAATTCCTGCAATTCTGGAATCAATTTTAAAATACCGCAATACCTGTGTACCATTGTAGCACTTATATGAAAAAATTCTGCAATGTCATCACGGGAACGTCCTTGATAATTCTTGTATGGTTGAATTTTATCCATGTACAATTTGATTGCGCGGGCATAATCTAAAGGTTTCCATTTTCTGTTATTGATATTATCCTTCAAAAGAAATGTTAAAGTATCTCTATCATTCATATTGTCAACTACAACGCATGGAATCAATTCAGTATTATTTTTTCGTAATCCCCTAAACCTTCTATGTCCTGCAATGATTTCAAATCTTTTTTCATTACGTTTGTATCTACACACAATAACACCATAGAATCCAACATCATCAATATCTTTTGCAAATGCATCTATATCATCCATTGAAAAGATTTCAACATTTTCTGGATGTTCATCAATAAGATTTGCATTAATCATATAGACTTTATTATTTACAAAAACCATATCATCAGACGGTGATTCTGAAATTACAAGTTGCGTGTCCTCCGCGGACACATTTAATGTCATGGGATTAATTAAGTTCCCCGGCTTGGCTTCAACGGGAGAAAGAGAAGACGAACCAAACATCATTTTTCTTCTTCGTTCTTCTCTCAAAGCTTCTTCTTGTTCGACTGTTCTATTGATGCGGTTAGAATTATCAAATGACATTATAAAGTTCCCCTTTCTTTCATTTCGTCAATTAAAGCAAGCATAGAATTTTCTGCTTTTTTTCTTGAAATTTCAGTAGCTTTATTTCGAGTTTTAATATATTGAATAGGCTTATTCTGCTCGGCACATTCCTTAAATCTGGTTGTGTGAGGAATGGCAGTGTTGTATTTAATTGCTGATAAAACAGGATGCTCATTTAGATATTCTCTTGTCTTATCTGAAATCTGTGTGCGTTCTACGTTATTAAGAACGAGTCCGTCAACCTTATTAGGAATCTTTGAATATTTTCTTGCATCATCCCACAGTTTTAAAAAGACATGTGCACCCATTGCGGAATTACAATCTGGGTCTGTGACTAATACAATATGGTCAGCACACACATAAGCATTCTGGTTGATAATTCCCATGCTCGGAGCAGTGTCAAAAATAACATAGTCATAATAATTAAAGAAGTCTGCGTGCTGTTCCATATAAGTTTTCATTGCAAATTCTCTTGACATTCTACTAATAAGAACAAGTTCTGTCCCATAGAAATACATGGTGCAAGGTAATAAATCAAGAGTCGGAAGTTCTTCAATTGGAGACGGAATCACAACATCCAATGGGTCAGTGTTTATATCTTCCAGAATCGTTGCCACTGTTTTTCTTCCTTCTTCAAAGGCATTGAACCCAAAATTTGAAGATAAATTACATTGAGCGTCAAAATCAATTGCAAGAACCTTTTTGTTTTCGGCAAGCAAACTACTGATATTATAAGAAAGAGTAGTTTTTCCTGTGCCACCTTTCATTTGTGCGAAACATATAGTTTTCATATATTTATTTATTCCTTTCTTTAACTATTCCTAGTATACAAAATATATCACTATAAATCAACGACACAATACATATTTTTTATGACACATAAATGCAAAATTACAACGTAATAGAGGCATTGACATCAAAATAAATGTAGACTATACTATTACTACACCATTATAAGGAGGATAATATACAATTATGAGTAAAAGTATTAACATTGGAGTAGATGTTGGAAATTTCGACACGAAATCACAGAACACAGTTACACCAAGCGGGTTCGTAGGATACAGTGATGTGCCATTCGGTGTAAAAGAGTATTTAGAACTGGACGGAAAATTTTACGCACAGACACCTAAAAGGTTTACATACGTGAAGAATAAGGCGACTAATGAGAATATGTATATTCTTACATTAATGGCAATCGCTAAAGAAATTATCGCTAATTCTGAGAAACAAAACGCTAAAAAGAAAGCAGACGCACAGGTAGATAAGTCAAAAAAAGAAAAGGTATTAGGGGTACAAGGAGAAATCAGCCTTATCGATACGGTCAATTTAGGCGTAGGATTACCTCTTTCACATTATTCGATGTACAAAAAGGATTATATCGAATATTACGAAACAAGAATGTCTGAATATATTAACTTCAAGTTTGCGGGTTATGATTTCCATTTTAAACTAGGAAAGATTGGCTGTTATCCACAGGATTTATCAGCCGTTGTAACATATAAGCCTACAACAGAAGATTCTATTATCAAAGCCAAGAAAAAGACATACTATGCGGTCGATATTGGTGGCTGGACGGTAGATATGTTGTCGGTTGTCAACAATGAACTTGAAGGCAAGGGGGCTTCAAAATCGCTCGGTGTGCTTGCAATGGATGAAGAAATTATCAATGAAGTAGATGTTCGAACAGGTGTGCCGTTACAGGCAACCGATATTGAAGACATTCTTATGGGAGAAACAACATACGTTTCGGACGAAGTTAAAAAAATTGTTAATGACTGTGCAAAAGCATGGTTTGACAAGATTGTTGATGAATTAGTTCAGAACGGTATGCTTATCCAAGCAAGACCTACACTTTTCTTAGGTGGAGGTTCGCAGTTATTTAAAAAGTATATTAAAGAGTGTGGTAAATTTGTCAAATATGAATTTATCAATAACCAGAAAGCAAATGCAAGGGGATATGCAAAGCTTATCGCAAACTCATAAGACAGGAGGAGTGGCAGATGAGCAAAAACAGCAAAAGCACAACAGCACGGCATAATATTTTATTCAACTTAAATGATGAACAGCAACGAATCGCGCATGAATATCTTGCAAGGATTGAAAGGAAACAGGCGAAGACAATTGCACAGTTAATATGTTCAATGTTGGCTCAGAACGGAATAAAAGATGTATCGGTGTTATCAAAAGAAACACTTGAAGAACTCGCACTATCGCCTGCTACGAAAACTCAACAGGTTAACGTTCAGAACATGGAAGAAATGGCAACTATGTTCGAAAAAGCATTTGCATCGGCTATAAAATTTGCAAGTGCAAGTACATTATCAAAAGAAGGTATAGTCACAGGTGAACCTAAAACCGTAGGAAACACTGTATTAATTCCAATTGAAGAAATTGGAATTGAAGACAGTAAAGAAAAGGATATTCTATATAAAAAGGAAGAAGACCTTGACGAAGATGACTCAAAGGATGATTTTGATGAAACTGAATCAGAAGAAGACTTCGAGGATGATTTTGATGAAGGTGATTCTGATATTAATAGTGAACTTTTCAAATCCTTCCTATGACAAAACTATGTAGAATTCACGTTGCTTTTCGGTGTAGTTATGGTATAATCTACATAGAGTATGCAAAATCAAGTCACAAGGAGGGTATATTATGCATTTAAGTACAAAAATCGAACGTGCAGTTTATTTAGCCAGACGCAAGCTATCATTAGTAGTAATCTCATTGATGTATACGGTAGGAAATATCATTCCTGCATATGCAGGTACGTCAAGCAATTCTTCAAAGTCGGATGGCGTCGCAGGAGGAACTGACATCCTTAATACTAACGGTGATGTGGAAATGGTAAAAGGTATTTGCCAGTTCTGGACTAAATGGGGATGGATTTTAATTGTAGCAACAGGATTCGCTTATTTTAAATCAAAAGGCGATGAAAAAAACAACGGTATCACAAAAGCATCATTAGGAGGAGCAATTTTCCTTTGGATAGCCAGTTTAAATGACGGTACTGTATTGTTCATGATTATAAACTTCATCAAATATTTAGGCGGACTTATACAGTAAGTCTCAAGAGAATAGGAAAGGCTTGGGGGATTACCTCCAAGCCTTTTTATAAATTAGCAGACAAAGCCATGAATCGTTAAATTTTGAGAGTATCAAATTAAATATAAAAACAAGGAGGAAAAATTTTGAGCACAATAGTAACTGATTTTCTAAATGTGTTCTGTAGTACGCTTAACACAATATTTGCAGGATTGATTCAATTGATATTTCACGGATTCCTAGATGGAAGTCTTAGCCCGTCTATAACTAAAATGGACGAACTTCTAAATGGAAACGTTTCTACAATTATGAATTTTTTTTCATGGGCGTCCGGGGTATTGATAGTTGTATTTTGTGTGTTTCATGCAGTTTCTACATTCTTATTTAGAGCAATGGGAACAGATATGAAAACTACATTGCAATCTATATTTCTTAGATTGGCATTTTGTTTTATTGCATTAGCAATGGTAGTTAACTTTGGAAACTGGGCGTTAGATACAGGAATGACATTTTATAGTAAAGCACTTGAATATTTTGGAAGCCAAACTACCGATGGAAATTATGGTTTCGGTGAATTGGGAGATACAAACACGGGAATAGGTGAAGCCATTAATACATTGAAAGAAGATTTAGAAAACGGAGACGAAATAAAGGACAAAGAAAATCCAGTAGTTTTTGGTATTGAAACGGGAGCAGTTCTTGTAGGGACGTCATTTGCACCTATAACAATAACTATAGTGGCTATAATCAGAGTTATAGTACTAATTTTATGCGGTTACAATCTGATAAAATTAATAGCAGAGTTGGCATCACGGTATGCAATGACTATGGCATTATATATGGGACTACCGACATGCCTTCCATTTTATACATCTATCGAAACCGAACAAGTATTTTTCACTTATTTAAGAATGTTTGGTACTGAGATTGGCATATTGATATTAACTCAGATATGGATTTCTATTTCATTCTATATATATGAAACACTAACATCTGCGCTTGTCACAGTATTTTTGTTTATAGCATGGACTAGGATAGGGGTAAGATTAGAACAGTTTTTAAAGGACATGGGACTATCTACAACCAGTATGGGAGCATCCTTATTTAATGAAGTTGCTTTGTCAGCAGGTATTATGGCAATGGGTGTATCGCGTTTAGGTGGATTAGCAGGCAATATGGCATTAAATGCAGGGGCATATACCGGAAATATGAAATTAGGTCGAGTTGGTTCTGCAATTCTAGGTAAGGGTGTAGGTGTAGAGTCTGTAGCAAGTGCAATGGCAAATTCAGCGGGTGGTGTAATGCGTGCAGAAAAAGAATTTGCAAACATGAACCCATTAGCAAAAGCAATGATGAATGGTACTGATGCAAGAATCTTACCTAGCATATTGGCATCTGTTGGAAAAGATTCAAGAAAAGAAATGACAGACGGCGTCCTTGATACTATTTACGGCAATGTTAAAGATGCAGAAGCGTTAAAAGGCTTTAAGATTTCTACGGTAGGAACGATTGGAAAAAATGGTCTTGGAGTTGTGCTTAACGACGGAACGCAGACGTTACAAGGTGTCATTTCTGACAGAAAAGCCGGAAAAGGTTTTACATCTATTCCATTTACAGATGTGAGTGGAAACCAAATGTACTTAAATGTACCTGCTAATGGAAAAGTTAACTTTACCGCGAGCGAACTTGCACAAGGAACACCGGACGGACAGGCACATTATGAGAATATGACTACTGGATATAAATATCAAAGAGATGCTGACGGCAATATTATGACAGACGACAGCGGTAATAAGATTTTAATGACAGATGAAAATGGAAATGTGATGAAGGAAAGCCTTGTCGAAAATGGAGAGTACAGGGTTAACGCGGACGGAAGTGCTTCAATTTATGACGGAAACAGACTGTATGGTATTGTCACACCGAAGGGAGAAGAATTATATGCCTCACCTACAGATTTTGGTTCAAATAACAGGACATTTGAAGAATTGAACCAGAACACCGGGAAATACGAACCGGTTTCTTTCAATGATATGATTGGCACTGACAAAACATCTGCGACACCTGTTAAAATTGTATCCATGTTTTCAAGTGGTGGCGAAAATATGTTTTACAATGGTCATTTCTATCGAACAAGTGGCGGTGGTGTACCGGAATTCTCAAATATCTGTGATGCGAAAGATATTAACATTGACAGCGTGAAATATGACAAGTCTACCGGAAGCTTTTCTTTTGATACGATTAGCGGAAAACATTTAGATTTTGTGGATGCATGTCATGGTTATGCAACACATTCATCTGGAAAGATTGTAGGTTCTAAACAGACAGGACAATATTACGTTAAAGAAAGTCCTATGAAAATGAAGAGAGAAAACAATTAGTTTGAAAGTTGGTGGATAAATGGATGAAAATTATGAGAACTCTGAATCTGGCAGTGACTTAAGAAGGGCGGTCAATACCGCCCGCACAGGTAAAAATGCAGTCAAATTTATGAAAAAGGCGGGCAAATTAGGAAAAAAAGTAAAAGCATTAGGAGCGAAGAAAGTTGCATCTGCAATTACGTCCGCTTTACTTGCAAATCCGCCCGTGTTGATAATCATAGGAGTAGCTATTGGTGTGCTTTTAATTACAGTCTTTTTTGTATGTATATTATATTATCTCACTACAGGCGGTGTATTGATGTCTGTAAAAGGATTTTTTGCTTCATTAAGTGCAATTGTGGCGAGTTTCTTTTCATCAGTAAACAATACGTGGAAAGATTTGATTGGTTCAGACGGGCATCTGGGATTACAGGCTACAAAGGAGTATACGGCAAGTACTGATTCTTATGATGAAGATAACGAATTTGACTTAGGATACATAAAAATGTATGAAATGGAGCATCAGCTTTTGAACAATGCTTATAATCATGCAGTAGATATTGATATTAAGCAAAAGGCGAAAAATGAAGGCTGGTCATACAATGATATATGCAATAAATTAAACCAAAAATACCCAAACGGTTATGAGGATGTCTACAAGGATATTAACTGGGGAGAATTTATGGCAGTATTAGATGCGGGATTTAATGCAGGGTTTTACACCGACGATGAAACAGTTACCGCAAAATCAGATAATGCAGTAGAATATATAAAGGACAAGTATCTGTCAGATGCCTTGAATGGCAAATCAAGTAAATATATGCAGTACTTTTATTACTTGTCATATGATGTAGGGACAGATGAAAATGGTAATACCGTTGTAGATGCAACAATCCACATGTTTACATGGACGCAATTATATACTATGTTTGGCGTTGCCCCTACCGACCTTGTGAAAGAAGACGAAACTACTTGTTATGTAGATTTGCAGGAACAGTCATTAGCGCAAGCGCGAGCAGAGTGTTCGGATGAATATGATGAAAAAAGAACAATTTATGAAACATTACAGTTAGATAGCAATGCGGTAGAATGGACTTACGGATTCAGCAATGAATCAGTGGCAGATTTTATCTCCGCAGATTTAGATGAAGATGATAACGATTGTCCTATCGAGGTTGTCACTCCTTTTGATACATCTCAATGGTATACATCAGTTCCAGAAGTATCAGATGCGAAAGTTCTTGTGAAAACATACCAAGGATGGATGGACATGTATAGTGCACCGACATGTATAGTGGGTGCATCAAGCTATTTTGTGAACACGGAACTGGCTTCGCAAGACATAGTTAATGATATTAATAATAATGGTGTCAGTGTATCGTATAGCACAAGCGGTTGGTGCGGATATGAATGGGGAAGTTGGCAAGGTTCATTTCAAGGCGTTTCATGGGAATATGGAAAAGGCGGTTCAGCAGTAAAAAACGGAAGGTATCTGGTTGCTGTTGCACCGGGAATTGTTCACCGAGACTATTGGCAGACTACAGGCGGTGTAGCAATGAATTCTGCGTGGTATAATTATGGCTCTAAGCTAATGGATTTAGTATTGCAGGATAATGACACGAGTGAAATCTATTATGTGCCGATTACAACAGGCGATGCCAAAGGTCATGCATTTCCATATGGAATAATGCAGACTGGAATCGCAACACCAAAATCAATGAGTGCGCAAATCCAAGGTGCCACTTTCATGAAGGTTGCAGGTTCAGATTCTTATTATAAGAACCTTGGAACTGCGCAAGATTATCCAAGTGTAATAAGAAATTTTGATAATATTGTAAAGGGTGAAGGCTATTCTGGTATCGGACAGTGGCTATCACATGGTATGGTAGAATGGTGTTACAAATCGAAGACGATGAATTTATCTGCGTTAAGAAAACAATATAAATTAAAAGGCGTTATTGTATATAACTAACAGTTGAAAGGAATTAATTTATGAAAAAAAAGTATGCTAAAAAGTTTTTAATAGGTATATGGGTAGCGATGCTGTCATTGCTGATTGGGTTTTTGCTTGCAGTCCATTTTGACAATAAAGATAAAGAGTTTAAGCTTGAAGGTTCAACGGAAAATACTGAAACATCCTCGTTAGCTGAAAAATATACAAAAGAAGATATAGATGAATGGGAAAGGGACGTAGATGAGATGAGAGAGACGGGGTATCAAAGTTTCCAGTATACCCTACAGTTAAGTGAAGCAGATATGCCGCAAGTAGACCAGTCACTTTATGAATATGTGGATTATTCCAATGAAGGTGATAATTCGGAAGTACTCGGAAAGACAGTGTATGCACTTGCCGGATATTTTGGTGGTAATATTTCTGATTATAAATTCTTCGACATCAAATATGATGAAACACTTATGCAAGGAATTTATATTATCATCTGCAACGACATTCAATATGATGTTGCGATAAGTGAAACTGAAAATGTTATTTATGTAAACCAAAGTATTGTCGACACTTCGGTAAATGATACGGAAATTGTAATGGATGCCACAGAAGAAATGATTTTAGTCGAGGAATGAATATGAAAAGAAAAATTTTAGTGCTATTGTTTTCTGCTACATTGATTTGCGGATGTGGAAATCAAAGTAATGTTGCATCCAGTATTGCTGAAATATCTACAAATGAACAAAAACAATCGCAAAGCACAATGACGTTTAATACAACGGATGATTCAGTCACTATAAGCAAGGGTGGAGAAGTAAAGAAAATCGAAGCATTTCCATACTTCTATAAAGAAGATTATGACAATCCTTTTGGTGATTCAACTTTATGTGACAATGGAAATCTGGTTGTATGCTTAAGCATGATAGAATCTTACTATAAGGAAGAAGAAATTACGCCGGATGCTTTTTTAATTTATCATGCCGGATTATGTAAAGATGGCTCTGCAAGCTTAAATTCCGGGCAAATAACAAGTTTTATAGAAGACTTAGAATTAGGCTGTGTTGAAGACGGATTTAAGCTGAAAGAAGCATCAGACAGCCTTAAAACGCTACATGGTTGTATATTGGTTTATATTCCACATAACAGCATTTACGGAAAAGGTGGAAGTTATCTATTGATAACTGGAATAGACGGAGAAAACTTCATAGTGCATGATGCATCTAAGAGCAGTGAAGAAAAGAATGCGTTAGGCAAAACTGATGAAGATGTAATTTATGATGCCACGGAGTTAACTGCTATAGCATCTAAATCAAGCAGAATGTGGATTGTATATTAGTTAGGCGAAGCAGGAAGGAAATTTTTATGAAGAAAAGCGATAAATTTCTATGTATATCAGCTATTATCATCATAATATTATTGATAGCATTTGTGTTCCCGGAAAAACAAAACGAAAAAGATACACTGTATGATACAGAATCAATTAGTGAATTATCAGAAAGTAGCAGAAATTCGTCTCGCAGTGACAGTTATATAGAGGGCGGAGTAGATGAAGATTATAATTACATAACTAACTTCAATGTTCTTACTGAATATAATATGCCTCTGCTTGGAATTGAGCAGATAGGCGACGAAGTTGACAGCGTTTTAAAAGAAGCAGGAATCACAGGAAATGCACTGACGATTGCAGACAAGGAAAAACTACGGGGGTGCATTAATTTAAAAATTTGTACGGAAGCTGGTTCGGTTGTTTATGTAAAGTATGATTATACGGCTAACGATTTAAAAGTATATATGAAAGAATGAAAAAAATATTTTAAGAGACGGCAGGATATGAGCCGTTTCTTTTTTTATGCAAAAAATGTAGAAAATACCATTACTTTACATATCGTTTTGAATATTATACAATTGCATGTAGAAACGATTAAATTCAGAAAGGAGGGAGTCAAATGAGTGAGCAAGATAGTAATAGTGAAAATAATTTATTGGTATACAGGTGGACGCACAACGTAATTGAGAAGTCAAAGTTTCATGGAATTGAGAAAAGAAACTTAGCAGAAGCAATTATTGTGCCGTTTGCAGTTTCAGTTGTCATTCTGAGTATTCCATTCACTCGGATTGTTAAAATAATGACACTTATCGTGATTCTGCCAACACTGTTCACTGTATTTGTAAAAGGCTATAAGAACCGTTCTATCTTTGAGTTTATCCGTGATGAAATCAGATTCAAAAAGAGACGCCGTGTATTGCATTTAAGAGGCGTTGAGTACAAGCGGAAGAAAGGAGCGCAGTATACAGACTATGAAGAATACGGTTTTGTTAAATCAGTTATCGAAAAAAGTAAACAGAAACTCACTGAATTCATTGAAAAATACGACGCTGACGACACTGGCAAAGACAGCTAGATATGCATTGGAAAAGACAGAGGATATTACTGAAAAGGAATTTACGGGAAAATATTACGAAGGCTCATCGCAAGAAGAAATACCAATTAAAGACATAAGAAATGGGCTTGTTATCACAAATGATAACCGCTATGTCGGGATGGTTGAGGTCTTTCCTATCAACTTTGAACATAAAACGGTTGAAGAGAAAAGGAGAATTCTTGATAGCTTCAATAATGTTTTCCAGATGCAATGGTATAAATTTTCCATAAAAGTAATGAGCGATTATACAGATGTGAAAGATATGGTTGAAAATGTAGTCTCCAACAGTCATCATCTGACAAATGATTTTTCACGAGAATGTCTGAATGATTACATTAACTATATATATAAGATTGGTTCTACCAAGGCAATCGTAAGACGCTACTTTATCTTCTGGGAATATTCTGGGGAAGACGGCGTAAAAGCCAAGGACTTTGGTAGTATTGTAAAAACCATGGATGAGCAACGCCATAATTTAATCAAGACATTGCAAGATTGTGGAAACTCCTGCATGGAATTCAAAATGGATGCTGGAAATTTCAAATACAACGAATTTGTATGTGAGGTAATTTATAAATTCTTCAACAGAAAGTCATCCTTGACAGAATCATTCCTGCAACGGAAAGCACGAATAGATGCAGATTTCAAGAGATTTAATGATTTGCATGGAACTAATAAGTCTCCTGCTATGGCAGACTATTTAGCACCTAAAGGTTTGTACTTTCTCAATAGAGATTTTATGTGTGAAGATGGAATGTATTATACATTTATCGGATTGGACGGACATAAATTCCCAGATTCAGTAGTTGGTGGAGAATTTACCGACTACATTGCAACAGGTGCATATGTGGATGTTGACTATATTTTTAAAATCAATCCTAAAAATGTCGTATTACCGCTTTTGAAATTTTATAATTCCAACACGGAAAGAGGAGTCCGTGAAAAATTATATAATGGAAAAGAAGACAAGGGAAGACTTTTGTTCAATAAGCTTAAAAATAATAGTTATGTTTATGAATCCTTAAATGGTGACTGCGAATTATATAATATGTCGGTCATTGTCACAATCAGAACACCTTCATATGAATTATTGAAAAATATAGTGTCGGATTTGAAAGACCATTATAAAAGAAAACTCGGAGTATCTATTATTGAAGCCACTGATATTTGTGAAGATTTTTGGAGACAGACAATGCCATGCCTGTATACAACGAAATTATTCAATAAAATGGCACACAATATTCTGTCTAATGCGATTACTTCACTTTATCCATTTACCACATACCAATTATATGACATCAAGGGATGCGTCTTAGGTGTAAATGATAATGGAACGATAGTATCTCCAAATGTTTTCGATACATCTATGTTCATTAATGCAAACATGACAATAATCGGAAGTTCTGGTGCGGGTAAAACATTTACAGAAGAACTTATAGGACGGCGAATGTACTTAAACGGTTGCCGTGCATTCTTCATCATTCCGAAAAAGGCAGTCGAAGATTATTACGAGGGTTGCAAAAATATAGGTGGAACATTCATTTCATTGATGCAAGGCTCGGAAGACAGAATTAATGTGCTTGACATCCGACCAGAGGGAAAAGCTTTAAATATTGATGGTGTTAATTCAAAGAAACTGTCCGGTAGCTGGATGACACATAAAATTGTCAATGTGTGTGCATGGATAAGTCTGATAATGCATGGAGAGAGGATGACTACAACAGAAACTAATGCCCTGCAAAAAGCACTTATCAATACATATGCAAAAAAAGGTATTACTAGCGATAACGCTTCGATTTATGAAGATATAAATACAGGAACGCTGAAAGAAATGCCAATTCTCGGAGATTTATATGATGAACTCAAAGACAATCCTTCATTGAAAAATATAAAGGATGCCCTAGAGCCATTTGTTCACGGAATAGCAAGTAACATGAATGGTCACACAAATGTTGACATTGAAAATGCAAGATATGTTGTATTCGATATAGACGAAGATAAGATTTCCGCTGAATTATTCAGTTCATTTTTATATCTGGCATTTGACTATATATACAACATGGTAAAGGAAAATGTCACATCAAAGGACATCATTGTTTTGGATGAGGTTTGGAAAATGATGGTAATTCCAGATTCAGCAAAGCAGGTATCCCGAATGGTAAAACTTGTTCGTTCATATGGTGGAAGTGTAATTTCAGCCACACAACAGATGGGCGATTTTGAAAAAGCCGGAGAAATGGGTATGGACGTTTTAAATAATGCGGAAATCAATTTGTATCTGGCAATGAAACCACAAGATATTGAATCGACCACTCGACTGATGAATTTAAAACCAGACACCGTAAAAGAAATCGAAAAGCTTAAAAAGACATATGGTTTATTAGTTACCAGAACTGAAAAAATCAAGATTCATATTGAAGCAACTGATATGGAACTTGAAACCATGAGTACAGATATTAATGACCGTATTGAAAAGGAAGCAAATAAAGTAGCACAAGAAGAAAGAAAAGTATCCTAATGCGTCGTAATGCATATATAAAGCGTTGCGAATACAAGGTATTGCGTTGTAAGAAAGAATATTTGCGGTGTCTTGGGAGCATTTTAAATGTTCGCCATGGCAACGACGCAATAATTTACCTAACGACACATTAATAATGAACTATTAACATTTTTATTCAAAATTACAACACATTAATTTTAGGAGGGTTCGAAAATGAGAAACAACCAATTATCAAAAGAAGAAAACATTTTATTTGAATTGATTCAGGCAGTTGATGCAATGACCTATGACCAAATTCAGCAATTCCTTACCAAATTCTTAGGATGTAGTGAAAATGTTCCAAAGTATATCATTCACAATCTTATCCGCATGAGAGCAATCGAGGCGACACAGGAAGATGAAGAAGGATATATCACATGCGGAAATAGTGGATTCCAGACCAATGCAAATATTAACACAGATGTTATTTATGCGTTGTACTACTTGCTCGACAAAGCTAAAACTTTGGATGAAGTATTGTCCCTTGTTCCGTCCAATATGAATAATGTCGCTTTATCATTCATCTTGAACGGAGAATATTATGAAGCTACACATGTTTCACTTGATGAGATGTATAAGATTGATATGGTTCGAAAGAGATATGAAAACGATTGCTTGGATGTAGAATACCAGAAGGATGAAGTGATTCCGTTCCGTTCCGTATTTATGTTTGGTGTTAAGACGGATGAAGAAGAAAAGGAAATCCTTGACAAATTTGAAAAAATGAATTTGCAGATTCCGCATAGTATTGTTATTTTCCACAGTAAAAATCCTATTACAAAGCCTAATTATACGGAGTTTTCAATTGAATAAGTTGGTTGAAAGGTCTGAATATGTATAGTACCAAACGATTAAATTAGGCAACTTGCTCGTCCGGCAGATGCTGTTTTTGCAGGATAAAACGATTAATCAAGATAAGAATTATCGTTCTGAGAGAAGCGTATTATAAGCGCAAACTGATTAAATAATCTTATCTAATCGTTTCGATTATATAAAACAGGCTTCACAGAACGATAAAAATTTATTTAATTTAATCGTTCTGGCAATCAAAATATATGTGCCAAAACGATTAAATTCAATTAACAAATATGAAGGGAAATTTAATCGTTTTGAGTGAATTTTGAAAAAAACTCAGAACGATTAAATTTTTGACTTAAAACCCAGAGAAATCAAGGGATTTGCAAATTTGAACACGAGGAGTTGTTTGCCTGCGACACGCAGGTAAACAAATTTTGAAGTAAAACAGGAGGTGCACTGTGTCAGTAGTTAATGACGAAGAGGATATTAAACAATCAGACAAAAAAATACATAATTTGAATTATAAAAAAGGATATATAAATGAATTATTAAAAATCTGCCTAACAGCAGGCGGAGTCAGCTATAACGGATTAAAGGTGTTAGACGGAGACAGGGAAACTTATACAAATTCAATTCGAAGATTAAGAAACAATGGAATTGTAACAATCAAGAGAATCGGTTCTGAGTTTGTGGCGACACTATCAGATTTCGGAACTACCAATGAACAATACATTGAGAACTTCATCCCATATCTCGGAACTTACACCCGCTTTATAGCTTTAAAGTCAAAAAGCTTAGGGTGGTATAAATCAAAACGTCACAAAACCGACGCAATCAAAGCATTCCGGTACAGTGAAATTGTGATGTTATTAAAAGGAACATCTATCAGAACATTAACAGAAGATAAACCGAGATTGTATGCAGGAGAAAAAGTAGAAAATAACGACGCTTATTTTTACTCGGATTCAGAGGTAAAGGAACTCGTAGGTGGGACAACCCTAATTGATAATGAAAATGAAGATGATAAATTTCTAGTCACAACAAGGGCACAAGGATTTATTGTATCGCAAGGTGGAGTTTATCTTGTGTATCACAGTGGAAAAGAGCAAAGATTGGCATGGGCGGTAGCGCAGGAACAGCAGATGAAATTTAGAACCGCAAATCTTATTGCCAAATCATTCAGCACAAAATTGGATTTCTTTGAAATCAATGACTGTATTATCCTTGCCGACGAAGACAGACCTTTTGTGGAAATGTTTCTCGACGAAGATTTATCTCCAAAAAGAAAAACTGCTTTTACAAAACGGGTATCTATTGAGAATGGGTTTGCAAACACATATTTTCTTCCATATTCGAAACAAGGAAGATTTATGACTGACTTTATGAGTAAAAAACAGTGGAAGGAAGATATGTTTAATTATTTTCTCGAAGATGATAGTTCGCTAAAGAAAGCAAAAGTTGGTTCTGTTGCAGATTTTCATAGCGGAGAAAATCCGGTGCTTTTATTTTGCATCCCAAATGCAACTAGATTGTACAAATTTCTTCTTAACGCAGAAATTTCCGACAAAGAATACCATATATACTGTTTTGATTTCCAAGTAGACTTTCTTAACGAAGTAGTAAAAGGACGTGCGAAAATCTTTAGTGTTTCATTTGATGAATTTGAAGATGCAGTATCAAAATTTCAAAGCGCGGTTACAGAGTGATGCAGACAGAGGGTAGATAAAGTATGTTGCATATGTGCTTTCACACACTTTAATTGCTAACGGCAAAGGTTTTACTCTTTGTAGAAAGGAGCATACAAGATATGGCAAATAAAAAAGATATTGATAAACCAGACTTTGAGAATCAGTCTTCAATGAAAATCTGGTATGATTTCGTAAGGGAACAAGCCCAGAAGAATAAAAAAGCAGTTATCCGTGTTGGAATCACAACCGGAGTCGCTTCATTGCTTCTTGGTGGAGTTCTTGGTACATATAGTGCAATCATGTCAAGAGATATAGCTCACTTTACGGTATCAAACTGGCTTATTTATTCAATCAAAAGTCCTGTGTCATGGGTGGCAGGACTGGCAATATTCGTTCTGGTCAACATTGGATTGACTAAATTCATTGTCGGAACACATAAAACAGCAATCAGAGACAAGGATAGAAACTATAACGGTTCGGAAAAAGGCGACAATGGTACGGCAATGAAAGCCACACGAGAAGAACGCAGAAATATGTTCGTATATGGAGATTATCCAGATTTAAAAGATATTATTCTCGGATGTGACACAGAAAATGAACATGAGATGTACATTTTAAACACCGGGAAAGAAAAAGTGGCAGAAGGCTTAAATAAAAATGTGTTTGTTGTAGGCGCACCGGGTTGTGGAAAGACCTTCTCATATATTATTCCTGCAATCATGCAAAAAATAAGAGCCGGGGAATCAATGGTTGTTACCGACTTAAAGAAAGATATATACGGTTCAACAGCAGAAATGGCAAAAGCCAATGGATATGTTGTAAAGGTATTGAATTTCGACAACAGATTTTTCCTTCATTCGGATTCTATTAACTTTATGTCTCTTGTTGGAGAAGATGTATCACTTATCACAACACTTGCAGAAACAATCATATCCAACATTTACGGCGAAGAACAGGAAGATTACTGGAAGACTATCGAAACAAACCTTTTAAAAGCTATCATGGTTTATATTGCCACGAATGAAGAAGGAATACCTAAGACGCTTACATCCGTGTATAAAACAATAAATGAAAAAACATGTTCACAAGTTAGTGCTATTAAAAATGGATTAGATAGCGATAATCCGGCAATCCCATACTTTAATAACTTTTGCACAATGTCGGCGCAGGTTCAAGACCAATGTAAGAGTGGTTTATCATCCCATTTAGAGGCATTGGCTAATCCAGTCATTCAGAAGCTTATAAGTGAGGACGATGTTGACCTCTCTTTACTTGGCAAGAGAAAATGTATCTATTATATCACATTAAACGACCAGAACCCGAAGCCGACGTCGTGGTTAGTTGCAATGACATTCACATTAATGTTCGAGCAGTTAACACAGTTAGCCGACGCTCAAATGAACCACAAGTTACCAATACCAGTCACGTTGCTAATGGACGAGTTCTACAATCTGGGCGTCATTCCGGCATTTGACTCAAAGATTTCACAGGTCAGGTCGAGAGATATTAGGTGTTGGGTGGTAGTCCAGTCACTTGCACAGCTTGAAACTCTGTACGATAAGACATGGGAGAAGATTGTAGAATGTTGTACCACATGGATTGTCATGAAAGTAAATGCGCAAGGAACGGCAGAGTATTTTGAGAAGATGAGTGGTGTTCAGACCATAGATACAACAAGTGACCGCTTTGTAGAAACTAAGACTGACGCTATCCAGTATCATAACGAGGTTCAGAGAACAGTTGCACAGTCGCAAAGAATGGTTTACTTTGCAGATGAAATTCGCAGACTTAAGCCTACTCACGTACTTGTATGGGTAAGCGGACACAATGTTGCAGAACTTGAAAAAGTAGGATACACTTCACATCCTATGTGCAAGGAGATAAGAGAGTGCAACTGTGTGGCACATATTCCAAACTGGGTATACAACCTAAGTGCCACCGAAAGAGAAAAGCTTGGAGTTATGAGTGAAAAAGAGTTATGGCAGGCAGAAGGTACGCAGAGGATTGAGCTATGTACAGAAGAAGATTTCAAAGAGCATTGGAATAAGGATAAACAAAAAGCACTTGAAGAATATCTTGCTAAATGTGCTTAGCCGTATAACCCGTGGCAACATTGCATCGAGTTGATATAGACATAAAAGAAATCATATAATAGGTGCGAACATAACTATCTGATTGGTGCAGGATATATCGGCAATAGTTATTGTCGCACCTATTTTATAGTCAATTTCACGCCTATAATGTAAATGGTTATCTGCAAATGTAAAGCTGGGCAAGGAATAATGCTTTTGATTGTAGATAATTCTAAAAACTGAATCGTGCCATTGCTTTGGGGCGGCTTATATCTCCCTAAAAACTGAATAAGACTTTCAGAAAAAGTAAAACGAAAAAGACACCGCAGAACTTAATCTACAGTGTCTTTTTCTGTTGAAAGAAAGATAAGGATTACACGCTTGCAGAAACATGGCAAATATAACTGCAAGCCAAAAAATTAGATAATGTCAGTTTTAAAACGTAGTCAGTAAGAGAACAAAGCAGGAGAGTAAATGTTTTCCATCTTTACGGCTTATACTCATAGAGCGCATTACTTCTTGGTATTTTCACAGTTAAAATCATATATTCGTCTTAGTCCTTTGCAAACCTAGTTAAGTTCTTTTCTAGTAGCCAAGGACTATTGGTTTACCTTCATGTATAAGAACTCCCTTAACTATATAAATATTATACCATAAAATACTAATAACGTCAAGTGGAATCTACATATATTCTACATTTTTGCATGTGGAATCAGAAGGAAGTGCTTTTCTTTGCAGATAATTTACACGCCGAATTAAGCCATTACTATTAAAGCCGATTGCCAGTTCTTTAAGAACCAGATGAGAATAAAAAGACATATAAAGAGGACACTGTAGGCATTAAAACCCACAATGTCCTCTAATCTATGTAAATCTTAGTTTCAAGTCTAAATTTCGGTTTCTTCTTCATTAACATTTTCTTCAATTAAGTTTGTCTCAAAATCTGCTATGAAACAACCGTGATTAAGATGTGTTCTTGCATCACCTTCTAAAATGTTTTGTGCGATTTCATTTGCTTTATCTTCAGACTCTGCACATATTTCTAATTCGTCCATGATAATTCTAACCGTATACTTATTCATAATTTGTCACCTCTATGATGTTATTATCAATTTCCATTTCACTTGATGGATTTACAACTCCATATTGATTTATCCTATAGTTACCATATGTTATTGAAGTGCAAGGATTATCTGCAACAATAGATAAAATGTTAATTCTTTTTATCTTATGACCATCATAATCGTTTCCATAAACCCCATCTGTTGAACCATCCTTATATAAAATATGGAATGCATAATCACTCATATCATTTCCACATTCTATATTTTCGAGATGCTCGTCAATATATCCAATAATATCTTTTCGTGTTGTTTCTTCGACAATCATTTTTTCGTCAATATCCGTTATTAGAAAACATCTTGATTTCACTTAATCACCTCAAATCATATCAAGAAATCTTAGTTTTAACTGCCTATTTAAATATGGCAATCAACAGCTGTTACTACTGTGTCTTCGTCCAAACTATCAATAAATTCTTTAAATTCAGTTTCCCAATCTTTATCTTCCTTTTCGTTAAAATCAATAGCCCACCAACCCATTTCGCCTTTTTCATGCCATTCTCCGTTAGGAGCAATAAATGCAAATGGTGTACTTTCTTTCCAGTCAACTTCATTCACATACGCTTCGTTTACCTGTTCTCCATCTAATGTCTTAATGCACTTACTCCAGCTTCCTCCAACACTATACCAATCCCATTTTGAATTTGGGTTGTATGTAGAAAGTAAATCCCCGTTTGGCTTAATCATGTCTTCACTAAAACGACCTTTCATATCTTCATAACATTCATCGTCTGTCCAATTCATTTTCTTTGGAAATGTATTTTTAAGATAATTGATATGACCTTCGTCGCTACAACTTTCTTCATATGCCTTTGGATCTGATAAATATTTTGCATACAATCCATTTTTATAATCTTCAATCTCTTTTCTAATTTCAGTTATTGCCTGTTCTCTTGTATACTTAACATATGGAGCATATTCAATATTTTCATCAAATGGAGCAAGCAACTCCTCAACTGATTTCCCGTTTTCTTTTGTAAATACTAATGTAATAAAATGTGACATAACTTGTCCTCCTTTTCCTTTCTGTTAAAATGCGATAATGAAATATCCATTTGCTCTGTCTTTAATAAACTCTCTTCATCTACAATACAGTAGAATCCAATGGAATATCTAACCAAGTCATCATCTAAATCTAATGACTGTAAAATTTCCATAAACCAGTAAACCTTAGCTTTAATGGCTGATTTTCAATGCTGATAAAATATCTGATACTTCTGTTTTTGTTTGACATAGATGAAATTCATCTGTTGATGTTTTATTATAATCAGCATAATATTTTTCTTTTATAATGTTTAGTGAATCATTCTTATCAACATCATAAATTATATGCCGTAATATATAGATGTCTTTAATTTTATTTAACACCACACAATACATGTAATACCTCCAATTTTTAATTATGATAAGAGCTAAAATCATAGCACTCATCATAACCGATGACCTCTAAATCTTCTCTATTGTCAACTTCGCTATCAAGCAACTCTTTGACATAGTACCTCGCTTTTAATAGCTGAAAAGTCTCGCAGTTTTTCCAACAATTTTCTATTTGGCACACATACCACCGACAGTATTCTTCTATGACTTACTTTGGCGCATCTGTTATAATCATAATAAAATCGTCTGACATCCCATCTGTAAATAATACTTTTCTGCGTTCCATAATTTTGTTCTCATCTCCATTTTCCTAACTTGTACATAACACCCTAACTTCTTAACTATATAAATATTATACCATAAAAATGCGATAATGCCAAGCAATAAAATCTAAAAATAAAATCACTTACACAATCATGCAACATGCGAAGTAATAGGAGAGTAGCGAATAATCAACTTCGTTGCAGATAAGCGACATTACTCACAAGGTTTGTTAAGACTGAATGGCTTGCCGATACCATAATGCATGGATTAGCCATTAAACTTGTCGGGTTTTTGCAACTCTTAGATACAAAAATCGCATCGAATAACAGTGCAAATCATATATGCTAATTGCAACGTCGAGGTCACTTTAGAAGAACACATTGCAACGTCGTGTTTTCTTGCTGAATAGCTTTGAGCAAGCTTCTTAGCCGTTTCACATACTTAATGAACTGGACGTATTGGCTAGTCTGTACCAGACAGATTGACCAAAAAATTAAATACCTAAGAATGTATGGAATCTTGGGAGAGCGAGAGAGTACTATATATCGGAAAACTGAATCCGAGAATCATAAGCACACAATGGCAAGTCCAGTTGAAGTTACAGAAAGGATATTCCGACAGCCGGGGAAAATATAAATTCTTATTTTGTAGAAATTTCACAGTCTACAGCCGCCAATAACCGTGATTTTTAAAAACTGTATGAGAGTTGCCATTCCATAGTTTTCTAAAAACTGAATGAAACTTCAAAGGAAAGTGCAAGCAAAAAAGGACACCGTAGATGTTTGAAATCTACCGTGTCCTTTCGCTAGAAAGAAAGATTAGAATATATCACTTGCAGGAAAACTCATGGCAAGGTAAAACTGCAAGCTTGTCCACACCCGCGAAAGAAACGTTAACCAATTACGTTTCCATTTACATCTAAAATATCAATCTTTGAATTCGAAATATCCATTTTCGGTAACTGAGACGGATATATACCGCCACATCCTTTTCGACACCTATCACAAGGATGATATATAGAACCACCCTCTTCTAACAGTTTTGTTTTGTATTCTCCTAATGTCGGATGCTTACACCAAACTTTTCCTTTATGACAGGTATAATAACCACAACTGCTCATAATTATTTTCCTTTCTAGCTGAAACGATATTAACGGTCTCTTTTCACAAGCATTCTCGAAATGTCTTCTACATTATCGAGACCGAGTTCAATAAGTTTCTTCATCTGTGCGTCAGTGATAACGTAATTAGGACTGACATATACACGATAATTGTTTTCAAACAATGATTTGTATATTTTGCACCAGCCTTAATATTGTTATTTGAATGTTGCACCTGCATGAAACAGTTAGTAATCGTCGTCGTCCTCGATTAATTCTCCGCAGGAAGGACAGCAAGGGCAATGTTCATCTTCATTAAACATTCCCATGCTTCTTTTCCGCTTATAATTGCAAGCAGAGCATTTATAAGTATCTTTGTCAATCTTAATTTTATATCCCATAGCGTTCTCCTTACTTGATTGTCGGATACAAGTTCTGATTGTTTTCTTCGCCTTTTTTATACAATTCTACAAGCCAGTCATAAAACCCTTCTCCACGCCAATTATCAAGCCAAGCTTTCATTCTGTCATAGTTTTTAAAAGCTATAATAGAGCAGTCTCCGTCAGAATTGATTTCATACATTACCTCATAACCCATATCATTCACAAGAGGGCTTACGCATTTACCACGCAAGGTAATTTTTCCAAATGATTCATCAGAAAGTACTGTGCAGAAAGCTTCATTCTGCATTGCTTGTTCCAATTTGTCAATCTTTCTAGTAGCCCAACTAACAGCTTCTTCTATAGAGCAAAACAAATCCGGCGTATCCTCTCCCTCTTTGGTTAACTGATATCCAAAGGTAACGTTCTTTTCAGAATTGCATTTTAAGTAATCTTCCAGATTGTCGTAAATATCTCCACAACAATTCGTGCAAACAACATCAAGGTTGTATCCGTTTACTTTCATTATTTAGCCATCCTCCTTTAACTATATAAATATTATACCATACTAATATGAAAATGTCAAGTAGAATATGCGTAGAATCAACAAAGCTATGTAGAAATATCAATGTTTCAGCCAAGTTATGCGACATACAGAGAAAGTGTACCAGAAGAAGATTACTTTTTGCAGATAAGGAACATCACGTATAGGAATTTTCTAAAAACTGACTGGCTTGCGGATACTTATATACAGATTTTCTCAAACTCTAGGACACCTAGACACCATACAGATAGCACAACCGTTTGCAGATTATATGTGGTAGCTTACAGAGAACCAGTTATATGACATGATTTCCAGAATAGCATGAGAAATTCAAGAGGTGTCTAATATTTTAAACACATAGCGGTTGAATAGCAATATGTGTCACATATACTCGGTGTAACGTTAACACTACTTCGCATAATCTAGTACCAACGTTGGGTTTACTTTCGATATAATACAATGTAAAAGGAGAAGCGGATAGTACTCGTGCCTTGCAGAAAATTTCTCAAGCCTACAATTGCCAGTATTAGGGATTCCTTGCCAATTTTCTAAGAACTGTATGTGAATTGCTGTTTCATGTTTTTTAAAAAACTGAATGAAAGATAAGGTATCAATGATGATACTATTAACCGAAGAAAAAATAGTTATGGAGATTAGAGGGACAGAGCAGAGTGCCACGTAATCCGTATAAGATTTATTTTGTAGAAAGTAGCACAACCTACAAGCTTTCATTAATATGAATAGCTTGTCAGTTAATTTCCGGCTCTTTAAAAACTGAATGTCAATCAAAAAAAATGCATAAAAAAGCCACTCAGCTAATTTGCTGAATGGCTTTCGAGTGTCGATATTACTTAAACCAATCTCGATATTTCATCAAAACATCCGTAATGCATTGTAATTCTTTTAAAGAAATGTCAGACTCAAAATCCAATTGCCAATCTCCGTCGGTTTTCGGAGCATAGATTTTACAAAGTATTGTAATACAGTCCATTCTATACAGTTCGTATTCCCTGTAAACTATAATACTTTCAAGGCTGAAAAAATTTAACTTATTTTTCATTTCATCTTTATCAGCCGTGGCATTCCAACCATATTTATCTAATTTAGCTTTTAATTCATCACAAATTTTCTGTAGAACTGAACATTTTGAATCTTCCATTTTTTAATACCTCCATACCTATTTGTAAACATAAATTCTTACCGGATAATCACCATTGCCATAGGTTGTGTCGAACAGCACCTTGTATTTGTCTGAATACTTTGGTTTCAGCACATACCTGTGAGCGTAGCCCCAGATAGGAAACTGTCTCAAATATTCTTCCATTTCCCAGTCACAGCCATGTGTAAAATTAGCTTTTAGCCATTCAATAATCTCATCTACACCATGGCACGCAATTTGGTCGCAATCCTCATTTTCTTCCATCCACCTGCCATACCAGTTATTATCTCTGAAATACAAGCGATAGTAGCCGATATAGTTTGGAGAATCTTTAAGACTCTCAATCATATTATCGGTTTCAAAGCCGAGCATACAGCGATTAGTATTGACGTAGTTCTTTAAATCAACATCATCCAGTTCTCTAGGACACCGGAATAATTCTTGATTTGATTCTCCTCTGAATGTTCCATACACAACGGAATATTTATCATCCTGCACGAGCCTATTCATAATTGTATACCCCCATTTTCTCTAATTTTACGGAAACTCGATATGTATTACCGTTTACATCTGCAACTATAAACGAACTTCCTTCGCCAGTCCATGTGTCAAATGCAAAATCAAGCTTTAATTTTCTGTCTTCAAACAACACATGCATCATATCTTCAATAATCTGTGCCGAATTATCCTTTCCCATAATCTTGACCTCAATCTCTCTTTCATTTGATATATACATTATACCATAAAAACATAAAAATGTCAATAGCATAGTGAAAGAAATAGGTGCAAGAATCATATTTCCTGCACCTATTTCTTTATTAGTCACGCTTGTATTCGACGCAATACATATACCCATGTCCGGTTTTGTCCTCGTCAAATTCAAACTCCATAATGAAGTTGTAGTTGTTTTGCAGATACAAGTGCATGTCATATGGCATATACTTGATAGTTTCAATAAGTGGCACATCCCAATTTTCGTGACTGTTTGTATGACTTTCCTCCGGGGCAGTAGGATTCGCCCAAGTTTCGTAGCTGTCAACCCATGCAGTTATATCAGCACCTTTGCCTATCATCTTTCTCTTGCAGTACGAAAAGAACTGTCTTGGTGTCACATTGTTTCGTTCTATTTCCACCTCGTATAGCTTCTCCATGATAACCCTCCTGTATCTGTTTAAAACTTTCTACAAATATGTGTACATATATACCACCAGTACACCATAAAAAACAGCTAAAAATATTGCCGATAGAGACTAAGTTGTGATTATCGGCAACTAAATCTTATTTCACACTAACATTGAAGCCTTTATACGGAAGTGTAATAAAAGGGATAAAATTTTTACTGCAACATTCCTCAATTTTTTCAATCGCTGACAACGTTGGCTCGTGTTTGGCAAGGGTTTTACGGTCATATCCGGTATATGCACCATGGAGCATGTCATGTAGAACTTGCCAGTTAGCACTTCCGAAGTTGACAGCAGTATTATCAGCGTTGCGCAGTTTTCCAGAAGTATAATTTTCTTCTCCGCAAACGATAACCTCATTTTCATTTGACACAAGCACGAGCATTCCATTAAAGAGAGGAGAGTGAGAAGCACATGTGATTCTTACGATACCGTTTTCTTTATCAGATTTGTTTTTCATGGTCAAGTCCTTGTTGAATTGGCAGATAAGGTTTTTTGCTTTATTCATAACACTTTCTGCTAAAGTTAAATATGCATCAGAAGAAGTACGAGAGCAGAGTGCAATAACACAAAAATTATCTGCAATAAACCGTTCCATTTGGCAATTATAGTCGCAATTATAAGAACAGCTCGCATCAAATAATGTTTGTCCGGTTACTTCTTTGAACTTGGAACTACATTTTTTATAAATGTCACAAGCAGTAGCATATATTTTATATGCTTTCTTATTTACTTTGCTAAGATGATAATTGCCGTCCATGCAGTTCATGAAAAATTCAGAAACTTTTTCCTTGTAAGACTTTTCCGGCTGATTTATTTCAGTACTGAAATAATTGAATGGACGGATACTACTGTCTGCTACAGTCATTCTGATACAATTATTTTTCTCGTCAAAGGAAACGCTTTTTACTGCATAATAACTCATATCAACACCTCATATCTCTTTCATTTAATATATATATTATACCATAAAAATACAAAAAAGTCAATATGAAATGTAATAAGAAAGAGCGGTGACACTAGCGTATCAGTCGCCCTTCCTTGAATGTTGTATAAAACTCAGTATGATTTAGAATCCAAAGTTCATTTTATGTTCGTCATAATCTTTATTAACAAAATCATTCGGAACAAATTGCACGGATGAAGGTGGCATAGCATATATATCACCTTGCGTATCCTCAACTATTGCTTCCGTCCATTGGACTCCACAGCCTTCGGCGTCGCTTGTACAGTTTACCCCGAATTGATGAAAATAGCCAAATTTCTGTATACCGTCAACAGTCCATTTACATTTTCTCATTTATTTTCTCCTAAACAATCATAAATTTATCGCATTTCCTGCTTCGTCATATTCAATTGGAGCAATATGCAACACATATCCGATTCCTTTTTCTTTGTCATAGACTTCCATTGTTCCGCCTACAGCAAATTCAAAGGAAAACCGCTTGTCGTCGGATGAAATTAATGAAGTCAGATGTTCAACAAGTTCATTCATATTCTTAGCACGTTCTTTCTGTTCTTCTACCGACATACTCGTAACTTCTTTTTCATTTTCTTTTTTGTTCTTCGCACGGATAATGCGGACAGCTTCTCTGATTTCGTCACCCGTATATCCCGAAAGAAACAGATGAATGTATTCTCCGTAACTGTCAATTGATTCTGCTTCCACTAACAAGTCATCCAAGTCTAAACAACACGCTTTAATCTTATTTACCAATCCTTCAATATTTGCCATAATTCTAACTCCTTTGTTATTATATGTATATTATACCATAAAGATGATGAAATGTCAATAAAAAAGGTAAAAAGAAGATTACAGAAGAAGTGTACAATCCCAGAAGCTTTATCTTCGGGGATTGCGATAACTTATTATTCAATATACAAGGGTTTATTGAGATGAATGCTCACAAGAGAATTATCGGTTTTATTCACATAAACTGTTGCATTGACGGAATCGCCAACTTTTAAGGAATTATATGTGTCTGCTCCAACAACTATATCTTTGGTCAGTTCAGAATCAGAGTCATTAGGCAACGAAACTGTGATTATATAAGTTTTCGACCTATACCATAACATCAACAGATGCTTCATAGGTATAGCTGTTGTTCTCGTCTATCGCTTTGCCTACAGATTCTCCTACTGCAATGCCATTTACAAGTACCGTGCAGATACACATTATCAGCAGAACAATAGCTGTAAAAGGATAGTATTTTTCCATATCATCATTTACCTCTCAATTCATCAGCTTTAGCATTGATTAATGCCTGTCTAGTCCATTCGCTCATGCGGTTGTAGAAAAGAGTATGATTATCCATTAATTTAAACCACTCAAGAGCATTATGTTCAGCCTGTTCTTTTGACACACCCTTGGTTTCAATTTCATCACGAACCGCCCAGTCCCAATCGCTGTCGTGAACATTGTCTACAAGAGTATCTTTGTCAAATAACATGCAAATATCTTCAACGTTGTTAGTTTTGCAGTATTCGGATAAAAATTTTTTATCCTGTTCATAAATTTCATTTTCGTCCATTTTTTCACCTTTGCCTGACTGATACTCGGTCAATAGTTATTCGTTTGGTTTCATCTCCAAAATCCCAGCCTGCTTCTGCAAAGTCGTCACGATTGCAGAATGGAATGCTTGGAAGTCTGTGAGAGAGTACTTCATCCTGTTCAATCTCGTCATACTGGTACTTCACATATGTGCCACTTGATTCTCTGATTTGAACAGAGATGTAATTTTTATCATCTGGAAATTCATTGATTTTCGCAGTACCGGACAGTTCTGCAACGATATTGGCTTTTGTGAGCGCAACATCATAAACTCTGTCAAGGTTTTCAAACACACCTACAACAGAAGTGTTCTGAATTTCATTACCTGCATATTCTTTCTGGTGCAACACATATAGTTTCATTAGCAATAATCTCCCCGAATGATGGACATGTTCTTATCAATGCCTGCCTGTAACTGTTTTTCGATACTGTACTCAATACTTGCAAATGACGTATTGAAGTCACCGGAAAGCAGAGTATTTAATAAAATATCTACAAAATCAGAAATATCATATTTACAGAGTTTTTTCTTATATTCTTCCAACATGTCAACATCTAAATCGGCAAGCATGTTTGCAACCGTGCTGTATTTCAATGATTTCGCTGTTGGATACTGTAACCATACTGTCCAGATAGGGTGAAATGTGTCGTATCGAAAGCTATTTGTTGCCTTATCATACAGTACAACACCAAAGTCATAGGAATTAGTGCTTTTAAGTTTGAAAGCGAGGTAACAGTCGGTGTAATGGTTACAATGCATAACTCTGATATTTGTTACAAAGCAAGAGCAGTACGGTGCATATCTTAAATATCTCACAGCCAAAGTGCGAAAAAAGGTGTCCCATAAACCTATGTAACGTGCTTTCTTCTCATTGACATACTTCTCCACGTCATTATCAGATTTAACCCTCAAAGCTAACAAGTTTTCTAATTTTTCATTATTCCACATTAAAATTACTCCTTTTCATCTGTCTGAATACATTTTTTTGAAGTACATTTTCCATCAACTTCACATGGACACCCCTCAATGCCACATTCTCCATAAGTGACCGGATTTCCGGCATTGTCTTTATCGTATACCGTCTTAACAACAGCACCACATACTTTATACTCTACCATATCAATAACCCTCCCCTAATCAGTCAATCGCATATCCGACAATAACAAAGTCTTCATCATGTTCTCCATATTCATCACGACAACTCATGTCAAGACACTTCGGAGTAACTGTTAAAGATTCCTTTTCGTTGACAAATTCAAAGCCAACACCGTTTATTAACTCCTTAACTTCCCAACAGTCAAGATAGCTTTCGCCATTCCAACCATTAAGGGCAACAATCCTGCCGTCAATCTGTACGATTGGAATATCCGCTGTGCCAGACCAATGACCAACAGGTTTAGAACAATCACATTCTGCCATGCGGACAAAAAATAGGATAGTATTATCTACTTCGGAAGGAACTAATTCTTTAAGCGCACATACCAACATAGCATATTTAGAGCAGTAAGTATCTTCGTTGTATAAACTCAGAAAACTACCGAAATTCAATTCGCTATCTTTCATGATAATATGAACCCCATTGTCACCAAATGGACTTGCCACCTGCCGGATGTTATACCAACAAGCAACACGTTCTTCAAGCTTATCAAAGGAATTTCCACCGCAGTTATCCCAATTCATATTACTCGGAAACAATCCAAAATCTAAGGCATTGATTTTGGAAGGATTAACAAAGAGACCTTTATTGTTCACTGCCAATGGATTTAATATAATGTCCGCAATCTGATTAATAGTACACAATTTATAAATATGTTCCATTTGCCAATATCCTCGCTTTCTCAATTTCTATATATATTATACCATAAATATACTAATAAGTCAATGATAAAATGTAGAACAAATGTAAATTTACAAAAAAATGTAAAGTATATCGTGAAGATTAGCAGTGAATACCTTTTGAAGTATTTCTGTATTTGCAGATAACTGAGTAAGCAGTCCCGGTCACAAATTGTATATCAGCCGAAGAGAGAAGAGAGTGAATATCCAGAAAGTCTTTATACGATTCATTAGAAGAAGTTACGCATACACTGATTTCCTTGCATACATTTATTTCTGCAAGGAACGTTGCACAGACTACGATATGTTCATATTCATTGCTTTCAATATTACACAACTCAGAATCACTATCAGCGAAAGACCGGAATAGTTTTTGTTGCAGAAAACCAATACCGTCTGGAATTATCTCTAACTCCACATAATCGACAAAGCAGTTATCCTCGTTCTGGTCGCAATTGTATACAGGATAAGAGTATTCTTTTATGCATTTATCTGTTAACATTATGATTCATCTCCAATTTACAATAGTGCATGTATTATACCATAACTACAACGTAAAACATAAAATAATACAATTAATTTTGTTGACTAAAAAACATACCTATGGTATAACATATGTATCGTTTGAGAAAGGACTATGGATAAATGAGATTCAAAAAAGCTTTATATATAGCCGTTGCGGGGACAATTATATTAACATCTGGATGTGGAACATCTGACGCTGAACCAAGAGAAGCAGTACTATCATCTCTTGGAGTAAAAGATAGCGAAATCATTACTTCCGATAAGGAAGATATAAATGATACTTCTTATATTTTGGAGACGAATTACCGGGGTGCAGATATGCCGATAGAATTGTATGATGTCCCTTTTCAAAAATCGGATTACTACATTACCAATAAAGAATTTGAAGATGTATTGAATAAAAAGACGCATAATGTGCAGTCATACATTGATTCCGCGACAGACTTTACAGGCTTGATATTCGGCAACAATTATAATACAATTTTAGAAGACCAAGATACATTTCTGGAAGCACTGGAAGGTTATCTTGGAGAAGATTCATATGTGCTTGATTCTGATACAGAAGACTTTATCAATCAGTTACTCGAAGCTTATGTTGACAATAAGTTGGAAGTCACAGCAGATTTTAAAACAGATGATAGCCTTGTATACAATGACATACTGTACTATGTGAGAGGAGTTGTCGAAATTACTGTAAGAAACGGAAATGCTTCCGATTATGAATCTTTAACTGGAATCATGACCAAGAAAAATGAAACAGTTAAATACATAGTAGAATATGGATTTGAACCGGATAATCCAAGTAAAGTTGTCACTATTAACAAGATTGGCTATATTAACTAGGGAGAGGATTTTTATGAAGGAAAAAGAATATGTCGAATATATTCAGAAATTAATCATTAACGCAGAGCAGGAAGCAATGAAAAAGAAGTTGCAGACAAATGATGAAACCATTCACTTAAAGGCAGACGGCGTGTTGGCATTATGTAAATTGTTAAGGCAGTCGGCAGAAGATTATGCAAATGGGACACCATTTGATACGCAGGCAGTGGCAAATCAGACACCTCTTAGTGGACTGTACATTAAAGAAGAATTACCGCAGAATTAATTATAACGGCTGATTGATTGAAAAATCTATCAGCCGTTATTTTTTTTCTATAGATATAAGCCGGAAATAATGAGAGAATCGATAGCATTGCAGAATTCAGCCCAACTAGGATATGCTGTATGTCTTTCTCCGTTCTCGATATATTCACATTCTACGCAGTTCGGCTTTCTATAAGGAGTACTGTCGAAAGCACATATGCCATTACCGGAAACAGGGCTTCCACAAAATCCACCAGAACCATACTCGTTTTTTAAGAATGCGACGCGCTTTCTGGTGCTTTTCTCATTGGAAAAGAAATCTGCAATCCGTTCCTTGCCATGAGAAAATGGAGAACCTCTTTTAGCAAGCTCACTCAGATAATCGAATTTTGTTGAAAACATATCCAAGTCGAACAGTGACATCTGACCGTCACATTCATAATTTGCAGACAACATAAGCACACCTCTCTTTATTATTTACATAATTCATTTGCGTGTTTCGTAACCCACCTTTTAGCAGAAACAAGCGACTTGCATAGTGCCAAATAATCGTAGCCACCTGCTTTAGTTGTGACGCCAAATCTGGTATCACTGATTTTGTCAATCCACACGAAAATACCTTTCGCTAATTCGCATGACCATTCAGTAGGGCTTCCATTTTCATCATCACATTCGCGCACAATTTTCCAATCCATGAAAATCTCTCCTTTACTTTATATAAATATTATACCATAAATATATACAAATGTCAAGCTGAGTAATAACAAAAAAGCGCACCAGTATGGCACGCATGTAGACAGAAAGCAGGGGAAGCAGTGGCAAAACCGCTTCCCCATTTATGAGGTCAAATAATAAGTAAATTACAAATTTATAACAAATATATATTACACGAATCTTATTGAAAGTCAATCGTAATTAACTGTATTTTATATTATACCATAGAAATTTTAAAATGCCAATATCTTATGTATGAGGGCGAACTGAACGCTCGCCCTGCGACTGTCTGCTTATAAATTCTGATTGCATACAGTTTTCTGCATATGCCCGCTTGCTTTCTTATTTTCATAATTTAATTTGCCGGGATGTAAACAACTTTTAAGTATACAAGGAACTGTCCGCAGATAGTCGCGTTGAGGAATTTTTTTAGTACGCAACCATGATTGAATTTACTACCGTCATAGCTGTTAATAATGTGGCAATTACAGCAGGAATAGAAAATTTAATCATTGTAATAACGTAAGACATTATGATTTCCTCTTTTCATATTAACTTTTCAACTGATAAGTATATTATACCATATAGATAGAAAAATGTCAAGTAGACTTTGATGTAAATTTTGGTATAATATACATTGTAACGGTGTTTCACTTATATTTTATTCTCTTTTAGAACGTCTACTGTCATGGTAGGCGTTCTTTTTAGAAAAATGGAGGTTTTAGTTGAAGAAAGCAGTAGCAGTAGCAACATTATTCAGTGTGGCATTGGCAAACATGCCAACAAATATAAAAGCAGAAGAAACATTGTTGAAAGATGATATTCTAAATGCAACGTTGCTCATGGAAGAATTACTAAATGATGAATATTCTCATGTAGAATCAACATTGCAACAGGATATAGAAAACAACAACTGGAATTACACGCTTACCATGGATTCTTTTTATGAAAACGGCAATCCATATGACAACATGGACTATCAGCAGACAATCGCAGTATTGTGCACGGTTATGAATCATTCTTCCGCAACTATTGCAGACATAAGTTTCTTAAAAATGTATGAGACACCTGCAACGATTGAAAAAAATGTTCCTGTAAAGACCGATAGGTATAAAGAAGTGCAGGAAGGCTTGTACGAGAAAACAGGTGTTGCTTACATCACGGAAGATGGAACATATCCATTATACAAAGAAACAGAAGACGGCTATTACATTATAGACGGCGAGCAGGAAATAGCATTGGATAGGGAAACAGAGGATTATGCAACCGTAACACTTGAATTAAAATCTACAGATGAACTCATGGCAGACGTAGGAATAGATTTTTCAAGTGTTGAAAACGAATACAGTCAAAGACTTGGCGAGATTATGGCAAGTGGAATAGATGAAACAAGCTTAAGTCAGAGTGTATTTGTGCAGATACAATCTGGAATACAGTTATTAAGTGATGATGAAAAAAAGCAATTAGAAACAGCAGAAATTGAAGCAGAAGGAAACAGGTTAACATTAGTCAATGTTGCATCAAGTTTAATAGGAAGTGTACCTTACCAATGGGGAGGAAAATCTTCAAAAAGTGGATATGATACGTCGTGGTATACTTTTGAAAATGGTCAGCAAAAAGGATTAGATTGTTCTGGCTATATTCAATGGGTGTTCCGAACAGCAGGATATAGTGAAGATATTTGGAAACAGTTAACCTCTACATCTACAATCATGCAGACATGCGAGCAGATTCCGCAAAGCGATTTGCAGATTGGAGACTTAGGTATTTTAAATAATGGTGAAACAATTAACCATGTAGGCATGTATATAGGAAACGGATATTATATACATTGCAATGCAGGGGATAAAACAGTATCTATATCGAAGCCAGAATTTACATTGTTTTACAGAGTTGCAGAAACAGATAGTGAAATATTATCTCCGCAAGCGGATGGTGACGTGGCAAGCAGTATCACATATACAGATGAGGAATTATATCTGATTGCGCAGACTGTATGGCACGAAGCAAGGGGAGAAGGCTCGAACGGTTGGATAGCAGTTGCAGAAGTAATAAAAAACAGGGTTCTAAATCCATTATACCCGGAAACTGTTCAAGATGTAATTTACCAGACGGGGCAATTTTCATATAATGAACAAATTGTAAATATGATTCCAAATGAAACCGAAATAGAAGTTGTAAAAATGGTTTTAGATGGAAAAGTAAGCATCCTTGGGGATGATAATGTCTTATGGTTCAAAAATCCAACAATTACAGATGACGATGAAGCAGATATTGATAGCACATCTGAAATAAGTGATTGGAACGGACATAAGCCATATAAGCTTATTGGAAGTCATATGTTTTATAAATGATAATACTGACTATTCCCACGGGCAAGCCTTTGGGTTTTTACCACGAATTTATAACAATATGCAGTGCATTTACTTATAAAACGAAATGCACTGTTTTATTGTATTGACAAAACATTATATTTATGGTATAATATATCTACAAGAGGTCAAAGAACCAGTTTAGGAGAAAAAATGAAAAGAAAAACATATAACAATGTTCTTAAGGCAGGAAGATTAATACAGAAAAAGGGATATAGTGAAAAAGAAGCATTAGAAATGGCGGTGAAGTGTTTTGATAATTTAGCGGAAATGAATAATGGAATGCCTGTTGAATGGTTGATTGAAAAGATTGCAGATAAGACAAAGTAGAAATACGTGTTTTATTAGGAAATGAGGTGATTTTTATAAAAAAGGAAATATATCAAATGTCATCGGAAGAAGCATTGGATGAATCAGTAAAGTTGGAATTAAAAACCGCTTTACAAAAGGCAAGAAAAGCCTGCAAAAATGCAGACGAAAAACTGCGGGATGTTTATCAAATGCTAGATGATATGTGTATAGATTTAGATGCTAAAACTGACGCTGAAAACGTAGATAATCTTGAACAGGCTGTAAATTGCTATGTGCAGTATGGGGAATACACACTTAAAGGATTGGTTGATGAAATCATGGAACAGTATAAAAAAAGAATTTGATTGCCTTGGTGATTCACCGGAAATTGAAAAAATTTGTAATCAATTAAACGTGCCTGTGTGCCATTGAAACTAAGGAGAAATTTATGAATAATAAATATTTTAGAAACCGAATTGAAAGAAGTCCATTAGGCAGTATGGGTTTAGATTTATTAGACGCACAACAAAGACTGGTTTCGCAGGAGTATAAAATTGAATTATTAAGAATTAAAGGGGCAATGTATAAGGCTTATTTCTTCCGCAATGATGTTTTAGCAAAAAAATTAGAAAAACAAGCGAAAGAAAATGTAGACGCTCTTACGGGAGAATTTGACGGATTCGGTTATGCGAGTTGGAGAGCGAATGCAGTATTTAGAACGCTTGAAGATATGTTTTATCAAGATATATTAACAGAAAGAGAATATGAAGAGTGTGAAAAACTGTAAAAACGGAGGAAAGATTATGATTTCATTAAAAGCTAGTAGATTCTTAGTATCATGCGAAGATTATAAATCAAAAGTATTCATTAATAATGGAAAGGAATATAAAGAAGTTACAAATGAGTTGACAGAGGAAGATAAAGACGAGCTGATAGATGATTTAATATATGCGATTAATGATTTAATGAATGAAAAGTAAAAATACAAATAGTGATTTATATGGAAGGATTATGAAATTATGAGCAAAAGTAATTATGAAAAATACGCAGTAGTTAAACAGCAAGAACTTTTGCATAAAGAGAGAAATCTACAACAAGCTATTAGTTGCCTTAGAGACAGAAGAAGATTTGCATCATTGCAGTCTATTGATAACGTAATAGATTTTGTGGCTGATTTATATGATTTGTCTGTTGACGAAGTTAAAAAAGCACTAGATGGAGAAGAATATTGGTGTGTATAAAATTGTTGGTAAAGATATAACGAAATATAGAAAAATTATTGGCAATGAATATCTTTGTGTAAATGAATATCTTGGATTAAAACTTCACAGACAAGATTATTCAGATGGTACATGTTTCTATACTTTACAAGATAAATTTGGTGAATTTCGTGTAAATCATGGTAGTAAAAATTTAGAGAAATTAATAGATGTATTAGAAAGAGAAAATCAATTAGACGAGAAATATATCAAAAGTTTCCCAGCCATAAAAGAAACAATTACACAGAGAAATATTTTTATAATTGATATTAAAAAAATTTTATAAAAATGAAATGAGGATTTGCTAGGGAAAGAAATATTATGAATTATAGAATCAGTAAGAAGATTTATAAGAGAGCAGACTTTAAACTGAAGTCGTTCATTGCAACAAATCACGATAAACGCACGACATATGATATTGCGAAAGAAGAAAATATCCTTTCTGGCTTAGAACGTAGTATTTTTATTGCTAAACAGAATAAATGGATGAAACGAATAAACAATATTGTTGATGAATTAAAAGCAGAAGAACAAATCATGGATGAAGAAATGCAAAGATGAATGTAGGTGATATTTATGGAAAAAGCTCCAACACTAAAAGAATTATTGAGTAACCGAAAAGAAAACCATGCAAATTCAATCATTGTTTCCACCAAGAACGATAAAGACTTATTCAAAGGTGACGTATCTGAATTACCGAAAAAATTGTTAAATATTCAAATTTTCGCATGGGATAAAAGAGACGGAATATACATAACAATCGAGTAAAGTTTAGAAGAATGGAGAATCTTATGGATAACGGACTTTATCATATACAGGATAATAAAATTTATGAGATGTCACTAAATGAGCCTATGAAAAAAATTGGGGTTGTAGCAAGTGACGAAGCAATTATGAACATTATTGATACAGTCACAGAATATATGTACTGTAATTATGGCGATTGTTGCATGAAAAAAATAACATGGGATGAATTGCAAATGGTTCGTAACGAAATCAAAGAAAATGCAATGAAAATGATTAAAACAAATTTGGACATGAAACGATGATTTACTGAGTTTAGAAAGCGAGGAAACAATATGGTAAGAAAAATTAATAATAGATTGTATAAAGTTAATACATATGCTTCTGCACACATTATTGAAGTAGATGACAATTATGATGAAGAAGTACAGAAGTTAAGAAAAGAAATCCAATTTGACAGCCTTGGGCATAAATTGAATTTACTTGTATATCTTGCTACATTAACGGTACAAGGATATGCAATTTTAAGCGTAACAGAATTTAATATTGATGGAAGTAAGCCTAGAGTTGCTTATGCAAGCAATAAAGATTTTAAAAAGATTGTTAAGTATTATTTTGGGAAGAAAGCCTAAGAATCAGCGATTTAGAAAGGAGAATTAAAAATGAAACAGAATCATTATATTGTAACTTTTAACAATGGGAAAACTGTATTTGCATCTGGGTTTAATACAGAGGAAGTAGAAATCCTTGCAAAAGCCGTAATGATAAAGAGTGGATTATCTTATGACATTAAAAGTGTTAAGACAACAAGTAATTTATCTGATATGGCAGATACAGATTTTGTAGCATAGGAAACGGAAATTTTTTATGGAGGATAAAATAAGTAGGACAACAAGAAATATTAATTACATTACAAAAGAGTTAGATAGAATTAGTGGCTTAGACGGAATTGTAGCAGACAAAACGGAAAAACTTGCAATTGAAGTACACGAAATGGTAGAAGATATTCTCGATAACCATGCTAACGCAAGTATTTTTGATTATGAAGGAAAAGGAGAAAATTGACAATATGAAAATTTTCAGTTGGCAAGCAAAAGTCGGAGGTAATGTGATTGCAGACGGTTATCTGTTGGCGAAAGACCGGAAAGAAGCGGAAGAAAAATTAAAATATGTTCCATATCACGACACTCATGAAGTTGTCGAGTTAGACGACGGTGATTGCGGTCATGACGGAAAAGAAATTAACGAGCAAGGCGTTGCCGTAAGGTGGTTTGACTAAGTCACAATACCAAAGAACAAAAAAATAAGGGGAAAATAAATGACAAAAGAAGAGTATGCAAATTGCGAAAAGGTAATGAATGAAGCTATTCGAACGGCAAGCGAAGCAAACAAAGAGTTCATTAAAGCAGGCAATTGCCATGATACTACAGAACGGCATATTCTAGAAGCAAAAGCATGGGAACATAGGGGATATGCGAACGGAATTTGCCAAGCACTTGCATTTGTCGGATTCAAACATAAAGATATCGAAAAACTCAATAACTTAATCAACTAATGCAGGACAGGACTGAAAAGTTCTGTCTTTTTTTTGTGAGTATGAATATGAATATTAATATTGATACTATAGTATCAATATTAAAAATGATTGATATAATTGAGTAAAAGTTGTATGATTAATAAACAAAGAGTTAATTACTCAAAGGTAGGGGCGATGCTATGAGAAAATATACAATTACAGAAGCAAAACGGGAAAAATATAAGAACTGTTACCTAATATATAAACTTGCAGATGATGTATCTGTAATAAATTCTGACAGAAAAAATTATGAGGATATGCAAAAGGCATTGGAAGCAGTCGGAGTTAATTTTGAAATTAAAGATGATGAACTGCACATTTTTATTTTCCCAGATAAATACGTCCGTGTTAAGGAACGCAATTCAGGGAGAAGCAGAAAAATTGCAAGAAAAAATGATTCAGATAACTATTATAAATATGCAGATATTGTTTTTATGATGCAGACGATGAAAGATAGAGAAATTGCAGAAAGAATCAGTATGCCTATTGCAACATATAAGAGACATAAAAAAAACATGAAAGAGAGTAATTATTACAATTCACTTGATTTAAACAGACTTAATGATGAAGTGTATCTGCAAGCACAGTCGGGAAATCATATTTTTTAGAATTGAAAGCCATGAGCAATGATGATAATTGCTTATGGCTTTTTTCATATCTATCAGATGTAGATAGTACATTGATTATACGGTATACTTATGGTATAATTCACGTTGAAATGTAAAAACCAATTTTATACGGAGAGGTAAAAAGTGATGAAAACAAAAAAGAATCAGAAGTACCTACTAATCTATATTACCATTGGATTAGTGGTAGTGATTGCAGGTGTTTTTCTTATCATTGGCAATCCATTCAAGTATTTCGACGACAAAGTAATTTCTAGTAACTCGTACCAAGACGAAGAAAGTTATGGAGATGTGAGCAGTATTTTCCAAGACCAGATAGAATCATATCTTTCATCGTATCTGCAATCGGCAGATAATCTGGGATATGTTACCGAAGATGACATGAGCGCAGTAACGGCAGAGATTACAACCGGAATATTAAACTCAATTCCAGAAACAGAGTTAACAGAAAAAAACTGGGATGAAATCCGTCAATTTGTAACGGACGCTGTCACAACGGAAATGACAACATACAACCTTACAAATAATGAATCGACAATTAAACGATTTGAATTGACAGATGAATTTAAAAATTATATCAATTCACAAATTGTACCGGCTATCACAGCGGAATATCAGATTTACAATAACGATATTGACGATTTGAGAAAATCATTGTCAAATCTTTCAAATGAATATGCCAAAAACAAAGCTTCCTATGATTCATTGATTAATAATATTAAAAGTTCAATGAATACAATTGTCACTGATATTAAAAGAGTATCAGATGTAGCAAGTTCCACAGACGAAATTGACAAGTTGAAAGAGACTGCAAAAAACATTAACGGACAGGTAGACTCGTTAAAGAAAGATACCCAGAATCAGTTAGATTCTGCAAAGAATGAGTTACAGGCACAGATTGATGCAGAAAAAGCAAATCTCACTACCAACATTACAAATCTTACTACCGTATTGAATAACTATAAATCAGAAACGGCACAGAACTTTACTACAGTAGACGGCGAGATTTCAGCACTCGAAGCAAAAATCAATGAAGCGATTGCAAGTATCACTCAGATTACCCAACAGCAGGTAAATGATGTAAAGACAAGCTTAAAGGCACAGATTGATTCCAATAGTTCTTTATTAGACAGCCAAAAGCGGGAATACACAGCGATGGTGGATAGCTTACAGGCATCTACAACAACAGAGTTAGCGTCGGCAGTGTCTAACATGGAATCAAGTATTAAATCAAAGACAGAAGAAAATGCAAATTCTTTAAAAAATGCAATCGGAAACTTATACGGTGGCGCAGACAGCAATATCACAATATCAGAACTTCTGACACAGATTGCAGACAGCAATGATTATACGGATGAACAGAAAACACAGTTAACCGAACTTATCAATACAAAGTATGGTTCACTGGAAAGTTCAACACAGAAAAATATTGATACTGTAAAAGATGATTTAACAAAAGAAGTAGAAGCAAGAAAATCTTACACCGACACGGCAGTTGATTCGTTAAGAACAAGTGTTGGAGAACAATTAGCAGAAATCACACAGCAGTTGGCAGATACAAAAGCAGAAATCTTGCAGATTACAAAATCACAGGTGGATGAAGTAAAAACAACATTGACTGCACAGATTGAAAACAATTCATCACTCTTGGATGAGCAGAAGAAAGATTACATTGCAAAGATTAATGCAATCGACGCATCCACTACAAAAGAGTTACAGGATGCAGTAAATTCTATCAATGCTGATATTCTCCAAAAGTCGCAGGAAAATTCTGATGCACTCAATTCTGCAATTGAAAAACTGTATGGCGGTGCTAACGATACTATCACGATTAGCGGACTGGTTCAGCAGATTCAAGACAGCAATGATTACACAGATGAACAGAAAACACAGTTGACAGCACTTATCAATCAGAAATATGGAGACTTGGATACATCTACCAAGAAAAATATTTCTGACATCAAATCTGATTTAACACAGGAAGTGGCAGACAGAAAACAGTATACGGATGATGCAGTAGCTAATCTGAACACCACATTGAGCGGACAGATTGCAACTTTGACAAAACAGCAAACAACAACAGCAAGCGATTTAAAAAATACAAAGACCGACTTATCGAAGACGAAAACGGATTTAACTAACACAAAAAATGATTTATCAGATACAAAAAACACAGTAGCAAGTCAAGGAAACAGGCTAGACCTTGCAGAAACTGACATTGAGAATATTAATGATACCATTGATTCCATGACGTCAGATGAGTGGATTGATAAATTCACTATTCCGACAAGTGCGTGGGTATCCGATGGTACAGGAAAATATTATTACCGGGTAACAAACAGCGCAATTTTAATGAGTCCAGAAAGCGACATTACAGTTAATTATGCGGATACATCAATTAAGATTGCAAAATATGAGCAGAGCGCAGGATATTTTGATATTTATGTATACAGCGTACCTGCAAGCAGTGTAGTAGTAAATTATGTTCATATCCAGAACAGGGCAACCAATTAATTTCATATAAAAGGAGATAAAAATATGAGAGGTTCAGTGTTAGAATTATTATTAGTAGCAGTAATTGCCATAGTTTTACTTGTAGTAAGTGGAAAAGGCAATAAAGTTGTAGAGTTTTCAAAAGCCTTAAGGGAAAGTAAAAAAATCCTCACAGAAAATGAAAAGAAAGAAGATTCTGAAAAAGAAGAACAGCCAGTTGTGACAGAAACTACAGAAGCAAAGGAACAGAATGCTTAATGAAAAATGACGCAGAAATGGAATTAAAAGACCATGTGCGTGAAATGAGAAACAGACTTCTTGTCTGCATTGTGATATTTTTGGCAGTGTTCGGCGTTTCCATGTATAAAGCAAACAATTTGCTGTCACTGTTTCTATCACTTGCAAACGGTACGGATATAAAAAGGCAGTTTGCTTTTTTATATCCACAGGAAGTCTTTATTCAATATTTAAGCATTTCTGCACTCGTAGGTGTCATAGTAACGATTCCAGTAATTTTGTATGAAGTAGGAATGTTTGTTGCTCCGGCTGTTGACAATAAACTTCCTTTTTTCCTATTTATAATTTCCGCAGGGATTTTATTTTATATAGGAATGGCATTTTGCATATTTGTTATGTTACCATTCGTTATGAATTATTTTTCAACAATAAATGCACAAGTGAGTGCCACAGGAATGATTTCTATTGAAAAATATATGTCTCTGATAAAAACAATGATATTGTCATTTGGATTTGTTTTCGAGATTCCGGTAATAGTAACAGTATTGAGCAAGGTAGGCATATTGACACCAGAACGTATGTTGAAATTCAGAAACCCTTACATTGTATTATCATTCTTAGTTTCTGCAATCATTACGCCACCGGATGTTACTAGCCAGATTATCGTTGCAGTGCCAATGGTAATCCTTTATCAAATCAGTTATGTAATATGCAAGAAATGTATTAATGGAAAGACCGTAGAATGTGAGGAATGAGCATGGGAATTGGAGAATGGCTTATTATTATCCTTGTTGCAATCATGTTTATAAAACCGGAAAAGGCAAAGGAATATACAAAAGTCGCTGTAAAAGTGCGCAAATATATTAATGACGCTACAGCGGAAGTGAAAAAGGAAATGAAAGAAGCAGTTGACGAAATGGATAACTGTACAAAAAATACAAATGAGCCAACTGTCAACAACGTTGAGAATAAAAATATGGAAGCAACGCAAAATGCAGAATAAGATTAGCAGAAAAGAAATGTTGAAAAAATGCGGAATTGGCGCATTATCACTAGGAATTTTATCATTTTTAAAACCGACAGAAGCACTTGCAGGCATTGAAGACAATTCATCAGCGGTATCTTCAACGGTCTATGTTGGAAACACACAGCCGTTAACATCATCTGAATATCTTGGATGGCTGAATACAACGGACGGACTATGGTATTACCGGACAGATACTTCGAGCAGTGTTTGGAATGTAGCGTCTAGTGCATGGACTTAATGGGGGTATATTTTATGGTAAATTGTTGTATTCATGAGGATATTTACAAAGGGCAAATTGACAAAAAGAAATATCGCATTTGGACGGTAATGGGGCGCGAAAGCACGCTTTCTTATTGGTATGTGGTCATGAGTGATGAAACATATGAGAAAGAATACAATCACGAAAACGTGGATTTAGAATCAGTCGACGATAAAATCACAGACCAAGCAATTGACATTCGAAAGCTTTCAAATTATATTCCACTTTCTAATAGTGAAATCTTATTTAACCGGAAGCAGACGATTATTCCTATTATAAGAGAAGCCTTGAAAGCAGGATATGTTAAAGTAATTTAATTTGAAAACGGTTGGAAGAATAAGGATAGTAGAGAGAATTCTTTGCTATCCTTATTTTTTAAGCTCTTATTATTGACAGAAATGATTAATTATGGTATAATATAAATAAATTAAAGGTAATTATATTCAGAAAGCAATTAGAGGTGAGTTATGTTTACATGGAACGTAGAAGATATGAAGCTACTGAATCAGGAATGCAATACATTCATTGGCAAAGAGAAGATATATAATTGTGAGAACGAAGTATCAAGAGAAGAAAAATTAGAATTTGTTGACAAAATGCAGGACGGAAAATTAAGCTATGTACTGTCTCTTGCAGAGCAGTTTGAAAAAGACAAGGAGAACATGCCAAAAGACGGTCAGGGTGAAGTAAAAACCGTGTCACTAAAAGCATGGCTCAAGATGAACGATAGCAGACATTTAATAGATGATTCATATTTGCATGGAGACATAAAACTTCTTGATAAATCATTTTCATGTAGACTTATTATGCGTATCAATCAAAAAGGTAGCAAAGATGAATATGAGGATTATGTGGACGAAATGTTCCACCGCCAGTTAATAAAATGTGAAGAAATGGAGCATAAGTATTTTCTTGAACACGACGAATACTCTATTTTAAAGCAGAAATTCAGAGATAAAAATTACAACACAACATTTGGTGTTCATATCGGGACTTGGAGCAGTGGAAGAATCTGTGTTCACGATGAGAGTGGAAACGAGAGAGATATTACAATAGATGAGTTGAAGTATTTACTTAGTAAGTATGATGAGCTGGATAGTTTAGTAGAAAAGATAACAGCGGAAACAAATATTAAGTATTAGAATAAAAAAATGTGGTAAAGAAAGAAGACGCTTTCCGAATTAAACTGAACTTTCTTATGTTGTTAAAACAGATTCAATACAGCAATATAAATTATAATCATAAGAAAGAATGATTTACTTGGAAGGATAGAAGAGGTGATATAAATGGAAGAAAAATTTTTATACGTAGTTAGTGACTTTAATGATTATGTGTATGTAGTAAGGGCAACAACCCAAAGAAAAATTGCTTTCAATAACATCAATATTGAACAATTCATATGTCGTTGTTGTAAAGAATGACGATGAAAATATCCCGGAAAATAGAATCAGAATCAAAACTGATAATCCGGTGTACAAATTAGGAGATAATGTTGTTGTAGGGATAAACCAACACGGTTATGCAACAATAGGTTATAAAGAAGGTATGAGGATGTCTTCAACAGATGATGAGTGAGGGGAATAAATGAATAAGGATATAAATGTAATTAACAAAAAGAAAAATTACAATATGAAGCATTGTAAAAAAAAATTTATACCGACTGCTTGGTTCTTTGATGTGGAAAATCAAACAGATGAAAACCCTTCTGGTTTCTTTTGCTATTACGAAGAAGGTGTATGGGATAAATACGGATTACATTATATTGAACATAATGGCAATGAGATTGAACACATACACCGTAAAGGCAAAAAATATGGAAGACCACCATATGCTTTTAATAATTATGACGAAATGATGAAACAAACTGAGACGCTTGCAAAAGCAATGAAGACTGTAGATGATATGGGAAATATTCGAAAAGAAGCAGTATACTTAATCCTTGATTTGGATGCTAACGGGAATTTAGTTTCAGACCCATGTGATTTTGAAGGATACGTAACAAAAAAAAGAACTGTATTTAATATCACAAGCAGTGGCACTTACGACGGAAAAAAAAGATTTGTTTTAACGGATAAAAACGAACATTTAGTGTTCTCAGATATGGGAAAAGCCGCCACTTATTTACATGAAAAATATGGGTGGTGGGCGTGTGTTCATTATTTGAAAAATCACCCAAATTTTTTGTGAACAAGATGTTAGGACAAAAATAACATATACAACATGTGACAGACAAAGATGTGTATCGTATTGTAATAAAAAAAGAAATGGAGAAAGAAAAATGGTAAGTTTTGTGATTGGAAGACTGGAATATGAAGATTGATTCGTAGAAAATTTCCTGATAGTGTGGTTCATAGTAGACTATATTATAAGCAATGAAAGGAATAACAAATATGAATAAAGCAGGAATTGTAAGAAAATTTGATGATTTTGGCAGAATTGCTATTCCCATAGAAATCAGACTAAAACTATTCAAAAAGGAAAATGTTGAGGGACAGCCAATGGAGATTTTCCTTGATAAAAATGGAACAATTTGTTTGAAACCATATGAAGAAAATGAACAGCCAGATATGCGAGAAAAGGTGCAAGAGTATATCGACGAACTCCAAACAGAAATCAGAAGGCTTGGAGAAGAATTGGAAGAAAACATGAACGGCGAAGCCTGCATGGTCACAGAAATTGAAAGTAAAATAAATACGTTGCAGGAAGTTGTAAATGACTTAAAAGGCAGGTTGAACGAAAGAATTTAACAAGAAACCCGGTAACATGGAAGAATGTTGCCGGGTTTTTCTGTATCTAAGACCGAGGAATACGTCTTGGTGGATTATTTAGAAGAAACGATTCAAGGGAATCTTTATCATATACTCGTTGAGGAAAATTGCAAAATGTATTTTTCTTTTTGGCATTAGAAGTTCGCTTAATAACAGGATATTTAACATTTTCACTGTCACTATCTGCCATACCAGAGTCCGATTTTGCCAAGCATGAATCCGGTGTAAAATCAAATAAATAACCAGAAGTATGTCCGCCCTTTCCTTTGCGGACTGTTTTCATTTTTAAAGATGAAAAACTCTTTGTAGACTGCAATTCTTTGACGGCGGGAGATACACAGCGGGCGGTAGCAAGAGACACCTCATAAGAACTTGGCACATCCATTGTTCGAAAAAATTCTTCAATGTCCTGCACTTCAAAGTGTCCTACAGTTCGCCATTGCTTGAGCAGGCGGTAAAGCGTTTTGGAATACTTGCTTTTTAATTCTATAAATTCCTTCAATTCAAATAAAGTAAAATTATTAGACAAATCATTGAGAAGAAATGCAAAGTCTGGGTTTACACGGACACTTAAAGTCTGTCCTTCTTCATCAATTGCATAGGTTGGAAAGAGTACAAATGATAAGGTCAGCTTATCTAATTTTATGCGTGAATTTACCTTCTGCAATTTATCATTCATTCTTCTAAGGTCTTCAACAAAACGTTCTGTGGAAGTAGAAGCATAGCCAATCATCTGTTTGATTTCATTAAATCCCAATACAATCACGGTGTCTTTCTGTTCTTTAAAAACGGAACATAAGGCAAAAAACATGTTAAATTCCACAGGATTAAAATTATCAAAATTTAACAGGTTCATATGGTTGTTGTATTTGACTATTTCATTCATGTAAACTCCCTCCACAATACATGTAGAATATACCATTAAAATACCACAATTATAGTTATATTTCAATATAGTTATTACACGGTTCTGGAAAATGTAATAACTATCAGAATGATGAAAAATGCTTTTTTATTTCTGAGTAAGAAGGGTTTATCAACAGCCAGTACATACAAAAGTGCTATAGCTATGCTGTTAAACCAATGCATACAAAAGTGTAATAACTTCCATACAAAAGTGCTATAACTTCGAAAATGGCACATACAAAAGTGTAATAACTAAAATACAAAACTGTAATAACTTCCATACAAAAGTGTAATAACTAAATTCTGGAAACCGCGCCAGTAAAGGGCTACAGGATTTCTAAAGATATAAAGAATATTAAAGAATATAAAAGAATATAAAGGGGAAAAAATTTTTGAAAAATCCTGCTGAAAAATATAAAAGTCCACGTTTTAAACTTGACAAAAAATGTAGAATCTACTTGTTTTAATGGTGTACTTATGGTACACTACAAATCAGAATCAGCAAACATGTTTATTTTAATTTTCAGAAGGAGGATTAAGTTATGCCAAGAAAGAAAGCTGTTGACACAACTAATGAAAATGTTGAGTCAACACAAGTACCTGCAACTGACATAGCCGATGAAAAAAATGCAACATCGGATGCAGATGAAGCAGTTGAAACTACAGAACCGGGAGTTGAAGCAGAGACTAATGAAAACGAAGAAAGCGAACCGGCAGACACAAAATCAGCAGAAGTTCTTGAAGAAGATGAAATGGAACTTTTCAACAAGTTTTTAGCTGATGAAAAAACTTATGGAAAAAGACGTGTAGAGGGCGCAACCAGAGATGTCAGACAGGAACTTTACGGTGATGCTGAGAATGTTGTAAGAGTTGAAGGAAGCAAAGCGGAAACAGAAGGCGATAAACTTCGCCGTGAAGTGGAAGACCTCAAATCCGCGGCAACAGCAGTACCACCACATGAACTAACAGGTATTGTAGATTCATTTCACAAAGGAAATACCGGGTGGGTAATAGAATTGCAGTTAAAAGATTCACCGGGAAAAATTCCGATTCTTGTACCACTTGAACATTTCCATGTTGTTGAGGGAAAAGAATATGAGAACGATGTTGTTGTCATTAATGATTTGACTGGACGTGTTGGTGCAGAAGTTAAATTCATTCCATACTTAGTCAAAGAAGCAACAAAGAAAGGTGAAAAAACATTTGCTATTGCATCATGTGTCTATGCAATGGAGCAGGAAGGTTACAAAAACTTCATCCGTGAAATGTCAGACGAAAAACCGAAATATGTAAGCGGTCAGATTCTTCCGGCGGTTGTAGTTGGTGTAAGACGAGACAAGATTAAGGTAAACGTAATGGGAGTTGAAGCAACCATTGATTCCTCAGAACTTTCTTGGACGGCTCTCGATTCAATTGAAAAAGAGTTCAAGGTTGGCGACGAATTCTATGTGAAAGTCTCCAATGTTCGCCAAGAGGAATACACTGTCGGAAATAAAACTTATAACCTTGTGAGATTGCAGGCAAGTAAGAGACAGGCAGAACAGAATCCGGCGAAGAAATATATCAATGATTTCCGAGAAGGAGAAATGTGCCGAGGAGTTGTTAAGGCATTCACGAATACAGGTCTTGTATTTGTAAGAGTAAAAGATAAAATGGACTGCCTTTGCCATGCGAGTGCTTCCGGTACTAACATGCGAGGCGACCACGTAGTAGTAAGAATCAAAACCGTAGACAAGGACAACTACCAGTTGTACGGAACAATCCATAGAGGATAAAACGACATAAGAAAGGAAAGTAGCTACCGCCCGTTATGGGCGGTAGAAGCAATTTTGAAAAATGAGAAGAAAAAAGAAAAATAGCGTAAAGATACTGTTAGTTATTTTATTCATTGCTCTTGCGGGGTTCGGCGGATATTTCTATATGCAGAATTCAAAAAATGCAGAAGCGTTAGCGCAGAAGGTTGAAGAACTGAATGCAAACAGCCAGACAGTATATGTTGCAAAGACAGATATTGCGAAAGGTGAAAAAATCACAGTAGACAATGTGGAAATGCAACCTATCTATACAGGCTTGGATGCATATTTCTATATCACCGCAGAGGAACTTGGCTCTACGGCAATCGTTGATATTGATGCAGGCGTTCCGGTTATGTATTCAATGGTCACGACAGAAGAAATTGCTAACGATACCAGAGATTACGAGATTGCATCAGTAAACCTTGTTACAACACAGGACGCAAACGACGTGATTGATATTCGAATCACATTCCCAGACGGAAGTGATTATATTGTTCTTTCCCAGAAGACTATCAAGAGTGTTGACCTAGAAAATTGCGTATTCTCTACAAACTTGAACGAGGAAGAAATTTTAAGATTCACATGTGCAATGGTAGATGCCTACACAACGACGGGTGCAAGACTTTATACAACCAGATATGTTGAGAGCAATATCCAAGAGCAGGCTACACCAACTTATCCGGTAAGTGAGACAACAAAACAGCTTATTGCAGAAGACCCGAACGTGGTAACTGTAGCATCAGAAACACTTAATACAAGTGCAAGACTTTCACTTGAAAGCAGACTTGGAATGCTTACTACAGAACAGCTTGATGCAGTAAATGAAGGTTTTGGACTCACAGACACAGCAAAATCATCTGTTTTACAAAATCAGCAGAATGCAACGGACGGAACTGCAACTGATGCGACAACAACTGACGACATAACAGCAGATACAGAAACAGATGCATCCATAAGTTCATCAGATGCAGAAGCTATTACCGATTTAAACAATTAAGCCGGAAAGGAAATAAAGATAATATGGTTGTAAATTATGTAGGCACAGAACGGTGCGATATTATATATTATCTTCTCCGAATTGCCAAGAATCTTAAGATTAATGTACTTGCAGTGGATAACAGTATCACAGGCGATTTGTACAGTATCTTTGATAAACATGGAAATGACAATGTAGAAGAATATGGCACTGTAACTGTAATGAGAAATAAACAGGTTGGATTAGAGGAAGCGCAGAAATATGAAGCTGTGATTGTATATGAGGGATTATATGCAAGATATAACAATTACAGAAACATCACTATTTTTGCTCCGTCTGAAAATCAGAGTGAATGGAAACTTATGACACCATTCAAGGAATACCTGTATGACAGCAAGGTATATTGCATTTTAAGAAATGCAGTGACAAACAAAACTTCTGAGAAATCCTTGGAAGCGGACTTCGATATGAAATTTGAAGGATATATGGCTGACGGAATGAATGATACAGGTTATTCAGAATATATCCGGTTACTCATTAACAAAGATGGACGTCTGCCAAAGAAAACAGCAGTGGCAGATATTGTAATGGAACTGTTACCAATTATTTTCAAGATTGAGGATGAACGGTATCTTAAAAAGATTTTATATAAATAAGGGGTGAAGAAAAAGTGATTATAACAGTACAGGGAATGAACCATAAAAATAATAAAGCGGTACAGACTGTTTCAACACTTGCGGGAATGGATTCACTCGTAAACGGAAATAAGGTACTGATTATGCAGTTAATCAATCCAGATATTGATACAGCAGATAACACATTAAATAAAAACACGGACATTCTTTATGGAAGTGAGAAATCAAGCTTTGCGGAAACAGGAATTGATTCACTTTTAAGAATCTGCTCCGGTACAGTCATTGGCGCAAACGAATTCGAACAGTTGTGCACACCAATCAGAAAAACAAAATTCGCCTTGGATGTATGTGAAATCAGTAAGAACGTTGAGTTCACAAAGACTGTCGTATCAAGAGTTGAAGACATTAAGGAGATTTTAAATTCTGCAACACAGGTATACCAGAACATTTATATCCTTGTAGATTCCAAAGATGATGATGTTTTGAAAACTGTCAATGAGTTGGATGTAGTAAACCGTTCAGTGTATTGCTTACGGCAAGGGCATATGAATAAAGGCGCGGTATACGGAAAAAACATTTTCTATATCGTTACGGATTATCATGAGGATTCCGAATTTTCCATTAAAGCAATGAAAAATGCCTATGTGAGCCGGAAAGAGCCAATCTATTCATTAGCTTTTAATATCCATGCCACAGATGCATCCATGAAAGGCAGACTGATTCATTTTATTTTGCACAACATGAACAATGAGAAAACAGACGTTAACTATGAATGGTGCAAAAGCGTAAAGGATATTCTCATTGCGATTGAAAATATGAAAGAGGCAAAAGAGAAAACGAGCAATAAGGACATTGAAGAATTTAAACCTGCCTCAGATACAGAAGACTACAGCAAATTTAACGAAAATGCAGGTCTTATCCAGAATGTTCCGCTTGTAAAAGATATTAAAGAACCTGTACCTGCACCTAAAAAAGAAAAGAAGGGATTTTTCCTTTTCGGAAGAAAAAAGAAAACTGAACAGCCAAAACCACAGGAAAAAGAAGAATTATTGGATTTATCTTTGAACAATGACTTTGATGAAGATGAAACTGTCGATATTGGGGCTGATGTAAAAAAATCTCATACTGAAACCAATGTTGAGCCAAGTATTGAACCAGAGTCAATTGAACCAGTAGAAGAAGCAGAGGTAGAGCCAGAAGTAAAGATACCTGCTCCAACAGTTAAAAAAACACCTGCTAAGAAAACTACTGCCACTAAAAAAACACCTGTAAAAAAAGTGGAAGAGGAAGCAGTAGAGATGGAAGAAGCAGAACCAGTTGTTAAGAAAGCACCTGCAAAGAAAGCTACGGCGAAGAAAGCTACGGCGAAGAAAGTAACGTCAACGTCGGCAACAGAAACTAAATCTGCTCCTGCTAAAAAAACGACCACGACTGCCAAAGCAAAAACTGCAACTGCAAAAACAACAACAGCCAAAACAGCCGTGAAAAAAACAACTGCCGAAGCGGAAGAAGTCAAACCTGTTGCTAAAAAGGCTACCGCATCAAAAACAACAGCAACTAAGGATATAACTGCAAAAACAACGACCAAAAAGACTACGGCAACAAAGACAACTGCAACAAAATCTACTGCTAAAACTACAGCAAAGAAGACAACTAAAAAGGCAGTAAGTGACGAGCAGTAAAAAGCGAGGATAAAAAATGGTTTTAAATTTGATATTAACACTTGGTATCGTCGGTGGAATTGTCGTCGGTGGCAGGTATTACTATAACCAGAATATCAAAGGAAAAGTATTTGATGATTACGAAGAAGCAGAAAATGGTCATGTTGACTTTGACATGATTGTTGATGAAATCAATGCAGAGTTCACTCGAATGACAAAGAAGAATATCAATGATGATAGACTTACCAGAGAGGAAATCGAGAAGAAACGTAAGCATATTGCCACATTAAGAACGAGCATTGAGAGAGCCGGATGGGGAGATGCGAACGCCCGGCTTTATGTAAAAAACTACATCAAAGATATTTTGGTTGCCAATAGTAAGATTGCCGTAACCGAAGACAACATTGACACGATTATCCCATTCAATGATGTAGAAAAAATGAGCATCAATGACAGATTCAGAACTGTCATGTACCCATACATGAAAGAGTTTGGAGCAAGTGCATTCAGCAAAATGGCTTCACCGAACGAGTGGGATTTAATTAAAAAACAGAAAATCGGCGGTGTCGAATATTATATTGTAACCCGTGAGCAGATTAAGCTTATTTATAAATGCCTGTATGAGACGGACAGCAAGAAGCGTGAAGACGAAGGACTTGTAACAGCACCGAGCGTCGGGGTTGTTAAGTTAACATTCCAAGATAAATTGGAAATTCTTGCTGAGAAAGTCTTAAGCAAAAGCTATGGTCAGAATATTGTCGATTTATTAAGACAGCTTGAAGTAGATGAGATTGATTGCGGTGTATCCGGTATCCCTAGTGGCGGTATTACGTCAAAATCAAAAGCAAAGAATACTTCATATTCTTACGAAGCGGTATGGGTAATGGTAAGTGGTATCAACGTTCATCTCGAATGCTGTACCTTAGAGTCACAGTCTGAGTTGGAGCGTATCTGCAACAATATTTATAAATATGAGCCTACCGAAGTATTGAGCAGACGAAGCGGTAAGGTTGTCGGAGAAACAATAGATGGTTCTCGTATCGTGGTTGCAAGACCACCATTTGCAGATTCATACCAGTTTTACTTGAGAAAATTCGATACCGCACCTTCTGTTGAACCTGCTAAGTTAATCCGCGACAAGAATAATGTAATTCCTATCGTGATGATTTACTGGCTTATCATGGGACAGAGAAATTTTGCAATTACAGGATGTCAAGGTAGTGGTAAAACCACATTCTTAAAATCAGTTGTGCGTTTTATCAGAACTGAATACAACCTGCGTATACAGGAGTTAATGGGAGAGTTAAATCTGAGATATACATACCCATTAAGGAATATCACAGCATTCCAAGAGACAGAATCCGTATCTGAACAGGAAGGATTGAACTTGCAGAAAAAGACAAATGGTGCAGTAAACATCCTTGGTGAGATTGCAAATGCGGTACAGGCAAGCCATGTTATCCAGACAGCCATGGTAGCATCATTATTTGCCATGTTTACACACCATGCTAAGACCGCAAGTGACTTGGTAGAAGCTATTTCAAACAACTTATTGGAACTTGGACTTTATAAGGATAAAAAAGATGCGGTTGCAATGACAGCAAAAGTATTGAATATCGACTGCCATCTAGATAAAGTCCGTAAAGACAGATTTGTGGAAAGAATCACTGAAATCATTCCGGTTTCTGCAAAAAAATATCCTTCACAGCAGGAAGCACTTATCAATAAATTAAGTTATCTTGAAAGCAAGAAAGAACAAGGAAAATTTGATGAAGTTGATAAGGAACTGGCAAATGAACTAGGTATTAAAGATAATGAAGACATTGCAAAGAGACTGGAATTAGCATTAGCTGATATGCCGGAGTACTTCCACAGAGTTACAGACCCAGAACTATATGATACACAAGATATTGTAAAACGTTACCCGATTATTGAAAACGGAAAAGAAAAATTTGATGAAAATGGTAACGCAATGGGTATCTTTAAATTAGAGCATCTTCCGTCGGAAAACATGATGAACGATATTAAATCAAAATTACAGTATGATGAAATCACAGAATTTGAGAACGATATGAGAATGTTGCAGATTGTTTCTGAAAAAGGTGATGATGCAGAGGAGGTTAAAGATTGGGTACAAATGAAATTACAAGCACTGTCTTAAATTTTGCAAAATCAAACGGACTGTTAATCATACTCTTTGCATCAATTATTTCTCTGGTTATCATATTATGGGTAAACCAGAGAAAGAAACGAAAAACAGAAGCAGGAGATATTGCTGTCCGTAAAAATGGTAATGCGAAAGTAAATGGAATTATTAGATTATTCCGTTACCCGCCACTTAATAAAATTTATGGTAAAGTCCATGCTAGGGTAGTTTTATATTACCCGGCAGATGACTTTTCTGTAAATAAGGAAGTAGGAAATTTACTTTCAAAAGGTACAATCGTGTTTCTGCTTGGTGTTGTAGCAACAATTTTTCTTGGGCGTGGCGACTTGATGTTTACCTGCGCAGGACTTCTTATCTGTTTGGTTACTTCAAACACTATTATGAATAAGAAACTTGATGAGCAGGAAACCTTGATAATGAATCAGTTTAGAAGCGCACTTGAAAAAGTCTGCCACTATTACAGGGAAGTACCAATTGTTGAAGTTGCACTTTTAAAGACGATAGATGATTTGCCTTATGAAATCAGCCTACATTTTAAAACAATCTATGACATTTTGGTAAGCCAAGATAAAGAATTGAAAATGGATGAGTACATCGCGTCCTCTCCAAATAAGTTTTTTACGGAGTTTCTTTCTATTTGTGCATCCATAAAGGAAAACGGAGACGCAATACTCCCAAATGGAAACAGTATTTTTGTTGAAGATATTAACCATTTAAAAGAGGATGTAAATGGATTTATTTTGGAAGATGACCATAAAAGAAACGTGTTCAAGGGTCTTACTGCTATATCACTCATACCTGTAATCGCAGTCAAACCGTTGGAAAACTGGGCGAGAGCGAGAATGCCGGAATTAGGACAGTATTACACGGGAATTTATGGCGCAGTTGCAATGGTGGTAATATTTGCGGTTACATATATCACATATAAAATCATTGAACTGTTAAAAGACAAAGACATTATAGTGGAAAAAGAGGATGATGCTTGGTCGAAGATTTTAGACCGGGTTAAGCCACTGGATGACTTTATTGCCAATATCATCAATAGCAATTATCTGAAATATGAAAAAATCAATGATGATATGCAGGCAATGGGGGATTATTCTGGGGTGCGTGTCTATGTGTTCAAGAAAATCACATATTTCGTAGGAGCAGTAATACTTACGATAGGTGTATTTTTTACATCAGATATTAGCCAAAAAGCAGAATATCTGCATGACTTTTCTTCCGGTTTCACTGAGAGTGTAGTTCCTAGTGAAAGCTATAGAACATTAATGCAGGAAACAGCAAAAGCTTATGCGAATGACAAACAATTCTTCTCACATTATGAATCAAAAACAGATGTGGATAGCTTGACAACAGAAATTACTAAGAACACCAATATAAAAAATGAAGCATATGCTAGGGAAGTAGCGCAGTATGTCACAGACAGGATGAATAAATATTATTCAACTTACTTTAAATTTTGGTATATCTTCATTGCTATAGTGGTTGGCACTGTCACATGCCTTGTACCGGATTTGTTCATGCTGGTCAAAAAAAATGTCATTGAGAACAGGAAAGCAGATGAAGTAATGCAGTTCCAAAGCCTCATGTTGGTACTCATGCATATGAGCGGTATGACAGTGTCGGGAATACTGGAATGGATGGAACGTTTTTCATTCTGTTTCAGAGAAGATATTGCAGAATGCCGAATCAATCTTGGTCGTGGTGAACAGTATGCGTTGAAAAAGATGCAAGACCAGACAACCTACGAACCATTTGCCAATTTCATTGATAACCTGCTTGCTATTGATAAATGTGGCGTAGCAGAAGCGTTTTCTGAAATTGAGACGGACAAAGCATTTAACAAAGAGAAACGCAAAGAAGCAATGAATGAAAGAATCGAGAACAATTCAAATCTTGCAGGATTTATTTCATTTGCTCCATTTGCAACAATAATGATATTATATCTGATTGTTCCTATTTTATTATATGCAAAAAATATGTTGGCAGGGTTAACTCAATTGTCATAGGAAGGCAAACAAAATAAAGAAACATCTTAATAGGAGGAAAAAAAGATGAAAGAAAAAATGACAGATTTTTTAGAGAGCGGTATTGGTATTTTATTAACACTTTTATTTATTGGCATTGTATTTGCAGTGGTTATGATTGGTAAAAGATATGTTAATCAAAGCACAGAAGAATTTACCAAAACAGGAGATACAGCATTGGAAACTGTTTATACAAAGTATGAAGGTACTTTAAAGGGTTCACAGGTTCAGAGCGCAGTAAAAGAATTTGTGAATGATGAAAACGTATGGGTTTCTTATGTATCTGCAAGCGGTGCTACACAGTCTGTCAACTATGCAGACGGCACAAGTGTATTAGACGGTAACTTACTGGCAACAAATTCAGATGTAGTCAGAAAAATGAATAAGAAAACGGAAGTTGCTTATTACATAAATCCAAATGCCAATTATTACGGTGAAATCGTCAGAAATGACGACGGACAAGGAATCGTAGGAATCAGATTCACGCTTGACTAAGGACTGGAAAATGATTGAAGATAATCTGCGTTACTTTTCATAAAGTGCGCAGATTATTTGCACAGCAAAAGGAAAATGTTTTATGAATAATAAAATGACAGATTTTTTATATTTTGCATTTGATATAGTCTTGTTTGTGCTGTCAATAGTATTAGTGACAACATTGATGCTTAGTCAGTATGAGTATATTTCTGATGTTCAAGATGCAAGTTATGCAAATTCGGCAGTATCAAAGACAATGCCGGAGAACACGATGTATAACGGATATGTGCAGAATGGAGAAGTCGTTTATGACGGTGAAATCACAGGAAAGCAGGTTTATACAGACATCTTGAATGGTAGCATGACAGATATTGTTGTCAGAAATGGAAGACTGTATGACTTGAAGACAGAATTGTATGATAATAAAAACTTGCTGGCAACAGCAAGAGAAGATAATCCTACAGTATTAATGTCACAAAATGTAGTCAACGTTGATGCAACTTATCTGCGAAAATACATCCGCGACACCGATGGAAATGTGGTTCAGTTAATATATGAGAAACAGTGAGGATGAAATATGAAAGATATATCAGGAAAAATGTTCTCGTACTTTATGTACTTTATGGGACTGATAATTGCAATTGTCTTATTGCTAATGAAAACCGATGATATTTCAGCGTCTTATGTATCTGACATGGCAGTGAAATTCGTGGATGAATGCAGTGTTACAGGAAAAATATCGGCGGACAATTACCAGAAAGCATATGAACAGATATGTAAGGTGGGTTCATATAATATTTCTTTATCTAACGACACGCAGGTGGCATATCCTACGGACACAAATGATGTAAGGTATGACTGGCTGACAACACCGAACGATAAAATACTAGAATATATGTATGATTCTAATCCAACGGACTCTATAGATTATCCTATGAAAACAGGTGATACTGTCACAATTACAGTGACTAGAAAAAATGCAAGCGTCAGTTCTACTCTGATTACTTGGCTGACAGGTTCGCAGACAGATTCCAATTCTATTGTTGTCACTTACAGTAGGACAATAGGCTCTAATGGAGGGTGACGAAATATGAAAATAACAAATTTTTCATTATTGTTTCTCTCAATCTTTATAATGCTGTTTTTTGGATTCGGATATTATGCAGACCAAGTCACTAATGCAAATAAAGATAATGTGAAAGAGGAGCAGTCATTACTTGCAAGCACAAATAGTGCTTTAAATGAGGCAAAATCTGAAAACGAGCTGGTTTTTGATGATGAAGATACTAGATGGTATGTAGTTGGTGCTTTGGAGAATATTTATGGAAAAAACCATAATACTATCACAGAAGATACAAAAGTGACCAATAAATATCATCTTAGCACAACATTCATTGTAGATTGGAATGGCTATTATATGGAATATGAAAATTCCTATAAAGGCTCAGACGGAAATAGTTACAGTAAAGAAGAAATGACGGAATTAAACACATGGACTGAAACATATGGAAGCTATGTGATAAATTACCGTCTCGACGACAATGTAACGATATATTTCAATCAAGTAGAATATAACGGTTACTATTATGATTTGTATGAATCACTAGGAAAACCAACACAGCTACAATTTATGGAAACCGAAGAATCTTTCAAGGAAGAAAGAAATATCACGATTGCGACCATAATGAATGAACAGGTGAATTATTATGCAAATACTAAAAACACTTGGTTCAATACATATGAAGCAAACTATTTGATTACCTTAAACAGTGCTTATAACAGTACAAATCAAAGTGTTATGGATATGCCTTGTGTAATTGCATTATCGCAAGGAGAACAGACGCTAACATATCGAAACTATACGGATATATTTGCATTTACTGCATCAGACTTGAATGAAAAAACGACTTATTATATTCAAAAGGACGCAAATGGAGATGTTTATTACCATAAGAAGGGGTGTTCAGATATAACGGATTATTCAAGCAAGGGAAATTTGACAGATTGCGCAAGAGAAGGAGCATATCCGCATGACTGTGTATACTAAGGAAAAATGGTGGACGAAAGATGGACTGTAACAGGGTTAATTACTTAGTGGGAGAAATAACACCCATTATAGCAGGTTATTTGAATAAGTTGAATGAAACACACCCAAATACCTGTGTACACTGCATGGGAACTGCATACCACGCAATAGGTCTGGCAGAACAATTTATTAGTGTAGACGAAAAAAAGACGATTGTAACTCATGGAGCATTATTACATGATATAGGGAAATGGGAGATTGATGATAATATTATCAATAAAAAAGGCAAATTAACACAGATTGAAAGAGATTTGCTTATGACGCACCCGGAAAAGGGTGCGCAAATTTTAAAGAGCGATAAAGAGATTAAAAGAGAGATTGTTAACATTGCTTTATACCACCATGAAAGACTGGACGGAAGCGGATACCCATATGGACTGCATACAATTCCACTTGAAGTAAGCATCGTATCCGTTGCAGATGTATATGAAGCATTGACAAGTAAAAGAGAATATAAGAGAGCATATAGTAAAGCAGAAGCCATGGATATATTGATGGAAGAAGCAGAAAAAAATCTGCTGTCAAAAGAACTATGCGAATTAATGAGCAATGAAACACCATTGAACTATGATGAAAAGACATCCTTGTATCATAAGGTGATGAAAAGGTGCAATGATGAAATTTTGAAGGAACGGTGTGGATATGGAAAAACAAACATATAGCTATTATGGGTATACGGTCACATTGAACGGGGAAATCTTTAATCCGCATGGGCGCAAGCTGAGTATCAGTAAACGTGGTACTGTGATGGTAAAGATAAACGGAACAAAACACGTATTTAAGGCAAGCAGGGTAATTTATGAAGCTGTAAGTGGAATACGTTTGACAGACCCGATGAAATTGACACACGGGATAAAAGAATATGTCATAGCCTATAAGGATGGAGACAAAGCCAATATTGCATACGATAACCTTTTATTGCAGACAAGAGAAGAATATTTCTGCGGAAAAGAGTGGGGTACAGAAAAGTATTCCAAAGAAATCCGCGACGCAATTATAAATGACTATAATAAAAAGGGCGACGAGCATGTAAGCTATAAGCAATTGACTGAAAAGTATGGATGTTGCAGTTCAACAATCAGAACATATTTAAAGAAAAGCAAGGAAGAGGAAAAGAAGACATATGCAAAAGTATAGGTCATTCCTGTATATGTTATTGTCAATATGTTTACTTGCGACAATAAGCGGATGCGGGAAAAAGGAATTGTTTGTGAATGAAGACGACAAATATAAAGTAGAGTCAGTAGAACAGAATGATTTAAAAGATGAAACTTTTTATGTCAAAGAAGGTTCTTATTTCTATGTACCGTATGAAAAAAAAGCTGACAGTGATGTGATTTCTTTAAAAGAGGATTTTACTAAAGTACCGTCGGCATATTCTACAAGCATATTGGCAATAAAAAGTGTAAAGTCCTCTATAGAGCCTCAGACATTGAACAGATATAAATATCTTGGATATTCATTTGGAATTTACGGCGGAACATATAATAGTGAAGGATATATTACTTTCCCGCGGAAAAACATAATCAAAAACTCAACTGCCTATGATTTGTTTTATACATCTAAAGCAAATGAAATAAGATTGGTGTCTATTAATGGCGAAAAAGTATCACAATCAATATTGAGCGACAAAGGAGTAATAGCTGACCTTGAAGAAAATCAAGTGTACCAGATTGCATACTATCTTGGAAGTACATATAGAGAAGCCAATATAACGGCAGATGTTATCATGTTGGAATATCTGGAATCTTACACGACTGGCACATCAACAGACACAAAAAATGGCTATATGTCACTTGCACTTCCACAAGGTATGCCCAGTGGCTATTACTCCATAGGCGACGGACTATTTAAGTATTTTGATTATAAAAAAGGCGAACAAGACGACGATACCTACGATATGAATACTGTTTCACAAATGTCGGAAGCGGAAAAGCTGAAAGCAAATTCACAGCAGTACCGTATAAGTGTAAAGGAAAAAACAACGAATATCTTATTTTCTGTATCATATGACATAAACGAATGCCCGGATGAAAAGATGCAGGCAGTATTGATTGCGCCGGATGACACGATTTATGAGATGCAGGCACAGGACGGAACTGCAAGTGTTGAAATGGCAGAAGTAATGGCAGGAAACTGGATAATTAATATCAAGCCACAAGATGTATCAGTGGAGATTGGATATGAAAGTACAGTGAAAGATGCTGATACAATACCAGAAGAAACAACATTTGTGTTTGATTCTGATGAACAGGAAATAGAATTTTACGCTACTTATGACGGTGACGGCAATATCTGGGGCATTGTCACATATGAGGACGGCACATCTACAAATATGGATGTTGACTCTAAAAACCATATTTTATCAGCTAATTATTCTTATCTGAAAAGCGGAACGTATACGGTAACAATATATCACTATATTGATACTGAAATAAAAACGGTAAATTATCAAACAAATGAAGATGCATTTACAGATGAAGTGGTAATAATTGAAGAATAACTTCTATTTCCAAGGCTTCCAAAGGAAGCTTTGGAAAAAATGCCTGCTGATGCAGGTCAGCTTATGAACTTGGAAAAAATAATTGTTATAGGATAGAAAAAAATGTCTGCTAGAGCAGATTATTTGAAGCTATTTTTGTCGGTAAATAAAATACTAAAAAAATACCTGCTATCACATGTCATATGTACTTGACTTCAATTGAAAAAAATAACTAGGAAAGTTGAAAAAAAGGACAGACGGTTTATATTTCTGGATATGACATTGAACAGTCATATATCAGTCTTGCAAAATTTTAGATTTTGTTAAAATACATTGACTTTCTGGTATAGTTATGGTATAATATACATATAAAAGTAAAGTACATGAGGAAAGCAATGTCATTAAGTTAAGACAGTATAAAAACAAAAATACCTATCGTGGATGACATTCTGCTATACAGGTTATAATATATGAAGGAAGTAATAGGTAGCGTTACAAAAAACGATTTAGAAAACAAATATGTTTTCTGGGATATTGATGGAACTTTAGCACCTTATCGTTTTAATGACCATGTTTCAGACCCAGATGGAACAAATAATGGTATGAGCTTAAAAGAAATTGATGAGCATATTTTCTTAACAAGAAAACCATCTCAGCACATGATGAAAGTTGTTTATTCTTGTGGGGCAAGAAGAAATTTCATCATGGGTCATTGTCAGGTTCAACAGGAAATGGACGATAAACAATTGTGGTTGGATAAGCATTTTCCAATTATTAGACGACAAGATAGAATATTTACTTTTGAGAATATCTCGAAAGCTGATAGCATTGTCGAATATTGTGCAGGACATCGAATTGACTTGAAAGATGTTGTTTATGTAGATGATGTGCTTGCATTTTTAAGAGAAGCAGAACGAAAGGGCATCAAATCATATCATATTAGCAGTTTCTTAGACTGGGGCTACTCGGACGAATATTTCAGTTTAAAAGATACAGACAAGCATTCATCCGAATCAACAGATGCATTTTTTGATATACATAATGGCTAATGAATAGGAGCAATAACTATGTCGAGAAAAGAATACAATAAGACTGGTAAGATTTAAGAAAAAAGACAGCCACTTTTCCGTTGATTGGAATGTGCCTATCTTTTAATTTTTACTGTCAAGTGCTTAACTTAATGATATTGATGAGGAAAGAAGGTATTTATTTTTGAAAAAATTATATCATAGCGCAATTACTTTTGCTGTAACAATAGCAATGCTGGCTTGCAGTGGGTGTGGTAGCAGTCTCTATGAAAACCATAAAGAAAATTATACGAAGGTAACTTCTGTAGAAGGGGTGACTTTTGATATGCCGGAGAACTTCTTGGCGCAGGCTACTGCAATTACTGCAATCTCCGATGAAGAAGATTACAGTACAAACACATACCTCTTCAAAGATGGAAAAAGCATTTATCTTATGTTCAATATAGGACAGGTAGTAGTTGCAGTTGAGAATCAGACGGGCTACAGTCTAAAAGATGCCACAAATATTGAAAATGCAATCGAAAGTGAATCACTGGACGGTATCTGGATTAAGCCACAGGGAAAATCATTGTCTTACGAGACAGAGGAAAAAGATGGTGTCTACAAATTAATGGCAACAGTCAAAGGGGATGTGTCCGTAACAACAGAAACATATGGTCTGTTTGCAGGAAAATTTACTTATGTATCAGTAGGCGACTATGAATGTTCAATGTTCGTAGGCGTAAGGGGAGAAAGCTATGAATCACTTGATTCCAATGCAGTTTCTATTATTGAACACATTTCAAAATCGCTGACAGTTACAGACAGTGCAGATAGTCTGACTTCATCAGATAGTACACAGGCTGATACAGAATCCTCTAATCAAAACACGAGCGAAACAGGAAGTGAACCTGTTATAGATGAAGCGACCGAAGCTATTGAAGAAATACCGGAAATGACTGAATCCACAGAAGCAGTAGGTGTACAAGATACAGAAGCTATTGTAGAACTGCCTACTGAGACTGTAAATGAGCCGGAAACTGAAATTGTCGAAAGCACGGAAATCGAAGTTTCAGAAGCAGATGTGGAAAACAGCACAGATAATGTCGGCAATGAAAACAGAGGATTTACGGTAAAAGACAACCAAGGAACAACCGGAACGAAGTACTCTGATATTTATCATTTACTGAAGATCGGAGAGACCGGACTATACCATGCATATGATAAAGATGCAGAAAACAGTTTGTCTGACGGCGAGATTACCATTGAACAGTTGTATACAGGGGATGAAGCGGTAAACATTATTAAGGAATACTGCAATTCTGGAAAATCCATGTACAAGTATGCAGATGCGCCTGTGGGTTATAGTTGGCATGTTGTTCGATACAGTCTGTCAAAATCGCAGAATGAATTGTATACCAACATTAAAATTGAGGGATTAGACGGAGAACGGTTGAAATATCGTGGCATTTCATGTACAACAAGAACTTATGACATTATTTATGACTGGGACGGCACAACAGACCTGTATTGCTATTATGCAGTACCAAATGGTTGCAAAGAATACATGTTGGAATGTGGAAACAGGTATGAGTCAACTTCCGAAACGGCATGTTTCAAAATTTCTGGTTATTAAAAAAAACAGCACAAATAAAGGCACAAATAAGGCATTTTAAGAAAACGTATGGAAGAATCCTTAACCAATAACTTAAGGTGGCTTATTTGCGAATATACGGCTTTCTAGGACAGGAAGGGTAAGCAATACCTGTTACCTGTCCTTTTTTTACACTTTTTAGTGGTATTTTAATGGTATTTTAGACATTTGGAGGTAGAGAAGTGAATAAAACATGTTTAAGAGATTCTTATGCAAAAAAAATTGTGGAAGGTAAAAAGGAATACAAACCGTTGCGGGCAAAACATAAACTGCAAGCACGAACAACGTTGAGGACAAAAACTCAATTTCGGGATGCATATGCAGAAAAATTGAAAAGTGGGGAAAAAGAAAAATATAAATACAAACCTAAAACAGTAAAATCAAAAGAAGAATATCATAGTATTCTGACAAATGACATGACAAAATGCTACATGAGCGGAGATAGTAATAATGTTCATGTACACCATATCTTCGGAGCAAGCAATAAGGCTAATTCCGAAACATATGGTTTTGTAGTACCGTTAAGGGCAGATTGGCATAATATGGCAGATTATGGTGTTCATTTTGACAGAAATCTTGATTTAAAATTAAAAAGGATGTGCCAAGATTACTGGTTGAAGAAATACGGAACACAAGAGCAGTTTATAATAATATTTGGTAAATGGTGGTGATTATTGACATTTTAAAATATCTATGGTATAATATATACATAAAATGAAAGTGAGGAATATGGCATGTTTGAGTGGAACGTTGATGAATTTAGATTAATGAATGATGCAGATGCAATCGAAACAGAAGATGGAAAAATTTTTTCCATTGAATCTGTGCTGTCACGAGACGAAAAAAAAGATTATCTAAACAAAAAATACGACGGACTGATTGATTATGTCTATGAGTTGGAAGGTAAATATAAAAAAGATGAATCGTTACTTCCAAAAGATAAATATGGCTTCATAAAGACGGTATCTGCTCAAGCATGGAAAAAAAGAAATGATTCAAGAAAAGTTTTGTATGAAAAAGGTTTCTCAATGACATTAAATTCAGAAAAATTCCAGATTACTGCTTCAAGACAGTTGGCAAATCTGAATCTCAAAGGCAATTTTGATTTGCATGAAGATTTTGTAGATAACTGTTTCAACAAGGAACTGAGTATGTTGGAGAAGCAGGAAAAAGAAGAATATGTAAAAGGGAAAAATGAAGTGGAATAACTACCCTGCGTTGACACCACCAGATGTCCCGCAAAATGAAACTTTTGGAGTGGATTACGAAGTTAAGTTCAGATTGCCAAACGGTGCTACAAATACAACGATTACCGAATGGCTTTACGAAAAGCAATGGAACTGTATATATCCGGTAATAGCGTGGAGAAAGTACAATGCCGTGATTCCATTTCAGAAAAAATTTAAAGCTTTGTGAGGGATGCAATAATGAAAATTCCAAAGAAAATCCAAAAAATAATTGATAAAAAAGCGCAATTGGCAATGGAACTGATAGCGGTGAGCAATGAACTCGACACATGGCTTATTAAGCATGGGGCAGATTTGACAGATTCAGATTTAGCAGACAGCACCTTGACTGGATGTATGATATATTGCGAACCCGGCAATGCAAAGACTAACATTGAAGAGTACATCAGAAATCGGATGTAACAAGTTACTGAAAATTTAACCAATATGATATATAATAAAGCTATTATTGTGATAGTATTATCATAATAGTAGCTTTATTATATTGACAAAAAGTATTTTTTATGGTATAATATAATAAAGATTAGATAAGAAAAACAAAGAGGAACTTCGAGAGCGAGGAAATGAAAATGACCGAAATTTTAATGAAATTCAACAATTATCTTATGGAACTTTCTGCAACGAATGAAAATATAGAAATATCCGAACATTGGCTTAATTGCATGGCGGATTTATCTAATATTCAAAATGGTGATGTTACAAAAATCAATAATACATTAGTGAGATTTGACAGATACATCTCAAATGTTGTTAAAACTCCAACAGATGAACATATAGCTATATATGAACATTGGATTGATTGCATGGGAGATATACAGGATATTATTTCAACTAGAAAATGACCAACATTGATAAGGAAAGGAAGATTTTATATGGAAAACGAGCGCAACGTAGAAGATGGAATAATTGGAATAAAAACATCACATCCTGCCTATGGCACTATTAGCTTCAACAGAGCATATGGAACAAAAACAGCTTTGTTCGGTAGTAGCATTGAGCATAGCAGTACAATAACGCTTAAAGTGAAGCACGCTGAGATTGAGCGGGGGATGAGCAAGGACTGGATTTTCGGTAATAAACCTATTGTCGAGGTTGAAATGAGTTATTCACAGTTTGCAGAAGCAATCACTTCTTTTGGATGCGGTACTGGAATCCCTTGCACAATCCGTTATACTGAAAAAGACGGACAGATTCCAAAATGCGACTTTGTAAGCAAAAGAAAACAGTTCATAAATGAATTTAAAGGACAAACGGATAAAGCAATGGAAGAATCTAAAGGACTGATTAATGAAATTGCAGACTTGTTTTCTTCAAAAAAAACCTTAACAAAGGCAGATAAAGAAAATATTCTGAAAAAACTGGATAAGCTCAATAGCGATATTGGAAGCAATATCGGCTTCATTGCAGACCAGTTCAATGAGCAAATGGATAAAACAGTTATGGAAGCAAAGGGAGAAATTGAGTCATTCTGTCAGAACAAAATCAATGCAATTGCTAATGCGTCATTGGTAGAACATAGAGAAGAGTTTCTAAAATTGGAAAATCCAGTTCAAATTGAAGAATAGGGGGGGGGGAGTAAAAGCACATGGATGAAAAAGTAAAGGATTTTGTAAAAGAAGGGAGGATACAAAGTGTCTAAAGCAGTATTAGTGATTGGATGAATAAATTGAAAAAATCAAGTATTGTGGAGGTTTGGTTCATGGCGAAATATTCGGATAAAACAGAATCGGAGTGGAATGAATTGATAGAACAATGGCATAACAGTCCATCCATAAATTGTTCATTACAAGAATATCTTGCATTAAACGATATTGAGTATCTTAAACTGATGCACGGTATTGATGAACAAGATATAACAGATACGCAAGTATCTGAAAAAGCATCGAAAAATGTAAAAGATGTGGTCACAGAACTTTTAATAAAACCATCTTTTGAAAAAGCAATGCAGATGATAAGACAGTAAATTAGAATTTAAGGAGAAATAGAATATATGGTCAGAAGTGTAGATACATTCTTCATAGACGGAGAAAGCTTTATTAGTTATTGCTCAGACAGCGACTTTGATTATGCAATTTATATTGGACAAAAGTGTAAAGTTTTGAGAAATGAAAAGTGTTTTATAGGTACGCTGTACAAAGTGAACTCAAACAAAAATACATTCTCGATAAAGCAAAATAATGGAGAAATAATAGAAATAAATTGTGCTGATGTAGAAGAGATTTTCAGCGAAGAGGAAATTGGAACGATAAATTAGAATTTAGTGGAGGTAGTAAGACATGAAAGGATATAAAAAGCCAAGATGTGATTGTAAAACATTTCTTCAGGCTTTTCGTAGTGAGTACTGGAAGGTTGCACGACCAATTACAAATAATGGAGAATTAAGCAATAAAACAATAAAGATTAATACCTCTTTTGATGATTCTGATTATGAAATAAAGTTAATCTGCCCAAAATGTGGCAGAACATATAAAGCAGATTATGACACTAAAGATAGAATCATCCGAGGAGAAATAATGCAGTAAACTGAACGTTAGAATTTATAGTAGGAGAAGTTTAGAAACATGAGAGGTGGCATATGAGAGGATTTAAGTGGATAGGAACAGCAACCAATAATAAAACAGGACAATATTATGTTATGTATGGAAGAAAGGGCATTGTAAGTCTTTATGAAACAGATAAGGAATTTACCGAAAAGAAGAAAACGGATATGTCATTTGAAATGAGCGAAAAGGGTATGATAAGTTTTGCTTGCGAACATAAGGAAATGACTTTTAGCCAGAATTTAACTAGATAAACTGAACTTATTTAGAAAATGTAGATATGAGGAATTTAACTTAACAAGGAGAAAAAAAGAACATGAATAAAATATTTGCAGGCGAGAAAATCACACATTATACCGTTACATCTGGTTCAGCATCTTTCAATACTTTCGCTGAATATGATGATGCAAAACAATATGCAGAAAAAATCAAAGATGATTTTTTCCTAAATATTGAAGGTAACAGGGACTGGGACAAGCCTCTGGTCGAAAAGTATAAAATTTTCGGGTTAACAGATAAAGAAATCGAATGGCTGAGAGATGCAGTATGCAAGTACTCGCAGGAAGAAATAAAGGATAAAGAACAAAACCAATTCTTTCTTGATTTCATCGAAAGAATTGAGAAGACGACAAAATCAGAGGAGTGTAACTATGATTGATACAATATCAAAGATATGCGCACCATTTGTACTTATTTCTATAATTGATTTAGTATTTTTAATTCTCATATACAAAGCATACAAGCGTGGCAAGTATGAAAGATATAACTTTTATGTTAGAGCAGGCTGTGTAATATCTATTCTATTTATAGGTGTTATAGTGATTGCTTTATAAAACTGGAATACTGGAAAATATCCATATCCTAACAATCATATGTACAACATTAAGCATATCATCGAATCAATAAATTAAACCGGGCATTTAGAAAGGAACTTAGTATGTCTACATTTATGGGTGTTCAGCTATCCAAAGAAGAAGAAATTTTTATATCAAGTGTAATAGTGGAAATGGCAAGTGGAGAAAAAATATCAGATGAAGATATACTCCATAATTTAATAAAAAAAGCTGAAAGCCAAAATAAAATAGATGTTGCTAAAAGAGAACTGCGCAAATTGAGAAAAAGATATGAGGATAAGGTTGATGTTGATAGATTATTTCTTGGAAAAAGTCAAGCGTATAATAAGGCATTGGACTTACTTGACTAAAATGGCAGATGATAACATGAAAAATATGCTCAAAAAATAATCGTAACCATGGCGAGGAAAAATATGACGGAAAAAGATATTGGTAAGGGAAACATGCTGTTGACTTATTTATTTGCAGAAAATGCACAGCTTAAAGATTGCTATTGTATTAATTGTGACAGCGAAAAAGTAATGAAAGCCGAATTGCAGGAATTAGCTGAACAGTGGAAAAAGCGCGGATTGATAAGAAAATACGTGATTGCTGATGATGAATTAATTAATGATAAATTAACATCTGTGACGGACAACGAAGTTACAGTTGCTTTAGAAAAAACCAAAAATATAGAAATTATGTAACCAATAATAGCAAGGTATTTATATATGCATTTGTAGTAGCGGTTATAACAACTATGATATGCAATGCACCTGTTGACTCGGATGATATACTTATTACATTGCTTGGATTCATATTCGCATTTATTCTTGCCAGCTTAATTTTGATGTGTTGTTTAACATAGGAGAGATGAGGAACAAAAAACTATGACATACATGGATGTGTTAGAAAAATGGGCTGTCTACAGTAAATATGACAGAGAACAAACAAGATTCAATCTTATGAATATGGAATACAAATTTCATACAATAGGAAAGCAGGTTGAAAAACTGCTTGCGGAGTATGATAGTACAGGAATGCTTGCAGTATTGTATGTAAAAAGACAGTTTGAATTGATGTTAACTGACGCCAAAATAAGCTTATTAGATGTGCTTGTAAATCCAAATAGTTACAAAGATGAAAAAGAGATGTATGCAATGTTTAATGAGGATGTTGTGGTAAAAGCTGAAAATGAATTTATCGGCAAATTGAATCAGATTTATTTACATGTGACAAAGGATAAACTGATTGGCGAAAACAAGGAACAAAAACAACAGATTCTTGATAGTATCGGCAACGTTGTTAATTCTATAAATAAATGTAAAGTAGACATGTTTGCAAAAGGTGGCAGAATAAAAGCTGTTACACATATAGACACTCAACTCCATGTATTCAATACATTGGCAGAATGCCTTTTAACTGTCGAGAAAGCAGAAGACGGTATATATTTCTGCTTTATAAGTGCGGGTGATTCAGCAGATTGCTTCTTTTCTTTCTTTTTTAAAAGTAATGGAACGATTATATCTGTAAACGACCGGATAGATGAAGCATATATCGGACAGCATGGAAACCTGAGAAATGGCAGGTGGACGGAAGCAAAAGCAGACAGCATTTTCCCTTATAACTACATATTTAATTATTCGGGACATGATTATAAGGGGTATGCTACAAAATATGAACTTGAAAAAGACAAGTTGGATTTATACAATCTGGGTGTGGAAGCATTCATGCCTATCATTGTAGGAATGCTACTGGTAATGCTTAAATTCACAGACAAAGAAGTAGAACTGCAATTACATTATCTTGACAGCTTCTTGCCGGAAAACCGGGCGAAGATTGAAAAACATGAGTTAATGATTGTAAATGACAGTAGCATTGCATGTAAGCATGATGAAGTAGATATTGCCATTGACAATAAAATGATTCTTAGTGGTGCATATGCGCAAGAATTTAACTATGACAAAAAAGGCAATGACGGCTCTAATGTTTACGGTATCTTCAATAACAATAATCAGCTTTTGGTTGATTTATGGGGAGAAGGCTTTGAATTTGACTGTACATCGGTTTTTAAGAAAAGCAATATCCAGTGTTTAACTGATAAAACAAATGATTCGTATGTTCCAGAATTTGTTGGGACTGAAAAAGCTATGCGTCTGCAAGTCTATTACAGTGCAAGAAAACAGCTTGCAGAATATATGGATAATAAAATTTATGATGCATGGGTAGAATTTGGAAAAACTAAAGCCGTCAAAAAGTGGTATAAAAAGGCACTACTTGAAAATAAAGAAGCAATATACCGAATGCTTATGGAATATGAAACGGCAGTTGAAAAAGGAGAAGAGAAAAACTTAGAAGATGGATGGGTACACACTGATGGAAGTATATGCATTTATATTAAAAGAGATGAAAAGTATCCTACATCCAGTTCTGTAGGATATGATGATATTATTAATGGAGTAAAAAAGGCAGACGCTTGGGAGCGTCTGGACGATATTAATTACCGTCCGTGCAATCTGTGGTTTATTATTAAACCAAAGTCATGGAAACAAATTGAAACACTGACAAATCAAGAAGTTCCAAAAATTGTAAAAGGATGGATTTGTGGCAGACGCCACAGTGGAAATAGTCTGTTAGATGTTACTGATGCAGTTGAAGATGTTCTGACACCATTCGAACATAGAAATTTCTCGTTGACAGATAAATATTATGGTGCATATTATGAATTTGCAGTTGCTTTTGGGTTCTCCAAAAGTGGTTGGAAAGAATTGAAGAAAACCATGATTGCTAAGGATAACAAACAAAAAGAATAGTGAGAGGACAATTATGAATGATATTAAAACTGTAATGAATCAGTTGAAAATTTTGCGACAGGATTCAGAAATTACTGTAAATGAGGTAAGCGAATATATTGAGAAAGCGTTGGGAGAGAAAATCTCTCCTAAGACTATTTATGGATGGGAGAGTGGCATGGCAAAGCCTACCATACCTGTTTTTATGTGTATGTGCATGTGTTACAAAATCAGCAACCCTTTAACATTGTTCACGCAAAATGATAATGGAGAAGCATTTGAACAGGAACGTCTGTATAAGGCATATGTACGAAACCCAGACATGCAAAAAGCTGTTAAAAAACTTCTGAAAATCAAATAATACAGCAAAAGGCTCAGTATTAATACTGAGCCTTTCATGTAGAGCAATAGTATATTCTACTTGACTAATATACGTATTCATGGTATAATATTTAGAAAACTAGGTCTAATAAGAGGAGAAAAGGATGAAATCAGAATTACCATACAGTGAAGAAATTTGCATGAATATTATCTGGCGGAGAATGCGATTTTTAGAAAAAGACACAACGTTGGCTGATGTTATAACGGAAGCTGAAACAAAATTCAACGTCAAATGGAAAAATCAGACAGTATATACATTGTTAAGCAGACTGGAAGAAAAAGGCTATATAACATCGCACAAGGAAAGAAACCGGATGCATTATCTGCCAGTGGAAGATGTTGCAGAATACCGGAAGAAAAAACTAGCAACACTGTTCCATACATTTTATTTCAATGACAAAGATTCATTAAAAAAAGATGTGACGGAATTACGGTAATGACGCGTAAATAAGTAAATATCGACGCAATACCTAATGTAACGACATATACTGATAATGGTTGTCCTATTGTTGACTTTTTATTGAATTTATGGTATAATATACATAAATAAATCAAAAGGGGTTTAAATGGAGAGAACAAAATGAGACTTGTGAAGTATGACTTAGAATTAGATGAAAAAGGGCTTCCCGCATTAAAAGAGTGTCGGGTAGATGAATATGATAAACTTGATGTTATCCGTTCTGCGGAGCAGACAGCAATTGTTTTAAAATCGATTTATAGAGCTGACAAAAAAGCCGAGGAACACGTATGGCTGATTGCTTTTGATACAATCAACAAACCAGTTGGTGTATTTGAAGTAAGTCATGGAACTGTTAACCGGACAATGACAACATTAAGGGAAATCTTCATGCGGTTATTGCTTTGTGGCGCAGTTAAATTTGTCATTGCACACAATCATCCTGCCGGAGATACGACACCTTCAAAAGAGGATATTGCATTTACACAGGATATATATAAAGTAAGCCGGGTTTTAAATATCGAAATCAGAGACAGTATTATTATTGGAGATGATTATTTTTCCTTCCGAGAGAATGGCTTTATCGAAGCCGATAAAAATGTATAACTCTTTATAATAAAGAAAAGGGGATTATTATGATAAAAAAATAAGTTAGAAAATGCATGGGATGAAGTTACTTGGAACGTATCAATGTTAATACTGATTCTTGGTGGCGGTTCATTTGTTTTATGCTTTAACATTATCGTCATTTTGCCAGTAGTAGCGTTCTTTTCATTATTGTCAAATGGAATCGAAGCATTCACATTAAAAGTGAAATAGGTTGGAAACAGCTTATCAATGATGTATTTTAACAAGATATAAATATTTTGTAGAATTTCTTGCATTATACATTTCAATATAGTATAATACACATATAAAAATTAAACATAATCAACCAAAAAACGGATAGGAAACCAAGCCTATCCGTTTTTTATTACCCGGAAACGGGAGAAAGAAAGAGGAAAAAACCATGGCAAAAGAAAAGAATTTATTGAGAGGAATTGACACAATGGAGCGTCGTTCCGAAGAAAATTATTCAGAAAGAGAAGAATTATCTTCTCTTTTTGGATTGAATAACTATGAGAAAACTATTGGCTTCGCACAAACAGAAGCCAATGAAGATTCATGGAACTAAATACGAAGGATGAGGATGACATCCTTCGTGAAAAAATTGTTGAATATTTCGGTAAATATCACCGGAATGTTCGACAAATGACAAAAGAGCAGAGGGAGCAGTACAAGCAACCGCTCTCAAAACTCTTGATGCAGGCAAATGAATGCCTGCGAAAATACGTCCAAAACGTTGTCGTGGTTGATAGCCATGCAACATTAGAAGACGTAAACAAGCTCATATCGGTTCATCCAGATATGAGTGAAAAAATCAAAGGATTTGTCAAAGCCGGAGACTTCAATGGCTTAGATGAATTCTTATTCTCCTTAAATGGAGAAATAAATGTTTCCCGCATGGAGCGGGAACTGGCTCAAAGCCAACAAAATTAGAGGCTGACCTTTACGGTCAGTCTCTTTTTTTTACATTTATATGTAAATTTACATGTGAATCTACATTGACTTCTGTGTAGAATTATGGTATAATATACATATATTTGTAAAGAGGTGTTTATATGGATTTTAAGGACGCTATAATATCGAAAAACGCGTTAAATGAATTTCGTGATGCGATTCTCCAAATGGAAACAAAGAACAAGGCAATCGGCAAACCTCCATTAAGAGAATTGGAATACTATATTGGTTTCAATAAACTGTCAACCTATGAAACGAAAGAAGGTATTAATAACGTTATAGAGTATTTCAAAAATGTAATGAGTGAAAGCTATGATAATTTTTTCGAATATGACTATATTGTGTCACGCAGAAATCTGCTTGATTTAGCAAGAATCATCCTTGCTATAGATGGTTATGCAATAAACCCAAGTGGCATACCGTATGGAAAACAACGTGAGTTGCGCTACGGGAAAAGCATGAGACGCATCATGACAGCTAACCAGAACTTATTGTTGTCGGACATGCTGAAACGGCAGTTCCCGTCGGAACAAGAAGAAATGGATGTATACAGAGATTTCATGCGTGGAAAATATGCCAAAAACATTTTCACCGAAGAAGCAGTAGGTAAACACCTAGATGAAATGCAGGAACGGTTTGAACTGCCAAACGAGGAAATCCAGTATGCAAAAAACAAGGAGAAGACTGATGCTTTTGTAAAAATGTGTAATATACAGTGTGCAATGAATGGAGCAAAAGACTTCTGCCCTATAACATGGGACTATTTGCATAGTTGCGTAATCAACTGCATGATTAATTATGACGCACCAATGACGGACTCTCTTAAAATAATGCACTCAGTAATAGGAGTATTTTTAAATTTTGAAGAGCAGTGTCTTAGTTATGGAATCAATGCATTCAGTTATCCAATGTTGACTAATGAAGCCCTTAAAGCACAGGAATTTCAGACTGAGGAAAACGATGAGAGAATGCATGAAATACCGTTGCTACTTGCAGAATATACAAACGCTGTTAATGGGTACAATACCTCAAATATTCATAAAAATCTGGTCTTAATCACAGACATAGCATTGAAAAAGCCGATTGAGATGTATCTTTCTTGCATTTTAAGTGAACTTTATCCGAATAAACAACAAAGAGCAGACGAAACGTATTATATTTGGCGCGATGCATGGGTAGCGGCATTAAGAGCAGATGCAAGCAGTGCAAAAAAAGTAATTGAAAACAAAAACCAAAAATATTACGACCTACTTAGAGAAAGTGCAGTGTATGCGTATACAACAATCATTCTGATAAGATACATTGATTTTCTGCAAAAGGATGCTCGGAATAAGATGTCAAATGTAACTGACCAGAAAGAGCGGTTAAAGAAAGAATTAGATAAAAAATGTGAAGAAGTCACAAGATTGCGACTACAACTTGCAAAAACGGAGCAGGATGCCCGTGCGGACGAACGTATGCGCATGAACAGTAGAATTGCAGAACTGGAAAAAGAAAACAAACTATATGAGTCAAAATTAAATAAGCAGGAAGATGAACTTAAAACATTAAGTGGAATAAAACAAGAAAATGTGGCAATGAGAAATTACATCGAAACAATGGATGTTCTTAGCGATACAATTTCACAGGCAGAAGAACAAAATATTGAAAAAGCACTGCCACAAGAGGATGTAGTTGTAATCGGCGGGCATGATTCATGGCAGAACAAGTTGAAAGAAAAATTTCCAAAATGGCAGTTTATAAAAGGCTCGGAAAAAGCATGGGATTCAAAGAAGATTAATAAAAAATATGTCATTGTAAATACGACACATTTGGGACATCCGACATACTATAAAGTCTGCAATAACTTAAAAAACCAGAAGTTGCTATACACGGGCAAAGTAAATATCCAACAGGCATTGCAGGAAATATACACACAGCTATAAGACTGTAGAAAGGATATAAATGGTATTATCAGCAGTATTGCCGAAACGAACGGCAAATGTATTTGAAAAAAAGAATATCTTGACAACAGATGATTACGTCCGGTTCTTTCCAAAAAAATACTATGATTTTACAAAAGTGTACGATATTCGCAAAGCACCACATGATATGATGTGTGCCGTCCGTGGCAAATTGCTCGCGGTAAAAAGAAAAGGCGAATATGGAAAGAATTATATCCAAGGGAGTATGGTTGATGAGATAACAGACACTCCTTTTAACTTTTTCTGGTTTGGCAATTACTACGGGTATGGAGAACTGCCAAAGTACGAAGGACTGAATGTAGTCGTGTGTGGCATAGTAACTTTCAATGAATATGGGTATACCATTAAAAATCCATTGACATTGTGCGCAGAGAATGAATTTGTTCCTCATATCGAAGCAGTGGAACGGAAACTTGCAGGTGTAACGATTGAAAATTACATTAAAAATCTCAAGCTGATTTCCAGCCAGATTACAGAACCATACGACGCAAAATTTCACAACGTTGGCACTGGTTATGCAGAAGCCATTAAAACACTGCATTTTCCAAAGTCATTAACAGATATTGAAACGGCAAAACACAGAATCGACTTGGATGATTTAGTTTACTTTTCGCTGAGAATGACGGAAAGCACAGATGCAAAAGACACCAACATTGCATTTAAAAAAAATGCAGACACAATGCGGTTTATCAAGGGACTTCCTTATGAACTTACGGAAGACCAGAAAACAACGGTAGATTCTATTATGAGCGCAAAACACCGCATCAACGCACTTGTGCAGGGAGACGTAAGTTGCGGTAAAACAATTGTGGCTATCATTGCCATGTTCTTATGTGTTGAAAACGGATACCAAAGTATCTTGATGGCGCCGAAAAAAATCCTTGCCCTGCAACATTATAACGAGATAAAGGAGTATGCAGACAAACAGGGGTACAGCGTTGTATATCTGCGAGCCGGAATGACTGAAAAAGAAAAGAAATCTGCAAGAGAAATGATTTCCAACGGAACGGCAAACATCATTGTCGGAACGCATAGCTGTCTGAACTATGAATACAAGAAGCTAGGACTTGTGGTTGTAGATGAAGAACATATCTTCGGGGCAAAGCAAAAGGAAGCCTTCAACCAGAAGGCTGAAAGCGGCATTCACTTTATTTCAATGAGTGCGACACCTATACCGCGTACAATTGCATCTGCTATATATGGAGAATCAAAAGAGATTATTCAAATCAAATCCATGCCAAAAGGAAGAATCCCTATTCAGACTGCAATCTGTAATAACCGGAAGCTTGTTTTTGACTTTATAGAGAAACAGATTAACATGGGACATCAATGCTATGTTGTATGCCCGGCAATCGAGGAAAACGAAAAAATGCTGTCCGTGAATGAAATGATTAAAGAATACGAGGATTATTTCAATCCACGGAATATGACAATCGGAATCATTACAGGCAAAGCAAAAAAAGATGAAAATGACAAGATTATGACAGCTTTTAAAGATGGAAAAATTAATATCCTCATGTCAACAACAGTCATCGAAGTTGGTGTGAATGTTCCTAATGCAACGGTCATTGTAATTGAACAGGCTGAAAATTTCGGACTTGCAAGCCTGCATCAGCTCAGAGGTCGTGTAGGACGAAGCACTTTCAAATCCTACTGCATCTTATCGTCGTTTGAAAAACAAAATCCAAGACTTGTAAAAATGACGCAGACAACAAATGGATTTGAAATTGCAGAAGCCGATTTACAACTCAGAGGCTCTGGAAATCTCATGGGGGATAAGCAGTCTGGATACAACCATTACATAGACTTGATTATCTCAAAACCAGAACTCTATAAGCAGGCAAAGCAACTTTCATCAACGTTGACACTTGAAGAAAAGACTTCATTGATTGCAAGATACAGAGAACATGAAGAATTGGAGGAAAAACTGAATGGCTGACGTAACCGGACTGAACATACGGGAATGTATGAATAGGATTGTGGAAGGCTCTACAGTAACAGTAGGTACAGGGAAAAATGCAGAGGAGATTCAAATAGTAAAAAAATATCGTAATTATGTACTCTGCAAGAAAAAGGCTCGTCTTTCGGATTATACGTTTTGTATGACCTATGAAGAATTTTACCAGAATTCGGGTACGGGATTATGATAAGACAAAATGAATCCAATTCCATATCAAAGCTTATCTGGGTTACACTGATATGTGGACTTGCTGAGATAGTCTGCATTATAAGCGGTATCATGTTTCAACGGTATTATATCAGTGAATACATGAAAGCCGACAAAATGTATTCTACAAGCATACAGTCTACAGAATATATCCTCACGTATCTCTATGCATATGAGAATGCAACCTTATTGTCGGACGAAGGCACGCGGAAAAGCACTTTACAGATTATGCAGTCGGAAATATCAAACATTCAAAGCATGGATGTTTTAAAAACTGAACAGGAAAAAACAATCTGTAAAAATGCAGTTGCTTCATTGAAGACAATTAGAAATGATTCCGGCGGAGTGGATAAAGCGGTTGAAACAACACGCTCTGAAATAGGTCTGTTGCTGACATACTTAAAAGAAGATAAGCAGGAAACACAGAAAAATGTTGAAAAACTCAATACATATTCTTTTCTGTTTGACTGTCTGGCTATCATAGGAACGGTTATATCTGTGATTATGTGTATTTATCTGGTTCAAAAAAACAGCAGACAGATATTTGAGAAGAAAGAACTGGAAGGATATACGGATGGGCTGACAAAGATATTTAATCGGAAATATGTAGATGAAAGACTGTCTGCAAAGATTAATACAGGAAACGTAGGATACCTTTACATGTTTGACATGGATAATTTTAAAAAGGTCAATGACACTTTCGGACATGAAGCCGGGGATGAAGTGTTAAAGGGATTTGCCGGGATATTAAGGAACATCCTTCGGACAGATGATATTCCTTGCAGGCTTGGTGGTGATGAATACATGGTATTTGCAGACGTGCAGACGGACGAAAATGCTGAAAGGCTTGCAATGAGAATTATCAATGCAACGTTGGAATATTTTGAAGGAACGAATGGAAATGTGATTACATTGTCATGCGGGATTGCTAAAGCAGACGGCTCATTATCATTCGATGAAGTTTATAAAATGGCAGATGATGCATTATACAAAACAAAGAACAACGGAAAAAATGGCTATAGCATATATGGAAAGGAAAAAACGATATGATTTATATTGGGGAACTCGATTTGCTGACAGACAAGGACTATGAAAATCTATCTAAGGAAATGCCGGATAAACTATTATTATTTGCTAAGAAAAATGCCGTGATTCCGGTGTCAAGGGTAATGAGTTTCAATACACTTGCTATCAAAATGAACAAGCTTGAGATTGTAGAAACGGAAGATTCCGATATGAAAGCCTATTATATTGGAAAAATGAGCGCGGAAGATGATGTGAAGTTAATCACGGCTGTATCAGTCAGCAATGAAGTATTAGCAAAAGTCAACCCACAGACGAAAAAGGAACGTGCCACCAGAGGTAGAACAAAATCTGCAACAAAAGCAACTGCACGTAAAAAAGAGAATGTGGTGGAAAGCAAGGATGAGCCGGAGAAAGAACCTGTTCTAAAGCCAAGCGAACCTGCTAAAGCCGAGAAAGTATCTTTATCAAACAAACCTGTCGAAACAGCACCCAAAAAACAGATTGAAAAGAAACCTGCCGAAGAAAAGGTCGCTGAACCTATTGCAGAATCAAATGATGAAAATGTAAAAACATTCATCAAACAAATGTCTGTTAGAAATGTAGATTTGAACGATTTCACCAGAAGCAATGAAGAACTCGCAAAGGAGATTGCAGAACTCTTAAAAAATCAGTCGGAAGGTGTATCTGATTTATTGTCGATTTTAGAAGATGAATTTTCAAAAGCAGATGCAAAGACTATCTACAACTGGATTCACCCGAATATCAAAAAACTGACCGAATTGGCAAAAATGATTGCCTAGTACAACATGAAAAGGAGAAACCACCATGATTAAGATTAAGAATATTTTATGTGATGTATTGGATTATGCATATCCAGATTCAGACAAATTAGGGGAATACAAACGTTTCTATGTGGAAATGATTAACGAGACACGGAAAGGATTTCACGGCGATTATCACGGAATGACACACCATATTCGTATTTACAACCTGTACAGGGATGATGCAAGCATTGTAGTAACAACATTGCATGAACTTGCACATCATGTTGACCATGTAAATAGGGGGAAATCAGACCATGGCAAAGAGTTTTATGCAGTATATGAACACCTGTTACATACTGCATTGAACATGCATTTATTTAACAAAGAACAGTTCCTCAATGCGACCAAAGATGCAAGTGACAGTAACAAGGTTGCAAAAATGATTAAAGATTATATTTCAGAAGACGTGTCGTATAAGAAAAATGTGGTTACTATCGAAGTTAAAAACTGCTTCGACAAGAAGGATATTCTAAAAGAACGTGGCGGATATACATGGAATGGAATCAACAAAGCATGGGAAAAAGAAATATCCGAAGACAATCTGGAAGAAGAAAAGAAATTTTTGGAAAGCAAAGCGTTTGAATACAATATAAATGAAAACAATTCCATAACATTTCAGAAGAAAAATTATATCATAGCTGGAAAAGGCTCATATGATGTCAGAGAGAAGCTTCACGAAGATGGATTCATTTATGATTCTAAAAAGAAATATTGGAAGAAAGAAGCTGACATGCAAAGCTTAAAAGACTATACAAGGAAATATCCAACGGTACAGTTTTCATATAAGTAGGGGCAAAAATTCTCGCCGAAATTTCTTAAAAGGAAATGAATTTTGGTGAGAATGCCTTTTAGGATGCAATACCTACTATTGTAGGGAATGATGATAACAATGGTGCTTATGAAATACAGAAAAATGCCTGCTGTGCAAGCATAAAATTAAGGAAAAACGAAGAATCACGCGACTAAAAGCGCGAGCGTTCAGTTTTTTATCAACATAAAATAAGAAGAAATGCTCACTGCTGTGAGTTATGACACATTTGTCCAAAAATGTAGAATCTATGTATAATCTACATTGACGTTTGTATATAATTATGGTATAATATACATAAATCAAGGGAGGTGTCAATATGAAGAATAAAAAAGGTATTGGCTATGGCAGTACTGGTATAAGAGCAGAACTGCCAAAAATTTCAAAAGAAGAAGTCTCAAGCAGATTCAAGGCAGAGTTTGCCAGAAGCTACAGAAAACAGGTGTTGGCATGGAAAGTGATGTATTAAGGAAACGGTATGCGGAAAATGACAACATATTCGTATTCAATACCGGGAAAATCGAATTTGCAGTAAGCAAAAATATGCTTAAAAAGTTGATTTTAGAGGGTGAATCAGAAGATAATCCTTGGAAATGGCAAAATTATGAAAACATCATAAAAGATTGTAATGCGGTAACATATGGGAAGGATAATGTTAGTGCCAGTATCTTGTTGGATTTGCTGATTCAATCAGACTATGATATTTGTGCGATGAAAATATATCCAAGAATGGTTATGCCAGATGATAGCTTGCCAGAAATTTCTTTTGTAAAGTAACAGCCTCGTTGTAGCAACGAGGCTGATTCTGTCTAAAAAGAACTATTCCTCATGAGCAACATTTCATAGCGTTAATTTATGTAGAGTTTACATTGCTTTATGGTGTCTTTATGGTATAATGTACATAATTAATAGGAACGGAGAGCGAAATGAAAAAAATCATTACTGCTGAAAAGCCAAGCGTCGGCAAAACATATGCAGACATTCTTGGAGTAAAAGATACAAAAGACGGATATATGGAATCAGATGAATGGATAGTAACATGGTCTATAGGACATCTGGTTGAATTGTCATATCCAGAAGCATATGATGAAAAGCTGAAAAAATGGGAACTCGATATGCTTCCATTTCTTCCAGAACAATATAAATACAATGTAATTTCAAATGTAAGAAAACAATACAACGTTGTTAAAAGTTTGTATCACCGGAATGACATCTCTGCTATCTATTATGCAGGTGATTCGGGAAGAGAAGGCTTGTATATCCAGATGCTTATTAGAATGCTTGCAGGACATACAAAAGGAATCGACGAGAGAGTAGTATGGATTGATTCTCAGACAGAAGAAACCGTACTAAACGGAATTAAAGAAGCAAAACCTTTACGCGATTACGTTGGAAAAATTGATGCAGGATATACAAGGGCAATTGATGATTATGCGCTTGGAATCAATTTGACAAGGGCATTATCTATCCTGTATGGTGCAAAACTTAACAATGAGGTAGGCAACACGAAATACACTCCGATTGCGGTCGGACGTGTCATGACTTGTGTGCTTGGCATGATTGTAGACAGAGAAAATGAGATAAAATCATTTGTTCCTACAAATTATTATAAGCTTAACAATCAGATTAAAGTAAATGATATGGTGATTAACGGAGAATGGAAAGTAACCGAGAAAAGCAGATATTTCAATTCTCCAAAACTATATTCCGATAATGGCTTTTTAAAGAAGGAAGATGCACAAGCACTTGCAGAGTCACTTCCGAAAATAATTAGAATTTCTAAAGTAGAAAAGAAGATTGAAAAGAAAAATGCCCCTTTGCTGTTTAATCTTGCAGAGTTACAGTCAGAGTGCAGTAAAAAATTCAAAATCCGCCCGGCTAAGACACTGGAAATTGCACAATCATTGTATGAAAAGAAATTGACCACTTACCCACGTACAGATGCAAGAGTGCTGTCTACGGCAATTGCAAAAGAAATAAATAAAAATCTCACAGGATTAAAGGCACATACACAATTGGGTAAATTTGCAGATGAAGTGCTAAACAATGGGTGGCATGAAAATATTGCTCGAAAGAAATATGTTGACGACAGTAAAATTAGCGACCATTATGCCATTATTCCCACCGGAAATTTGTCTGCAATGGGACAATTGAATGAATTAGAAGGAAAGGTCTACGAACTGATTATCAGAAGATTTTTAGCAATCTTTTATCCTGTTGCAGAGTATTCGAAAATACAGGTAGAAGAAAATGCAGATATAGAAACATTCTTCATGTCTGCAAAAACCTTGAAATCATTAGGCTATCTAAAGGTATATGGACTGGAAGAAGTCAATGACTTGGATAATATTGGAAATCTGGATTCTCTGTTCAACGTTGGAGATACTTTTAACTGTGCATATTCCATAAAGGATGGAAAGACGCAACCGCCAAACCGTTACACATCTGGTTCTATAACATTGGCTATGGAAAATGCAGGAAATTTAATTGAAGATGAGTCACTAAGAGAACAGATTAAAGGCAGTGGAATCGGAACTTCTTCAACAAGAGCGGAGACAATTGAAAAACTGATTAGATTAAAACATATCAATATTGACGATAAAACACAGGTGCTTACTCCTGCAAAAATGGGATTGCTTATTTATGATGTAGTGAAAGAAGAACTTCCAACAATGTTGTCTCCAAAAATGACAGCATCGTGGGAAAAAGGTCTTGAAGAAATTGAAAATGGTACTATTTCAAAACAGCAGTACATGGATAAATTTGAAAACTACATCCGAACACAGATAAACACTCTAAAAGAGAAACATAAAAACGACGACTTGAGCAGTGAAAAATTTGCACCTAAACCTCTTGGCATTAATTGCCCTCACTGCGGTAAACCTATTGTGGCTACAAGATTCGGTTATGCATGTAGCAATTATAATAAAAACGGAGGATGCCCATTTTCTGTGGGTGAAATTTGCGGAAAGAGGCTGAATGATAAGCAGATAATCGACCTTGTAAAATCGGGAGAAACGGAAGTTATCCGTAATTTCAAGTCAAAAAACGGAAAGACATTTGATGCCAAACTTAAAATGGGTGACAGCAATAAAATTGAATTTGATTTTTCAAAAAAAGAGGAAAAATCTACTATAAAATGCAAATGCGGTAAGCCTATGGATTCAAACAAATGGAATTACGAATGCTCAAACTGCAATATCAAACTTCCAAAACAATTATGCGGATTATTACTTCCAGAAAGTGCGATTAAAGATTTGATAACCAAGGGTAGCACAAAACAAATAAGTGGATTTAAGTCGAAAAGTGGTAAAAATTTTAAGGCAAAACTAAAATTAGAAAACGGAAAAGTTGAATTTGATTTTTAAAAATATGCTTCCAAAAGTCTCAAATAATCAGAGTATTGAGGCTTTTGGAGAACCCTGTTATAGAATACTGTAAAATGCCTGCTGTCGCAGGGGTGTAACAGATGTGGAAGGAAATACAACGAGTTATAGAATACTGTAAAATACCTGTTGTCGCAGGGAGAAATATTCAGTAAAGGAGAAGTATGCAGGTTATGAATGACCAACTCCTATTAAAGGAAATGGAAGTGGTATCTTGAAGAAGCCGTAACACTTGCGTCTTTTGAACTAAAAGATTAGCTGTCCGTGCTGTCTTAGGCTGTTCACACAGCCACTATCCCTTTTACGGGATTACTTTTAGGGATTCAGTTCGTGGAATCCGTACACTTCTGGCTCTGCAAGAAATGAAAAGTCATGTGTGCCTTTCCATGCATCTGCAAATGCTTTCCGCATGATGTTGGAAGCACCGTTGCAGTCGGCGTTTACGATTAATCCGTTGGCACACTTATAAAGCCCACGCTTTATGCGAGAACCGGAGAAATCAGCCTTATCGTCGTCCACACCGTAGGTCGGGATGTAGTCCATGGAAGTGATGTCTGCTTTGGAAGTGTAAGATTCTTCCTGCATGATAACACAGATGCCTTCCTCGGATGCTTTGTAAGCAATCATGTCCTTTAGTACTGCAACAGGCATTGAGACAAAGTTCTGATTGTTCTGTTTCCCGATATTGGTGTTCTGTTTCCAGTGTTTGTTTGTACCAAGCACGATAGTACCTGCACGGTGTTCAATGCAGTAACGGACAATGCTTCTGCTTATCTTGTGGCACTGGTCATGGACGAAGTTGTAATGGTACACGCTCAATGCGTTGATGTATCTGGAAGATACATTAATGCTCTTGCGTCCTTTAGTGATGATTCTGACAGCTTTTGTGCGGGATTTGTAAAACCACTGACAGTTGGAAAGAACAGCCCCGCCCTTGTAAAGCCTTGACGAGTTATCATTGCAAACGATAGTTGCGAAGTTGTTTACTCCAAAGTCAACCGCACAGATGTTAGGCATTTCAGAATCGGTGCGTGCAACAGATGTATTTATTTCCAGAGTAAGGGAAATGATGTATCTGTCATAAAACGGTTTTACCTTTACTTCCTTAAGCACAGAACATTTTTCAATGTTAGGCAGAAAAAGGCGTTCCTTTAAAAGCGGAAATTTAAGGAGAGTTCCATTGTCCGTGAAGTATAGGACGGCATCTTGGTTTGTGAAAGTAAAAGTCATGGAATCATTTTTCTGATAATGTGGCATTTTAGGCTTGCCAAGATACTTTGACGGATTTTTCCTGTAATCCCTTAAGGCAGAGAGCCAGTTCTTGAAATCGGAAACAGCCTGTTTTAAGACAGCCTGCGCTGACTGCATTGGAAGTCCTGCAAAAAAGTCTGGATTGTGTGTTGCACGCATAAGCTTTTCAAGATGTGCGTATGAGATAACCCTGCTGACATTAATGGAAGGGAAGGTTTCCTTAAGGACAGCAATCTCGGCAAATACCTGTTTCTGGTTATCAGAAAGACAATCCCTGTCATATCCGGTAAAAACCTGCCGGATACGAAAAAGGGCAGAGTTGTACAACAGTTTTGCAAGTCTGGCATTGCTGTCGCAGTAATCATATATGAAATTTCCACGGGCAACTTGGCACTGAACAACTCTGTAACTCATATGGGTGTACCTCTTGAAAAGCATTGAATTTACTGATAAAATTATAACATAAATAAAAATGGATGTAAAGGAAGATGACAATGCAGGGAAAGACAAAAAACGGGTATTACACGAACCGCCACAGTTGCTATATATTGCAGTACCATATCGTACTGGTAACAAAATACAAGCATCCGGTACTTGTGGGAGAAGTAAAGGACGCAGTGTACGGCAAGATAAAGGAGATAGCTAAAAGCCGGAAAATCAACATCCTCGAAATGAATGGGGAAGCAGACCACCTGCACCTTTTATTGGAGACGCCACCACAGGTGTCGCCGGGGGAACTTGTAAATGTGATAAAGACACAGACATCAAGATATGCACGAAAACTGTATGGGGACAGCCTGTTGAAGAAGTACTACTGGAAACCGTATTTCTGGACGGACAGCTATTTTGTAGCAAGCGTAAGCGAAAATACACTTGAAACCGTGCAGAATTACATAAAAAACCAAGGAATACAATAAGCCATTCACCCACGCCCATGCAGGTTTTATGGACGCGGTACTCTGGCAATATTAATAGAATACTAAAGAAATACCTACTGTTGTGGGGATGTCAAGTTAAAAGAAGAGTAAAGCTACAGTTATAGGATGAAAAAAATACCTACTGTTGTAAGAGATATGTTTTCAATGTTTCCATAAATTAGTCATAAAATACCCATATGTAGGTCGTGAAGAATCAAACGCCCAATTAAATAATTATTGTTATAAATGACAAACTGATATTGTGAAAAAAACTTAGAATTTACGGAGGTATAATATGAGCAGTATCGAAGCAGTGAAAAAAATGATGGGTTTCAACGAAAATACCCATATGTGCGATATATCAGAAATAACCGAAGACCATATCCACTTGGAGAGTTGGAATGAAGATGTTCCTAAATCAGAGTTTGATGAAATTGCGGAAGTGATTGCAAATGACGGCTATGATATTTCGGGATTTGAACTGATTGAAATCCCACATCCAGAGTGTTTTTGCTTTGGAAATTCAAAAACAAACGAATATTTTGACGTTGTCAAATTCTGGGATAACAAATGGCAGTTCTCATATATTAAGGACAGTTCAAATACTTTAGCTACCTCCATAGCAGAAGCTATACAAAAGAATGAATGGGGAAAGGATGACTAATATAAAAAGCCAATGAGAAAAACATTGGCTTTTTATATTGCGCAAAATAAAGTTGTAAAAATACGTTTCTTTTTGGTATAGTTATGGTATAATACACGTAAGTTTGCAAAACATGAAAGGTTGACGCAATGCTAGCAGTAATAGTATTAATAATATTTGCAGTAGCTTTTGTCATTATGGGGTACATTCTAAGCTATGGTGGAACAAAATCATGCAAGGGGTGTATTTACAATACAGAACCATATTTAGTATCTACATTCTGCAAATATTATCACAAAGAACATCTCATTATTGCAGGATGTTCAAACAGAAAAAGCAGAACACAAGCAAGAAAGGAAAAACATAGGAAGAAAGGTAACAGAGCATGAAGAGAAAAGAATTCATTCAAAAATTAAGTAAAGTCGGGTTAGGAATCGGAGCATTGTCGCTCATTCGTCCTACAAATGTCGAGGGGGGGGGTAAACGATAACTCATCCTTAAATAAAATTGTAGGAAACACAGACATTTCAAACGTAGCCA